>WBZO01000008.1_pt1 | contig 599439 bp, 542 predicted proteins | sample 5204261 | NCBI WGS metagenome assembly WBZO01 (sample SAMN12412400, study PRJNA552823) | activated sludge metagenome | isolation source: activated sludge from anammox sidestream of wastewater treatment plant... | place: USA: North Carolina | collected 2017-09 | reverse complement strand
ATGTGAAACGCTCGACCGCCGGCCTTCTGATCAAACAGTTCGGCTCAACGGGCGACATCCCTGTCCCAAGCATCTTCGTCCGCTGATACGAACAAAACAAACACTCACACAACCACAAAGAGGCCGTGTGATACGCATTTCAGGCGGCCTCTCAAACGTAAATCGCAACTTTTTGTATTTACAACGATTTGCTCTTGTGAAATACTTTATTTGTCCGGATGCAGCGGCAGTACGTTAAGTTGTTGCCGTTCGCGGACACGAAAGGTTTTTACTCGGAATGAGTAGGTTTTGAAAGAGATCTTCAAGGGTTTGAGCACTTTTCCTTTTTTAAGGAAACGGATGCTCCCCGAATACACGGACGCCTTTTGCGTCGCGTTTTGAAACTGATCCCGGCGTTTTCGGCCTTTAACATACGTTCTCCGCTCGAAGTGCATTTGCGCGCGGGGCCGGTACAACGGGTCATTTTGCCGAACATTTCTCGATCTTAGCTGTTTCCCTACGCTATTCACACCCGACGACTTCCTTTCCCGATCCTAAATAATTGAAAGGGGAAACTATCCTTATATGTCCAAAGAGATGATCGTCAGCGTCAACGGACGCGAAAAGAAGATCGCAATTCTCACCAACGGCCGCGTTACCGAGTTCTACATTGAGCGCGGCGAAGAAAATGCCGGCGTCGTCGGCAATGTTTACAAGGGACGCGTGATGCGCGTCCTGCCCGGAATGCAGTCGGCTTTTGTCGATATCGGCCTCGAACGCGATGCGTTCCTTTATGTGTCTGATTTCTTTGATGAAGAGGAAGAGATCGAACGCATTGTAGCGAATAAGAACAAAAAGACGTCTGCCGAGCAAGCAAAACGCGAGGCTACCGATCAGGTCGAGCGCGATCGCATCGAGCTTGAAAAGCAGATGGATTCTGCTCAGGAGCGTGCCGAACCGCTTGCGACGGACACTGCCGATGCATCAAGCTCCGATACGCAAGAAGACCACTACGAACAGTCCGAGCCGTCCGCTGAACCGATCGAAGACCTCGAACCGATCGAGATAGATTTTGACCATTCCGGCTTTGAGCGCATCGCGGATGATGAGGCAGCCGCCCCGAGCGAACATGCCGAGCCGCAGTTCGAGAAGGTAACCGTCGGTTCCTTTGAGATCGAAGGCACTGCCGAGGCGGAGGTCGGTTCGATCATAAAGGACGCCGCTGCGGACGCATCATTCGAGCGGATCGCCGATGATGAGGAATCGGCCGCTGTCCCAAAAAAGCGTACGCGAACCAAAAAGGCCGCTGCTGCTGAAACAGAAGCTGAGGAAGTGGAGACGAAGCCGGCGCCGAAAAAGAAGCCCGCGGGAAAGCGTGCTGCTGCGAAGGGTAAATTCGCAAAGCCGAAGGCCAAGAAGGCGAAGGTTGATGAGCCGCTCGAGGATGCGGAGGCCTCGGTGAAAGAGCCTGCCGATACGGCTGAAATGTCAGTACGACGCGGCGGACGCGGACGCCGCCGTGTCAAATCGAAAGCGGACGCAGAGCTCGCAATAGAGCTTGATGAGGTGATAGCCGAAGCTGAAGAGACCGCGTCTGAGCTTGATGCTCATGAGCCTGTCATCCAATTGCAAACAGATGCCGAACCGAACACGGAACCCGTGGTTGAAACAAAAGCGGATACCAACGGCAAGAAGCATCAGGACCGCAGCCGCAAAGGCAAGGGCCGCGACAAACAGACCGGCGATGGCCGCACCGACAATCGCGGCGACAACCGCGGTGAGCGACGGCCGCAGCCGTTGATCGGCGACCTTCTGCGTGAAGGCCAAGAGATACTTGTCCAGATCGCCAAGGAACCGATCGCCAAAAAGGGTGCCCGCATCACATCACACATCGCATTGCCGGGCCGCTACCTTGTTTATATGCCGACGATCGACCACCTCGGCGTCTCACGCAAGATCGAGTCTGCCAACGAGCGCAACCGTCTGCGCGGAATGATCCAGCGGATCAGCCAGGATCCTGAAGTATCAACTGGCGGCTTCATCGTTCGCACGGCGGGCATAGGTGTCGGCGAAGAAGATCTGCGAAACGACGCACGTTACCTTGTGCGTATGTGGGCCGACTCAAAGAAGGGTGCCGAGAGGAAGAAGGCGCCGTCGCTTGTGCACAAAGACCTCGATCTCGTTCAGCGGATCCTTCGCGATCAGCTTGCGGATGACTTTACGGCCATCCGTGTTGACAGCGACGAGGAATATCAACGCACGGTCGAGTTCATCAACATGATCCAGCCGCGAATGGTCAACCGCATAAAGCTCTACACCCGCGAGCAGCCGATACTCGAGTATTACGGCGTTCAGGAAGAGATAGACAAGGCGTTAAAGCCGCGCGTTTGGCTCAAGTCCGGCGGCTATCTGGTCATTAACCAGACCGAGGCTCTCGTTGCGATCGACGTGAACACAGGCAAGTTCGTAGGCAAGGGCAACGCGCGTCTTGAGGATACGATCGTCAAGACCAACCTCGAAGCGGTCGAGGAGATCGCACGGCAAATACGCCTTCGCGACCTTGGCGGCATCATCGTGCTCGATCTGATCGATATGGAGGACCGCCGCAATCGGCACAAGGTCTCGCAGGCGCTGCAGGAGGCTCTCGCATCAGACCGTTCGCCGACAAAGGTGCTGTCCTTCAATGATTTCGGGCTTATCATTATGACGCGCAAGCGCGTCAAGCAGTCGCTTGAGCGGACGATGTGCGCACCGTGCAGCTACTGTGAGGGTTCGGGTTGGATCAAATCGCCAATTACGGTGTGCTACGAGATACTCGCGGAGGCGCGTAGGCTCTCGCGGTCGGTTGATGACATTCGCCACACGACGCTGCGGGTGCATCCTGAGGTCGCTGCGGCATTTCGCGGCGACGAACGTGAGGTGCTTGACGAGATCGAAGCATATCTCGGCAGCGTCGATCTGACATCAGACAAGCATATTCATCAGGCCCAGTTCGATTTCGCCTTCATCTGATGCGGGTCTGAGCTCGGATATCAGTGAATTCCGCAATGGAATGATCGGCACAAGGCTGCGACTTAAGGACCGTTGCTCGTAAATTCGCTTTCACGCAATGTTTTGCGCGGGCCTTTCGTCGGATATCTATCGGGAGGCTCTGATGATGTCGGCAAAGACGCCCGCGGCGGTCACGTCGGCACCTGCGCCCGCACCTTTTATCACAAGCGGCTGGTCGGCGTAACGTTTTGTATAGAAGAGCACGGCATTGTCCTTGCCCGAAAGGTTGGCAAAGTTATGCTTCGGCCCGATCGACTGAAGGCCCACCGATGCCTTTCCTCCGTCAAAGGCTGCGATGTATTTGAGCCGTTCGCCGCGTTCGCCCGCCGCGTCAAAGAGGCCGCGGAAATGAGCCTCGTGCCGCTCAAGCTCGCGATAGAAGTCATCAACACTGCCTTCGAGACACGATCCGGGCAGAAAGCTGCTGTTCTCGATATCCTCCATTTCGAGTTCGTAGCCGCTCTCGCGTGCGAGTATGAGGATCTTGCGGGCGACATCCGTGCCGCTGAGGTCGAGCCGCGGATCAGGCTCGGTATAACCCTCGTCCTGCGCCTGCCGTACGACCTCCGCAAAGCTCCGCGTACCGTCGTAATGGTTGAAAACAAAATTCAGCGTGCCTGAGAGCACTGCCTCGATCCGGTCGATGCGGTCGCCGCTTCGCATAAGGTCTCCGAGCGTGTTTATCACCGGAAGGCCCGCGCCGACGTTCGTCTCAAAAAAGAAATTCGCCCCGTATTCGCGTGCCAAAGCACGAAGCTCGGCGTAACGTGCGTACTCTGAGGACGCCGCGATCTTGTTGCATGCGATTATCGAGATGCTCTTCTTCAGTAGCTTGGGATAGGCCGCGACGACATCCGCGCTTGCCGTTACATCGACAAAAACGGCGTTGCGCTTATTGGCCTCGATCATCGCATCCGTGAACTCATCTATCGTCATCGGCTGACCATCGGCGAGGTCTCGTACCGCCGTCGAAAGGTCGAGCGCATCATCCGAGAAAAGCGAACGCCTGCTGTTCGCAATGCCGAGCACACGCACATTCAAACGCAGCTCGTCGATCAGGTGCTGATGCTGCCGCCCCATCTGATCTATCAGTCGGCTGCCGACCGTTCCCGCACCCGCGATAAAGACATTGACCTGCTTGTTGCCGTCCGAGAAGAATTCCTCGTGCAGCGTGTTGACGGCCTTGCGGACGTCCTTCGATGAGATGATCGCCGATATGTTGCGTTCGCTCGAACCTTGTGCGATCGCATGGATGTTTATGCCGTTCTGGCCGAGCGTAGTGAACATACGGCCCGAAACACCTGTGTGCTCCTTCATTCGGTCGCCGACGAGCGCCAGGATCGAAAAACCGATGTCCGCCCTCAGCGGGTCGAGCTTGCCTATACTGATCTCGTACGCGAACTCCGTATCTACGGCGGCTCGGGCGACCTCGGTGAATTTGTCCTCGACGGCAACGCATATCGAATGCTCAGATGAACTCTGCGTGATCAGAATGACGTTGATGTTCGCACGCCAAAGCGTGTCAAAGAGCCTTCGCGAAAAGCCCGGAATGCCGACCATGCCGCTGCCTTCGAGGCTGAGAACCGCAACGCGGTCAATGCTCGATATGCCGCGTATCATCTCCGTCGCCGCTGAACTTTCTGATTCAATGAGCGTGCCGTGCTCGTCAGGCGCGAATGTATTCTTGACCGCGATCGGAATTCCCTTTGCCATTACGGGCTGGATCGTCGGCGGATAGATCACCTTTGCACCAAAGTGTGAAAGCTCCATCGCCTCGCGGTATGTAAGGTGCGAGATCTCGTGAACATTCTTGACGAAACGCGGGTCGGCGGTCATCATCCCGGAAACATCCGTCCATATCTCAAGTATGCGCGCATTGGTCGCCGCTGCGACCATAGCCGCCGTATAATCAGAGCCGCCGCGGCCAAGCGTCGTCGTACTGCCGCCGGCGTCAGACGCGATAAAGCCCGGCATCACACGAAGAGTACCGCCAAGTTCGGCAAAATGCTCGCGGATCAGGTGCTCCGTCCGTTTGCGATCGACGGTCGCGTTGCCGAATGTCGAATCGGTCTTGATCAGTTCGCGGCTGTCTGCCCAAATATTCTCTATCTTCTCATCCGCCAGCCGCTCTGAAAGGATGCGGGACGAAACGATCTCACCAAAACTAAGAACGCGGTCGAGGGTCCGCGGCGACAGTTCATGAACAAGCCGAATGCCTTCACAAAGGCGCTCCAGCTCCTCGACCGCCGTCTCGACAAGGTCCTGTACGACAGGCAGCGAGTCTTCGCCGAAAAGTTCGCGGATCACAAGATAGTGGCGTTCCGCGATGTTGCTGATCAATTCAATATAGCCGTCGTCGCCTCGTTCTGCACACTGTCCGGCACGTATCAGATCATCGGTCGTCCCTTGCAGAGCCGAGACCACGACCGCACACGGGCCTTGTGCCGCCGCCTTGCGGACAATGTTTATCACCTTGCGGATGTTTGCCGCATTTGCGACAGAGGAGCCGCCGAACTTTAGTACTCTCATGATCTTGTCAGAATGATATCGCGGACAGCGTCAACGTCATTGGGCACTTCGATGCTGTGCCGCGATTTGTTTTCAAGCTCCGCAACACTCGCGGGAGTGGCTCCGCCGTTGCCAAGGGTGTTAGCAACCGCGTCGAACTTGACCGGATGGGCGGTTTCCAGAAATATTCCGCCTTCATTCAGCTTACCGTCCAAATAATTTGCCAATGAACGATACGCGACCGCCCCATGCGGATCTAAGATGTAATTACTCTGTAAGTACACATTCCGGATAGTATCGACAGTTTCGGCATCGGTGACCGAATATGCCGTGATCGCCGCCCGTATTCGCTCCAGATCGCCGCCGAATATCTCGCTTATACGTACAAAATTGCTAGGGTCGCCAACGTCCATGGCGTTAGATAACGTCGGGATCGTCGTGCGGGGGCTGTAAACACCGTCGATCAGAAATCGCGGTACGACATCGTTCACGTTGCATGCGGCAATAAAATGCTTGATCGGAAGCCCTGAGGCGTGGGCAAGGACGCCCGCGGCAAGATTACCGAAATTGCCGCTCGGGACTGATATCACCGGCGGTTCGCTGCCGTGCCACTGCTTTACGGCCAGGAAATAATAGAACTGCTGCGGGAGCCAACGTGCCACATTTATCGAGTTCGCCGAGGTAAGGCGTGCCTTCGACCTCATCTCGCCGTCTGAAAGGATCTGTTTAGCGATCTTCTGGCAGTCATCGAAGGAGCCCTGTAATTCTAATGTAGTTACATTTCCGCCAAAGGTTGTAAGCTGAAGCTCTTGAACGCGGCTTACCTTGCCTTTCGGATAGAGAATTACGACCTCAACGCCTTCAATTCCGTAAAAACCCGCCGCAACAGCACCTCCGGTATCGCCCGATGTGGCCACGATCACAAGCGTTTTCTGCCCTTCGTCCGCTGCAAACGCACCGAGGCAGCGGCTCATAAAACGCGCGCCCACATCTTTGAACGCAAGCGTCGGCCCGTGGAACAATTCGAGGGATGAAATCCGTTCCGTGAGCGGCACCAGCGGAATGTCCATTTCAAGCGTCTCGCGACATATCTCAAAAAGCTTTTCATCAGCGATCTCGCCGCCGACATAAGGGCGGATCACGTCAAAAGCGACCTGAGCAGCAGAGATCGTACCGATGCGGGCGAACCACTCGGCACCGATGTGCGGGATCTCCGACGGGAAATACAGCCCGCGGTCGTCCGGCTGGCCGTTTATGACAGCTTTACGGAAGCTAACATCAACAGATGTGCGGTTTGTGCTAAAGTAGTACATTCAGGGTGCGTTCTTCCGCTCGAGACAGTCTCTCGGAAATCATAAATGATATAACGCTGACCCGATCTTTGCGAAATATGGAACAGATCACGGTCAGATCGCCGGCAACAGTCTCAAATGTCGTATGCGGCTTTGACTGCTTGGGATTTGCGTTGGAAGAGCCGTTCGATGAGATCACGGTCAGAAAGGTAAGCGAACGCGGCATCACAATAGTAAATCTGGACGACAGCGCCCTGCCGACCGATCCGGCAAAGAATGTTGCGGGCGTTGCGGTTCAGGCTCTTGCTGACGAGGCCGGCGTCGAGCATGGCTTCGAGATCGCGATACGCAAGGGAATAAGGCCCGGCAGCGGCATCGGTTCGAGTTCGGCAAGCTCGTGCGGAGCGGTCGCTGCGGCAAATGAACTGATCGACAGGCGTTTCGTAAAAGCCGAGCTTGTAAAGTTCGCAATGGAAGGCGAGTTGCTTGCATCCGGTTCGCGGCACGCCGACAACGCGGCACCGTGTACCTACGGAGGCTTCACCCTTGTACGCTCTGCCGACCCGCTGGACGTCGTCGAGCTTGAATTCCCTGCTCTTTGGGCATGCGTCATCCATCCGCAGATCGAGATCAAGACCAGCGACGCCCGTGCAATACTGCCGCGTGAAGTGCCGCTTGCGGATGCCGTGCGGAATTGGAGCAACCTCGGCGCGTTCGTCGCCGGCCTGATGAGCGGCGACCTTGACCTGATAGCACGGTCAATGGAGGACGTTGTTATCGAGCCGGTACGCCAACGCCTGATACCGAAATTCGCCGAGCTTAAGGCCGCCGGTCTCGAGGCAGGAGCGATGGGCGGCGGCATCTCAGGTTCCGGCCCTTCGGTCTTTATGCTGTGCGATGCCGCAGAGACCGCGAATGAAGTTGCGGGTGCGATGCGTGATGTTTATAAGACTACGGATATCGAGTTCGACATTTACACATCGCAGGTCGGCCGGCAGGGCGTGCGGATCATTTAGTCGCCATTTCCTCGCAAAATCGGGTAAACTAATTTTGGAATTTCTCAGATGTTGACGCGTGATGTAGAAGAAACGATCAGTGCCGCGGTCGATGCTGCGGTCAAGCACAGCCATGAGTTCGTTACGATCGAGCACCTTCTGTACGTCCTCTTGTTCGACAATACGGCGAGCGAGATCCTCCTGGAGTGCGGGGCGGACATCGGAAAGCTCAAGCGCTCGCTTGACGATTATTTTGAGAACGTCCTTGAAAAAAATCTTTTTGACGAAACCACGCTGCCCGAGCTGACGAGCACTTTTCAAACGACGATCTCGCACGCGGTACTCCAGGCCGAAAGCAGCGGCCAAAAGTCGGTTGACGGCGGCAATATCCTCGTCTCGCTCTATCAGAACGGCCAGTCGTACGCGGTCTATATGCTTTTACAGCAAGGAATTACTCGGCTCGACGTACTGAATTACATATCGCACGGCATCTCAAAGCGGATCATGAATGACGAGCATTATCCGTTCGAGAGCGCCGAGGATTATGCCGACGACGGCCCCGCACCGGCGCCTTCGCGGCGGCCGCTCGAGAGCTTTACCGTTGAACTTGTAGCGAGGGCAAAAGCCGGCGAGATCGATCCGCTTGTCGGACGCGAGGCGGAGATCGAACGTACCGTGCAGGTGCTTTGCCGCCGAAAAAAGAACAATCCGCTCTATGTCGGCGAGCCGGGCGTAGGCAAGACGGCCCTTGCTGAGGGCCTTGCATTGAAGATCAGCACGGGCGATGTGCCGGATGTGCTCCGCGACGCCGAGGTCTTTGCTTTGGACATGGGCGCGGTCCTTGCGGGCACGCGGTTTCGCGGCGATTTTGAGCAGCGTTTCAAGGCGATAATAAATGAGCTGAAGGAGCACGAAAATGCGATCCTGTTCATTGACGAGATACACACCATCGTCGGAGCAGGCTCGGTCTCAGGCGGCTCGATGGATGCGTCGAATATTTTGAAGCCCGCCCTTGCCGCGGGCGAGCTCCGCTGTATCGGTTCGACCACGCATGCGGAGTACAAGGCAGCATTCGACCGCGACCGAGCATTGGCGCGGCGTTTTCAGCGGATCGACATCAACGAACCTTCCGTCGAAGAAACCGTCGAGATCCTAAAGGGCCTCAAGCGCTTCTACGAAGAGCATCACGGAGTTAAATATACGTCCGATGCCCTGCACACGGCTGCCGAACTTGCCGGGAAGTACATAAACGACCGCTTTTTGCCTGACAAAGCTATCGACGTTATCGACGAGGTCGGCGCTTCGGTAAAACTGATGCCCGCAGCACGGCGTCCGAAACGCGTTTCCGTGGCAATGGTAGAGCGGACCATCGCCCGAATGGCAAAGATACCGCCGAGATCGGTGGTTGCCGATGAGAAGGTACGGCTTAAGACGCTTCGCGCGGACATCAAGAAGGTCATCTACGGCCAGGATGAGGCCATTGATGCGATCGTTGACGCGATACAGATCTCGCGGGCGGGCATCGGGCATGAAACGAAACCCGTCGGCTCATTCCTTTTCTCAGGCCCGACCGGCGTCGGTAAGACAGAAGTTTCAAAACAGCTTGCTGAGATACTCGGCATCGAGTTCATTCGCTTTGATATGAGCGAATATGCCGAACCGCACACGGTCTCAAGGCTGATCGGTGCTCCGCCGGGATACGTCGGCTTTGACCAAGGCGGGCTGCTGACCGAGGCGATAATGCGTACGCCGCATGCCGTCCTCGTCATTGACGAGATCGAAAAGGCTCATCCGAATCTTTTCAACCTGCTGCTCCAAGTGATGGACTCAGCCACGCTTACCGACAATAACGGCAAGAAAGCCGATTTCCGCAACGTTATATTGATCATGACGACGAATGCCGGCGCGCGTGAACTTTCATCTGGCGGCGTCGGCTTTAGGAATTCGACCGAGACAAAGGGAAGCGCGAAAGGTGCGATCGAGCGTACCTTCACGCCGGAATTCCGCAACCGGCTCGATGCGTGGGTCGCGTTCAAACCGCTCGATACCGAAGTCATCAAACTCGTCGTCGACAAGTTCATACGCGAGCTGAACGCACAGCTTGCCGAAAAGCGCGTCAATATAACGCTGACCGACGGCGCCCGCGAGTGGCTCGCCGAGAACGGCTTTGATGCGCGTTACGGCGCGAGGCCTATGGCTCGCCTCATCCACGAAAAGGTCAAACAGCCGCTCGCGCATGAGATCCTCTTCGGCAGACTAACGGATGGCGGCAGCGTCTCCGCGGATGCGAAAGGCGGCGAGCTTGTGCTGAGCTTCTGACGATCCGCGACCGCGTGAATCACCTTTCAATGAGCGGACGAAACGTACTTATAACAATGCTGATCGCAGCCGCGGGTGTTGTCGTTATCGCCGACGCGTGCGGTGCTTATACCGATAGAACGGCGCCAAATATCAACGGCGGTGATCGGGAAGCGCCCCCGCAGCACGAGCGAACGCCGCCGGGCGAGCCAGGGGCCGCGCCGATCGCTGCCGATAATATCTCCGAGCTGAAACTCGTGACCGTGTACCGAGGCTTTTTCCCAAAGGGTGACAAGTGCGCGAAGACCTATAACGAGTACTTCGGCAATGATGACGGCTTCATGAGCAGCGAATCGCCTTGCGAATACATGATGACGGTTAACCGCGACGGAAGCGCCGAACGGGTCGTTACCATTCGCCGTTGGAACAAGGCCGAAAAACGTAAAGATCTTGTCGAGGAGACACGTTCGACGGCAAGCCTCACGCCCGATCGATTTGCCGAGCTTGCAAAAAAGATCGCCGATAATGAGGCGTTCAGGGAATGGCGTGACGGAATGAGCTTGACCGCCGGCAACACGTCGATCACCGCGACGCACACTGCCGGCAAACGCACCGTTATGAGCAATGTCAGCGAGACGACGACGGCTTTTCTGCCGATGCTCGATCATTTCCGCGATCTGAACAGCGATCTCAAATGGACAAAGGCCGAACTGAAATAATCATTGCTCGACACTGTTAATATCTGTTAAAATTTGTTATACATATCGGGGCGGCCTTCGTTGCCGCCTGCGTTGGATCCTCGGACAGGGAGGCCGGAATGAGAATTTCCTTTTCTTATTTTATCGTTTCGCTACTGTTTTCTTTGAGCATTGCAGGTACCCTATCAGCCCAAGCAACTGCGGGTGTGCCCGATATGTCCGTCGCGGGCGTCAAGCTCGGCGACCGCGAGTCGGCAAAGAAGTTCCTTGACGGCTACCAGCCGCGCACCGACGAAGGGACCTGCACATATTATTTCTATAATTCGCGGGCAACAAGCGTGCTGAAGCTCACTTCCGCCTCACTCGATGAGCCGTATTTTATAACCGCACTCGAGGTTTACGAGGTAGGCGATGATTATCGGAACAGGCACTTTGTCGCCGAGAAATTCGGCCGCTTCCTTACCGAATCGAATGTCTTTGTAGGCTATCATCAATCGGGCCGCGATATGGCCGTCTCGCTGCTTGTCGGCATCCCGAACCTCACGCGGACAAACAGTATCGGCCCGAACGATATCTTGAAGAAAAAAGGCCGGCCCCTCGAACACACAACAACAGGCAAGGTCGATCTGCTGCGATTTCAATTCGACGATATAAAAGTGCCGGACAGCACAGCGGCCTTTCGCTATATCGCCGAGTACAAGTTCTATAAACGCGAACTCACCCGCTTCTCGATGAAGATAACACCAGCGTCGGCCGAATAGCACGCGATCCTGTTTGCTTAGCGCGGATACGCTTGGAGCGGTTCCCAGGAGCCGTTCCAGTTGAATCTTTCGACGCCGGTAAAGCGTTTTTTATAGTCGTAAAAGGACGGTACATCGAATGCGTACCCGTGATAGTAGAAGAGCTTATCGCTCTCGATCGCATACTCGATGCCTTTGAGTACCAGAAAGATACCGAGGCTGCGGCGTGTCTGTTCCGGATCAAAACAACTGTAAATGGCCGACAGGCTCACTTCGCCGAGATCGAAGAAACTTGCTCCGACGAGACGCCCTTCGAGATCGCGAGCGGTTATGAGCCGCAGCGTTGTCGGCGAAGCGGCCTCGTTCGGGGCGATGAACTCGAAGATGCTTTCGGGAATATGCTCCTTGAAGCGCAGCTTATGGCGATGAAAAAGAGTCTCGACCTCGGCATCGATGACCGGCGGTGTGATCGAGACCTCAAGGTCGGCATTGCGTGTGAGTACACGCCGCTGGCTGCGCTTTTGGCGGAACGAACTGAGCCGTATTCGCAACGCCATAACGCGAACGAGCCTCCACTCATACACCTGCCAATTATAGCGGTAGAAGCGCGTCCCGAAATGACGCCAGCCATTTGCAAGAAGCGTGTCGAATTGTGCGGCCGTGACCTTTGCTATGTCGAGGTCTTCGCTCAGCAGATCCATAACACTGCCGTTTCACCCGACAAACTGCATTTCGGCCGTCGGCTGCATCATTGCTACCAACTGATATTCCCCTTCTTGGAAGTATCGATCTGTGTTAGCGGAACGCCGGGCGCGCCCTCATCGAACAGAAAGCCCTTCAAATTGTCGAAAAGGAATTGTTGAGCCTTCGGATCCATTACGTCGATCCCGAAGTGGTTGATCAACTGTGTCTGCTTTTGCAGCCACGCCTGCCAGCATCCCGTGCATATCTCGTCAACTATACGCCGGCCGATCTCATTCGGCACCGGCGTCGCCTTGAGCTGTTCGCCCTTGTTACCGCAACGCTTGCAAACGAACTTATTACTAAAAAGAGCCATAGTTCGATGCTACCACGAACCGCCCGCGTCCGCACATTTTATCGCCTCGATGACGTCTGCATCGCTGGGCCGAAAGAGGCTCAGCGGCTGCACTTTGTGATAGGCGATGCGGCCGGTGCGGTCGATCACAACAACGCCTCGTGCCGAGCGGCCCGGCAGCCAGCTTTTCATTCCGTACACGCGGGAAACATCTGCATTCGGATCCGACAGCAGCTTTAGCGGGAGCGAATATTTCGCGGTAAATGCGTCGTGCGACGCCGTGCTGTCGGTCGAAATGCCGATGACCTCTGCCCCCGTCGCTTCGTACGCCTGCCAGTTATCACGCACTGAGCAAAGCTGCCGTGTGCACACGGGCGTATCGTCGCCCGGATAGAAAAGCAGCACAACCGTCCGTCCGCGACGATCGCTCAGCGTCCAATCGTTCCCGTCGCCATCCTTTAGCGTAAAATCCGGTGCTCTATCACCTTGTTTCATTCGTGCTATGCCATGATGGTCATGACCTTTATTCAAAATCCCTTATATCCTTGAACGGCTTTTCCTTGTCGGTGAAATCCGGGCGGTAATAATGCGAGGCGGACTCGTATTCCTGCATAAAGCCTTCTTCCATACCGATCTCGTCGAGCAAGGAAACGGCCTCGAACCATTCGCCTTCGCTGATGCGACGCGAGAGCAAAATGTAACGCGGATCAGAGGCTGCTTTGTTGGTTGGATAGTACTGTGCCATCAGTGATATAGCGGTTTTCGGGCCGAGTTCATCGCGGATCCAACGCAGATTCTCGGCAAGCCCCGCAATATCGTTCGGCAGAACGAGGAGGCGAATAAGAAGGCCGTGCCGCAGGATGCCTTCTTCGTCGAAGACGAGTTCGCTACCCATTTGGCGGTGCATTTCCTTTATTGCCGTGCGGGCGTGTCGCGCATAATTACGCACCTTTGAGTACTGAAAACCGGCGTCTGGATCGGCATATTTCAGATCGGGCAAGTATATGTCAACGATGCCCTCGAGCAGCCGCAGCACCTCGACCGAATCGTAAGCATTAGTGTTATAAATGATCGGCAGCCGAAGCCCCCGCTCGGCTGCGATCATCACGGCACGCGCCATCTGCGGAGCGAAATGCGTCGGCGAAACGAAGCCGATGTTGTGGCAGCCGTGCGCCTGAAGTTCGAGCATCATCTCGGCGAGGCGCTCATGCGTAACCTCATTCTTACGCTGCACTTTCCAGGTTTGCGATATCTGATAATTTTGACAATAAACGCACCGGAGATTGCAGTTGCCGAAGAAGATGTTTCCCGTGCCTCGCGTCCCGCTCAAAACAGGCTCCTCGCCGAAGTGGGCCGTGTAGCTCGAAACGATCGGCAAACGGCCGGAATAACACGCCGCGATCTCGTCTTTCAAACGGTCGTTGCCGCAATCCTTCGGACAGACAGTGCAGGAGCGCAAAAGATCCTCGAGAACCGCCACTCGGCACTTGAGTTCATTCTCCGCTAGGAGCTTCAGGTATCCGGCGGTCATTGATCTTCGCGGGCCTCATTCCCTTGTTCTTGCCCTTCGACTTGTACTTGACCGCGACCGACTTGGGGGCGACCTCGCGTGCAAGCTCCCATGTGAAATCCATCTCAGCATTGACCGTCGCGGTTGCCATGCTCGTCTCGCGCAGCATTAGCATACTGCCCCAAAAGATGAACATAATGCCGATAATGCCGACCGGTATCGGCACCCAGCGGTATGAGTTAAAGAACGCTGCGACCGCGATCACCACGCTTGTCAACACAAAGAAACCAAGGCCGTAATAGAATGTTGCCATCGCCCGCTGAAGTATGCGCGAGCGGCTCGTAACCTTGTCGAGCAGATCGACGATGACCTCGACGCGTTTATCGTAAAGCGGTATCTCGTCCTTGTTGTCGCGATAGATCAGATCCGACAGCCGCTCTTCCAACTGGCGAACGCGATCGACGACTCGGCCGAGGCGTGTCGATGTCGAGAGCACAAGCGAGCCTGTCGCGGAAATGAGCAATGCTGGAGTGACCATCGCAGTTAGGAATTCGATGGTCGAGTTGAGTGCCTCGGGGTTTACGATATCGGTCGCTACTTCTTTCATCTTCCTGCCCGAAAAAGCACATTCTACCAGAGCACGGCCGTCAAAGTAAGAAGCCGTACCGCAGTGTGCCGCGGATATCCGCTGCCATTAACGCGCCGAGAATCTTTTCAGTTTCATCGACAGCAGGATCAGCATAATGCCGAACAGAAATGCGTAAATGCCGATGATAAAGCCGACAGCAAATGCGCCCGACGCTGGGTTCATCGCCACGAGGACGCCGAAAGCCACCGACAGCAGGCCGCTCAGTATCATCCAAACCTCGCCCTTGATCACCTTGCGAAGCCTTACGGCAGCGACGACCTTGAAAACGCCGCTGATGATCGCCCACGCAGCAATAAGAAAAAGCCACGCATCGCCCATTACCGATGTTTGAAATATCGTTAAGAAGCCTATCAAGATACCGACAAGGCCTTCGAGTATCAGCCACCACCAATTCTCACTTTTTGCATTTGACGCAAAGGCCGACGCTATCGAGAAAATGCCGTCAACAAGCGCAAATATGCCGAAAACCAGAACGAGTGAGATGAACGCGACAGACGGAGCCATTATCGCGACGGCCCCGAAAATGAGGGCGATGATCCCGCGTAAAAGGAACGCCCACCAATTCTTTGCAAGCAGCATTACAGGATCCTCCTTTCTTCGAGATACTAGCTTGATGCTCTATCTCGAGCGTGAAAAGCCTAACTTTTGAGCGAGTATCCGTTCGGCCTCGGCGTTCATCCTGCCGGTCAACATATAGATGACCATCTTATAGTCCGAAATGAGTGACCAAAGCGGATATTTGAATGTCGCCGGCCGATTCCTTTCGACAAAGAAATGCCCTGTCCAAGCAAAACCGTACCCGATCAGCAGGCAGAGCGGAAAGTAATACCAAGTTCCCGCGACTATCAGCCGGACAAGCAATGCGGAGCTCAAAACCGTTCCGATAAGGTGCAGCAGGCGCGTCAAAGGTTTCGAGTGCTCCTCGACATAGAATTCCCAGAACTCTGCGTAGCTCCTTATCATTGACGGCGCTCCAATATTATCAGATAACGCCTTGCAGTACGCTTTGCCGCGTCTCAAGATCATCCTTGAGCCGTGAACAAACAACATCGCATAGGTCGAATATCGACGGGTCGGCGACTCGGTAATTGGCCGTCAGGCCGGACTTGCGTCTCGAAACGATGCCGGCGTTCAGCAGTATCGAAAGGTGTTTTGATATATTCGCCTGCCCCGAGCCGCAAGCAGCCACGAGCTCGCTTACGGACATCTCATGCCCGCGCAGGATATTCAATATTTTCAGCCGCGTCGGTTCGGCAAGAACGCGAAATCGCGTCGCGATCATCTCCAAGGCCTCGTCGCTCAATTCCTGTTTCTTTGTCTTCATTTGTTTCAAGCCTTGACACATCATATCAAACTCATTTATCGTAGTACAACTATATCACTATATGGCAATATAGTGTAAATAAGCGGCGGCGAATTTTTAGGGGGTTTTATGACAATAGAAAGGATGCTTCATTTGATCGCAGGCGTTTTCGTCTTTGCGAGCGTGGTGTTGGGCTTTTTGGTCAGCCATTACTTTTTTTACTTTACGGCATTCGTCGGTCTGAACCTTGCACAGTCGGCGTTCACGGGCTGGTGCCCGATGATATCGATCCTTAAAGCTCTCGGCTTCAAGCACAGCTAGTTGTATGTCATTCGCTTCGGGTAGCGGCCGAATGGACGCAGCCAATACGACAAATATCTTGCGCCGGCTTGCACTCGGCATATTTGGGGCATGGCTTGTCACGGCAGCAATGTTCGTAACGGCTTACGGTCAGCAGAATACCGGATCGGCGGTCGATCTTGCGACCGCCGTCGATCGGGCGCTAACAAATGATCCGCAGACGAGTGTAACGCGTTCGCATCAGCGGCTTGCTGAGCTGCGCATCGCCGACGCACGAACGGTTAATCGCCCTATCGTGCAGTTCACACAATCGGCGACAGCGAGCAACAATCCGGTCTTTGTATTTGGCTCGCGGCTCGAACAGGCTCGTTTTCGTGCGGACAACTTCGCCCTTGATGCGTTGAACCATCCTCGAAGTTTGGTCAATTTCCGAAGCCTTGTCAGTACGCAAATGCCTCTGTTCGACCAGCGGCAGGCTTCGATCAGGGTCGAGCAGGCAAGGACGGAGCGCAAGCGTGCCGACCTTCAGGCTGAAGGCACTGAGCAGCGGATACGCTTTGATGTGATCCGCTTGTTCTACGGCGTGATACTCGATAAAGAGATGGCGGCGGTCGATGACGGATCGCTCCGCTCGGCCGAGGCGAATCGGAAAAAGGCACGCGATATGTTCGAGGTCGGAATTACGACCGAGGCCGATCCGCTTGCAGCAGAGGTCGAGGTGGCTAACGCCGCTCAACGAAAGATCGAAACTGAAGACCGGCTTGCGACATCGCGGGCGGCATTCAGCCTAAAGCTCGGCGACGGCGTTGACGGGCTTATCGACCCGACGGGAAGCCTCAATGAAAAGTATTTTCCGCTTGAAGATCAGGCGGCCCTCATCAAGACGGCTCTCGAACTTCGGCCCGACTATCTCGCCGCAAAAGCAAATGTTGAGAACAGGCAACGCGATACAAAAGCCGTAAAGAACACGGCTCTGCCGCGTGTCGATGCCTTCGGCAATTTCGGATACAGTTCGCCATATCTTGCGAACGGCAGCAGCGATTATACCGTCGGCGTGAATCTTACTTTCACGCTGTTCGATCCCGGCCATAAGGCCCGCATTGCCCAAGCGGCGGAGGGCGAAGTGCTTGCGGACTCCGAACTGCGTGTACTCGCCGACCGCATACGGCTCGACGTGGTTAAAGCACTCCAAGACCATAAGACAGCAAAAGCAAAGATCGAGGCCTCGATCAAGAGCATCTCGCAGGCTGAGGCGGCCCTCGCGATCGTTCGAAACCGTTATGAGGTCGGCCTCTCGACGTTTGATGAGGTCATTCGGGCCGAACTTGCGGCGGTCAATGCCAAATATTCGCTTTTAAGGGCCAGATACGATCATTACGTCAGTTATGCGGCTTTGCTGCTTGCTACAGGGCAGCTTACCGACGTACGTCTTTTTTATTGATCAGAGGGATTATGTACAAGCGTTCAATATCGGTGTTCCTCTTGGCCGCGGCGGCCGCGACGTTCGCGGCATGCGGCAAAGAGAAGGCCGGCAATTCCGTCCGGCCCGCGGCGAACGAGATCGGCGACGTCGCTGTTACGACAGTAACCCGATCGTCGATCGAGGACTTTTATGAGGCGACGGGCACCGTCAATGCAAAGACAACGACGCAGATCTCCGCGAACATTCTCGGGCGTATCATCTCGCTTCCGGTGTCTGAGGGCGATCGTGTCAGTCGCGGCCAACTGCTTGTCCGGATAGACAACAGCGAGGCAAAGACACGTCTTCAGCAGGCTGAGAGCGGCCTGAAAGAGGCGCGGGCCGCAGAGGTCGAGGTCGAAAAGAATGCCGATGCCGCACGTGCCGGAGTTAGAACGGCCGAGGTCAATAAACAGCTTGCCGAGAAGACGTTCGCCCGCTATAAGGAGCTTTTTTCGCGGCGTTCCGTCAGCGCGCAGGAATACGATGAGGTTAAGGCAAAGCTCGACGCCGCCGCTTCGGAACTTGAACGCGCAAAAGCCTCGGTGCAAGCGATATTGTCAAAGAAACAGCAGGTCGATGCGCAGATCGAACGGGCAAAGGCGGATATTGCAAGCGTGCGTGTCGTCGAAGGCTATTCGCGTATCGTGTCGCCGGTTGCTGGTGTTGTCGTAAAGAAATTCGCGGAGGCGGGCGGCACTGCGGCACCGGGAGCACCGCTGCTTTCGATCGAGGACAACTCGTCATACCTGCTCGAAGCGAATGTCGAAGAATCGCGTTCGAGGTCTGTCCGTACCGGCCAGCGTGTCAGCGTGAGGATCGATGCCTTGGGCGGCGGTGACTTTCTCGGCACCGTTTCCGAAATTCTGCCGACGGCCGACCAAGCAAGCCGCAGCTTTGTCGTAAAGGTGCTGCTCGAACCTAATTCGCTGCTGCGAAGCGGCCTGTTCGGTACGGCGCGTTTCCCGATGGCGGCAAAGGACGCCTTTACGGTACCTGCATCAGCAATCATCCAACGCGGGCAATTGGCAGGTGTGTTCGTTGTTGACGATAACGGCATTGCAAATTTCAGGATCATCACGACAGGCAAATCGGCGGACGGCTCGATCGAGGTCTTGTCAGGCCTTTCCGAGGGAGACCGCGTGGCGACCTCGAATGTCGAACGGATCACGGACGGCGCGAAGGTCAAATAAGCGATGAAGAACCTCGGCATTGCAGGAAAACTCGCCTCGGCTTTTATTCGATCGAAGCTGACGCCGCTCATCATCTCGGCATCGATCCTGCTCGGGCTGGGTGCGGTCGTGATGCTTCCGCGTGAGGAAGAGCCGCAGATCATCGTACCAATGGTCGATGTGATGGTGCAGATGCCCGGAGCATCGCCAAAGGAGGTCGAGGAGCGTGTTACAAAGCCGATGGAAAAGCTGCTGTGGGAGATCCCGGGCGTTGAGTACATCTATTCGACGTCATCGCCCGGAGCGGCAATGGCGATCATACGCTTCAAGGTCGGCCAGAACGAGGAAGATGCACTTGTAAGGCTCAATCAAAAGCTCAATGCGAATGCGGACATCATTCCGCAAGGAGCCTCGATGCCGCTTGTAAAGCCGCGTTCCATCGATGACGTGCCGATACTCGCGCTCACGCTTTCCGGTTCGAAATACGATCACTTCATGCTCCGGCGTATCGCGGCGCAGCTCACCGATCAGATCAAGGAGATCACGGATGTCTCTGAGGTAAAGGTTATCGGCGGCCAGCGCCGTCAGGTAAGGGTGCTGCTCGATCCGGCAAGGATGGCCTCACGCGGCATTGCACCCGCGGCACTCGTTCCTTTGCTTTTGCAGGCAAATCAGCAGCTTACGTCAGGCTCCGTCTCGGCGGAGAATAAAGAGGCGGTCGTTGAGACCGGCAATTTTCTTACAAACGCGGAAGACGTCGGCAACGTTGTCGTCGGTGTGTCTAACGGCAGCCCTGTATTTCTGGATGATGTTGCAGTCATCGCCGATACTGCCGAAGAGCCGGCAAATTACGTAATGTTCGGCCACGGTGCGGGCGAACAGCACGAGCAGGCGGGCGGCAATGCAGCGACGGCTGTCGAACCTGCCGTTACGATCGCTGTTTCGAAGCGAAAGGGCACGAACGCCATCGACATTGCACACCGCGTGCTTGAAAAGGTCGATGACCTGAAGGGTACATTCATCCCGAATGAGGTTCGCGTTTCGGTAACGCGCAACTACGGCGAAACTGCGGCTGAAAAGTCGAACGAACTGCTTCTGCACATGCTCGTCGCGGTGCTGTCGGTCTCGGCGTTGATCATTTTCGCACTCGGCTGGCGCGAATCCGGCATCGTTGCGGTCGCCATCCCCGTAACGCTCGCGCTGACGCTGGCGGTCTTCTATTTCTACGGCTACACGCTCAATCGAATAACGCTGTTCGCACTTATCTTCTCGATAGGCATTTTGGTTGATGATGCGATCGTCGTCGTCGAGAATATGACGCGGCATTACGGCCTGCCGGAGAACAAAGGAAAGTCGATCATCGAGGTCGCCGTGCGTGCGGTCGATGAGGTCGGAAATCCTACGATACTTGCCACGTTCGCGGTGATCGCGGCGATATTGCCGATGGCATTTGTCAGCGGCCTTATGGGGCCGTATATGCGGCCGATCCCGATAGGCGCATCGGCGGCGATGATCTTTTCGATGCTCGTCGCCTTTGTCGTAACGCCGTGGGCCGCCTTGAAGCTGCTTAAGCGCGACAGCACACACGATCACGAAAAGGAAGGGTTTACTACGCGGCTCTATCGCCGCGTTATGCACCACATTATTGCAGAGCCGGTGTGGCGATACTCGTTCCTCGCCGGCGTCGTCTTCCTGCTGCTTGCCGCAATGTCGCTTGTTGCGTTCAAGTTCGTCAAGGTTAAGATGCTGCCGTTCGATAATAAGAGCGAATTTCAGGTTGTGATCGATATGCCGGAAGGCTCGACGCTTGAACAGACGGCAGCTGTTACCCGCGAGCTTGCGAACTACGTCGGACAGGTGCCTGAGGTCGTCGATTATCAGATGTATGTCGGCACCGCCGCACCGTACAATTTCAACGGCTTGGTCCGCCACTATTTTATGCGGAGCGGCTCTAATGTCGCCGATATTCAGGTCAACCTGCTGCCCAAGGATGACCGTTCGGCACAGAGTCACGACATCGCAAAGCGTGTTCGGCCCGGCCTAAAGACCATCGCCGAAAAATACGGTGCCAACATCAAGGTAGCTGAAGTGCCGCCCGGGCCGCCCGTGCTTCAAACGATCGTTGCCGAGATATACGGCCCGATCTACGAGCGGCAGATCGAGATCGCACAGAGCATACGCGGGATCCTCGAGGCCACGGACGGCGTTGTCGATGTCGATTGGTACGTCGAGGACGAGCAGCCAAAGTTCAACCTAAAGATCAACAAGGAAAAAGCGGCGCTCAGCGGCATCTCGGCCGAACAGATCGCGCAGACGCTGCGCATAGCCGTTGACGGCATGAATGTCGGGCTGCTCCACGTGCCGACCGAAAAGGAAGATGTGCTGATCAATTTGCGTCTTCCCAAGGCCGACCGCTCCACCATTGCCGACCTCAAGCAGATAAAGGTGATCGGAAGCCGCGGCGAACTCGTTCCCGTCGGCGAGCTTGTCGATGTGAAGGAGGTGCATACAGACAGATCGATCTACCACAAGAACTTGATGCCCGTCGTTTATGTAACGGCGGATGTCGCAGGCGTGGTTGAAAGCCCCGTTTACGCGATCCTCGGCCTGAACGAAAAGATCGCCGAGCTACGGCTTCCGGAGGGATATGAGCTTGAGCGTTATGTTGCATCGCAGCCGTTCCTGACCGACAAATACTCGATGAAGTGGGATGGCGAGTGGCATATCACGTACGAGGTCTTTCGTGATATGGGCATTGCCTTTGCCGCGGTGATGGTACTCATCTATATCCTTGTCGTCGGCTGGTTCCAATCATTCAAGACGCCGCTCACGATCATGGCGGCGATACCTTTCTCGCTTGTCGGCATCTTGCCGGCGCATGCCCTGATGGGCGCCTTCTTTACGGCAACGTCAATGATCGGCTTTATCGCGGGTGCAGGTATCGTTGTGCGAAATTCGATCATCCTCGTCGATTTCGTCGAGTTGCGGATGCAGCACGGAATGTCGCTTGTCGATGCGGTCGTCGATGCCGGAGCGGTGCGCTTTCGTCCGATGCTGCTGACCGCCTCAGCGGTGATCGTAGGTTCGGCAGTGATGCTCGCCGACCCGATCTTCCAAGGCCTTGCCATATCGTTGATGGCGGGCGAAGTTGCTTCCCTGCTGCTCTCGCGAATGGCAGTTCCCGTGCTTTTTTACATGAGTGAACGCAAAAAGCACCCTGAACCGCCGACACGATCCGATGAGCGTACATTACTGTCCGCGACCGATCTCAGTGCACCGTCGGCCGTCGCCCTCAAATTTGCCGAAAAGATCGCAAAAGCGTTCGGTGCCTCTCTAAAGGTATTGACCGCACGCGAACCGGATCTGCCGCGCTACTTCACCGACGCGCAGCTTGCGGAGATCGCATCTGCCGAACAGACCGTCGGGGATGAGAATGTACTGCAGATCAAAGAGTTCGTCCGTGAGCAGCTCGGCGACACGGCGGAGTTCACGCCGGTCTTTGCGGACGACCAACCAGTATCGGCAATACTGGAAGAAGCCGACAGGTCGAACGTGCTTCTGACAGCTCTCGGCACGCATGGCCGCAAAGGCTTTGAGAAGCTAAAATTCGGCTCGGTTGCTGAAATGGTCTTGCGCGAAAGCCGTACGCCCGTCCTGACCGTCAACCCGAACATCCGCGTCGAGGGAGAAGTGCGGATCGAGCATATAATGTGTGCGGTCGATGGCGAGGATAACTCGGAAGATGCGGTTCGGTTCGCCGCCGAGCTTGCACAAAAGCTAAACGCCGGTCTGTCGGTTGTCCGCATCACTTCGAACGGCGGCAAGCAAAGCGTATGCGATCGGATGCCGGACGAACTGCGCGCCGATTGCCGGTTGAGCGAGATCTCGCGAACTGGCGAGCTTATCAGCGAAGTGATCGCCCATGCTGAAAGTGCCGCCGTTGACCTTATTGTTCTGGCAAGCCGCCGCGGCCTTACGGGCGAGAAGGCGATCGGCACGTCTCTGATCGAGATCATACGCCGAGCTCCCTGCCCTGTAATTGCCGTTCCGAACGACGCCGCGTAAAGAGTACGCTCGGTCGCTGGCCGGCGATATTAGTTGTGCGAAGGCGTCAAAGCTCCGCCAACTTGTATATGCCTTTAGCCGGACGGACGGCAAAACCTTCGTCAACAAGGCGGTGATTTGCCTTGCCGGCTTCGGTGCGTGTCAGGCTGAATTTGCCCGCAAGTTCGCCGACGAGCGTCATTCCGCACAATTTAAGGTACGAGCGCGCAAGTTCAAGGACGGCATCATCGCGCGTCATCTTTTTTGCAAGTTGTTCTGGAAAACGCATTTCCGCCGGCGTCCAGATGTATGTGAATTTCGGTACGTAGACCACCTCCTGCGGAAGGACCTTCATACGCTTTTGCAGCTCATCGATCGCCTTTGTAAGATCTTTCTTGTCGCGGAAGCCGCATTCGCTGCGAAGGTCGGCGGTGGCCATCTCGCCCTCCTTTCTGAGGACTCGAAGGACATCGCGCGCGTTCTTTGAGAGAATGCCGCTCTCGCCCGCTTTTGAGCAGCCCCATATCGAATTTAACGCGGCGGCGAGCCTCGGCGCGACGAACATCGAGTGCCCTTTGTAGATCTTGCCGTAATACAGGCGGCCGCGAGCGATAACTTCATCTTTAAGCACCCAAGCGCGGCTTGCTTCCTCATCCTTTTGGACGTTTCGCGGAAGGTGCACGTCGCGGCGTCCGCAGACCGCGATATAGACTGACGGCAGGCCTTTTCGTGTATCGGTAAGCCCGAGACAGAAACCGAGCCGCTCGACCATTTGCTCAACTTCTTCGACGGAATCGACCTTTAGCGCGTCCTCACGCCGCCAAAGTCGGTCACGGTACTGTTCTATCTCCGGCGGAAGCATGGGCATAGCAGCAATTGATGATAAACGAGGCGGAACGAAAGCACCAAAAAACGCCGGCTTAAAAGTCCCGAAAGGGCAAATAGCCGCGCACTTTAGGGCGTGGTAAAGGATCGCAATGACAACAAAGGGCGTTCTAGCGTCCTTCTCCGTAAGATCAAAACCCCGCCATAAATGGCGGGGTTTTGTGCCGCTTCGCGGAAAAGTTTTCAAACAGCCTCTCTCTGTTACCACAAACTTCAAAGCACTAACCGTGAAGCACGCCAAGGAAGACGTCGGGTAAAGAAACGGCACTGAACGCCGTGATCAACGCGGGCCGCGGATCGGCGATGATGAAACAACTGTAACGGTCGAGCCTTTCAGCAGCCGCAAGTCGTCCCGTCCCTGCACCGCGACCGAGCCTGCGCCCGCGCCGCCGCCGATCACGGCTCCGATAGCCGCACCTTTTCCGCCGCCGATTATCGCCCCGATGATCGCGCCGAGGCCGGCACCGATGCCGCCTCGCTTGACGGACTCTTTCGTCTGGCTGTCGCCGCGTGCCGCACCTTCCGTATCGATCTTGATATTTTTACCCTGCGTATCGCGAATTGACTGGAGTGTGCCGCCAAAGTCATACGCAGTGCCGTCACGCAGCGTGATCCGCTCAAAGTTGAACGTGAGATTCGAGCGGCCCGAAACTCTTCCGGAACGCGCGATGCCGGTCAGGTAACCTTCGACTACCGCTCCGCGAAATTCATCAGGCGACTCGACGATCATCCGAAAACGGTCATTGTTTTGCGACACTTTTGTGTCAACGTCATTATCCAGCGAGCCGGAGATGATAACGCCGTTCGGCACAATGAATTTACCGACGCGCGGACGGCTCGGTGTCGGAACGCTGCCGTAATTGCCGTTATCCGGCTGATCGCTGTCGGAATAGCTGCCGTTATTGTTGTCAGAGGAGCCGCCCGCGTAGCCGTTATCGATGCCGAGGCGAGCGATCTGATCCGTCTTGCGGTAAACGCTTTCTGCAAAGATCGTCTGATCAAGATATTCAGTCGTGATCCTGCGCGACACCTTGAGTGTTTGGCCGTTATCTTCGGATGTGAACGTAATGGTGTAATCACTTTCGCCGCCGAGCGAGGAGATCGTCAGCACATCGCCGCTCAGTGTCGAGCGGGTGCGGATCGAACGTCCGCTCGCGTCCTGGCCCGTTTGTTCGCGTCCGTCTGCCGAAAAGGTCATAGGCGAAGAGGCGGACGTTGCCAGCGTAACGTCGGTTCCGCGGACCGCGATCGCGATTTGGCCCGGAGCTTCCAGCTTCTGCCTTAACTCGTCACGCTGAGCCTGAGCAACATTTGTATCCGCAAGGATATTGTCGATCTGCTCGCTGCGTTGCGGGTCGAGGTCGTACGTCCCGGTGAGGCCCATATCAACCACGTTTCCGGCGGCATACATATCGTTGTTGTCGGTGGAGGGCTGTGAATTGTTCGATGTCCAATCCGGAATAATGCCGTAGTTGTTTGCAATGCGCTCGATCTGGCGGCATACGCCGTCCCAATCGTCAAGTACACGGCTATTAACGCCCGCACTGCGCATTTTGCGATCGAGCCGCCGCGCACGATCGACGATGCCTTCAACGTCGCGGCGCGTTTCACCCTTGCGGTCAAAATTCTGCTGAAATTCGCGAACCGCTGCGCGAAGCTCTCTCGTTCCCGCTATGATATCGCCGAGTTCGCCCGCACTCACAGACCCGCTCTGCATTTGCGACTTGATGCTGTATTCGAGGTTGTCGAGGTTTGAGTTGGCACTGCGGATCGCATCGCGCACATCCTTCTGGCTGCGTGCCTGAGCATTGCCGACAGACGCGATGCCAAATACCAGTCCAAGTACAAATACCGCCGTTGAGGCCGATCTTAAGATCATCTTCATTGCATTTCTCCTGAAAGGCCGTGCCGAAAACTGCCGCACACACCGACCTGCAGATGTGTGAAGCATTTTACGTGCCAATAGTTGTTCGGCAAATGCCCAGGCCTGCTGTCGTTATGCTAAAATCGCAATATTTACGAGATCGGATTTTATGACAAATAACGACTACAAAGCCACGGTCCGCTATGCGGGTGATGAATTCTTTATCGGCACATCGCCGTCAGGTCATGCGTATGCGCTTGATACAAAAGCAGATAGACGCTCGGCACCCTCGCCGGTCGAGATGCTCTTGATATCGCTCGCGGCGTGCACGGCCGCCGACGTGATCTCGATCCTGAAGAAAAAGCGCCAAGACGTAACGGATTACAATATCGAGGTCGCCGGAACGCGTTCCGATGATCATCCGCGAAAGTTCACAAAGATGCACGTCCACCATATCGTGTACGGCCGCGGCGTTTCGCCCGATGCCGTCGAACGCTCGATCGAGCTGTCGGATACAAAATACTGCTCGGTAGCGGCAACCATTCGTCCGACGGTCGAGATAACGTCGAGCTACGAAGTGATCGACCTCTCTCAAGGAACGGCAGATCAAAATATATGAATAAGATCTTTGCGGTGATCGCCCTAATTTTTGTTCTTGGTTTGATCGCTGCAGCACAAGTGCCGCTGAAAACCGGTATTGAGATCCTCAAGGCCGAGGACGCGAGGCGTTATGATGACCGCCTCGCCGAGCTGATGCGGTCGCCAAACGCTGCTGTCCGCGCGCGAGCCGCCTTGGCGGCCGGACGGATCGGCAGTCAGAAAGCTATTCCCGCACTTACTGCGTTATTTGAGGACAAAAACAATGCAGGAGCCGTTTTGACCGCGGCTGTTTTCGCATTGGGCGAGATCGAAGCCGCTGCCGGCGGAGACAGGATTTTATTCGTTCTGCAAGCCGAGTCAGGCTCTCCGAAACGGGATAAAGAACTTCTGTCGCGGGCTGTCGAAGCCGCAGGCAAGATCGTCGCCGCAAACCCGAAGGACGAGAACCTAAGCCCGTTGAGGTCGGCGATCGTACATGTGTTGAATGACGAATTGGGGAGCGGCTCGCCTATCCGTGAAGTCGTCTTGAGCGGACTGACAGCCACTTTGCGTGCGCGGCCCGAAGGCGGAACAAAAACGGCCGCGGCTTTCCTGACAAGCGACGATGCACGCGTCAGGGCCGATGCGTTGAACACGCTTGCAAGGCTTGGGTACAAGGATGCTCTCGGCGACATACGTTCGATGCTTCGGCGGGATGCGGACCCGATCGTGCGGGCAAATGCAGCAACTGTGCTTGGCCGTGCAAAAGACACCGAAGCGTTGCCGCTTCTTATCGATGCCGCAATGAATGGCGACGATCAGCGGGTACGCGTCGCAGCCGTCCGCGCACTCGGCAGCCTCGGCGATCCGAAAGCGGCAGCAAAACTGATCGAACGCGGACAGCAGCTGTTGCTGCCGATGCACGGCGACCCGATCCTTAAGCCCGGAATAAAGGCCGATAAGCTCAAACCGGTCGTTGTTCGGCTGAACAAGAACGAACTGCTGGAGATCGCGACAGCCGTCGGCCGCCTGCTCGAAGGGGCCGATAATGCCGATGCCAAGACATTTCTGACGCGGCTCGCTGAGCGTACAGGCTATGTCGATCCTGAGACATTCATCGCTCTCGCCCGTGTTTCGCCGGAAGCGATGATAAACTTCACGCTGCCCGCAGATGCCGCCTTTCAGAATTTTCACGCGGCTTCGGCTTACGGACAGGGACTCGGCGAAATTGCGACAACAATGGACGATATGCTTATCGCACAGGCCGGAGGCAAACTCGTCGAACTCACGGTAGGCATGGCTACAAAGGTCAAGGCAAAGGATCAGGATCGGATGTTGCGGTCGATACCCGACTTGATCGGGGCAATGGCCGCGCTCAAACCGGACAATCTGAATGAGATACTGCTGTCGCTGCTAAAGAATAGTGACCCTTTTGTAAGAGCCGCCGCCGCCGGAGCTTTGACCGAGCTTCCGTCGTCGAAAGCGAATGTCGAAGCTCTGAACTCCGCGTTCGCCTATGCCCTTATCACCGACAAACACGATAACGACGCTCAACTTGCGATACTTGATGCTCTTGCCAAGCTCGACAAGAATGCCGGTGTCGGCACGTTCAGCATCGCACTGTCGGCGCGGGATTATCTCGTCCGCAAAAAGGCCCTGGAGATACTCGATGATAAAGAGCTGATAAAACGATCTCCCGGTATTGCGATGACTCTCGAGGTCGCACGCGATAAACACAAAGATCAAGTACAGCCGTACCTTTCCGCGTTCGGCACGCGGCTCGGGCAGGTTCTGAACAGCGATGCTGACTATGCGCGCGCATTGTCGCGTAAGAACGGCTCGGTCAAGGCCGTGCTGACCACGGAAAAGGGTACATTTTCGATCGTCTTCGCCGCTGAGGAAGCCCCGCTGACCGTCGATAATTTTATAAAGCTTGCACGCAGCGGTTACTTTAACGGCGTTAGAGTGCACCGTGTCGTGCCGAACTTCGTGATGCAGGACGGCGACCCTCGCGGCGATGGGAACGGCGGCCCCGGCTGGTCGATCCGATGCGAAATAAATATGCTGCCTTACGATCGCGGAGCCGTAGGCATGGCGCTGAGCGGCAAGGATACGGGCGGCTCGCAGTGGTTCGTAACACACACGCCGCAGCCGCACTTGGATGGCGGCTACACGGTTTTCGGACACGTCAGCGAGGCGGATATGAAGGTCGTCGATAATATCGCCCGCGGCGACCGCATAATCAGCGTTAAGATCGTCGGCAAATAATGGGAATTACCGATGTCTGATATCACACCGCAAGAAAAGCAGATCCGCATCGAAAAGGGCCTCGATGAATTGTCGCGCTACCTTGACGGCCTTTTTCGAGTACCCGGCACCGAATGGCGTTTCGGGCTTGATGCCCTGATCGGCCTTATTCCGAACGTCGGCGATACGCTTACCTTCCTGCCCTCGGTTTACATCCTTTTCGCAGGCGTGAGATACGGTGTGCCGAAGATAACGCTGCTCAGAATGGCGATAAACGTGGGCCTTGATTACCTTGTCGGTTCGATACCGCTGATCGGCGATGCCTTCGACTTCGTATGGAAAGCCAATCAGCAGAATATGAACCTCATTCGCACACGGGCTGCGGGACACGGTGCCGGCAGCCGCAGCGACTACATATTCGTGCTCGGACTCGTCGCCCTTCTGTTCCTTATTCTGATCGCCTCACTAGCGGCAAGTGTCTATGTGATCGGCTCGATATTCTGGGAGATATTCACGCTCAACATATAAAGAAAAAGGCCGCACCGTTCGGCACAGCCTTTAACCTGACCGGCGGCTTCGCGGCCGCTTATTTCACAAAGCGTATCGCCGTCTTACGATCGGCCTTGCGCTCGTCGTCACTAGCATTCTCATCAACCGCAGCGTGTTGTTCACCGTAGCCTTCGGCATCAACTACCTGACCACCGACGCCTGCTTTGTCCAATGCTGCCCTTACGGTCTTTGCGCGGCCGTCCGAAAGCTTTAGGTTCGCCGCATCGTCACCTTTCTTGTCGGTGTATGCGCCGATCTTGATCTTTGCCTCCGGGAAAGCCTTAAGGATCGCGACGATATTATCAAGCTGTCGCTTTGATGAATCTTCGAGCTCGGCCGATCCGAATTTGAATGTCAGGTCGTCGAAGTTGAACCACTTGTCCTTGAGGCTCTCTTGCGTTGCATTCTTGTACTCATCAGAACCGATGAATTTTACCATCTGATCCTCGATGCCGCCGGGATGGGCCTGCAGCTTCGTCCCATCCGGGAGCACAACATCTACAAGCCCGGCAACCGCGTTCGTAGGCACGTTTACGGCAGGTTTGCTAATATTTGTATTCGGATTTGCATTCGGATTTGCATTCGTATTTGCAAGGTTGCTCGCCGGTTTCTGCGGGTTGCCGCAGAACATATAGCCAACCCCGACGACCACACCAAGAAGGATTATCGGCAGCAGCCAGCGAAGAACAGGCCCGTCATCCGCTTTCTCCGTCGGCTCGCCGACATTCCTGATCGCATCAAGGCCGCCGCCAAGCACCTCTTTGCCCTTGTGATACGCGGCACCTGTTACATCGCCGACTTTGTCCGCTGCGCTTCCTGCAACTGCTGAAGCAACAGCCGCGCCGCCGAGGACCGCTCCGCCGATCGAACTTCCCCAATCAGAAAGAAATCCGCCGACCTTTGAAAAGATGCCGTCGTCATCCGGAAGTTCCGCATCAGGCGTTAATTTATCGACAAGGCCCGGCATCATTGTCGCGATCGCTGCCGACGCTTCATCATTGCTGACACCGGCATCAGAGGCGATCGAACCGACGGCCTCGCTGCCGATGGCAGATACGACCTGCTCGGCGGTTACCGCTTCGCCGGTGCCTCCGCCGATCCAGGAATCAACGACCGAAGAGAGGCCGGCCGAACGGAACTTGTCCAGGAACGCACTAAAGCCGCCGTTGGCCGGGTCGGCGGCGTAACGTAGCAATGCCGCCAACACTGAGCCGGCTTGATCGCCGCCCAGGCCGAGCTTGCTCTTTGCTATCTCAATTATCGAATCAAACATAGAAGGATCTCCTTTTTTAGATAACGACCTATCCGCAACCGCGATGCGGACAGATCGGTCAAAACCGAAATTATTTAATTGTTAAAAGTGTCTCGAGTTTACGAGCGCCGGTCGAGGCACACATAGTGTGCCGATGTTCGTACGAACCGACCTTTGACGTATCGAACATATTATAAGGTTGCAAGACAAAAAAACAAAAAAGGCTACCCGTCGCGAGCAGCCTTTTATCTGACATTCTCGTGAATTTTTCCGCGGCTCAAGGCCCGAAGGCCCTAATTCCCCGATGTTTGGCCGGGAAACATCTTCTCAAGTGCACCTTTGAGAACGCCTATTCCGAACTCGCCTGCCGCCCGCGTCTTCAGCTTGCCTTCAGCATCGAACAAATAATACACAGGCACCCAGCCTTGTTCATTTTGAAATGCATCTTTCAGCTTATGGAGGCTATCTACGGCCGTAGGTTCTGTAATGTGCTGTGCTGAGATCGATTCATTTACCGTATCAAGATCCGTATCCGCCTCATAACGCGGCATATGAACCGCCACTGTTCGAAGCCCTGCCGGCGTGTATGTTTCGATCAACTGTCTCAACTGCGGCATCTTATCCTTACAAATTCCACAGGACACCGCCCAGAAATGCACCAACACGGGTTTTCCCTTAATGTGCTCTTGTGCGTCCGTTGCCGAGCCGTTGAACCATGTGGTCGCTCCTTCGAGCTGCGGCATCGGGTCGCCGATCCTCATTGGCATAAAGTCATTCCTCCAATTTTGCGGCACGAAAATGGGCGGCATCGACCGCCCATTCCGCTACCTTTCCCAAGGTTAAGCCTTTAGGTTCTCCTCGCCCGGCTTCCAATCGGCAGCACAAAGGCCGCCGGTCTGAAGCCCTGAAAGAACGCGAAGCGTCTCATCGACCGAGCGGCCGATATTGAGACTGTGAACCGCGGAGTACTGAAGGACGCCTTCCGGATCGATGATAAAGAGGCCGCGAAGCGCGATATTCGCCTCTTCGACAAGGATATTGTACCTGGCGGCAAGCTTGCCGCCTACATCAGACGCGAGCGGATATTTCACGCCCTCGATGCCATTCTTATCGCGCGGCGTCTTGAGCCATGCACGATGCGAGTGTACCGAGTCCGTCGAGATACCGATCACTTCGGCGCCGATGCCTTCAAAATCCTCTAAGCGATCCGAAAAGTGGATAAGTTCGGTAGGACATACGAAGGTGAAGTCGAGCGGATAAAATAAAAGAATGAGCCACTTGCCCTTATAGTCCGAAAGCTTGACGTTCTCAGCCAAGGTCTCGAGATTCTTGGTCGAGGGCATATCAAAGTCCGGTGCGGGCTTTCCGACCTTTGCAAAAGTTGCTGTATTTTCTGTTGCCATGATAGTTGCTGCTGACATAGGTATTTATCTCCGTAATTAGAATTAGTTATGCGCGCATTCGGGGCATTTGCCGCGAAGTGTGAATTCTAAAGACTCCGGCTCGAAGCCGCATTGCCGACTGGCGGCTTCGATCATTTCCCCCGAAACTTTCATATCGATATCCACGAGCTTTCCGCAACCTGTACAGATAGCGTGATCGTGTCTGACGGTCGTACGGTCGTAACGGCTTGCGCCGTTTCCGAACTGCAGCTCGGCGATATGGCCGGTGTCTTTGAGGAACCGTAAACTGTTGTAAACGGTCGCGAAAGAGATCGTCGGCAACTTAGCTTTTGCTTCCGAAAAAACCTCATTCGCCGTCAGGTGGTCATGAGATTCACGGATGACGCTTAGCACAACTCGACGTTGCCGCGTTAGTCCTTGTGTCTCTGTGTTCATATATTTGAACCCCCTAAGTTACTTTTAGAATCATTCTAAAGTTCGATATTGTCAAGCAGCAACTTAACAAACTAACAGATTACTCGACAGGCCTAACCGCGCGCAAGAAACCGCACTACTTGCCGGTGGCGATCAAAACGTTCCGGCGAGCCTCCACGATAAGCCCCGGTCGCTTTGAAGTCACCATTATATTGCGTTCGGCAATCCCGCGAGTCGCAACGACAGGTACCTTGGGAACGTAGGTAACCACGTAATACGAATCGATCATTCCGGCGACCAACGCAGCCTTATCCGTCATCTCATCGGGCGAAAGCGGCAGGATAAATTCACCGTTGGTGCCGGCGGCAAGCTTTCCAAGCTCGTCCTGAGCGGTGTCAAGCGCCACCCTGCGCGACTTGATAGTATCTGCAAGCTTACGATCCAGGCTGATGGAACGTGCCTTCGGGGCTGTTGCCGCATCGCGGGCACCGTTCGGTAGTTGCGCGGCGACGCTGTCCGGCATTGCCTTTGGCGGCTGCGACCTCGAAGCCTGTTTTTTACGCACGTCAAGATCTGCCGTTTCCATCGCCGTGTAACTGAGGACATGTACGCTTATATCTGTCGAGGTCAACCGTCGATATGCGTCAAAACGCTCAGGCAATTGCCCGCCGCTGTCCGTTCCGTCGGTTATCAATACAAGATGGCGATTGTCCTGCGGCGTACGGGTCAGCATATCGGCGGCCGTATCGAGTGCATTTATAAATACAGACCTTCGTCCGAAATTCGTACGCTCCATTATCGCTTTCAAGGTTCGGCTCCGGTCTGTCGTCCATTCATCGACGATCTGCACTTTGTCGCTATACTGCACCACGGCGACGCGGTCGTCGGGCTGCAATGCACGGACGACCGCCGCCGCCGCATTTCGAGTCCGGTCAAGGCTCTTTGCCGAACGCATTTCGCCGCCCGTATCCAACACCAACAGCACATTTGCCGGCAAACGCCGGACGCTTGCAGGCTGATGCAGGATGTCATTCTCAGTAATGACGAGATCGTTCGTCGTTACTCCGGGAAAGAAATTTCCGTTCTCGTCGAACGCGAGTACATTGAGCTTTATCTCTTCCGTCTCGATCCGCTCATCAGGCTCAGGTGTAGGCGTCGGTGTCGGCTGTACACGCCCGCTCTGGGCATCTACCGCTATGGCCGCAGCCAAAAAGACCAACGCAAATGCCAATATCCCGCCGTATTTCATCACATTAACTTTGATGAACCCGCAGCCGAAAAGTATGCACAAAAGGCTCAACGAACCTTTAGCACCCAATTATCAGGATCAACGACGGGCACCGCACCCGAATACTTGACCTTAGCCGAGCCGTCCGTCATTTCGACACGCTGCGTTTTGCCGTTGATGACCACATCAACCGGCATCGGGAACGGCATATTGCCGGGCGTTTCCCATCGAAGCCCAAGCGTGCAGTCTTTCGTGCAAGCGTCATCGGCCGTGATCACGAGCTTGGGCAATTTCGGCTGCCGCAGATACATTTCAAAGAGCCAGTCGAGTCTCTTTCCCGAATCCTGCTCCGCAATGGTCAGGAAATCATCAGTATTGACGAGCCGCGCCTGTCTTCCGTCGGTGATTGCGGCGCGATCCTTACTCGGATAAGCCATATGACGAAGGGCATTAAAGAAAGCTTCGTCGCCGATCAAGTATCGCAGCGTATGCAGGAAGTACGCGCCTTTTCCGTAAATATCGCCGTCGCTGGCAACGTAATCGGGAGCGGCCATATAGACCTGATACGCGATCTTCATCTCACGCGGTGCAACGGGCTGCATATTGCGGAAGCTCTTCGCACGCGACGCCATCGTCTTAATATACGCTTCTTTGCCGTGCAGATATTCCTGATACAGCGTATCCATATAGGATTGGAAGCCCTCATGGATCCAAAAATCACGCCAATCGGTCGCGGTCACCAGATTTGCCCAGTATTCATGGCCGAATTCATGCAGGAGCAGGAAATCCGTACCGTCAGCATCATATTTGAAGTGATTGCCGTACGCGATATTGGTCGAATGCTCCATACCTAAATGCGGCGTCTCCGTGATACCGACCTTTTGTGACCGGAATGGATACGGCCCGAGATATTTCTCATAGAACGCAAGGTATTTCTTCTGCTGCTCGATCAGTCCGGCAGCCTTTGCTTCGTCCTCGGGCAGCACATAGAACATTATCGGCATTACGGTCCCATCGATCGAGGTGTATTTGTCCTCGACAAGCTTATATGGTGCGGCGTTAAAGACTATCGAGTAATTGGCTATCGGGTTGGTCATCAGCCAATCGTAGGTCGTGGTGCCGTTACTCTGCTTCGTCGTGCCGACGAGTTTGCCCGGGCCGGTGGCGATGAGCGGATCGGGCACGGTTATGGCCATCGCGACACGCGAAGCCTTGTCCGACGGATGATCCTTGCATGGGAAGATCAGATCCGCACCGTCATTCTGCACCGCAAGCGAGACCCAATCGGCACCGCTCGGCGTCTTTTCCCAAATGTAGCCTCCGACCCACGGCGGTCTCGGAGCGACGCGCGGCTTTCCGGCATAGCTGATCGACGTTGTAACCATATCGCCGGCCTGCTTTGTAAGCGGGAATGAGATCCAGATCTTGCCGTCCTCGAATTTGTACTTTGCGTCCTTGCCGTCAACGGTCAGCTTGCTGATGGTGTACGGCGTATCGAGGTCGAGCTGTATGATATTCGTCGGCACATTGATCCGCGCGGTCATCACGGTCGTGCCGGAAACGGATTTGGCGGCCGGACGGATATCAATACTTATGTCGTATGTCTGAACGTCGAATGCCGCCTGCTCAAACCTCAACGGCCCGCCCGTTTCAGTAGGCCGAACGCCGAGATCGCGTTGTGCGTTGGCGATGATGAATGAGGAGAAGACTATGACGGCTGCTTTGAATAGTTTCATAATTTTTCCCGGCAAGCCGTGGGAAGATGCTTTACTTATCAACTGTTTAGGTCGAGAATACATCAAAATGAAAGCGATGTTAATGCGTGTATTATTCTCGATGATGTTTACTACGTTGGCCGCGGCACAAGGGTTTTCGCAGAACGCTGTTCCAAAGCCGACGCCGCAGCAAAAAACGAATGTTCGGCCCGCCGCCGAAGCTCCGGCAGAGCCTTTTGACAAGGCCGATACTGCGACAATGGCATCGAAGTGCGTTCAACTCGACACCGAAGCAGGCCTGATCGAGATCGGGCTGTTTCCCGAAAGTGCCCCCGAATCAGTGCGTAATTTCTTGAATCTTACGGCGTTAGGGCTTTTTGACACAACGACATTCAGCCGCGTCGTGCCTGATTTTGTGATACAGGGAGGCAATCTTTGGACGCGAGATGCCGGGATCGAAAAGTACGGTAAACGAGCCAACCGAAAAGTTCCGGACGAACCGAGTAACATCAAGCACGAGCGCGGCATCGTCTCGCTGGCCCGCAGCGATGAGCCGAACTCGGCAACGGCGAACTTCTTTATTTTGGTCGAGGCCGCCCCGCATCTTGATGGCACTTTCGCGGCGTTCGGCCGCGTAACCAAGGGCATGGATGTCGTCGATGCAATAAATAAAGCACCTGTTACCGGCGAAACACCTGACAAACCGGTAAGGATAAAAAAGGCAAGCGTCATCGAGTGTCAGTGATCGACACGAATGATCTTACTTCGAACCTAACCGGCCGTGGCTTGCCGTATCAGCCGCCGAGGTCATCCTCAATGGCCATTTGATATTCTTCTGCCATTGACGGATGGCCGTGTGCTAAAGCGGCCTTGATCCCATCCTCGTACGCCGCGCGCGCTTTTGCAGTGTCGCCCGCGCGGAAATACGCCCTGGCGAGTACGCCGTATGCATTACCCTGATCGTCCGCACTCGAAAAATACCGCTCCAACAGGCCGATGACCTTTGCATCTTCGCCAAGCTTTTCGTATTCCTTGGCAAGGCCGAACATAACCATCGTGTTCGACGGGTCAGCCGCCAGCATTTGTTCAAAAACTTCGATCCTATTCTGCATTGTGATGATATTGTACCTTACGCTGCTCATCTTTGAAGGCTTGAGGGCACTCCGACGAGATGTATCTTCGCTCACTCATTAAAATATTAGTGGAATACTAGAGAGCGATCTGCTTCTTCACGGCCTTTGCATCCTTTGGCATTGCGAATACGGAATCGGGGATCGTTCTATTGAATTCGACCGATTCGTAATTGATGCGTGAGGACTGTTTGCCGTCGGTGAAGCGATCGATAATGAACGGCACTTTTACACCGCCGATATCGACGAACTGTGCATAGCGGTCCTCTTCGGCGATCTCTTCGCCGTCCGCTGTCAGGCGTTTGTAAGATACCTTCTGCGGCAGTGCGTCATCGGCCGCGAACTCGAACTCAACAATTAGGCCGTCCTTGTAGATAAGCCGCACAACGTCGTTGCGTTTGCCGAGGCTTGCACGCCGCCGGCCTGTGTAACGCACTTCGCCTTCACCGCGCCAATATCCGCGAAGCAGCGTGTCCAGGTTCGTCCTTATTCCGAATTTGAAGTTCGCTAATTGGACAGCGTTCTGCTGTTTTATCAGCTTCTCGTCGGCATCGAACACCCAGCCGGTATCGCCGCTGTTCGCTTGAACGGTGTGCATTCCGGCTCCTTTGAATTCCGTAAGTTCCTTATTAGGAAAGACAATGATATCGACGAATGACTGAAATGATGCGACAGTACCTTCGCGTATAAGGCTGAAACGTCCTCGGCCGATCTGCGACGTTACCTTTAGATAGCTGTCTCCGCCGAGCGCGGCTACGGCACGTTTTATGATCTCCTCCGCCTTTGCGGGATCGCCGGCTTTCTCATCCTGTTCGCGTTCGATCTCGCGCCAGCCGCCATTCCAACTGTATGTGTATTCAAGCGTTCGCGTGATGGCAACGGCTTTGCCGTCGCGTCGTTCAGGTTCGAACTTTATGCGCTGAACAGCCTTCATTGCCAGTTGATCCAGCTCATTCGTGAGGTGCTTGACAACGTTGACCTCGCCGATAGTGCCGTCTTCGCGAAACTCCACCCGCAGGCCGACCGTACCCTGGACATCGAGGGTCGAATGGCGTGCGGGAAGCTCGGGGCGAGGCTGTTCAATGATCTTGAGTTTCGTTTCCTGCCCGACGGATGCCGATACCGACACCGCCAAAAGTACTGCTAAAAATACCGCCGTTCTCATCATAAAAAAACTAAAGGCCTTGGCGTATTGCTTTCACCAAAGCCTTAGATGCCTAAAATTGTTCCCGGCGGCCTAGTTCAAGCTAAAAACTTCACCCGACCGCACTACGATCTCGCCGTCAACTGCATCGACGACGAACTTAACGGCAAGCTTCCAATCATTTGTTATGGGAAGTTTCACCTTCTGATCGATGTGCCGTTTGAGGAAGCGGGCACCGTACGACGGCGAATATCCTTTTTCGGTAAGAAGGTCGAGTGCGGCCTCGGTAACTTCTACGAATTTGCCTTGGTGCTCCATTATCTTTTGTATCTTTCGCAGGTAGAGCTTTGCTATCTCGCGCACCTCGTCCATCGTAAGCGGCGAAAAGACGACGATCTCATCAATGCGGTTGCGGAACTCGGGCGTAAAGCGCTTTTCCGCCGCCTTCATCACATCGCCGTGAATTGCCTTGATATCGCCGAGCGACTTCATACCAAAGCCGAGCGGCTTCTCAAAACGCTTGAAGTTATCGCTGCCCAAATTCGATGTCATTATGACGATCGCGTCCGACAGATAGACCTTCTTGCCGCGTCCGTCGGTTATCCAACCCTCGTCAAACGCCTGCAGAAAGATGTTCATCAGATACGGCGACGCCTTCTCGACCTCGTCAAGCAGCAGCACCGTGTAAGGATCGTCGCGAAGCTGCTCGGTCAAAATGCCGCCGCGCTCAGAGCCGACGATGCCGCGAGGCATGCCGATGAGCTTTTCAATGCCTACGGTTCCGTCGCCGTATTCGCTCATATCGATGCGGATCATCTTGTGTTCATCGCCGAACATGAATTCCGCAACGGCCTTTGCAAGCTCGGTCTTACCGACGCCCGTCGGCCCGAGGAACAGCAACACGCCGTCCGGCGCATAATGATTCTCTTTGAGCGGCCCTTTATTGAGCCTGAGACGTTCGGCAACGGCGCGAACAGCATCCTTTTGCCCGATGACACGCCGCCCGAGATCGTCTTCCATCGACGAAAAGCGATCGGACGTATCGCGGTAGATCATATCCTTTGGGATATGGGACTCTTGGCTGATCACATCGATTATGTGTTCGGGACGGACGACCATCTCTGACGTTTCGCCGATCTCGACCTTGACCGATGCAGTGTCGAGCCAGCCGATGGCCTTGTCGGGAAGGTGCAAGTTGCGTATGTATTTCGGCGACATCTCAAGCGCCGTGTCGATAGCCTCCTCAGATATCGTCACCGAATAGTTGCGTTCGAGCCTCGGTTTGAGGCCCATCAATATCTGCCGGGTTTCGTCTATTGTCGGCTCTTTTACCTTTACAAGCCGAAAACGCCTCGAAAGGGCCTCGTCCTCGCCGATGAATTCCTTGTATTCCGTCAGCGTCGTTGCTCCGATGATGCGGAGTTCCCCGCGTGCGAGCGCCGACTTGAACATATTCGCCGCATCGCTTGTGGTTCCCATTGCGGCACCGGCCCCGATGATCGTGTGCGCCTCATCGATGAAGAGTATTATGTTCTCCTTTTCTTTGACCTCGTCGATGATGCCCTTGATGCGCTCCTCGAACATACCGCGGAGCATCGTGCCGGCGACCAGGCCGCCCATCTGAAGCTGGACGATATGGGCATCCTGCAATCTGGCAGGGACCTTTTCCGGTTCAAGCTCGATCAGCCGAGCCAGGCCTTCGACGACCGCCGTCTTCCCGACGCCCGGTTCACCGACAAGCATTGGTGAGTTCGAGCGCTCGCGGTGCGATAATATCTCGATCATCTGGCGTATCTCGTTCTCACGCCCGATCGTCGGCGGGATCTTGTCCTGCCGCGCAAGCTTGTTCATCGAAATGCCGAAATGCCGAAGGAAGGACGGCAGCTCGTATTTCTGCCGTACCCTTTCTTCCTCCTTTTGGCGGCTGTTGATGCGCGCGCGGGCGACGGTGGCAACCTCGTCCGATGACACGCCGAGATTTTGCAATATCTCGTTCAGCACGCTCCGGTCATCATTTGACAGTACATAGAAGATATCGCTGCCGTCGATGACACGGCGGCTCTGCGAACGGGCGCGATCCATCGCGCGTTTGAACAGCTCGGTCGTCTCGGGTGCAATGCGAAAACCCGTACCCGAGTGCTGACGGCCGTTCTCAAGGCGCTTCTCGATCAGCATCTTGACCGAACGCGGATCGACCGAAAGGTCGCGCATCGTCGCCGAGAACAGGTCATCCTCCTCAAAGGCCAATGCATGCAGCACATGCTCGATCGACACGTAATTCTGATCACGTTTCTTCGATTCGCCGAGTGCCGTCTCAAGCACCCGTCGGCCACTGTCGCTGAATTTATCTTTGTATGCGTCTATGTCTGCCATAACTACAACTACCGGTCAAATCCAATGATACCATTTCGTAGTTTCGGCTTGCTAGACCTATTGCTGACCCAACTTATACTAGCTACTTCTGCGGAGCCGGCTCGTAGCTGTAGATGAAGCAGGAACTTCTGCTCCAGGCTACACAAAACTCAATATTAAAGGACGCCCCCGACCTCGGCTTGAATTCAAACGTAATCGTATCCGATGTCGTCCACGTCCCGTCCTGGGGTTGATTACGCATGAACGGGAAAATCGCGAAACTTGAGTTAGGGTACTTCCCCGACTTTAGCTTTCCTTCCAAGCTGCTCGTGACCGTGATCGAATCATTGACCGATATTCTGGCCATAGACGCCTCGTTCGCGTCTGCGGGAGTGAGGCTCGTTCCGGACATGCTAAGTTTCACCGTCGCTCCCCAAACCAGTTCATCGGGCGGAGTATCGAACGTAAACGTGCTAACGATCCCGCCTTTATGCTCGAAGCTCAGTGTTCCGGGTGAGGCCGCATTATTTGGGTTCAACTTATTTAGATTTGCAAGGTCATCGCCCATTCGGGGATATCCCTGAACGAGTTTCCAAACGGCGCCGGCCTCGTACGGGTTCGGTGTTGCAGAGGAATATTTCCTTCGTATCGCTATGGAGTAATAGCGGGGTTCGGCATTCGGTAGAAGCACGTCTCCGGCGATAGTGCTTCTAGCTTCCGTGTAGCCATTGGCCGCGGCAACGGCAGTGATCGATGCTATCCCGCTAAGTTGGTCCAAAGGAAGGTTGAATTCAGCCATCCCGCTCGAATCAGTCGAGGCCGAGCCGAATTTGCCGAGGTTTACTGTCGCTCCGCTGATGGTTTTGCCCGTATCTCTATCAGAGACCTCGATTCGAAGCTTTAGGCCGGTGAGCTTTTCCTTTAGCGTGATCGTGATCTCCGGCGCCGTCACAGTCGTGCTGAAGCGCGGAACGGTAACTGGCCGTGAGGAGTCATCGTAACCCGCTTTCGTGACCTTGATCGATGAACTATCACCGACATAGCCCGGAAAGCGGACGGTCGCCCAGCCATCTTGCCCTGTTAGGACAGGATCGCCTTCGCCGGGTGTTACCACCGCGCCGTCGAGGACCACCGTCGTGCCGTCGAGACGTTGGCCGAGGACCTTGACCTTGACGGGTGAACCGCCAGTATCTATTCGCCGCTTGGCCATCGGAACAGTAACCTGCAGGTCACTCTCGGCTGCGCCCGGAGCCACTGTGAGCACACTGTTGGCCGGAAAGTAGTTGTCCCTGGTGACCTCTATGCGAAACCGCCCGGCACGATCGATCGGAATGCCCGCAACTCCGTCGCCGCCGGTCGTTCCCGAGTAAGACGAGAACCAGTCTCCGATCAAACGCACGTCGGCCTCTCCAATAGGTTTGTCGCTTTCGCTCTCTACCACCAGTACACGGACGGTCTTGATGTGCTCCTTCTTACGCATTGACAGCCCCGTCGAGAATACTCGCCCTACGCCTCTCGGTACCTCGACACGGCTGGACGCGTCATAGTAGTTGCGATGTTTGGCCGTAATGCTATAGCCGCCCGGAACCAGCAATGAACCCAGCTCAGCCTTGCCGGCCGCGTCCGTCGCACCGCTCCAAGCGTCATTCATCGAACTTACGGCGATCTCTACCCCCTGAATGGGCCGTCCCGATTCTTCATCGAGAACGGTCACGACAAAGCCGCTTGCCAGTCCTCTGTCGAGAGTCACGGTAAAGATCTCGACGCGCGGATCCCGAGTTAGATCGATCTCCTGCTCGGCAGAATCAAAATCCGGGTGCTGGATGCTGGCGGTGCATGAGTCGCTACCCTGGGTTTGGAAATAGAAACGACCCCGTCGATCCGCAAAGCCTTGGGTATCGAAATTCCCGCAGTCCAAAAAAATTTCTGCCCCGGCAATTGGCCTACTTTCTCTGTCTAACAATAGTAACGACTTTGTCGAGTTGCACTTACCGCCGGGGAGCCTGTTCTCGGGCGGGCAGTTCGTTCCCTTTGCAGCCGCCTTCGATTTCCGCCGCGCGGTCACCGTCACAGCTTCAGAGCCACGCACGAAGATCTGCGCATCGATGTCCTCGATCTGCGGAGAGCGGATCGACACATCGCAGTTGCCTTTGTAACTCGGGATCCATTGAAAAACGCCCTTGGCATCGGACACGCCTTTACGTTCTAAGTCGTCGGGGCATGTTACCGTTACCTTTGCCCCTTTTATTGGCGAGCCCTTATCATCGATAATGGTGATCCGATACTGTCCGTTCGTCGTCGTTGCGCAGACCAGTGCGCCGAGAATTACCGCGAACACGGTAAGAAGATACCTGCTCATAAACGTTCCGTCCTCCCCATGGATAATGGCAAGAAGAGTATTACCGGAACACGGAACGTATGAACACCCAGAACTTTACAATTGATGCCGTATTAGGTCAAGGCCGAACTAATCACTCGTTCATCTTGCTTTCGACGATCGCCAGGATCTCTGATTCCGCTGTGACCGCACGGCGCTCTATATCGGCACCACGGGCGAGAATGTCGGCGGCATACGCGCGGTCCTTCAGGCCCGCGGCGTTGATCTTGACGTTCAGGTAAGCGCCCATGACGGCCGCGCGTGCGCACAGTGCGCCGACGCCGGCGTCTGAGACAGAATTTGGGTTGCCGTGCTCGGCCATGGCCCGGATGACCTCGAAAGAGTCCATCGTCCGCTGCATCGTGCGAAACGGCACCTCGGTCGCGAATTTGGTGGCGTCCTGGATCGCATCGGCCCGCGCGGCCTTTTCGTCGTCGGTGGTTTTGGGCAGGCCGAAGGCGGCCATTACGCGGTTGAAAGCATCGGTGTCCTCATCGACGAGCGCGAGCAGGTCGTCCTTGATCGCCTGGCCTTTGACTGCCCACTCGGAGAATTCCTCCCAACGGTCGTCCCAGCCGGCCTTATGCGCCGATAGGTTGGCGACCATCGTCGCGAGCGACGCCCCGAGCGCTCCCAAATAGGCCGAGATCGAGCCGCCGCCGGGCGCAGGGGATTCTGATGCGGTCTCGTCGGCAAAACCGCGGCAGGTCATATCAACGAGGCTGTCTTTTTTGCCTTCGGCTGCAAGCATATATTCGATTATCTTCTCGTCCGCGACGAACGGCTTGAGGTCGTCGAGGCCCATAGACTTGACCGCGATCTTTATCAACTCGGCATCAGTCACGCCGAGCGAACGTTGCTGTTTTCTTAGATAATGACGTCCGGCGTCCATGATCGCCGCCTTTGGCACGAGGCCCACGATCTCAAGTCCCGTGACGCGAAGGCCGCGTGCCCGAGCCTTTTCATCAACCTCATCAAAGGCAACGTGGAGCGGCGTCTCGCTAAGGTTGGTAATATTCATCGACACCTGCGCGATGCCGTATTCATCGATCAGCCAGCCGATCGCTTTTGTGCCCTTGAGCGTTCCCGGCAGCATCATGGTTTCACCGCGCTCGTCAGTGACGACCTTGCCGGTGATCGGGTTGCCTTCACGCTTTGGCCGTCCTTTTTCGCGAACATCGAACGCAACCGCATTCGCCCGCCGAGTCGAGGTCGTGTTCAGGTTGAAATTGACCGCCAGTAAGAAATCTCTCGCCCCGACCGCCGTCGCACCCGAGCGGGCTACGCTCTCGTTAAACTCTGCCGGGCCGAAATCAGGTTTCCAATCAGGGCTGCCGATCTTCTCCTTCAGTCCCTCGTACTCACCATCGCGGCAGTTTGCCAGGTTGCGGCGTTTCTCCTCGGTCGCGGCATTCTCGTAAAGATAGATCGGAATTCCGAGTTCATCGCCGATGCGTTGGCCAAGACTGCGGGCGTAGTCGGCGACCTCGTCCATCGTCACCCCCGAAACAGGCACCAGCGGGCAAACGTCAGTCGCGCCAAAACGAGGATGATCGCCCTGATGACCGCGCATGTCGATCAATTCCTGCGCCATTTTGACAGCATGGAACGCCGCCTCGACTACAGCCTCGGGATCACCGACGAACGTGACGACGGTCCGGTTCGTCGTCGCCCCGGGATCGACGTCGAGCAGCTTTACGCCTGAAATCCTACGAATTTCATCAGTGATCCGGCGGATCACGTTCATGTCGCGGCCTTCGCTGAAATTGGGCACGCACTCGATCAGTTTCTTCATTGATATTGGATATTGCCGAGATCAACCGGCCCCGACGGTATGTCTCGAAACCGGCTCAAAGCCGGCCGTAAAGTGCCGCAGAAATTCCGGCTGGCTCGTTATGCGGTAGCCGCCGATCTGAGCGCGGCGTTCATTCACCAACAGGATGGCCTCGATCACATAGTCGATATGGCTCTGCGTGTACGAACGGTGCGGCACTGCCAAGCGGACAAGTTCGAGCCGTGCGGGTACTTCGGCACCCGTTTCGGGGTCGCGTTCGGCGTGCATTACGGTGCCGATCTCGCATGAGCGTATGCCTGCCTCACGGTAAAGTTCGACAGCAAGGGCCTGGCCCGGATACTCGAGCTGCGGTATCTGCGGCAGCATGGCGTGAGCGTCAATGTAGATCGCATGCCCGCCCGGCGGACGGATTATAGGCACACCCGCTTCGGAAAGATGGTCGCCGAGATACCGTATCGACGCAAAGCGAAAGCTCATATAGCTCTCGGTAACAACTTCTTCGAGGCCGGTCGCGATCGCTTCAAGGTCGCGGCCCGCGAGGCCGCCGTATGTCGGAAAGCCTTCGGTAAGTATCAGCAGATCCTTCTCCTGCTTGGCAAGACGCTGATCTCTCGTGCAAAGGAAGCCGCCGATATTCGCGAGGCCGTTCTTTTTTGCCGACATCGTGCAGCCGTCGGCATACGAGAACATTTCGTGAGCTATCTCTTTTATAGATCTGTCGGCAAAGCCCTCTTCACGCAGCTTGATGAAATAGGCATTCTCCGCAAAACGGCACGCATCGAGATAGAGCGGAATGCCGAATTCGGAGCAAATCTCCTTAACGCCGCGGATATTTGCCATCGAAACGGGCTGGCCGCCGCCGGAATTATTAGTTACCGTGAGCATGACGAGCGGAATTCGCTCGGGGCCGTGCTGCTCGATAAGCCGCCGGAGAGCCTCGGTATCCATATTGCCCTTGAACGGATGCTCGAGCGCCGGCTCGTAGGCTTCGGCTATCGGCAGATCGACGGCTTCGGCACCGACGAACTCGATGTTGGCTCGCGTCGTATCAAAATGCGTGTTGTTCGGGACAATGCTTCCCTTCCTGCACATCGTTGCGAATAATATCCGCTCTGCCGCACGTCCCTGATGCGTCGGTATCACCTGATCAAAACCGAAAATGTCCCGTATCACGGCTTCGAACCGGTAGAAGCTGCGGCTGCCCGCGTACGACTCATCGCCGCGCATCAACGCCGACCACTGATCGCTGCTCATCGCACCCGTACCGCTGTCGGTCAAAAGGTCGATGATAACGTTCTCAGCCTCGATCAGGAACAGATTGTAATTCGCCTTGCGAAGATACGCCTCGCGTTCCTCACGCGTCGTAAGTTTGATCGGCTCGGTCGATTTCACCTTAAAAGGCTCGATGATCGTTTTCATATCGGATGATCCTCTCTGGCGACGCATGGCCTGCGCCGCTCGCTACTCGCCTTGTGAAGCCCCGCTGCTTCTGCCGACCTGAACGCGGGCGGCACGCAGCAGCCTGTCGCCGAATTTGTATCCGCGTCGGTATTCGGTAAGTACTTTGCCGTCATCTTCAGGCGCAGCCGGCGCCATATCCAGTGCTTCATGCAGTTCGGGGTCGAATTTCATACCGACCGAGGCGATCGCAACAACGCCGACCGATTCAAGTGCCTGTTCGAATGAACGCGCCGTACCAACAACACCTTCCCTCAAATGATCGACCGAAGCATCGGTCAGGCTCGATTCGATCGCAAGATTCAAGTTGTCGAGAACCGGCAGGAGTGACGACAGAAAAGTGAACTGAGCCTCAGCCGCCTTTGCCTCCAACGAACGCTTCATACGGTCGCGCATATCGGCGGTGTCGCGTTCGAGCGAAGCCTTAAGCTCCTCGAACTTTGCCTGAACCCCGACAAGCTTTGCCTCGGCCGCTTCGCGCCGCTCGATCTCAGCCTTTAGCTTGGCTTCGAGCGCACTCTCGGCCGCCGAGCGCGGCGGCTCGGCCGGCTTTTCCGGCTCGGCATCTGCGACCATTTCGCCATCTGTATTGAAACGGCGTTTATCGATCACAGGGATCTTGCCGTCGTACTCGTCAAATTCTACTGCCTCTTCACTCATCTTCTTCCTTTTGAACACATCTAAATTGTAGCCGCCACGGCCAAAACGCCCAAATTGATCTTACTTTGCCGCGGTGCTCGCCGTGTCGGCGGGCGCGAATACCATTGCACCATCCTTTGCGGAAACCGTGACCGTCTGGCCCGAAACGATCTCGCCGTTGAGCAGTTTGACGGCCAAAGGATTTTGCACAAGCGACTGTATCGCACGCTTGAGCGGCCGCGCGCCGTAAACCGGATCGTAGCCTTCGCTGATCAGAAGGTCGCGTGCCGTTTCATCGAGCGTTATGGTGATGCCGCGCTCATCAAGATTCTTACGCAGCTTCTCAAGCTGAACGTCGATGATCTCAGCGATCTGCTCCTTGCCGAGCTGTTTGAATACGACAATGTCGTCGATCCGGTTCAGGAACTCCGGCTTGAAATGGTCGCGAAGCACCTGCAGCACTTCCTGCCGCACATCACGGTCGGCAAGCGGATTCTCGGCCGCCGCCTGTATCTGACGCGAACCGAGATTCGACGTCATTATCAGCACAGTGTTCTTAAAATCGACCACGCGGCCCTTGCTGTCGGTCAGGCGTCCGTCATCGAGTATCTGCAACAGGACGTTGAACACATCGGGATGGGCCTTTTCGATCTCGTCGAAAAGCACGACCGAATACGGCCTGCGCCGTACTGCCTCGGTCAACTGCCCTCCTTCTTCGTATCCGATGTATCCCGGAGGCGCACCGATCATACGGGCGACCGCGTGTTTCTCCATATACTCCGACATATCGAGCCGCACCATTGCGCGTTCGTCGTCGAACAGAAATTCTGCAAGCGCGCGTGCCGTTTCGGTCTTACCGACGCCGGTCGGGCCTAGAAAGATGAATGAGCCGACGGGCCGATTAGGGTCCTGCAGGCCCGCACGGGCACGGCGGACCGCGTTGGCAACGGCCTCAAGAGCTTCATCCTGGCCGATGACGCGGCGGCCCATATTCTCTTCCATCTTGATGAGCTTTTGCATTTCGCCCTCAAGCATTTTTGACACGGGAACGCCGGTCCATTTTGCCACGACCTCGGCAACGTCCTCTTCGTCAACCTCTTCCTTTAGGAAGACGCCGTCCTTCTGAAGCTCCGCAAGGCGTGTCTGTTCGGCCTCAAGACTCTTTTCGATCTCGGGTATCTTACCGTACTGAAGCTCGGCGGCCCTGTTGAGGTCGCCCGCTTGGCGTGCACGTTCAAGCTCAAGCTTGGCCTCTTCGAGCTGCTCTTTGCCCGTACGCATCTTCTCGATCTCGTCCTTCTCGGACTGCCACTTTGCCTTCATAGCCGCCGAACGCTCGTTCAGATCGGCGATGCGTTTCTCGATGTCGTCAAGGCGAGCCTTGCTCTTTTCATCGGTCTCGCGGCCGAGAGCCTGTTTCTCGATCTCAAGCTGCAATATCTCGCGTTCGAGCACGTCGATCTCCTGCGGCAGGCTGTCTATCTCGATGCGGATACGTGACGCCGCTTCGTCGATCAGGTCGATCGCCTTGTCGGGTAGGAAACGATCCGTAATGTAGCGGTTCGAGAGCGTTGCGGCCGCAACGATCGCCGCATCCTTGATGCGTACGCCGTGATGCACCTCGTAACGCTCTTTAAGCCCGCGAAGTATCGCTATCGTATCCTCAACCGAAGGCTCGCCGACATAAACCTGCTGGAAGCGCCGCTCAAGAGCCTTATCCTTCTCGATATATTTTTGATATTCGCCGAGCGTCGTCGCACCGACAGCACGCAGGGTGCCGCGTGCAAGTGCGGGCTTCAGCATATTCGATGCGTCGATCGCACCTTCGCTCGCACCCGCGCCGACAAGCGTATGCAGTTCGTCAATAAAAAGGATTATTTGCCCTTCCGCCTTTTCGATCTCTTTGAGAACGGCTTTTAACCTATCCTCGAATTCACCGCGGTACTTCGCACCCGCGAGCATTGCGCCGAGGTCAAGCGAGACAAGGCGTTTGTTCTTCAGCGTTTCCGGCACGTCGCCCGAAACGATCCGCTGCGCAAGGCCCTCGACGATCGCGGTCTTGCCGACGCCGGGCTCACCTATCAGCACAGGATTGTTCTTTGTCCGGCGCGAAAGTATCTGTATCGTCCGGCGGATCTCATCATCACGGCCGATCACAGGGTCGAGCTTGCCTTTGCGGGCACGTTCGGTAAGGTCTTGCGCGTATTTTTCGAGCGCCTGAAAGTTTTCTTCCGCATTCTGATCCGTAATGCGCGAACCGCCGCGCATATCTGTCATCACTTTTTCGAGGTCGCTGCGATTTATGCCATTCGAGCGCAGAATGCGGCCCGCGTCACCCTCTTTTTCATCTGCGATGGCAAGCAGCAGATGCTCGGTCGAAATGTACTCGTCCTGCATCTTCTCCGCTTCTTTCTGAGCTTCCTGGAAAATGGTATTCGTGCGCGAACTGAAGTACTGCTGGCCGCCCGAAACCTTAGGGAATTTATTGATCGCCGCGTCCGTGTCAGATGCGATCGACTGTGGATTGGCACCGATCTTACCCAGAATGGGCTTGACCACGCCCTCGGCCTGCTGAAGCATCGACGCAAGCAGATGTTCAGGCTCGACCTGTTGATTCTGCGCTTTTTCGGCAAGCGTTATGGCTTCCTGCACCGCTTCTTGGCCGCGTATGGTGAATCTGTCGAATCTCATTGCTTTATTCTACTCCAAAAGTGCGGCCACGAATGCACGAATAAGAATTAACAGATCTCGCGCATTCGTGGCTCTTTTTAGCGGGCCGCCAAACGGATGGGCTAAGACGGCCGCCGCGATCAGGCATCGGCTGACTTGGCCTGTTCGATCGTCTTCACATCGGCATCGCCGCCGGTGACCTCGATCTTGCGGGCCTTTGTCTCTTCACGCTTCTTGAGCGTGACTTTGAGCATTCCGTTGCTGAACTCCGCCTTAGCATCCTCGACCGTTACAGTGTGCGGGAGCGTGAACGAACGCGAGAACTCGCCGTAGGCACGCTCGATGCGGTGGTAGTTCTCTTCCTCGGTCTTCTTTTCGAATTTCCGCTCACCCTTGAGCGTGAGGACATTATCCTCGAATGACAGCTCAAAATCGTCGCGCTTCATTCCCGGCAGCTCGGCCTCGAGCACCATCGAATCGGCATTTTCATAAATGTCGATCTTCGGATTCCACGCGGTCCCGAACGCCTCCTCGCCGATGCCGCTCAGGAACTTGTCGCCGAGCATACGGCTCATATCACGCTGAAGTCCGCGAAACTCACGAAAAGGATCATATTTTGTAATCAACATTGTATTTTACCTCCAATAAAGCCTCAATGGGCTTACGCTAATCACTTAGCTTGATTTGATGATAAAATATGAGTGTCTTATTGTCAAGTCTTTTTAGCATCGGACTGTCGAGTCCGACAAAATTTCACGCTTCTCTTCCCGTCCGCGTCAGTTTTTGTACGAACTGAAGTTTCGACGGCCATCGGAATGCGGCTCTGATCGCGGCATACTCAGGAGAATATTCCGACTGCCGAAGCGGACCAATTTCCCGGAAAATGAAAAGGGATGCTAACGCTGCGCTGCTTTTTGTGAGGCGCGGCTCGCGCGGTCATCTTTCGGAATTTTATTTTCAGCGTGTTTTCAAGATGACAAGGCAGGCATTTGACGGTATATTTATCTTCACGAAATCGCCAACTGCAAACATCGCAGGTAATACGACCGACATTTGAGCTTTTATTGGTAAGGGATCTGTCCGGCAGCCGGGCAACGTAGATGAAGATCGTAAATGAGATAATCTGGCCGCTGATCGCCGTTATTGCGTCATTCGCCGTCGGGGCGGTCGTGATCCTCATCCTCGGCGATGACCCGATCGCTGCGTACAGTTGGCTTTTGTCCAGCTCATTCGGTTCGATCGGCGACTTTGCGTGGATGTTGCATTACGCAACGCCGCTTATATTCACGGGGCTTGCGGTTGCGGTCGCATTCCGCTGCGGCTTGTTGAATATAGGCGCCGAAGGGCAGCTTTATGTTGCCGCATTCGCGACCGCGTGGATCGGCATAAAGCTTGGCGGAACGGTCGTTAATATCGCCGGCAAAGATCAAAGCTGGGCATGGGCGAGCCTGCCGTGGTACATCCTCGTGCCGCTCTGTATATTGGCGGCTATCGTCGTCGGCGGCATTTGGGGTGCGATACCGGGCTATTTGAAGGCGAAGTTCGGCTCGCATGAGGTGATCAACACCATCATGCTGAACTTCATTGCCATCGCTCTGGTCAGCTATCTCACGCAATATCATTACAAGATTCCGGGCGATGCCATTTTGCAGTCCGCACCGATCGGCGATGCCGCGCATATCCCGCAGCTCAATGAGTTCCTGCCTTTTATACCAAAGGACGTGCCGCTGAACGTCGCATTCCTGCTTGCGATCGCGATGTGTGTCTTTGTGTATCTCTTCCTTTGGCGGACAAAGTGGGGCTACGAACTGCGTGCCGTCGGTCAGAATCCTTCGGCAGCCGAATACGGCGGCATAGACCCGCGTAAACAGATCATTGTCGCAATGACCTTCTCGGGCATTCTCGCCGGAATGGTAGCCATAGGCGAGGTGCTCGGTACACGGCATAACTATTACGACGGGTTCTCGGCCGAATGGGGCTTTCTCGGGATAGCTGTCGCTCTGCTCGGGCGCAATCATCCGCTTGGTGTCTTTGTCGCGGCGTTGTTCTTCGGCGTTCTGCTTCGCGGCGAGATATTTGTCGATGCCTTTACCGCAAAGGTCTCAAAGGATCTCGGCTGGGTGCTGCAAGCGATCATCATTTTATTCGTCGCTTGTCTTCAGAAATTTGCGAGGAAATAAGGAATGGGCGAGCTATTTTCGATCGCATTATTGTTTTCGGCCATAAGGCTTGCGACACCGCTGATCTTTGCGGGGCTCGGCGGCCTGTTCTCAGAGCGTTCGGGTGTCATCAACATTGCGCTCGAAGGCCTTATGCTTGCCGGCGCATTTACGGCCGCGGTCGTTACATACCACTCGCACAACCCGTATCTCGGCTTTATCGCAGGTATGACAGCCGGCGCGGCGATGGCATTGGTCTATGCCGTCTCGTGCATCAAGTTCGAGGCTGATCAAGTGGTTGCGGGCATGGCGATCAATTTTCTTATGATCGGTGTACCGGCACTCATAAGCGGTGCAGTTTACGACTCGGCAGGTTCGACACCGCAGATCAGCAAGGCGGACCAACTGCCGAATTACTTCAATCAGCTTTCCATCGCCTCGATCATCGTATTCGCTCTCGTTCCCGTCGTTTGGTATGTGATCTACAAAACGCCGTTCGGCCTGCGCATACGCGCCTCGGGCGAAAATCCGCAGGCGGCGGACTCGGCGGGCGTCAATGTGATACGGCTTCGCTATCTCGCCGTGACGATCTCAGGCATACTGGCCGGAGCCGGCGGCGCGTATCTTTCGATCGGGCAATCGTCACTCTTTACGCGAAATATGACCGCAGGGCGCGGCTTTATCGCACTGGCCGCTCTCATCCTTGCGAAGTGGCGGCCTGTTCCCGTGCTTCTCGCATGCCTATTCTTCGGCTTTACCGAGGCCCTGACGATACAGATCCAGGGTGCACCGTGGGCCAAGATCGGCGGCGAAGAGATACCGGTGCAGTTCATACAGATGATCCCGTATGTACTTACGATAATCGTGCTGGCGGGCTTTATCGGGCACTCGCGGGCACCGAAGTCGCTCGGCATCCCTTACAGAAAAGAAAGTTAGGCAACATCTTTTGCAAGGCAGCGGAACCTACTATTCCAAAAATTGATTTGGATGTGGTAATCTTTCATTCCCGTTATGTCCTACGAAGAAGCCGCCAGAGCCGCCGATCATATTCGCCAGCGATTTCCGCATGAGATAAATACCGCGATCGTACTCGGCAGCGGTCTCGGTGCTTTTGCCGATGAGGCCGAGGATGCGGTAAAGATACCGTACGAAGAGATACCGGGATTTGCACGCTCGACCGTCGAAGGCCACGCGGGACAACTCGTCCTTGGCAAGATCAGCGGCATAAATGTCGTCATCCAGCAGGGTCGCTTCCATTATTACGAAGGCTATGCGATGGAGCAGGTGATGCTTCCTGTACGGGCGTTCGGCGTTATGGGCGTCAAGAACCTCATTCTTACAAACGCCGCGGGCAGCCTCAACAGCGATATGCTGCCGGGCAGCCTCATGCTCATCACCGACCATTTGAACTGCCTCGGCATCAATCCGCTTCGAGGGCCGAACGACGACCGTTTCGGGCCTCGCTTTCCTGATATGACGGCGGTCTATGACCGTGAATTCGCCGAAATTGCCGACACTGAGGCTCGTGCGATAGCCCATGAGCGATTCGAGAAGGGCATCGATCCCGAGCGGATCGACCTGCTTCACCGCGGCATATACTGCGCTCTTTCAGGCCCGACGTACGAGACACCCGCCGAGATTCGAATGTACCGGCAGTTGGGTGCTGACGCCGTAGGAATGTCAACCGTGCCCGAGGCGATCGCGGCGCGGCATATCGGTATGCGTATCCTTGGGATCTCGTGTATTACGAATTTGGGCGCGGGAATGAGCGGCGAGGCTATCAACCATGCCGAAGTGATGGAAACGGGCGACAGGGTTGCTGACGTTTTCAAGGAACTCTTGCGGCGGATCATCGGCCGCATTAGCTGAGCGCCCTGCGTTCGATCACGTCATCGGCACCATCGGCAAGGCGGGTAACATCTTATGATCATTGGAATATGCGGCGGCACCGGTTCGGGCAAGACGACCATTGCTCGTGCGATAGTTGACAGCATCGGCGCCGACAAGGTCGTGTTGGTAGAACAAGATTCGTATTACCGAAACCTTTCTGATATGCCGCTCGATGAACGGCATCAGGCAAACTTCGATCATCCCGACTCGATCGACAGCGATATGCTCGTCAACCATCTTCAGCGGCTGAAACAAGGCCTGGCGGTCGAGATGCCGCTCTACGATTTTAAGACGCATACCCGAAGCAGCAAGATCGAAGTGATCGAGCCGAGGCCCGTCGTCCTTGTCGAAGGCATTCTGATCTTTACAGAACCGCGTGTACTTGACCTGCTTGATGTGCGCATCTTTGTTGATACGCCGGATGATATCAGGCTGATGAGGCGGCTGAAACGCGACTTTGTCGAGCGCGGCCGCACATATGAGCGGACACTCGAACAATACGAACGCACGATCCGCCCGATGCACTTCGAATTCGTCGAACCGTCAAAACGCTACGCCGATATCATAATTCCGGAGGGCGGCCAGCTTGGCGTCGGCGTCGATCTCGTATGCGGCCTGGTGCATCGAAAATTGAATGAGGAGAGCGGCGATAAATGAGCGAGGATAAGAATAAGGAGCTTATCGATAAGGCGTTGGCCGTTAGGGAGAATGCTCACGCGCCCTTTTCAGGCTTTCGTGTCGGCGCCGCCGTCGAGGCTGAGGACGGCACGACCTTTACCGGCTGCAACGTCGAATCGGCCAGCTTCGGGCTGACCGTATGCGCCGAACGTGTCGCTATCTGGAAGGGCATCTCGCACGGCGAAAAACGTTTCAAACGCATTGCTGTCGTTGCCGATACCGAAGAACTAACGCCGCCTTGCGGCGTTTGCCGCCAGATAATTTGGGAATTCTGCGGCGATGTGCCTGTGATCTTGGCAAACCTGCACGGCAGATCCGAAACGGTGCAGATGAGCGATCTTCTTCCGCGTGCCTTTGACTCGAAATTTTTGAAGTAAGTTCGTATACACCGTTTTTGATGGATAATTCAATAGGATCAATAGGTTAACCCTGCAGATCATCCACTGAATGGCTGATTTACAACCATTTAATAGTTGATCTTTATCCGCTGAACAGGTCTGGACTGGGCAATGACGGAATGTTAACTATAACAGACTGGCAAAATGTATAAACTCGGTAGAAAGAATTAGGCAAACCAAGATCAAATGAAAACAAAGTCGCTCATCATATCGCTTTTTCTGGCCCTTCTATTTTTTCCCGCAGTTCCGGCGGCGCCGCTTTCACCGGCGCCCGTCGATGTGCTGATCGTTGGCGGCACTGTCGTTACGATGAACGGCAAACGCGAAGTGATCGATGACGGTGCCGTCGCAATAAGAGGCGACAGGATCATAATGGTCGGAAAGCGTGCCGATGTCATATCCCGCGTCGCCCCAAAGCGTATCCTTAACGCCGCCGGAAAGGCGGTCATTCCCGGCCTTATCAATACGCACACGCATGTGCCGATGTCGCTGTTTCGCGGCATTGCGGACGACCTTGATCTTAACGAATGGCTTACAAAGTACATATTTCCCGCCGAGGCGAAAAATGTCGACGAGCCGTTCGTGCGTGCCGGCACGCGGCTTGGCCTCGCGGAGATGATACGCGGCGGTACAACGACCTTTTGCGATATGTATTACTTCGAGGATGCGATCGCAGAGGAGACGAAGAAGGCGGGCGTTCGCGGCGTGCTTGGCGAGACGATCATCGACTTCCCCGTCGCCGACAATAAGACCAATTCGGAAGCGATGGCCTATACCGAGCGTTTTATCAAAAGATGGCAGAACGATCCGCTTATCATCCCTGCGGCCGCTCCGCACGCGCCATACACGGTATCGACCGAACACTTAAAAGCGATCAGGCAGTTGTCCGACCGGCTCGATGCCCCGGTGGTTATCCACGTCGCTGAAACAAAGAAGGAGCGCGATGACATTAAGGCACAGTACGGCGACACGCCGGTCAAATACCTGAGCCGCATCGGCCTGCTTACGAAACGGACCATTGCGGCACACTCGATATGGGTTACGGATGACGAGATCGACATCCTCAAGGCAGCGGGTGTCGGCGTCGCTCACAATCCTCAATCGAATATGAAGCTTGCGTCCGGCGTTGCACCGATACCCGCGATGCTGGCAAAGGATGTCGCAGTCGGCCTCGGCACTGACGGTGCCGCGTCGAACAACGATCTTGATATGTGGGAAGAGATCGACACCGCCGCAAAGCTCCATAAGGTATTCACCGGCGACCCGAAGGCCGTCCCTGCCGAGAAGGCGTTCGAGATGGCGACCATCCTTGGAGCACGCGCTCTTCACATCGACGATATCACGGGCTCGATCGAACTCGGCAAACGCGGCGATATTGCCATCGTTGATCTCGACAGCCTGCATCAGACGCCGTATTTCAATATCTACTCTGCTCTCGTTTACACGACAAAAGCCTCTGATGTCCGCACCGTGATAATCAACGGGCGCCTTGTGATGCTCGATCGTCGTTTGCTCACGTTAAACGAAAGTGCTATAAAAAAAGACGCACGCCAATACCGCGACAAGATCATCAAAAGCCTTAACAATTGATCTTGCGGCTCAATAAATGAACAGGGCCGGCGTTCGGTATTGATGATCAGCGTGCTTTTTACGGGTCATACAAGTGAGCCTTCAATGCATTGTTCGCTTGACCTTTTACGGAAGATCCAACTCGCTTTGATGGAGGAGAGAAGATGCCGTTAAATGTCAGAAGGTTTTGCTCTTCGGTTTTATTGGTTCTCATAGTTTCAATAGGGTTTACGGCGGCACAGACCACCGAACCCGCAGCAGCACAAAGCACACAGCCGGCAACTTCGGGCGATATGATGCGCCAGCGTATCTCAAAGGCCAAGGCCTTTATCGTCGTGCGCAACTACAACGCAGCGATATACGAGCTTGAGAATATCCGCCGCGAGTCTGCCGACCCTGCCGTCCAATCTGTTGTAAACGTCCTTTTGATGAACAGCTATCTAGAACAGGGCGATTATAAACGTGCGCAGGAGCTGCTAAACGACCTTTATAATCAGCAAAAGACCACGAAGGCCGGTGCGGCCGCGAACTATCGTGCCGCGGCAGGCCAGATCGTTAAAGGTGCTAAGGATCGCGCCGAGCGTTATCGTACGCTTGGGCTTAGCATCACCGACAAGACCCTGCCGCTCGAAGCACTCAACGACCTTGATCGTATGCGTGAAACGCTCGAGCTCGTCATCACTCAAGGCAAAGAGATCGCAAAGACGCCCGCACGTTCGCAAGATGCAATGGCGATGCTGGAGGAGGCCGCGGCGTCACGAAGTATTCTCGGCAGGGATGATTACGATTCGAGACGCTGGAAAGACGAGCTGTCTGATACGCGGGAGGCCCTCGCCAATTCACGCAGCGTCATTCTCGATGCGATGCCCGGGACCACGGCTGTAGCAGCGGGCACTCCGGGCCAAACACTGCCTGCGAACCCCGCTGTTCAACCCGCGGCGGCACCCGTAGCAGTTGTGGCTTCCGCCCCTTCACAACCGGCGGCAACCGTACGCGAACGCCAAGTACAGCAAACCGCACCGCCAAAGGTCGAGAATACCGTTGCCGTAAAGAATGTACCGGAACCGAAGAAGGAGGAGCCTAGATCCGCCGCTCCGCCCATTGATCCGACAACGCCGCTCGAGGTCGGCGGCCGATTGGTCTCTTATGCGACGGAAAAGGCTCAGCCGATATATCCCGCAATTGCGCGTACCGTTCGGGCTACCGGAACGGTTACAGTACAAGTTACTGTTGACGAACACGGCAAGGTCACATCGGTCGAGAAAACGACCGGCCCGGAATTGCTGCAAGGCGCCGCTGAGGATGCGATCCGTAAATGGCGTTTCAAGCCATTTACGCGCGACGGCCAACCGGTGCGTGCCAACGGCTACGTCAATTTCAATTTCAGCCTTTGACTTTCCCCTTAACTTACTGCAAATGTAATGCGGCGGCTCTTGTCAACGAGTTCGCCGCTCCTTGTATATGGATCTTCCCGAAGAGATCGAGCTGGCAAAAAAACAGCGTGTTCGCGACCGTCTGCTCGAACGCCTGACGAACCGTGAAGAAGAGATGGCGGAACTGCGGACGATCCAACAGCAGTTCGAAGCCCGCTATACGATGACGGTAGGCAGGCTATACGCCGAGATCGACGACCTTGAAGCACAGATCGCCGAGGAAGAATACAAGCTGGTTCCCGATGACGTTGAGATAAAAAAACGGGCTGAGGAGCTCCGCCGCCTTGCCGAGGAATCAGCAAAACGTGCCGAAGAAGCCGCCAAGCAGGCAAGCGAATGGAAGCCGACCGCCGAAGCACGAAAGGCCTATCACAACCTTGCCAGAGCCATCCATCCGGATCTGGCGATCGACGCGGCCGAAAAAGATAAGCGGCATATGCTTATGGCCGAGCTGAACGAGGCTTTTTCAAGCGGCGATCAGGCAAAACTGGAACAAATGGCTGAGGACCTGCGTTTCAGTCCGCATCTTGTTCCCGGCGATACCATCGGTGATGAACTTGTCAGAGCGATAAGGCAGATATCACAGATAAAAATGCGAATGGCGGCTTTGGTCAGAGAGCGCGAAACGATCGAAAAGAGCGAATTATTCGAGCTGAGGCAGCGTGTCGAGGCAGAATCCGCGGAGGGCCGAGACCTTCTCGATCACATGGCTAATCGTACACGTTCGCATATCGGCAAGGTTGCGCGCCGCCTCGAACATCTCAAGAATGTAAACTCTGCGGCCGAAGAATACGTAAAAGAAACATTTGGGCTTGATATTGCCGATTTTCGTGAAGAGAAGAAAAAAAATAACCCATTTGGATGAAATAGGTACTTGACTTTCTCTTCACCTATGTTAAACTTACACCTTGGTTCGGGGTTGAAAATCGATCAGTTTTCGCTGACAGCGTGCTCCACGTACGTGGTCGCGGAAAAAGAGGGAGGCGGTGTGGGAGACGTCTCCCTCGCTTTTTTTAGAGGGAATTTCCCGCCGCGTATCCTGATGACCAAGCCCACTGAAAGTTATAGCCGCCCAACCATCCCGTCACGTCCGCAACTTCACCTATAAAATAGAGGCCGTTCACGCTGTTGGCCGCCATTGTCTGCGACGAAAGTTCGTCTGTTGAAACGCCGCCGAGAGTTACTTCGGCTCGATCATAGCCTTCGGTTCCGTCAAACTCGGCTTCAAAATGATGGATGGACCCGATGAGCGTTTCAAGATCGCTTTTTGAAACGTCAGCGGCGCGTTTGTCTGCAAGTACTGCGGGCACAATTGCATCGACGAGACGCTGCGGAAGCAGATCAGAAAGGATGGTCCTTACCTTACGGCCGCTTCCGCGAGCCTCAACGATTGCATTGTCGATCGAACCGGCCGGCAGCAGATCGATCTTGGCCGTGCCGCGCGGCGGTAAATAATTGGATATCTGTAATATCGCAGGGCCTGACATCCCTCGATGCGTAAAGAGCACATCATCACAAAACGAGGCCTTCTTGTGCGTAACACAAGCGTTTAACGACGTGCCGGCGAGATGAGCGAAGCGTCGATCCGCAAGCGTCAAGGCAACCAGCGACGGCCTTGTTTCGACGATCTTGATACCGAACCGGCGGGCTATACGATAACCGAGGTCTGTCGCTCCGACCTTTGGGAATGAAAGGCCGCCGCAGGCAACAACGAGCTTGTCGGCGCTGAATTTTCCGCGGCTTGTTTCGACAGTGAAGCCCGCATCCTTTTTAACGCCGATGACATTGCAGCCCGTCTCGACAGCAACATTTGCAACGCGGCACTCGGTAAGCAGCATTTCGACGACCTGCATTGCACTGCCGCGGCAGAACAGTTGGCCGGCCTTCTTCTCGTAGAACGCTATACCGTATCGGTCGATGAGTTTGACGATATCGCTCGGCGTAAAGCGGCTGAGCGCCGACTTTACAAAATGCGGGTTCGCCGAGATGTAGTTCTCGTGCGATACGCTGCGATTCGTGAAATTACAGCGGCCGCCGCCCGAAATAAGTATCTTGCGGCCGGGCTCGCTATTGTGTTCGATCACGAGTACTCGGCGGCCGCGTTTGCCTGCCGTAACGGCACAGAACAGACCCGCCGCACCGCCGCCTATTATGATCGCATCGAACCGCATTTATGCGAGATAACGCTCTTTGAGTATCGCTAGATGGTGCCGCACGTGCCCGGCTGCGATATAGGCAAGCGCACGCACTGATACATTCTTGGAGCTTGCGGTACCGATCCGCGTCAAAGCACTGTCTTCAAGGCCTGCAAGCATCGCTATATTTGCACGGCGGGCGAGGTCAATATCCTCAAGCAAGCTGCCGATCGTCCGGGCATTGGCATTTGAGGTTTTGACGTAATCATCTTGTTCAAAACCCTCGATAGGCGTCCTGTCGCCCCGCGCGATCCGAAGCATTCTGTAGCCAAAGATGCGTTCGCAGTCACTCACATGGCCTAGCACCTCTTTTATCGTCCACTTTTCGGGTGCGTAAGCATAATTTCCTTTTGCATCCGCCATACCCGCAAAGACGGTCGTTAGTTCCTCCGCTTGGCCTTGCAGTACCGGCCATACATCGTCCTCGTGAATTTGCCGGATATATTGCGTGTGATACGGCGCGTATTCGTTAGCATCCGGCCTTGTGATGATATTCATGGTTGCTGTTTTTGCCTTCAAACGCCTAATATTAACAAATACTCTCGGGGAGCAACTATTTGACGATGATGTTCAAGACACTTTCGTTGATCATTCTGGCGTTCGCATTCGCCGTATCCGTATCGGCACAGCACGGCGGCAAGGCTGAGCCGAATCGCATCCATTTTGCAAAAGGCAGGACCTCAACGGTATTGGCAGGCGTACTCTCCCGCGATCAAGAGGCAGAGTACGTTTTTGGAGCAAAGGGCGGCCAAGTGGTTACGGTCACGAATTCGAGGCCGAGCGCCTTTGATTTTCGCATTTTTAGCGAAGAGGCCGATGTCGAGACCGAATTCGAAAGTTCACGCACTCTTAAGCTCACATTGCCGCAGGACGGCGATTATTTCTTCTATGTACGAAAGAAAGCGGGCGGGCCGCGTTCGGCGCGATATTCGATGACGATCTCGATAAAATGACCGTTTGTCGAGATGTGAAAGTCGCGACGGTCAGTGTTTACGGCCGTTATGCGAGCGTTCGACATCGCTGAACGCGATATCATAGATCGCGTATTGCTGCCACGTATTGTGGTCGAAGTGCCACCACTCGCTCGGGTTGACCGTAAAGCCTTCGGCCTCCATCAACCGCCGAAGCAATTCGCGGTTTGCTCTCTCCTCTTCGGTGCCGCCTGTATAGTCCGGTGACGCGCGCTCGGTGAATTCATCGTAGCCCGAGGGCATTGGGATAGCTTTGCCGGTTTTCCGGTCGTAGATGCTTATATCGACAGCACACCCGCGATTGTGTTTCGAGCCTTTTGCGGGATCGGCTACAAATTTCTTCTGATCTTCGCGAACAGTTTCCCAGAAAAGCTTCGTTATCGTCCATGGCCTGTACGCATCGTAAACAATGATGCCGCGGCCCATTTTCTTGAGCTTTTTGTGCACACGCAGCAACGCCTCGGCCGCCGGACGCTGCAGGAATGCCCGTGCTTCCGGATATACAGGCCGCCCGACGAAATTCTCCGCCGTCGCATATTTGATATCGAGCTTGATCGACTTACTGAGTTTTGTGAGTTCTATCAGATCGGCCTCGCGTTTGCCATGCTCGGCCGGTAGGGCGACCTGAGCAAAAGCGGTCGTAAATAGGATAATCGACAGAGCGGCCGCCGTAAACAGGAATTTCAGGCGACGCAAGCTGATACCGGCACATAGGCCGAATGTTAGCACTCTGCATTCGAATATACGCATATCTGCGAACGGTATCGTCAGGCGATCCATAAGGCACAAATAAACGTCGGGCCGCAACTCGTTATTGATCTTTCTTCTCCGGCTCGGGTTTTACGTCGTCATCCAATATCACAACATCCGTACCGTATTTCTGATAATTCCTGAATCTGATCACGTTCCGCTGCTCGAAGCGCTTTCCCGACTCTTCTACCGTTCCGCGAAAATCGGACAGCGTAGGCAGCAGATATTTATCGCCCGAGATCTCGACCATGTCATAATCGATCGATTTTGTTACGGCCTTTACGGGGAACGCAGGTTCAATGTTCGTCAGTTGATAGTCGATGCGAAGTACGCGGAAAGTATCGCGGTCGATCCAGATGCGGCCTTTCTCGCCCGCAGGCGACGATGCGTACACCGCTCCCTTCAATCCTACGCCGCCGTCCTTATTATTCTCGATATCGATCTCGTATTCATACACGACCGCCCGCCGCCCCCGTATGACGTCGGTCGTCAGCGGCTCGAACCGCGTCTTGCTCTCGGGCTTGAATATCTTTTTCAGATCCTCGACGAACTCACCGCCGGACGTAGCGCCGTCCAGCCCGCTGTAGCTGTTCTGAACCGTCGAATCAGTAACGGGCGCTCCATTCTTTGCAAGCACCTTATACTGCTCGCCCTTTTCCGTGCTGTAGCTTACGCCGATCACAAGATTGTCGTACGGACGCCAATTGCCCGTTCCGGCATATGCCTCACTTCGTGTTATGAGCTGCTTTACAACAAAGTCAGGCATTTCAGCCAGGGCTTCGGCGGCGTTGGCACGGGCCTTTTCAAGGATCGTGTCCCATTCGGCCGATGACGGCAGTTTTGCGGCTTCGGGGTTCGCACGCCGGCGGTCGGCTTCTTCGAGGGCACGCTTGATCTCGTCATCATTCGCACTCTTTGATCGAGTTACGCTGCGAATTCCGTCATTGACAACAAAATCAATGCCGCGACGCCGTAACGCATCAAGCACTTCCTGTCTTTTTGAGGGTGCTTTTTCAAGGGCATATAGCATCCGCACGAACTCGGCCCGCGTCATCGGCTTCTCTTGAGCCGAAATCAAGGAAGCTATACACAATATTGCGATCAATGCCGCTGCTAGTTTCATCTTATCTATTGATGTTCGGCCAAGCGTATTCGTTGGACTGTCATTGTTGGCGGCTCGGGCGGCGCTTTGCCGCAAATGCCGGATCCATTTCCGCCGCCTTCTGGAAATGCTTGCCCGCAAGGTCTGTCATACCGAGATTTTGCAGCCGCAGCCCAAGCATCCAATGGAAATGAGAACTCTGCGGCGTATTACGGTCTGCAATGGCGATCTGCGCCGCCGCCGCATCCGCGTCACCGCTCGCTGCAAGGGCACCCGCATAAACATTTGCTGCAAGCGGCAGCGACTCGTTCGCATCGAGGGCCTTTTTCCATTCCGCCATTGCCTCATTCCGACGGCCGAGCTGCCAAAGCGCCTCGCCTTTCTCCTCGTAGGCAACGATCAGATCGGGCCGCTCCGCCAATGCACGGTCAAGGTCTGCCGATCCTTCGTCGTAACGCTTGAGCCGATCGAGGATCGCCCCGCGATAATACAGGTTTATCGCACGGTCTCGGCCGTCGTGTCTGTCGGCGGCAATGCCGAGCAGGACGACCGCGCGTTCGGCGTTACCGGAAAGAAATTCGAGCCAAGCCAGTTTCGACAGCGCCGGATCGTTAATAAAAAGGCCGTATTTACGAGCAAGTTCGAGGTGCCGCCTGCCCTTTGCGACCTCGGACCGAGCCTCGGGCGTGAGCCAAGTTGACGGATCTGATTGAGCCAGAGCCAGCTCATCCGGCAGCTGAACAAGCTCGAATGCCCGCGTTCCGAAGGCCTCGTGATACCTTATCCATGCACTATGCAGGATCAAGCCCGCTACGGCGGCTGATATGAACAGGAACACCCATCCCGCCGAGCGTATCTTGCCGCGGAGAACAAGGCCGAATTTGTAGAACGCTACGCTGTCGCTTGTCAGGATACGCCACGACCGCATCGCAAGATACGTTACGACGATCGCGATCCCGAGCGCCATGAACATAGGCACGATCTGATAGATATCCCACACGGCATAGAACGAGAACGCAAAGACGATCGCGGCTCCGATCTCCTCGGGCCAAGTCAGCGAGGACGACTTTACCGTGCGTTTCAGTCCGATGGGCGGCTTGCCGAACCCGAAAAAAAGCGCGTCCTGCGGGCATACACTTACGCAGTCCATACACTTCATACAGCCGGGATCGACAACCATCTTGTATTTTTCGACCTCAAGATGCACGAGCACATTCGATGTACACGCGGCTGTACAAAGGCCGCATTGGTCGCAGGCATCCGTCGCTCGTATCCTGCCCGGAGCGACGCGTTCCGCAATGCCCCAAACCGCACCGTAAGGACACGCATAGGTACAGAAACCCTTCGAACCCATAAAATAGACCGTCATAAATCCGCAAATGAAGAGGAAAGGTACGGCAACAACAAGCGGCGGAAATGACGACCAGAATTCGCCGGTAATAAGGTGATTCGAGAATTCCGGGAAAAGGGATTCGCCCGGCTGTTTCATCAAAAATCGCCCGATGATCGGCCACGCGAACATATAAAACGCAACGATAACCGGAACATAAACCAGCAGACGCGAGCGGAACGGCCGCGGTTTGAGGCCCATCTTTTTTAGCAGCCACGCACAAAGGTCCTGAAGCGCCACGATGTGGCAGCCCCAACCGCAAATAAAGCGGCCGAATATCAGTGCGGCGATTATTGCGAGCGTGAAAAAGATGAATCCGGCGTTGACGACCCCGCGTTGCAGCGTGTACATCGCCTCCGACGGTTCGATCGGCGAAACTGTCGTTCCCGACCATTTCCACTGGACGAAATGGATGACCATCAGCGCGGTCAAAGTCGTGAGCACGATCGCACGCCATTTGCTCGCGCGCGAGTGGACCACGCCCTTCGGCCTCCCGGCTTTTACGTCGATCACCGGAAGTTCGCGCCTGCTCGTGCCTGTGGTCCTCGAATTTTTACTGCCCGAATTCAACCTTTTTCACCGCATTCAGTTTCCAATATTAGAAGTGGTGTTTCAAATCAGGTGAATTGAGCCACTCGTGCTTTCGCTTGTTCACTTCCGCGCGATTTTTGACATTGCCGTGCGCATTTTATTAAAATACTGCGGTATTTCCTTCGAGAAATTGAGGCCGGTCATAACGTCGGTCCTCGGTCATAGGCAAAATAGTTAGGAGAAGTCTGATGAAAAGAAGATCAGCGAACGGCAAGATCCGTGTCGTTCTCGCAATTTTAGGATTTTGTCTGGTCATCGGTATCGCATTCGCTGTATCAGAACAGGAGACGAGCGCCGTTGCCAGCGGCCCGACCGGCAAACTTGAAAAGATGATCGTCGCTAACGGCGACGTGTCGATGCAGGTTGACCTGAGCAAGTTGAATAACGCCCGAACCAGAGGCACTACGAATGAACCGCTTCGCTTTGAGATCGAACCCGATTCATTCTTCAAACTGCTCGTCTTCAATGACGAGCTCCGCGGCCCGATGCCCAGCTCGATGGACGTAAAGCCGGCGAACAGGCCCGCCGTACCGTCCGCACTTGCCGCCTCGTACAACAAGCTAATGATCGAGAGCCTGCCTTGGGGCGGCCAGTATGAGCTTGCCGTACGCGACAGCGAAACGGGTTTCACGTTCTTCAATATCGAGGGGCACGAGTGGGAATATAATCCTGCCGGCCCATCGCTTGCGATCAAAGGCGGCCGTTTGCTCGTTTCGCCTGAATTCGCTCAGAGCCTGCGCAAGACAGCCCTTGCCGGTGCGATCGTCGGTGCTATCAATGTTGATATGAACCTCCGCACGGTCGAGATGACAAGCGTTGTCAACGGCGAAGAGACCGGCACCGTGCTTCCCGCAGGATTCGGCATGGAGTCGAATGCCAGCCTCGTACCCGGCCCGGATGTCATCGTCGGCGATCTCTCAGGCCTCGCACAATACGGCAGCCAAGTGGGTACGCAGGTCGGACTCGCGGTAGGAACCGATTCGTGCAACGCCGGTTCGGAGAACCTGGGCTGGTATCAGAACCCGAACAACAATCATCCGGTCATTCCGCAGAATCTTTATCGAATGAGCGCGAACGGCGATCGTTTTGAGCAGATCGGCCAATCATCGGTCAAACACGGCTTTACTGCATTGACGAATAATCTCTGCGGTTACGGCTGTAACGGCGTTGGCGGTTCGCAGCTCGGTGCGGGGTGTTCGGACCCATACAGCACCAGCCTGAACGCAGGGCCGAACCTCGGATCGCGTGCATGGGTCAACCCATTCACCGGCTTCTATCCGCGCGGCGACAGTGCCACACCGAACAACAATCACACCGGGCATTCGCACACTAGCACTTCGCACCGCGTACTCGTCGAGGTCAACGACCTGAACACCAGCATGAACTCCGGCGCGAAATACTACGCCGAAGGCCAGTATGTTACGCCGTCGGAATACACTTGGTGTCAATCGCATCCGGGCCAGTGCAATATGAACAATAACGTCTCATATCGCCAGTATTCGGTCTCGGGAACCACAAGCCCGTTCAGCTTCTCGCCGCAGGGATCGACGCAGAGACAGAAGGCCGCGATCACAGCGTGGACAGGTGCTACGATCCAGATCGTACAACCCGATCCGGCCGCTGACGGCATCGCTATGTTGGGTTATAAGGTAACTAATCCATCGGCCGGCGTCTGGCACTACGAATATGCTATCTATAACCAGGACCTGGATCGTGCGATACAGTCGCTGACGATACCAACGGGCCCCGGCATAACTCTGAGCAACGTCGGATTCCATGCTCCGCCGCAGCATCCCGGTTGGGCAAATGACGGCACTGCCTTGAACGAAGGCTTCAGCAGTGCGCCATGGACACAAACAATGGGTGACGGCACGGTGACGTGGGGTTCGGAAACCTTTCTCGGGAATCCGAATGCTAACGCCGTTCGATGGGGAACGCTTTATAACATCCGCTTCGATTCGAACCGACCGCCTCAGAATGGCAATGCGATCATCGGCTTCTTTAAGACCGGCGCGCCTATGACTGTTCCGGTACAGGTTCCGACACCTGTCGCCCTCACCAGTGTCAGTATATCGGGCCGTCTTACGAACGTGCTGGGGCAAGGCATAGCTAACGCCAAGGTCTCGCTAACAACGTCAGGCTCATCGGGTGCGAGATTGTTCACTACCACGAGTTCGTTCGGCTATTACTCGTTCGAGAATCTGACACCGGGCGAGACGTACACCATCGCTCCGACGTCCAAGCGCTTCACTTTCACGCCTTGGACCGGAACGGTGAACGATAATATGTTCAACATGGACTTTATCGGCGTTGCCATTGAGTAACGCGGCAGATCCATCAACACAAAAAAGCGGCAGGCTCTTTTCGGAGCTTGCCGCTTTTCACATTTACCTGTCTGAGCAGTGTCAGTTGACCCACTCTTCTTCATAATTAAGATGCCAATGCCGTGTTACCCACTCTTGTGCCGCCGTCATAGCAACGTTCTTCCACTTTCGCAGATTCTCGATGATCGACAGTGCCGCCATAGGCTTGCTCGGATCGCGCTCGACACGGATGACCTGTGTCGAAACTTCGATGATCGGCTTTTTCTCGCCCATGATCTTGAGTTGGACAGCCGAACCGACAGGCGGCAGTATCTCCAGGTTGACGAGGGCACTATTCTCCCCAAGATTTTCCGTCAGCCCCTCGACCGATACCGTCTGGCCGCTCTTCTCATCAACCCAGCTTGCCAATACCGGCATGCTTGCGACAATTCTATGATGCAATGGCGTTTTGTATGATGCAGTTGCGTATTCCGCGTTAGCCATTATTTCCCCCTTGGTCCTACTTATTCAATGCTATATAAAAACCGCCTTACCGGCGTTTCCTCATTAAAAGGAAACGCAAATCTAGGTCATTTTTACAAAAAAGTCAAGTATCCGCGATACTGATAAAAATTTCAAAAACATCACTATTGCAAAGCACTCTCCGCAAAGTGAAGAACGTTTGTAACATAGGGCATTACAATTAGCAAGACAAAGCCGACCGAATGTGCGTTTATTCAGCCGAATGCGTGCTGCCGAAATATTGGGCGCAAACGCCGCGATCGGCTATTTCAGGCGCGGAAAGGTACTAAATTTGCGTGTTCAAGAGTGAGCTACTACGCTTTTGCCCCATCTGCTTTGTTCGATCGATTTGGAAGGCTATGTTAAGTGGTAAAAGCTTGTGCAGCAATAGTTTGCAGTATTTAAGGAAGTTGCGGTTCGAACACGATGAACAAATTCCCATCTCATCTCAATCCAAAATCCGCAATAAAAATCCGAAAAACTAATATTTGACGGGCAGAAAGCCCTCAAAAAGGACAAAGAAACCAAAATAGACGGAGTCAAAATCCAATGTTCAAGAATTATTTAGGAAAGCTGGCATCGGCCATCGCGTTCGCACTCATACTGAGTGCCGCGACGATCTTTGCTCAGTCAACCGTAACCGGCGGTATCAACGGTAAGATCACTGATCAAGCCGGTGCTTTTGTGCCTAACGCCACCGTAAAAGTTACCAATTTAGGTACGAACGCAACTGTGACCGTAACGGCAACCTCGGACGGCGCATACAGCGTGACCCAACTCAACCCCGGAACGTATCGCGTTGAGATCACTTCCGGCAACTTTGCACCTGCGAAGGCCGAGCCGGTCATCGTAGAGGTCGGCCGCGCAACGCCGGTCGATGTGAAGCTCTCTGTCGGCACGGCAGAAGCTGTCGTCGAAGTTACCGCAGAAGCGCCCGTTATCAACACGAGCGACAACTCAAGCACAAGCAACTTCAACCAAACTGCGATCAATGATCTTCCGATCAACGGCCGCCGCTGGTCGAACTTCGCGATCCTCAGCCCGAACGCGGTTCCCGACGGAACCTTCGGCCTGATCAGCTTCCGCGGTATTTCGGGTCTGCTGAATAACAACACGATCGACGGCGGTGACAACAACCAGGCGTTCTTCTCAGAAGAGCGTGGCCGCACACGCATCAACTACGTTATCAGCCAATCGTCGATCCGCGAGTTTCAGGTGAACACATCGAACTACTCAGCCGAATACGGACGAAGCGCCGGCGGCGTGACCAACGCTGTTACCAAGAGCGGAACGAACCAGTTCCACGGCGAACTGTTCTACTACAACCGCAATAACCGGAACGGTGCACGCAATCCGCTGCAGTTCGGGTCAGTGCTTGTCGGCGGCGTGTCGACAAGGGTTCCGGTGAAGCCTGTCGACCTTCGTGAGCAGTTCGGCGGAGCGATCGGCGGCCCGATCGTGAAGGACAAACTGTTCTTCTTCTTCAGCTACGATCAGCAGCGCCGCAACTTCCCGGGGCTTTCGGTCTTCCAGAATCCGGGCTACCTCAACACCGCGAACCGCACGCTCTTGTTGGGCCTCGGCCTTACCAATCCCCAGATCGACAGCACGCTGAACTTTCTCAATTCGCTTACCGGCGAGACACCGCGTAAGGGAAATCAGAAGATATTCTTCCCGAAGATCGATTGGCACGTTAATTCGAACAATACGTTCTCGATCAGCTACAACCGCCTTCGCTGGAAGTCGCCGGCCGGTATTCAGACACAGGCCGTCAACTACTACGGACGTCACTCGTTCGGCAATGACTATGTGAACGTTGATTCGGTCAACGCTCGTCTTCAGAGCACATTCTCATCGAATATCCTGAACGAATTCCGCTTCCAGTACGGCCGCGACCTCGAGTTCCAGACCAGCCAAGAGCCGCTTCCGGGCGAGCCGCAGACCGGCCATACGTTCCTCGGCCCGCGCTCGCCGAACGTGTTCCTGACGAACGGTCTGCAGTTCGGTATCCCGAATTTCCTTGAAAGGCCGAAATATCCGGATGAAAAGCGCTTCCAGTTCGCTGATTCGCTGACCTACATCCGCGGCCGCCACACATTCAAGTTCGGTGCTGATATCAACCACGTTAAGGATGATACACAGAATCTTCGCTATGAATCAGGCGGTTATTCGTACAACAACATCAATGATTTCATCGTTGATTATGTACGCTTCTCGACGCCTTCAAGCGTGATCTCGACCTGTGCGACCAACCCGACCGGCGTCGGCCGTGTTCCCGGAAAGTGCTATACGAGCAACTACAGCCAGGGCATCGGCTCATACGGCCTCAAGTTCTCAACAACTGAGTACAACTTCTTTGCACAGGATGATTACCGCATCACGCCGCGTTTGACCATCAACCTCGGCCTCCGCTGGGAGTATGTCTCGCTGCCGTCGGCAATGCTGCCGAACTCAAGCACAGCTCAGATCCCGAATGATCTCCGCACGCTTGCCGAGGCAACCTCGACGCTTCCTAATGACAAGAACAACTTCGGTCCGCGCGTCGGTCTCGCGTATGATGTTTTCGGTGACGGCCGCACATCGCTTCGCGCCGGTTACGGCATCTATTATGGCCGTATCCCGAACTCGACCATCTATAATGCTCTGATCAACACCGGCAATCCGGCAGGCCAGGCACAGATGAGCGTACCGATCGCGACCGGTTCGACACCGAACCCGAACGCTCCGTTCTTCCCGAACATCCTGCCGAACAATCCTGCAAGCTTCACGCTTGGTGCGATACAGTTCTTCGCACGTGACTTCCAGTTCCCGCTGATCAATCAGTACGACATCGTGCTTGAACATCAGCTCTGGAAGAACACGGCGGTTTCGGTTTCGTACATCGGCAGCTTGGGCCGGAACCTTCCGACCTTTGTCGATCAGAATCTCAAACTTGTCGGATCGACGACCTATACGGTCAGCGGCGGCCCCGGAACGACATTCACACTGCCGCTCTACGGGCGTGCGAACACCGCGTTCCAGCAGTTGACCCAGATCCAAAGCACGGTCAATTCCGAGTACAATGCAGTTGTATTCCAATTCAACCGCCGCTTCACAAGAGGCCTGCAGATGAATGCGAGCTACACTCTCGCAAGGGCGACCGATACTAACCAAAACTCGGCGACCTTTACGCAGAACAACAGCCCGTACGATGCCTTCGACCGCAGCTATGATGAAGGCCCAAGCAACTTTGACGTTCGTCACAAGCTGGTCTTCAACGCAGTGTGGGCACCTCAGTTCTACAAGGGCCCGAAGACGTCGTTCTACAACTACATCCTGAACGGCTGGTCGGTCGCTCCGATCTACGTCTTCTACTCAGGCAGGCCGTATGACGGTAATGTTTCGGGAACGAGCCTTAACGGATCGAACGGTGACAACCGTTTCCCGCTCAATCCCCGCAACTTCTATCGTTTGCCTGCAATGTGGAATCTCGATCTGCGGCTCTCGAAGCGTTTCAAATTCAACGAAACGATGGCCCTCGAGTTCCTCGGCGAAGCGTTCAATATCGTCAACCGTACGCATGTATTCGGCGTCAATACGACGCTCTATACGCGCAGCGGCACGGTGCTTAACTACAACACGAATTTTGGAGCTATCACGTCCACCGACAGTACACTCTATCGCGAACGTCAGATCCAGTTTTCGGCTCGCTTCCAGTTCTAACTCGTCCTTTTTAGGATCTCAGGCACGCTCGTCCATTCGGGCGTGCCTTTTTTTGTGTGTCAGTGTCGTGTATCTTTCCTTTGTGCGTATCTTGCAGATATCATCGGCAAAGACCTTCGGCGGAGGCGAGCGTCGTATACTAGACCTTTGCCGTTCGCTCGATGACCGCGGACATGAGGTGTTCGTTGCCCTTCGGCCGACGAATGAGTGGCAAACGCTGTTCGAGTTCCTTCCTGCCGACCGCTTCCTGCATTTATCGGTACGCAACTCTTTCGGTATGTTCAATGCCAAGGCGATCGCCGGCTTTTTGAAGGACAACGGCATCGACATCATTCATGCGCATCTTGCACGTGATTATCTGGCTGCCGCCCTTGCAAAACGCCTTACGCCGGCCGCCAAATGCGTCATCACACGCCATGCCGCACTTCCGCTAAAGCCTTTCCACAGGCTGGCGCTCAGGAATATCGATGCTGCTATCGCCGTTTCGGCAGGTGCCGAACGCGAACTGGCGAAAAGCTTCCCGAAAGAAAAGATCCGTCTGATCCCGAACGGCATCGCCTTTGGCAGCTACGACCGGCTCGATCTCGGAGCCGAATTTCGTAAGCTCCACTCTCTGAACGCTGATGCTCCGCTTGTCGGAACCATCGGCCAACTCATGCCGTCAAAGGGGCAACGCGACTTTGTCCTCGCTGCAAATGAGATCGTTAAGCACGTTCCCGATTGCCGGTTCGTCATTGCCGGGGTTGACCGCTCGATAGATAAACGTTTTCGACGCGAGCTTAGGCGGCTTGTTTCTGTGCTCGGCCTCGAAGACAGATTTCTATGGCTTGATTGGATCGCCGACCTCACGCCGCCGCTTTGTGCCTTTGATGTTTTCGTTTCACCTGCTCAGGCCGAGGGTCTGGGGCTTGTGCCGCTTGAGGCGATGGCCGCCGGAACAGCGGTCGTTGCTACCGATACTGCCGCAGCTCGCGAGATCATCGGCGAGATCTCACCGCTTGTGCCGCCCAATGATGCTCTTTCAATTGCCGCGTCGGTCATCAAGCTTCTTTCGGACGAGCCGCTTCGCCGCAGGACCGCCGAACGGCTTCGCTCTGCCGCCCGCACGCGTTACTCAGCCGACACGATGGCCGAGGCGGTCGAGAAACTCTACAGCGACGTACTTGCGGTAAAGGCTTGATCGCGGTTTCGCAATATCCGCTTTATCGGTTTATCTTATTGTAATGAAAAGGGCTTGGCTTTTGGTGCTGATCCTGATCGGATCGTCAATGAACTTATCCGCGCAGACCGCAAAAGAATTTGGCACGATCTGGGATGAGGGTCACATCTCGAACAAATTCCCGTCCGATGTCAGGCACTCCGACCTTAAGGTCTACATCGAACAGCTTCGCAAGATCGGCGTTTCGGCAAGCGAGGTCGGCAAGAGCGGTGCCGGACGTGAGATCTATCAGCTTGAGTTCGGAAGCGGGCCGCTAAAGGTTTTTCTATGGTCGCAAATGCACGGCGATGAGCCTACTGCGACATCTGCTCTGATCGACCTCTTTGCATATCTCGAAAAGAATAAGAGCGAGCCGGGCATCAAGGATATCGCTGCAAAATTGACGTTGCGCGCCGTGCCGATGCTCAACCCCGACGGCGCCGAAGGCTTTACACGAGTAAACCTCCAGAATCTCGACATAAACCGCGACGCCGTTAAATTGCGCACGCCTGAAGCTCGCCTTCTGAAAGAACTCCACAATGCATGGCACCCCAACATCGGCTTTAACCTGCACAATCAAAAGTATCTTACGACCGTGGGGCCGACTAATGCGCAGGCCTCTGTCTCGCTTCTTGTTGTTTACGGCGACGCGGCAAAGACGACAAATGACGGCATTGAACGCAACAAGCGCCTTGCGGCGGCGATGGTTCGCGCGCTCGAACAATTCATTCCCGGCCACATTGCCCGCTATGACGATGAATATACGGCATCGGCGTTCGGTGATAATTTCACGGCGTGGGGAACTCCGGTCATCTTGGTCGAAACAGGAGGGCTTTACGGCAAGGACGAGTCGTTCCTTGTTAAGATGAACTTCGTCGCATATATGACGGCCCTTCGAGCGCTCGCCACCGGAAGCGAGAAGAATGAAGATCCCGGTGCCTACCTCACTCTGCATGAGAACAGTTCCGGCGGCCTCGTTAACTTTGTATTTCGCTCGGCATCGGTCGGCGGAAAGAATGTTGACATCGCCGGCGTTACGGAGCGTACCCGCGCGAGCGCGTTCCAACCGGTAAGGATCCGTTCTGTCGGGAATATCGGAAAGGTAAGCGGGCTTGAAGAATACGATGCATCAGGATTCAATGTCGTCCCGCGATTCAGTACGCTAAAACCCGGTGAGCTGATGGAACTTCTATTTTACCGAACGGCCCGCAGCATCGATCTGAACGCCGCAGGCCTCGAAGGCACAGAGCCGCCTGACGCGATATTTTCCGGCGGCAAATGGCTTAAAGGCGAGGGTGTCGTGCCGCGAAAGTGAATGCTTAGCTTTCTAAAGATCAGCAATGTCGCATTGATCGACGAGCTTTCTATCGCGTTCGGCGAAGGGCTCGATCTTTTGACCGGTGAGACCGGATCGGGCAAATCGATCATTGTTGACAGCCTCGATGCCCTGGCAGGCGGCAGGGCAAGCAGCGATCTGATCAAGCAGGGTGCCGACACCGCAGTGATCGAAGGTATCTTTACCGCCGATGATACCGTGCTTGACGCATTGCTTGTCGAAAGCGGCATCGACACAGGCGATGAGATAGTGATCCGCCGCGAGATTTCGGCGGCCGGAAGGAACCGCATCTTCGTCAACGAACGGCTTGTTACACTGGCCTTGCTGAAACGCATCGGAGACAGGCTTGTCGATATTCACGGCCAAGGCGAGCAGGCGATGATCTACGATGCTGCCGCACATCTCTCGATACTTGACGAGTTCGCGGGCCATCACGATCTGCTCGAAAAAATCGCGGCAGCGTATAACGAATGGAATTTGGTCAGCGAGCAGCTCGCGTCGCTTCGGCACGACGAGCAAGAAAAGCTCCAACTTGTAGATGTTCTGAAATTTCAGATCGATGAGATCGACCGCGCGGCCCTTCACACCGGCGAGGACGAAAAACTTGAGGCTGAAAAGCGCCGCCTTGCAAATGCAGAAAAGCTGTCAGTGGCAAGCGAGGAGGCTTACGGCCTGTTGTACGAGCGTGACGATGCGACGCTTGCAACTCTCGAGCGTGCCGCCCGCCGTGTCAATGAGCTGGCAGAGTTCGACCCGGCATTTGCGGAATTTACCGAAGGCATCGCTTCGGCACAGGCGCTTCTTGAAGAGCTTGCATTCGCGGCCCGAGATGTGCGTTCACGGCTAGACTTTTCGCCTGAACATATCGACGAGATCGAAACGCGGCTTGCAGCGATCGCCCACCTGAAGCGCAAGTACGGCGGTACGATCGAGCAGGTACTCGAACACAGGGAGCGTTCTGCAGAAAGGCTTGAGAATATCGGCTCGGCCGAACTGCGCGAAGCCGAACTTCGCAAGCAGCTTGAGGTCTTGGCCGCTGTCTATATGTCCGCTGCCGAAAAGCTGCGTCGATCGCGCACCAAGGCCGCACGTTCGCTGGCCGGCAAGGTTATGGACGGCCTTGCCGATGTAGCTCTTGAGGCCGCAGTATTCGAAGTCCGTCTAAAGAGTGATGAGAATGCTTTCAGCTCACAAGGAACGGACATTGCCGAGTTCTACTTCTCGGCAAATCCGGGCGAACCCGTTCGGCCACTTGTTAAGATCGCATCGGGCGGCGAGGCTTCGCGTCTGATGCTTGTGATAAAGACCGCGGCGCAGCTTGGTGCCGACTCGCGGACCGTCGTCTTTGACGAGATCGACGCCGGTATCGGCGGGCGTGTCGCTGAAGCGGTCGGCCGCAAATTGAAAGCATTATCGCAAGGCCATCAGATACTGTGCGTTACACACCAGCCGCAGATCGCATCGCTTGCGGATCGACATTTCGTAATAACTAAGACAGCGGAAAATGGCAGGACGTCGATCTCTGCGGCTGAGCTTAGCCCCAAGGAACGAGTAGAAGAGATCGCACGTATGCTCGCCGGTGAGGCCGTGACCGAAGCCGCCCGCGAGAACGCGCGTTCGATGCTTGCAGGAGCAGGATAGGATCATGAGCGCAGACATAATCGCCCGCGTAATCCGCGGCAACACCGTCGAATCCATCCATCGCGGACATCTTTTGATCCTCGATGGTGCAAGGAATGTAATAGCATCCGCCGGCGATATCGACACGGTCGTATATTACCGCTCGTCCGCAAAGGCGTTTCAGGCTATACCGCTTATAACAAGCGGCGGCGCCGATGCTTTCGGCTTTACCGAGGCCGAACTGGCACTCGCGGCCGCCTCGCATTCCGGCGAGGCCCGCCACGTCGAGATCGCTGCATCAATGCTCGCAAAGGCGGGCTTTACCGAAGCCGATCTCCGCTGCGGCTCGCATCTGCCCTTCAGCCAGCCTGATGCTCACCGCTTGATCGCGGCGGGCGAAAAGCCGTCGCAGATTTACAATAACTGCTCAGGCAAACACGCCGCGATGCTTGCCTTCGCACGGCACATCGGAGCCGATACTGCGGATTATGATTCGCCAACGAACCGCATCCAAAAGCGTATATTACGATGCATCGCCGAGTTTGCGGAGGTTTCGGAAGAAAGCATTGCCGTGGGCGTTGACGGCTGTTCTGCACCGAATTTTGCCCTGCCGCTGCGTTCGCTTGCCGTCAGTTATCTGAATCTGCTCGATGCTTCGAAGTTCCACGAGGTTACAAATGCGGCGGCAAAGCGTATCGTCGCAGCCATGCTGAACCATCCTGAGCTGATCGGCGGAACGGGACGCCTCGACACGCGGCTCATGCAGGCCGGACACGGCAAATTGATCTCAAAGGTAGGTGCGGACGGTGTTTGGCTTTGCGGCGTGCTGCCGTCAGAACGCTGGGCAAATGGCCTCGCGATCGCCCTCAAGGTCGAGGACGGCGACGATCACAAGGCGAGGCCGGTCGTTGCGGCGGATATCCTGCGCCGGCTCGGCGTCGTTGACGGCGTTGAGCTAGCCGATATGTCGCCAATGGCGGTAAAGAGCCGCCGCGGCGAAACGGTGGGGCAGATCTCAACCGCACTCGATCTGCAAATATGAGTAAGAACGTACGCGAACTCTTCGACCTGACGGGCCGAACGGCAATAGTTACCGGCGGCTCGCGGGGGCTTGGCCGCGAAATGGCAGAGGCGCTCGGCGAGGCCGGAGCCAACCTTATGTTGTGCGCACGCCGCTCCGAGTGGCTCGATCGATCCGTGGCAGAACTCGCCGCACGCGGTTTCAATACAGCAGCCACTGCATGCGACGTCAGTGTTCCGGACGATGTCGAGAAGGTCGTCGCAGAAACTGTATCTGCGTTCGGCAAGGTCGATATTCTCATCAACAATGCCGGCGTTTCTTGGGGTTCGATGCCGGAGGATATGACCCTCGAGCAGTGGCAGAAGGTCATCGACATCAACCTCACCGGCTCATTCCTTTTTGCACAGGCCGCCGGCCGCCGCATGCTCGATAATAACGGCGGCTCCATCATAAATGTAACTTCCGTTGCCGGGCTGACATCCTCGGCAAATGGCCCGTTTTATGCAGGCTATGCCGCCAGTAAGGCAGGTCTGATTGGCCTTACGCGTGAGCTTGCCGCAAGCTGGGGACGCCGCGGTATCCGCGTAAATGCGATCGCGCCGGGCTTCTTTCACTCAAGGCTCGCTGACCGCGTGATCGACATCTACGAAAATCAGATCCGAGAGGACAACATCATTCCGCGTATCGGTGAGGCAGGCGAACTGAAAGGCGTTACGGTCTTCCTCGCCTCGGATGCTTCGAGCTACATCACCGGCCAAGTCATACCCGTTGACGGCGGAATGACGGCTTGACGCCTATTTGACGAATCGAAATTTTCCGAACGCTGACGGCACATGAAAAGAGGGCTGCGGCGTCATCGTCGGCCGCCACGCAAGGTAGCCGCGCGTCGGCCCCGAGCCGACACAGCGAAAGAGGTTGCCCGGCCACAGGCCGTTAGGTTTCGGAGCAGTGCCGAATGCTGTGAACGGCACCCTGATCGCCATCACGATCGCATCGCAGTCGATACGCGCGGCGGCGCTCATTTGTGAATCAAGGTCCCAGTCCGTCTTCCGTTCACCCTCAATGACCTCGATGCCGAGGTCGAGCCATTCGCCGGTCGGAGCGACCTCAAATTCGAGATATTTGTAGGGTTCATCATTGTTAGGTGAGATGAAAAGCTCGCACACGTCGCGTTCCCAAAGGCCTATCGACTTTGCCGAAGCATCCGGCTTATCGCTGACGATCGGCGGCTCGGCATTATCCATATCGAACCGTGTGTACAAGGCCTCGCTCGACCATAGCAGCCGAGCAGTAAAATGCCTGCTCGCAGGTGCGGCTTCGCCTGACCAGTAGGTTTTTATCTCGGTCGCGTCCGCTGCCTGCCAGATAGCACTGTCGAGGAACGTGTCCGGCGGTTCATCCGCGTATCGGATCAGAATGATATCGTCTGCGCTCGTCATGCTCTGCGTACGATCCGCTGCTTTGCCCAGCGGGCCTCCGTTGCGGCGGCTTTGACGAGAGCCTTTGCGAAAAGCCGTATCGGAGCGTTGCCGCTGAACGCACCGGCTATCGCATAAAGTGTGTGAATCGAAACCCGCGGTTCATTTGAGACCGCGAATACAGGCTCCCACATCACCGGCATAAGCTTCGCCTTGAACGCATCGAGGCCGTCAAAGTTATAGAACCGCTGCCCATGCTTTCGTATCCAGCCGAGGAAGATCCGCAGCCAGAGCGGCTGTTCCTGCGGCGGCACATCGGCGCGGCATGAGAGCGGCGATAGGCCCAGCGTCGCATACCCGAACCCATCATCGGCAATCGTACGCATTGCCGTATCGATCATCAGCTCGACCGTACCGTTCGGTGCTCCGGGACGATGCGGAAATTGCTCAAAAAGCCAGCCATTCTTTTGAACTACCGGCGAGAGTACCACAAAGCCTGCTACCGTTCCGTTATGTTTCGCGACAAAAACCCGGCGGGCCGCAAGCCGCTCAAGCGTGTCGGATTCGACCATAAAGCGCAGCGGCGGCAGTCCTTTTGTCGCGAGCCATCGCGTAAGGCAATCAGCAAGATCCTTATTGCTTCCGGCTTGCTCGATAGGCCATTCTTCAACTTTAACGCCCTTGTTGCGTGCACGGTTCAGTTGCGCCCGCATCGATCTGCTTCCGGCCGCGGCGGCAGGCCAATCCGGAGGCTTCCATACAGGTTGTGCCCCAAGCAGTATCCGGCTGTAACGCTCATCGCCTGAGACCAGCGTTTCAAGCCGGGATTCGGCGGCAAAATAGCAGACGCCCTCACCCGCCTTGTCCGCTTCGGCCTCGAACTCTCGGATGATGTCGCCGAGGCGCTCCTTTTTACACACAGGAGCACCGACAACGACCCGAACACCGTTTGAACGCACAAAGCCTATCACTGCGTCAGCGGCAGCGGCGAACCAGCGCTCAATGCCCGGATTGACGATCTGAAAGGCGGTCGAATTCCAACCGTGCGTGAGAATCAGTTCACGCGCAAGCACCAGGTCCGACCTTTCGTTGACGTTTTTGTCCATTCAAAGATGACCCGATGTCATCCTGCGCGAGTCTGAATTCAAAGCCGTGCCAAAACGAGCCGTGTTTAGCCGTTCAGGACCGTCTTGAACGCCATTTTGGCCAGCTTCCATGTGCGGTCCCAGTCTATCTTGCCTTCGGGGCCGCGGCCCAACAGCTTATCGACGAAAAGCTTTCTGAAGTCGCGCCCCTCACGCCGCAGCATGAATTCCTTTGCATACGGCTTTGCCGTCTCGAAGAAGTTGAATTCCGGGTCCGTTATGATGCCGATGCCTTCGAGCGTCATCAGAGCACGCATAATATACGTGAAATTCGACGGCAGACGGAACGGATAATCATATATCACATCTGCGAGGTCGTAGGCGAGCTCCTTAAAGTTGACATCCTTTAGCTTCAGGTTGAAATGAAACTCGAACATACGTTCGACAACAGGTTTTACCGTTGCTTGCGGAGTTCCCGGCTTTAGGAAATCCAGATCGATAAGGTCTTGAGCGATGCCTGCCGGATCCTTGCCCACGACGTGGAAAAAGGCATCGATCATCTTTGACTGCAAGTCCGGAGCGATGCGGCCGACCATGCCGAAATCGAAGAACGCGAGCCGCCCGTCATCCATCACAAGCAAGTTGCCGGGATGCGGATCGGCGTGAAAGAAGCCGTCTTCCAAAAGCTGTTTGAGATAGGTTTTGATCAACAGCCGGTTCACCTTCGCGGGCGAAACGCCGCGGCGGGCCTGCTCGTCGAGATCGGTAACTTTGATACCGCGGATGAACTCCATTGTAAGTACACGCTTTGAAACGGCTTCCCAATGGATAGCGGGAACGTGTATGTTCGCCCAATCGCGGAAACTGTCGCGGAACCGCTCCGCGTTGTGCCCTTCGGCAACATAATCCATCTCTTCGTGGATGGTTGCGTCGAACTCGCGCAGCATACCGACCCAATCAGCGTTCTCGTTAAGCTGCGGAAAGCGTTCGGCAAAGCGAGCAACCCTTTTCAATATCACGATGTCGCCCGCGATGGTGTGTTCAAGGTTCGGCCGCTGAACCTTAACGGCAACTTCATCGCCGCTGTTAAGCCTCGCACGATACACCTGCCCGAGTGAGGCCGCAGCCATAGGTTCGGCGTCAAACTCGCTGAAAATATCGGTGATCTTTCGCCCAAGTTCGCGCTCTATGATGGAATGCGCGACCTCATTCGGGAATGGCGGCACTTGATCCACCAGCGTACCGAGCTCCTTGACAAATGGCAGCGGCAGAAGGTCGGCACGCGTACCCATCGACTGCCCCATCTTGATAAAGGTCGGCCCGAGCTTGATGAGCTTGTTCTTTAGCCAAACTGCCTGCCGCTCTTGGTTCGTTTCTTTGTCGCGTTCCGTTCCGACATAGAAACGGCGCAACGCAAGCATCAAGATGTGAAAGAACCACTGCTTTATACGAACGAGCTTCTCGCCGTAAACCGCCGCACGGGTCAGTGACATCGCCTTTGCCAAACGAGCATCCAGCCGTCTTAGGTGGTGCTTGCGGTGAATGTCGTATTGATCGAGGTAAAGATAAAGCGAGAGCATCGCGATAACACGCGATATGCTGAGCAGGCGTATAGTACCGGCGATCTTTCCATAGCCCTTCTTGACGGATGGCAGCGGCCTTTGAACATTGCCGCCGCGCGCATCGCCGACGGCCGCCCTTTCCTTTAACGCAAGTTCTTCCATCTTCCGCCCTGTCCCATTCCTTGAGCCTGCAAATGTCCGGCTAAGAATATGCTTCGATGCCGATGCTCACGCACTATATGCCAAAGAAGTCACCATTGCGCCCGCGTACTGACACTCACATCGCAGGCATATTCTTTACGCCCTGCCGTCCGAAATAGTTCAACGCGCGTGCGATATCACGCTCTATCTGTGCCCGAAGCTCGTCAATGCCGCCGAACTTCATTTCGTCACGAATGCGATGGAGAAAGCGTACCCGCAGTACATCACCGTAAAGGTCCTTATCGAGGTCGAAAATATGCGTTTCGACCGACATATCGGCACCGTCGAATGTCGGCCGCACACCGACATTCGTGATGCTCTTGCACCAACTGCCGTCTATAAGTGTAGCGGTCGCATAAACGCCGAATTTCGGCACGACGCGATTCACAGGTTTCAGATTCGCGGTCGGAAAGCCGATCGTGTGCCCCCGGCGATGACCGCGCACAACTTCGCCCTCGATACCGTAGGGGCGGCCCAGCATTCGCCGAGCAAGGTTAACGCGTCCCTCGGACAGCAGCTTGCGTATCTCCGATGAACTTATCCTGCGGCCCCGCAGTTTCACTTCGCCGACCTCGTCGGCAAAGAAGCCGAACCTTTCGCTCTCACGCTTCAGCAGTTCTATATTCCCGCCGCGGCCGCGGCCGAAGGCGAAGCCTTTTCCGAGATAAACCTCTTTAGCGTGAAGCCGCTCGTGGATCGTATGCAAAATAAAATCCTCGGCGGGCTGCCGCGAGAATTCTTTTGTGAATGCGATGACGATGGCCTGCTCGATCCCGAGAACTTCGAGATTGGCAAGCCGCTGGTCGAGCGTTTGAAGCAGCGGCGGAGCCGACTCAGGATGCAGTACGGCACGCGGATGCGGATCGAACGTGATCGCGGTCGAAACGGCGCCCAGCTCTTTGGCACGTTCGACCACGATCTTCATTATCTCTTGATGGCCGAGATGCAGGCCATCGAACACGCCAAGCGTCAGAACCGTCGGTTTGGCAATGCTCGCATTCTCTGTTCCGTGAAAGATCTTCATCGTTCGCTGCTCGATCCGCGCTTTCTATAAGAATATGGCGTTCGGCGAAAAAGATTAAGCGGCAAAGTGCGGATCGCTGCCGCCCTGCGGGCTTACACGGCTCAAAATGGTATCAGGCCTCGCACTTCTTCGCCGGTAAGAACGCGATACGCGGGTGCATACTGTGCCGAATAACTCTCGCTGTGATGAATAGCGGGATAGCCGGCCTGCCGCATTTTCTTATCGAGTTCTTTCCAATTTTTACGCGTCAGCTTGCCGAAGTGCTCTGTTTTGAGCCTGTTGCCGAACTCTGTCCATGCTGTTTCAAATTCTTCACGGCTCCCGCGAAATTCCCTTGCGCTTGCCAGAAAAGCATCGAGCAGATCAGCTTCCTTGCCGCCGCTCGTCTTGAAACGTCGCAGACTCAGCCGGCCGATCGAACCATCGGGACAGAGCGGCACCCAAAGCATCTCGTCATCCTGCGGCTTTGCCAGCTTTGCCCATTCGTCATCGAGCCATTTTGCTGCCGAATCGCGGTCGGGTGCTGCATGTTCGCCGCCGCGTGTCGCTTGAAAGATCCATTTATACGCATCTTCAACGCGTGTCGCCGGCTGATGCTTCCAGATCGGTATTGCATGGTCGAGCAATGCGGCAGGCGTACACAACAGCAGAAATGAAAGGAATGTTGCGATCATAAGCGAAGGTTATTGTAACAGTGTTCAGTGCCGTGTCAGCTTTTGCCGAGGCCGCGTCGGGAATTTATTCTGCGGATCAGTGCCGCTGAAAGGCTCGGCGGCAAATGTCTCGTTAAAAAAACGAACAGTTTGTTCTGAATACCCGGAACGATCAGGAATTTACCCTTTAGCGCACCTTCAACGCCCGCCTTTGCCGCCGCTTCCGCAGATATCCCTGCGCCGGGTTTGTCGGCGATGCCCGCCCGCTGCCGAAATTCGGTTCGCGTGATGCCGGGCGAAAGGATCGAGACCTTGATGCCTTGACCCTGCAGCTCGCTCCGCAGCGATGCTGAAAAAGAATAAAGAAAGGACTTGCACGCGGCGTAAACCGCCTGCTGCGGCACAGGCGAGAATGAATAGACCGAACCGACATTCAAGATAATGCCCGAACGCCGAGGCCGCATCTGCCTCAGCACGGCCTTTGTCAGGTCGAGTGCGGCAGCGATCTGTACTTCGGTGAGAGCAAGCTCGTCGCCGAGTTCAGTTTCTGCGAACTCGCCCTTAACTGCAAATCCCGCATTATTCACCAAAAGTCGTACATCGTGCCGCCCGATCGCCGCAATAAGCGCTTTTCTCGCTTCCGGAACTGCCAGATCAGCGGCAAAGAACTCAGCCCTGATGCCGAATTCGGTTGTCAGATTCTCGGCCAATGCCTTAAGCTTGCCGCCGTCACGTCCGGTAACAAGAACGTCAAAACCACGCGATGCCAACTCAACCGCGACGGCACGCCCGATGCCCGATGAAGCACCGGTGATGACGGCGGTTCCGTGCAGATGTGCGTTCATTCGGAAACGGCAGGACGCGAACCCGGATTCCGCTCAAAGAAGTCTTCTTCCATTCGCTTGATGACGGTGCCGATCTCGCGAACCGCCGACAGGCTCGCACGCTTACGCGAGGCGTCAGCGGCAACGTCAGGCGATATTACCTGAAGGTCGATCTGAAAATGCGAACCTCGCGGCGGATAATTCGAATATGAGGTCTGCTTCGGGCTTCGGATATAAGCACAAAGCACCTCGGGTCTATCGAGCGAAGTGAGTATCTTACCGGCACCGAATCGCAGACGGTCAACTTCGAATGTCGCCGTCCGGCTCCGCTGCCCTTCGGGAAATATCAGCACCAAATGTCCGCGTGAAAGCAAATATCGGCAAAGATTCAAGACAGCATTCTTATGCGCGGCCGAGCCTTTACGGTCGATAAAGATGCACTTCGTCAGATACAGCACCGCATGGTGGATGAACTTTTTCTTAAAAAAATCGCCCGCCGGAATATTCCACATAAAGGCACGATAATTAAAAAAGTACCAGCGGTTCGGTGCGAATGCCCAAATAAGCAGTGCCGAATCGATAAAAGTGAGGTGATTGGCACATATCAGCAGAGGCGTGCCCGCGTGTTCCCTATTGAACCATATCCTTTGAAATCGCCGCCGTATCTCGCGCAAATTGTCGATGCGGTAGCCGCGGACGTACTTCATCATAAAGACCAAAACCGCACCAAGCGGCAGCAGCAGAATGCGGCAGACATTTTCCTGAAAACGCAGCTTCTCTATCTGCCACATCGGCGGATCGGCAACGTCTTTCGGCTGCGATCCGCCGCGGATCATTTCAATCAATCTTTCAGCACGCAGCATCGCCTAACCCAGATCCTGGTTGCCCGAAGCAAAGATATTGCTCGGATCAAGTGCCTCCTTCAGTTTAGTCTTCCATTGCAGCGACGTTTCAGACATGATCTCGGGCATGAATTGTCTGCGTATCTTGCCTACGCCGTGATGGTGCGAGAGCGAGCCGCCGCACCGCAGGATCTCTTCGCGGGCAATATTTTCAAGGTCAAGATAGACCTTCGACGGCTGCTCGATGCCTTTGAAGTAAAATCCGAAATAAAAGTAGATCGCAACGCCCGTGCGGTAAAGCTGTGTTATCCGCGATGTAACGAAGGGCTTGCCCGGCAGGCCGCGCTTTGCATATTCCTCAAGGAGCACCCGCTTTACGTTCTCACAGATCGCAAGAGCGTCGCTCCACTGGCAGCTGGTCTCGAACGACTCGGCGATGATGTAGTAGTTCATCAAGAAGTCGCGGATGTAGGCGATGCTGTAAGTGAGTTGATAGCCGCGGCGGCCGTTATCACCGCCGGCTTTCATTCCGCCGTGCCGCTTTGCAATGCGGTATACGTCCCGTTGCTGCCGCTCGACCTCATCGCGAGTGCCTTCGAAAACAAGTGTCAGAGCGACCATCTTGTATGGGTCGAAACCCTTGATCTTTGTAACAAAGAACTTCTGCACCTTGCTCATAAGGTCGGCTGCGGCGCTGTTCGATGCCGGCTTGAGTGCAAGGCCGAATTGGAACTGCAGGTTGTCAACAAGCCTGCAGCTTGCGGGCGGCGTCGACCCCATAACGAGATCGTGCATAAAGGCATAGCCGTCCTCGTAGGCCGGGAACAGCACCGAGCCGTACTCCTGCACCTCCGGCAGCGGAAAAAGCTTCACAACCGCCGATGTTACGATGCCGAGCGTCCCCTCCGAACCGAAGATGAGCCGACGGATGTCCATTCCGATCGACTCACGCGGTGCCTGATTGAGCCTTTGCAGCGTACCGTCCGCCGCGGCAACGGTCATATCGATGACGATATCTTCGATGTTGCCGTACTTGTTCTTTTTCATTCCGCTGGCATGTGTTGCGATCCACCCGCCAAGCGTCGAAAATTCGACGCTGTCGGGCTCATGCCCCATCGTTACACCGTAATTCTCAAGCTGCGACATTATGTGCCGCCCGACGGCACCGGCCTCGATACAAGCGGTCCTATTCTCGGTATCGATCCATCGGATCCGGTTCATTCGCCGCATATCGACCGAGACGATCATCCGCGATTCGCTCTCGCGGCAGCGAAGCGCGTCCGTTACGTTCGTGCCGCCGCCGAACGGTATAAGGACGACGCTGTATTGCTTAGCACTGACTATGAGTGACGCAACCTGCTCTTCGGTCTCGGGAAAGACGACCGCGTCCGGAATGCGTCCGATGCGGCCGTACTTTATCTCGAACATCTCTTCCTGCGTGTGGCCGTGTCCGTGACGCACACGGGCATCCAAGCCCGCATCGATCTGGCCTTCACTGAGAAATGTTGTAAGCTGCTTGAGAAATTCCGCATTCTTGACCGCAGGTGCGATCTCCGGCGGATAGTGCGGCTCGAAACGGTCGTTCACATCGAGATCGATATCAAGCGTTTCGCGTATCCACGGCAGAAGACGCGGCAGTTCCTTGCCGCTAAGCTCATAGCGGCTGCCTGTGATCGCCACGTTGCCATTGCCGTTGATGGTGAACGAAGTATCCTGAAAGCCCCAATTCTCAAGGCTTTCGGCCTCGTCCGCACCAATTGCCACAGCAGGCGGATAGATCAACTTTCTTTCTTGCACGCTCACTATCGTATCGCACCTGCGAACAAGCGTGCTTGAACGATTCTGCTATCGGAGGAAAGACGTGAGTGAGCTCTCGCGCGTGAGGTCGGTCGGCGCGATGCCTAGTGCGGAGCGAAACGTCCGCGACAGATGTGCGGAATCTGCAAAGCCTGCTTCGTGTGCAGCCTCGGTCAGCGAACCCGTGCTTGCAAGCAGATGAAGCACGTCACGCAGTCGGAGCCAAAGCAGATATCGACGTACGGGAACACGCACATGCTCACTGAAAAGATGCGAAAAGCGGCTCTCGGAGAGATCGACCTCGGCTGCGATGTCCTTTACGAGGATGCCGCTCTCGCGGCCCGCGCGTATCCATTCGATGCTTTGCAGTACACGCGAGTCGATATCGTGCCGGCCTTGGCCTGCCGACATCGAAGCGATCATCTCGACCGCAGAACGCATAGCGGTGGTTGACGCCGCCTCGTCGCCGCTTAGGCCGGAAAAGGCCTCACGCAGCCGCGGCACCGGATCATTATCGATCGGAACGATATGATCCGTATTGGCCGAGCCGAACAGCATACGGCCGAACTCGCCCTCCGGTGCGATCAGCAGCATCGCCATCGCGACGCCATTGCCGCGTATCGCATGGCGGACGCCGGCAGGCACGAGTGCCGCTACGTGGTCACGCCACGTTTGGCCATCCGCACTTCGCAGCCCGAATTGGCCATCGAGAGCAATGCAAACCTTGATCGCAGGCGACTCATGCAGCTCAGCTAAACCTGCGTTACCTATGAAAAGCCCGAAGTCTTCCCACAGCAGCACCCTGCCGCGCCAGCCGGCGCTATCCCTTCGCGAACTCTGCTCAATCGTCGAGCACATTATTCAGTCGCCTAAATGCTTTCCCTCGACAAGATAATTCTTTACATAGTCGGCCACGGCGGCGCCAAGCGGTGTCGTCCCGGCCGCGTAGCCCGCGTTGCGGATCCGCGAAAGATCGGCGAGCGTGTGATATTGATAGCGGCCGCGAAGGTGTTCGGGCATATCGATGAACTCGACATTCAACGGCCTGCCGATCGCAGCGAAGATCGCTGCAGCAAGCTCGTTCCACGTACTCATCCGCCCCGAACCGACATTGAACAAACCGCCCGACATGTCAGAACCCGAAGCGTTAGCGAGGGGTGCGAAGAAATGCAGCGTCATATCGACCGCATCCTTCACATAAACAAAGTCGCGGCCGAACTCGCCGTCTTTGTACTCGGGGTTGTGGCTCTTGAAGAGTTTGAGTTTGCCGGTCTCATTGATCTGGCCGAACGCCTTGTTGACCAGCGAACGCATATCGCCCTTGTGATCCTCGTTCGGGCCAAAGACATTGAAATACTTAAGCCCGACGATGCGGTCAAAGTAGCCGCTCCTCGCCGCATATTGATCGAATAGCTGCTTTGAGTAGCCGTAAACATTCAGCGGCCGCAGCCTGTCGAGGCTGTCGGTACCGTCCGCCATCCCTGCCGAACCGTCGCCGTAGGTCGCAGCCGACGAGGCATAGATGAAGCGAATGTCGTTCTCGAGTGCAAATTCCGCCAGATCCTTTGTGTATTGAAAGTTGTTGCGGAGCATATAGTCCGCATCGCGCTCAGTCGTAGAGGAGCACGCGCCTAGGTGAAAGATCGCTTCGACATCCTTAAGATCGCCAATGTCGTCAATAAGATCATCCGCGTCGATATAGTCCGCGAATTTGAGCGGCACAAGGTTCTTCCATTTGTCGGTCTCATCCATCCGATCGGCGATCAGAATGTCGTCGCACCCCAAGGCATTCAGCCGCCAGACGACCGCACTGCCGATGAAACCAGCACCACCTGTAACTATTATCCTCATGGGGTTTCTTTGAACCTAAATTTGTTCCTCGTATCATTGTATAAAAGAATCGCATAGGACTTCCATTTTTCATTTACATATGCCCGAGCACGAGAACGGAATACTGCATCACCACCGGCGACCGATGAGCGGACGCGATATTAACGAAGTGAACCGCGCGACCACGCCGCTCGAACTGCTCTTTGACCTGACATTCGTCATCGCTTTTGGCGTGGCGGCGTCGCAGTTCGCACACGCTGTGGCTGAGGGCCATATCACGACCGCTCTTGTCGGCTTTGGCTTCTCGGCATTCGCGATCTGCTGGGCCTGGATCAATTTTTCGTGGTTCGCGTCCGCCTACGACACCGACGATCGGCTTTTTCGCGTGACGACGATGGTGCAGATGATCGGCGTTTTGATCCTCGCACTCGGCATACCGGATATTTTCGCGTCGATGGATAAAGGCGAACATATCGACAACCGGATAGTCGTCCTCGGCTACGTGATAATGCGCGTGGCAATGGTGTTTCAATGGCTGCGTGCCGCAAGGCAGGATACCGCGCGCCGCCGCGCGTGCCTCGCGTATGTCAAGGCCATCTCGTTCGCCCAGATCGGATGGGTCGTAATGATCTTTCTCGACTTCTCGCTCGGCGTCACGCTCGCTCTCTCGGCCGCGCTGATAGCGATCGAAATGCTCGGGCCATTCTTGGCCGAAAGCAAGGACGGCGGCACGCCGTGGCACGCACATCACATCGCCGAACGCTATTCGTGCATGGCGATCATCGCCCTCGGCGAAGGGATCGTCGGCACCGTCGCGGCCCTTTCAGCCGTGATCGACGCTCAGGGATGGACGCTCGATGTCGCACTCGTCGGTTTTGCCGGAACGAGCCTCACGTTCGGGCTGTGGTGGGTCTTCTTTATGCTTCCGTCAGCGCAAGTGCTGCACGCACGGCGTTACAAGTCATTCGTCTGGGGCTACGGCCTTATGATCACGATCTCATCGATCGTCGCGACCGGTGCGGGGCTGCACGTTGCCGCATACCTTATCGAGGGCAAAGCCAAGATCGGCCCGGTTGCCGTACTGCTCTCGGTCGTCATCCCGGTCGTCGTCTTCCTTGCCTCAATCTACGCCCTTTACGCGTATCTTGCCGAAGGGTTCGACCGCTTTCACCTCCAGCTCCTACTCGCTACATTCCTCGTCATCGCCGCCGCTATCGCCGCCGCAGCACTCGGCATATCGATACCCGCCTGCCTCGTCATACTGACACTCGCCCCCGTCGTTACCATCGTCGGCCACGAAACTGTCGGCCGCAAGCACCTTGCCGCAATACTGAGTAAGGAACAAGTGTCGGTTTAACGTGCCTCGGCCCGAATACGGCGGCCGATCTCCTGCACTTCATCGAGGACACGCAGGAGATTGCCGCTCCAGAGCTTTGCGATCTGGTTCTTTGTGTAGCCGCGGCGAACGAGTTCGAGCGTTACGTTGAAGGTCTCGTCCGCTCCGTCCCAACCCTCGACACCGCCGCCACCGTCGAAATCAGACGAGATGCCGACGTGGTCGATACCGATCTTCTTGACGAGATAGTCGATGTGGTTGACGAAATCCTTTACGTTCACATCCGGGGCAGAGTCCTTTAGCCGTTCGCGTATGACCGCAGTGTTCTTCGCCCTAAACGCCTGCATCTTTTGGAAGTATGCTTCCATCTCGGCCTCCGGCATCTTGCGGATCTCGTCGCGTGAGAGCAGCGTGAAGCCCTCTTTTGCCGCGAGTTCCTTCATCAGCTCGTTCATCTTGGCAGAGCGAAGTGCGCTCTTTGCCGTGTTCACATAGCTGCGGAATGCGACGGCCTGCACGACGCCGCCATTCTTTTTGATCGCCTCAAGCTGTTCGTCGTCAAGGTTGCGGCTATGATCGCAAAGTGCGCGTGCGCCCGAATGCGAAGCGATCACCGGAGCCTTGCTCAAGGCGATGGCCTGCAGATTCGATTGCTTCGACGGGTGCGAAAGATCGATCATTATGCCCCATTTGTTCATCTCGGCGATGGCCTTTTTGCCGAGATCGCTTAGTCCGTTGTTGAGCCAAATGCCGTCGGCCTCGCCTGTGTTGGAATCGGCGAGCTGGCTGTGGCCGTTATGCGCGAGCGACATATAACGTGCTCCGCGGTCTGCGAATTCCTTGATGCGGCCAAGGTCCGTACCGATCGGATAACCGTTCTCGACGCCGATCATCGCGACGAGCTTGCCCTCTTTTACGAGGCGGCGAACGTCGCTCGACGTGAGCGCAATGCCGATCTCATTCGGTGCGTACTTCTCGGCAAGACGGTGGATCGCTTCGAATTTGTCGATCGCATTCTTATACGCGGCCGCGTAACCCTCTTCGGTGAGCGGGCCTTGGCCGGTGTAAACCACCATCCACGAAACATCCAGCCCGCCTTCACGCATCTTCGGGAGGTTCACTTGCGTTGACAGCCTCTGTGTGTAGTTCACCTTGTCGGTGAAATTGCTCGTGCTGATATCGTTGTGAGTGTCGAGCGTGATGACCTCTTTGTGGATCTTCAACGCCTTTGCACGCAGCTTGGCCTCGGCCTTGTCTCCGCGCGTCTGCGCAAGAACAGAAAGGCCGGGCAGCGTCGCAAACACCGCAACCATCGCTATAGCCGACAAAATTTGTTTCATTTATCCTTTCTCCCAAAATTAGATGTGGTGAGCCTAGATTACCTTTCAGACACACAGCGCCGCAAATCTGCTCGATCGGGCATCGCGTCAGAAGCGCGAGCGATCGAATTCTAGGTAGCGTTGGCCGGTCCGGGGCTACAGAACTAGGGCCAATTCAGACCTAGTTCTCGTTTCGCTCCTTTAGGACGGAATTTTCGCTTGACATTACTTGTCTAGTATAGTATAGTCTGTCCTGTGGTAGAGGGCAGACAGCGATGCTAGACCAGATAGGAGCGCAAATGAAGAAGCTTATGGCCGACTTTGAGGCGGCGCGTGATAGGTTGCTAGACCTAGGAAAGGATTTAGTTTCCTCCGATGTTGGAGGTTGGACGAAGGCCCAAAGACTTTTCGAGATGGCGAAGCAGATTGACCTTGTTCGTACCGAACTGAAAGATATGGTAAGCCCGGAGAAATCGATTTTGCCGGACTGTACCGTCGACACAGCAAACCCCATTTTGAAGCGTAACGGGAAAACGGCGATAAAGGTTCGGTCCGATTATCCTAAATTCTCAATTCGAGGCGATACGCTAGTCAAAATCGGACTAGGCCGGGACCTGAGATCGGAGTACGAACATTTTGTAAGCAGAGGTGCATTTGAAACCGTCCTTAGGCGATTGGATGTTTTTACTAAGGTGGACGAGTTTGTCGCAGATGAGGTCCAGGAAGAACTCGATCTCCCAACGTATCAAACATATATTGTCCTCGCGGTCTTAAAGGAACTAGGTTTAGTGGACTCTCCTAGGCGGGGCGTTTATAGCCTGAGAGGCCGGGAAAACACACTCCTTAGCGTTGATCGGATTTGGAATCAACTAGCACAATAAACAACGATGCCTATTTCGGAAATGGATAGTCTTCCCAGCTTTAGTGCTGAAAAGTACCTCGGCATTGCCATGAATGACTTGGTGATCTACGCGGTCTTTGTATTGTCCCAGTATGGGAAGGAGATTATTGAAGCTGACATCGTAGCAATTTGCTTTCTTATGTTCCCGAGAAGATTTGAGCTTAGAGGATATCCCCAATGGCCAGATTCCAGCGTGATTCTTAGACGTTGGCTTGACTGCCGTTCGAAAGGTCTAATCACCGGAAGTACGAAGGATGGTTTCAGCTTAACACCTAAGGGTGTTCGATCGGCAGAGAGCGTAGCCGCGCGACTAGAAAGCAATCAAGTTGCCAAGCCCAAGGTTAGGTCAGAATTGCGGACGCGGGCCGGCAGGTTCGTTCGTGAAATCGAAAACTCCATTGCTTATCGAACTTTTGAACGCTCAGGAGCGGCCAATGTGGAAATAGCCGAATATGACTTTCGAGGAATGCTGATGTGTACGATGGAGAGCTCGGCCTCGACCCTGAGGAGCAATCTCCAGCAGTTTAAGGAATATGTTTCGGTCTACGACCGGACAGACCTGATTACATTTTTGGAACAAATGGAACAGAGATTTGCGGACATACTAGCGCAGAACACTTCGAGTGAATATGAACGAAGGATGGTCCGCCGTCGAGTAAAGAAATAGAACGGGGTGTTTAAATGTCAGGAAGAGTTTCACGAAGAATCGAAGTCGCAGATCGACTGGTATTGCAGCAAGCCGACCAAGCAATCCGAAAGGATGTCACCCGCGCGCTTGTCGAACTAATCACGAATAGTAACGATCGCTACACAGTTTTGGAACGGCTCAGTAAGACCGCCTCAGGATCGATTGTTGTGGAGATTCAACGACGGCGTCATAAATCAGTGCTGAGAGTGCGAGATTTGGCAACGGGAATGACAAGCGACGAGATGGATCAAAAGGTCGGGCGTTACGCCGATGCCACCAGCGGCTTTAAAGAAGGTGAGAGAGTTCGAGGGCTTTGGGGACGAGGCTTAAAGGATTCCATTTACGGTTTAGGCGAGGGGACAATCGAATCCATATGTGACGATACATTTAGCAGTTGTAAGCTCTTCATAAGAGACGGGATACCAATGTATGAACGCGACCAGACAAGGATCGCGACGCGAAGTAGTCGACGCAGACTTAATATCGAGACCGGAAACGGCACTGTTGTGGAGATTACAATATCGCGAGGCGATATTCGAACGCCGCTTTTTGATAACCTTCGGAGGAATCTTGAACACCACTTCGAGATACGTTCGATTCTATCAGACGACAGGAGGAGTGTTTTCTTGCGTGAAATCGATTCACGGGGTAACGTTAAGCAGGATCTAAAGCTCAACTACAAACAACCTGTTGGCCAGCGAATTTTCAATGAAGAGTTCGAAGTACCGGGCTCGGAGGAGCGTGCATCCCTTGAGCTCTTTCGTTCAGATGAGCCCCTTTCAACCCCGTGCGAAGACCACGAGTACGCGGACGGCGGGTTGCTGATCGTAAGTGAAGGTCTAGTTTTAGACCTGACCCTTTTTAAGTTCGAGAACAATGAATATGCGTCCAAGCTATATGGTAGACTTTCGTGTGACCATCTCCGCGAACTGCTGAGAAACGACGAGCCAGTCTTAACTGCCACACGCGACGGTATTAACTGGAAACACAATTTCACAAAGGCGCTCAAGACGCAAGTTGAGGCTCTGCTTGAGCCCTTGGTGGAGGCGGAACGAAAGGCCGCTCTCGCTGAGCGACGCACAAGCACCAATAAAAGACTGCGGGAAAAGCTAAGTGTAGCACTTCGGGAATTAAACGAAATTGCAAGAGTTGAGCTAGGCGAGGGAGGCGCCGGTGAGGGCACAAGTGCTAGTGGCGATGGAAAGAAAACGCCAGTGATTCCGGCAACGGGCTTCGGTTTCGTGCCAGAATTTGCCTTCGTGCAAAGTGGCAAGCTGGCAGGTCTCACGCTCCGAGCACGGATTCCAGAAACGGTACAAGATGGGGCATTGGTCAAGATCGAGTCGGACTCGCCCGAAGTTGTGGTTGTGACTCCGCTGGTAGTAATTGAGGGTCGTGAAGGCTATCCAGATATCGGCCAAACGCGAGTAGAAATCGAAGGGAGACAAGTTGGGGCGGAAGCGATCATTACTGCTACAGTTGAAGGGGTTGAAGGTGAGTTACGTGCCGAGGCTTGGATAAAGGTATCGTCGGTCCGGCCCAAGCCGAATAAACCTGACAAACCGAAAGGGGGGCTATTTAATGAGGTTCAGTTTGACCCGATGGCAGAACCACGTCAACGGGTGCGATTCGACCGCCCGACGTCGAATATCGTAATCGCTACCAAAGCCCTTTCCGTTGCGGCCTATCTCGGCGAGGATGGGGAGGGGATTGAGGAACCGTCCGCTCAAGTGCTTTTGGCAGAATTAATCACAGAAGCATTGTGTCGAGAGCTTGCAAGGCAGGGCGTCGAGAAAGGGCGATATCTGGCTCCTTCGGGGGGAGAATCAGATGCGATACAACGAAAATACGTTGAGTTGCAGAATCAATACGCACATAAGGTTCATGAATGTATGGTCGACTCAAGCTTTAGAAAGGGTCTGGAAGTTTCACGGAGAAAGGGTCGACCGACGCGTGATGAATTACTGAGCCGTTCGGTAGTCGCGGCCGATTGAGGTAATTCGCAAAAGTCGACCAAATAGTAGGTCAATGATCGGCCGAAGCTGTGTCCGCGTTCCGTTACCAACCCAGAATATACGCGAACATGAGAGGGGCGACGATGGAGGCGTCGGATTCGACGATGAATTTTGGTGTATCGGCGGCGAGTTTGCCCCAGGTTATTTTTTCGTTCGGGACAGCGCCGGAGTATGAGCCGTAGCTTGTTGTTGAATCGCTTACTTGGCAAAAGTAGCCCCAGACTGGGACGTTCTCACGCTGCAGGTCTTGATGCAGCATCGGGACGACGCAGATCGGGAAATCGCCCGCGATACCGCCGCCGATCTGGTAGAAACCAATAGACGCATCGGCAGATTCGCGCGTGTACCAATCGGCGAGGAACGTCATATATTCGATGCCGGTGCGAACGGTGTGGACGTTCTCGACGTCGCCTGTTATGACGTGTCCGGCGAACATATTGCCCATCGTCGAATCTTCCCAGCCGGGCACGATCATCGGCAGGTTCTTTTCCATCGCGGCGTACATCCACGAATCTTTGAGATCGATCTGATAGTATTCCTCAAGCACGCCGGAACGCAGCACCTGATACATAAATTCGTGCGGGAAGTACCGCTCGCCCTTTGCATCTGCGGCCGTCCAGACATCGACCATCGCTTTTTCGAGCCGACGCATCGCCTCCATCTCGGGGATGCAAGTGTCGGTCACGCGGTTCATATGGCGGTCGAGCAGATCTTGCTCATCCTGCGGCGTAAGGTCGCGGTAATGCGGCACGCGTTCGTAAAAATCGTGTGCGACGAGGTTGAAAAGGTCTTCCTCAAGATTTGCACCCGTGCACGAAATGATCTGCACCTTGTCCTGCCGTATCATCTCCGCCAATGACAATCCCAACTCCGCCGTACTCATTGCACCCGCGAGCGTGATCATCATCTTCCCGCCGCCCGCAAGATGTTTCTTATAACCTTCCGCCGCGTCGACGAGCGCCGCCGAGTTGAAGTGCCGAAAGTGATGCTTGATGAATTCTGTTACTGTACCGTTCATAGGAATTTGCCCGCGAATAACTCAAAAATTGCGCGGAATAGAGAATTATACCCGATCGCGGCAGCCAGCATAATGCGCACGCTAACGCTTCCGGTTCCGGTTCGCGGTGAAAATATCGTGCCTGCCTCGAGCTCGGCCGCGTCGGCATTTGTCCCGATCCGCGATCTTCGAATGGGCATACCCGCGCGGCATCCGTTCGTTATGAACGGCGTAATGCACGTTTTTGAGACCACGCAAGACCTTACGGCGCACAAAGCTCGATCAGACCGCCGGAATGAGAGACAGGATGCGCGATGTGCCGTCGCACGCTATTGTTCAGGCAAACCGATGCGATGCAGCAGATCAGTAAAGCGCCGATCCTGCCGGAGCGCGTCAAAAGCCGGTTCGTTCCTGCACCACAACAGGTCAAATTCACGTTCGGCAAAGGATCGGTCAAGGAATTCGAGCGCCGCTGTGTCCCGGTTCAAGCGAGCATACGCGACGGCGACGTCGTAGGAAGTACCATTGCCGTCGTTGAGGTCGCGACGGCTGAATTCAAGCCGCTTCTTCCAGTATTCCGGCGACCCGCCGTGCTTTAGCGCCGCGGTCAATTCGGCAGCTCGTTTTGCGGCACTTTCGGCTGACTCTTTTTCGAGCAGGACGTTTGCGAGCTTATATTCAGCTATCGCTTCTTGAAACCGCGCCGTATCATCGTATGCCTGAGCGAGGAAAAGGTGGGTCAGCGGATGTTCCGGCTCGGTCTCGAGTACGCGTTTGTACTGTGCTATCGCCTCATCAAAACGCCGCGAATCGGCGAACCGCACACCGACATTGAATGCGATGCTTGGCGAGAACGGCTCAAGCGACCGGGCTTTTTCGATCTCAGCCATGGCCTCATCATGCCTGCCGAACCAAGACAAAAATAGCGAATACGAACTATGAACCGTCGCAATATTCGGATTCAACTCGATCGCCCGCCGGTACTCAGCCTCAGCTGCGGGAAGATCCAAGTTGTCTTCGTAATTCGCCGCCAGCAAGGCGTGAACCTCGGGAAGTCCGTCATCCAAAGCCTGTGCTTTCAGCGTGGCAGCATTTCGCTTCGCAATAAGCTCTTTTATGTCTTCGCGCTTCAAATGTTTGTCGTAAACGGGCAAAACGTTATAGGCCGAGGCCAGGCCTGCATACGCCTTGGCATAGGCCGGATCTTTATCTATCGCCTGTTGGAATAGCTCCATGCTTCGGTGTATGTCCGCAACTGTCCGCTTGTTCCAGTGATAGAGGCCTTGCAGGTAAAGCTGGTAAGCGTCGGTATTGTGCGTGTCCTGCTTTGCGGTGGTTTGATCGCCCTGGCCCGCGATCCTACGATGCAGGCTGCTTGAAACCCTGCGCGTAATATCGTTCTGCACATTAAAGATATCAGCCAGTTTTGCTGTGTACTGTTCGCCCCATATCCGATGATTGTCCTCAGCATTATCAAATCGGACGTTGACTATGAGTTGGTCACCAACCGTCTTAATGTTACCGCTAAGCACGGCCTTCACGTTCAATGCGGTGCCGATCGATCGAGCGTCTTTTGTCTCGCCGTCCGAAATAGCGGAACGCCCCGACAGCACTTTCAGCCCTGACAGACGCGACAGATCGTTTATCAGGCTCTCCGCAATTCCGTCGCCGAGATATTCCATATCCGCGGACCGTGTTGAATTTTCAAAAGGCATCACGGCGACCGAGTCGATATCGGCCGCGGGCCGCACTCGACCGAACGCAAAGTACCATACGGCAAAAGCTCCGACGCCGGCCAAGACCAACGCAAATGCTGCCAGCCAAAGCCGCTGTTTGAGCGGCCTTCGCGGGACAACATTCTCTTGTTCGCCGGAAAGTTCGTCCGCCCCGTCAGCTCCTCTCGTTACAGCGCTTTCTTCCGCGGAGGCCGGCTCAACCGTCTCGTCGTGATTCCCGCCGTTCCGGTCACCGATGACCGGCCGCACCTCGGGCAGGAATCGGTAGCCGTGTCCGCGTACGGTTTCGATGAACTTTTCTTTGCCTTTTGCGGCCCGCTGTTCGCCAAGCGTTTGCCGCAGTACTGAGATCTTCTGATCGAGATTATTCTCCTCGACGATGGAATCAGCCCAAACCTCGCCGATCAACTCGTCCTTGCTGACAAGTTCGCCTGCATGGCGAACGAGCACACAAAGCGTCTGAAAGGCCTTGTCCGGCAACCGCACACGTTTACCGTCACGCAATAGAAGCCGTTCGGGAACATCCAAACGGAAACGCGAGAATTCATATAACTCTTTGCGTTTCAATGACATAGCAGATCAGAAATTATTCAGGAAAATACAAGAAGAGCCTCAGGCTGCTCTAAGTATTCTCAACCGCAACCGAGGCTAAGGTAAAAGAGCATCGGTGGAAATGCCGGATACAAAACATCCTCGGCTGCATTGCAAAACCCTACATAGCGTCAATTGTAATGCCAACACCGATGCAAAAACAACATTTTATGTTTAAGGGAGACCAAGAAAATGAATATGCAAAAATGCACCTCACTCAGGACCGGCATTGCGGCGTTGTGCTCATTGCTTTGTTTTTTCACATTACAAGCAGCGGCGCAGTCCGGCAGCGATCACAATAAGGTCGAATTCTTCGGAGGCTACTCGATCGCGAGCGTGCAGCCGAACGTCAAGGCAATATCTGAATTCGGGATGACATTCTCCCCTTGCTCACCCGACGCGACGCCGTTCCTTGGTGAGAATTTTCAGACATCGTTCTGCAAACGCGGCCTGTTCCAGGGCTTTGACACGTCGGTCACATATAACGTGAATCGCTACGTCGGCATAAAAGGCAACGTAACCGGCCACTTCAGGAGCAAGCCTTACACTGATGATATTGCCGGTTCGCTTGAAACCATTACGAGAAAGGAGAGCGTCGTAAACTATTTGGTTGGGTTACAGGTCAAGGACAACGCCAAGAAAGGCAGATTAAAGCCGTTCGCTCACGCATTGTTCGGTGCCGCAACCTACAACTACAAGGCGACGAATGTTGCCCCGACTGCGCCGCAGGACAATTTTGAGATCACAGCAAAGACCACGGCGTTCGCGATGAAATTCGGCGGCGGCATCGATGTACGAGTGAATCGACGGATGGACGTTCGCTTGATCGAGTTTGACTATAATCCCGTGCTGATCCGTGACTTTCCGCTCGTCGGCGACCCTTACGGCGCCGTGCAGCAGAATAAGACCGCAAACAATTTTACGTTCGGGTTTGGCGTGGTCTTCCATTAAAACGCAGGTGTCGGCGGGCGGCAACGCGATCATCAGATCGTAACGGCCGCCGACCTGCTACTGTACGACCTGGGTCGATAGAACGCAGTTCTATCGCTCCGTCGTTTTATGCCGCTCGCTGAGAGATCGCGTTGGCGGCCGGGCAAAAGATCTCTTTCACCGATAAACTTTCGAGCCAAATATGTAACTTTTCCGCACAATTTCACCGCCAGGGCCGCAGCGCGTTGCCATTCAGTCCTTTCCGCAGATGTGTCATTTGCCGGCAAATGATGTAGAAATTATTAAGTGGCGGTGGTGAAGTTCTATGGACGCGGAGCGGCGGCGGCTTAATGAGGTAAGGGCGGGAACGCGGCGTTGGAAGCGTTGGGGGCCGTATCTGAGCGAACGGGCTTGGGGCACCGTGCGCGAGGATTATTCGCCCGACGGTTCGGCGTGGGACTACTTTCCGCACGATCATGCCCGCTCGCGTGCATACCGCTGGAACGAGGACGGCATTGCCGGCATCTGCGACATTGAGCAGACGATCTGTTTCTCCGTCGCTTTCTGGAATGGCCGCGACCCGATACTCAAAGAGCGGCTTTTCGGCCTGACGGGCAGCCAAGGGAACCATGGCGAGGACGTCAAGGAGTATTACTACTATCTTGATTCGACTCCGACGCACTCATACATGAAGTACCTATATAAGTATCCGCAGTCCGAGTTCCCGTACAACGACCTGCTTGAAAAGAACCTTGCCGCCGGCCGCCGCGCGCCGGAATACGAGTTGCTTGACACCGGCATTTTCGACGACAACCGCTATTTTGACTGCTTTGTAGAGTACGCAAAGGCTGACGTGAACGACATTCTGATCCGTATCACGATCGCGAACCGCGGCGCTGAGACGGCGGTGATCAACGTGCTGCCGACACTTTGGTTCCGCAACACTTGGTCGTGGGACGGCATTGCACCGGGCCGCAATATGCGGGCGATCGGCGCAGGCGAGATCGCCGTTGAAAGCCCTTTGGCTGAATACAGGCTGTTCTGTGAGGACGCTGACGAGCTTCTGTTCTGCGACAACAACACCAACAAACGGCGACTCTTTGACGCCGACAATGAAACCCCTTTTGTAAAGGACGGCATAAACAACTACATTGTCGATCACGATATTACGGCGGTGAATCCCGATCTTACCGGCACAAAGGCCGCGGCGAATTACCGCCTCGAGATCGCGAGCGGCGAACAACGCACCGTCAGGCTGCGACTAAAAGCGCTCACACCGGAGACCGAACAGCCGAAGCGGCGGCGAAGCGAATTTGCCAACGCCGATCGTATATTCGAAAAGCGCATCAAAGAAGCCGACACATATTATTACAGCGGCATCATCCCGCGTGACCTCTCACAGGACGCACAAAATGTGATGCGGCAGGCATTTGCCGGAATGCTCTGGTCAAAGCAGTTCTATCATTACGACATCGAGAAATGGCTTGACGGCGATCCGGGACAGCCGCCGCCGCCCGAACAGCGAAAAAAGGGGCGTAATTCGCAATGGCGGCATTTGAACAACGCCGACATAATATCGATGCCTGATAAGTGGGAGTATCCGTGGTACGCCGCGTGGGACCTGGCGTTCCACTGCATCCCGCTCGCACTCGTTGATGCCGAGTTCGCAAAGGAGCAGTTGATCGTAATGCTCCGCGAATGGTATATGCACCCGAACGGACAAATACCGGCTTACGAATGGGCTTTCAGCGATGTAAATCCGCCGGTGCATGCGTGGGCGGCACTCCGCGTTTTTCAGATCGATAAACGTATCAACGGACGCGGCGACACGAATTTCCTTGCCAGGATCTTTCAAAAGTTGCTGCTCAATTTCACTTGGTGGGTGAATCGCAAGGACGTCGAAGGGATGAATGTCTTTGAGGGCGGCTTCCTCGGCCTCGATAATATCGGTGTTTTTGACCGCTCGCGGCCGCTGCCGACCGGCGGTGAACTTGTCCAATCGGACGGCACAAGCTGGATGGCGATGTACTGTCTGAATATGTTGGCCATAGCTCTCGAACTGGCTGTTTTCGACAGCTCATACGAGGACGTTGCGACAAAGTTTTGGGAACACTTCATTTATATTTCCGATGCGATGAACAGCCTCGGCGAAGAAAAGACCGCGATCTGGAATGAGGATGACGGCTTCTATTACGACGTGCTGCATCTGCGCGGCGTCGGAAATATACCGCTGAAAATACGCTCGATGGTTGGGCTGATTCCGCTTTTCGCGGTCGCGACGATCGATCAAGAGACACTCGATGCACTTCCTGATTTCAAGCAGCGTTTTTTTTGGTTCATAAAGAATCGGCCGAATCTGACGGCGAATGTCGAAAAGAAGCCGCGCCGCCGCCTTCTTTCTATCGCGTATCGCGAGCGGCTCGAACGCGTCCTGAAAGTGATGCTCGACGAGGCTGAGTTCCTTTCGCCATACGGGATCAGGGCATTGAGCCGCTATCACCTCGAGAACCCGTACATCTTGAAGCTCGACGGCGGCGAGCGCCGTGTAGATTACGAGCCGGGCGAATCGACAACCGATCTTTTCGGCGGTAACTCGAACTGGCGCGGCCCTGTTTGGATGCCGGTGAACTACCTGCTGATCGAATCGCTTCAGAAATACCACTATTTTTACGGCGATGATCTGAAGGTCGAGTTTCCGACCGGCTCGGGCAAGCGGCTGAACCTGTGGGATGTGGCGGCCGAATTATCACGGCGCGTATCGCACCTATTCTTAAAGGACGCGGACGACAGACGGCCCGTTTTCGGCGACAGCGAGAAATTCCAAACAGATGAGCATTTCCGCGACCATATCTTGTTCTACGAGTGCTTTCACGGCGACAACGGCCGCGGTATCGGTGCCGGGCATCAGACAGGCTGGACGGGACTCGTAGCAAAGCTTCTTCAGCAGAGCGGCGAATAATGGGCTTGGCGGCGCTGTTAGCATAGCGGCCGCCGCTCGGCTAGAATCACAAATAACAAATGATCGAGATCGACAAAACGATCTGCGGCGACCTCGCGGAGGCCGCATCGCGTGAATGGCTTGAAACGAACGGCATCGGAGGCTATGCAACCGGCACCGTCGCAGGCGCTCATACGCGGCGCTACCACGGTCTGCTCGTTGCCGCCACAAAGCCGCCGCTTGGCCGCGCGGTCCTGCTCTCAAAACTCGAAGAGACGCTTATTGTCGATGATGAGCGTTTTGACCTCTCGTGCAACCGCTTTCCGGGCGCGATCCATCCTGAAGGATACAAATTCCTGACGGGATTTCGTCTTGATCCGTTCCCAATATGGACGTTCAGCATAAAAGGCATCGAGTTGGAAAAGGCCGTGTTCATGGTGTACGGCGAGAATACTGTTGTTTCTGCATGGAAGCTGACGGATAATGCTGCGGCCGCGTGTTCACTCGAAGTGCGGCCGCTGCTCGCCTTTCGCGACCATCACCATTTGCGGCACGAAGACGCGAATTTCACCACTGCATATCAAGACAATGCCGGAGTCCTTTCGTTCAGTCCGTATGCCGAGATGCCGGCGCTTTACCTCGCGCACAATGCGGCGAAGGTCGCCGAGACGGGAAATTGGTATCGGAACTTTGAATACGCGATCGAGCAGGAGCGTGGTTTCGAATACACAGAAGACCTCTATCAACCGTGTTCGCTCGCCTTTGACCTTGCTGAGGAAGCTGTCATTATCGCCTCGACCGAGCGGAAAGATGTTTCAGCGGCCACGCTGCGTTCAGCAGAGGTCGAACGGCGCATCGACATCGTCGTCGCTTCTGATGCAAAAACCGATCTCGGTGCACAACTTGCACTTGCGGCCGACCAGTTCCTCGTTAAGCGCGGCGACGGCGAAACAGTGATCGCGGGCTATCCGTGGTTCGCCGATTGGGGACGCGACACCATGATCGCATTGCCGGGATTGACGCTTGCGACCGGCCGTTATGAGGCCGCCCGCGGCATCCTCGTCAAGATGGCGGAATACATCTCCGAGGGAATGATCCCTAACCGATTTCCCGAAGACGGCGAAACGCCCGATTACAATACTGCGGACGCGACACTGTGGTTCTTTGAGGCAGTGCGTGCGTACATTTCGGCAACCGGTGATGACGGGCTCAGCGGCGAAATGTACGATCACTTCGTACAGATAATTGAGTGGCATGTAAGAGGCACACGATACGGCATCCGCGTTGACACCGACGGGCTGCTTCACACGGGCGAGGCCGGAACGCAACTGACTTGGATGGATGCAAAGATCGGCGACCGTGTGATAACGCCGCGAATCGGCAAGCCGGTCGAGATACAGGCTCTTTGGTACAACGCACTGTGTATAACCGCCGATATGGCCGAGCGGCACGGCGACGCGGGCAAAGCGTTGAAGTTCAGCGACATGGCCGCCATCGCAAGCGAAAGCTTCAACGGACAATTTTGGTATGAGCAGGGCGGCTATCTTTTTGACGTCATCGGCGACGGCGGCAAGGACGCATCTTTCCGCCCGAACCAGATCTTCGCCGTCAGCCTGCCGTACTCGATGCTCGACAATACTCGATCGCGTGAGGTGGTAAAGGCTGTCGAACGCGAACTGCTGACTCCATTCGGGCTTCGTACGCTTGCCGTGAGCGATCAGAGCTATGTCGGCACATACATCGGCTCACCGGAAGAACGCGATGCATCGTATCATCAAGGCACGGTTTGGGCGTGGCTCCTAGGCCCTTTTATTGACGCATTTAGAAAGGTGCATTCGCGTGACGCAAAGGCTGACGGGCAGCTCGACGAAATGCTGAAAGGACTTACAGAGCATCTTAAGGATAAAATGCTCGGCCATGTTTCTGAGATATTCGACGGCGACGCACCGCACGCGCCGAGAGGATGTCCGGCACAGGCATGGAGCATTGCCGAATTGATCCGCTCGCTCGCCGAAAGGCAGCGTTGAAGCATTGATGCGAGATGCGTAAATTCACGCTCATTTCTATCTTAGCGTTCGCAGCGGCCGTCAGCGCACAGCCGTTCATTACGGTGCGCGGCGGGCAGATGTATTCCGGTAATACGCCTTATCATTTCGTCGGTGCGAACTATTGGTACGGCTCCTATCTCGGCCTCGAACGCGACAAGGGCCGCGGTATTGAGCGGCTTCGCCGTGAACTCGATCTGATGAAGGCGAACGGTGTTACGAACCTTCGCTTGATAGCCGGTGCGGAAGGCTCGGGCCTACTTAACGGCATCGTACGCATTGGGCCGCCGCTCCAACCGCGGCAACTCGAATTCGACGGAGCGGCGCTTGTTGGCATCGACGTGATCCTCGATGAGATGTCGAAGCGCGGTATGCGCGCCGTCATTTTTTTCAGCAACAATTGGGAATGGAGCGGCGGCTGGCAGCAGTATTTGATCTGGAATAATGCCATCAGTTCAAAGTGGCTCGCCCAAAGGCCAGAATGGGATGAACTGCGTGACCTGACGGCGAAATTTTACGACTGCGATAAGTGCATCGCTGCATACCGCAAGCAGGTCGCTTACGTCCTCTCACGCCGCAACAGTGTAAACGGCCGTCGCTACGTTGACGACCCGACGATAATGGCTTGGGAGATCGCCAATGAACCGCGGCCGATGCGCCCCGCATCAAATGATGCGTATGTACGGTTCATTGCCGCGGCGGCAAAGTTCATCCGACGCAAGGACAGCCGTCATCTGATAACGACGGGCCACGAGGGCTACATCGGCACTGAGTCGGTCGAACTATTCGAGAAAATTCACTCTGACGCAAATATCGATTATCTGACGGTACATATTTGGCCTAAAAATTGGGGCTGGTTCGAAAAGGACAAACTTGCCGATGGTTTTGCCCATAGCCTTGCAGAGACCGAAAAGTACATTGCAGAAAACGCGGCGGTCGCCGTGCGGCTCAATAAACCGCTCGTCATTGAGGAATTCGGGCTGCCGCGCGACGGCGGATCGATCGACCCGCATTCGGCAACGACATTTCGCGATCGCTATTACGCTGCTGTTTTTGCGCATATCGGCCGGAACAATATTGCGGGGGCTGCGTTTTGGGCCTTCGGCGGTTATGCCGTGCCGTCCGCCGAACATCCGTTCTGGCAAAAGGGCGATGAACTCACGGGCGATCCGCCGATGGAAGAACAGGGCCTGAACAGCGTTTTTGCCGGCGACACATCGACCCTAAATGTGATACGTACGGCGGCCGAGCGCCTGCAAAAATAAAAAGCAGCCCTTCAGAAGGCTGCCTTAAGATGGTGGTGGAGACGAGGGGGATCGAACCCCTGACCTCATGAATGCCATTCATGCGCTCTCCCAGCTGAGCTACGTCCCCGAAAATGAAATTTCAACCCTTCACCTGTCAAATTTGAAAGCTATTCAATTTTGAATATCAAATCTGAACATTTAGGAGCTGAAAACAACTTCTGACTTTACCGAAAAGCCGCAGGCGGGTCAAGATACCGAACTCTTCGCAGTCGATTTAAGTAGCGTCTTGCAAGTGCGAGTTTAAAAATCTATCCTGTTGCGGCCAAATCTAGTCGGGATATGTACGGTTTTAGGCGCTCATACGCAATTGCAACGTACTCTTCAGAGACTTCTGAGCCAAGCCATTGCCGATCAAGCAAGTGAGCAATCTTCGCCGTGGTTCCGCTACCCATAAAGCAGTCGTATACGATATCGCCAATATTCGTCCAACTTTTAATCTGATCTGCTACCAGTTGTTCTGGAAATATCGCAGGATGTTTAAAAGCGATTTTGTCCTTCGAACTTGATGTACCGACATTGTACCCAAAAATATTCGTGACTTTTCGCTCACTCTTTATCTTGCGACCAATATCCTCGTCGGGAACATTTCCACGGCCCTTTCCTGTTATTCGAAAAGCAGTGATTTTTTGGCCCGCCGACTTAGTTGGTTCCATTATAGGATTGAAAGTTGCCGGTTGGCCCTTACTGAAGCAGAACATATACTCAAACGCCTGTCGGTAGCGTTTTCCACAATCACTGGGAATAGGGTTGTTCTTAACGTAGATCATCGTGTCGTGAACCCGAAATCCTGCATCTTGGAATGTAAGGGCATGGCGAAAGCTTGTGAGCGTTTCATTCCCGTTCACTGTCCGGTCACCGACAACCCAAATCACGACACCGCCGACCTTGGTCGTTCGATAGAGCGACTTTGCAATTTCCTCTACGGGAAAATGGTAACCGTTATAGTCGCGCAAATCATCGTAAGGGGGACTAGTAATTGTCATATCTAGGAAATTATCGTCCATGCGTGCCATGGTTGATAAACAATTTTCAGCATATATTTTCCCTAGATGCATAAACGCAATTATATGTAATATGCAACGCGGAAACAAAAACTACGGCTTATAGCTGACAATTGGTTTCGTATCCGACACAAAACTTCCAACCTTCATTTTAACCTGTAAGTTATTTCCTGGATGTGCAAGTGATGTTTTAGGAATGTGAATTGAATGGGCGCCATTACCACCTTTTCGTTGAATTGTAATGTACTTTCCAATTTTTATGATGCCGCGACTCGACACCGTTACATCGTAGTCCAGAGTTCTCAACAACTGTGCCAAGTCGTAAAGATTCATAGTATTTGTCAATCGACTGTATAATACTAACAACTCCGGATTTTCCTTTCGTGAAAGTGAAAACTGAACGATAGAGCGAGCCAGCGGACCAAGGGTCTTAATTATGACTCCCTCATCGGCGGCTAGAATAAAACGCCCCCTTTTTGCCGCAACTCGGAGAGCACCTTCCTCAAAAGTCGATTGTAAATGTTGAATATTAAATTCCTTACAAAAAGAAGTTATGGTCGTCCGAGTCAGCTGATTAAATCCGGATTGAAATGCTTTTATATTTGCGCTCAAGGTGCGGGCATCGGTAAATCTGACGATCACATCTGACTTGCCCGCATCGGTCCCAGTTGAAAAGGCCTTCGCAAACTCTCCATCGATACCAAAATGTGTTCTTAATGTAACGAGAACTGTCGGGTGATTTCCAATAGAGTTTTTGAACAAACGTTCCACATCCATTCCGATGTACGCATTCTTATTATCAGTTAAACCACCCATCTTATTTTCCTTTGAACTCGGGCTTGCGCTTTTCGAGGAACGCCGAAACGCCTTCCTGCTTATCCTCGGTCGAAAAAGCGATCGCGAAAAGATCGACCTCGCGGCGGAGGCCTTCATCGAGGTTCGAGCGCGACGCGATTTTGACGGCCTCTTTGCATAGCTGAAGTGCGATCGGGGCCTTTCCGGCGATCTTTTCGGCAAGCTTCATCGTCTCTGCCTCGAGCTGATCGGCGGGGTGAACGTGGTTCACAAGGCCGAGTTTTTCGGCAGTCGCCGCGTCGATCATATCGCCGGTCAAGATCATTTCCATAGAACGCCCCTCGCCGATCAGGTTGGTCAGCCGCTGTGTTCCGCCGCCGCCCGGAATGATGCCGAGGTTGATCTCAGGCTGCGAAAAACGTGCCGTCTCGCTTGCCATTCTGATATCGCATGCGAGCGCAAGCTCATTGCCGCCGCCGAGACAAAAGCCATTCACCATCGCGATAACAGGCTTTGGAAACTGGTCGATCACATTAAAGAGCGTTCGATCATGAAATTGGTCACGCTGCGTTACAGGCGTTTGGCCCTCGAATTCGCTTATATCGGCACCCGCGATGAAGGATTTCTCGCCCGAACCCGTAATGACAAGCACGCGGACCGCATCATCAGCGCGCAGCTCATCAAGCGCCGCGACAGACTCAGTATGCACCTTTTTATTGAGTGCATTGAGTTTATCGGGCCTGTTAATTGTCAGCACGGCGACCGCGCCGCGTTTTTCGAGAGTTATGGTTTCGTACATAGAGGGTGAAGAGCCGCCTTATTCACTGATGCCTTCGATCACATTGTCATCGGCGACCCAAGAAACGAACAGTCGATACCAGCTTTCTTTTGATTCGACGATCGAGACGCCGACGCGTGTCGAGCCGTAGCTCGCCGGGGCGAGCCTGACCGCTCGTGCCTTGACCTCGACCGGAACGCCGTCCGGCCTGTGTGAGCGCACATAAAGGTCGTCGCCTACCGCGATCTGCTGATTTAACTGAAAGAGGGCACCGATAGTTGAAATATCATCGGTTTCGGTGGGTTCACTCCATGTCGCTCCGTCAGCCGACCGTCCCGAAACGACTATCGGCAAGCGGAGAGCCATCCTAAGTGCAAAACGCTTATCCTCTGATCGAGGTGTCATATTCGATAAGATCTGCGAGCCTTCATCAACTATCATATAACTCGCCAACAAAAAGGTGTCTCAGCTGTGCCGTCTGTCTGCTTGATCCGACCGCCGCCTAACCCTAAATAATGACTGTTCGTGAGTTATTAGACGAACCGAATATGCGATAGTTATACTATAACAGCGGTCTAAAAGGAAAGTTTATCGTTATTTGAATTCTATGTCACCTAAAGAGTTGAGCTATAAGGTCGTGATCCTGGGTTCCGGCCCTGCGGGCTTGACAGCGGCCATTTACGCATCGCGAGCCGATCTTGCGCCGCTTGTCATCCAAGGCCCGCAGCCCGGCGGCCAGTTGACCATTACTACCGACGTTGAGAATTATCCCGGCTTTCGCAGCGGCATCATGGGGCCGATCTTGATGGATGAATTCCGCGAGCAGGCGCTGCGCTTCGGCACGCAGATGATCGATCTTTGGATCGACCGTGTTGACCTTAGCAAGCGGCCGTTCACACTTTACGGCAAAGAAAGTGCCGACAGCGAGGAGGTAAGCACCCTTATCAAAGCCGAGACCTTGATAATCTCGACCGGCGCATCGGCAAAATGGCTCGGCATCCCCGGTGAAGCACCCGTTCCGGAAGGCCTCGGCGGCAATGGCGTTTCGGCGTGTGCGACATGCGACGGTTTCTTTTTCCGCGACAAGCCGATCGTGATCGTCGGCGGCGGCGACACGGCTATGGAAGAGGCGTTGTTCCTTACAAAATTCGCATCTAAGGTAACGCTCGTACATCGGCGCGGCGAGTTCCGTGCATCACGCATAATGCAGGATCGCGTACTGGCGAGCGATAAGATCGAAGTACTTTGGAATACTGAGGTCAAGGAGATCAAAGGAACGAAAGAGACGGGCGTCGAGAGTGTAACTCTGTTCAATAATCTGACGGATGAGACCTATGACCTCCCGACCGGAGGCGTCTTTATCGCCATAGGCCATAAGCCGAATACCGAGCTGTTCAAGGGCCAGCTTGATATGGATGAGTCCGGCTATTTGATCACCGAAGGAAAGTCGATGCGCACTAACGTGCCGGGCGTATTTGCCTGCGGCGATGCGCAGGATTCATATTACAGACAGGCGATCACCGCTGCCGGTACCGGCTGCATGGCCGCGATCGATGCCGAGAGGTTTCTTGCCGAACACGAGGGCAGCAAATAGCACTGCCTGACAGCAAAATATTCGTTATGCCGATCTATGAATACAAATGCACGCAGTGCGGCGCACATTACGAGATACGCCAAAGCGTGTCGGACGCGCCGCCTACCGCGTGTGAGAAATGCCATGGCAAGCTCGAAAAGCAATGGTCGCTTTCGGGTTTCCAGTTCAAAGGTGCGGGCTGGTATGTAACCGATTACGCCGGTGGCTCGAAAAAGCCTAAGGACGAAAGTTCTTCGTCGGGTGAATCAACCTCAACGGCGGAAGCCGCATCAAACAAAAATGAAGGGCCGACTGCGACGCCGGCTTCGACGCCGGCCAAGGAATGATCAGAACCGTGACATATTTCGCTTGGATATTCGTTGCCGCTTGTGCGGCAACATCTGTCTTTGCACAGTCGCGACATAATACGCAGGGTATCGACCTTGACGGCACCATTATTCCGGTAACCGCATCGCGGCAGGATAAGAACGCCGGGCCGATCAAAGCCGAAAATCTGTATCTTTACGAGAACGGCATCGAACAGCGGATCAAGAATTTTGCTTTCGATCCGTCAGCATCCCGCATAGTCATCCTTGTAGATAATTCGCAAACGCTGCCGACGACAATCGAGACGCTAAAGAAGGCCGTGATGGAATTCGCATATGAGATCTTCGAGGGCGACCAGATCTTCGTACTGGCTTACGATGAGAAGGCAGAGATAATTCAGGAGTGGACGGATGATGCAAAGAAACTGGATGCTTCGCTGGCGACATTTCGCAAAAAGGGAAATCCGTACCTTTTCGATGCTTTGAACGACTCGGTCGATCAGATACTCGTACCTCTCATGCCCGGCACACGAAAGACGGCCATCGTGCTTATCGGTGACGGCCTTGACCGCGGCAGCCGATCGACATTCGAGCTGACGCTCAATAAACTGCAGAACCGGAATGTAACGCTTTACGCTCTGCAGATACCGGACCGCACCGGCGGAGCATATCGGCGCGGGCAGCCGAAGGCACCGGCCGTGATATCACAGCTTGCGGAAGGTACGGGCGGACGCGTCTTTGATATCGACGATCCTCAAGCCGCAGCAAAGGCTATCTGTGACGAACTGAGAAAGGATCGCTACCTGCTCTCATATTTACCGACAAATACATCGGCATACGATGCCCGCAGGCTTTTCCTGATCGCCGATGAGGGCATAAATGTCCGCACAAAAGGGGCACAGCCGCCGAACGTAAAATAGCCGAACGACAGCTTCCTCTTGTATAAATGTGAAAATTTCTTGATAATCTTGGCAGACAGCCGCACTGCTGAAGGTCAATCGTGAGCGAGGACAACAAAATTCCGCCGCCGCCGCCGCCGGACGATTTTACGAAAACGACGCCTAATATCCGTGTGCCCGATCGCGATGATCACGGCGGCGACTGGGACGCGCCGGATCGCAACATCCCAAAGCCTGCTCCCGACGATTGGGGAAAGACCATTCTCAACATCAAGCCGATAGATACCGGCAGTGACAGAACGCCGTCAACCCCGGAATGGGGAATGACCGAAACGAATATCAATGTGAACGCGGCTGACCTCGGCACCGCACCGGAAGACTTCGCTCCGCGCGAGCGAATGGACAAGACGATGCCGTACTTCCAGCTTCCCGAGGCTGAACGCGCCAAGTATCAGAAACTGCCGCCAACGCCGACCGAGGCCGCCGAGCAGGCACAACAGGAAGATAAGGGCGGCATTCCTAATTGGGTTTGGGCCGCAGCCGGCCTTATGGCAATGTTCTTTTTCGCGATCGTTGTGCTTGCGGCGGTTTATCTCATCGTGCTTCGCGATACGAGCTACGTCGTAAAGGTCATCGGTGCTCCCGCCGGAAGCACCGTGCAGGTTGACGGCTCGCCGCTTGGCGTAACCGATGAGAACGGGTCCATCCGGCTCGAGAACCTGAAAGCCGGCGACCACGAGATCTCGATCGTTCATCCGACCTACACGTGCGACAAGCAGATGATGAAAGGCGGCAACGGCGACAAGCTTAAGGAAATGACGGCACGCTGTAAAGCGATACCGGCCGCACCGACCGACGACTGTGCGAACATACATGTCGGCGAGGATGACAAGGCCGAACGCTGCTACAACACGGCCCTCGACAGCCTTTCCGATCCGTTCACTCCTGAGGACCTTATAAAGGCGCTAAATATTCTCGTCGTGAATTTTGCGAGCGGCAGTTCGCAGGTTCCCACCGTAAGGCTCGCGGCACTGCAAAAAGGAGCAGGTTTTATAAAGAAGCTGCCGCCGTCGGTGATCCTCGAGATCGGCGGCCACACCGATAATGTCGGCGGTGCTGCCTATAACCAAAAGCTTTCTGAGGATCGTGCCGCTTCCGTTAAGGAAGTGCTTGTAAAATACGGCGTACGGCCCGAAGCGCTTCAAACACGCGGCTATGGAATGAATAAGCCGATCACAACAAATTCGACCGAGGACGGCAAGTACCGCAACCGCCGTATCGAATACTCCATCGTCCAAAAATAAAAGGCTCAGACCGCGACCGGTGCCGAGATCTTTCCCAGCGAGCGGTAATTGTCCAAATGCAAATTCTCAAACTTGAAATTGAGCAGGCCGTCGAGGCCTTTCAAGCCCTCGGCATCCTTGAGCCGCAGTTCCGGCAGCGGCAGCGGCTCTCGTGAGAGAAGCTCACTCACTTGTTCGAGGTGGTTGGAATAGATGTGAAGATCGCCGAATGTGTGTATGAATTCGCCCGCTTCGAGTCCGCAAACATGGGCGATCAAATGCGTTAGCAGCGCGTAGCTTGAAATGTTGAACGGTACGCCGAGAAAGGCGTCGGCCGAGCGTTGATAAAGCTGGCAATGCAGAACACGTCCGCGCTCGACCTTGAATTGGAACAGCGTATGGCACGGCGGCAGGGCGACATCATCGCAAACGCGCGGGTCCCAACCCGTAACTATCAGCCGGCGAGAATTCGGATCATCCTTTAGGTGCCTTATCAGCCGTGCTATCTGATCGACACCGTCCTTTGCCGGATAGGTCCCGCCGAATGAACGCCAAAGATAGCCGTAAACCGGCCCGAGATCGCCTTCCGCTCGTCCGAAACGTGCCGTTTGCTCCGCTGTCGCCCATTCCTGCCAAATATCGACGCCGCGTGCCCGCAGATCAGCCTCATCGGTCGAGCCGCTCAGGAACCAGAAAAGCTCCTCGGCTACCCAGCGAAAAGGCACCCGTTTGGTCGTAACGATAGGAAAACCCGCCCGCAGGTCATACCGCGTCTGATATCCGAATACCGATGTCGTACCCGTGCCGGTGCGGTCATCCGTCAGAGTACCGTTCGCCAGGATATGTTTTAACAGATCGTGATACTGTTTCACTCAAGTTGATTGTAAATTGTAAATTGTTGATTGTTAATTGAACAGGGATTTTCTTCCGCCAATTAACAATCAACAATTAAAAATTTACAATTATAGGCTGACGATGAGGAGCAAATTAGAAGTAAGTTTCAATTCGCCGCAGTGCGGCTGGATGTCGATAGGTTTTGACGACGGAACGGCCGAGTTTCACACGACAACGGCACACGCTCCGTACAAAGGCGTTCTCGGCGACCTTATGGCCATTCTTACCGAACTGCAAAAGGACGGTGGCCGTACTGAACATACGTTGAAGTGGAATCGTGATCCCGAGGAATACGATCTGCGCTTCATTCGGGACGGCGAAAACGCCTCGATCGAGATCTATGAGTATCCGACCGCCGAGCGCATCGAGCCGGAGCGGCAACTCGTCTTTTCGCACACGAACACGCTCGATGAGCTTACGGCCGCATTTGCACGCACATTCGACCAGCTTTATGAGGATCGTGATACGGACGATTTCGAGTTCAATTGGCACCAGCCTTTTCCGTATGAGCGATACGAGGAGTTCAAGAGGGCCGCGGCCTGAAGGCGAAGCTGCAAGCTGTATCGATCACGCAAAGCTGACGGCCGCATCCCTATGAAAGAAAAACTGTTAGACCTGTTGGCGTGTCCTGTCTGCGGCGGCGATATCTTTCTTCCGTATGCGGGAAAGTACGAGGAACGCGAGATCATTGAAGGAACGCTCGCTTGTCGTAAGTGCGATCGCGAATTCAAGATCGTCCGAGGTGTGCCCAGGTTCGCCGACCTTGAAAAGATCGAAGCGGACAAGGCCGCCACGGCCGGGAACTTCGGCTGGCAATGGACGAATTTTACGCAGGAGGACCCGAAATATGACGATCAGCTCCTCGGCTGGCTCCAACCTGTAAAGCCAGATTTCTTTGAGGGAAAGGTGGTCCTGGAAGGGGGCTGCGGCAAAGGCCGCCACACAAAACTTGCCGCCGAATGGGGCGCAAAAGACGTTGTCGGCATCGATCTTGGCGACGGTGTCGAATCGGCATTCGCCCTGACGCGTGAACTGCCGAATGCGCATATCATCCAGTGTGATATTTTCAAGCTGCCGTTAAAAAAGGCGTTCGACTACGCATTCAGCGTCGGCGTGCTGCATCACACGCCCGATCCGAAGAAGGCGTTCATCTCGCTTGCCGGAAAAGTGAAGCACGGCGGACATATTTCAGCATGGGTCTATGGTGCGGAGAATAACGGCTGGATCACACGGTTCATCGATCCCGTGCGGCAAGGCTTCACGTCGCAGATATCGCAGCCGATGCTTTATCAGCTGTCAAAACTGCCGACGCTAGGCGTCTTTCTCTCGACAAAGCTCGTGTATCGGCCGCTGAATATCCTTGCGAGACCCGTTGCGAACAAGCTGTTTTACAACGAATATCTAAATCACCTAGGCTCATTCGGCTGGCGCGAACAGCACAATATAGTCTTTGATCACTTGGTCGCGCCGACTGCTTTTTACATATCAAAAGACGAATTCGGCGGCTGGTGGAAAGAGATAGGTGCTAAGGATATTGAGATTACTTGGCATAATAGGAACAGTTGGTGCGGCTTCGGCTGCATCGTTTAAGTTGTGATATGAGATTTGAGAAAGGTATTGACGAAAAATATCAGCGGTCGATCGAGGATGCTTTAGCGACCATTCTGGCAAAGGGGAACGATCACCACAAGGCTGTCATCGGCGCCATTCTCGAATCCCAAATGCTTGTGCGTGTACGGCCCGTGTCAGAGGTCAATGCCTCGGGCGTAACGGGCGTGATCAATCCCGTCATGACGAACATCCGATTGAAGCGTGAACGCATGAGCCTCATAGATGCCCTCGGCGAGATCTACATCACGATCGCCAAAGAGACGATCGACACCGGCGGCCAACAGGGCTGCGAAGGCACCTTTGTCCACGAAGGCCAGCATGCTTACGACTTTGCTCAGACGCTCGAAAGCCTTTCCAACGCCGATATGAATCCGCTTGGTGTCCTCAACCCGACGCTTTACGAAATGGAGCTTGCCGCACACAAAAGTGCCGGCGACTATATGCTTTGCATCGATCGTGAACCGTATCTGGATGAGGGCCTGCAGTTGATGATACTGTGCCGCGAGGACGGCAAATGCGAGGTCGATCCGACAGGTATTGACCGGCGGCTTCGCGAGAGTTACGGCCTTGAGTTGAACGGCAACCAAGGATCGCTCGCGACCGAAATGATGGGTATTGTGGTCTGAAGCGGCCAATGCAAACCTTTATGTCAACAGCGCTTCCGCAGGAAATGCAGCGGCATACATACGCGATCATGGATGAGGTCGAAGGGTCTCATTGGTGGTTCGTCGGTCGGCGCGCGATCCTCGAAAGCTTTCTCGATACGATCGTTCGGAAACTGCGGCCCGGCTCGGGCAGCCTCAAGATCCTCGATGTCGGCTGCGGCACAGGGGCAAATGTCGAGATGCTGTCGCAATACGGCGACGCCGAGGGTGTTGACGTTTCTGACGATGCGCTTGAGTTCTGTCGGCAAAAGGGCCTTCGTGTGCAAAAAGGCCTTGCGGAAACGCTGCCTTATGCAGACGAGACCTTTGATCTGACAACGGCTCTCGACGTGATCGAGCATCTCGATGAGGATCTTGCCGGCCTTAAAGAGATGCACCGCGTTACGCGAAGCGGCGGTTATTCGCTATTTTTCGTACCGGCATTTATGTGGCTCTGGGGCGTGCAGGACGATATCTCACACCACCGCATACGCTATACACGACGGCAGATCGTCGATCGCATAACAGCCGCGGGTTACGAGGTCGAGCGGGCAACATACGCTAATTGGACATTCTTTGTGCCGATATTGACGGGCCGTCTGCTTATGAAAGCGACGGGGCTGCGGCCCGCGAGCGAGAACAATATTAACGTCTCGGCCCTAAATGGCCTGTTCGGCAAGCTCTTTGCCGCAGAGCGTTTTTGGCTGAAGCGTTATAATTTCCCGGTCGGCGTCTCGATCGTCGTGGCGGCAAGGCGGCCGTAACTGTTCACTAATGATAACATCCGATCAAAAGCCTGAGCTCTCGCTGTTCCTGCCCGTCCTTGACGAGGAGGATAATCTGCGGCCGATGCATTCCAAGATAAAGGTGGCACTCGATGCGCTCGGAAAGAGTGCCGAGGTCATCTACGTCGATGACGGCTCGACCGACAAGAGTCTCGCGATCCTTAAAGAACTGGCGGCCGAGGACAGCCGCGTCCGTGTGATATCACTGCGGCGGAATTATGGGCAAACTGCGGCGATGTCGGCGGGCATCGATGCCGCAAGAGGCGACATTCTGATCCCGATGGACGCCGACCTTCAGAACGACCCGGCGGACATCAAACGACTATTGGATAAGCTCGATGAGGGCTACGATGTCGTTTCGGGCTGGCGAAAGAACCGGCAGGACAAACTCGTCTCGCGAAAGCTGCCGTCGCAGATCGCAAATCGGATCATCTCTTGGATCGGAGGCGTTCATCTGCACGATTACGGATGCTCGCTAAAGGCATATCGCCGCGAGGTGCTTCAGGATGTAAAGCTCTACGGCGAGATGCACCGCTTCATCCCGATCTTCGCATCGTGGGCCGGGGCACACGTTACCGAGATACCGGTCGATCACCACGCCCGCACGATGGGCAAGTCAAAATACGGTATTTCACGCACCGTCAAGGTCATTTTCGACCTGATGACGATAAAATTCATGGCGTCGTATCAGACAAAGCCGATATATGTTTTCGGCACGTTCGGGGTGCTGGCATTCATCGCGTCGGTTATCGCGGGGCTTTATGCCGTATTCTTAAAAGCGGCAAATGTTTTCGGCCTGCCGCAGTACCACGCTGACTTTGTCGAAACGCCCCTTCCCGTACTCTGCATCGTGATGTTCGCCATCTCGATCCAATTCTTCCTGATGGGCCTGCTCGCCGAGCTTCTCGTGCGCACCTACCACGAATCTCAAGACAAGGCGATCTACGCCGTGCGGGAGAAGGTAGGTTTTTAATGTGCGGTATAGCGGGTTGGCTGAGCCTCACAAGAACCGATACAGAAGTTCATGCGGCGGCCGCACTGCACTCGATGTGCGAGGCGATCCTGCATCGCGGGCCGGATTCCGAAGGGTTGTGGTGGGACGAGACGGTCGCATTGGGGATGCGCCGGCTCTCGGTGATCGATCTCAAGACGGGCGACCAGCCTGTTTTCAGCTGCGATAAGAGCGTAGTCGTTATGATGAACGGCGAGCTTTACAATTATCGCGAAGTGAGGACGGAACTTGAGAAACGCGGCCACAAGTTCATCACAAGTTCCGACACCGAGATCCTGCCGCACCTATACGAAGAATACGGCGAGGCATTGGTCGATCATCTTAACGGAATGTTCGCTTTCGCGTTGTGGGATGCGAAGCGGCAAAAGCTCGTCATCGCACGCGACCGCTTTGGCGAAAAGCCGTTGTATTACGGTATTTTTGACGGCAAGCTGATCTGGGGCTCCGAACCGAAGGCCATGCTCGCACATCCGGCGGTAAATGCCGAGCTTGATCTCGACTCACTCCGACAATACATCTCATACGATTATGTGCCCGCTCCGAGGTCGATCTACAAAGGCATTTCCAAGCTTCCGGCCGCACACATGATGACCGCCGAAGCCGGCGAGGTGCGGATACGACGATATTGGCAGCTGTCGTGGTCAGGCGGGGCGGCCCAACACCGCGGCGAACGTCACGGATCTTTATTCAACAAGCGCGCGGATGAGCTTTGCGAACTGCTTTCCGATGCAGTGCGGATGCGGCTTGTCGCGGATGTACCGCTCGGCATACTGCTCTCCGGCGGGATCGATTCGTCAACCGTTGCGGCCCTTGCAACAGAACATGCGAGTGAGCGTGTCAAAACATTCTCGATCGGATTCGAGGAAGATTCGTTTGACGAGTCGCGTTATGCACGGCTTGTAGCAAAGCACCTTCGCACAGAGCATTACGAGGATATGCTGTCGGCGGCCGCGGCCGGAGATCTGATCGGTGAGATCGGCGAATGGCTTGACGAACCGTTGTCCGACGGCTCGTTGATACCGACATATCTGCTCGCTCGTTTTGTAAGACGGCACGTTACCGTTGCTCTCGGCGGCGACGGCGGGGATGAGCTTTTTGCCGGCTATCCGATGTACCGAGCACATAAGATCACACAAAAATTCCTTGCGATACCGGCCGCGATACGCCGCCGCATGATCGCACCGGCGGTACAACGGCTGCCGGTCTCGCGGGACAATATGTCCTTTGATTACAAGGCGAAGCGTTTCATACGAGCGGCTGAACTTGACGGCATCGAACGCCACCACACATGGTTCGGCTCGTTCGCGTCGGCACAGCATAACCGGCTTTTGACCCGCAGTGTGCTCGAAAATACCGATGCGGACATCTATCTCGGGCCGCGAGAACTGTTCGAAACGACGGACGCCGAAACGGATATCGAGAGATTTCAGCAGGTCGATGTCAGCTATTACCTTGCCGAGGATATCCTGACAAAGGTCGATCGTGCTGCGATGGCCGTCTCGCTCGAAACGCGGGCGCCATTTCTCGATCCGCGTGTCGGCCAATTTGCTGCGGCGTTGCCGCTCGAATACAAACTTCGGGGCAAGAGCGGCAAGCACATCCTAAAAGCGGCCTTGCGCGGCCGACTGCCCGACGAAATATTGCATCGGCCAAAAAAGGGCTTCGGAATTCCGGTCGCCGAGTGGCTACGCGGACGGCTTCGGCCGCTGGTTGAGGAGATGCTTGCCGAAAAAAGGCTTGCCGAGCAAGGCCTCTTTGAGCCGGCATATGTACGCAGCCTTATCAGCGAGCACATGCACGGCAAGGCGTCGCACCACAAGGAACTTTGGACGCTGCTCGTCTTTCAGCTTTGGTACGACCGATATCTCAGGCGCGGATGACGCCTACGGCCCTAAAAAGTGGATACTTCCGCCGCTTTAGCGTAGAATTGCGCTATGGCTTCCCTTTATCCGGAGATCGAACCTTTTGACAGCGGCGAAGTACGCGTCTCGGACATTCACACTATACATTACGAGCGTGTCGGCAATCCTAACGGCGTACCCGTCGTGTTCCTGCACGGCGGCCCCGGCGGCGGCTTGATCCCGCTCTATCGGCAGTTCTTCGACCCGTCGTATTATCACGTTATCCTTTTTGACCAACGCGGTTCAGGGCGATCAACGCCGCACGCTGATCTTCGCGAGAATACGACCTGGGATCTTATCTCTGATATCGAGGTGCTTCGCGAGAAATTCGGTATCGAAAAATGGTACGTTTTTGGCGGCTCATGGGGCTCGACCCTCAGCCTGGCTTATGCCGAGACACATCCGCACCACTGCAACGGGCTGATATTGCGCGGCATATTCCTGACACGAAGGAAAGAGCTTCAGTGGTTCTATCAATACGGTGCAAGCGAGATATTCCCAGATTTTTGGGAGCGTTACCGCGATGAGATACCTGAGGACGAACGCGGCGATATGATCGGTGCGTACTATAAGCGCCTTACAAGCGACGATGAGGCAACGCGCCTTTCTGCCGCACGCGCGTGGAGCGTGTGGGAAGGCTCAACATCTAAGCTCTACCCTGACAAAGACCTAATGGAGCACTGGGAAGGCGAGCATGAGGCCTTGAGCCTCGCCCGCATAGAGTGCCATTATTTTATGAACAATTCGTTCTTCCCGACCGAGAATTACCTCATCGAGAATGTTGATAAGATACGGCACATTCCGACCGTGATCGTCCAAGGGCGTTATGATGTCGTCTGCCCCATAACATCTGCGTGGGAACTTCATCGAGCGTTCCCTGAGGCGGAATTGGTCGTGATACCCGACGCAGGACATTCGATCTCGGAAAAAGGCATTTCGTCAGCATTGGTCGATGCTATGGAGAAATTCAAAAAAGCCGTCTGATCTATAGTGAATTTTCGGCCAAAGGTTGTATGATGAAATCAGCCGATCACGCAACACGGAGCGTCTTAAGTGATCGGTGAGCGTGTGTTATGAATTTTGGAACTACAGAGATCCTTCTGATCGTCGCAGTGCTTTTCCTGCTGTTCGGAGCATCGCGTTTGCCGCAGCTTGCAAAGTCGCTGGGCCAGTCGCGTAAAGCATTTAAGGAAGGTATGCGTGAGGCTGAGGAAGAAGAAAGATCCGGACAACTGAATAATGCGGCGCCGGCACCGCAGATCACTCAAATGAGCGACGCCGAGCTTAAGGCTGAAATGGAACGCCGCACTGCGGCAAAAGCCGAGCACTAAAGCCCGCGTTCAGGCTTTCTTTCCCGTAAGCAAGGTCGCTTTTACCGAGAACCGAAAGGAGAGCGTTCCTGCGTCTTTGTCTATCAACTGCGCCAGCCGTTCGGCCGCGGCTTCGGCCGCATCCACATCCAGCCCTGACAGCCATTGGGGCAGAAGTATGTCCTGCACCAATGGAGCCGAGATGAATTCGGCGCCGTCCTGAAACTCAAATATCTCGTTTGCCGTCTGCGTCTCAATATCGGTCATGCCGAGTTCCTTTGCGATCTCTTCGAGCCGAGTGGTCGAGTGCAGCCCTGCGATCAAAGCTTCGACATCGAAGCTGTGGTCGGCATCATCCATCAGCACTTCCCAAAGCAGCGAGAATATCTCGCCGTAGCTGCCTGCGGTCGGCAAAAATACTGCGATGCGGCCGCCGCTTTTGGCAAGTCGTACAGCATCGCCGATAAGTTCCTCAGCCTCATCGGTTAGGATGAAAGAGCCGTCAGCGATAACTGCATCGAACGCGTCGTTCTCGAAACGTATCCGCGAAAAATCGACCTTTGAACCGACCGCCGCAGCCTTATCGCGTGCGATCGCGAGGATCTCGTCCGTTTCGCACACCGCAAAAATATCTGTCTTTTCACCGAAGCGCTCGTCGAGAGCCAGCGCATGGCTGCCCGTACCGGCATTGATATAGAGAAGCGTCTCAGCATCGGCAAGATCGAGATGCTGATCCGCAAGCTCAGTAAAACGCTGCGTCCAAATGCCGTCGATAATGTGTTCGCGGAGGAACGCGAGTTCCTTTTGTGTCTTAGCCATACCGTCGTGCTGCCTATCTGATGAGTGCTGCGGTCCGCATGGTCTCCTTGAACTCCTCTTTGCTGAACGCGCGGTCTAGCCAAAGATTCGTCAACTTTTCTTGAATGCTGTTCGCTTTCAGTCGTTCGTTCAGATTCTTGAAGTCAACGAAATCGAGATGCTGATCCTGATTGAAGCACGAGAAAACAAAGAACTCCTCGCCGGTGTACGGGTTGACATGCCGCTGCAGGCACTGCGCACAGACCTCTTTCATCATGCACTGCATCGGGCTGTTGATCGAACCGATCGCCGTGTGGCCGGGCTTTAGGAACGGCTTGAGCGACGTGTGCCGCGCCTCGCGTACGCCATTCATCATACGGTCGGAGCCGATGGCGACGATGCGGTCAACGTCGCTCAGCTCGACGGTCTTATCGCCGAGCTTGCCCTCTGCATACGCGACCATTGCTTGGACGATATTGCCGCGGAAATGCGCATCCTGCGGTCTTGACGGGACGATCTCACTTCCCCGATCGGTTGACCATATCACCTGATCGGTAGCCGTTTCGATCTCTTCGCGTTTGTAGAGGTCGTCGCCGTTCTTATAGCCGGCGAAGTAGATCACCTTGTTGTTGTTCTCACGCAACGCACGCGCGATAGAGAACAGAACGGCATTGCCGAGCCCGCCGCCCGCGAGCAGCACATTCTCGTTCTCGGGTATCTCGGTCGGTGTGCCGGTCGGCCCCATCACTAGGACCTCTTCGCCCTCTTTTAGAAGCGAGACGAGCCGTGAGCTTGTTCCCATCTCGAGCACGATCATCGAGAGCAGGCCCTTTTCAACATCGACCCACGCACCGGTGAGAGCAAGCCCTTCCATAAGAAGCTTATTACCCTCGACGCTTGGTGCCGTCGTCTCGAAGTTCTGAAGTCTGTAGAACTGTCCCGGCCGGAACTTGCGTGCCTGGAGCGGTGCCTTAACGATAACGTCAACTATCGTCGGCGTCAGACGGTCGATCTTGACGACATACGAGCGGAGTTGCTCATTGAGTGTCGCCTCGAGATCATCGAACTTCTGCAGCAGATCGGACGATCTACCCGTGTCACGCTCGCCCAGTTCATCCGCAAAGATCTCAACAACCTTTTGATAGCCGTGCTTTGCCGATGCCATCGCCTTTACGACATTACCGGCATATTTTGGGTGATTGTCGCCGTAATACGAGATGAACTTGCCGTCATGCTCGTATGAAGTGAAAAAGCCGGTCTCGCCTTTCGGTGTTTCGACGCTGTGCAGCTTGCCGTCGGCTCCGCGTTCGATATGATGCGGCCGGAAATACTGCCGCCAATCGTCCATCTTAAAGGTTCCGGGCTTTTCCTTTTCGTAGATGACGTTGGGCGAAGTGCCCGCCGCGACACAGACCGTGCGTGCCGGGAATTCGCGAATATCGCCGGTGCTATTGAATTTCGCCGTTTCTGCGTCGTATTCGAGCCGCTCGAACTTCAGGGCCTTTACCGCGCCGAATTCATCGGGAACGGCCTCGACCGGCGACATACATTCGACGAATTCAATACCTTCCTCAAGCGCCTTTTGCACCTCTTCGTGATTGAGACGATACGCGGGCGAGTCTTGAAGCCGCTTGCGATAGACAAGCGAAACACCGCCCCAGCTTCGCACCATCGACAGCAGATCCGGCTCTTCGCCGGCCTCGGCAGCACGCACGCGTTCAGCGCGGATCGCCCGTGCGTGTTCGAGAAACTCAGGCAGAACTGTGAGTTCTTCCGGATCAAAGGCCTTCATTACCTTTTCTTCACCAAATTCTTCGACGACCTGCTCAAATTTCTGCAGCATCTTTTCGACCTGTATCGGATAGTAGGCGAATATCTCGGTCGCACTGTCAACGCCGGTAAGGCCGCCGCCTATAACTACCGCAGGAAGGCGTATCTGTAGATTCGAAAGCGTGTCCTTCTTGAACGCACCCGTGAGCTGCAGCGACATCAGAAAATCGCTCGCCTGTCGGATGCCTCGTATAAGGTTATTCTTCATCGGGACGATCGTCGGGCGGCCCGCACCGGTCGCGATCGCTATGTGGTCAAAGCCGTAGCTCCAAACATCCTCGATGGTCAGCGTGCCGCCGAACCGTACGCCGCCGTATGCCCTGAAGTTGCGACGCCGCGACAGCATTAACTGAAGGATGGTCAGGAAGTTCTTGTCCCAGCGGACGGTGATACCGTATTCCGAAACACCGCCGAAGCCTGAAAGAATGCGTTCGTCGAGGTCCTGCTTGATCTCGGCGATGTCTTTGATCGGCTTCGGGCAGGTGCGGCCGAGTTCGCCTGTCCAAAGGTCGCGGAGCGGCTCGATCTTCAAGCCGTCGATGCCGATGACGCCAAAGCCCTCGTTCAAAAGATAATGTGCAAGCGTGTAGCCCGCAGGCCCCATACCGACGACAAGTATATTCTTGCCGTTGTAAGGCAGCGGGTACGGCCGCCGGGCGTTAAGCGGATTCCAGCGGGCCAAGAGTGAGTAGATCTCAAATCCGAACGGCAGGTCGAGCACGTCGGTCAAGATCGACGTCTCGGTCATCGGTATGTTGACCGGGTCCTGTTTCTGAAAGATGCAGCCCTTCATACAGTCGTTGCAGATGCGGTGGCCCGTACCGGCACACATCGGGTTATCGATCGTTACCAAAGCAAGTGCTCCGATCGAATCGCCCTGCTTCTTGACCAGATGCATCTCCGAGATACGTTCTTCGAGTGGGCAGCCTTCGGTCTTTATGCCAAGAGGGTTGCGCTTTACCGTTCCGTCGTTCTCATGCAGTCCGGTCGAACAGCTATCCTTGCCGCGTTCATGACATATCAGGCAATAGTCGATCTCGTAAAGCGAATCGCGCATCGAACCACGCTCATCCGTCAGTTTGAAGCCGTCTCGCCGGCGCAGGCCTTCGTCAGGCCCCGTCATTACGTTGGCCAGGTCAGGCTCAGGACGGATCAGATGGATAAGGTTCATGTAATCGGTGGCATGTGCGGGCCTGAAGCTGTACCACTTCTTTGACCTCGCAGAGAACGCCGCCGCAGTCCATGCCTCGATAATGCCAAGGGCCGCCTTGATCGCGAGTAGATCGCCGGCCGCTTCTTCGCCGATGACATTTGCCGTATAGAATTCACCGAACTCTTTGTCCTTGAGCGTCTCGTACGCCTTTTCAACACGCAAAACCGTATCCGCAACGGAAGACGGTATCTCGACCGGCGGCTTTGCAAGTATTTCTTCCGCATCAAGCAGGCGGCAGGTCATATCTGCGATCGAAAGCTCTTCGTCGTGAACCAATGTTTCGTCGAATGCGGCATTTCGCAGCTGCGTGACCGCAAGCCAAAGCTTCGCTTCATGCAGCTCGGCAAGCTGATCGGGCTTGAATTTCTTTGCAGCACGGCGTTGAACAAAGAATTTGTACTTCCAGATCGGATTTTGGATGGTGATCTGCTTGCCGAGCCATTCACGCTCCTTTGACACGCCGAAAAGCCGTGCGACAAAATCCGACAAGAAAGGCGCTGCATCGGTCAATATCTTTGACTCGGCGCGGCGTTCGTAGCCTATGCCTCCGGCAGCGATATACTTTTGAAGAGATTCGCCGAGAACGGGATCCTTATCCGTAACCTCCTTATAAAAGTCCAAGGTCAGAGACCTCAGTTTTATCGGGTCAAAAAGGTCAGAGTATCGGTAAGGGGCAATGCCGAGTTCCATATCGAGCGTGCCGACAGTGCCGTTGTTGATCGATGCGTCAGTCATATCCTTCACCTCGCACCTAAGCGAAGTTCGCCGTGCGCAGGCTAAATGATTAATATATCACGCGGGCGACGGCTCTTCGCAATGGGTCGAAGAAAGGCTGCCAAGAAGCGAATGCAAAAAATTACTGTGTAAAGTGCTGCTAAATATGTTATAAAAACAGGTTCGTACATTTCTTTTCGCAAAAGGCGGAATCAGTGAATGATAACGACTTTAAGGTGGTATGGAACAAGATCAAAGGCTTACGCCGCTCCCGCGCGGTGCTGAATTACAAACATCGCAACACGGCGAGTATCCCGCGAGCTACGGCGGCTTCTATGACGATGAGACCCTTGCCGGAAAGCGGTCGCTTCGCCATTATTACAACATTGTCTATAAACGCCTGCCTCTTGTAGCGGCGATCGTCATTGTTATTACGGCGGCGGCGGCGTTCTACTCATATCGTCAGCCGTCGATCTATCAGGCCACGACCGAGCTGATCATCGAGCCCCGTAAACCGCAGATCACGCAGAAAGATGCGATCAACATCAACTTCGGGAACGATCAAAACTACTACAACACCCAAATGCTGCTCCTGCAGAGTCCCGATCTGATGAAAAAGGTCGTTCTCGCACTCAACCTGCAGCACGATGCTAGCCTTTTGCCTGACCAGAACAGAGGTTTTTTCGCATCGCTCAGATCACTGTTCGGCGGAACTTCGAACACTGCATCGGATAATGCACTGCCTGTCGTCAATGACATGACGCCCGGCACCGACACGGCGAACAAGATCCAACTCACACCTGAAGAAGATTTGCGGGCGACACGCTATGCCGCGATGCTTGGCGGCGGCTTGAAGGTCGAGCAGCTCGAAGGCACCAATCTCGTCTCTGTCAGCGTACAGAATCAGAACCCTGCGTTGGCAGCCAAATTTGCCGATAAAACTGCTGAGCTTTTTATCGACGAGAATGCAAAGCGAGAACAGGAAGGTTCGCAAAACGCTTACGATGAGCTTACAAAGTCGATCGAAGAGCTCAAACATACACTTGCCGAACAAGAGAATGAGCAAATGGCGGCACAGCGCGACAGCGGCCTGCCCCTTCAGGATAAGGGCGGCGATCTTCGTGCCTCGAACTTGCAGACCTTGCTGACACAATACAACACGGCACATGACGAGACCGCGCGAATACAGGCCCTTTACAACGCCGCTCTAAGCGCCAGCGGAAAAGGCGACATACTTTCCGTAGTCGGCGACAACAAGGCACTGCTTGATGTCAGAAGCCAGAACCTGCGCCGCCAGGCCGAACTTGAGAAGCGGATCGAGGATATCGACCGCAAGATCAACGAGGCAAGGGAAAAGAAAGAACAGCTCCTTACAAAATACACGCCTGAATATCGTGACGTAGTAGCTGTAACCGCGCAGATCACCGAACTCGAAAATCAGAAGGCCCGCATCAGCCGCGAGGTCTCAGAGAAGATCAAGGTCGAAGGCGACAAACTGCAAAAGGATGCCGAGCGGGAAGTGCTTGCAAGCCTCCGTTCGCAGCTCTCGGCCGCGCAGCAGCGTGAGGAAAAGGCCCGCATAACCTACGCTCAAGCCTCAGATCGTGCCAACGTCGAAGGCCAAGCTGAGACCCGACTGACGACACTGAAGCGCGAGATCGAAACGAACCGCAACTTGCTCGACACGTATCTGCAGCGGCAAAAGGAACTCGAGCTGACGCTGACCGGCGGCAGGCCCAACAATATAAAGATCTCGAATATGGCCGCAGTACCGCAGGCACCTGTCGGCCCGCAGCGTGTTCGCAATATCCTGATCGCGATGCTCGCATCGCTTGCAATGGGCATCGGCCTCGCATTCCTGCTGGATTACCTCGATGATTCAGTACGCACCTCGGATGACATCGGGCGCCACCTCGGACTGCCGACACTCGGGCTGATACCTCATCGCGCAGGATCGAAGGGTTCACAGGCCGCTCTTGAACTCAAGAACGGGAATGCCTTGACCATTGCGACGCTTGAAGAGCGCAATTCGCCGACCGCCGAGGCGTATCGGCATCTTCGAACAAGCCTCCTTTTCTCATCAGCGGGCAAGCCCCCGCAGACAATACTTGTAACCTCGGCACAGCCATCCGAAGGCAAGACGACGACCGCCGTAAACACCGCGATCACACTCGCGCAGGGCGACGCCGAAGTTATCATCATCGACTGTGATCTGCGTCGTCCGCGGCTGCATTCATATTTCAATTTGGCGAACTCACACGGCCTTACGAACTACTTGTCGGGTGAGCGTTCGACAGAAAATCTCATCAAGGTGCATCCGGAACTGCCGCGTCTCAAGATCATTACAAGCGGCCCGATACCGCCAAATCCGGCGGAACTGTTGTCCTCGGATGAAATGCGCAACCTTTTGCAGTTCCTACGCGGGCGGTATAAACACGTCATTATCGACTCGCCGCCGGCGTTATCCTTCACTGATGCGGCCATTCTCTCGACGATCGTTGACGGCGTGGTACTCGTAGCAATGGCCGGCAAGAGCTCGCTGCACCTATTGAGGCAGTTCAAGAAGCGGCTCAGCCATATCGGAGCGAGGGTCTATGGAGTGGTGCTCAACGGCGTTAAGGCAGGTTCGACCGATTACGACTATTATGGCAGCGGCTACTACGATTATTATCATCGAAGCAGTGCCGATGATATGACGCCTATTATGGACGAAGCTGTTGAAGAAGAAAGGATCTCTTAACCGCCGATGAAACGTTCAAGTGCCTCGATCCAATCCGGCATCGGGCCGAGGCCGAACCTTTCCGAGAATAAACACGCCATCTTTGAACTGTCAGGCCGTGCGGCAGGACGGCGCAAGGAGTCTTTCGAAACACTCTCGATCAGCGATACATCAAAGCCGCCGATGCGGCACACCTCGCGGGCAAACCCCTCATAGGTCGTGCCGCTGCCGGCGTTAGTTACGTGAAAGATACACGGAAGATCGAGCACGGCAAGTTCACAAATACGCCGAGCAAGATCGGCCGCGTAGGTCGGCGTTCCGTAAGCGTTACTGATCGCTTTTATCGTTTTCCCTGCCTCAAGAAGATCAGGCATCACGCTCAGGAAGTTCGTGCCACCCGTACCGTAGATCCAGCCGGAACGCACAATAATGGCGCGGGCATTCGCAGCACGCACACGGAGTTCGCCTTCGAATTTCGACCGCGCATAAACGCTCGCCGGTGCCGGCGTATGACGCTGGGTATAGAAACCGTCGAAGCTTCCGTCAAAGACGAAATCGGTCGAGATGGTTATAAGAAGAGCATCAATATCCCGACACGCAGCAGCCAAATTCTCGGGGCCGAACGCGTTGACGGCAAAGCATTTCTCCTGCTCATTTTCCGCACCGTCAACATCAGTATAGGCGGCACAGTTCACAACAACATCGGGCCGCACATCCGCTATCGTACCGCGGGCCTGCTTACTGTCAGTGATATCAAGCTCGGCGCGCGGCAGGGCAACGACCTCGTCGCCCGCGCGGAAGCAATGGTCAGCCATTGCCTTTGCAACCATTCCGTTCGCTCCCGTGATCAGAACTCTCACTCAGCGTGCCCCGTACATTTTCTGGTAATAGCTGCGATATTCGCCGCTGCGGATCCGCTCAACCCATTCACGGTTCGCCAAGTACCATTCGATCGTTCGGCTGAGTCCTTCCGTCCAACTGACGGCAGGCGTCCAACCGAGCTCGGTTTCGGCGAGTGTCGGGTCGATAGCATATCGGCGGTCGTGGCCCAGCCTGTCCGTAACATATTCGATAAGCGAATGCGGCTTGCCAAGTGCGTCCAATATAGCTTTTACAACGTCGATATTGTACTGCTCGTTACGTGCTCCGATATTGTATGCGGTGCCGTCGCGGCCCCGTTCATACGCGGCCCAAATTGCTGAGCAATGATCGTCCACATAGATCCAATCGCGCACGTTCCTTCCGTCACCGTAAACCGGCAGCGGAATGTCATTGAGGGCGTTGGCTATCATCAGCGGAATTAGCTTTTCTGGAAACTGCCGCGGGCCGTAATTGTTGCCGCAGCGTGTTACAACTGCGTCAACGCCGTGCGTCTCGCGTGCGGCCCGCACAATGAACTCCGCCGCCGCCTTCGACGCGGCATACGGCGAATTAGGCTGTAAACGTGAAGCCTCAGTGAACAGTTCGCCGCTGTCATCCGGCAGTGAGCCCATTACCTCATCTGTCGAAACTTGAACGAAACGCCTCACCTTCCTCTCGCGCGATGCATCGAGCAGGACCTGAGTGCCGATTATATTAGTCCGCAAAAATTCGTCTGCCGAATGAATGCTGCGATCGACATGCGATTCGGCAGCGAAATTAAAGATCGCCTCACAGCCGTCAGGCAAGGCGGCCAGTACCGCTTCACGGTCGCAAATATCGCCTTTTACAAAGGTCCAGCGTGAAGTATTAAGGTCAGCGAGATTTTCGAGGTTGCCGGCGTAGGTCAGCAGGTCGTACACCACGACCTCGGCATCGCTCTTCTCAAGCATCTGACGCACGAACGCCGAGCCGATAAATCCCGCACCGCCGGTAATAAAAAAAGTTGCCATTGGTCAAAGCCGCCTGGTAAAAAGTGTTTCAACGCTCCAATCTTCGCATCTGCTTGAGAAGTGCATCGGCGTATTTTTGGGGCGAATTTATATTCTTCAAAATGATAGTGCCGCCCTGCTCGCTTGCATTGTCGATCGAGAGGTCGCCAAAGCCTACAAGACGCTGGAGGATCGTTGTCTGCACGGTAACATCCTGGATCCGACGAAGCGGGATGTTACGCGTCGTGCGTGCTATCAAGCCGCTGTCGATCTCGATCTTGTTCTCGGTCAGCGTATAGCGGATCAGCCGTTGCTTTATATGATAGATCGCCGGGATCAGGAATAACAGCAAGCCCAGAGCAACAAGGATCCATGACGCGACACCCGAGAACAGAGCACTTGCAAGGCCCACAAAAATCAACGCACCGACCGCCGCGAGCACATAGCCCGCTTTAACAAAGACCAGCGTCGGCGAGATCGAGAATATCTTCTGCTCCTCGTGATGATGGTCAGCGTCATCAACCGGTTCGACACGCTCCGTCGCGGGCGGCGTGCCGAGAGCAGACATCATCGGCGCTTCGCCGCGCGAAGCAACACGCGTTTCTGTCTCGTCTATGCCCGCACCGCACTTTCGACAGAACTTTGCGGTGTCGGAATTTTCTTGTCCGCAATTCTCACAGAACATATCCGCTGTATTATTCCCCAAAAGACATCGATTATCCACACCCGACGCACAAAAACGCGGCCGGTCAACGCAACCGGCCGCATGTCTTTCGACGAATGGAGAAGAGAGTTGCTCTTTGCTCGGTGGAAGTCTGTTCCGTCGAAAAGGCAGCAACGACCTTTTCGCAGCGGATCTGAAAACTATTGATTAACGAGCCGCATCCTGCCATCCGCAAGGCGGATCGCGACGGCATCCTGCCTAAAGGACAATTCAAGCGTCGGCTTCTTTTCGAGCTTTGCGGCGGTCGCATTATTTACACGTCGATAGTTTCGCGCGAACGTACCGTCCGAGATCGAAGCGTATCGGCTCGTAATTCTGCGGACGTATTCGCGCGTCTCGCTGTACGGCGGTATCGTGTTGCCGTATTTCATTACCGCGCCTTCACCGGCATTATAACCCGCAAGAGCCAGCGTTATATCCTGTCCGAACATATCGAGCAGCATCCGCATATACTTCACGCCGCCCTCGATGTTCTGCTTTGGATCATAAATGTTCGTTACGCCGAGGCGGCGCGCCGTTGCCGGCATCAACTGCATAAGGCCGCTGGCGCCTTTGTACGAGGTCGCCTTCAGCTTGAACGACGATTCCTGATGCATCTGTGAGTAGATAAGCAGCGGGTCGATTCCGTATCTTCGGCTGGATTCGACTATGTAAGAATCGATCGTGAGGTCGCCGGTTGTAAAGCCTTTCATATCCTTGGATGCACTCATCGTCAACCGGGCGCGATTAGATGCGATAAGGTCGTGCGGCTTTGCAAAGCCCTCATAAACAGCCATTTGCGGCCGTGATTGGACGGTCCTTTTTACAAGCGGCTTCTTGGATTTGACCGTCTTTTGTTTGGCAGTTACCGCCGCGGCCGTTTCGGGCCGGTAAACCTGAACACCGCGTGCGGTGTCAAAATTGTCGAAGAATCGAGGAAGGTTTTGTGCGTAGGATTGGCTGCCGAGGAGGCAGAACGTCAGAAGTGTGAAGTAGGTTGCTTTCATTTGGTCGGTTTACGAACGGACGGGTATCTGCACGGCTCGGTGCGCCATTCGGCTTGCCTTACCGCCTAATCTTATACAAAGACCTAAGACATCATTTGTTCCACAAAACTAAAGATGTTTTAACTATTTTTATACCACCGGCGAATATTGAGCGTTCGACACACCGCCGATCGTTAGCGACGCGACCGATTTTGAGTTAAAGTTTCGTTTATATGCTGTACGTATCGCAGATACTCAACAGGCCGATCACGGATGCGCGGAACGAGAAGATCGCAGCCATCCGAGATGTCGTTGTGCGGTACGGGGACGAGGATTATCCGCCTGTGGTAGGCATCGTGGCACGCTATCGCCGGCGGAATTTCTTTATGCCGAGCGGTAATTTTACGGATCTAGGCCCGCACGGCGTCCGCATGACGACGACGGTGCTCGACCTTACGCCGTTCAAGCGCCACGATGGCGAAGTGCTGCTTATCAAGGACGTTCTCGACAATCAGCTTATCGACGTTGACGGTAAGCGGGTTGTTCGCGTCAACGATGTACAGTTGATCGAAACGGGCAGCGGTTGGCGCGTGTCGGGTGCTGATGTGAGCCTGCAGGGCTTTGTTCGCCGCTTGATGCCGCAAGGTTTTTTCGGCAGTGCTCGTCCGGTCGAAGTTATTGATTGGGCCGATGTCGGCTACCTTGCGACCGACACCGCGACGGCCACCGTACAGCTCAAATCATCCAAGGACAAGCTCTCACGCCTGCATCCCGTTGAGATCGCACAACTTGCGGAAACGCTCTCACCGATACACCGCACAGAGGTTGTCGAAAGCCTCGACGATGACATCGCCGCTGACACGCTCGAAGAGATGTCAACCGAGGCTCAGGCACGCATCCTCGAGGAAATGGATGAGGAGCGTGCCGCCGATATTCTCGAAGAGATGTCGCCTGACGACGCGGTCGATGTGCTTGACGAGATGGATGACGAAAAATCGGAGCAGTTGTTTGCCTTGATGGAGGATCATGAAAAGGCGGATGTTGCCGCGCTGATGGCGTATGAGCACGACACGATCGGCGGATTGATGACCACCGAATTCGTTACCTTTCCCCGCGATCTGACGGTCGGCGAAGCGATCCGCTCATTACGCGAGATGGCAGAGACACCGAATATGATCTACTACCTGTACATCGTCGAACAGGAAGGCTCGCGAAAGATCTGCGGCCTTATCTCGCTCCGTTCTCTGATACTTGCCGATCCGACAAAGAAGCTCGAAGATGTGATGCGTGTCGATTTCCGCTTTGCGAACCCGCACGAATCTGCCGAGGAAGCGGCACAGGCGATAGCCGAATACAATCTGCTTGCTTTGCCTGTGATCGATGATGACGGCGACATTGCGGGTATCGTTACGGTGGACGACGCGATGGAGTTGATACTGCCAAAGAATTTGGGCCGCAGGCTTCCGAGGATCTTTAGCTAGAATTGCGAACAACGCTGTTTATGTTCCGGGAAATTAGTCGTTCGTGACCGGCGGCCTTCATTCAGTTACCATTCGCGGTTTGCTTCGTGTCACAAAAGACCGGACTGCGGTGTTTTCCTTTCTTAGCCTAGATCTACGCTAAATTTTCTAAATTGGAGGCCCAATATTGATGCAGACCCGTAGCCGATCAAAGATCATTGCCGTTCTTAGCTCCCTCATAACTCTTTTGCTGCTAAGTACAGTTCATTTTGCCCAAGATACGAAGGCGACTGCCCCGGCGACGCTTCCGCTAAAGGATCGCATTTGGATGGCGTCGAAGATGTACGAAAGCGTACAGATGTATTTTGCCCATTGGAAAGGCGTTCCTGACCTTGACCTGGATGCCGCCTACAAGCATTTTGTTGACAGGATCGCGGCCTCGGATGACCGCCGCGAGTTCGACTTCGCTGCCATGGAGTTCATCGCCGCATTAAAGAATGGCCACACGACCTACAACGACCCTTGGTTGGACCGGTCCGACCCGAAGCCGGTCGGTTTCGAGGCGAGAAAGATGCCCGACGGGAAGTTCATTGTCAACCTCTCTGCGAACAGCGCTATCCGGGCGGGCGATGAGTTGCAGGCGATCGACGGTAAGCCGTTCTCACAGTTCTTCAAGGAGAATGAGAAATACGTAACAGGATCAAGTGAGGCGGCGCGGCTGCATGGTTTCTTCTACCGTCCATACCTGTTCCCGAAACGGTTCGAACTGACGGTCAGCGGACGGAAGTTGACGGTCGATCGCTATACACAGAAGCTCACGTGGCCTGCTTTCGTGGACGAGACGCAGGGAAAATTGCTTGACGGCGGTATCGCCCTCTTAAACATCCCATCGTTCGGTGACGCGAAATACGAGCAGAAGGCCGTGGATTTCATTCGGGCCAATGCCTCGGCAAAGGCGTTCATTATCGATGTTCGCGGAAATGGAGGCGGATCGACGCCGGCAAAGCTGATCGCTGCCTTGATGGATCGGCCGTATTACGATTGGGTCGAGGCATCGAGTGCGAACGTGGGTTCTTTCGGAGCGTACAGCCAGCTTGCGAGCCTCGTTCCACCCGAATCTCGGGATCCAGAATTAAAGAACGTGATCGATATCGGCTCCTCACTCGAGCGTGTCGAGGTCCGCTTTGCGAATAAACGAAACCTTCCCGACCATCCGCTCTTCAAGGGGCGCGTCATCGTACTGACCGATTCGGGATGCGCTTCGGCGTGCGAGGACTTCGTGATGCCGCTCAAGACCAGCGGCAGGGCCGAGGTGTATGGCTTGCCTACCGAGGGAAGCACGGGGCAGCCGTACCTATACGCATTCGAGAATGGAATAAACTTCCGTGTTGGGGCAAAACGAGCGTACTTCCCCGACGGAACTGAGTTTGAAGGCGTTGGTATCACGCCGAACGTCCTTATCGAGCCGACGCCGGCTGACATTCGCGCCGGAAAGGACATGGTACTCGAAAGAGCTATAGCAAATGCGCTACGTTATTAGTAACGTCGGATGCCGATGATACGGCTTGGCTAGTTTTGGCCCTTGCACATCAAAAGCCGGCTGTCGTGCCTGTTCGGCCGGCTTTTGAAAGAGATGAAATTCACTCGTATATCGTGGGCATTTGCCGTTCTCGTTCTCATATCGAACTCATTTTCACAGACATCTCCGCGAGTTCCAGTAACCGTGATCGACAGCGCTCAATTGCAGGAATTGCTCAAGCCGAGCGGCAAACCTGTGCTGATCAATTTTTGGGCGACGTGGTGCGAACCGTGCCGCGATGAATTTCCGGACCTTGTAAAGATCGACAAATACTACCGCGACCGCGTTGACATACGCGCCGTCTCGCTCGACTATCTGTCGGAAATAGACGGCGATGTGCAGAAATTCCTGACCTTGGTCAAGGCACAGATGCCGGTCTATCTTTTGCATACAAAGGATGAGACTGCGGCGTACAAGAGCGTTTCACCGGACTGGACCGGCGCGCTGCCTATGACCGTTCTGATCGCACCGGACGGCAAGATGTTCTATCAGCGGATGGGCAAATTCCGCTACGAGACCCTAAAGGAATACCTCGACCGGCTGCTTGCCGCGCCGCCTTCGGGCATGGGCATCATCGAAGAGATGGAGTTCATCAAGGTGCTCAACGGCAAACGCGACGAAGTTCGTTATTACTATGAGAATAACTGGCGGCTTTATCGCGACGCGGCGTTCAAACGCGGGATGATCGATTCTTTCGAATATATTGATGTTACGGCTCCTGCGGACGGTGCGTTCGACATCATCCTCATAACGCGGTATCGCGGCCAAGAGCAGTACGACGAGCGTGAGAAGAATTTTGCAGAGTTGAGCAAAGAACTGTCTCCAAAAGGCCCTTTCCTGCGAGGCAATTCAAAGCCTGACGCGTTTCGAAAGGTCGTGCATCGCTACGTCGGCAAGCCTGTCTTCTATATGTTCAAATAACGCCGCTGCCGCATCCACCATCGACATCGCCGGCAATTGTCGATAAAATACTCGTTTCATTGAACGTACGGGTTCTCGACTTACCATGCATGCAATAAAGATCACGCCGGATGTCATCGATCAGCACGGTCTTTCAACGGAAGAATACCAAAGGATCGTAGGCTCTCTGGAACGCGAGCCGAATCTTACCGAACTCGGCATCTTCAGCGTTATGTGGTCGGAGCACTGCTCCTATAAATCGTCGCGCGTTCACCTTAAGCGCCTGCCGACGAGCGGCGAACGCGTGATCGTACCGCCGGGCGAGAATGCCGGCGTCGTCGATATCGGCGATGATTGGTGCATTGCGTTCAAGGTCGAGTCGCACAATCATCCGTCTTTTATCGAGCCGTTCCAAGGTGCGGCTACGGGCGTCGGAGGCATCCTGCGCGATATTTTCACGATGGGAGCAAGGCCGGTTGCCGCGATGAACTCGCTCCGTTTCGGGCCGATCACTGCGGAACAAGCGGCCAGAGACGGGGAACGGGAGAAGCTCTCGACCCGGTCCGTCAATCGGAATCGTTCCATCCTCAAGGGCTGCGTCTCGGGCATCGGCCATTACGGCAACTGCTTTGGCGTGCCGACCGTCGGCGGCGAGGTCGTTTTCGATCCGTCATACAGCCTCAATCCGCTCGTTAACGCCTTTGCTCTCGGACTCGTGCGTAAAGATCAGATCTTCTTTGGCAAAGCGACAGGCATCGGCAACCCTGTGCTCTATGCCGGTGCAAAAACGGGCCGGGACGGCATTCACGGCGCCACTATGGCTTCCGCCGAGTTCGATGATGATGCATTGGAAAAGCGGCCGACCGTACAGGTAGGCGACCCTTTTCTTGAAAAGCTCCTTCTCGAAGCCTGTCTCGAAGCGATGCGCTCCGGTGCCGTCGAAGGCATACAGGATATGGGTGCGGCCGGGCTTACAAGCTCCTCGGTCGAGATGGCCGCGCGTGCAGGCACGGGCCTTGAGCTTGACCTTACGCGGGTGCCGCAGCGTGAGTCGGGAATGACCGCGTACGAGATGATGCTGTCCGAGTCGCAGGAGCGGATGCTGATCGTGGCAAAGACGGGACGCGAAAAAGAGGTCGTCGAGATATTTAACAAGTGGGACCTCGATGCGGTCGTTATCGGCAAGGTGGTCGAGGGCGGCCGGCTGAAGATATTCCATAACGGCGAACTTGAAGCCGACCTGCCCGTACTCGCCTTAACTGACGAGGCGCCGAAGTACCACCGGCCGATGTCAGAACCCGCTGCGTCAGCGGCGGGTCAGTTTGCAGTAGGTGATTCAATATCATCGAACTGGCCGCCCGCTTACGCAGGCGGTTCTGACACGAACTGGCCGCCCGCTTACGCAGGCGGTTCTGACCTTGCCGACGCCCTCAAGAAGCTGCTTGCCTCACCGAACATCTGCTCAAAGCATTGGGTTTATGAACAGTACGACTCGATGGTGCGAACGAACACCGCCGTTCTGCCCGGTGCTGATGCCGCCGTTATACGCATCAAAGAGACGCGGCGTTCGATAGCGATGTGCCTCGACGGAAGCGGCAAATTTGTCGCCATAGATCCGCGAATGGGTGCAAAACTTGCGGTCGCCGAGGCCGCACGCAACGTTGCGTGCGTCGGTGCAAAACCTATCGCAGTAACTAACTGCCTCAACTTCGCTTCACCCGAGCGGCCCGAAGTAATGCGTTCATTTTCGGATGTGATCGACGGCATGGCCGAGGCGTGCACGGCCTTTGATACGCCGGTAGTCTCGGGCAATGTCTCCTTTTATAACGAAACGGACGGCCGCGGCATCCTGCCGACGCCCGTCATCGGCATGGTTGGCCTGATCGAAAACACAGGCAGCATCATCACACAAGGCTTCAAGAATGAGGGTGATCTTATTGCCCTGCTCGGCGTTACCCGCGACGACCTCGCAGCAAGTGAATATGCACAGACTGTTCTCGGGCTTTCGACCGAACAGATCATAGCTAACGGCATCTGCCCGCAGGTCGATCTTGAGGATGAAGTAAAGCTTCAAAACGTTCTTTGCGAGCTTGCCGCCGCGGGCTTGGTCGCATCAGCCCACGATTGCTCAGATGGCGGACTCGCTGTCGCCATTGCCGAGAGCTGCTTCTCTTCACTCAACAGAAAGGCCGTCGGTGCCAAGATCGAACTTGCGGGCGGCGGCCTCTCGGATGCGGCACTGCTTTTCGGCGAAACACCGTCGCGCGTTGTCATCAGCTTTGCTGCCGAGAATCTCGATAATGTCAAAGGTGTCGTCGGGGACGTTCCGTTCGAGGTGATCGGCAAGGTTCGAGGCGACACGCTTTCGATAGACGTCGGCGGCCGTAATGCCGTAGATATGCCGATATCGGAGTTCGAAAGTACGTGGAAGGGCTCTTTTGGAACGATCCTCGACCGATAATGTAGTTCGGCCGACGCATCCGTGCCAGACAATGACCGCAGGCGTTTATCTGCACATTCCATTCTGCAAGTCGCGTTGTTCGTACTGCGATTTCGCAACGGACGTTTGGCGGAGCGGCGATGTAGTGGAAAGGTATGTCGAGGCACTGTGCCGCGAGATCGAGTCAGAACCCGCTGCGTCAGCGGCGGGTCAGTTTGCAGTAGGTGATTCAATATCATCGAACTGGCCGCCCGCTTACGCAGGCGGTTCTGACCCGAACTGGCCGCCCGCTTACGCAGGCGGTTCTGACCCGAACTGGCCGCCCGCTTACGCAGGCGGTTCTGACCCGAACTGGCCGCCCGCTTACGCAGGCGGTTCTGACATTGACACGAACTGGCCGCCCGCTTACGCAGGCGGTTCTGACATTGACACGATCTATTTTGGCGGCGGAACTCCGTCGCTGCTGACGCCCGAGCAGGCCGGGAAGATACTTGCGAAAGTAAGAAAGCGATTCTCGGTCGCCAATAATGCGGAGATCACCCTTGAGATGAATCCGGCGACGGTCACGCACGAGAGCCTTGTGGCGTATCGCTCGCTGGGCATCAACCGTGCGAGCTTCGGTGTGCAGACATTTGATGACCGCGATCTGAAACTGCTTGCCCGCGGCCACGATTCAAAAGACGCACGCACTACCTTTCGTATGCTGCGTGATGCCGGTTTTACGAACATCAGCTTCGATCTGATCGCCGGTCTGCCCGGACAAACTATGGCGAACTGGATGCGAAACCTCGATGAGGCGGCGGCACTCTCGCCGGAGCACATTTCGCTCTATCTACTTGAGATCCATGAAGGTACGCCGCTTGCCGAACAGATGCGTTCGGGGCGGCGAAAGGCGATCGCCGACGAGCTTGCAGCGGAGATGTACGAGGCCATGCTCGATCGGCTTGCCGCGGAGGGTTACGAGCAGTACGAGATATCGAATTTTTCGCGTCCGGGCTTTGCCGCGCGGCATAATGTGAAATATTGGCGGCTCGATCCTGTCTTCGGCTTTGGTGTCTCGGCGCACTCATTCGACGGCCGCCGGCGTTACGCGAATGAACGCGACACGACCGCGTACGTCCGCTCGATAGAACAGAACGGGACGGCGAAAGTGATGTGTGAGGATGCGGTTTTGGCTTCGGAGTTCGTCTTTCTCGGCCTTCGCATGGAGGAAGGAATAAGCCTCGATGAGTATCTTACGCGTTTCGGCCGCGACCTGATCGAGGAACTTCGAAACGAACTTGCCGACCTCATCGATAAGGGCCTTATCGAAATGAGCCCTTCGCGGATCAAGCTCACGCTAAAGGGAAAACTCTTTTCGAATGAGGTATTTGCAGTTTTCGTCTAATGCGGCCGTAAGGTTAGGCATCGGTCGTAAGATGCGTGCGAGCCTCCCATATCTCAGGAAAGAATTTTTTCGAGAGCGTTGACATCAGATAGCCGACGCCGTCGCTGCCGCCCGTTCCGCGCTTCATCCCGAGCATCCGCTCGACCATGAGCACATGATTGTGCCGCCATGAGAGTATGAGTTCATCATGCTCGATCAGGATGTCCTGCAGGTTGTAGATCTCGGAGTATTTCTCGGGATGCGTCAGCACCTCGACAACGGCGGCGACACGTTCATCATGTGTCGAGGTTCTCATTCCGCTGCGTTCGAGCAAAGCCCAGAACGTATCCGCAAGCGACGGTTCCTCAAAACGCCGTCGCAGTTTCGGGTATGCATATTCATCATCGCGGAAGAACTCCAGTATCTTCTCGTCCTTTGCGCCGGAGGCGAATTCCAGCTCGCGAAACTGCATCGACTGAAAGCCGCTCGCGGGCCTAAGGCGGTCGCGGTATTCGAGAAAGCCGATCGGCGCCATCGATTCGAGAATATGTATCTGCGTCGTTAAAAGCCTTTCGATCGCAAGCACGCCGCGCAGTGAGTGATTAGCTCGAAAGATGCGGCCTTCGTCAAGCCATTTTGTCGCGGCGGTAACCTCGTGAAGTATCTGCTTGAACCAAAGCTCATACGTCTGATGAATGATGATAAAAAGCTGCTCGTCGTGGCTGGTCGGCTCTGAAAGCGTCGTCTGCAGCTCCAAAAGTTCCGGCACGCGCAGGTATTTGTTGTAGGACAGCGGTGGATTCGTTCCGTATTCGTCAGCCATTTGTCAGCTTGCTCCTTTATTGGCGTATTTAGTCAATCTTGTGCCATAGGTGCGTCGAATGTCAATTTTGTTTACAAAACAGCGTGTAAAGGCAACAAACTTCTTGACATCAATGCCCTGAATTAGCTAAATTTCATTCGTCAATCAGACAATTCTCAGTTGAACAGAAACATTTCTTGCGGTTTAAGATCTGTTGCTTGAGCAGATGCTTTCAGGCACAAGTAAAAGAGCGATGCGATCACGCCTCAGGTTAACGTCCCCTGTTTGACGGTGCGCGCCCGATCTGACGGCAAATGCCGCCGGGGCGCGTCAAGATGTTTTCAGCTTTAGGAGGAATTAGACGAATGCCCAAGACGACAGGCAAAGTTAAATGGTTCAACAATGCAAAGGGCTACGGCTTTATCGAGCAGCCCGGCGAACAGGATGTTTTTGTACACTACAGTGCGATAACAGGGGACGGATTTAAGACCTTGATACAAGGCGACCGGGTCGAATTTGAGGTAACTGACGGCCCGAAAGGGCCGCAGGCCGAGAATGTCGCAAAGGTTGCGTGAATACGATCTGACCGTATAAGACCGAGGCTGCCTTGCCGGGCAGCCTCATTTATTAAAACTCCTCGCCTTTTGCCTTCATTTGCCGCCGCCACAGTTCTCTGTACGAAGTGAATCGCGAGACAAGCGTGTTGAAGTAATAGCGTTGTGCGTAGGCAAGGCTGCGGTTATCGGAAATGCGTTTGATGGTCGATTCCATCCTGGCACGCGCTTCGAGCGGCGGCCTTTTTGATGCACCGTTGAAATAGATATCGAACTCGATCTTGAGCCGCCGCATATCCTCTTCAAGACGCGAGAGCTGCAGGTCGATATTCTCAGATTCCTCGGAACGCTGTTTGCTTGCACGGGCTAGATTTTTTTGAATTGTGGTCATCGGATCGGGTAGGAAAATAAAGCGGCGGGCGACGTTGCCGCTTTCTTATAAAAACGCCCATTGCGGTATGATTTCCGTAAATTGCGCTACGATTGCTAAATGCCGAGTTCTTCCGATCCTACAATTGCAGCCTTGCGGAACCTTCCGTCGGTCGAGGCTGTATTGCAAACACGTGCGGCAATGAAGTTCATTGAAAATGCCGGGCACGAAAAAGCGGCGGGAATGGTCCGCGAGGCGATCGAGTATTTGCGAAACAAGATCTTGGCGGGAGATGAAATGGGGCGCGAGGAGCTGCTTACGGCTGCGGAATGGCTGCTCGTCGAGCTTTCGCACCGGCATGAGCGTGCAAAGCTCCGGCGCGTCATAAACGCGACCGGTGTCGTGCTGCATACTAATCTGGGACGTGCGCCCTTATCCGAGGAAGCAGCCCGCTCTGTCAGTAACATTATTTCGGGCTATTGCTCGGTCGAGCTTGATATAGGAACCGGCCGCCGCGGCGGCCGCAGCACCTCGGTCGATCGCCTTATTTGCGAACTTACCGGCGCCGAGGCTGCGATGGTCGTCAATAACTGTGCGGCAGCGGCATTCATTGTCTTAAAGGCATTGGCGGCGGGCGGCGAGGTCATTGTCTCACGCGGCGAATTGGTCGAGATCGGCGGCGACTTTCGCGTGCCCGATGTGCTCGAACAGTCAGGCGCCGTACTCCGCGAGGTCGGCACGACGAACCGAACAAAAGCCGCCGACTACGAACGCGCCGTCTGCGATGCAACGACGATGCTGCTGCGTGTCCATCCGTCGAACTATCGCATCGTCGGCTTTTCTGCGACGCCTGATGTCGCCGACCTCGCAGCGATCGCTGCTAAGCACGGCCTTATATTTTACGAGGACATCGGTTCGGGTGCGATCAATGAACTCGCTGAATTCGGCATCACGGATGAGCCGCTCGCCGCCTCATCGCTCTCCAGAGGGGTTGATATTGTTACCTTCAGCGGCGACAAGCTGCTCGGCGGGCCGCAGTGCGGCATCATCGCAGGCAGAAAGGAGCTTATTGAGACGCTGCGCCATTATCCGCTGTACCGCGCGCTGCGTGTGGACAAAATGACATACGCAGCTCTAGGGGCGACGCTTGAGTCATACGCACGCGGCCGCTCAAATGAGATCCCTGTCATAAGAATGCTCTCGCTTACTCGTGACGAGATCAGAACACGTGCCGAACGCCTTTTGGCCGGAACGTCGGGCGATCTGCCGGCTGTGATCGAGATAATTGACGGCGATTCTGCCGTAGGCGGCGGTTCGGCTCCGCTTGCCCGTCTCGCCACGGCGTTGATATCGATCCGCCATGATGAGACGACGGCAGACGCACTTGCCGCTCGGTTCCGAATGGCGACTCCGCCCGTGATCGGACGTATCGAGAACGACCGCTTCATATTGGATCTTCGGACAGTATTTTCGGATGAAGAAGCAGAGCTTGGCAGGACGATCGACGCTGTCTGCCGCTCAGCCGTTGCGGCGTAAGAAGTCCTGCATCAGATCGGCAAGAGCGACGACGCCTTCCACCGGCATCGCATTATAGATCGACGCTCTTATGCCGCCAAGCGAACGGTGTCCGGCGAGGCCGCTCATACCGTTAGCCAGGGCTTCGGCACAGAATTGCTTATCAAGTTCAGGCGTCGGCAGGTGAAAGGCGACGTTCATCAGCGAACGAGCCTCTTTCTCCGCATAGCCGATATAAAAGCCGCCGCTCGCATCGATCGCATCATATATCATCTTTGCCCTAGCGACGCTTCGCCGCCGCATCTCGTCAATGCCGCCTTCTGCTGCAACGTGATCGCAAACAAGCCCGATCATATAGATAGCCCACGTATTCGGCGTATTGACCATCGATCCGTTATCGCGGATCACACGGTAATCCAGTATCGGTGAACGCTCGCCCTCAATAAGCTCAAAAAGGCCGTCGCGGACAAAGGCGACCGCAATGCCGCTGGGCCCGATATTCTTCTGCGCGCCGGCATAAACAAAGGCATACCTGTTCCAATCGATCGGCTTGGACATTATGTTCGATGACATATCGCAGATGACCGGGACCTCGCCGCCGTCAACATCGTAGTGGAACTCGACACCCTCGATGGTCTCGTTCGCAACGTAATGGATATAGCGAGCGCTCGGCGAGAATGTGAGTTCGGCCGGACCAGGTGTCGTGAGACGCCCATCAGTGCGGCTGTCCCAAGCGATGTTCATCCGACCGAAGCGTTCGGCCTCGGCAAATGCCTTACGGCCCCACACACCTGTGAGAATAAAGTCTGCCGAAGAGCCTTCGCTGATAAGATTCAGCGGGATCATCGCGAATTGAAGCGATGCTCCGCCTTGTATGAACAGAATGCGGAAGTCATTCGGCACCTTCAACAGGAGGCGAAGGCCCTGCTCAGCGTGTTCAAGTATCTTTTTGAACTGTTCTGAGCGGTGGCTCAACTCCATCACGCTCATACCCGAGCCGTCAACCGAAAGCATCTCGTCGCGAGCTTTTTGCAGCACAGCATCGGGCATGACGGCAGGCCCGGCACTGAAATTAAAGATCCGCTTTTCCATAAACAGCTCCGTGCAGACAGAATGCGCCGACCAAGAAACATATCATAGGCGACCGCAACTGTTTTGCGCGAATGAGGGATTTCGGATTTCTGCTGCGCGTAGGATACAATGACCTTTGCATCGAACCATTTTAGCGAAGCAAACATCACAAGTTCGAGGGTAGTACCCATTCGAAAATTTGGAGGAAAGAATGTTTAAAAGGGCGGCTATTGGATTGATCGTTGCGGGCTTGCTGATCGGTATCGGATCGATCGCGGCGCTTGGCCAGACGGTCATTACGTCAGGGCGTGTCGAGCTTGAAAAGCAGGATGGCAGCCGCGTACCGGTTGCAGGTGCGACTATTGATGTTTTTCGAACGGATATCAAGGGCAGTGCAAGCGGTACAAAAACGGATAAGAAGGGCAGTTTTACCTTTGCAAATCTTCTGATCGGCGGCGTTTACACCCTTGTTTTCAGTGCTCCGGACTGTGAGCCGACTTTGATCCAAAACATCAAGGCGGGCTCAGAAAAGATCGTTGTAACTATGCACCCCGGCGACGGACGGCGCTGGACCGCTGACGAGGTCGAAAAGGCTCTTTCCGGTGCGGGTTCTTCAGTGGGCAGCACGACTAAGGGCAATGCAGAATCGACGACGCCTGCGGAAAAGAGCAAAGAACAGATCGAATACGAAAAGAAGGTCGCGGAGATCGAAGCGGATAACAAGCGCAAGCAGAAAGCGTATGACATCGTAGCCGCATCAATGAAAGCGGGTAACGACGCCTTTACCGCAGGAGCTAACCAGGTAAAGGCAAAAGACCTGTCCGGTGCAGTAACGAACTTCACGACAGCCATTGCAAAGTATGACGAAGGAGTTCAGGCTGAGCCGAACTTCGTAGGCTTGACCACACCGCTTTTGAATAACCGCGCGACGGCACTTCGCCAACGCGCGGTCGCCACATACAATCTTGGCACAAAAGAAACCGACGCTGCGTCAAAGACCTCAATGTATGACCGTGCAAAGAGCGACCTGCTCGAATCTGCAAAGTCGTATGAGCGCGCTTGGCAGGTGATACAGTCTGCAAAACCCGAAGAGATCGCAGCTGTTAAGGATTTTGATACGCTCAAAAGCGATACCATTCGCGGCTCTCGTGACACGTTCGCGATGGCCGTTGCCACCGAGCGGATCGATCCGGCTATCATCGAGATTGCAAAGGCTATGATCCCCGAATATCTCAAGGTCGAACCCGATGCGGCAAAGAAGATCGAGGCGCAGCTTATCATCGCCGATATGTATCGAATAAACCAAAACCGTGAAGAGGCGATCGGTGCGTACAAGGCTGTTCTCGAAGCGGCCCCGGACAATGTGGATGCGCTCGCGGGCGCCGGCCTGATGCTGGTTGATCTTGCGTGGCTCAAGGATAACGACAAGGCCCTTGCTCAGGAAGGTGCGAACTATCTGCAAAGGTTCGTTGCCATTGCTCCGGATTCGAACAAGATGAAGGAAGGTGCCAAAGGCTACCTTGAGATCCTAAAACAGCAGAGCATCGTCCCCGTAAAGACTGCGACACCATCGAAGAAAAAGCACTAAAGCCGTGTCCGGCCATTACATAGCCGTGTTCGGGGGCGCCCCCGAACACGGCTTTTTCCATTGCGCGCCTATTGTCACAAAGTGCCGTTCGGCGGTGTTCCTATTTTTACGGGAGAAATTTTGTGAAAGGTGCTTAACAGATGAAACTAAGATATTTGCACACCGCCTTGGCCGGCGTTCTGTTCATCATAATTGTGATCGGCAATATCGTGATCGTCGCGCAGAGCGAGAGCGGGGTCGAACACGGCCGCTCGCCTGACCAGTCGCTGATGCCGTAAACGATAACGGCCAAAAGGGCCTCAGGCGATCATATAAAGTGCGAGGTACGGCACAAGATTCAGAAAGAACACGCACAGCTTGTAGATCATAATGCCGTAGAAATTCGCGCTCATCAGTTTCTCTTCATCAATGCCGAACATAGCCTTGATAAGCGGTGCCGCCTTTGGAAAGAACGCAAATGATACGGCTGACCAGACCATGAGCAGAATATAGTTGAAGACCGTGCACCAACCGAGAAAGGTTTTTAGCGTTTGCAGGTTCATAATTCGGCCTCGCTTCAGGTCATTCGAACTGTTTCTTGAACTCCTCGATCTCAGCTTTTAGAGCATCGATCTCAGATCTTAACGCTGCAACTTCCGTTTCGAGCTTTTCCACACGCTCATTTGCGTGGCCGCCGCTGCGAGCGCTTGCCCCTATTGAAGCCGCAAGTGCTTCGGTATCGATCTCGCCCGACAGTGTATGGGCGAAACGTGCTTCCTTGCGGCCGGGCAATACAGGCAATTTAGTAACGAGCGGCTCATCGCGCCGGGCAAGCTTGTCGAGTACTTCCTGAACCTCGCCAAGCCCCGCGAATTCATACATACGGCCGGTTCGTTCACGAAGCTCGCCCAAGGTTTGCGGCCCGCGCAAAAGCAGTACGGCCATCAAGGCTGTCTCATCCGGCTCAAGTTCGAGAACACCCGGCAGCATGTGCTTGTATTTCGGCACGCGGCTCGTGCTTCCGTAAAAGACATAGACAAGGTTCCGATCGCGCAGGTGTTCGATCGCAGACGCCGCGGTCTGCTCATCAAGCGACATCACAGGGTCGCGATTATTCTTTTGATTGCAGGCGTTGACGAGTGCGTTCAGCGTCAGCGGATAATATTCGGGGGTTGTAAGCTGCTTTTCGACAAGCGATCCGAGGATGCGGGCTTCGACATCTGAAAGGATTTCAGGCATGGCAATGTAATAGATCCAAGGCGTACGGACGACCGCCGGTCTTAGCAAAGCCGTACCAAAGTAATTTACAATTTAACGAATGGATATTCTAGTCGCGCGCGGGCCTGCTGACACAGATGCTGCACTTAAAAGGCTGTCGGATGCAGCCGCCATCGGGTGCGATACCGAAACTTCCGGGCTTGATGCACGCGCGGGCCGATTATTCTCGGTCCAGTTCTCGGACGGCAGCTTGAGCGTTCTCGTACCGCTGAGCGAAGGCATAGAGCTTGGCAGATTTACCGAGCTTTTAGCTGATGAGAATGTCGTGAAGATCTTTCACAATGCCCGTTTCGACCTCGATTTTCTGCATGCGTCCGGCGTAGCGGTCAACAATGTCTTTGACACGATGATCGCCGAAAAGGTGCTTACCAAGGGAGCAGGCCAATCGGCGTCGCTTGCCGACACACTTTACAGATACTTTGCCGTCGATCTCGACAAATCGCAGCGTGCAAAGTTCAACCGCCGCTGGAGCGGCGTGTGGACGGACGAGCTTGTCAACTACGCCCTTTCAGACGTCGTTCATTTACCGAGGCTTCGTGAGGAACAATTGAAATGGCTCGAAAAGTTGGGGCTTTATAATGAGTTCATCACTCGTTCAGAACAGATGATCTCGCGTGCCTGCGCCACTTAACGCAAACTACCAGCGATGATATGCGGGATGCCCTTCCTGCACCGCGACAAAGGTTCCGCGGCACGTTGCACATACCTTATCATTTGCGATCAGCTCAGCTTCGACAGTTGCGCGATCTTCTGCCGATTCGACCACGCGGGCGCGAAGGTGTATCGGTGCGTCAAAAGGCGTCGGGCGTTTCAGTTTGACATGAAAATCGGCCGTCACCGTGCAGTCTGGCTTGTCCTTGCCGTCACGTTTCATCAAAAAATACGCCGCTGTCCAGTTCGAGTGGCAATCCAACAGCGTTCCGATAATGCCGCCGTTGAGCATGCCGGGAAACGCCTGATGCTCAGGCCGCGCATGCCATACAGCCACGACCTCGTCGCCTTCGGGATAGCTGTTAATGTGCAGCCCTTTTTCATTTGCCGGGCCGCAGCCGAAGCAGATACTATTCGGTGAATATTCTTGTTGAAGTGAGCGTTCCATTGCGTTGTAACAAACTTTACATATAGCCGCAGCGATGTAAAGGACCGCAGCCGGCGATCGTACGGCAAACAGCTATTTATTGCCGTCTTTGTTCCCGATGAGATGTGGGCCAACCTTTTCATCAAGCAGATCGGTAATGCCGTCAAGCGACTCTATATGTATCGGCTTGTCGCGTAACGCCCGTACAAAAAATATCAGCAAGAAGATGAGTGCCGCGATCTGAAACGCTACATTGCTGATCTCGGCCACCGAAGTGATCTTGCCCAACAGGCCGAGGATCGTCGTTACAAGCAGTATGCCAAGATGAGCCGCAAGGCCCTGTGCGGCGTGAAAACGCACCTTTGTCTCGCCTCGCGGCAAAAGCAGCAAAAGCACCAGGCCGGCAACCAGGCCGATGTACCACGGAAAATACGGCAGTGCCGTCGCAATGTTCTCCGGCAGGCCGATCTTATCGACCTTTCTCTTTTTAGGATCGGTCAGCGATGCGAATTGAGCAGGAGAATGTGTCGGCACGGCCGAACCGTTGAATACATTCTGATGAGCCTCGAACGCACGGTCGGCAAAACGCCGAGTTCGCTCTTCTACCTGTGATGTCGGGGCAACCGGTGAAGTATTGTCAGCACCGTCAAGCGGACGCGTCGCTGCAGCGGCCTCGGCCGCTGCCTTTGCTCTCGCGGGAAAATCCGGATCGAGCGGATTTGTATCGTACTTCGAAGGCATCTTTGCTAGATCATTTTACGATATTCCAAGTGTCGAAGTTCGCGTAAAATTCGCTCCGTCCGCGGCCGGTTCATTATTCGGCGTGCTTGACCTCGATGCCGAGTTCATCAAGTTGAGCCTCATCGACATCGCCCGGCGAGTCCATCATAAGGTCCTGAGCAGACGCCGTTTTCGGAAACGCCATCACGTCGCGTATATTCTCGGTTCCGCTGAGTATCATACAAGTGCGTTCGATTCCGGCGGCAAAACCTCCGTGCGGCGGCGTGCCGTACTCAAGCGCGTCGAGAAAGAATCCGAAGCGTTCGCGGGCGATCTCAGGCGAGAGGCCTAGGGCCTTGAAGTTCAGAGCCTGAATTTCCTGCTGATGTATTCGGATCGAGCCGCCCGCACATTCGTAACCGTTTATCACGGCATCATACGCCTTTGCACGGACCTCGCCGAGCAGGTGATGTTTTGAATCATCGTTCACCGCGGCCTTGAACTTTTCTAGATCCTCATCCATCGGCGAGGTGAACGGATGATGTGCGGCAACATAGGTATCGCTTTCCTCATCGTGCTCGAACATAGGAAATTCCGTTACGATCAGCGGTTTGTACGCCGAGCGGTCGATCAGATCTTCGCGGCGGGCGACCTCGAGCCGTAATGCACCCAGCGATGCCGCAACGACCGGCTTGCGGCCCGCGACGATCAGGACGGCGTCGCCCTTCTCGGCGCCTGCGGCCGTTATGAGCCGCGCGATCACCTCCTCGCCCAATGCCTTCATCAGGGAAGATGTTGTCTCATCACCAAGCTTTATCCACGCGAGAGCGCCGGCACCGTAACGTTTTACATATTCCTGAAGCTCGTCGGTCTGTTTTCGCGAGTAATCCGCCTTGCCCTTGACGACGATGCATTTGACCTTGCCGCCTTTGGCGAGCGTATCGGCGAACGGCGGAAAATCAGTATCGCCAAGATGTTCCGAGAGATCGACAAGCTCCATGCCGAAACGCATATCGGGCTTATCGCTGCCGAAACGGCGCATCGCCTCGGCGTACGTCATGCGCGGCCACACTTCCGGCAGCTCGACATCTATCAACTTTAGGACGTGATTGAACATTCCTTCCATCAGGCCATAGACCATCTCCTGATTGGCGAATGAAAACTCCATATCAAGCTGCGTGAACTCGGGCTGCCTGTCGGCACGCAGATCCTCATCGCGAAAACAGCGTGCGATCTGATAGTAGCGGTCAAGCCCTGAGATCATACAGATCTGCTTGAGTATCTGCGGCGACTGCGGCAGGGCAAAGAATTTGCCCGCGTGGATGCGTGACGGAACGATAAAGTCGCGTGCCCCTTCGGGCGTTGATTTCAAAAGGATCGGCGTCTCGACCTCGATAAAACCGCGCGTGTCGAAATACTCGCGTATAGCGCGAACAGCCTTAGCACGCATCATTATGTTCTGCTGAAGCCGCGGCCTGCGGAGGTCAAGATAACGGTATTTGAGACGTGTATCCTCGGCAGCAAGGTTCTCGGAGCCCGCGACCTCAAGCTGGAACGGCGGCACCCTAGCGTCATTCAGGACAAGCAGTTCACTAACTTTCACCTCCACATCGCCGGTCGCGAGCTTCGCGTTCCTAGCCGCTTCATCGCGGGCGACGACCTCGCCCTTTACGGCGATGACGAATTCACCGCGAATATCCTTCGCCTTAGCATGAGCTTCTCCGGCTGTTTCTTCGCTTACAACGGCCTGTGTTACGCCATAACGGTCACGCACATCAATGAACGTAAAAACGCCGAAGTCGCGCTTCTTGGCGACCCAACCCATCAGCACAACCTGTTTGCCGACGTCGCCGACACGCAGTTCGCCGCAAGTGTGTGTTCGTTCGAGAGTGCCGAGTGTATCCAACATAAACTTTTGCCTCATTCTGCCTTTAAGCAGGAAATAACGGCTCTATAAATGAAAAACGCCCTTCGAGGTGTCAGACAACCGAAGGGCCAAGCGCTGTGTCGTACGTGCGCTGAAGCCCTACATATTATTGTCGTTAACCCGCAGATCGGCGTTCATGACGAAAAATAAAACCTAGCGAAATAGTACAGTATCGGTGCTCCGAAGAGCAAACTGTCGAGCCTGTCGAGAAAGCCGCCGTGCCCGGGCAGGATCGACGCCGCATCTTTTGTCCCTGAGCCGCGTTTTATTGCCGATTCGGTCAGATCGCCAAGCACGCCGACCGCCGCGATAACAACCGCCAGCGGCAAAGACCACTGATACGGCAGTTCCGGAAAGAACCACCATGTGGCAAGTGCGGCGGCGGCAGCGGCGGCAAGCAGTCCGCCGAAAAGGCCCTCGACCGTTTTGCCGGGCGAAATGCCGGGTGCGAGCTTGTGTTTACCGAAGGCCCGGCCTGCAAAATACGCTCCCGAATCAGAGCAGAAGATCACGAGAAAGAAATACGCCAAAAGGTGCGTCGAAAGGCCCGCGGGCGTTTCAAATCCAACCCTTACGGCAACGAGATAGCCGCCCAGGAACGCGATATAGATCACGCCGAGCAGTGTAACGCCCGTGCCCGCAAGCATCTTTGAGAAGTCGGCACGAAAGCGGAACGCCTGAGCTATCAAGAGTGCCGCCGAAAAAAGTGCCAGCGCGAGCAGCAGCAGGTCAGGCGCCGACGCAGGTGCGTTCACTAGGAACGCAAGGAACAGCAATACGGCACCGACATAGCCGACAGCCGCATCAGCTTTCAGCTCCAGCTTCTTGGTGAGCGAGAAGAATTCAAAGATGCCCGCACCCAAAGCGAATGCGGCAACAGCGATGAAAAGCCACACGCTTTCGGGTATCCACAGCGGCAGGATGATCGATGCAATGATGATCGGCAGTGCGATCGCGGCTGTAAGAATGCGGGTCTTCATAGGTGGCTAAGTCCCTGCGGCCGAGACGCCTCCATATCGGCGTTCTCGCTTTTGATAATCGATGATCGCCTCAAAAATATTGGGACGGCGAAAGTCCGGAAAGAGTGTCTGCGTAACGTATATCTCGCTGTACGCAAGCTGCCAAAGCAGGAAATTCGAGATGCGGAATTCGCCGCTCGTACGTATCATCAGATCGACCTCGGGCATACCGTGCGTGTAGAGGTTCCGCTCAATATCCTGCTCGGTCAGCTTGTCACCGCCGATGCCGCGAAGCTCGAGTTCGCGATATGCAAGCCTTGCGGCCCGGACGATCTCGGCACGCGAACCGTAATTCAGGGCGACATTCATCACCATTCCGGTATTTTCTGCCGTGTATTTGACGGCGGCGTTCAGCTCTTTTTGAACATCAGCGGCAAGGCCCTCGACATCGCCTATCACACGGAAACGGATATTGTTCTGATGTACGCTTTTCAATTCGCGTTTCAGCACACGCTTGAGCATCGACATCAGGCCTGAGACCTCTGCCTTCGGCCGCTTCCAATTCTCGGTCGAGAAAGCATAAAGCGTTATCGCCTCGATGCCAAGCCTCGCGCAGGTATCAATTATCGCCTTTACCGACTCCGCACCGGCATTATGGCCGAATATTCTCGGTTTGCCCTGAGCCTTTGCCCAGCGGCCGTTGCCGTCCATGATGACAGCGATGTGCCGCGGCAAGCGCGTCAGATCGATCGCTGCAAGCAGCTCGGCTTCAGGCGAATCAGGCTTAACGATCCCGGCAAAATTCGGATGCATCACAAAAAAGCTTGCCGCAGACTAACACAACTGCTGCCGAAAGTCGCAGCTCGAACGGCTCTCAGCTAACGGGCGGTCAGTGCTTAACGATCTTCGTTTCGTGCTTGAGTATCGCGCCGCGGTTGATCGGGCCGTAAATATGCGGGTAGTGTTCGCCGCCCGTAGATGGCTCGACAACGAGTTTCGACGTGAGTTTTCCGCTGTCGATCGTAAGGACGATAACTTTTTCCCGATCGCCGTAATGCCGCTCGATCGACCTTTCAAGCTGGATAGCAAAACTGCAGTGGATAAAGCCTTCCGTCGCCAAGCTCTCGGCTCTGTACTCGTCGCCGTCGAACGCCGCCCATACTTCGGGCAATACAATGTGAAAAATTATCATAACTCTGCTTGCCGCCGCTATTCGTAACCGACTTGGAGAAGGGTGAGGCCTTGTGCGGGCGCCGTCTTGCCGCACAGCGACCTGTCGCCCGTCAGTATCGCGGTTTGTATCGTTTCGTTATCCTTTACGCCTTGGCCTGCTTCGATCAATGTGCCGGCAAGCGAACGGACCATATAGCGCAAAAAGCCGTTCGCCGTGATGCGGAACTCGATCATCGAGCCGCATCGGTCATCCCAGTGCGATGTTACCGAAACATCGCTGACGGTGCGTACTCGATCCTCGCTGTCCGATTGTGCCGCCGAGAATGCGGTCCAATCGTGCTTGCCGAGAAAAAGCCTCGCCGCATTGTTCATCTTCTTGACATCGAGCGGCTTTGGTTCGTGATGCGCAAAGCGCCGCCAGAATGGCGACATTACGGGTGCATTCACAATGCGGTAAAGATACGTTTTCTGCTTTGCCGAAAAGCGTGCGTGAAACTCATCCGGTGCCGTTTCGGCCTTCATTATCCTGATATCTCGCCAGAGGTTGCCGTTTATCGCCGAACGCAATTTCTCGGGCGTAAAGGCCCTGCTCAGATGCACATTCGCAACTTGAGCGTCGGCGTGAACACCGGCATCTGTGCGGCCCGAGCCGGTAACCTTGACCTCTTTGTTCTCGATCATGCCTATGACGCGCTCCAATTCTCCCTGGATCGTGCGTGAATTCTCCTGCACCTGCCAGCCGTGAAAATCGGTACCGTCGTATTGGATCGTGAGTTTGAAGTTCATCCGAGAAATTTGTCCACTGCGGCAGCAAAGCGGCGTGGCGCCTCTGTATCCATTCTTAGATACAATGAAGGCTCGATCAATTCAAGCTCCATTAGAGCATACCTGCCATTGAATTTAACCAGATCAACGCGGGCATAAAGCAGCGTTTTGCCTATCGCCCGCACAACAGAGTCGCACGCTGCACGCAGGCCTGCGTCCGGGCGGATCGCGGTAATTATGCCGCCGTGTTCTTCCTGTACGCGAAAGTCGCCGGTCTTTGGCCGCTTGACGATCGCGTGGCTGTATTCGCCTGCAAAATAAAAGAGAGAGAACTCGCCTTCATCCACAATTGACGCGACGAAAGGCTGCACCATGAACTCGCGGCTTGCAAAGATCGATCCCAGAGCGTCGTCGTATTCAGCGAGCCGAAAGGTGTTTTCCGCGGTGGCACTGACCGTCGGTTTTATAACGACCTCGCCGCTCTCCGACGCTGAGAGCCACTCGGCGAACGAATCGCGTGAATACTCCGTTGGCCAAAGCGTAGGCACAATATCGACGCCGCGCTCGGACATATCGCTCAGGTAATGCTTATCGAGGTTCCATTCGATGATATCGAGCGGATTCTCAAGCCGCGTGTGTGCCGTTATCTCGGCGAGAACCGCAAGAAACTCCTTGGGCGTTCGCTGGTAATCCCAGGGCGTTCTGATGACAACCGCCGCGAACTCGTTCCACGGCCGCTCCGTCTGCCGCCATGAGAGTGTCTCAGCTGCGTAACCGAGATCTCCAAGCGGCACGACCGCAAGCTCGTCATCTGAGACATACCCGCTTAGGTCGTCGGTCGAAAGGAAGCAGATCTTGCTCATTTTGAGATGATGCGGCTGCCCGGCTTGACAGCTTCGATCCCTTTGGCACACATCGGGCAGTCTTCGGGAGCGAATGCGGGAACATCAAGGCCCGCGAGCGAAATGCGCGATACACCGACATCGGCCGTTCCGCCTGAGCGGTCGATGATCGAAGCAGCGGCGATCACATCGCCGCCCGCGCGCTCCAACGCCGCTATGCACTCGCGTGTCGAGCCGCCCGTCGTTATCACATCTTCGACCACAAGGATGCGTTCGCCGGGCCGCAGCGTAAAACCGCGTCGAAGCGTCATTTCGCCGTCTTGCCGTTCGGTCCAGATAAAGCGGGTGTTCAGAGCTTCCGCTGCGGCGTAGCCGATAATTATGCCGCCGATGGCCGGCGAAGCGACCGTATCGATATCCTTGGTCAAAAATCGCTCGGCTATCGCACGCCCGAAACGCGCCGCATCGGCTGGAAATTGCAGGGCAAGAGCACATTGGAGGTATTGCGGGCTGTGCAAGCCGCTCGAAAGCACAAAATGCCCTTCGAGCAATGACTCGGCGGCGCGAAAATGATCGAGTATCTGTTCAGGTTCCAATTTAAGTTTTACCTCAGCGCCTAATGTCGTTAAAATCGATTGTAAGATGCCGATGTACTCAAACCTAATCTCGGAGTCAGTGCTTGTCAGCGATACCGTTTCGCTGCTTCGTTCGCACAACGGTAAAGCGTCAGCGGTCAATATCGTCGATCTTGTAATGAAGATCCGACGGCCCGAACACACCATTGCCCGCGAATTGGTAAAGGAACTCGTCGAGCATGACCCGCGGCTTCAGTTAAATGGTGATACGGTTGAGCTTATCGATACGGAATACGGCAGCCGCGGGCTTGATGATGCCGAGTTCGTCGTATTTGATCTCGAAACGACCGGTGCACAGGCGCCGCCCGACCGCATTACAGAGATCGGCGCGTTCCGAGTAAAGAACGGCGAGGTTACCGAAGATTTTCACACGCTCGTAAACCCCGGCCAGCCGATCCCGCGCTTCATCACTGAACTCACGGGCATCAACGACGATATGGTTGCAGAGGCTCCGCATTTTGCCGACATCGCGGGCGAATTCCTTCAGTTCATCGGCGATTCTGTCCTTGTCGCGCACAATTCCGGGTTCGATATGCGATTTCTCGATCACGAGATAGGGCTTGTATTTCCCGAACACCGCGTTGCAAATCCATGCCTGTGTACGGTGCAGCTCTCGCGGCGGCTTCTGCCGCATATTGCGAACCATAAGCTTAAAACGGTCGCCGAGCATTATTCGATAGACCTTGTCGATCATCACCGCGCAAAAGCCGATGCCTATGCGACCGCACACATTTTTGTCAACCTGCTGATGAAGATCCGCGATGAGGGCGTGAATGACATTTCAGGCCTGCGTCAGTTCAGCTCGCGAAATAATAAATATGCCAAACGACTTTACGCCTGAGGGCAGCAATCAACAGGGTCTTGAGATCAGGCCGACACCGCGTGCGGAAATGGATCTTTTTCCGCTCGATTCTTTCCCGTATGAGTTCTCGGGCAGCGAGATATGGGTTGACTTTGAGATACCCGAGTTCACTGCCATCTGCCCTTTCTCGGACTTCCCTGATTTTGCGGTCATAAGGCTCAAATACATACCGAATCGGCTGTGCATTGAGCTAAAAAGCCTCAAACTTTACATAAATTCATTCCGCGATGTAAAGGTGTTTCACGAACATGTAGTGAATATCATTCTCGAGGACTTTGTCGCCGCGTGTGACCCGCTGCGTGTCGAGATAGAAGGCGACTTCCATGTTCGCGGAAACATTAAGACAGTGGTGAGGGCAAGCTATAAGAAAGGCATCAGTGAGTAGATGCCGATAGCGAACAGCCGCCGGCATTGCCATGCTTTGAGCAAGCTGTCTCAACCAGCTGATCGACAACATCGCCGACCTGCTTGCCGATGGCAACTCGGGCATTTGAAAGCTCGGAAACCACAAGGAAACGAGCCTTTTCCATTAGCGTCTGCTCGCGGAACGAGAGCTTTTTTGAACGGCTGAGAAACGACAATTTCTTGAGAACATCGGCGACCTCAAAGACGTTGCCTGACCGCACTTTGTCGATGAAATCTTTTGAGCGGGTCTTCCAGTCCGATGAGAGTTCTTCGAAATCGTCGCCGAGCTGTTCGAGAAGCTGCCTGCATTGTTTCGTATTTATCAGCGGCCTGATCCCGAGGGTGTCAACGGTCGCATCGGGTACAAAGATCGTAGAGTTATCACAAAGGAGCCTGAGCGAGAAACCGCTCAAGACCTGAGTGCCGTCATCGAATTCTTTGCGGGCCTCGACCACGCAAACACCCTGATTCGGGTACGCGACCTTTTGCCCTATGGTAAGTGCCAACATCGCTTCTTTTGTGAAAAGACGGGGCTTTAACTACAGATAGCCGACCACTCACACGCGGCCTCACAGCAAATCCTGCTCATCAATATAAGCCGATGATAGCACACTCTTGCGCCAAAATGTAAGAAAAATTTGCTTTGCGGCACTGCTGTCCGACAGCGGGGCAATGGCGTCATTCGATGCTGCGAGGGTGGATCAGTTCGCGTAAGTTCCCGCTGCCTATCGTAACCTTGCTCCACGAAGCGGCGTCGAAGGTTATACCAGCAAGCGTGCCGGTCGGCATCGACACCCCAACATCGGTCAAACGTGCGGTCAAAGACGACATCGTAGGCTCATGCCCGACGAACATAACGGTCGTAAGCATATCTGAAAGGCCGTTCACGAGGTCAAGGAGCTGTCCGACAGTCGCTTCGTAGATGCGAGGTTCGATCGTGATCGGCCAACCGCTGTCAGCGATCACAAGTTCGGCGGTACTGCATGCCCGTATTGCTGATGATGTGATCACCGCTTCGGGGATGAGGCCGTTCGCCCGCATATACTTGCCGATGGCAGCGGCAGCGCGTCTGCCGCGTTCATTCAACGGGCGGTCGTGATCGGCAAGCGATGCATCGCCCCATTCCGATTTGGCATGCCTCATCAGAAACAGCGTTCTCATATACACAGATGGTTGAAACCTCTTATCAACGAGTTTCGTAAAACCAGATCAACGGTTAATGCATCTAACCTCACGAACAACGCAATTGTAAACCATTGTGAAAGGGACGATCGATAAAGCAAAGTTCATCAAGATCCTCGCGGGTTTTTTTCTGCTTCTGCTTATGTTCGAATTCGTATCGCACGGCGCGATCTGCCGTGCCGGCTATCACCACAGCACGGATGCCTCAGTCACCGCCAAAGACAGCGGCCACGAAGACCCGTGTGCGACGATGATCTTGTGTTCGGATTCGAAACGGCAGGACGATCTAAGCCCCGTCCGCGGACACGATGCCGGCTCGCATAACGCCTTGTTCGCACAGTTGTTCACCAAAGCCGTCGAAGCCCCTGTGATCAAACAGGGCGTAAAGCCACTCTACGACGCACAGGCCCTTTTCAGGCCGCCTGACCCTCTATTTCATCCGCCGGAACCGACCGCATAAAGGACCGCACTATGCCTGAACAGGCATGTTTCGCATTGCGCCTCTTTTGCGCCTGAAATGGCGTTTCCTGCATGGCGGGCATCGGCCTGCCGCTACGGTTCCGATGATATGAGATACACGATATTTTTCTTTTTTACCATTATTGCCCTTTCCTTTTCCGCCAACGCCCAAACCACCGGCGCGATCACAGGCCGTGTTACGTACGGCAGCGATAAAAGCCCGCTGCACAGCGTTTCGGTGCAGCTCGTCGAGCTGAGCCGCTCAGCAGCCACCGACGACCAAGGCGTTTATACCTTTGTGAATGTTCCGCAAGGAACTTATCGAATTGTCGCCCATCTCGAGGGTTTTTCCGACACAAAAGACCCGGTTACGGTGGCTGCGGGCCAAACCGTAACAAAGAATATAGAGATGCAGCTCGCCGGCGTGCGCGCGGAAGTTACCGTAACCGCCAGCGGTGCGGAACAGACACCTTTTGAGTCAATTGCCTCGGTCAGCAGTGTTGATTCGACGGCGCTTGCCGCGCGCGGCGGCATTAGCCTTGGCGAAGCTCTTGATAATGCGCCGGGTGTTGCCAAGCGTTCAGCAGGCCCGGGCGCATCGCGGCCTGTTATTCGCGGTTTCGACGGCGACCGCGTAAAAATTGCATCGGACGGCATCGGTGTCGCCTCGCTCGGTTCGCAGTCGGGTGACCATGCCGAGCCGGTAGATGTGTTGGCGGCCGACCGCATCGAGATCGTAAAAGGGCCTGCAACACTGCTTTACGGAAGCAATGCCATGGGCGGCGTTGTCAATGCGGTCAGCGGGCATGATGAAGGCGCACATCCCGGGCTTCGCGGCTTTCTGTCCGGCATCGGAAGCAGTGTTGACCGGCAGGCATCGGCGGCAGGCGGCATGGAATACGGAACTGATCGCTGGGTGGCTTGGGGCAACGGCAGCGCGCAGCGTACCGGAGATCGAGTCGCAGGCGGCAATTTCGGCAAGGTCCAAAATTCATCGGTGCGAAGTGCGGCCGGCTCGGCAGGTTTCGGATACTACGGCAAGAAAGCATTCGTGAACGGCAGCTACAGCGAGTATCAAAGCCGCTACGGCATACCGCTCGATATCTTTGGGGCCGACCCCGAGGTCCGCTCGATAAGAATGCGGCGCGGCGACCTGCGGCTGAATTTCGGCTACAGCGACCTGTCGATGCCGATCACGAATATTAAGATCACGGCCGATCTGAGCCGCTATCGCCACTACGAGATGCAGGGCGACGAGATCGGTACGACCTTTCGGAATAACGTCAATTCATTACGCGGTATGTTCGAGCAGCGGAAGGCCGGAAGGCTGACGGGGCGTTTCGGCTTTGACGCATCAAGCCGCAAATTCTCGGCCGTCGGCACCGAAACTCTCATCAATGGGCCTATCAAGCAAACAGAAACGTCAGTATTCGGGCTTGAAGAGCTGAAGTTCGACCGCGTTGTACTCCAATTCGGTGGCCGCATCGAGCGCAATGCTTATGATCCGCAGGACGTGCTCTTGCCGAAACGTGAATTCACCGGAGCTTCGGGCTCTGTCGGCGGCCGCATCGGCTTATGGAACGGCGGTGCGTTCGTCGCGAACTATTCACACTCATATCGTGCCCCGGCTCTGGATGAGTTGTACAACAACGGCCCGCACGACGGCACCCTTCTTTTCGAGGTCGGCAACCCAACGCTCATGCCCGAGGTGAGCGATGGGATCGACCTTTCCATTCGGCATCAGAGCACGCGGTTCAAGGCTGAGGCAAATTACTTTTACTATCACATTCGCAACTTTGTATTTTTGGCGCCGTCAGGCACGCTCGATAGCGGCAGCGGTTTCGAGATCGCAAACTATACGCAAGGCAACAGCCGCTTTGCCGGCACCGAATTGTCGCTTGATGTTAGAGCGAACAAGTTTTTGAACCTCACATCGGGACTCGATCAGGTAAGTGCCGAACTCGCGAACGGCACGCCGCTGCCGCGCATAGCACCGCTTCGCGGGCGCGTCGGGCTTGATATCCATTTCCGCTCTATAGCCGTAAAGCCCGAATTCATCGGCGTTGCACGACAAGACAGAACATTCACGAACGAAACACCGACGGCGGGTTACGGCATTATGAACCTGAACGGAATGTACGTGATCTCGGGCAAGCACACTGCTCAGATATTCTCTGTCGCGGCATACAACTTGACCAATAAGCTGTACTACGACCACATCTCGTTCATTAAGAGGCTTGCACCGGAGGCAGGCCGAGGTGTGCGTTTTAGCTATACGATCAGGTACTTCTAGCAGATCGAAAGTGTAGTATGATTGAAAAATACTATTTAGAGGAGACGAGGGACGGGCGGTCTTCCGGCCGATCGCGGATCGTCCCGTTGGAGATATGATTACAGAAACGATCGACTTTACTACATCGAACGGCCGCTCAAGTGCCTATGTTGCAATGCCGGAAGGCGAGGCCGCAAAGGCTGTTATAGTCGTGCAGGAATGGTGGGGCCTTAACGACCACATCAAGGACATCGCGGGGCGCTATGCTAACGAAGGCTTTGTCGCCATTGCTCCCGACCTTTATCGCGGTGTTTCGACCGACGATCCTGCTGAAGCCTCAAAGATGATGCACGCATTGGCCTTCGAGGACGGCGTTAACACGATAAAGTGCTCAATTGATGCCGCACGCAAGAAATATGGCATTTCGCACTTCGGCATTACGGGCTATTGTATGGGCGGCACGTTCGCACTGCGTTCGGCATGCGAATTGGAAGGTATCAGTGCCTGCGCGGCCTTCTACGGCGACATTCCCGAGGATGATGTACTCCGGCAGCTTACTGCTCCGGTAATTTTCATCTCGGGAAAACGCGACGCTTGGATCACGCCGGAAAAGGTCGCCGGACTCGAAAGAGCCGCCGACCGATTCGAGCTGCCGGTAACCTCGCTCGTGTATGATGCAGACCACGCATTCTTTAACGACACGCGGCCGGATGTTTACGATGCAGCCGCGGCAAAAGATGCATGGGCCGTAGTAACGGGATTTTTTAGCGACAAGCTCTGATCCATCGCAATGTCAGACGGTCAATTCGGCAGGTTCCTCGGCTGTCAAAGCTTGCGGCGACAGCCGCTTGTGTTCCTGTTTCTGCAAGTACATCTTGGCGTCTGCCTTTTCGATGGCCGCCTCGATCTCGGCGATATTTGCGAAATCCTCAAACGCGTGTGAGACGCGGATCGTGATCGGCTGATAAACACCGTCGAGAATGATGCTCGACAGCGATCGGTTCATCCGCGACATTCTGCACAAAGCGGCCTCGGATCTGAGGCCGATCATTATTACGAAGAACTCATCGCCGCCCCAGCGGAAGATCAGGTCTTCGGCGCGTATGACGTTTCGGATGGCCCTGACGACAGCGCGGATGGCCGCATCACCCGCGGCGTGGCCGTAAACGTCATTCAATTCTTTCAGATCGTCGATATCAAAGAAGCCGACGCAGCCGGCCGATCCCGAAGAGCCGTCGCCGTGCGTTGCCAAATAGCCGTGAAAGGCATGGCGGTTCAGCGCGGTCGTCAACGGGTCGATGTGGGCCAGCTCTTCAAGCTTCTCGTGTGCCTCACGCAGCCTTTCATTCGCGGTCTTGACGTCCGAAAGGACCTTTTCAAGCAGTACGATCACCATACCGAAGCCGAGCAGCGTCTGCAGCACCAGATCGGCGACCGCGTTGTAACCGAGATATTCCGCCGGAACGGTTAACCAAGGCCGCAGCGTGAATACGATAAGCGACTGCGCAAGATCGATAATCAACAAGCCCAACGCTACGAGCATCACGCGGCTGCCGAAACTCTTGATGCCGCTCTGCCATACGGCAAAGAATGCGATAGCGAAGAATCCGCTCATTATGACCGAATGGATTTTTAGCGTGAGTGTTACATCCTCACTCAGGAACGGCAGGCTGAACGCGGCCAGAATAAATGGGATCGCAAATATCTCGGTTGAAAGACGCAATTCCGAGTTTGTCCTTAGGCTTCGGCATCCTGCAACAAGCAGATAACCGAAGAAGTACTGCGCGAGAAAGTAAAAGCCGAATAACTGGTATGAAAAACCGTCGTAATCAAAGGCCAGGCGAAGGCAAAATAGTGAGAATGAAAGGAAAAGCCATGCGTTCGTCCAATACTTCAGGGCAGCCAGGTTCAGGGATCGACGCAGGAATAACGTCAGGAGCGTGATCAAGGATACGCCGGCAATTTGAATGATCAATCCGATCTTGGAATCCATACAAAATGATCGCGGGGATGAGGAAGGCTTATTTGTTGGGAACTACGCGGCAGCGATGTGAGGAAAGAGCGCCGTGAGGCCACGCTCTATTACATTGTAATATAGCCGAGCGGCTCTCGTCCAGAACTTTTATTGTAGGAATTCTAACAGCTCGGAGGCGTTAGGAAGTGCTGTTCTTGCCCCGAGGGCGCGACATTTTAATGCCGCGACTGCATTTGCCGCGCGGGCCGCATCCTCGACCGTCATATCTGTAAGCAGGCCGTAAAGCAGCCCGACGCGGAATGAATCGCCGGCACCTGTCGTATCTTTGCAGCCGCCCGGAACGGCCATACCGTCGGTTCGGACAAAGTTGCCGCCTGCACGCAGAAGCGAACCTTTTTCGCCTAACGTAACACCCGCAACGCCGCTGCCAAAACGCTCCTGAATAGCGGCCAACGCATTCTCGTGATCGGCTATTCCGGTGAACTTAGGCAGGAAATCAGCCGACGTGATCAGGATATCTACGAGGCTGAGGAGTTCTTCGATGCCTTGAAAGATGTTGTCAACATCGATCGAGACGATAGTACCGGTTTGTTTTGCCGCAGCGGCCATCGCTATGCAGGCTTCGACGTCGTGCGGCGTGAAATGCAGGACCTTACCCGTTGCGGCCGCCGCGAGCGGAGCGTCATCGCGCGTGTATGAAAGTCCGGCTTCCCGCTGCCAGATCACGGTGCGTTCGCCTGATCTTTCATCGATGATAATAAAGGCGATCTGTGTCGCCACGCCCGGAACGGTTTCCGCGAATGAAAGGTCGACTCCTTCAGCCTCAAGGCTTTGCAGGCCGATGCGGCCCGCGGCATCATCGCCGAAACGCCCGATATATGCCGTTCTAAGCCCAAGCCGTGTAAGGCCGGCAACCGTCGTTGCGGCCTCGCCGCCCGGTGCCTGAAGATATGAGGAAAGTTCGATCTTCGAGTTGAATTTCGGATACTCAGGAACTTGGATCAAGAAGTCAACCGCGTTCGTGCCGAAGCCTACGACATCGAGAACTTTTGTGCGATCGATCTCAAATGGAAAACGCATTTTGCTCACATTCACAGCACTCGTAAGAATTGCCTTGCCAAATCAATACTGAGCGCGATAGATTGAATAACAGGCTCCTATTCTCGCTTGAAATTCGAGAATGAGGCAAGCCAGACCATCCGATCCTTGGAGCCGAATAAGAGATGCCGACATCTGTCTGTCCCGAATGTGCCGAATCAGTTTTTGTTGATGCCGAGTCAGAGCAGGGTGATACTGTCACGTGTGATGAGTGCGGCGCTTTGCTGACCATCGTCGGTCTCGATCCGATCGAACTCGATCCTATCGCCGATGATGATGAATATGACAGAGGCTCAAAAGCGTACGACGATTACGAAGATGACTATGACGACAATTTCTGACCGAGATCGCCGTCATCGGTCATTTTGACCGAGTATTTCAACGCATCCCTTCATTCTGACACATCAGTTTACTGTGTCGTTCCCTCTTGCAACCCGGCTAAGTGTGTATTTTCAAAGGCCATCCTTACGCAGCCGTGATTGGCACGCGATTTGTTTAGATCATTGACGGCAGTACTTCGTTCGGCGAACTTTTGTATCAGCCAAATGTTATGAAGCTAAGATTACCTTCCTACAATGGTAATAGGGCCAAGCTGGCCGCAGCGATCGCATTCAGCTTGGTGGTTTATGCCGCAGCCTATTTATATTTTGGCGGAGCGATAACCGCTTTGCTTGCACCATTCGGCGTACTCGCCGTCGCAGCCTATCGTATCCACATCCGCCGGCTTGAGAGAAAGAACGAACAGCTTGTAAAGACCAACAAGATACATATCGCAACGGTCGAGGCCCTTGCCACAGCGATCGATGCGCACGACCAGAGCGGCTCATCCCACGTACGGCGTATGCAGATCTATTCTGTCGGGCTTGGCAGGGCCGTCGGTATGTCCCGCGATGAGGTCGAGGCGCTTCGAACGGCCGCTCTTCTCCACGATATCGGCAAACTCGCCGTGCCCGATCATATCCTCAACAAGGGTGACGAGCTTACACCGATCGAATTTGAAAAAACAAAGATACATTCAACGGTCGGGGCGGCGATCCTTAATTCGATACAATTCGAATCGCCGGTCGCACCTGCTGTAAGGTCGCATCATGAGAACTGGGACGGCACAGGCTATCCGGACGGTTTGGCAGGGGAATTGATACCTCTTTCCGCACGCATCATCGCCATTGCCGATGCGTATGACACATCGCTTAGTGCGAGGTCGATGTTCAAGGTCAGCTCTCGCAAAGATGCCCGCGAGGTGATACTTCAGGGCGCCGGCAAGCTGTTCGATCCGGTGTTGGCCCAGGTCTTTCTCAAACATCTGACAGCGTTCGAGGCCGAGATCGAAGAAGCGGGCCTCAGCTACGAGGCGGAGTTGGCATCGGAACGATCCGGCCACGGACGCGATTCATTCGTATTCCACATCAAGGAAGCCAACCGTGAGGCTAACCGCTTGTTCGAGATAGCTCGTGAATTCGGCTCGGTGATGAATATTCAGGATACGCTTGCAATGTTCGCCGGCAAGGTCGCCGAGTTCGTCCCGTTCGATACATGTGCGATCTATCTTGTCGATGATACATATCAGCATGCTGACGCTGTGTATGTTGAGGGCGAGAATGCCGAGGTGCTTGGCTTGCGGCGGATCCGGATCGGTGAAGGAGCCACGGGCTTTGTACTAAAGCACTGCGAAAGCGTTAAGAACGTCAATCCGGATCTCGATTTTGCCCATTCACTCGAGCACGTAGATGATGAATATACTTCGATGGTATCGCTGCCGCTGATGTCCGCGGGTGAACTTCTCGGTGCGATCTCGGTGTATTCAAAGAAGATCCATGCGTATTGCGATGAGCATGTTCGTTTGCTCGAAACCGTTTCGCAGCTGGCGGCGGACGCGATCTATAAATCACGCTCGCACGAAGAAGCACGGGCATTTGCTCTGACCGACCCGATGACAGGCCTGCCAAATGAGCGAAGCCTCCGGCTGCAGTTCGATCGCGAGGTCGCCCGTGCTGAGCGCCACCGTGCGGGTTTCCAGGTCGTAATGCTTGACCTCGACGGCTTTAAGGCTGTTAACGACTCGTTCGGACACCAGACCGGCGACGAGATGTTGTATGAGATCACACAGGTCATTCTCGGCCAGCTTCGCGAGTATGATTTCCTTGCACGCTACGGCGGAGATGAGTTCGTGGCGTTGATACCCGAGACGGATAACTCCGTGATAATGGATGTGTGCGACCGTATAGAGAAAGCCGTCGGCGAGTTTGAGCTGATCGTCAATGCAGACAAGTCGGCCCGCGTCGGCGTCAGCATCGGTGCGGCATATTGCGCTGACAGCACAACCACTTTTGAGGACTTGATAAGCGCGGCCGACCGTGCGATGTATCAGCAAAAGAAGCTCCGCAAGCTGCGCCAGCGGGACCCGCGGGTATCGCTTCCCGCCGCACAGTTGGCCGACGTGATAAATGCCGAAGGAGATCCGCACATTCCGCAGGTGTCAGCCGAATTCGTTGTCGAGCTGGATGAGACGCACGTTGTTGCGTGAGCGGAGGCGTGCCGCGTCAGAAGGCCTGTGCAAATCGAAAGTGGATCTGTGTCTGCTGCAGCCGATAGGTTGCGGGCGGCGCCGTTCCCTGCGGTATCAGGAACTGCGGCGGATTCAGCAAGTAGCCGACATCCACTCCCAACTCACCGCCTACGGGCGTCTTTAGCCGCAAACCGAGCCCAACGGTGTTCGTCCACAATGCCCGCAGATTCCGCCGCAGCAGGTCGTTCGCAGGAACTTGAGGCGGCTTGAAGATGTCGCCGATCCGCCGGAAGACGTTTCCGCCGTCATAGAATGGCACCGCTCGCAGCGTCTTGGTCAGCGGTATTCGTGCTTCGAGATTTACGATGGCCAGAGCGTTGCCGCCAAATGGTATGGTAAAAGGATCGAGCGTAACGATCTGGCCGCTGCTGTTTCGGAAGGTGCCCTCAGGAACGACGACCACGCGCGGTCCCGCTTCTTCGAAATTAAAGCCTCGCAGCGTATTCGAACCGCCGGCAAAGAAGCGCTCGCTGACAGGCAGCAACCCGTTAAGATCTCGAAGATTCGGGTCAGTGCCAAAGCGGTTCCGCGCCGAGAACGCCTGAGCGAGGCCGATCACCGCACGCCCCGCCAGCGTTGTGTTATGAAGCTTCGTCAGCGTGTAATAGTGGTTATAGGACGCCTGAAACTTGTGAAAACCGATATTGGCCCCCAGCTGCGGTATCGACACGTTATATTCGGCGGTGATATAGCTTCCGTTCGTAGGGTCGCTTGCGTTATAGCGGCAAGGATCTCCCAGTTCACCTTTTTCGATCAGCTCCAGCAGCGAGTATGCACGAGTGCAGTTCGTACGTGTATCGCGGGCAAATGTCGCTCCGAAACCCGAGATGCGAACACGCCTGTCCGGCATCAAAAGATCCTTTATCAGCAGGCTTTCGATGTTCTGCAGGCGGACGTCCTCGAACCTGTAGCGGACGAACAGGATGCTTCGGTCGCGGCGGCTGAGCGTCCGGCTCGTCTCGGCGGACAGCGTCAGACGGTTGATCGTAGGGCGGCCCGCGGCATTGCCGAATTCATCGATCGGCACGCCATGTTCATCAATACGCTGCACAATGCCGAACGTGCCTTTATCAAAAGCTGACCTGAAGAACCGCGTTACGGTCGAGTCGCGTTGATACTGAACCGAAATGGTCAGCGGTGCGAACTTATCCTTTTCGCGGATGAACCGCGGGTTGAACAGGTCGAGCTGAGCAAGCTGCTGGCGTCGGCTCAGGCGAACTCGTGCGCCGCCCTGCCAAAGCTTGCCCAAAAGATCGACGTGCCTGATATCAAAAAAGCCGTTCGGGCCGAGTTCCGTCGAAAAGCCGCCGCCGTATGTCATAAGCCTTGCGGGCTGCTCAGAGACGTTGATGATAAGATCGCTAAGCTTCTCGCCGGAATCGGTACGGCCGACCTCACGCGGCTTGACCGTAACTTTATCGAATGCATCCGTCGCGTAGAGGTTCTGTTCGGTCGCATAGACATCGCGCGAACGCAGAAGGTTGCCGGTACGTAGCGGCGACGCCCGCAGCACCGCAGAAGGCCGTACATTCTTTTGACCGTCAACCAACACGCGGTTGATGCGTACCGGCGTACCCTCATTCTCTACCTTGAATTCGATATCGATCCGGCGTGTTTCGCTGTTCGGAATGGCAGGCACTTCAGATACGGTGAATGAGACCCGCGCATCATAAAAGCCTTGCTCCGAATAATATTCCGAGAGTTTGCGCGTCGCATTTCGGAATTTCGCACGCGAATATGCCTCGCCCGCAAGCGGCGGAAGCACTGCACGCAGCGTTGCATCCGAAACGGCTTTATTGCCTGCTATCGTTACATTGCGGACGAATGTCCGCGGGCCTTCATCCACCTGAAAAGTGATAATGAGGTCGTCGCTAGTGATGCCGACACCTTGGTTGACATGAACCTCAGCCTCGCGATAACCAAGCTCCGCCATAAGCGATGCTATGGTCGCCGCATCTGCCTCGAGCGTTGGTGTGCTTGTATAGCCGCGGCCGTAGCCGAATAGCGGTATCACGCCGAGCAGATTTGCCTCCTGTGTGGAGAGCACGGTACGGATGTCCTCGATACTCATTGCGGACGTGCCGCGTATCGTCATACGCCGTAGGTTAAATTTGCGGTTGAGATAAGCGTTGTATTTTATATCGACCTTATGTTCTGCTAGGTCAGAACTGCCGAGCGCAGAACAAAGGAACTCATTGCCGTTCGCCATCGGTTGGCCGTTGCTGTCGATGAGCTGCGGTTCGACCGAGCATACGGCGCGGACGTCGGCAAAGAAGTAGCCCAATTCCTGAAAATGCGTTTCAAGCCTGCGTTCGCCTTCGACGATCGCCGCATAGTCGAGCGTACCCTCGCGTTTTACCGGCAGCAGCTTATTCAGGCTCCCTTCGGATACCTTTTGCTTCTTGCCCATTGCGTCGATCGAAACCTTGATGGCCGGCCCGACCCTGCCCGTGATCGAGACTGAAATAAGGTTCTTCTCGCTGTCATAAACGACTCGCGGATCATCAATGAACGGCGCGTAGAACTCCTTTTGACGCAGTACCTTACGTATTGTCTGCATTTCGCGGTCGAGCCGGTCGCGTGAATACAGGCCGCCCGCTTCAAGGCCGAGTTTCTCTGTCGAAAACGTACCGGGAAAGCCGTCGATCTTTACTTCGACACCCTCGACCCTCGCTTGTACACCCGGCGTTACCGTGAAGACGGCGTTGATGTCATTCACGTTCGCGGCGGTACTTTTTGCAAATGTAGCTTCACTCTGATAAAAGCCGCGCTCACGCAGGTATTCAAGTATCTGATCGACATTGTTACGCAAGACGTTGTCGCTAACGGCGACACCCGATTCGAGAATATTGAGTTTGAAGAGCAGCTCCTGCTCAGTCACCTTATCACCGACCGTCTCGCCTACCTTGACCGTTACCCTGTCGATCCTGGTCTTTTCGCGAACTTTGAAATCCAACGCGACACCGCCCTTGTCATTGAGCAATGCCGTAACTACTACCGACGCGGCAAGGCGTGTGTCATAGATGGCGGTTATCGCATCGTGGACGGCCGTCGATGAATATATCGTTCCGGCGAGCGGCGCAACGATCGCACGGATCCGCTCAGCGTCTGAAAGGTCCGGTTCGCCGACATCGAAAGACACCCGGGCCGAGTCGATCCTGCGAAACTCGTACTTGCTTTGCCCGAAGCCAAGGAGCACACACGCAAAGATCGACATCACGGCAAACATTGCCATTATCAAGCATTTATGACGTCTCGGATGTTCTTTCACTCTGAGGGCCTAGAATCTTCTCCTAAAACGTACTTCGAAGCTGAAGTTATCGCGGTTGCGTGTTACGTTCGTCAGCGAACGCTGCTCGTATTGGGCAACAAACGACAGTTTATTCGAGACCCTGTATTCGAGTGCGAGCACCTGATTCTGGTCCTGCGAAAGATTCGTCGCGTAAGTAACACGGAGATTGTTATTGATCTGCCGCCCGACCGTCAGCCGTGCCGAGGCACCGACGCCGGCCTGCTGTCCCGAGATGATCGGGTCGATCTCAAAGACGTTAAGCCCGAACAGCTTGTTCGTTGCACGCCGTGCCGGTGCATTTATTATAGAATCCGTAATTATCTCAGCAGCAGTGTTGATGCCGCTTTGTGCCAGCGTCGGAATGCCGCCTGCGGTGTTCGCAAGGCTTCCGGTCGTTATCAGCGAGACAACATCGTCGCTCGGCAGTGCAGGCACTGAGCGGACATTTGCGGTCAGCCTTTCAGTATCCTTAAGCGGCCCCGAAAGATTGACGAATATCTGATAGCCGTTTATTTCGCTCTCGGCCTGCAGATCGATGACAGGCTCGATGGTGGTGTCGGGCGGGAACTCCAGTACGCCGCGTTGGATGTCGTAGCGGTCGTTGCGGTAGAACATCGTGCCGCTGTTCGCCGTGATGCGGCCCGAAAGCCTCGGCTCATTTGCGTCGCCTGTGAGCACAAGCGAAACTGACGCGGTCAGATCGGCGATGTTATTTCTGACGGTCAAGGCATCGCGGCCCTCTATCACGAGGTCGAATCGCGGCGGTGCGATCGAACTCGGGCCGGATGAGATCGGCCGCTCGTGCCGGGCACCGATCACGTTAGCAAGGTCGATGTCATGCGAATAGAGGCTGCGGCGTGCATATACGCGGCCGCCGATAGTAACCTGCAAGACGTTCGCACTGCCGCCTCTTATGCCGGTGATGTCGATGCGCGCATCGCCCGTCGTTATAAAATCCTGCGGCAGCGGAACCGTAACATTGCTTCCGTTCAGCGAAAGGCGGAATGACTGTACGCTGAGGCCATTCAATATCGCACCGCCGCCGGCTGTGAATTTTCCCCCGCCTAGATAACCCGACATATTCTCGATATCGGCTTGATCGGATGAGAAAATGACCCGCGCTCGGATCCTGTCGAGCGTGAGGCGATCGGTGCCGATAAAAGCGGCGAACGATGCATTCTCGGTCGAAGCGGTACCGGAAAGGCGGCTTTGCGTATTCTGCCCCGTGATCCTGACCGCAACATCTGCAAGGCCCGCGTAGAATGTGTCCTTTGTAAAAAGATTGACCAGATTGAGACTGATACGGCCGTTGATCGAAAGGTCGTTGACGGCATCGGCGGCAAGCGCCTTCGTGCCCGCTATGGCCATGTTCGAGCCGCTGCCGGCGAACTTTGCATTCTCAAAGACGACCTCGCGTGCGTTGAACTTGATCGATACGGGTTCAGCGGCCGCAAGCGGCGTATCCTGGATCGTCATCGAGAGCTGTGAGAATTGAGCCGAACCGCTAAGGCCCCGGGAAGAAAATTCAGGCTGCCCGCTGCTGTTCGGCTGCCGCAGCGTTCCGCTCAGCTCGACACGGCCGGTGGCCTTGCCCGTGATCGGAATGTCCTTGAGCTGCGGAAAGAAGGCCAAATACGGCGTGAGCGAGTTATCGTTCAGTACGGTCGATGCCTCAAATGGCAGCATCGCATCGTCAAAGTGCATTGTTCCTGCGATGGTCTGGAGACGGCCGTCCAGCGTTGCCGAAAGGTTTGCGGTCAGCTTTTGATCGGCCGTTCTGCCCTCAAAAACAACATCGCCGAACGGGCTCTCGCCGATGGTTACGGCGCGTGCAACCCCGTTGAAGTTGATGTTGTATGTTGAGGTCATGTCGGCTTCGCCCTGTGCCGTGCCTTCGACATCAACAAGCCCTGTTATCGCAGGTATGCTGTCATTTGGCGGCAGCAGCGACAATACAAGCGGGAACGGCAACGCCTTTGCATCGAGGCTGAGGTCGAAGCGCGTGGTCGCTCGGTCGTATTCGCCGGTTGCGGCCATGTACCCTTGCCCGAGCTTGATATTCGCCGTTTCAAAGCGGATCAGCGTATTTTCAAATGTCGCCTTCGCGTGCAGCTCATCAAAATTGTGCTTAGCGATCTGGCCGTTGACGGCTGTCAGGTCAAGACTGCCCGTTGCCTTGTTCGGCAGGCCGGAGATCTTGACCGTCCCTGTGGTTCGGCCGTTGAGGTCGGCTATGCGGGACGGAAGGTCAATGGGCAAGGCCCCCAACAGGTCTCCGGCATTGACTCCATCAAGGACGGCATCGATCGCCACGCTGTTCGGTATCCCGAACGGTGCCTTTATCTCAAAGGCTGCCTTGCCTCCGCCCTGCTGTGTCAGCACACCATTGCGGAGCGTAACGGAATTGGCGTCGGTAAGAATATCCGCGGTTACCCTGCCGACAGCACGATGCCTCATTATCACTTGCTCAGCCGATGCCTTTGCGTCCATATTCGGCTCGAAGATGTCGCCCGTAAGACGCGCCGTCATCGCAAAATTGCCCGCAACGCTTAGCTGCAGGTCGTGAAGCTGGTCATTCAACTCCGGGAACGCACCCGTAACCTCAAAGATCCGCTGCACCTCGCTTCCGTCCGTCGAGTTCAGCGACAGAGCAAGGTCGGAATCCTGCCCGCGCATATCAAAGCGTCCTGTTCCGGTCAGCTTTGATGACCCTGTTGAGAGGTCAAGATCGGCGATCGAAACAAGGCCGTTAGCGGCACTCAGGCCGAAACGGCCGCTGATAGGCACCCTGTCATCGCCGCTGCCGAGAGTATTCGCCGTTATGGTTCCTTTCACTTCACCGCTCGATGTACGGTAATCGGTTCCGCCGAATTTCAGATGGACCGAGCCGTTCGCGGTTCCGTCAAGCGGTACGATGCGGCCGGCCTGCACGGCGATAAGCTTTGATAGGTCGATGCCGGCAAAGTCAACGTCAACTGCCGAGCGTTTTCGGTTGCTCAGACCGACGCGGATCGTGCCGTCGATGCTGCCGTTCATCGCCTCGGCTGTGAGCGATGTAAGATCGACCGCGTCATTGTCGATCGTAACTTTGGCAGAGCCGCGGCCGAGCGCGATGCTGCCGACCGTTCCGCCGCCGATGCTCATATCGGCACTTGCACGATATCGGCCCGCGGGTTCGACAACAAAAACCGGCTGTCCGAACTTGACCGCATCAAGGCTGCCTCCGGGCGAGCCCTTGCCTTTTACAAGAGCTATATTGCCCGCATCTATGTCGTTCGAACTGCCTTGCACGATGCCGTTGCGGATCGAGAGGCGTATGCCGCCGATATTCACCTCGCCGAGGCGTGCCGAGCCTGTATCGATCGCAGCAACACGCGAATGGTCAGAGTAAATAGTTGTCAGGCCGGGCGTGTGGCCGATGGTTACTTCCGGAGCGTCAATGCCGCTTATGACCGTGCCGTCCGATTCGACCCTTGCGGCTCTCACGTCGGAGAAGGTCATTTGCGTGTCGCGTTTCTTGTCCAGAAGGCGGAAAGCACCGGCGGTGAGATCTATGATGCCGGCACCCGCGATACTGCCGTTGGGCGAGTGAACATCATTTACCGCAACCTCTGTGTCCGAACCGGCGTGCTTTACTGTTATGCCGCGTCCGGTAACGCCGTCAAAGGCGTACTCAGGCGCGGCGAGGCGCTTCGCCGAGGCGGCCGGTGCGGAGATCTCAAGCCTTCCTTTCGGCAGCAGCAGCCGCATATCGCGTGTACGAAGTGCATCAAAGGTAAGGTCGCCGATGCTGAACTTTTGTGCAACGCCGTCACCGACCGCGGCCCGCAGTTCGCGGTCTTTATACTCGGCAAGCGCATCGCGCAGAAAGAGTTTCCCGAAGGTCAAAGCTCCCGTTTCGGCAGCTGCCGCCTGCAGTTCGCCGACCCACCGAAAGTCCGTTCCGGTGCCGCGAATGTTGCCGAAAAGGTTGAGCATATTGACCTTGAAGTCACCGAATGTCAGCATCTCGGCCACAGCACGTCCGTTGCCCTCATAGTTGGCATTTGTGCCGTTCATAGTTGCCGACACATTCACGGCTTTCAGGTAAACACCGTCGGCACGAAGGGCTTCCGAATCGATCGTCCCTTCGATCTTGTACTGTTCACCGGCCCCGCTGATCTTCCCTTTGAAATTGCCTACGCCGCGCAATGCTGTCGTGCTAGCAAGGAGCATCGAGGCTTGTGTAAGATCGACCGTCGAGTTGATATCGCCCGAATAGTTCAAGTTCTTCCAGTCGTCAAGCCGTCCGCTCGCAGAAGCCTCGCCCAGCGGCGAGCGGACAGTAACCTCAGTAAGGTCTGCACCCGTACCATCGATAACACCGTTCGCACGGATATCGAGGTTTTCGACCGTCCTGTCATCATAGGAGAAGGCAGAACCTGATGAAGACAAGTTGAATCGAGAACGCGGGTCGCCCGCCGCCGTCCTTTCGCCGGTCGGTGTCAGCCCGATACCGAGATCCTTTGCCTCGCCGGCGATCCTGTGTGAGATGTCGCCAAAATGTACTACGCTGTCGCGCACGGCAACATTGACCGCATCATAGCGAAAGCTCAGGCGGCTGCCTTCCTCGCTTTCGATCAAGTGAATGCCTGAGAAATTCGAACGGCCGTTCTCGTCAAATTTTATAAAGAGTTCAGCTCCGTCGATCTCAGTTCTGTCGATGCTGATCTCGCGTGAGAGCTTCAACGCCAGCATATCGATGAGCGTGAATTTGAAACGCGCATCACGAACGATAAGCAGCGTCTCGCCGTTAGCCTTGTTGCTGAAAACGGCATTTTCGAGACGGAGTTCGAGCGGTGAAGGAAAAACGCGAAATGCGTCGGCCTTAAAGTCCACGCCCATTTCGTCGAGCCGCGCGATGAATTGGCTCTTTATGTAACCGTCAAAAACGCCCGCACGGAAGAGGCCGTAGATCAGAGCTGTGCCGAGAACGGCCAATATGGCCAGAAAGCCTGCCGCGGCCAGCAGTTTACGGCGTAGAGGGAAAGGCCTGCGATCTGCGTTCTCATCCGGCCTTTCCGAATTTTCATCCCTATCACTCATCAATTGTGCGGGTCAAACGTTAACCGTTCCGACGATCTCAAAACCGAACGCGTCCACGGCATGTCCTTTCGGCGGACGGTTCGTAAGAAGCCTGATCTTTTGTATGCCGAGGTCTTTAAGTATCTGAGCACCGATGCCGATGTCGTGATGTTTGCCGTAACCGGTCTCTTTTCGTGCTGTCGCAAGGTCAACGCCCTTTTCCTGCATAACCTTATAGGTGCGAAGTTGGTGCACAAGGTCGAGGTTGTTCTCACGCTGCCGCAGATAAAGGATGACGCCGCGGCCCTCCTTTTCTATCTCTCGAAAAGCGGCCTGCATGGCATTTCCCGCCTCGCCGATCTTTGAACCGAACATTGCGAACGTAACGTTCTCGGTTTGGACGCGGACGAGTATCGGCACCGTTGCATCGGAAATGTCGCCCATGATAAAAACTGCGTGGATCTCGCCGTTCATCACGTTCTCGTAAAGTATGGTTCGCCATGTGCCGTGATCGGACGGCAGATCGGCTTCAACAAGGCGGCGAACCAGCGTCTCTTTCGAGATGCGGTATTTCACAAGGTCTGCGACCGATATGATCTTGAGGCCGTGCTTTTCCGCAAATGCGGTCAACTGCGGCATTCGGGCCATCGTGCCGTCATCGTTCATTATCTCGCAAATAACGGCCGCAGGCTTGAGACCCGCGATGCGTGCAATATCTACGCTCGCTTCGGTTTGGCCGACGCGCACGAGGACACCGCCGCGCTTTGCCCGCAGCGGGAAAACATGGCCCGGACGCGCCAGATCGCTCGGCTTTGATGCGGGATCAACGGCCGTAAGTATGGTCTTGGCACGGTCAGCGGCCGAGATGCCCGTCGTAACACCCTCGCGCGCCTCGATCGAGACGGTGAACGCCGTCCCCATGCTCGATGTATTCTCGGAAGTTTGAGCCGTCAGCTGCAACTCGTCGCAGCGTTCCTCGGTAAGCGGCAGGCAGATGAGGCCGCGGCCGTGTACGGCCATGAAGTTGATGATATCCGGCGTTACCTTCTCGGCCGCGCAAACAAGGTCGCCCTCGTTCTCGCGATCTTCATCATCGACAATGATGATCATCTTGCCGTCACGGATGTCTTGAACGGCCGCTTCGATGGGGTCAAGGGACATATTTTTTGCTTTCGAACACGGCAAATGCCGGCGCGTCAGTGCCTTGCCTAAATCTTATCGAAACCCTTGAAAATAAGCCACTAAATGCTGTACCGGCGGCTCCTTTCTGCTGTACGGCATCATTGATCGAGATCGAGGCCTTTTAGGTATTCGCGAAAACCTTCGCCGAGGTCGTCGCGCTTGAGCGCATATTCGACCGTTGCGATCAAAAAGCCCATCTTATCTCCGGCATCGTGCCGCTTGCCGTCAAGCTTTACGGCATACATCGGCCGCGATCTGAGCAATATCCGCATCGCATCGGTTATCTGGATCTCGCCGCCCGCTCCGGGCTGTGTATCCTCAATAGCGGCAAAGATATCAGGTGTAAAAATATAGCGGCCGATGATCGCAAGGTCGGACGGCGCGTCCTCAAAACGCGGTTTCTCGACCATATCCTTTATACGAAAGATGTTCGGCTCTACCTCATCCGCGTCAATTACGCCGAAGCGCGAGATCGCCTCACCCTCGACCTGCATCGTCGCAATAACCGGTGCATGAAAGCGCTCATAAACATCCATCATTTGACGAAGTGCGGGCACCTCTGCATCGACAAGGTCATCAGCAAGCAGCACCGCGAACGGCTCGTCGCCGACAAAATCACCTGCCTGCTGTATCGCATGCCCGAGGCCGAGTGCTTGTTTCTGCCGAGTGTAGCTTATCTTTGCTATGTCGGAGACCGCCCGCACTTGGTCGAACATGGCTGTCTTGCCCTTTTCTTTGAGCAATTGTTCAAGTTCGAATGAGATGTCGAAGTGATTCTCGATCGCGCTCTTGTCGCGGCCTGTGATGATCAGGATCGATTCAATGCCTGATGTGACAGCTTCTTCTACCGCATATTGGATCAATGGCTTATCAACGAGCGGCAGCATTTCCTTCGGCGAGGCTTTTGTCGCCGGAAGAAAGCGGGTGCCAAGTCCCGCTGCAGGGAAAACGGCCTTACGAATTTTATTTGTCATATCAACTTTGTTAAATTCGATGAGTCTTAACAGCGCAACAAGACCTTGATTTTAGGGCAAAATGCCGCGCCGACCAAGTTAGGAAAAGATGGGCTTGATCGAACGAAGATAAGCAGTTTAGTATGTTGGACCTCAATTTTGTCAGAGAGAATATCGACAGCGTACGTTCGGCGCTCCGAAATCGCAATTTTCCCGCGGATGCGCTCGATCGATTCAAAGAACTGGATGCCGAACGCCGCCGCGTTATCGGCGAAGCCGACCGCACGAATCAGCTTAGAAATGCTGCGAGCAAAGAGATCGGTGCGTTGATGCAGACAGGCGACACGGCCGCCGCGGAAGCGAAAAAGAGCGAGGTCGCCGGACTAAAAGAAAAGCAGGCCGAGCTTGAAAAGCTCCGTGACGAGGCCGATGCCGCTATGCACGAGCTGCTTGCAGGCCTGCCGAACATTCCTGCTGACGACGTCCCTGTCGGCGTTGATGAAACGGCGAATAAGGAGATACGCCGCATCGGTGAACCGCGCGTTTTCGACTTCGAACCGCAGGATCATGTCGATCTCGGCGAGGCTCTCGGCATTCTCGATTTTGAACGCGCGGTAAAGATCGCAGGCTCGCGTTTCGCGATATTGACCGGTGCCGGAGCAAGGCTCGAGCGTGCTTTGGTCAATTTTATGCTGGATATCCACACGGGAAAGAACAATTATGTCGAGACGCTGCCGCCGTTCCTAGTAAACCGGCAGACACTTTTCGGCACCAATCAGCTCCCGAAATTTGAAGAAGATCTCTTTCACATAAAGGATGATCGCGGCTTTGCCCTTATACCGACTGCGGAAGTGCCCGTAACTAACTATCACGCTGGCGAGATACTTGATGCTTCGGCACTGCCGAAATATTTCGTCGCATACACGCCGTGCTTTCGCAGCGAAGCGGGCAGTTACGGCCGCGACACACGCGGGCTGATACGCCAGCATCAGTTCGAAAAGGTCGAGCTTGTAAAGCTCTGTATGCCCGAAAACTCCGAACAAGAGCACGAAAGGCTTACCGCGAATGCCGAACATATCCTCGATCTGCTTGGGCTGCCGTACAGGACGGTGGTTCTGTCAACGGGTGATATGGGCTTCGGAGCACGCAAGACGTATGACATCGAGGTTTGGCTGCCGAGCCAAAGAACGTACCGCGAGATATCGAGCTGCTCTAACTGCGGCGATTTTCAGGCTCGGCGTATGAATACGCGGTTTCGCCGCAGCGGCGATGCGAAACCTGAGTTCGTACATACGCTTAACGGAAGCGGCTTGGCCGTCGGCCGCACATGGATCGCGGTGCTGGAGAATTATCAGCAGGCAGACGGCTCGATCACGGTCCCCGACATCCTCGTTCCCTATATGAACGGTATGACAAAGATCGGTTGACGCCGGCTTGCTGCCGACATTACGATTGAAACGATGAAGACACAGATCATCCAGATCGGTAATTCGCAGGGCATCCGCATTCCGAAAGTGCTGCTCGAAGAAACCCGCATATCAGGCGAGGTTGAGCTTATCCGCACGGCTGACGGGATCCTGATAAAGCCTTCGCGACAGCCGCGTGACGGATGGGACGCCGAGTTCGCACGGATGGCTGAGAACGATGACGACGAGGTGCTTTTTACCGCCGGTGCTACTGACTTTGAGAAGAAAGGATGGAAGTGGTAAAGCGATTCGACGTCCATTTACTTGATCTGGATGCGGTTCCCGGCCGTGAGGCTAGGAACACGCGCCTATGCGTCGTGATCTCGCCGGACGAGATGAACCGCCGGCTTTCAAGCGTCATTATCGCCCCCGTAACCTCATCAAATACGCCCTATCCGACACGTGTTCGGGTCGAGGTACTCAATGCCGAGCGTATGATCGTGCTGGATCAGATACAGACGGTTGACCGAAAAAGCCTTGTGAAAAAGGTCGGCGAACTCGATGCCGAAACGCAAACCGCCGTGCTCAGTATCCTTGCCGAGCTTTTTGCATAGGCCGATAACACGCAGCTCATTTGTGGCGTCGCTTCCTTCGCCGCATAATTCAGCAATTCGATCAGCCTTGCTGCCCGAACTCAACGTCCAAAATGAAAAAGAGGCCGCCATTGCAGACAGCCTCTCGTTCGTTTCAAGTAAAGACCAGATAAATTATCGACTCGGGCTTGCAACATCGTCATCGCGATTAACTGCCCAGATAATGATGACAGTTGCAACCGCAGCAGCGATAATACCGCCCCATATCCACGCTGCACGACGCCTTTTCCTATCGTTGTCCGTGTCGTCAGCCTTTTGGCCGTTGATCATAACGTTACCGGCCGCCGACTCAGCACTTGTTTTTCCGTTTGTAACATCAACAGTAAAATCCGCTGCTGACGCAGGATCGCTAGTAACGACATTGTCGCGAGAATTTATCTTGACGGCGACGCCTTCGTTGTTCATCACACGAATGTTGCCCGCAAGGAGCTCGCCGTTGATGGCGTTATCCGAAAGGCTAAGCGAAACGGCCGAATTCGGAAGCAAGCTGATCATACCCAAGCGGCCAAGGTCGATCGTTGCGCCGCTCTCCAAAGTGGCGATCGTTCCCGAACCGATAAAGGTACGGCCGCTAATGGCTTTTTCACCATTCAGCATGAAGACTGCCTGTGAATTTCCAATGCCGGTTCCGCTAACTGTTACTTCGCCCGAGAGCGCCGCAGTAGGAGCACCAGCGAGGACAAAAGTCGAAGACCCGACAAAAAGGGAGAATAATAATCCCAAGACCGTAATATGGCGAAGCCAATTACCCCTAAGTTGATGCATTTTCATGAAACCTCGCTAAGTTAGATTTTTAACAGCAAACACTTTATATCTGTTCTCTCGACTTTGTCAAACGGAAAATGAGGGAGACGTCGATCCGCGAGTCGTGCTTGTTATGCGGCTTGAACATCATCACGCACCGTAATAAACATTGGCATTCGACGCTGCTCTGTAAAGCGAGCTGAGGTTACTCCGCGCTAACGGGATCGATCAAACGAGGCCATCAGAAAGATCAAAACGCTGCAGGTCGAACATGGCAAAGTTCACTCGGCGGCCTTTGCGCGGTCCCACATCGCATCCATTTCTTCAAGCGATACGTCGTCGAACGTCTTGCCCGCCGATTTTAATTCAGCCTCGATCGCGGCAAAGCGCCGCCGGAACTTCCTGTTCGTTCGTTTGAGTGCCGTTTCAGGTTCGACATCGAGCCGCCGAGCGAGGTTGACGATAACGAACAAAAGATCACCGACCTCTTCGGCGGCGTTCTCAGCATCACCACGGGTCACCGCGTCGCGGAGTTCTGCAAGTTCCTCGTCGAATTTCTCAAAAATATCCGAGGTATCCTTCCAATCAAAACCTGCCTTTGCGGCCTTCTTTGAAACCTTTACGGCTTCGAGTAACGCGGGGAAATGCACGGGCACTTCGTCCAGTATCGAGTTACGCGGCTTCGCCTTCTTGCCCGTCGCGGCACGCTCGTCGGCCTTGAGCTTGTCCCAATTATCGACGACGTCCTGTGCCCTCTCCATCTTGCCGTCGGCAAAAACGTGCGGATGCCGCAGCACGAGCTTTTGTGTTATTCCGGCGGCAATGTCATCGATGTCAAAATCGCCCCGTTCCTTGCCGATGGTTGCGTGAAATACGACTTGCAGCAAAAGGTCGCCGAGTTCTTCTTTCAGCGAAGCCGTTTCGCCGGTTTCTTCGGCCTCGTGTATCGCATCAAAGGTCTCGTAAGTTTCCTCGATCAGGTATTGGGCAAGCGAACCGTATGTCTGCTCACGATCCCACGGGCAGCCGCCCGGAGCACGCAATCGGGACATCACGGCGATCAATTCATCAAAACTTTTCGACATTTCTCAAGTTTACCAAGCGGCGACCGCGTTGGCAGTATAGCAAGTAGTTTCGCGAGGGTGATAGACTACATATAACTACTATGGACGAGAAAGACGAAAAGGACGAAGAGGTTCAATTCAAGGTCGCCGATCGGCGAAAATTCAATCCTGACGGCACCATCCGCGAAGGTGTGGTGCTGGACGAAGCTCCGCCGAAGCGTGAAGAAGAAGAAACGAATGAGGCCGCCGGCGTACACCCTGCGCCTGCAAATGCGGAAAATACTGAACCGCAAGCTGCGGAAGAGGTTCTGCCGCCCACGGTCGATGCAGCCGAATTTGACGAAGAGGGGCGTGCGGACGAGGCTGACATTCCCGGTGCGGATGATCCGGCGAGCTTTGTTAATTTCCTGTCAACACTTGCCAGTAACGCTGCGATCTCGCTCGGTGCGATGCCGCATCCGTCAACGGGCCGTGCGGCAGTCGATCTTGACACCGGCAAATATTGGCTCGACGTGCTCGGCATGATCCGCGACAAGACAAAGGGCAATCTTCATCCGCAGGAGGCCCGCTTGATAGAAGGCCTGTTGGCGGACCTGCGTATGCAGTACGTCCATCTCGTAAAAGCGACGGAAGAGAAACTGAAAACACAGGCGGCAAAGCGATTTTCGAGCGATGAGATCCTTGGCAAAAAGTAGCGTACGATCACGCTGTGAAATGCGGCGTTAGGCCGGCGGGTCTCTATGAAGTTCACATTTCTAGGAACAGGCACATCGACAGGCGTCCCGACGATCGCCTGCGACTGCGAGACCTGTATGTCAAATGACCCGCGTGATAAGCGGCTGCGTGTCTCGATACTCGTCGAACATCGCGACAAAAAGATCCTTGTCGATACCTCTTCAGACTTTCGTCAGCAGGCACTGCGGGCAAATATACGCCATCTCGACGCCGTTCTGATCACGCATTGCCATGTCGATCACGTCTTTGGACTTGACGACATTAGGCCGCTCAATTTCAAGTTTGGCGCGATGCCGATCTTTGCCAATGAGACGGCGTGGGCCGACCTGCGGCGCATCTTTCAGTATGTTTTCGAGCCTTCGCACTTCGGCGGCGGGCTGCCGCGGCTGATCCCGCACACGGTTCATCCGAGAGCAGCTTTCTCGATCGGCAGTGATCTCGAAATAACCCCGATCGAGGTCATTCACGGTAAGCTGCCTGTCATCGCCTATCGCTTCAACGACTTCGCATACGCCACCGACCTTAAGGTCATTCCGCCCGAATCGATGGACGCACTTCGCGGCCTCGACGTTTTTGTACTTGACTGCGTGCGTGTAAAGCCGCATTCGACACACCTTTGCTTGGATGAGGCACTGGCCGTCATCGAAGAGCTAAAGCCGAAACGAGCATTCCTCACACACCTAAATCACGACATCCTCTACGAACGCGACTCGCGCCTCCTGCCGGATAATGTGCAATTCGCAGTGGACGGCCTGACCGTGTCCGACACCTAAGCCGAAACACCCGAAAAAGTACCGCCGCCCAAATGAGCGGGAACGGTGCAGTACTCAGTCCCAAAGCAGTCGCAGGCCGTCCGGCTTGAAGCGTTCGAACTCGCGGTCTCCGCTGATAAGCACAAGGCCTCGGCTGATCGCCTGCCAGATCAACATCCGATCGAACGGATCGAAATGGGTGTTTTCGGTAAGGTTCTTTGAGGTTGCCGCTTCTTCCGGCAAGAGCGGAATAGTACGAAAGCCAAGCATCTCGACATATGGGATTGGCGATTCCCAGTCACCGATCGGTTCAAGCCTACCGCTTCGAATCTTGATCGCCATCTCCCAAAAAGTGACGGCGCTGACATGCGACACATTTCTCGCGTCCTCAAGCACCAATTTCGTTTTCGCCGGTAGCCTCTTCGTATGGGTGAGAGCCCAGATCAATGTGTGGGTGTCGAGAAGGTAGTTCATCCGCGAAGATCGAGCAGTTCCTCATCTGTCATTTTGAAGTTCTTTGCAAACTTGAATTTGACCTTGCCTTCCAGGATGCCGAGTTTCCGCTTTGCTTTTTGCTTCGGAGCATCAACCGGCACTAATTTTGCAACAGGCTTCTTGCCCTTGCCATACAATACACCGACACTCTCGCCCTGCTGAACGAGTTCCAATACTTCAGAAAAATGGGCTTTAAATTCTCCAACCGGTAAGCTTTTCATATCTTGATTGTATCAGACTTTCTTGACAAGTTGACAAGAAAATTCTATTTGCCGCCTTACTTAGGAATGTAGCCGCGAAGGAATGAGCAAGTCTTTATTGGTCAATCGACACAACGCTGAGAAGCCGAGTTGCCGGGCAAGATGTTCATAGTTTTCGACGAACTTTGTCGCTCGTCTTTTGAGCTGAGCCGTGCGACCGTCCGACGCCCAACTGAACGGGACGAACACCTGGCTTACGAGAGCTAGGTCGAGTAGCATGGATTCCAACCAGCCTATCTCGTTCGTATATCCAGAGACCCACTTAGCTCCAGAAATATCAAGCAACGGCTCCAAGGTTTCCCGACGAGCACCCGATCTAACCATCTCGCAACATCCAAAATGGATAAATGAAATAGCTCCATCCTTTGCAGAACTAAGCACTTCTTGTAAGGCTTCCCAAGAGATACGCGAACGTTCACCCGCGGGTTTTAGCTCTGAGTCAACGCCGTGACAGGCGAAGTAAAGAAAGACACCAGAATTCTTTGGGATGCGAGATACGTAGTACGACACGTCGTCGGCATTTCGAAACGTGCGATGGCTGATATCTATTTCTCGGTGACTAATTTCCAAAGCGTGAAAGTAGGGCAGAACAAGAGGAACTTCATGCGTGTTCCACCAAGTTCCTTCAAGAATTACAATGCGAGCTTTTTTCATATGGATCTCAATCGGCTAATGCGACGGCGAGCTGGCCTCGCGGTTCTACTGCACGAATGTCGTAACGTCCCTTTCTACCCAACGAATATACTTAAATGAGCGGACCATCTCTTCGACGTCGGCGACCAGTTGCTTGTCGTCTTTGCGTAGTGAACTGACGATGACAAATGCATCTCCGTGCGTCACAAAGACCCATTGACGCCAGATCACGCCGGGACGCGGTGCCGCAGTTTCAAAGTAGAGTGCGTCTGTATCCGCCACCTTTACAGATTTCATGTCGGAGATCGAAACATCTCGTTTGAATGCCGAGGCGAATGAGATCGCCCACGTATCTCTGATCTTTTCCGATAGTCTTGCCTGCTCCTTAGGGTCGTCCGCAGTGTAAGACCCGTAGTAGTAAATATTCATACCGACTGGGCGCGTTGAGGGTACAAAGCTATCTGAGATGCCGGAGTCGGTTTTGGTCCATTTTTCTGCAAGCTTTACTAAATATGGCTTGGGGATGCTCGGCTTCTCGAAGACCCAAAAATTCTTTGAGGCATCGTACGTCCAAGACGCGCCGGTTTGCATACCGATAGTGTTAAAAAGCTCCTTCCATGTCGGTTTATAAAAGTCGGGAAATGGCGAATGGAGGACGGTCGATGCGATCGTCTTGTCTTCGGTATGGATCGCAACATCGGCCACCGCATTGAGAAAGCTTCCGAATGAGGCAAAATTGCCCGTTATCTGGCCACTATTTACCCGCTCATGCACGAAGGCGTTCTGCTGAGCAATAGTCAATCCCTTTTGTTCACCGGACTGACCGTAAGAAACGATCGACAAAGCCACCATCGCGACAAGAAGAACTCCGATCCTCATACGTTTCATTATACCTCAAAAAAACACTTTTTATATCGATCTCAATCGGCGAATGCGACGGCGAGCTCTTTGAGTTTCATCGAGCTCGGGTACTATTATTCAACTCGCGATGCGTGCAACCTCCTCTTGGCTTCTGCCAGGTCAATTAGCAACCAATGCCATGAATTGCGAAACGTCAATTATTGTTGTTTCGACCAGGTCTACGGCGTCTTCCAGATCTTTGTCGCCCGATACTAAATATTTAGCCTCCGCTGCGATCGCGCATTCGAGAAAAATTGTATCCTTGCGATCGCGTTGAAAATCGACAGTTATATTGGGTTCGATACGCGTTGTAAATTGTTCAAATTTCTTCTGCCATTCCGTGAGTATTTCGTCGGGAAGCGCAAACTTTTTCCTCGCCAAGACTTCGTTGTATTCCTTCAGGATCGATGGCGATACAACCCACTCGTGATCTTTACTTTCGGAAACAAAAAGGACCAATTGTTCGGGTGTTCGGTCACGAAAGGCGGCTGAAACGACAACGCCTGTGTCTATGACGACTCTTATCATTTGTCGTTTCGACAGTCGTCGATCTCTTTTGAGATATCGTCGTCAGTAAGTGCACGAACGCTTGGGAGGGATTGAGTTCGCTTAAAGAGCCTTTTCAACTCGTTGATACGGTTGGTCAATTTGTCCGATTCGATCTCTTCCCACACTTCGATCGGAACGATCACGCCGACTTGTTTGCCATTTGCGTCTGAAATGTACTGAACATCGGTCATAGCCGAATTCTATCACAGTTTAAGAGAGCCTAATCCGCGAATGCGACGGTGAGTTCTTTGAGTTTCATCGAGTCGCTGGCGTCGAGTGAATCGGCATTGCGGTTGACGTGGTTGTAGAGAATGTCGCGTTGCTGGGGTTTGTAGCCCGCCTCGCGGATCTGGTAGCGAAGGTCGCGTTCGTTGGCGTCATTGTGTGCGCCGGCGGCCGAGACGACATTTTCTTCGATCATAATCGATCCCATATCGTCGGCGCCGAATTTGAGCGCGGCCTGCCCGAGCTTTATGCCCTGTGTGAGCCACGATGCCTGAATGTGCTGAATGTTGTCGAGAAAGAGCCGCGAGACGGCGAGCATCGTCAGATAGTCGATGCCGGTCAGTTCCTCTGTGATCTTGCGTCCCAAGGCCGTATTCTCGCGTTGGAATGTCCACGGAATGAATGCCGTAAACTTGCCGCCGTCGCCCGTTTCGGCGATGCGTGCAAGGGCCTCGTCCTGAACCTCACGCACACGGTCGAGGTGCCGCACGCGATGCTCGATCCCATCGCCGATGCCGAACATCATTGTCGCGGTCGAGATCATCCCGACCTTATGAACGGCACGCATCACATCGAGCCACTGCTGCGTGGTGCACTTTGTCGAGACGCGTTTGCGAACCTCGTCATCGAGTATCTCGGCGCCGCCGCCGGGCATCGAATTGAGTCCCGCGGCACGCAGCCGACGAAGGATCGTCTCGTAATCGAGCTTTGAGATTAGCGAGATGTTGTGTATCTCGGGCGGCGAGAAGCAATGCAGCTGAAAGTCGGGATATTTTGCGTGGAGCGTGGATAAAAGCTCCTCGTACCACTCGATGTTGAAATCAGGATGCAGCCCGCCCTGCATCAGCACGCCTGTGCCGCCGAGTTCGATCGTCTCGTCGATGCGTTTTTCGATCTCCTCGATAGAATGGACGTAGGTTTCCGGCTTGCCCGGCCGCCGGTAGAAAGCGCAGAACGTGCAGACGACGTTGCAGACGTTCGTATAATTGATATTGCGGTCGATGATGTATGTAACGACATCCGAGCCGTTCTTTCGGCGCCGTATCTCATCGGCGGCGAGGCCTATGCGTACAATATCCTTTGAACCAAGAAGGTGCGCTGCATCCTCGGTCGAAAGCCGTTCGCCCGCCAGAACTCTGTCCAATATCGGCTGAATATCCATCTTCACTAAAGTGATTTTAACGCATAACCGCACATTCGCAATTCAGATCTGCCGCAATTCGGGTAAATATCCGGCTTTATAAAAGCAAACCAATTTACAGTTCTGCAATTATCAATTTACAATTCTTAGAGCGATGGCGAAGCCGGTAAAGAGCCTAAAATTAAAGACCAAGCTGATGAAATGGGAAGATTCCGGCTGGCATTCGCTCGTGATCGACAAAAAGACTGTCGATAGGTTCGGTTTCGAGGGCATTTACAAGCGTATCGTATGTACGCTCGACGGCGGCGAACCTTTTCAGTGTGCGTTGATGCCGGCGCATGGTGATTTCTACATCATCATCAATCAGCAAAAGCGTGATGCGGTCGGTATAGCCGCCGGCGACATCGTCAGCGTACTCATCGAAAAGGACGAGAGCAAGTACGGCCTGCCGATGCCGGAGGAATTTCGCGAGGTGCTCGATCAAGACCCGCAGGGTGACAAGCTTTTTCACGCGCTCACGCCGGGAAAACAGCGTTCGCTCCTGCATCATCTCGGCACGGTCAAGGACATCGATATGCGGATCCGCCACGCGCTCATCATCGTCGAGCATTTGAAAGAGCACGGCAAAATCGTTGATAAGATCCTACACGCCGAATTGCGTGCGGCAGCGTGGCAGAACACGCGTTTCAGATGAATTCGAGCTTGCGGTTCCGCTCGATGAGGTGATGTTTTGCGGCTAATTCGAAATAGAGCCGCAGGCCGGCGCGCATTGTTTCATCCATCGAATAACTGATCTTCGAGCCGAGATATTCTTTCATTTCGGCAAGGCTGAGCCGCGTGTCGGAGATGTAATTTGCGGCTATCTCTGCGATGTGCGCGACACCTTCGTTGCGTGCGGCCGCAAGGTCGATCGGCATCGGGTCCTTTCGCGTCATCCACATAGCGAAAACGAAGCCGAGCCCCGTGTACTCGTGCCAAAGGCCGGCAAGATCGAACTTTCGATAGATAGACGTATCAAGACGCAGTGCAGGGTCGCCGATAAGAAGGGTGGCATCTGCCGTCTCCAACATTGAGGCAATGTCGGGAGCCGCCTCAGTGAATTTCGGCTCGCGGCCTATGAATTCGCGAAAGATGATCTTTGTCAGCGCCGCCGAGGTACGCGACGAAGTGTCGAGTGCGACTGTCGCAGCATCAGCAAGTTCGCAGCCCTTTGTAACGAGACAGACACTTTGCACAAGGTGCCGCGTACCGACGCACACATCAGGTATGAGCCTTACATTGTCGATCGATTGGTACGCAAAAACCGGCACCAATGCCGCATCGACGCGGCCTTCGGCCAATAATTGTGCTGAGCGTGCCGGTGCATTATCGAGTATCATCTCGGCGCGGCCACGCTGCGACCCGTAAAGGAAACTCCAAATAAGCGGTGCTGTGTTCGAATAGCTCGAAGCCGCCAGCCGTATGCCCGAAAGTAGCATACGTACATTATCATCGCAAACTGGCGAGACCTCAACGAGCGGACCTGATGAAAGGCTCTTGTTTTCTGCAAAGGTGCAGATACCGAAAGCGGCCGGTGGCCGCAATTCTTCTTTCTATGTGCCTTTAGCGGATAGTCAATGCGTATTTGTTGTTATAATCTAATCGCGATGAAAGGCTATTTTTTGATCATTTCGACATTAGTGTTCATTTTGGGTACCGGCACCGCGTTCGGGCAAAGGATAATGGTGCATGATCCCACGGTTCAAGGCCATGAATCTGTCGAGCCGTCAACGGCGACCGCGAAAGTTTATGAATCGCGGGTGCTTCCGCCGGTGCGGAAAAAGATTGTTTCTGAAGGGTGCCCCGATTCGTTGGAGTTCGCGGGCGAAGTTAAGGGTTCGTTCACGCGTCGGAATTCCGATCAAACGGCGATCTTTTATCAAATGTGCCAAACGGGTAACGGCCTCGGCTGGGTCGGGCTTGCTGTCATCGAAAATTCGAAGGTCGTCGCGAACTTCGTGCAGGATTCGGGTTGGTCATTCGGCATCGGAAAGGTTGCCGATGTCAACCGCAACGGGCTGGATGAGATCACGCTTGAGTTCGGCGGCGCAATGCACCAAGGCCAAGGCGGCATCGGTGTTTCCATCATTGAGTTCAAGAACGGCAAGCCTGTCGAGATCGGCTGGTATCAAGCGGCAAAGCTCGTTGATTCGGAGATATCGACGGCTTGGATACTCACGGCTCAGCCGGGCAAGACACCGGTTTACTATCGTCAGAAGGTTGTAGCGGGAAAGAATAACAAGTGGCGGCGCATCGGGCCGAACAGCGTATTCCGCATGAAAAGGTTAGAGAGTGTTTTTGAGGAAGTTAAATGACACGGATTCATGACGTCACTGTAACGATCTCGGCGAAAACACCAATTTATAAAGGTGATCCCGGCGTTGAGATGACCTCATTCAAGGCCATCGAACGCGGCGACTCGGCAAACGTCTCGCAGATCGGCTTCGGCGTCCACACTGCGACGCACGTCGATGCTCCCAACCACTTTATTCCGGGCAAAAAGCGTGTGCACGAGCTCGATCCGCACAAGCTTATCGGCCTGTGCCGTGTTATTTCGGTCCCGGAAGATGTAACTGCCGTTGAGCCGGAACATTTCGGCGATTTAAGCGGTGTTGAACGTGTTCTGCTGAAAACAAAGAACTCCGAATTCTGGGCAACGCCCGAGGATGGCTTTCGCAGCGATTTTGCATATCTGACGCCTGCGGCCGCCGACCATCTCGTCAGAAGCGGCGTCGTGCTGATCGGAATTGATTATCTTTCGATCGAGAAGAGCGGCTCGCCCGGTCATCCTGTTCACGTAACGCTGCTTTCGAATGAGATCGTAATAGTCGAAGGCCTCGACCTGCGTGGTATCACGCCGGGCGACTACGAACTGATCTGCGCGCCGCTAAAGTACGACGGAGCGACCGGCGACGGCTCGCCGGCAAGGACGTTCCTGATCGAGCGGTAAGAAATGCTTCATTTCGGGATGCGCTTTTCTGCCGCACAAATGCCGGTACATTCGCCGACAATAGGGTGGACGGCGTGCGAACCGGCCAATTTGCGAGTGTCTGAGGAAAAGTGAGTTTAGTTGACAGTTCAAATTACCGCGAACGCGTATATGAGCTTGTACGCGCGATACCGTCAGGCAGGGTAATGACCTACGGTCAGATCGCATTGATCCTCGGCGAAGGCTATACGCCGCGCACCGTCGGTTTTGTAATGCACGGCTCCGGCGAAGATGTGCCGTGGCAGCGTGTCATAAACTCGCAGGGGAAATGCTCGACCGGCAAGCTCACAATTCCGGTAAATTTGCAGCAGGAAATGCTCGAAGCAGAAGGCGTCGTTTTCAATGCCGCCGGAAGGTGCGAGTTGGAGACGTACCAGTGGTGGCCGGAAGGCTATTTCGAGAGCACGGACGTGCAGCCGCAACTATTCGGCTGAGTGGGCGCTCCCTATCTGCCCCACTTAAGTTTATCGCGCAGGACGTCGAAGTAATTGCGGTTTGTCGGCTGCACAAGGTTGAGTGCCGTCTCGCTCTTGCGAATGATGACGCGGTCGCCTCCAAGCATCGGAAAGCCCGCTTGGCCGTCGAGATTGAGTGCGACGCCGTGATGCTCAGTATCGAGCGAGAGTTCGATCTCGGCGTCATCCGGCACGACTATGGGACGGTTCGTGAGCGTAAAAGGGCAGATCGGCGTCAACACAACGGCGTTCATCGAAGGGTAAATGATCGGCCCGCCCGACGAGAGATTATATGCGGTCGAGCCTGTCGGAGTTGCTACGATCAGGCCGTCGGCACGGAAGCGGTTCACAAAGAGCTTGTTGAGCCGGACCTCGATATTGATGATACGTGCAAGCGCGGCTTTGTCGATCACGACATCATTCAGCACACGCCCGCTGCCGACAACTTCGCCGCCGCGCCGCAGTTCGGCGTCGAGCATCACTCGGCTGTCGATCTTATAATCGCCCTCGACGATCGAGCTGATGGCCGCGAACATCTCCTCGATCCGAAACTCGGTCAAGTATCCGAGGCCGCCGTGATTGATGCCGAGCACTAGGGCGTCCGAGCGGCCGATCAGGCGTGCCGCAGCGATCATCGTACCGTCGCCGCCGAGCACGACGACAAGATCCGCATCGCCGACAGGCTGTCTTGCAGCGTCCGCGCCGTTCGCTATTTGAGGCGTGCCAATCTGTGTTAGCGAATTCGCCACGAGCCACGACGAAAGCTCATCGGCCGTTGCGAGGGCATCTTCGCTGTCCGGTTTTACGACTATCGCGACGGAATTGATCTTTCTGGCACTCATCAGCGTATTCAATAGTTGTAATAATCCGCTAAATATTGTCGAACTTCAAGCAGGTTCGTATGATGAACTGCCGTCGTAATGGGCCTTGCGCGTATTGGACATAGACAGCGCTTTTGTTAAAATCGCAATTTGTCTCAAATGACGGCCTTTTTGGTCATTGCAGGTATCTATAAATGTTAAAGTTCTTCAACCGTCTGGAGCGGACACGCAATTTCGTCCTCCTTTTGTTTTCCATTTTGATGGTCGTCAGCCTTATCTTTTGGGGCAGCGGCACAGGAGGAAATCAAACGAGTGAGAGTATGCTGCGAAGTACCGAAACCATTGCAAAGGTGTCGGGCGAAAAGATAACTCTCGGCGAAGTGATGCGGCAGAAGCAGAACTATGCTCAGTATATGCAGGGCCGCTCGATCCCGTCGAAAAGTATCATCGACGGGCTTATCGGCAGCCGCATCGTCCGGCTCGAAGCCGCACGTCTCGGCCTGACCGCGAGCGACCGCGAAGTTGCGGATGAGATACGCAAGCAGTCCGGCGTTGCTGAGGGCAAGGTGTTCGATCAGGAGAAGTATGAACTGAATGTGAGCGAGCAGTTCGGCAGCGTTGCCGCCTATGAACAAAGTCTGCGCGACGACATCAGCTCGAAAAAACTTGATGCCTACATCACATCGGGCGTTACTGTCTCGGATGCAGAGGTACTTAGCGACTATCAGCGTAAGAACACCAAGTTCGACATCTCGTACGTTACGCTCAATGCAAGCGACCTTGCCAAGACCATCACGCCCAGCGATGAGGAACTGCACGCCTATTTTGATAAGAATAAGGCGAGCTACTACATAAATACGCCGCAAAAGAAGATCAAATATCTTTTTATCAATATAAGTAAGCTCGGCGAAAAGCTTCAGATACCAGATGCGGATCTTCGTGCGGAATACGACGCATTGCCTGCCGATAAGAAGATAGCGGGCGTGCTTGGGCAAGAGATCGTCCTGCGTATCGCCAAGCCTGATCTTGAAACGCAGGTACAGGCAAAGGCCGCACAGCTCGTCCAAGAGCTGAAGGCAAAGGGCAGCGACGGCACCGTAAGCGAAGAAGAATTCGCAAAGATGGCAAAGGGCCAGTCGGAAGATAGGGTATCGGCCCCATTGGGCGGGAAACTCCGCGGTCCCGTGCGTGAAGATCCGAATAAGAAAGAAGATCCTTACCAGCGGCTGATCGCAATGAAGCCGGGCGAGGTTTCAGAACCGATCCTTTATCAGAACCGCTACTTCATTCTCCGCCGCGGCGAGGCCGTGCCGAAGAGCTTTGAGGAAGCGAAAAAAGAGATAGAGGTAAGCTTGCGGAACAGGCGTGCGTATGCAGCGGCCGCAGAACTCGCACAAAAGGCCGACGATGCCCTTAAGGCCTCTAAGGATATCCAAAAGGTAGCTGATGAATTTGCACCGCAGGCGAATATGAAGCCCGCCGAGATGATAAAGGAAACTGCGTATGTGAAGCCGGGCGATGACATTCCGGGCATCGGCATCTCGCCGCAGTTCGAGGAAGGCATTGCCACGCTCGAGGCTGTGAATGATGTCGGCGAAAAGACGCCGATCCAGAATGGCTTCGCGATACCTATGCTGGCTGACCGCAAAGAGCCGCGTGACGCCGATTTTGACGAGGTCAAGGCTCAGATCACGGATGTCGTAAAACTCGAAAAAGCTCAGGCCGAGATAGAGAACATTGCAAAGGCGATAGCCGCCGGAGCTCCGAATGCAGCTGCATTGGCGGCCGCCGCAAGTGCAAAGGGTATGAAGGTCAAGGATCAGAAAGCATTTGTGCTCGGCTCGCCGCTTGGCGAAGGCTCATCGGCATCGACCAGCGAAGCTCTCGAGGATGCGATCTATGCAATGAAGCCGGGCGATGTTACAAAAACGCCCATCAAGAGCGGTGACAACTGGTATGTCGTCGGCGTTACCGGCCGTACTGAGGCCGACAGCGCGGAGTTCGCAAAGCAGCGTGACACGCTTCGCGAGCAAATGCTCGACAGCCGCCGCATGGCGATCTTCACCGACTATATCGCCTCGGTCAAGAAACGCTTGAGCGACGGCGGCTATATCACCATCTATCAAAACGTGGTTGAGAAGGCAGATGCTCCGCAGCCCGGCGAGGAACAGAACGGCCTTAATTTCTAGTTCGGGTTGAGTTTGAGGTCAAAGGCCGTGCGTTCCGATGCGCACGGCCTTTGTGCTATCAGTTATCATATTTAGTTTATGTGCGGTATCGCAGGCATTGTCGGGCTGACTGATCGTGAGGACGCTTCGCGCCGCATCCGCACGATGACGGACCGCCTCGCGCATCGGGGCCCTGATGCAGAAGGCATCTTTACGGACGATCGGATCGCACTCGGCCACAGACGCCTCTCGATCATCGACCTTTCCGAGAACGCCAACCATCCGCTATTCGATGCTTCGGGCCGTTACGCTGTCATCCTGAACGGCGAGATCTACAACTACCGCGAACTTAAAGCCGAGCTTAAGGGCTATCCGTGGACGACCGAGAGCGACACCGAGGCCGTCCTTGCCGCCTACATTGCACACGGGCCGGCGTGCCTTCAGATGCTCAAGGGTATGTTCGCGCTCGCCGTATGGGACAATGTCGAAAAGACCCTCTTCATCGCACGCGACCGGTTCGGCGTAAAGCCGCTCTATTATGCAATGACGCCTGACGGCGTTTTCGTTTTTGCATCGGAGATACGCGCGATACTTGCTTCCGGCATCGTCAAAGCCGAATTGAGCAGAGCTGCCCTTGCTGAATATGTGATGTTCCAGTCGGTCTATTCGCCCGACACGATCATCGACGGCATACATCAGATCGGCGCAGGCGAATTCGCTTTCGTCAAAGCCGGCAAGATCGAGACGCAGCCGTTTTGGCGTATCGAGCGAACAACGACCGAGGTTGAAATCAGCGTCGAAGAGGTGCGAAAGCATATTCTCGATCTGCTTCTCGCATCCGTTGAGCGGCGAATGATCAGCGATGTTCCGCTCGGAGCGTTCCTTTCAGGCGGTATTGATTCGAGTGCGGTCGTCGCGCTGATGTCCGAAGTATCGACACAGCCGGTAAGCACATTCTCGGTAACGTTTGATGAAAAGGAGTATGACGAATCGCCTTACTCTGACATTATCGCCAAGCGCTTCAACACAAAGCATCAGAGTATAAAGCTGCGTGCCGACGACTTTCTCAACGCTCTTCCTGCGGCACTTCAAGCGATCGATGCACCGAGCGGCGACGGACTTAATACCTACGTTGTTTCAAAAGCGGCACGCGAGGCCGGCCTACGGGTCGCGTTATCGGGCGTCGGCGGCGATGAGCTTTTTGCGGGCTATCATTATTTCGAGCAGTGGCTTCGCACACGCAGCGGCATTACGCCGAAAGTGCCGCATTTTGTACGCAAGGCCGCGGCGGCAGTGCTGTCGGCTTCGGCAAGTTCGAAATATCAGCGTATGTCAGATGTGTTGGCCGTCAGGTCATTCGACATCGCAACTGTCTATCCTATGACACGGCAGGTGCTGTCGCGGCGGACCGTTGAGCGGTATCTCGGCAACACGGTACGCGAACCGCTTATCGGGCGAACGCTGCGTGAGCGGCTCGAGGATATCGAACAGTTCCCGCTGCTCAGCCAATTCACCATTGCCGAGCTGCTCGGTTATACGCAGAATCTGCTGCTGCGCGACACCGACCAATTCGCGATGGCGTCGGCGCTCGAGGTACGCGAGCCATTCTTTGATGACAAGCTTGTTGAGTACGTTCTCCGCGTCCCGGATGCGATGAAACTGTCTTCGACGCCTAAGGGCCTGCTTGTCGATTCACTCGGTACGCTGCTGCCCGCCGAGATCGTGCATCGGCCGAAAATGGGCTTCGTACTTCCATTTGAAAAATGGATGCGCGGCCCGTTGCGTGCCTTCTGTCAGGAGCGTATCGAGCAGCTTGCCGGACGCGAAATTCTCGATGCCGATCTGCTTCGCTCAAAATGGAAGCTGTTCGTTGACGGGCGTGTACGATGGTCGGAGCTTTGGCACTTGATCGTGCTGGCCGAGTGGCTCGAGATCAATGGCATCTGAAATGAAAGTATTTTTCCCGCTCCAGGTATTCTTTCCTTCGCAGGCGGGCGGCCCCGCGAACTCGGTCTATTGGCTCGCAAAATATCTAAAGCGGAACGGTATCGAACCGACCGTCATCTCGACCGATCAAGGGGTGAATACACCAGTACGGCTCAACCGCTTTATCGAAACCGAGGCAGGCTGCGTGATGCATGTGCGTACACGCATCATCTATTTCCCGTTCGTGCAGATGTTGAGATCGCTCCGCGGGGTGATAGGTGCGGATGTGGTACAGGTCTCGTCCGTTTTCTTCCCCGCGGCCGTAGTGTCGGCTCTCGCCGCGCGAATATTACATAAAAAGCTGGTCGTCTCGCCGCGGGATGAGCTTTCGCAGTACGGCCTGACACGATCGCGGGGCCGCAAGCGGCCCATACTCTGGATGTATCGTAATTTCATCGCGCGTCATGCCGTTTTTCACGCGACTGCCGAGAAAGAGGTCGCTGACATCAAGGGATATTTCACATTTGATGTGCCGGTGGTGCATATACCGAACCTGATCGAGATGCCGCCGCTTATCGAAACGGATGACGAACGCTATTTGCTCTTTATCGGCAGGCTTGATCGTAAAAAAGGCGTGGATAAGCTCATTGAAGCAGCAGCACGATCCGAACACTTCCGCAACGGCACGATAAAGCTCAAGGTCGCGGGCAAAGGCGATACGGCGTATGAGGAAAAGCTCAGGCAGCTTTCGGCGAAGCTCGGTATTGAGGGACGCGTCGAATTCCTCGGCCAGGTCGAGGGCGGCGAAAAGCAGCGTCTGCTTGCCGGTGCAGCTTGGACCTTTATGCCGTCAGAGAGCGAGAATTTCGGTGTCGTGGTTCTCGAATCGCTCGCACAGAATACGCCAGTTGTCGCTTCGAAAGGCACACCCTGGGCTGTACTGGACGCCGAAAAGATCGGTTATTGGGTCGAAAATTCGCCCGTTGAGCTTGCCGCAATACTCGATCGGCTGATAATGCTGCCTGAGGACGAATATGCCGCTTACCGCGGCAGATGCCGTGCTTTTGTAGAACGCAATTTCGAGATCAATGCGAACGGCCGAGCCTGGCTCGATCTTTACAATAGCCTCAAATAAGGGAGGCCGCCTCGAAAGAGCGGCCTCCGTCCGATCCGTCTGTCCAAAGGGCTAGTTGCCGTGAATATGCTGGAAGAACCAGAAAGTAATGCCTGCCCAAACCACGATATTGAGGATGGCGACAATCAATCCGATCTTTTGCGTGCTTGCCTTGCGAAGGCTGCCACGGTCGCTCTTACCGTAAAGCATCACATAGACAAGTACGCCCGTAAGCAGCCATGCGAACAGCCGGATGAAAAGATTCAGCGCAATATTGTCGGTTGCCTTCTCATCAGGCTTCAGCCCCAGGCCAAGCATCGCTGACGGCTGCAGCACCTGCCAAAGCGTCAGTATGAAGACCAGCATGATACCGATCATTGCTGCTACAGGCGGCCTGTAGTTGTCAGGCCGCGGATCGGGGTCAGCACCCTCGGTCGCCAGTCGGCTGTGCGAATAGCTGTAACCGAAGTAGATCACAAGCCCGATCGCCATCCAGTCGATAAGCCTGATCCACGTATCGAGCGGCAGGCTGTTCATAAGGAACGCGGCCGATACGACCGTGATGATCGGCACGACCGGCGAGAACGGAACCTTGAACGGCCGCTTGAGCGCCGGAGCCGACGAACGCAGGATGATGATGCCCGTTCCGACGATCACGAATGCGAACAGCGTACCGATGCTGACGAGTTCGCCGAGCAGGCTGATCGGGACAAAGCCGGCAAGTATCGCAACGATGGTGCCGGTGATGATAGTTGTGATGTGCGGCGTTTGGTACTTGGGATGGATCTTTGCGGCCCATGGCGGCAGAAGCCCGTCCTTGGACATCGAATAGAAAACACGCGGCTGTCCCATGGTCATAACGACCATCGTCGAGCTGAGGCCGAGTACAGCTCCGATCTTGATGATCCATGACGAAAAGATCGCGAGTATCTTGCCCATTACGCCCTCGGTCGCACCTTGATTAGCGTTCAGTGCATGATCGATGGCAGCCGCGAGCGGCGCAGCCGCTTCCTTAAGAGCTTTATAGTCAACAAGGCCGACCATAACGCCCGAGACGAGGATGTAAAGCACCGTACAGATCGCGAGCGAACCGAGAATACCGCGAGGCATATCACGCTGCGGGTTCTTTGCTTCCTGCGCGGCGGTTGAGACCGCATCAAAACCGATGTAGGCAAAGAAAATGACCGCAGCACCCGTGATAATGCCGCTAAAGCCGAACGGCATAAAGGGCGTACAGCCTGCGTTATTATCAGGACACGGCGGATTAAAGATATTGTCCGGCATCACATAACCGACACCGGCGACAATGAAGAGGATGACGACGATCACTTTGACTATAACGATGATCGTGTTAAAGCTGGCCGATTCTTTAATGCCGCGTATCAACAGCAGCGTAACCGCAACAGCTATCAATGCGGCGGGCAGGTTAAAGATGCCTTGGGCGATCACTTTTCCGGAACTGTCCACGATAGCTCCGGGCGGAGCACTGAGCGCCAGAGGGAACTGTATGCCAAGGTTCTCGCGCATAAAGCTGACAACATAGCCCGACCAGCCGACCGCTACCGTTGCCGCACCAAACGCATATTCGAGGATAAGATCCCAGCCTATGATCCACGCGACGAATTCGCCGAGAGTGCCGTAGCCATACGCATACGCCGAGCCCGAGATCGGTATCGTTGCTGCAAATTCTGAATAGCAAAGTGCTGCACAGGCGCTCACGATGCCTGCCAGCACCATGGAGATCACCACGGCAGGCCCGGCATGCTTACCTGCCGCTTGGCCTGTTAGAACGAAGATGCCCGTTCCGATAATGGCACCGATACCGAGCATCGTAAGGTCGAGCGCGCTTAACGCCTTTTTAAGGGCGTGCTCGCCGGTCTCTTCAGCCTCGGCAATGATCCTCGAAATGGGTTTGGTCGCAAAAAGTGACATCGAAACCTCCGAAATTAAGTTATTGACCTAGGATGCCGGTTCTGTTGCGGCCGACCTCCTCCAAATGAAATAAACCGGCACGCCCGTAAGAACAATGAGCAGGCCGGGCCACGTCGCCGTGGTTTGATAAATGAACAGAATTGCCAGGATGACGGCCGCTCCGACACAATAGAGTGCCGGTATTACGGGGTATCCAAATGCTTTATACGGACGTTCGGCATCAGGTTGTTTCACGCGAAGCACAAAAACGGCCGCGATCGCCAAGATGTAAAAGATCAAGGCGGATGAAATAACGTATGTCAGCAGGTCGCCGTAGAGATTGCCGTAACTGACAGTACCGTCGGCTCCGGTCTTTATCGTACGCGGCAAAACATAGAACGCGGACCAGATGCCTTGGACGACGATTCCCCAAGCCGGGACGTGAAACTTGTTCAAACGCCCGACCGCCTGAAAGAAAAGGCCGTCCTTCGCCATTGCGTAATAGGCACGCGGCCCCGCAAGTATCAAGCCGTTGTTGCAGCCGAAGGTCGAGATCATGATCGCGACAGCCATCAATGCTGCACCGAATCCGGGAAAGATAACATCGGCCGTGAACGAGCCGATACGGCTGCTGTGATTGACGGAAATATCCTGGATCGAATCGAAACGAAGCGTAACCAAGTAGGCGATATTCGCCAAAAGGTAAAGCAGAATCACGCCGCCGGTTCCAAAAAGCAGTGAAAGCGGCAAGTTGCGTTTCGGGTTCTGAACCTCGCCGGCAGTGAACGTTACGTTGTGCCACGCATCGGCTGAAAACAGAGAGTTCGTTTGGGCGACACAGATGGCGACAAAAAGACCGAATGCGGAAACCGCCGTCAGGCTGCCTTCGTCCACGTTCGAGAGCGAACCGCGGACGGTCCAGAGGTCGCTGAAATTCGCCGCCGCAATATCGGGATACCAAAACAAACCGACAATTATTCCGAGCACTATCAACGCGATCAGCGAACCGGTCTTTGCGAACGTAAAGATATTCTGGACGATCTTGCCGAGCTTTAGCCCGCGCGTATTCAGCCAGGTCAGAAGTGCGATCATCAATACGCCGACGAGCTGCGCGGTCGAGAGCGATAATGCGTAACTCGACGAACCGATACGGACAGGTGCGATCAAGTAGCTCGTCTCGGAGATCGAAGGAAACAGAATACCCGAGAAGCGTGCGAAGGCGACGGCCACGGCTGCGATGGTCGCCGTACCGATCACGAGAAAGTGCGTCCATCCGTAGAGAAAGCCCCAGAACGGTGCATACGCTTCCTTGAGATAAACGTACATTCCGCCGGCCTTTGGCATCATCGCGGCAAGTTCGCCGTACGAAAGAGCCGCTCCGACGGTTAGCATACCCGTAATGATCCACACCACGAGCAGCCAGCCGGGCGAGCCGACCTGCCGTGCGATGTCGGCGGATACGATGAAAATGCCCGACCCGATCATCGAACCTGCGACGATCATCGTAGAATCAAGCAACCCGAGGCCGCGTATGAATCCTTCTCGAGTTTGTTCTTCGGCGGCTGACTCAGTTGTCATATTCTCTTCCGCTTCGGCATCCCGCATGGGCCGCTTTCAGCATTTCATTCAGTTCCGTTTTCTTGTGTTGCCGCCGGCTGCCGCAGGCAGTTCTCACGTATTGTCGTTGGCGAGATTATCGTTGGCAATATTATACTTGGAATAACCGTCCTGTCGAGTGTGAGATTTAATTTTGAGGACTGCCATTCGACACCGGTGCAAACAATGACATCAAACAATGCACCGTTCGGCGATATGCCCGCCGATGAGTTTCGCCGCTACGGCCACCGGCTCGTTGAGCGGCTTGCCGAGTATTTCGAGCATATCGAAGAGTTGCCCGTTCTTTCACAAAACGAATACGGCCGTTTGAAAGACGCGCTCCCTGCCGCTCCGCCCGACAAAGGCGAGGACTTCAGCGACGTGCTGGACGACGTTGATACGCTGATCATGCCCGCAGTAACGCATTGGAATCACCCTAACTTTCACGGCTTCTTTTCGACATCGGCAAGCAGCGTCGGCATATTTGCAGATATGTTCGCAGCGGCCTTCGATATGAAAGCGATGCTCTGGAGGGCCGCTCCCGCGTCTGCCGAGCTTGAAGATGTCGTCCTCGACTGGCTTCGGCAAATGACGCATCTGCCGGAAACGTTTGAAGGGATCATTTATGACACCGCATCGGTCTCGACAATGCATGCGGTAGCCGCTGCCCGCGAACGCGCGTGTTCGATCAGCCGTGAACTGGGCCTTTCGGGGCGTGATGACGTGCCGCTGATGCGTGTTTACGCGAGTGAACATGTTCACTCATCGATCGACAAAGGCGTCATTACACTCGGCCTCGGCACACGATCGCTACGAAAGATCGAGAGCGATGAGGCCTTCCGGATGATCCCTCAAAAGCTTGCGGAGGCGATCGAGGACGATCTCGCTGACGGCTATCAGCCAATTTGCGTAATACCGACCATCGGCACGACCTCGACATCAAGCGTCGATCCCGTGGAACGCGTCGCTGATATCTGCGAGCGGTACGGCATTTGGATGCACGTCGATGCGGCGTACGCGGGTTCGGCGGCGATCTTGCCGGAGATGAGCGGGCATTTTAAGGGTTGGGAGCGTGCAGATTCGATCGTGATGAATCCGCACAAGTGGCTGTTTACGCCGTTCGACCTCTCGGTTCTGTATTGCAGGGATCTCGAAGCTCTGAAAACCGCCTTTTCGCTTGTGCCGGAATATCTGCGGACGAACGATCTGTCGAACGTAAAGAACGGTATGGACTACGGCATCCAACTCGGCCGTCGGTTCCGTGCGCTCAAGCTTTGGTTCGCGATACGCTACTTCGGTGTTGAAGGGATGCAGGCACGCCTGCGTGAGCATTGCCGGCTCGCGAGGCTTCTGGCAGATAAGGTCGAGGCAAGCAGCGATTGGGAACTCGCTGCCGACGTGCCGTTCGCATTGGTCTGTTTTCGTACCCGCAAAGAAGGGCTTACCAATGAGCAGCAGGACACGTTGACCGGGAAGATCCTGGAACGAGTGAACTCCTCGGGCGGAGCATTTCTCTCCCATACCAAGCTTAACGGCCGCTTCGCGATACGGCTTTCGGTCGGCAGCATCCGTGTCGAGGAGCGGCACATTACGCGAGTCTGGAAGCTTTTGAACGATGCATTCCGTGAGGAAGCAAAGGTGTATGAATAAACTCACTATTTCGGTACTGTGCCTGCTGCTGCTCGGCTCCGCAGCGAATGCTCAATCAAAAGCTGCTTCGAAGCGAAGGGCAAACGTATCCCGAAGGCAAAAGCCGCAGAGTTCATCCGTGAACGCTTTGACCCGACGCGCGACCCGAACGCCGACCTCGCCGTTGCCGTCGAAAAGGCTTCCGTGTCGGGCAGCAATATCATCCTCGACCTCGGCGGCGAGTGGTGTATCTGGTGCGTCCATATGGATAAGTTCTTTTTCGAGCATCCGGAACTGGCTAAACTCCGCGACGAGAATTTTGTTTGGGTAAAGGTCAATTTCAGCCCTGAGAATGAGAACCGGGCCTTTCTGTCGATATATCCGCCCGCGGCCGGCTACCCTCATCTGTATGTCTTGGAAAGCGCTGGTAAGCTGCTTCATTCCCAAGACACGGCCCTGCTCGAATACAAGTCAACGTACGACCTCGAGAAGTTTACGGAATTCTTAATAAAATGGTCGCCCGCAAAGAAATAGCGTGAGGTAATGATGCTGACACATATCGTTTGCTGGAAATACAAACCGGACGCCACTGTCGAAGAGCGTCAACGGCATATCGCTGCCTTGAAGGCGTTGAAAGGCGTGATCCCCGAGATCGTCTCGCTCGATGCGGGCGCCGACATCCTGCACCTCGACCGTTCATTCGATACCGGCCTGGTCGCGGTCTTTGCCGATCGCGCGGCTCTTGACCGTTACAGCACTCATGCTGAGCATCTAAAGGTCATTGATATGGGACGCGAACTTACAGAACGCGCGGTCTCGGTTGATTTTATCTCTGAGTAGCCGAGCCTATTCCCACTCGATCGTGCTTGGCGGCTTTGATGAAATATCGTAAACGACACGGTTGATGCCGCGCACCTCGCTTGTGATTCGTGAGGAGACCGCCGCGAGAAGTTCGTGCGGCAGCCGAGCCCAATCCGCCGTCATGCCGTCGGTCGAGGTAACGGCGCGAAGAGCGATCGTCTTTTCATAAGTGCGGAAATCGCCCATTACGCCGACCGAATGTATCGGCAGCAGCACCGCAAATGCTTGCCACACATCCTTATATGCGCCGCTTCGCTTAAGCTCTTCGATAAAGATACGGTCAGCCTTCTGCAGCAGTTCGACCTTTTCAGGCGTAACCTCGCCGAGAATGCGAACGGCAAGCCCCGGCCCGGGGAACGGGTGCCGCTGCAGTATCTCATCGGGAATGTTGAGTGTCTTGCCGATAAGCCGGACCTCGTCCTTGAAAAGCTCGCGGAGCGGTTCGAGCAGCCGCAGATCCATCTTTTCGGGCAGGCCGCCGACGTTGTGGTGCGATTTGATCGTAACGGACGAGCCGCGCAGGCTGACCGATTCGATAACGTCCGGATAGAGCGTCCCTTGCACGAGCCACTTTGCACCGCCGACCTTATCTGCCTCAGCCTGAAATATATCGATGAACTTTGCCCCGATCGCCTTTCGCTTCTTTTCAGGGTCTTCGACACCCGCGAGTACGCTGTAAAAATCCTGCGATGCATCGACACCGATGACATTCAGGTGCAGTTTGTCGCGGTAAAGAGCGAGCGTATCCTCAAATTCGCGATAACGCAGAAGCCCGTTGTTGACAAATATGCACGTCTGCCGTTCGCCGATCGCCTCGTGAACAAGCACGGCCGCGACCGTCGAATCAACGCCGCCGGAAAGCCCGCATATCACTTTCTGATCCGGCCCGACCTCAGCGCGTATCTTGTCGATCTCTTCGCGTTGAAAGCCGGCAGGCGTCCAATCGCCCCGACAGCCGCAAATGTCGAAAACAAAATTTCGCAATATCTCTTTGCCGAGCGGCGTATGGCTGACCTCAGGATGGAACTGTACGCAGTATATGCCGCGTTCATTACTCTCCATCGCGGTGATGACATCGCCGGTCGTCGCTGTTGTCTCGAAACCTTTCGGCAGCGCGGTAACGTGATCGCCGTGGCTCATCCAAACATCCAGCTCGAACGGCAGGTTGCTGAAAAGCGCGGTCTTGCCGCTCAGCACTTTTAACTTTGCATGGCCGTATTCGCGACGGGCCGCAGGTTCGCTCCTGCCGCCGAGATCGACCGCGACAAGCTGCATTCCGTAACAGATGCCGAGGATCGGTACGCCCGCCGCCTCGTAGATCGAAGTGTCGATCCGCGGTGCCCCTTCATCACTCACACTCGAAGGCCCGCCCGAAAGAATGATGCCCTTCGGCCGCCGCGATGCGATAGCCTGAGCCGCAGAATGGGACGGATGTATCTCGCAATAAACGCCCTGTTCACGTATCCGCCGGGCGATCAACTGTGTGTATTGCGAGCCGAGATCCAGTATCAGAATGTATTCGTGTTCAACGGTCATATTGCCGATATTCGAGCCGCCGCCCGGCACCTTTCCGGCACGTCAAAAGCCGCTTCTGCCGCCCTTCTGACACACCTCGCATCGCCGCTGCAAAGCCCGCACCAACCACAAGTTTAACCGACACCCTCACTATGCAAAAGCACGCTGAACTCGCGCTTGACAACACCTTTAGGAACCCATAACCTTAAGGTTCGCCTTTCTCTAAGGCGTGCCGCATCTTCCGCAGTAGCTCAATGGCAGAGCATTCGGCTGTTAACCGAAGGGTTGTAGGTTCGAGTCCTACCTGCGGAGCCAATAAATACAGGCATTTCGTGAAATTTGCGAAATGCCTTTTTGCTTATCTCACCTAAAATCTCACCTAAAACGATCAAAAACCGCGATTTTTTGATGATCTCGGAATATAGCAAAGGTGTAACACCAGAGCGTTTAGATCCGCTAAGAAAATGTAAAAGTGTAAAAGGACAAAGGCCCTTTTACACTTTTACATCTTCACCTTTTTTTAGTGTCCACTTTGTCCAAGCGTGGTAATGGTCAATTTGCTTTTTAGGAATTCTAATTTATGTAATTTATTGACAAGTTACGACAAGGCTTTGCGAGATCGCGTCAGCGTAAAAGCCTGAATCTTTGATTGCCGCTTCTGCTTCGTCTTCAGACACTCCGCCGTCGAACATCATAATTGCGAGCCTTTCTTCGATCAGTTCCTGAAATGCTTTGCGGTTTTCCGGATCGTTTCGCTTTTGTTGTTCCGTTATCAGAAAGTCTGCCAAGTCTAGCCCTTCGTTTTTTTGTTCGCTTGTGGCAAATCTTTCGAGCAAATCCGATACTGTTACCTTGATCCCGGCTTTCCGGGCCTCTGACGCAATAGAACGCCATTTATCGTAGCCGTTAAGATCCGGATATAAAACGATCCGTCTTTTGTTGCGTCCGATCCGTTCTAATTTATCCTTGTTCATCTGCGTTAATCCGCCGCAAGCAAGCCAAACCGTATCAGTAAAAACACCTTCGCAGATAGAAGCGATAACTGCCGTTTTCTCAGCTTCTACGATCCCAATGAGCCGATCAGGGTACTTCGGCAAAAGATGTTCACCGAAGAAGCATTGCTGAAGATCAAAGGATTCCGATAATTCACCACTTTTTTTTAGGGCCGAGTGTATCCAATAAGGCCTTTTGTCCTTTCGCCGTTTTCCGGTCAGCGGATCGTAAGCGATAAGTTTTCCCGTGCGTATATTGCCTTGCTGGTCTATCTGCCAAAAGATAGCTTCGCCATTGTTGCCCGTTCCGATTCTATACTCATTTGCAGCTTCAATTGCGGTATGAGGATCATAAGGGAAAAGTTCCTGTATGAAGGTCAGAAAGTTATTCCGGTCGTAATTGCCAAGCGAAGCGGTCAGATGCTTAATGTCGAGATATTGCGGCCTTTGAGTCGTGATCTTTGCTTCATAAACGCTCTGTGAGCGGTTTTTACGCTTCGAGCCTATGAACGGTATAGGCCAATTCCTTTGATTCCGTGTGTAGCCGTGATTCTCCGCGTAATATTCGCGTGGTGGTTTGTGATAGCCGCAAGAGGTCTCACGGTCGCAGCGGCCGACATCTTCGGCAAGGCATAGCCCGGTATCAGAATCAATATATCGCGTAAAGGTTTTCGCTTTACCGCAAGCCGGGCAAGTGTGCCGTGTTGATGATCCTTTGTATTTTTCCAAAGTTAACATTTCTTTATTTCCTAAGAGATGTAACAGGTGTTACGGTTCGCGGCCCTTTTTATGGTGTTGAATTTTGTAACATCTGTTACACTTCGTAGCCTTGTTATGGTGTCCTGTTAGCCCGCTTTGTAAGATGTTCGAGCTATATTTGCGAGAAAGTGCCAAAGTGCCAAACACTATACAGTTGGCACTTTGGCACTTTCGCTATTGTCGATAAGATTTGTGCTGTTCTTCTGGTAGAAACCTTGCCGAACCTTTTGAAGATCGCCGCGTTCTACGCCGTCCCTCAACATGCGCTGTATCGACCGCTTAGGAATCTCTCCGGCGAACGCGTCCACCACTTCCGATGTTTGGTAAGTGTTCCCGTCCGAGAACATCTCAATCACCATTTCGTAATTGGTCGGAATCCGGTTTTCGCCAACACGTTCAAACCAGCGTGTATAGGCATTCAGTTTTAGGATTTGATTCGGGAAGTTCTCGCCCTTCAGCTTTGGACACGAAAGGATCACGCTAGCATCGGCAAGATCGCGTTCGAGATTCAGGATCACGCGGCTTTGGTCTCCGAATGACGATGCACCGCGTCCGCGATGTGAGCCTTCCCGTGTCGATCCCTCTTCGAGCTTCGCTTTGCCGATATGATGCGCTGCCATAACCGCCGCATTAGTTTGTTTCGCCAGCCGTTTTAGCGGTTTCATTACTCGCTCTTTAACTTCCGAATTATGGTTTTCGTCATTGATTGCGAAAGTCTGCGAGATTGTGTCGATAAATATGATGTCCGGTCGAAACTCTGTGAGCTGGTCGATCACGAGTTCAAAATGTTCCGGCTTGTTCAGCGTCAATTCCTCGCCTGCGATAGACGCTTCGCAGATAAGGAATAGCCCGTCATGAACAAGATCCTTTTCTTCGTCTGAAAACGCTTCGAGCATTTTATTCAGATCAGATCGTAGAAAGGTCAGCGTATCTTCGTTATCAATAATTGCGACACGCCGTCTCTGGTCGTTTATTAGCAGTGGTGGAAATGAACGGCCCGTTATGATGCATAAGGCGAGATTACGGATCAATGTAGTTTTGCCGATATTTGTAACGGCATTAAGTAGCCCGATCTCTTGGCGGGCCAAACCGCGCATCATTTCATCTCGTGGTGGAAGTGCTAGCAGCTGCAATTTGCGGAAAGTGTAGCCCAGCTGAATAGTTTCGTTCGGTTGTGCGGCTTGATCGTCGGATGCAGCAAGATGTTTTTGCTCTTCAGCATGTAGAAGGTCGGCCCAATTAATGGAAACGGTTGCGTCTTTCATATCGCCTTTATTCTTCCCGGCTTTTGCCTTTTCCAGTCGAAGTTTCGGACCGTTCTGCGGCCTCGAATGAAACGCGGTCGAATGAAAGCGATTTGTTCCGTTTCTGTGGTAGAATTGAGGTAAGAAAACGCTCTTATTTCGCCGTCTGCGAAGTTGTTTGTTTTCAGTTTTAAGCCGATCGCTTGAAGGTCGGCTTTTTTATTTTGGTTCACTGTGACGCCTCCTTTACGTTCCGACGATTCCGTTCTATAAAAGCGATCAGGTCCGCTCGTCGGAATAGCAGCTTCTTACCGAATCGGACGAAAGGAAGCTCGCCGCGTTTGCGATACCGCCAAATGCTCAAAGGTGAAAGCCGGAGGAACTCTTCGGCTTCTTTCTGCGTCAAAAGGTCGCTTTGTTCAGTCATAAATGGTTCACACTCCAAAAGAAAAAGATCAGAGATTGCTCTCTGATCCTCACGTTACCGAGTTCTGCCTGACCTTTTAGGCAATAAAACTAAAAATAGTTTTTTAGGGGTTAAATTCTTTCAGTAACTGTTTCCATGTAAGGCCGAATTTTCGCAAGCGATTCCCAATCGCTTTTTCGAGTTCCTTTCTTTCCGGGTTGCGAACACCGTCAAATATCTCCATTGCTGCGTTATATTGCGTAAGTTGCCGATTTTCCTTTTTCAATCTGCCTAAAGCCTTGAACACGTCCGATTTGAATTCCTGCCTTTCCTGGTCGAGTTCGGCTTCTGTCTTCGTGGGCCGGCCTGTCTCGATCAATTCAAAGGTCTTAATCGTCTCGCCTTTTTCCTCTTTCGTTTCGATGAGCCTCTCTCGCTTTGGCTTGAGGATCCTTCCGAAAAACTTTCGAAATTTCTCTGTGATCCTGTCAAAGGCTTCGCTTCGCGTCTTAAGGTCACTTTCCTTCGAGCGATACAGGGCCCAAAATAATGAATATATTCCGTAATTGATCAGAAACCGAGAAAGCCGCTCTTGAAAGTCGAGCGAAGCCAAAACGGTATCTCGATAGTCGATGCCCTTAAAAGGAAAGCTATAAAACGATTTATGGCCTGCTTCGTGAATCTCAAGATAAGTTACGAGTTCCCGATCGCAAGTGATCCTGACTTGAAAGTTCATAGAGCGCTCTGTGAGCAAAACTCTATCTTGCCGCCAATCCGGTAATCCTTCACCTTCATATTCGCAATAGTCCAAAAGACGGCCAAGTGTCATGCTTCCGGCGGCCACTGCCTCTCCATCGTAGGTTATTTCGATTCTTGCGATCTTAGGTTTCGCCTTCTTTCGTGGCATTTAGTCTCCAGCTCGCTTTTTAGCGTGGTAAGTTCTGTCGGCTTTCAGTTCACTAGCTCGCTTACAGCACCGGTTGTGTCGTTCTCCGTGTGTCTGCGGTTCATTTTCCCGGCAAGCGCTTGTACGATCTCCGCATCCGCCGAAGTGTAGTATTTCGCGGTTGTCTTGGTATTCGAATGCCCGGCGATCTTAGACGCTAAGGCAAGCGAAAGGCCGTCTCTTTGCCAGCGAGTGATCGCCGTTGCCCTAAGATCGTGAAAATGCAAATCGTCGATCCCAGCGATACGCTTTGCAGTCGTCCAGCTATACTTGAAATCATTGAAGGGAAAAGGCCGCGATTCGCCCGAAGGCGTGAATCGTCGAACGCGGTCCAATTCGAGTTTTGTTCTATCGGTCAAAGGCACAAGCCTCTCGGTCTCTGTCTTTGTATTGCTCGCCTTTACGGTTACGATCCCGGCCTCAAGATCAATATCTTGCCAAGTGAGCTTTAGGATCTCGCCGCGTCGCATTCCGGCATCGACGGCAAGCAAAATGATCGCCTTCAAATGCGGATTGTTCACCGTGAGCCTCGCTTCTACTGTTCGCGTTCTGCCGTAATGATTTCGCGTGTAGGTGACGATCCTCTCACCTTCGCAAGCCATTAGAAGCCGCTCTTCCTCGCTCTCGGTCAAGATACGGGTCCTTACGTTCTCCGCCGATTTGACGATCGCTCTTGCCCCGAAAAAGATGTCTCGAACTATCCAGCCCTTGCTAAATGCAAAACGCATCATTCGACGCATTGCTTCGAGTTCGCGGTTGATTGTTGCAATCTTTACGCCTTGCTTCTGTCGCCTTTGCCGATAGTCGTATAGTGATTCGGTCGTGATCTCGCCGATACGCCTCTTGCCGAAATGCAAATTCAGATTCTTGAGTGCGCTTTTGATGCTCGCAAGGGACCGAACGCCTTCGGTCTTAACGCCGTTCTCAATCGTTGCGGGTTTGTAGAACGCTTTGCAGCAAACTTCCGTCAGCCGGGCAAAGGTCATTCGCTCGCCTTCGCGAATTCTGCCGTGAGACTTCTTGATCTCATTCACTAAACGGTCGCGCTCGTCAATCACCTCTGAGCGCTTTTCCTTCGCCCGTTCTATCGTTCGAGTCGTTCCAGTGATCGAATCGAAATACGATACGCGCGCCGTCCATTTGCCCTTTGCCTTACCGCTTCTCCGCTTGAAGACTTTCGCCGTGATCTTCATATTCACCTGCCGCCTTCTCACCAGCTTTCTCACCTAAAATTAGGTGAGATTTAGGTGAGATGAGTAATTATAAGAAGTTTTGGGAAATCAGGTCAACTCGTAATTAGCTGAAAATATTTAGCTTTTGAGTTAAGCAGAAAATCAAAGAAATGTATCTCTGTTCGGCTGTTAACCGAAGGGTTGTAGGTTCGAGTCCTACCTGCGGAGCCAATATTTTCAATAACTTACCGTGACGGATTCAGCGCAATGGATCCGTCTCGTTTTTTTGCCCGCAGAGAAGCGGTTCATCCGCTCTTGACCCGGAGGAGCCGGAAGCGTTCATCCGCAGATTAGCATTCGGCATCTAAATGCCCCATCACATCAATTCGTAGAATTTACAACTCAACGTCCGCAGATCGACAAATTTATGCGGCCGGCAGCACCACACTGCCGCGGGAGGCTAAAATCGCGCAGCGTGTGCCTACTTTCGGTTTCACCGCTCAACGGCTAAACTACGAATACGCTTTCTTTTTGAATAATGTCGGCTGAGGAGCGGATGGCCAAAGTTCGGCCGAATGCGAAGAATGTTTTTGTGATCTTCGATAAGAAGCCATTGAATTGATCACGATCTCGATAGCGGCAAGCATATGAAAAAGTTTTCCGAGCGTTTGATCTATTCACCGACGGATATCGTGCGGTTCCTTGAGTCGCCGTTTGCGTCGTGGATGGATCGGCACCACATCGAGAATCCGGGCGCCTTGGCACCAAAAGCGATATCGGAAGATGCCCGGCTGATCATCGAGACCGGTCAGGCCCACGAGAGGAAGATACTCGAACAGCTTCGCGGTTCGGAAGGTCTGCTTTACGAAGTTGAATACGGCGATCAGCTCGGCGTGACGCTCGAGGCTATCCGCCGACGCGACCCCATCATCTATCAGGCAAAGCTCGCAAACGAGTTCTTTGAAGGCTATGCCGACTTCATGATCCTCGACGAAGCTACCGGCCGTTACCAGATCTGGGATGCGAAGCTCGCCCATTCACCCAAGCCGTATTACGCGGTCCAGCTCTGCGCCTATTCGGAACTCTATGCCGAAATGACGGGCGAGCCGCTCCCCGAAAAGTTCGGCCTTATCCTCGGGGCCGATGCCCACGGCATTTCGGAGCGTATCGAGCTTCGCACCGAAGATTTTATCCATTATTACCGCAACCTTAAGGAGCGTTTCCTTGAGGTGCAGGGTGCATACGACGCCGACCTCGATCAATGCCCGATCCCAGATCCCGGGGCAGATCACTATGAGTGGCAGGAATATGCCGACGCATACCTTGATGAAAGAGACCACTTGATACGCGTTGCCGGTATCACGGCAGGACAGATCAAAAAGCTTGCCGAGGTGGGCATCTGTACACTAACCGCACTTGCCGAGACCGCGATCTCCAACGTGAGCAAGCTGCCGTCCGCATCTCTTGAAAAGCTGAAACATCAAGCGCGGCTGCAGAATGAAACGCGCAAACTGCGGACGATCGATAAGAACGCTGCCGCGCTCTTCGACATTCTCCCGACGGTTGACGAGAATGGCCGTCCCGTAGGGCTTGCCGCACTTCCGGAAGAGGATCCGTATGATGTTTTCTTTGATATGGAAGGCTATCCGCTTATACCCGGCGGCCTTGAATATCTGTTCGGCAATACGATCATCGATCCCGTGACCGGCGAATACCAATTCATAGACTTTTGGGCACACGACAGAGAGGGCGAAAAAGAGGCGTTCGAGCAATTCATCGACTGGGTCTTTGACCGCTGGCAAAAGCACCCTTTGATGCACATATATCATTACGCCGCCTATGAGGTCGCTGCGGTACGGCGGCTGAGCACTTTCCATGACACGCGGCAAGAAGAGGTCGATCAGCTGCTGAAGCGCGAGGTCTTTTGCGATCTTTATAAGATCGTAAGGCAGGGCGTCCGGATCGGTGAGCAGGGATATTCGATCAAAAAGGTCGAGGGAATCTATTGGCCGCAAGGCCGCACCGGCGTCGTTACGCTGTCGATCGGTTCGGTGGTACATTACGCACGCTGGATCGGAAGCGGCGAACCTCGCGATTGGCAGAATAGCCCTATTCTCAAGGAGATACGCGATTACAACAAGGACGACTGCGACTCTACCGCGATGCTCGCCAAGTGGCTGAGAGGGCTCGCGGCCGAGAAAGGCATTCCGCCGCTGAGGACGGCCGCCGCTGATCTGTCACCCAACGAACTTGAGATCAAGCCGCTCGACCCGGTCATACAAGCACGGCTTGAGATCGGAGAGAAGCTTCGGGAAAAGGCGGATGATATATCGCTTACGCTTGCCGATCTTATCGACTTTCACCGCCGCGAGCAAAAACCCGTCTGGTGGAAGTTCTTCGAAAGATGCGGCTCGGATGCCGATGTCCTGCGCGATGACAGCGAATGTATCGCCGATGTGGAGGCTGAAGGCGAGCCGTATCCCGAAAAAAAGTCGCTGGCACAGCGGTACCGTTTTGATCCTACCCAGGAGTGTAAGCTCCATGCTGCCAAAGAAACTACTATCTTTTTCTCGCATGCAAATAAAGTAGGGTTCACTCTCATCTCGCTCGACCTCGATTCAGGCACACTGGAATTGAAGATCACCGCAGATAAGCTTGCGGCACTCGGTGGCGAGTTCCCCCGGCGAGGTTCACTCGTACCGAGGAAAATTGTGGAACAAGAGCGGATCCAGGAGGCGCTGACCGCCGTTGCGGCTTCTCATCTCAACGGAAATTTGAACGCGGCGGCACACTCGCTGCTTACGCGCAAAGTCCCGCCCGGCCTGCCTCAAAAGCAGGGCGAGACGACGGTCGATCTTGCCATAAGGGTCGCCAGGCAGATGGACGGCGACGGCCTTGTCATTCAAGGCCCGCCCGGAACGGGAAAAACCTATACGGCCTCGCATATGATCGCGGCCCTGCTCGCTGACGGCAAGCATATCGGCATTACGTCCAACAGCCATAAAGCGATCATCAACCTGCTTGACGCATGCGGCCGCACACTGAAAGAACAAGGACGCTCGTTGGCCGGCTTCAAGGTCGGCGGTAATAAGGATGACGCGGTCTTTCGCGACAATCCCGATCTCCTTTGTGAAGACAAACCCGCCGAAGCTATCAAAAATTATCATGAAGGCGTCCTTGCCGGCACCGCATGGCTTTTTTCACGGGATGACTTTCCCGAACCGGTTGACCATCTGTTCATCGACGAGGCAGGGCAGGTGCCGCTTGCGAACGTGATCGCAATGAGCGGCAACGCAAAGAACCTCGTCCTGCTCGGCGATCAGATGCAGTTGGAGCAGCCGATCCAAGGCTCGCACCCCGGCGACGCAAGGCTTTCGGCTCTGCAATATGCTTTAAAGGACATCGAGAACAGCCGCGAGGACGATGTGGTGCTCCACGCGGTGGTTCGTGACGACTACGGCATCTTTCTCGGCGAATCGAGGCGTATGCATCCTGCGGTCTGCCAATTCATATCCGAAAGCGTTTACGAGGGCCGCCTTCACGCCTTTGAGGATTGTGCAAGACAGGCAATAGCATCAGCGGACACGGCGGATGGCGGATGGCGGCAAAACGGCATCGTGTTCCTTGGTGTCGAACACGACGGCGACATCCAATCGAGCGATGAAGAGGCCGAGAAGATCACTGAGATCTACGAACACCTCCGCGGCCGCCTCTATACCGACAAGGCCGGTACGACCGTGCCTATTGAACTGTCTGACTTTCTCTTTATCGCACCTTATAACGCACAAGTGCGCAAACTTGAGCAGATGCTGCCGCATGGTGCACGCATCGGCAGCGTTGATCTGTTCCAAGGGCAGGAAGCGCCGGTCTGCATACTGTCGCTGTGTTCGAGTTTCGGCGAATACGGCTCACGCGGCATCAATTTCATCCTCAATAAGAACCGTGTGAATGTCGCGGTCTCACGGGCAAAATGCCTTGCCGTTGTGGTCGCCGATCCGCGGATCGCGACAACGCCGCCGAATTCGATCGAGACGATGCAGCTCCTTAACCTATTCTGCAAGCTTTTGCCGTTTCAGCACATGCCCGCGTGATAGCCCTCACACCGGCACTAAACCTTCATTGAAGGAAAACTAGCCCCGAATGCACTAATACGAATGCACAAATAATGTGAGGCCCGCATTTATTCGTGCATTCGTGGCGTCATTCACCGTTCGGCTGGTTTCGATCAATCGTCAAGATGGCCGAATTTGCCCGATCGATAGTCGTCGAACGCCTGTTCGAGTTCTTCGCGCGTGTTCATCAGGAACGGCCCGTACTGTGCGATCGGCTCGTTAAGCGGTTCGCCGCTCATCATTAGCAGCACACTGTCTTCGGGTGTTTCGATCGAGACGGTTTCGCCCGAACGTTCGAACAGCGCAAGGTGATCGAGCGGCAGCGTTTCTCCGCCGTTGATCAAGGCCGAGCCTTCGACCGCCAAGATCGCCGTCGTGTAGCTCGCCGGATACGACAACTCGAATTTCTCGCCCGCCTTCGTACGGAAATTGATCAGGTGTACGGGCGTAAATGTCGTTGCCGGGCCCTTTTGGCCGTTGTACTCGCCTGCGATGATCTCGGCTTCGCCGCCGAGCGGCAGAGCGACGCGGCCCATCTCGGCATTCGTGATCGCCTGATACTTCGGCGGCGTCATCTTGTCTTTCGCGGGCAAGTTTACCCAAAGCTGCACGACGTGGAACGTCCCGCCGCGGCTTGAGAACTCCTTTTCGTAATACTCTTTGTGGAGCAGGCCGCTGCCCGCCGTCATCCATTGAACATCGCCCTCATCGATCACACCGCCGCCGCCTCGACTGTCGTGGTGCGCGACCCTGCCCTTGTATGCGATCGTTACCGTCTCAAATCCGCGATGCGGATGCGGCCCGACACCGTACGGCCGTTCACGCGGAGCGAACGTCATCTTCGCGTTGTAATCAAGTAAAAAGAACGGACTCATCCGCTCGCCTGTCAGCGGCCCGTGCGGGAAAAATCCGCTCACATGAAACCCGTCGCCTACCCAATGCCTCGGCGGCGGCGCCACTATCCTCTCAACTAGCTTCATATCTCTTGCCGCAACTGTCTTTACTGTCATTTTATCCTCCTTGTCCTCCTTTGCGGCTTCATAACCATGTGGCTGACAATTGCCGCTAAGATACGAAGACGCGAAGTCATTACAAGAAGTTTACCGCGTCAGCAACCGAATGTAATCATCAATTGCGGCGATTAGGAATTAATACTTTCGGGTGATTATTTTGAGAGGCTAATTTCTGTCATAACATCGGCCGATCGTTATCGCTGCAAGACCGCAACCGGTCAATGTTACAACTGCGAAGACAACCGAAAGGAGGCCAATAGCGGCCGCAGTCGCTGAAAGATCGGGCGGAGGCGTTTGGAAAGAGCCTCTATCGCCGAAAGCCATGATCGATGAGAAGTGGACACTAAAGATTAGTACGATCGACAACATTGTGGAGCCAAAAATACAAACTGGTATCCACGAGGCACTATATCGTGAAAATAGATCGCTGCCGCGCCACACAACGATCGCTGAAATAAAATATGACGTAAAAACGAAAGCAAGGAACTTCAAATATGCCATCATCTCGATAAGCACATTGTTATAGAAGCCCGGATGGGGAGTCATTTGGGCATAAAGGAATAGCAGAAAAACCACCGAAAAGATCACGCTACTACTCGCGACCGCACCGTAAAATATTACGCGTCGAAGCCGATAGGTATCACGGAAATACTGCTGCCCATTCATATTGGTAGTATCGAATGCCAACCCTTTCAGCTTCGGCGAGGCGACGTGTGCCGGTTAAGCCCTAACGCCCGTATCACCTTGATCATGGTCGAGAACCCCGGGTTGCCATTAGACGAAAGCGCTTTATAAAGACTCTCGCCCAAGATCGGTCTCCCGCGCAAGTTGCGTCATTCCGCGAGCACGAGCAATATCGCCCAGCGCCGCCGCAACCAGTGCAGGCTCGCCGTCCTCAAGAGCGGCCTCAAGATATATGGCCATATCTTCCTCAGTCTCAAGGTGTTCGGCAGGATCCCACGGTAAAATTTTAGTCTTGGCCATACTCTTTAACCCGGATTACACATTAGGCCGCTTCAGCGGTCTTTTCCCGTATAGCCACGTCCGTTTACTGCGTGGGCAGTGCGGACGCGAAAAACAAAGGGCGTTTTAACGTCCTTACCTGCTATTGGCTTAAGCCGCCGATTTTAAGGCGCGTTAAAACGGGCTAAGAGTCGTTTTGGCACCTTCACCCACGCCGTAAACAGGCGTGGCTATGCCAAAGCCAAGCCTCGTAAACGAGGCTAAGGCGTAATCCCGGTTTAAAGTTTCCGCATCACCATCAATCCATCCCTAACGGGCAGCAGAATATTCTCGACGCGTGTGTCTGCTTGTATCTTTTGATTAAAATCGTGCATGGCTTGGGTCTCCGTGTCCTTTTCGCGGTCGAGGACGCGGCCGCTCCATAGGACGTTATCAGCGATGATAAAGCCGCCCGATCGCACCTTTTCGAAGACGATGTCGTAATAGGCCGCGTAATTCAGCTTGTCAGCGTCGATAAAGACGAGGCCGAATACTTCATCGAGCGTCGGGATGATCTCCAGAGCTTGGCCGAGAAGGAAATCAATGCGGCCGGCGTATTCGGTACGTGCCGCATATGAGCGCGCAACTTTATTCGTCTCTTCTTGTATGTCTATTGTAATTACTTTTCCGTCATCGGTAAGGCCTTCGGCAAAACAAAGTGCGGAATATCCGAGATAGGTGCCGATCTCGAGCACTCTTCGCGGGCGTATCATATTCGAGAACATCGACAAGATCCGTCCCTGCACGAACCCCGAGAGCATCGACGAATTGCTGTAATTCGCAAAGCAATTCTCACGAAGCTCTTTCAAAACCAGGCTTTCAGGCGATGTGAACAGCTCTGCGTAGTCGGTCAAAGCGTTCTTTATTTCGTTCATATATCCAGCCTAACCATTCCGCGGCGTATCGCCATCGTCGCGGCCGAAGTGCGGTCCGAGACGCCCAACTTATCGAAAATATTGCTCGCGTGCGATTTTATCGTGTTCTCTGATACGTCGAGGGCAAAGGCGATCTCTTTGTTCGACATTCCGCCGACGATCATTCTCAGAACATTCGATTCCGTCGGCGTAAGTTCTTCCTGGCCAATGTGTTCGCTCAATACTGCGGCTATCTCGTCCGGAATATATTTGCGGCCTGTGGCCACCTTGCGGATCGCTTTTACAAGCTCATCAGGGGCGATATCCTTGCAGACATAGCCCGCCGCACCCTTTCTCAACGCCTTTGTGATCTCTACGTCGCCGGCACGGTCGGCAAGAACGATTATTTTTGCCTTTGGTGTAATTACAAAGTATTTATCAAGATCGTCTATTGCACAAGACTCAGGGAACCGCAGCCCTAAAAGCGTTACATCAGGTCGAAGCTCCTTGAATTTGACGGCACCATTCTCAAGATCTCCGGCGTCGCCGACCAACTCAATATCATTTTCTTCCGCCAAAACCGCGCGAATACCGATCCGCGTGAGCGGTTGGCTTTCGATCAAAAGCAATCTTATGGGCTGTTCCACTTGTAATTACTTTGTACGCTCGGACAGCTCCGTGCCGATCTGCGCGGCGAATTCAACGATCGGCTTTATGAGATCGGTGTCGTAATTCGTCTTTACGTGCTGCATAACGGCGGCCATACGTTCGAGTCCCATGCCGGTATCGACTGACGGTGCAGGCAGCGGCGTAAGCGTAAACGTGCCGTCGTCATTCTGCGAGCGGTTGTATTGCATAAAGACGAGGTTCCATATCTCCATCGTCGTATCGCCCGGGCCGTTGACCCAGTGCGGCGAGTTCTGTTCGGGGTTGGATGGGTCTTCGCCCATATAATAGTGTATCTCGGAGCAAGGCCCGCACGGGCCGGTGTCGCCCATCTGCCAAAAATTGTCTTTACGTCCGAAGCCCAGCACGCGTTCGGGCCGTGCGCCTGCCTTGATCCACAGTTCACGTGCCTCATCGTCAGGGCCGACCTCGTCGTCGCCCTCGAACACCGAGAACCAAAGGCGTTCGGGGTCGAGTTTGAATTCATTTACAAGCAGGTCCCACGCGAAATTGATCGCTTCCTCCTTGAAATAATCGCCGAATGAGAAGTTGCCCAACATCTCGAAGAACGTGTGGTGGCGTGCCGTCTTGCCGACCTCGTCGAGATCGTTGTGTTTGCCGCCTGCGCGAATGCACTTTTGCGAGGTGGCGGCCCGCGTATAGTCGCGTTTTTCTACACCGAGAAAGACATCTTTGAACTGATTCATCCCGGCGTTCGTGAATAAAAGCGTCGGGTCGTTGGCCGGCAAGAGCGGCGATGAATGCACGATCTTGTGGCCATTCTGCTCAAAGTAACCAAGGAATTTTGCTCTGATCTCGTCACCTGTCATACGCTGAAAAGGTTATCACATCAGCCGCGGAAATCGCTCCGCGCGATGCGATACAAATTACTGCTCGCCGCTTTCATAAGATCCTGATATATCACCGAGCGAACTGATCTTACTGCGGACAAGGTCGAGGTCGAAGCCGCGGCGGAGCAGATGATCGAACAGCTTTTTACGATCTTCGAAGGTTTCGGGACGGCCTCGCAAACGCAAACGCCTTTCTATGGCCGTATCGATCAGATCACTCTCAGGCAGCTTTTCGAATGCGTCATCGAGCGCGGCATCGACCGTGTGCGGATCGATCTTCTTTTGCGACATTGAGTAACGAAGCCTTCGCCGCCCCTGAGCTTTTTGCCTGAGCTTTGACACCGCGAGATCACGTGCGAACTGCTCATCGTCGAGGTATCTGTACTCTTTGAGCTTTTCTATCACGGCATCGACTATCTCGCCGTCGGTCCAGAGCTTTTCCAAAAGGCGTTCGCGCAGCTCTTCAACCGAACGGGCCTTTGCGGCAAGCAGCCGCACCGCGCGGTCCATCGTACGCTTTCGCGACCTTTCGCGGTCGGTTACGCAGCGTTCGTCTTCGCTGATCTTTGTATGTCTTCGCCGCACCAGTGAACATTGTCAGCCTAAATGTGATGCGTGACAAGCATACGGCCGGCCTCTCTCGCTTCCGGCCCGGCAAGTGAAATAGAATGTACGCAGTGGACGGCATTCTGGTGATCGACAAACCGGCTGGCATCACTTCGCACGAAGTGGTCGCACGGGTTCGGCGCATATTGAGGACAAAGCGTGTCGGCCACACGGGCACGCTCGATCCGTTCGCCACCGGAGTTATGGCGGTGCTCGTCGGCCGTGCTACGCGGCTCGCGCAGTTCCTCGAAAAGGACGAGAAGGAATACATTGCGACAGCCGCATTCGGATTCGAGACCGACACGGGTGATGCGGACGGCAAACCGACGCGCGAGTGCAGGCTGCCTGTCCCTGCCGGAGCGGTCGAGGCCGTGCTGCCGCGTTTTATCGGCGAGATCGAGCAGCTTCCGCCGATGTATTCGGCAAAAAAGATCGGCGGCACGAAACTTTATGAGCTTGCACGAAAGGGCATTGAGGTTCAGCGAGAGCCGATAAAGATCCGCATCGATGCCCTCGAGATCGTACGGCCGTTAACCGACGCAGATCCGGCTGCGATGCAGTTTCGCGTTGTGTGTTCGGCAGGCACGTATGTGCGAACTCTTGCCGAAGATATTGCACGGGCGGCCGGTACACTTGCCCATCTTGTCGAATTGCGGCGAGTACGCTCGGGTCGGTTCGGTATTGAACAGAGCATTGCACTCGAGAGGCTTGCCGAAGCGGGCGATCCTTCGGCACTATTGCTGCCGATGAAGCGTGCGGTCGAACATCTGCCTGTTTACGCCCTCGACGCCGAACGCTCAAAGCGGACGCTTAGCGGCCTCTCGACAAGGGTTTTCGGGCATACATTTGCCGATAACGAAACGGCGGCTATGATATCCGACACGGGTGAATTGATCGCCGTCGGGCGTTATGATGCTGAGAAAAATGCACTATGCCCAAAGGTCGTTCTGGTATAAAATCAGCGTCATAAGGAACCTGCAGGTATGAAAAAACGCAATATCGCTATCGCTATCGGAGGAGCTGTCGGCGCAGCCGTCGCCGTAAAATTGCTGACGCGGCCGGCGACGGTAACATGGGAAGAAGCGTCGCCATTCGTGGCTCACGCTGAGCGGTCAAAGTTCATCCATGTTGACGGCGTAAAGATGCATTATCAGGAATTCGGCTCGCATTCGGCGCCGACGATCCTGTTGATCCACGGCTACACTGCATCGGCAAATGTTTGGAAGACGGTCGCTCCGATGCTGGCCGAGAATGGGTTTCACGTCATCGCACCCGATCTTGTCGGATTCGGCTATACGGAAAAGCCGCGTTGGTTCGACTACTCGATCCAGACGCAGGCGCGCATGCTCGCACGGTTGCTGGAACGTCTCGGCGTAGGCCGATGCGTCGTGATCGGCAGTTCGTACGGCGGCGCTGTCGCGATGGAATTGACGCTCGATAACGACGAAAAGGTCGAAAAGCTCGTGCTCGTCGATACGGTCATCAATGACGGCATCAAGCGGCACCCGATATTACGCCTGGCATCGGTTCCCGGACTTGGCGAGGCAATTACACCGTTCCTTTGCGACTCAAAGGCCCTTACGCGATTGCGTATGAACGGCTCGCTGGCAGCGGCGAACCGTTCGATGGTTACCGATGAACGTGTCGCGTCAGCCGTAAGGCCGCTTGCCGCCGCCGATGCGCATCATTCGGTGCTTGCGACCGCACGCAACTGGAACGCCGCACGCTTCGAACGCGACGCGCAGCTCATCACGCAGCCGACGCTCATCATTTGGGGCGACAGCGACACGATCATTCCGGCTTCCAATGGCCATAAGCTGCATCAAGAGATGCTGAACTCACGCTTCGTCATACTCAAGGACTGCGGCCATATGCCGCAAGAGGAAAAAAGCGGCCTGTTCGCCGCACTTGTTACCGAATTCTGCAATGATAAGAAAGGCCATATCGCCGAACCGTCGGGCGGTGCTGCGGACCTTATAGCATGATGGCGGACAACAGCTTTCTCTACGGAAAAGGCGTCTTTACGACGGTTGCCGTCCGCGGCGGCGAGCCATTTCTTTGGGATAAGCATTGGCGGCGTCTTAAATTGGCCGCAGAACGAACTGGCATTGGCCTTAACGGCTTTGCAGAAGCGGACGTACTTGCCGGCGTAAAGGCCAAGATCGCCGCAAGTTCATTCGATGCGGCACGCGTACGCATAACCTTTAGCGACAGAACGCCGAGCAGCCTTTGGCCGTCAGAAGCCGATCCGGGCGACGGCCCGGAATTATCGCTCATTGCTGGGGCGATCAGGCCGGTGCCGACGCCGTTCCGCGTCACATTCTCGCCGTTTCCGGTGAATTCACGTTCGCCGATTGCCGGCATAAAGACCTGCAACTACCTTGAGCCGCTACTTGCGATCGAAGAGGCCCGCGGCCGCGGCTATAACGAAGCGATACGGATGAATGAGCGCGGACACATCGTCGGCGGTTGTATGGCAAACATTTTCTGGGGAAAAGGCGGCCGATTGTTCACGCCGGCACTTGTGACGGGATGCCTTGCCGGCACGACCAGAGAGTTCGTTACGGAAGCTCTGGAATGTAATGAGATCGCCGCCGGAGCTGATGAACTGATCGGAGCGGATATGATCTGCTTTACGTCAGCGGGACTGGGCGTAACGGCCGTCAATACCCTCGACGGCCGCGAACTGCGGGACGTGAGCCACCCGATCATGAGCCTTTTGGGTCAGCGCACCTGACCCCGCACACGCAGGCGGTGCAGAGCAACTATTTTTCGAGCGGAAATATTGCGGCCGATCAGCCTGCGGTTTCGAACAATGCAAGTATCTGCTTGCCCTCTGCCGAACGCGGATCGATAGTGCGCAGATGCTTCTGGCCCTGCATTTCCCAAATGGCGGTTACTACGCCTTCTTTTTCAACGGCTTGATACGAAACATCCTCGGTGTGTTGGGGTGTTTCTGCTGCCGTATCGGTTGCTTGTACTGCTTCTTCTGACATTTAAGGATCGGGTCTCCTGAAAACTTATCTCTGACTGAACAGAAATAGGATTCTTACATATTCGCCTCGCCTTTGTCGAACGCGCGGCCGACGTCGGCGTACGGTTTCAGGCCGCGGCGGCGGCGAAAAGCCCCTAAGATCAACTTATCGCCCTGAGCCTGGCGGCACTCGATAGAGTTCTAGCTCGTAGAACCAGAAATCACTGTTCGGCTGGTCGATCTTGAGCTGATATGTATCGGCGTTCTTATCGATCGTAAATGTAACGAATCCGCGCGGGAAGTTGTAATGCACTGATGGCCGCCAATGTATCTGCCACGTGTCGTAATGCCAATGTTCGAGGTCCGCAACAAAGTTCGGTGTGGGGCTGAAACGCATCACAAGCCCGCCATTCTCAACACCTACCGTAACATCGCCATACATCTGGCTTCTGTACGTTCCCGCATATTTTGTCATATCGAGCGAAGGTTTTGTGCCTTGAACGCGTGCGGCATCAACCCTTTTGATCTCGGCCTCATCCGCAACTTTGTTCGCGGCGGTCTGCTTGACGGCCTCGGCATTCCAATCGCGCGGCTTAGCACCTACGAGCACATCTCGTATCTTCGCCATCATTATCTGGAACGCGGGCGATTCGTTGTTCGTGAGCACGACAAAACCGGTATTGTCCTCAGGTATGAGCACCGTATATGAGAGCATTCCGTCGAGGCCGCCGCTGTGGTTCACGATCTTTCGGCCGTAATAATCGTACGTTCCCCAGCCCATCGCGTAAGCGCTGTAATGCCGCGTCGGGTTAGCCCGTGATGCCGGTTCCGATATGTACTGCAGAGTATTCGGCGACCACATCTGCCAGCTTTGGGCTTGGCTGAAAACGGATTTGCCCTCAAAGGTGCCGCGGCCGAGCTGAAGGCGGATCCACTTCGAGAGGTCGTGTACCGATGAATTGAGCCGTACGGCGCCGATCGCGTGGTCAAGCATACCGAGCGGCAACGCACGCAGCTTGCCGCCCGACTCGTTATGCGGCGATGCGAAATTATCCTTGATATCGCGGATGCTCGTCGTTGTACGGTTCATCCCGAGCGGCGTCAGTATCCGATCATGCACGAATTCAGCCCAAGGCTTGCCCGACACTTTCTCGACGATGCGTCCTGCGGCGATATACATCAGGTTCTGGTAGCCGTACCCGCTGCGGAAGCCGTAAACAGGCTTCAGATACCGGACGCGCCGCAGCATCTCATCGGTCGTGTATGTTGTGTCGTACCAAAGAAGGTCGCCGCTGAACGTCGCAAGCCCGACGCGATGCGAGACGATATCGCGTATCGTCAACTCGCTCGTTACCCAAGGGTCATACATCTCAAAGTCCGTGAGGTACTTTGAGACCTTGTCGTCCCATTTGATCTTCCCTTCGTCAACGAGTATCGCCAGGCACGCGGTCGTGAAGGCCTTTGAATTCGAGGCGATGGCAAAGAGCGTGTCGGGATCGACCTTTTCGTCGGGTTTATTGATGTCACGCAGGCCGTAGCCCTTTTCAAAGACGACCTTGTCATCCTTTACGATCGCGATCGCCATGCCGACGGCGTTGGGCTTCCACGTATCCATTACGGTGTTGGCATAGTCATCGATCTCTTTGAGTTTCGCGTCAAGCGTCTGCTGGCCGAAAGCCACTGTGCAGAGAAATAGCGTTGCGAGTAACGACAAACTGAACTTTTTCATAATGCCTAAATATAACAGAAAACGCCGCGCCTTTCGCCTGATGAGTAAGCGATCAGGTATTAGTTTTTGGCCTACTGCTAAAGCGAAGGCCGCGTTTTACGATCAGGAGAAAGCCTATAGCCGTCCAGAACAGCATCCTGCCCTTTCGTATGAGGGCAAGCGTTACACCGACGCCTGCGGCAAGAGCGACGGTTTCGCCGACGAACTTCGCACCCGCCTCATCCACGCCGATCGTGAGCGGTATCAGCTTGAAGAGTATCGCCATCAGCCGGCTTACCGATTCGAGCAGGAACGAGGTCATAACACTGTTCCGCAGCGGGTCGAGCCGCTCAAGGATATAATAGGTCTCGGCAATGCCCGCAGTATGATAAAGCACTTCGAAGAGGCAGATGGGCAGGAACCGCTTCGGGTATCGACGATAAAAACCGAAGATCATATTCTCGAAAAGCCGAACTTCGAGCCGTCCGTTCTCGAGTATCGAGCGGAAATGCCCGCGTCTGTAAAGGCGTTCGCACGCCTCGCTGGCGAAATGCCATTGCTTTACGACAAGCAGTATCAGGAAAAGCAGCACGGCGACGATGCCGACGATCAGGACATTGATCGTCCACACCCAGCCTTCATCCACCGCCGAGACCCGCAGGAACGTTACGGCTCCGGCAATGAGAAATATGCTTGTAACAAGGCTGTAGAAAAGATTCTCGGTCGCCACCGACGATAGGCCGACCGCGAGCGGCACACGGTCGCGGACCGCAACTGCCTTTGCCGTGCCGCTCATCAATATGCCGAGCGGAATGACGCTGCTCGTCGCTTCACCGATAACGACCGCCGGCACGGTTTGCCGCATTTTCAGGTAATACGGCCCGTAAACGGACAGCGACCAGGCATATGCCCGGATGACGATCCTCACGAAAAAGAGAGCTAGGATCACGGCAAAGCCGACCGCACCAAAACGCTCGATCCCGCCCCAAAGCTCATCCAAGCCGACTGTCCACAACATATCCGCGAACAAAACGACGCCGATGACGGTCAAAATTGCTGCGGCGATCTTGATCTTACTTATATGTTCGGTGGAAATGCCTATATGCACGCTGGTCGATCTCTGCGTTGCCTAAAACTAACGGCTAGGACTAAAATATCATTTTACAGAAATTACTGAATAACCATTAAGGAACAACCATAAATATGAGCACAGCAGGAGCAGCACTTGCAGCAACAGGATTGACCGTACTATCGGAAGAAGAGGAATTGTTTCGCCAGGCAGTTCGCGAATTTGCCGAGGGCGAGGTTCGGCCGCGCGTCGAGCATATGGAAAAAGACGCCAAGCTCGACCCTGAACTTATAAAGCAATGCTTCGAACTCGGCCTCATGGCGATCGAATCGCCCGAGGAATACGGCGGTGCCGGGTCGACCATCTTCAACGCGATACTTGCGATCGAGGAACTGGCTCGAGTTGACGCCAGCATCTCGGTATTCGTTGACGTTCACAACACGCTTGTAACGAATGCCTTCTTAAAATGGGGCAGCGATGAACTGAAGAAAAAGTATATGCCGCAGCTTGCTTCGGGCCGTGTCGGCGCCTATGCATTGTCTGAGGCAGGCTCGGGTTCGGACGCCTTTGCCCTTACGACACGTGCTGCGGATAAAGGCGACCATTACGAGATAACGGGCCAAAAGCTCTGGATCACGAACGGCAATGAGGCTGAAATATTCATCATCTTTGCAACGCTCGACCCCGAAGCTGGCTACAAGGGCATCACGGCATTCATCGTCGAGAAAGGGTTCGAAGGCTTTACGGTCGGCAAAAAGGAGGATAAGCTCGGCATCCGCGCATCCTCGACGACCGAGCTTATACTCGATAACTGCAAAGTGCCGAAGGAGAACGTTCTCGGCGAGATCGGCAAAGGCTACAAGGTCTCGATCGAAACTCTTAACGAAGGCCGCATCGGCATCGCCGCCCAAATGCTCGGCATCGCCCAAGGCGCGTACGAGGCCGCGCTCAACTACACCGCCGAACGCGAACAGTTCGGCTCGACACTCAATTCATTCCAGGCCGTTCAGTTCCAGCTTGCCGAAATGGCCGTTGAGATCGAGGCGACACGTCTGCTCGTCTATAATGCCGCGAGATTAAAGGATGCCGGAAAATCGTTTTTGAAGGAAGCCGCGATCGCAAAGCTCTATTCGTCACGCTGCGCCGAGGCCGTCGCCTCAAAGGCCATCGAACTCTACGGCGGCTACGGCTACGTCAAAGATTATCCGGTCGAAAAATTCTGGCGCGACTCCAAGATCGGCTCCATCTACGAAGGCACGTCGAATATGCAGCTCCAAACTATCGCAAAACTCATAACCAGCGGAAAATAGGCAATCATATCATAAAATAACTGTCGCAAAACTCTATGTGCCCTAATGTTCCTATGTGGTTGATACTACTTCTTAGAACCACATAGACACATTAGGACACATAGGAAATCGCCAAACAGGCAACGTTGCTTTAATAAACGAAATGAGCTTGTGATCTCGGATCGGAAAAAGAACGCAAATGCGAAGTCGGCGCATCGGCTTGACGCCGTGACAAAAGAGAGCGATTCTGAGCACGATGCCCGAAGTTAAGATCAGAAAGGCCGCGGCAGAGGATGCGAAGCTTTTGACCGACCTGTCGTACACGACATTTTGGGATGCTTTTGCGCATCATCCGAAGAACGCGCCTGACGACCTTGCACACTATATGCGGCAGGCGTTCTCGATCGAGCAGATCACGGAAGAATTAGCCGACGAGCGGAACATCTTCCTCGTCGCGCACATCGGCGAAAAGCCCGCAGGTTACGCAAAACTCATCATCGAAAGTCGTGAAGAGGGCATTACTGCCGAGCGTCCGATCGAGCTCGCACGCCTCTATTCGCATCAGGAATACATAGGCAAAGGCGTCGGCCAAGACCTTATGGACGAGTGCTTTCGGCTGGCGGCCGAGGGCTTGCACGATGTGATGTGGCTCGGCGTGTGGGAGTTCAATCCGCGTGCGATCCGCTTCTATGAAAAGAACGGCTTCCGTATCGTCGGCAAACACACTTTCCGGCTCGGCTCCGACCCGCAGATCGACCTGCTGATGCAGCGCGGCATCTGAAGCACGAACAACTGCGGCTTATCTCGCCGTATCAGCCTGCGGTTACGGGTTTACGATCGATACTCCGCGGTACGAGGCTCCGTCCGCGAGATCCTCTGAAAAAATGCTCTCACAGCGGGCCTTTTCGGCGGCCGCATTTCAAGGGTTCTTCATCGATCGATAGCGTAATATTCTTCACAATAAACCCTGTGCGCGCATATTATATGCGCACAGGGTTTGTCATCAATATATTTTGCAGCGCTTTTGCGTTAGAACGCTGGGCTGCGCAGGACCTCGGCGAGGGCCTTGAGCCTAGCGGTGTCGGCAGCGTTCTTCGATGCGGCCTGCGCCTTTTCTACCACGGCTACGGACCTCTTCAAGCCTTTCCCAGATCGCTTTTTCTCCGCCGATACAAGTGCCGTACGGATCGCTGCTATATCCTTCGCGGACATCGCTTTCGAGCGTTCAAGCTGATCGAGATATGCACGTGCGATCACCGGCTTTTTCGACCACATAAGCCGCTGCTGGCTCTGTACGTTAAGTTGAGCGACCTGTACGGATCTTGCCGCGTCGATCTCGTTCTGCGAAAGGAACTTTGTTGGTGTAAGCTCAAAAACATCCAGACCGCGTGCGATCTCAGACGAATATATGTTGCCGTTGTACCAATACGCCGACCACGAGCCGCCCATGACAAGCGCCTTGGCGTCGATAGGGCCGCGGTCAAAATACGCGATCTCGAACGGCTTTGCCCCATCGGTGAAATCCATGATCGAGATGCCGCCTTGATACCAGGCCTGCACCTTGATGTCGCGTCCGGGTACGGGAATGAGCGAGCCATTGTGTGCGACGCAATTCTCTTCCTCGGTCTGGGCAGCAGGCATCTTGTAGTAGCTTTCGAACTTCAGCTTGTCATCGACGATACCGAATACCGCGTCGGCTCCCCATACGTTCGGGTCGTTCTCGCGGCAGCGTGGGCCCATGCCGCCGCCCCATTCGTCGGTGAAGACGACCTTTGAGCCGTCATTCGAGAACGCAGCCGAGTGCCAGTAGGCGTAGTTCGGATCGTTGACCGCGTCGATACGCTTCGGGTTCGCAGGGTCTTTGATATCAAGCAGCAGCCCGTTACCCGAACACGCTCCGGCAGCAAGCCCGATCTCCGGATACACGGTAATATCGTGGCACTGATCGCTGTCGGTCGGCTTGCCCTTATTCTCATGCGATCCGCCGTCGCTGAGGCCGTTATAGGCGCCTGTTCGAGGGTCGATGAAAAGGCGCGGACTCGCTACGATCTTTGCGTCCTGCGGAGCGGCCAGCGGCACCTTTATAACGTCTATACGGAAAAGTGCGGTGTTCGGGTCCTTATCCGGTGCTCCGCCGGAGCAGCCGGCGAGCTCCTCGTCCTGGCGGACGAACGACGTACCCGAAACATAAACGTAAATGTTGTTCGGGTCTTTCGGGTCCGGAACGAGCGTGTGCGTGTGCGAACCTCGGCAGGTCTGTATGGCCGCGACCTGTTTCGGGGCCTTGATGTCCGTAATATCGAATATGCGCACACCGCGAAATCGGTCTTTATTTGCTGATGGCAATCCCGGAGCGGTCTGCGGCGGAAATCCTTGTTCCCCGCAGTCCAGGCGGCCGTTCGGCATCTCGACCGACATGAAAAGAAGGTTGCCGTAAACCGAAACATCGCCCTGTCCGCCCGGACACTGCATCGAGGTGATCAGCTGCGTCTTCGCGGGGTCGCTGATGTCATAGATGTTGATGCCGTAAAAATTGCCGAGAAAAAGGTGCTTTCCTTGGAAGGCAATGTCCGAGTTCGCGAAGGCGAGCGGCGCGAATGACAGCTTCATCGCCTCGGGGATCTTTGCGTCCGGCGGAATGCCAAGGGCTGTAAGAGCTTTACCCATCATCGGGCTGTTCGGATCGGTGCCGACATCGAACGCAGCCGGTTTCTTGAGCAGCGTCAAGTGCTTGATGCCGAATGCCGCTTCGCCTGCATCAAAAAGCCCCGCCTTGAGCTTTGCACGCGGATCTTTCGCATCAGAGCCTTTCATTCCCGGCGGCAAGGTCGGCGCCGGCTGTGGCTGGCCTTGTGCAACCGCATCGGCAGAAAGCCCAAAGGACACGAATGCCGCCGCTGCCAGTATAAGAACACCATTTATCAGAACTCTTTTATTCATCATCACTTTTTCTCCCCCAGCATCTTCTCCATTATTCGGATCTCGGCCCGTTGTCCGCTGTCAACGTCAGTTGCGAAATTAAAAAGTTCGGCGTCTTGGCCGCTGCCCGGGGCCGCGAACAGTTCCTTGACCATCGTGAGCGCTCCGCCGTGGTGCTGGATCATCCCGGTCAGGAACAGGCGGTCGAATTCGGCACCTTTTGCCGCCTTCAACGCCGCCATCTGCGCAGATGTGAGCATACCGGGCATCAGCATTGAGTCGCTCATTTTGTGATGATCGTGCTCGCCGCCCGAGCTGGGCATATCCATCTTCATTCCCATCTGCATTTCGGCCGGGCGTCCGCGGGCGGTCAGCCATCGTTTCATAAAGTTCATTTCGTCCGCTTGCGACTGGCTGATACGCGCTCCGAGCAGGCGAAGCTCTTTGTTGGTCGTGCGGCCCTCCATCAAGGCGACCATCTCGACCGCCTGTGCGTGGTGATGGATCATACCCTGCATGAACTCGACATCCTGTTTCGACAGTGGCGGCGGTACAGGGCGTGTGTCCGCGGGCAGAACCGTCGTTGGCTGCCCCGGAGCTCCGGGGCGCACGACAACCGGCCCGCTCGTCTGTGAAAGGCCCGCACCGGCCATCACGGTCAAGAACAGCATAGAAACGGACAAGATCGCATTCGTCCTCGGTGATCGAATTGGAAACGCCATATTTTTTGCACGCATACTTTAGGATTAGTACGCACAATGAAGTGAAATGTTCAGACATTGTTCGCCGAAACTCGGCGAGCCCCATCCGCAAATGAACGCAGATAGACGCAGATATCTCTCGTCTCTCGTCTCTGCTCTCTCGCCGGTCTGCGCTCATTCGCGGCAGATACGGCGATGTTGTCTTAATATTTCATCAGTTCGACTATGGCATTTTCGACGTCCTCGGACTGCGGCAGTATGAAGTCCTCGACCTGAGGAGCGTATGCAACGAACGTATCGGTAGCACCGACCCTGCGAACCGGTGCGTCGAGGTATTCGAAAAGGTCGTTCGAGATGCGGGCAGCGATCTCGGCACCGTATCCGTAAGAGATCGGGTCTTCGTGGGCAACGATCACACGCGACGTCTTTTTGACAGATGCGGCGATCGCTTCCCAATCGTAGGGGACCAGGGTGCGCAGGTCGATCAGCTCGACCGAGATGCCTTGCTGTTCGAGGCGTTTGGCGGCTTGATTTGAACGCTCGACGAGTGCGCCGAAAGTAATGATCGTTACGTCCGTGCCCTCACGTACGGTCTTTGCCTTGCCGAACGGGATGAGGAATTCATTCGAAGGATACTGCGATTTGTTATAGACCTGGCGATAGAGATGCTTGTGTTCCAGGAACATCACGGGGTCGTCGCAGCGTATCGCCGTTCGCAGCAGGCCGTTCGCATCGAGGGCGTTCGACGGATAGGCGATCATAATGCCCGGCGTGTGCGCAAAGAGTGTCGTGCCGGATTGCGAGTGATAAACGGCGCCGCCTTTTAAGTAGCCGCCGACGGGAACGCGGATCACAAGCGGGCATTTGGTCTCGCCGTCAGACCGCCAGCGTGTTACTGCGACCTCATTCCTGATCTGCATCATCGCGGGGAAGATGTAGTCGAAGAATTGTATCTCGACAACCGGTTTCAGGCCGCGGATGGCCATGCCGACGGCGCGGCCTACTATGTTGGCTTCGGCCAGCGGCGAATTAAAAACACGTGCCGAGCCGTACGCTCTTTGCAGGTTCGCAGTAACCTTAAAGACGCCGCCTTTGCCTTTGACCGTGTCGAGATATTCCTCACGCGAACAGTCGGCAACATCCTCACCAAAGATGACGATGCGCTGGTCTCGCTCCATCTCTTCGTGAAGGCAGCGGTTGATGAGATCGACCATTGTACCCGGATTGCCGCTCAGTTCAGCACCATCTTCTGTATCAAAAAGCGAGCGGTCGGTCGGATCGACATCCGGCGAGAAAACATTGCGAAGCGCGCTCTCGGGCGGCGGCTGAGGAGTTTCGAGTGCGATATCGGCGGCCGCATTAACCTCTTCGTCGACGCTGCTGCGCAGGCGGCCTAGATCCTCGGCTGAAATTATGCCTTCCGTCATCAGGAATTCCGCATAGGTCTTCAGCGGATCGACAGCCGCTTCAGCCTCGCGTTCCTCTTCGGGGCGGTAGAGCTTCTCATCGTCCGAGAGCGAATGCGAATACGGGCGGATCACCTTGCCGCGTATGAATGCCGGGCCTTTACGCTCGCGGCAGTATTCCACCGCTCTCTTAAAAGCCGCATAAGAGGCAAGCGGATCGGTGCCGTCAACATTCTGTATGTAAAGGTCAGGAAATCCGGCGACAAGCTTCGAGACATCGCCGCCGGCGGTACCGACCTCGACCGGCGTCGAGATCGCATAGCCGTTGTCCTCGACAACGAAAATGACCGGCAGCTTGAGATTTGACGCGGTGTTAAGGGCTTCCCACCATTCACCCTCGCTCGTCGTACCGTCGCCTACCGACATATAAACGACCTCATCGCCCTTGTAGCCGACGATCTTATCCTGCAGACCCTTAACGAGTGCCGCTCGATAGCTCGCCTCTGCGGCACCGACCGAGTGAAGCGCCTGCGAGCCGGTGCATGAGGACTGCGACGGCACATTGAATTCCTTCTTGCCCCAGTGCGAAGGCATCTGGCGGCCGTGCGAATTCGGGTCAGCCTCGGCTCCGACCGATGAATAGAGCATTTCGAGCGGCGTCATTCCCAGCCCGAGCATCAATGCGCGGTCACGATAATAGGGAAAGAACCAATCATACGCCGGCCTCATCGCAAGGGCGGCCCCTGTCAGGAACGCTTCGTGTCCCGCACCTGAGATCTGAAAAAAGATCTTGTTCTGGCCTTTTAGCTGTATCTCTTTGTCATCGATCCGCCGCGACATATACATCGTGCGATAGATGCCGATCAATGTGTCGTTATCCAGACCGTGGCGGTCATGTGCTGCGGATGCATCGCTAGTGCCGGCGTTGCCTTTGTTCATTTTTTCAGATGCAGTTGCCATAAGAAGGATTCCTTAGAAGCGGCCAATGTCTTGTAAAACAAACTTACACCATATCAAATCGCCAATTAACGGGCAATTCTGCCTGCCCCGTTGTTCAGAGTTCAGGATGGTGCTCGACAAAGTCTGTCAGCTTGTCAACATAGTCGCCGAAACGCGGACATTTGATGCCGTGCGGTGCAAGCAGCTTGTCAGCAGACGCCGTATCGTAGGTTTGCGGTAAAAAGAAATACGGCACACCGGAACGCGGCAAACCCGTGATCACAGGCGACAAACGTGTATTCAGGAACCACTCCGTCAACTGCGGTGAAGGGTTGAATTCTGAACGGCGTCCCGTCAAATCCTCGGCGATGACATCAAAAAGCTCGGCGGTCGTCAGCGGCGAAGGATCTGCCAAGGCGAGCGTACGCCCGACAGCCGCTTTATCCGTTGAGAGGGCCGCAATCGCATCAACTACAAAGTCCACGGGCACAAGATTGAGCCGTACTTTCGGATTGCCGACGTTAAGAACGCGAAGCACCATCGGCGCTTTACGCAGATAACGGATCAGATGATAAATGCCGTCATACTTCGCCGTCTCGCCGGTCTTTGAGTCGCCGACGACGACGGCGGGCCGATAGATCGTGACGGGAAGCTCAGCTTTCAGCCGCTCGACCTCAACCTCGGCCAGGTATTTCGTTTCCTCGTAATAGTTGCGGAAACCTGCGGTATGTTCGAGCTCGGTCTCGGCGATGCGGCCCTCGCGTCTGCCTGCAACATAGCAGGTCGAAATGTAATTGTAGCGGTGCAGCTCGCTTACCTTTTGGGCAAAACTGTTAACGTTCTTTGTGCCTTCGAGGTTTACGCGAAAAGCGAGATCTTTCTCGACCGCAAGGTCATAGACAGCCGCGAGGTGAAAAACATCCGTTGTTTCAAATAGGATGGTTTCGAGGTCTTCACCGCTGATACCGAGGTCACTCTGGGTAATGTCACCCGCAACAAGTGCGAAGTTCTCAGGCGGGACAAGTGCTGTTTCGGCGATGAGCGACACTCTTTCCATTGCCTGTTCGAGAAAGCGTTCCTCGACAAGCAAAAAGAACTGCGTCTCACTGTTCGCCAGCCGTTCGACAAGGCGAGCCGTTATAAAACCCGGAAAGCCTGTTACAAAGATCGACCGTCGAAACATCATATGACAACTGCCGTTCCCGTTATAATAAACGCAAATACACTTAGGACAGAAGGGTTGGCACGAACCGCGGCCGAAACGGCGTCAAAGCCGGCGACGCAAGCCGCTGACCGCTAAAACTCCAATATCACTTTACCAAAGCTCTTGTTCGACGCTAAATATCGGTAAGCTTCGCGAACCTCGGCGGCAGGAAAAATACGGTCAATTACCGGCGTGATCTCGCCGGAGGCTATCTTTGGGATGAATTGCGATGCAAAGGCTCGCGTTGCCGCCGTCTTTTCCGCCGCGGATCGAGCCCGGAGCGTTGTGCCGATCACCGCTGCACGTTTTGTCAGCAGCATTCCCAGATCGATCTCAGATCTTCGCCCCGATGTGAGGCCGACGAGCATCAAGCGACCTTTGTGTGCGAGCGACCTTACGTTCTCCGCAAAATACGCCCCGCCGACGAGGTCAAGTATCACGTCGGCGCCGCGGCCGTCCGTCGCCGCAAGCACCTTATCCGCAAATGCGGGTTCAGTTGCGACGATCGCCGAATCAAGCCCCAGATCGAGGCAACGATCAGTTTTTTCGGCTGTTCGCGATGTTCCGACGACCTTTATTCCTGCGGCCTTTGCCATTTGAAGCGCGGCAAGCCCGACACCCGATCCGACCGCATGGATAAGAAGCGTTTCGCCTGCTGTAAGACGTGCTTGTGTAAAGACAGCATCGTGCGCCGTAATGAATGCTTCGGGTACTGCTGCCGCTTGTGGGAAGGAAAGTCTGTCGGGTATTCGCTCGATCACGCTTGTGTCGGTCAATACGTACTCTGCCTGCGCCTCGCCCGCAACTATGCCGAATACGCGATCGCCTATACGCCACGCATCCGCAGAACTGCCGCATGCGGCTACCTCGCCCGCGAATTCCAGCCCCGGGAATATACGGCGAATAACCTTCGGGAGGCGGATATTTGCCCGCGGCCTGTATAAGATCGGCACGGTTGACGCCCGCAGCCTTGACACGCACAAGAACCTGTCCGGCATTTGGCTCCGATGGTTCGGGCACGTCGCGAAATTCGATCGCCGTGCCCGTAAAGTCGCTGAAATGAACGGCTTTCATCAATGATGCAGCTTTGTCTCTATATTATTTACCTTAAGCGTCGTGCCGGTCGCGCGTTCAAATTCGGCGATCGCCTTATTAAGCTCGGTCCGCGCCCGCAGCTCACCGCTCTTGGCTGCGGTCAAAGCCGTCTGCCGATCGAGTACGCGATAGACATCTGATTGGCCCGCGTCGAGCTTGCGCTGTTCGGAATCATATTGCCGCTCCGAATTCTCGCGTGCGATGGCCGCCGCACGGAGCCGTGCCTCGGCGGTGCGTATCGCCTGCAGGGCATTGCGAACCTCGACCTGTATGCCTTGTTCGAGTTGCTCACGCTGCGTCTCAATACGTTCGGCCTCGACCTTTGCATGTCCCAGCTGTGCTGCGGCCGTCTTGTCGCCGAAGAGCGGAATGTTGAAGTTCAGGCCTACGCGAAATGTCGGATACCGATTCGCAAAAACACCCGTGAACGGATTGCCCGTGAGAAGCGCCATATTCGCCTGCTGCTGCTGACACGCGGGCGACGTCGGATCTGTCGAACACGCCGATGGGAATATCGGGCTGAAGTGCGGGTTCTGCCCGCCGCCGATGCCCGCCGATGCATAGCTCGCGACAAGGTCGATCTGCGGCTTCTTCTGATCGCGATATAAACGCTGGTCGAGCTTATTTATCTCTTTCTGGGTGTTATTAAGCACGATCTCAGGCCGATTTTGCATTGCATCGTCGATCGCATCTGCAAGCGTAACGGTCGGTACGGTTTGTTCGACCGGATCGACCGGCGTTAGAGATTGGCGCCAGATGTTATCGGCGCGGTTCGGTGCGATAAGATTCTTGAGCAGATTTTCCGTAAGGTTGACCGTGTTTAGCGCGTCGTAAACCGCCTGCTCGAAGTTTGCGACCTGCGTTTCGGCTGCGACGATGTCTATCGGCGCGAGCTGGCCTTCTTCCACAAGCCGCCGATTATGTTCGAGCTGCTTCTTGGCATCGCGCACTGCGTCACGCTGCACCTGCAGGTTTCGCAGGGCAAATGTCAGGTCCCAATACGCCTTCTCGACCTGCGCTACCGATTCGATCGAACGCTGACGGAACTGCGTATCCGTAAGCTCATAGTTTCGTTTTGCGATCTCGATAGTGCGGCGCTGTGCATCAAATCGGCGCCCGCGAAACAGAGGCTGCGTAAGCGAAAATCCGAGCGCCACGTTCTCCTGCGGGCTTAGAATGCTTATGGGGTTGTCGGTCGTTACGCGGCTGCTCTGTAAGTTCGCCGAAAATATCGTGCCGAATCTCGGCAGCGGCGCGATCACGCCCGCATTTCCCGCAAGTGTGCCGACGGTCGTCGTCCGATTATTGCTGAAGATGCTGACGTTCGGCGTTGTTGTATGATCGTAGAATGTCTGACCGCTAAGCCTCGGCTGATAGATGCCGCGTGCGGCTTTAAGGTCCCAGCCGGCGATCGAATGTGTCTTGCGCGCGACCTCAATATCCTTGTTGTTCTCCAGTGCAAGCTCGATCGCTTCCTGTTTGGTAAGCGGGCGTTGATCCATCGCGTCAACACCGACGCGTTCGAGATTTGGCAGATCGCGGTCATCCGATCGAAAGGACTCCGCGACCGGCGGCACGACGACCGTCTCGGGCACAGGTATCGGCGTGGGAGTCTGCGAATATCCTCCGACCGCCGCAAATAAAAGAAATATAAAGCCAAGATGCCTTTTCATAAGGACTATTGCCTGCCGACAAGCGATGTAGCCGCCGTCGAGAAACGGCGTTTCAGGCCGCCGAAAAGCCGGTTCGAAAAGCGATTGACGTATTTGAAGAGTTTCATCTCCGCAATATCATCAAAGATCGAGTAGAAAACAGGTACCGCCAAAAGCGTCAGCAGAAGGCAGAGCGTTTGGCCGCCGACCACAAGCACGCCGATCGAGCGGTTCGTGCCTGAACCGACGCCCGAACTTATAACAAGCGGAAGCATGCCCGAAACGAGAGCGATCGTCGTCATAAGGATCGGCCGCAGGCGGTCGCGATTTGCCTGAATGATCGCGTCATAGCGTGACATACCCTTTGAACGCAGGTTGTTCGTATGGTCGATCTGAAGGATGGCGTTCTTCTTGACGACACCGAACAGCAGCAGCAGGCCGAGGCCCGAAAAAATGTTCACCGTCTGCCCCATTACCAGCAGGCTGAAAATGCCGAACGGTATCGACAGCGGCAGCGTCAACAAGATCGTTATCGGGTGGATGAACGATTCGAACTGCGCCGCCAGCACTATGTACATAAAGATAAAGGACAGCATGAACGCGAGCAGGAAGTAGAATCCTGCTTTACCCATTTCTTTTGACTGGCCGATATATGCCGTGCGGTATCCCGCAGGAAGCTGAAGCCCCTTTACAAAGCTGTCGATGCCGGCGGTGATATTCGCTGCCGATCCGCCGGGCTTTGTGTTCGCAAGCAGCGTTACCTGCCGCTGCCGGTTGGTTCGATCTATCGAACTCGGCCCTGTGCCGCTCTTAGCGGTTACAACGCGGTCGAGTGTTACCCAGCCGAGTTTGGCGGAAGGCACGATAAGGCGTTTCAGGCCTTCTTCGCTTGTTCGAAAAGAATTTATCGCCCGAACATAAACATCATATTGATCGGCTCCTGAGTTATACGTCGTCGCCTGCTGGCCCGCAACGAGCGTGTTGAGCGCCTGCGAGACATCACCGATGCGGACTCCGAGATCCGCTGCCGTGTCGCGATCGATCTGAAGCTGCAGCTCGGGCTTTCCCGCGATAAGTGTCGAGTCGATATCGACCGCATCCGGGATCGTCTTCATCTTGTCGAGGATCTTTTGTGAATATTCCTCGAGCTTCTGAAAATCAGGCCCGGCGACCATTAATTGAACCGTTGCATTCCGGAAGCCACCGCCCGAGAACGCCTGCACCTGCTGAACGCTCGTACGAAGGTCGCCGGGAAACTGCTTGAGCATCTCGCGGGCATCGGCCATCAATTCTTCCTGCGACTTCGACCTTTTATTGATATCGCTCAACTTCACATAGATCGAACCCGAATTGACCACAAGCTGCGAGCCGCCGCCTACTGTTGACAGCGTGTCGGTTACGCCCGGCATCTTGCGGATCTCGGCAGCAACCCTCTCGAACATCAGCGAGGTAGCGGACAAACTCATCCCTTCGGGCGTCCTTATCGAGACCTCGAACTGCGACTGGTCGTCAACCGGCAGGAAATTCTTGCCGACGAACATGAACATCGGGATGATGCTCAGAAATACCAGAACGACGAGTGTAATGATCACCCAGCGGCGGGCAAGCGAGAACCGCAGCATCCATGAATACACTGCATCGACATGGCGGAACCATCCCTTGTAGTGTGTGTCGCGTTCGCCCTCGGCGATCATACCGTCGCCCTTGATCTCTTCGATATCCTTTTTCGGTTCGCTCTTCGCGGGTTTGATAAGCCGCGCCGCAAGCATCGGCGTCAGCGTGAAGGACACGATCAGCGAAACCGCAACCGCAAATGATGAGGTCAGGCCGAAACTCGACATGAACTTGCCTACGATGCCCTGCATAAAGCCGATCGGCACAAAAACCGCCATCAGCGATAACGTCGTTGCAAGCACCGCAAGGCCGATCTCACGCGTGCCCTCGATCGCCGCTTGGAAGGGGTTCATTCCCTTTTCTTCGACAAAGCGATAGATGTTTTCGAGCACGACTATGGCGTCATCGATGACGATGCCGACCATCAATGTCAGGGCGAGCATCGTGATCGAGTTGAGCGTATAGCCCATCACATAGATCAAAGCAAATGTCGAAATTATCGATGTCGGGATCGCAAGTGCGGCGATGATCGTCGATCTGAAATTCCAAAGGAACAGGAAAACAACGATCGACGCAAGCGTCGCACCGACGATCAAATGTTCCTCGATCGCATGAAGCGATGCCTCGATGAACATCGAGTTATCGCCGATGACCCGCATCTGATAGCCTGCCGGCAGTGTGTCCTTTATCTCGGTGAGCCGCTCTTTGATATCGCGTGCGACCGTTACCGTATTTTGGCCCGACTGCTTTGAGACGATCAGGGTTACGGCAGGCTCGCCGTTCAGCCGAGCTTCGGAGCGCACCTCTTCGCCGCCGTCCTCGGTATAGCCGATGTCCTTTACCTTTACCTGATAATTGCCGCGTGTCGCTACTACGATGTCATCGAACTGCTCGGGCTTGTCGATCTTGCCGAGGGTACGCACCGCCGTCTCTTTCTGCCCCTCGTCCAATCGGCCCGAAGGGAACTCCATATTCTGTATCCGCAGCGCTCCTGCGACCTCGGCCGGCGTGATGTTGTACGCCCGCATTTTGTCCGGATCGACCCAGACGTTTATCTGTCGCTCCTGTCCGCCGATGATCGTTATCTGGCCAACACCGTTTATTGTTTCGATGCGTTCCTTGACCTTGTGTTTAGCAATATCGGTTACTTCACGCAGCGGCTTCGGGGCCGAGATCGATATGCGGAGCACCGGCGCCGCATCGGTATCAAGCTTTTGGACCGTCGGCTGCTTTGCCGTCTCAGGCAGCTTCGGAATGACCATCTGGACGCGATTCTCGACCTCTTGTGCGGCGACGTTCACATCTTTTTCAAGCACGAATTGGACAAAGACCTGCGAAAGGCCCTCGATGGATGTTGAACGCAGCTCGTCGATACCGCTGATGGTATTGACCGCCTCTTCGATCTTATCGGTGATCTCGGTCTCGATCTCCTGCGGCGATGCTCCGGGATTGACGACCGTAACCGTGATCGTCGGAAAGTCGATCTTAGGAAAGAGATCGACGCCGAGACTAAAGAATGAGAACGCACCGACAACGACCAACGACATTATCAACATCGTTGCGAATACGGGGCGTTTAACGCAGATCTCTGCGAGCCATTGCATGATCCGATCTCCTAATTCATCTGCCTGACGAGCACGCCGTCATAGAGTTCGCTGAGGTTGTTCGTTGCGATCACGTCGCCCTCTGCAAGTCCTGTTTTGATCTGCAGCATACCGTCCTCGACGAGCAGCCCTACCTGAACGAGGTGTTCGCGTGCCGCGCCGTCCTTGATGATATAGACCTTGTTCACGTCGCCGTCGGCCTTTACCGCTGTGGCGGGTATCATCACGGCATTTTCGGGCTGCGGCTGCGTAACGCGGACCGTCGCGAATTGGCCCGGCTTCAGAAGGCCTTCGCCGTTAGGAACCTCGGCCTCGACCGTCAAGGTGCGTGCCGTCGCATTCAAGCCCGGCAGGATCCGCGCGACCTTGCCCGCAAAGCTCCGATCGGGATATGCACTCGTCTGAAGGCTTATGTTTTGGCCTGCAGCGACCTTGCCGATGGATGCCTCCGGAATGTCGATCTTAAGCCGCAGAACAGATGTGCGGACTATGGTCGCTACCTTCGTATTCGGTGCGTTCGGGCTGACATACTCGCCCGGATCGGCAACCCGCTCTGAAATGTAGCCGCTTATAGGCGCCAATATCGCCGTGTCGGACACCGCTTTTCGTGCCTGATCAACGACCGCCTGTGCGGTGCGGATGCCGCTCCTTGCCGCAGCGACCTGAGCCTGTGCGGAGTCTATCGCCTTTACCGCAACCGAAGCGGCAAGGCGTGCATCCTCGAGCTGCGCCAGCAAAGCGTCCCGCTGGGCACGCCTCTGATCGAGCACCGACTTTGACGCATCGCCGGTGTTATAAAGACGCTGTGTCCGAACCAATTCCTTTTCGGCAAGATCAAGATTGGCCTTGACCGAACGTACCTGCGAAAAACTGTCCACGTTATAGCTGTCGCCCTCTTTTATACCAAGCCGTGCCTGCGCCTGCCGAAGCCCTGCGACCGCCGTTTCTTCGGCACGCCGCTGCTGAACAAGCTGTGCCTCTGCCTGCTCAAGCCGAAGCTGAGCGTCGCGCGGGTCGAGACGCACAAGGACACTGCCTTTGGTCACATAGCTGCCCACGTCGAAGTTGACCTGTGCGATCTTGCCGGCTATCACGGGAGCAACGTCCGTCGATTCGTCACCGACCAAGTTGCCGGTCGCCTCAAAGTAGGTCGGGATCGGCTTTACGACGGCTTGAGTTGTTGTTACGTCAATGGTCGTCGGTGTCGATGCGGTGTTCGCATTCGTATTCGCGGCACCCGATCGGCAGCCTGTTGCCAGCGATACTGAAACCGCGATCAACGCCGAAAAATAGAAGATTCTGCTTTTCATTATTTTTGAATAGAGGCAGGGCTATGCCATTATCCCCTTCAATAAGATCTCTGTGAAATTTTTCGCGGCCTCTTCATTTGAAAGATCGAGGATCTTGCCGCCCTTGTCCCATAAAATAACGTTGATCGAGTGGTGAATGATCATTCCCATGAACGCGCGCACGGCCACTTTTGGGTCTAATTGGCGATACGCACCGTCGCGCTGACGTTCCTTGATGTATTCGCCGATAAAACTGTACATCCTCATTACGAAGCCGTTAAAAAACCGTGCGGCAAGCTCGTGCTCTTCGAGCGCGGAATAGAACAGCAGCCTGATAAAGCTTACATCGGCCTGCTGTTTGTTGAGGGCGATCAGCGCAAGCGTGTAAAAGAGCGTGAAATCATCCTTTTCGCGTATCGCACGCAATATCCGCTCATCATTCTCCCACGGAAAGCGCATTCCTTCATGCGCGGCACGATTGTCCAAGATCGCGTCGTAGATATCTGATTTTCGTGCAAAATGTCGAAAGACCATTGCCTCCGAAACGCCGGCCCGCTGAGCGATCTCCTTTGTGGTCGTGCCGCTGAAACCTTTTTCGGCAAAGAGGGATATCGCCGTCTGCAATATCTGGCAGCGACGCTCTTCGCCCGACATCCTGCATGAATGCTCAGTTTTATGGTCTGCTTTCTTCAAAACTTTCCCTTTACAATAAGTAAGTGCTTACTTACTTTGAACAAGATTGTCATTTGGCCGAATATTTGTCAACCGCAAAATGTTCGGCGCCCGCAATTTTCTGCGAAAAAACTTTCGGAACCGGCCTTAATAGAAATTCGTTACAACCATAGATGGGCAATTACCATCAGAAAGCACGCGAAACGCGGCATTTTTGACCCGTATCGACCAGGAGGAATAGCTTTTATGTCAGAGTTTGAAGCAGAAGTTAAGAAAGCAGAGAAAGAATTGGAGCAAGGCCTTATGACAACAGATAGCGAACCGTTCAACGAAACGGCCGGAACCGACGAGTTCCTGGGCGACATCAAGGCTCAGGCGCAAGAGTACGGCCAGAAATTGCAGGAAGCCGGCCGTAAGGCGTACGATTTTGCCCACGACAAATTCGACCGCGCGGGTGATAAATTCAAGGAGCTTTCAAATAAGGACCCGAAGGAACTGATCGACGACGCGAAAGAATTCGCACGTCAGAAGCCGGGCCAGACGATCCTTATCTCGGCAGCCGTCGGCCTCGTGCTCGGCTTGCTGCTTCGCGGCCGCCGCAAATAATTTCGGCCCGAATGTCAGACTGGAAAGGCCCGCTGCAAAGCGGGCCTTTTCGCTATTACAACGCTCAATGCTTGAGCCACGCGTTCCGTATCTTCAATTGCCGCGGCGTCGCATTCGGCACCTCGACAAGCGAGAAAGCGATGCGGTCGCGCGTTCCGACGGTCATCTTCATTTCGCTCTGCTTGCCGCCGCGGTCAACGAGCAGCATTACCTCTTTTCCGGCCAGCGATTGCAGCGGAACCTCGAACGGGCCGGTTCCGTTGATCTTTACGATGACATCGCCTTCGTGCAGGCCGGCTTTATCCGCAGGGCCGTTCGCCGTCACGGCGCTTATGCGAAAGCCTCCGTTTCGCGGCCGTGCCGAAAATCCGAGGTCGGCCTCTGCTTCGGCCCTCTTTTCGATCCGATAGCCTGCATAGCCGAAGATCTTGTCGTAATCGGGCGTTTCGGTTCCCCAGACGTAGCGGTCGTAAAGATCGGTGTGATCCTTTCCTGTGAGCTTCTTTATGATCTGCACTGTGTCCTCGGTAGTAAAGCCGCGGCCGCGTTTGTAGTGGTCGTTGTATAACGAGCGCATCACATCATCGAGGCCGTACTTGCCGTCAGAATCGTTGAGGATCGACAGGTCAAGGATCGAACCTAAGTTCTGCCCTTGCGAATAATACGAGATGCCGAACGCAACAGGTGTATCGTATCCGACCCAAGTCGAAACCGAGGAATTCGACGGAGAAATGTACTTGCGAGCCTCAGTATTCTCAACGTAATCAGCGACACCCGCGGCACGCGCAAGGAATTGTTCGGTGCTTGTAAGTCCGGCGCGGTAGGTTCCCACAACACTGTAATAGCTTGTCAAACCTTCCGAGAACCACAGCAGCGGCGTCTCGTCCTCACGTGAGTAGTCGTACGGCCACATTCCGCTCGGACGGATGCGCTTTACGTTCCAAAGGTGGAAATACTCGTGCGCAGCCGTCCCGATGATGCCTTCGGGCGTTGCACGCTCACCCGCCGGAGCAAAAGCGACATACGAACTCAGATGTTCCAGCGCACCGCTTGCGTTCGATTCCGCGGGCTGGAAAAAGTAGAAAGCCGTGTAATCGTCATACGGCAGCCCGCCGAACATCTTTGAGAAGACCTTTATCACCTTTGTCCACTGATCGATGAAACGCTGCGTCTTTTCCTTGTTGAAAGCGCCTGCGGGAACGGCGGCGAAATAGTGCGGCTTGCCTTCAACATCGAACTTCGTCAGGTCAAATTTGCCCATTAATACGGGCGAATCTACAAGCACATCATAATTTGCCGCAGTGAACGTCATCGGATCAGCGGTTGCCTTCAACGGTGTTTGAAGCCGCCAGCCCGCGGGAATATTGAACTTTACACTGCTCGGAACCTCGCGGTGGCCGACAGGCTCGAGAAACAGCTCGATGCCCGTAAAGAACGCATAATCGTTCGTTACTTTTGCTTGATTCAGAGCCAGAACCTCGGCACGGTAGTCATAGTCGATCCTCAGATCGGTAAGGCCGCGTGTATCGACGCTCCAAGTTTGCTTTTTCGTCATTCTGAGCGGCAGTATTTTGCCGCTCTTGTCCTTTATCTCGAATCGGAGCACATTCTTGTAATAATTCTCTATCGTGTACCAGCCCGGCGCCCATGTCGGCAGGCTGAGCGACAGTTGCGGCTGACGGATATTCGAGATCTCTGTAGTGATGTGCAGTTGACGGCTCGAAACATCGCTCAGCGAAACGGTGTGTCCGATCTTTAGGCCATTTTGGGCGAACGTACCCGTTGCCGCTAACATTACTGCCAATATGGCGGCAAGCAAATTTATTTGACGCTTCATAAGAACTTGTTACCTCTGTACTGTCTTGTACTCGATAATGGGCTAATATGTTTCATGATCACAAAAACTTCCCGTAATATCGGCATGGCACAGTTTGCAAGCCGTCTACGCGACCGAAGATATGAAGATACGATCTCTGTACAGCATTCTCGCCATCACGCTGCTTGGCTTTGCGTGTTCCGCTCCGCCAAAGAGCACAACGGTTGAAACGACCGCGACCGCAACGCCGCAGGCGGCAGCACCGCCCGAAGCAGCTTCGGGACAGGCGAATTTATCCTCGCCCGAATCGCTCGTTTCCGATCTTTATAAGGCTCACGATGCGGGACGCGGGCCATTCTTTCAAAAGAAGGACCGCGCCTTGGTCGATAAGTATTTTACAAAGCCGCTCGCCGACCTGATCTGGAAGCAAGCGAACACCGAGAGCGACGACGTTCTGACGCTCGACGGCGACCCTCTTTACAACGCGCAGGATCTCGAGATCAAGGATCTTTCGATCGGCAAAGGCGATGTGAAGGGTGACGCGGCGACCGTTGCCGTTACCTTTCTCAACTTCGGACAAAAGCAGAGCATTACACACAAGCTCAAGCTCGTCGGTGATGCTTGGAAGATCGACGATATAATGTACAGCCCCGCGGACAGCCTTTTGAAATGGCTCCGCGAAACCTACGAGACGAAACCCGCGGCCAACGGCCGTTTTGAGGGCAAATACATCGTCGGGCCGACAAGCTGTACCGTTAAATTGACCGATGCCGGTTATGAGGTCCGATGGGAAAAGGGTGCCGGCGTTGAAATTTTCTTTCCGATGGATGATATGCGTTTTGAGTCATCGAATAAGGATGGCTCCGTCAACCAGTTCTCGTTTGATAACAAGAGCTATGATACAGGTACATTCAACCGTGACGACGGCAAGTCGTTCGCGGTAAAGCGAAGCAAATAACTTGGCAAGCATCCGCAAGATCATCAAAAAGACGACGCTGAGCCTGATCGCTCTTCTGCTGGCATTGCAGGTACCGTTCATCTACCGCCGCTACGAGCTTGGGCGCATCGCGTCCGCTGTTGCCGAGGGCGACCGGCACCGCACCGTACGCACCGACGCCGGATTTGACGAATACAAGGGCATAATCCACGCACACACGCGCCTTGGAGGCCACAGCACGGGCAGCTTTGATGAGCTTATTTCGGGCGCGAAAGAGGCAGGTGTTGATTTTGTCGTAATGACCGAACATTGGTCGGATGATTATGACACTTCGGCATTGACGCTGAACGGCAATTTCGGCGGCACTCTTTTTGTGGGCGGCAACGAGATCGACACTGCCGACAGTGACCGCCTTTTGATGCTGCCCGGCGGCGCCGAAGCCGCATCACTCCGCCGCCTTTCGACCGACAACGTACTCGAGAAACTGCACGCCGAGGGCCGCCTCGGGATGATAACCTATCCTGAGAAGTTCCGCTCTTGGGGCTCCGATTTTGACGGGATCGAGGTCTTTAACCTGCATACCGCTGCGAAGCAGATGAATTGGTTCACTGCATTTTTCGATATCATCTGGTCGGGCAGGGCATATCCGGAGCTGACATTTGCACAGTATTTCCGGCGGCCCGAAGCAGATCTTCAGCGGTTCGATGTATCAGCGGCACAGCGGCCGAGGGTATTGTTCGCCGGCACTGATGCACATTCCAATCTCGGGATACACATTTTAGGCGACGACGCCGGCCACAAGTGGCTTAGCCTGAAGGCCGATCCGTATCGTGCGAGCTTTTCGGCGATGCGTGTGCATCTGCTCGTGCCTAAGGGCACACAGCTTACGAGAGAAAGCCTTATGGCCGCGATCGGCGCGGGACGATCCTTCGTCGGTATTGACTGCTTTGGCGACACCACAGGATTTTCATTTACAGCAGGCGACAGGACGCTCGGCGACGAGCTGCGGTACAGCGAAGGGATGTCGCTTGACGCAGCGGTGCCTTTGCCGGCAAAGATCGCCGTGATGAAGGACGGTGCATTGTTCGCCGAGTTCGACAACACGGCACAAGCGTCGGTAAATCCGGACGGCCCGGGCGTTTACAGGGTCGAAGTTTACCGCACAAGCCTTGGCGAGCCGTTCTCAAAGATGCCTTGGATACTCTCAGGGCCGATATATCTCAGGTAAAGCAAACGCTTCGAGCCCGCTGAACATCAAAACTACGCATAGAAGGCAGCTATCAATGCATTGGAAAATGACGAAGATCATAAGGGGATCAATTATTGCGGCGGTTTTCATCGCCGCGCTTTCACTTTCGGCCGCCGCACAGCAGATCAAGCGGACGCCTTTCGACGTTACGAATTACGTCATTGACGCCGCGATACTGAATAAGGAACGTAAACTTGCGGCTACGGCGGATGTTACGTTCGTGCCCCTTGAAGACACGCGGTCCGTCTCGTTCGAGCTGAACGGCAGCCTTAAGATCGATTCGATCACCCTCATCGGTGCAGAACCGCTGCCGACGCCGGCAAAAACGCCGCGTACAAAGGCGCAGCCGGCTGCACCGGCCGGCCCGCAGATCACTTTCGTGCAGGATCAGGCCGGCGTCTCGGACCTCGGCCCGAGCGTACGGATCGACCTCGGCGACAATGTCCCAAAGGATGTGCCGATAACGCTGCGGTTCAAATACGCAGGCATTCTAGATACGGCGGCAGGCGGCCCGCTGCTGAACAAGAGGCTTGCATACATCGGCGACATTCATGGTTATCTGCTGTACGCGGCACGTTGGTTCCCGTTTCATGACTATGCTGCCGACCGCGCGACCGCCGATATCACGATCACGACACCGGCGGATATTCAGATCATCGGTTACAGCGACCGGCCCGTGACGAACGCCGGCGGCAAATTCCGCTTTACGCAAACGCAGCCCGGCCTGATCGGCAACTTTGCATACGGCCGCTATGTGACCAAGAACCTGAAGTTTGGCAATTTTGATCTCGAGTTCCACGCCCGCGTCGGTGCGGGTGAACAGCAAGTTAACGCATACGCCGAGACGCTCGGCAAGGCTCTCGACAATTACACAAAACGCTTCGGCCCGTCCGATATGGGCAGCAAACTGACCGTTGTCGAGATAGATGACGAAAGCCTCGATTACTATTCATCCACAGGAATGCTCTTTGTCGGCTCACGTCAGTTCGAAGAGGGCCGCGACATTACAAAGGAACGTCTTCAGCGGGAGGCCGCGTACCAATGGTGGGGCCTTACGGCAGGCCTTAAGTCGTTCGATGATGCGTGGCTCTCGCAGGGCCTTGCGGAGTACTGCGCATTCAGTTTACGCGAAAGCGAAGCGAGCGGTGCGAAAGCCGATGACCTTCGCCGCGAACTGCTGGAACGTGCGCTGACGTTTGAGCAGTCGGCATCGCTGCTGCGTGCTCCTGCGTCGCTCGATGATCAATCGACCGCCTATCAGTACCTTATGTACGGGAAAGGCGCATTCGTCTTCAAGCTGCTGCAGGAGACGATGGGAAAGGATAAGTTCGATCAGCTCCTGCGTACATTCCTTCAACAGTATCGAAATAAGAACGCCTCGATCGACGACCTCGAAAAGCTCGCGACCAAGATCAACGGCAGCGACCTGCGGTACTTCTTCGCCCGTTGGGTCGAAAGCACCGGCGTCCCCGAATTCGAGGCCGACTATCAGATACTGCGAACGCGCGGCGGCAAGTTCGTCGCACGCGGAACCGTCAAGCAGAACTACGACAACCTGCGGCTGCCGGTCGATGTGCAGCTTCGTTCCGAGGGCGAAGCGGGCATAAAGACCGAGACCGTTCGTATAGATGACGCCAGTGCGGATTTCAATATCGAATCTGACGGAATGCCGCTAAGTGTCATTATCGACCCTGATTTCAAACTGCTGCGCATCTCGCCCGACCTGCGCGTATCATCTGTCGCCCGCCGCGGCATCGAGCAGTTCAAGGAAGGGAATTATGTCGAGGCGCAGCAGCAGTTCGAAGCCGCGTTGAAGCTCGACCGCTCAAATTCGTGGATCTACTATCATCTCGGCCTTTTGTTCCTCGAACAGCGTAATTACGACCTGGCGATCGATAACTTCAAGGCCGCTCTCGGCGGCCGCCTCGAACCTGCATGGCTCGCCGTCTGGTCAAACATCAAGATGGGCAATGCCTACGATGCAAAAGGCGACCGTGCGCGTGCGACCTCGGCATATCTGCGTGCACAAAAGCTCGGCGACGACCACGACGGCGCGCAGGCCGCGGCTAAGATGTATCAGGCCACGCCCTACGATCCGAGAACCAGTTCGGCAACACGCTGATGTTCGGCAAAAGGCGTCTCGTTGACAATGCACCGAATGGCCTTTCGATTCGCAACTCTTGCCAAAGGCTTATCTTGGGTGTAAAACTGGCGCGTGATGTCCACACGTAACCGCAGCGGCCGGCCCCGTAAAGCACTTCGACATATTGTGACGGCAGCTGCCGCCGCGGCGGCGATTGCGGCATTTGCCGTATTCACGATCGCACAGGATACGGCTGGAGCAGCGGCGCCAAAAACCGTTTCGCGTGCAGAAAAGATACGTCGCTGGTTCGTACTCGATGCTCTGTCTGTTGCGACCCGCATCAAGGCCGTTCGAACTCACAGCGGTACGGACATTACCGATACGGCGCAGTGGCAGTTCATCGCAAAAGGCCACTTCAACTTCGACCGTAAGGGCCGCTATCGGATAAATGCCGCGCTTGCGACAGGCAATTCGTTCACGGCGAGCTGGAATAACAGCGGCATCGGCCCTGCTCCGGCGCAAACGAACCTTTACCTGAAGCAGCTTTATCTCTCCGCAAGGCCGATAGACAGTGTCGAATTTCAGGTCGGCGGCATCATCGCGAATAACGGCGAGAATTCCGAGATAACTGCTTACGATAATGACGGATTTATGACGGGCGAACGCATCATCCTCCGCAGCCCGAAGCATCTGTTCTTTGACGAGATATCGCTGACTAACGGCTTTTTGGGCGACCCGACGCGGCCTGATGTTTTCTACCGCTTTCGGCGTATGAACAAGGCGAACTATCGGCAAGTGCTTGCGCGGAAACTTCTCGGCAAGCGACTCTCATTCTCAGGCGATTATACCTTCGAGGCCGGAAGGCATACGCTGCGTGAGGCCGTAAAATATCGTTTCCCGAAAGGGAAAATTCTGGATTCGGTCTTGTTCGAGAATTATCAGCGGGTCTCGCCGCACAAGGCTTTCGGCTTTGCACTTTGGGGCGAAAAATCGCTTGCAAAGAGGTTCTCGCTCAGCGGCGGTTTTGCCCGCATCGACCGCGAGCTCAGGCTAAATACCGACCGCTTTCCGCCGGGCAAACGTGTCTTCGTCATCGCTTCATATAAACCGATACGCGAACTCGCATTTACTGCGGCTTTGATCCAAGGCGTCGGCGGCCTTGCATCGCCCGCAACACCGCGAACGCGCCTTGACCTCGTATTGACCTACAATATTTTAGAAACGCTTAAACGGCTGAGACTGCAGTAGTTATCACTTCTTAAAGCCGCTCGTCAGGTCTGAGCCGACGATCCGAAGACGGACAACATGCGGCGGGCCTTCATAACCGCGCCATACCTCGGCGGCGACAACCGCGACGCGGCTTTGGTAAGGGCTTTTGACGCTGCCGATCATGCCGGCGTCAAGCATGAACCAATAATCATCACTTGTGTGATCTTCTGATGTAAAGAGCGTCTTCGTGCCGAGCTTTGGCGATGTCATCAGGACGCTGTATAGGTTCACACGGCTGTCCTCGCCGTCCTCGTTCTTGCCCGACTGCTTTGTCAGGGCCGCCGTAAAGCTGCTGCCGCCAAAAGTGAAACTTTTTCCAAGCAGTACGGATCGCGAAGCAACAATGCCGTGCTTGGCAAGTTTTTGTGAGAACAGCCGCCGGTTCTTTGCCCAAAGTGTGCGGAGGTTCTTCGGTGCGTTCTTTGCGTTATTGTCGCCCTCGTTGAACTCGAACTTCCAAAGCACCTCATCGGTCCGCATATTCTGTATCACGAGCTTGGCAAAGTAACATCCGCAGGCTTCGTCAACAGGTTCGACAAGATACGCGAAATTGCCGCTGCGCGACCAGCCGATAGGGAAGAACTTCTCGGCCTCAAGCTGCGGAAAGGCGAATCTGCTGCCAAAATATTGCGGAAACGCCTGCTTAACTCGCGCGGCTGTCGCAACTTCATTCGGAACGCCATAATTCTGCGCGCGTAGCGTAGGCGGCATGGCGGCGAGCACGGCAACAGCAAAAACAGCCAACAATAGTCTTTTCATATCTTCCCGGATGATAGCCTTTACCGTCTCGCGCGTCGAACGTCAGGCGCGCCGCGGCAGGCCGACTTCGCGTTCATCGTCTCAGCTCTGAACGCATCTGCATCCAGATCTCGTTGTATTTCCACTCGGGCGGTGCGTCCGATTCGCCGTAGTGATCGGGCTTGAGGATGAGGTCGCCCGTGGCAAGGAGAACGCGTTTGACTTCGGGGTTTTGTTCGAGCTTGGCACGCATCGCGGCGACGATCAGCTTGTAATGCTCGCCGGGAGTTTGCGAACGATATGGAAACTTTTTGCCCTGATACGTTACCCAGTCGATGCCGAGCTTTCTCATATTCTCTTCGGCAAGCGTGCCCGCCTGTTTCGCTTCGAAGGCCGTCATCTGCGCAACTTGGTCGCGCGTATATTTCCAAACTGCGGCCTTACCGTCTTTTCCACTCGTCACTCGCCTCTCGTCACTCGTCACTTCTTCCGGATAAAGCATCATCTGCCAAAAGCCCTCGACGCTCGCGTACCGCTTACCCTCCAACTCGAACGGCGTAGCCGCAAAATTCGACAGTATCCCAAGCTCATTCCGCTTCGACAATATGACCTCGCCCGCCTTTGCCTCCTGCGGCAATATCTCCCATTCAGGCTTGTTCGGATCATTGATAGGAGCGAACCAAGAATCAGGATAGGTGGAGCCGATACTACGGAAACGAACCACCTCCATGAGAACTCTGGTTTTGTGTGAATGACTAAATCGATGGAATAACCTTCCGGTAACAACAACACGCCCAGGTTTTCGGAGCTTAAGAGCGTCCCAATATTCGGGTTTCATGGCGATCTGTAATTGTCGTACTCTTCGCTCTGGATTGAAACCGGTCTGATCACGACCAGTCGTACAGATCGAGCGGTCTAATGTAAACATCAACACCTTTTCTTCGTTGCGGTTGTTATACAACCGCAACCTAACATTTCCGGTTAACGAAACGATCGAACCGTAACGCAAGCATTTTTGAGCCTCAATCGTGATAGATAGCGACGCGAGGACTGCAACGATAAGACTAAATCTTCTAATCATTATTCGCTAGCCGCTTCACTACCCTTCGAGTTCATCTCCGCCAGCATCTCGCCGAGCTTTTCCAGTTTATCGAGCGGGAGTTCGCGGAGGGTGGTTTGGATGTCGTTTTTCTGTTTGATGAGTGTGCGGAGGGCGTGGGTGTCGTGGACGATGGTTTTGCCGTCCTCGCGCCAGTCGAAAAGGTCGTTCGGCGTGCAGTTGAGCAGCAGGCAAAGGCGTTCGAGGTGGTCGGGCTTGATGTAGCCGAGCTGATAATTGAGCCACGAATGCACCGTCTGAGGCACAAAACCATTCTTGACCAGCCAACGATACGGCTCATCGATCCCGCGTGTCTTTAAGATCCTCTCAAGGTCGAAGTAAAGCATCTCTCATCCTCGCTGAAGAGAAAGATAACATGTTTTTTGAAATGTGAGGAGCTTTTTTCCAATAGTCACGTACGTCGAATCAAATGTGGGGTGTGTGGAATAAAATCTGACGTGTTGTGTTTCAATAGTGAAGTGTTTTTTCTTCATCCTGACGTACTTTTTATCAATTCTTATGACATTTTTCTTAATAATGACGCAATAGGGATAAAAGATGACGTTACGCGAGACAATATTTACACAACTAGAATTAATTCCGCACGATCCGGACGACGTTTTTATTGACTTTCAAATGATCAAGACTGCCGCCTTTGGCTAGATGAACACGCTTTACTATCTCAGTAGTGGCGCTCATCCGATCTGATGAAGATAGGCCCTGCCAAAACCGTATTCGATCAATATGGTCAAAATCCGGTAGTTCCTTGATCAAGCCAAGCTAGATATTAACGGCTCGGTTGATATACGTTTCTTTCTGTTTCTCGATATCCATATCTTAAATGATCGTCGTAACGATCTCGCGTATGCTGCGCTGCAGCTCGCGGTCATCGGTTATCGGAGAGCAGATCGCGACCTCGGCGGCCGCAACCGGTGCGATGCCTTTGGCGATAAGCTGCGCCGCGTAGATGAGCAGCCGTGTCGAGACGCCTTCCTCGAGGCCGTGCCCGCGAAGGTTGCGGACCTTTTGGCCGATCTTTACGAGGTCGGCCGCGATGCCTTCCTCGATGCCGCCTTCCTTTGCAACGATCTTTGTTTCGGCATCAGCGTCGGGGTAATCGAATTCCATCGCGACGAAACGCTGCCGTGTCGATTGCTTCAGATCCTTTAGGATCGATTGATAGCCGGGATTGTATGAGACGACGAGCATAAATTCATCGGGTGCCTCGATGATAGTGCCGCGTTTTTCGATGGGCAGTCGGCGGCGATCGTCCGTCAAAGGATGAATGATGACGACCGTGTCCTTGCGTGCCTCGACGACCTCGTCCAAATAACAGATCGCTCCCGAGCGTACAGCCGCCGTCAGCGGCCCGTCATGCCAGACCGTCTCCTCGCCTTCGAGCAGGAAACGTCCGACGAGATCGGTAGAAGAAAGATCCTCGTGGCACGCGACCGTTATGAGCGGCCGTCCGAGCCGATGAGCCATATATTCGACAAAACGCGTTTTTCCGCAGCCCGTCGGGCCTTTAAGCAACGCAGGCAGCTTTGCCGCATAGGCCGCCTCGAACAATTCGACCTCGCTGCCGACCGGCAGGTAGAACGGCTCTTCCTTGACCTTGTACTTTTCAACCGCAAGTTCCATAAAACCTGTATTTTATATCATTTGTCGCAGGAAAGCCTTTGCCGCGATAATATCCTGAGTATGGAAAAGGTTCAGATCAGCCTGATCAATGCCGAGAGCGGCGACACGATCGACGATGCCCGCATGATCTTTCGTGAGTACGAACGCTCGCTCGGCATCGACCTGTGCTTTCAGGATTTTGAGAACGAAATGGCGTCGCTGCCGGGCAAATACGCACCGCCCGACGGAAGGCTCATACTTGCATACAAGGGCGGCGAAGTGTTGGGCTGTATCGCGATGCGTAAGATCGGCGACGGTGTTTGTGAGATGAAGAGGTTATATGTGCGCGAGAACGCCCGCGGCACCGGGCTTGGCCGAATGCTTGTCGAAAAGATCATCGCCGAGGCCCGCCTTACCCGCTATAAAATGATGATGCTTGATACTTTTCCGCAAAAAATGGAGGCAGCGGTCGCGTTGTACCGCTCGTACGGATTCGAAGAGGCCGAACCGTATTACAAAAATCCTTATCCGAACGTCCTCTTTATGGCGAAGGAACTTTAGGCATAAACACCGCCGATGTTCAGGCTGCCCTGAGGAGGAAAGGCCGCCGGATCATCGCGATAGAAAGAAAAAAGGCCGCCGGCGGTTGCCGGACGGCCTATTCTCGTAATACCCGTACCCGATCATTTGGTCGGTATCTTCTCATCCATCATCGCGGTCTGATAGACGAATGAGGCAACGATGATCGCCATTTGCTTCATATCATCCGCTTGGATGCGGTCATAAACGTCCATATTCGAATGATGCGTACGGGTGCCGTATTCGACATCATCCTGTATGAACTGGAAGCCCGGCAGCCCGATACCGTCAAAGCTGAGGTGATCGGTGCCGCCCGTATTGCTGAGCGTCAGCGTGTTGGCCGCATAGCTCGTGTCCTTGGTCGGGTCAAAGTCCTCCTTCCACCAGGTCGGCCGGCTGAACGGCTCAAGCCATGTGCGGAAGATCGGCCGGACGTTGTTATTGCCCTGCAAATAGACACCGCGGAGCTTGCCCGTACCGTTGTCGATGTTGTAGTAAGCCGACAGTTTGTCGTATTCGGGAAGTTTGGTCAGCGGAAGCGTCGCCGGATTCGGCCCGCCGAAGAATGGCGTATTACCGTCGCCGCGATACCCGAAGTGCTGTTTTACATAAGCACGCGAACCGAGCAAACCCTGCTCCTCACCCGTCCACAGAGCAACCCTGATAGTACGACGCGGCTTTAGGTCGAGAGCTTTTAGTATTCGCACCGCTTCCATCATTACCGCACAACCTGCCGCATTGTCGGTCGCACCAGTGCCTGACTGCCACGAATCAAGATGTCCGCCAAGCATCACGAGCTGATCTTTGAGATCACCGCCCGGCAGCTCTGCGATGGTGTTGTAGTTGTTCAGGTCCTCATCCTGAAACTCGACAGCAAGATCGACGGTCATCGTTACTTTCTGGCCCGCATCGATCATTCTGACCAAGCGATTGTACTGTTCGGCGGCGGCACTGATCTGGATCGGAACGACCGTGCCCTTGTCGTAAAGCCTTGCGGGCGGCCTCGGTTGTTCTCCGGCGGCAGGCGGCGGAGGCTGAACGGCCGTCGCCTGCTGAACAAAGATGGTTCCGCCGTCGCCGCGTCCTGCATCTACCAAGACGGCTGCGCCTTCATCAACCAGAAACCGCATCCTTGCGTTGTTGAACTGCATCATCTGCCCGAAATTCCGCGGCATATTGAACCCGGGAGCCTGTATCAATGCCGGATCCTGGGCATTTGCCATATCGAGAAGCTGTGTGTCGGTCCAACGCGTGGCCTCCGGTGCAAAGTGTGCTTTTAAGTCGCGAATAGGGCCGACCAGCACGATCTTGCCCTTCAGCTTGCCCTTGTACTGTGCAAGCTCCGCTTCATTCTTGGCATCAAAGTGAACGACCTCGCCGGTGTATGCAGTGCTCGTGGGAGCCGCCGGTGCGGCGGCCTTTTTCGATGCCTTTGCTTTAGGGTCAACTGCCGGAGCAGGAAAAAGCGTGTCGGTTCCGGGCGTCCATGCCTTCGGATATGCGATCAGCGGGAACGCCGTCGGGCCGTCAACCATCGCGGAGAATCGTTTCAGTGTCCAGCCGCGGCCGAATGGCCCCCACGCCTCCAAATGTGCGTTCTCGAGGCCCCATTTAGCCATCGTGTCGCGCGTCCATTCATTAGCACGCTTCAACCCCGGCGATCCCGTAAGCCTCGGGCCGTTCACATCCGACAAGTAGCGGACGATGTCCATTACCTGCGAACGTTTCGTCCCTTCTTCCTTAATGCGGGCGATCACCTCTTTCGGTGCGGCATATATCGATTTTGCGGCCGGGGCCTGCGCAAGCGCGACCGTCGGAAGCAGCATTGCGCAAAGCGAAATTGCGCCTATGAACTTACGTCTAAGCATCGTTTTGGTACTCCTTGAGTGATATCTGTCAAAAGATCAACTAGATTAATACCGTACCGGCGCGGAAAAGGTTTCAAACTATAGTTGACCAGGTTAGCGTGAATGCTGGCGGCACGTTCTTAAGCACAAGCGGACTTCGGCGTGAGTGGCCATAGCGGTTGCGCATAAATTCGCGCAGTTTGATCGCCGGAGGAAGATAGTAGCCATGTGCATACTGGAATATGCGAAGCTCGCAGCCGTCTGCCATAAAAAGTTCCAGTTCCTTGAGGATACTGTCGCTGATCTCCTTCGGCAGCGAAACGAAAGGTAGGCAGCAGACCAGATAACGCACCTTGCCGAGGCCGTGCTGCTTGTGGATCGAGTAAGCTTCGGCGGCGTTGCCGCTGATCACGTTCATATCCGGCAGCGTCTTGTTGATCATCTTTACGAGCCGTTCGTCGAGCTCAAGCCCGAGGTATGATTCGCGATTAGGAATAATGTCGGCAAGGAACCTCGTTATCGCGCCTGTACCGACACCGAGTTCGAGGACGATGTTGTTCTCATCGGGTGTGATACCACGCAGCATCTCGGCCGCAAGCTCCGGCGAGCTGGGCGTTATCGCACCTACCTTTAACGGATTCTTCAGGAACGCATGAATAAAGTGTAGCTTTTCTTTCATTGCCGGACAGCCTGCGGCCGAACCGTTCTGCCGGGTCGCGGCCTATTGTAAAATCGAGCTTATAACGACAGCAATTTTATAACCACAATTATCATTTTGGCAATAACGCGCGTTCAACCTCTTTAGTGTCGGCCATTTCCGGCGGGAACGGTTTCGGGCGTTCATCCGATCCGATCATTTGCCCTTGCGCCTTGCCTCGGTCTTCGAAGCGGATCTGCCGGCCGCCGCCTTTGTCTTCTTAGCAAAAGCATTCGGCACTGCGGCCTCGATCAACGCCTTCACTTGCTCAAGCGTCAAGGCTGCTGCATCTTCTGCCGTAGGGCGTGTGCCGTCCGCCTTTTTTGGAAGTGAAATGGTCTTTTTGCCGAATTTGACGACAGGGCCCCAACGAGCATTTTCAACCGATATCTTCTCATCTTCCCAGCGTTGGATATAGCGATTTGCCTCTTTGCTGACCTTTGCTTCGATAAGTTCGTTCATCTCGGCCTGGGTCAGCTCAGACAGTTGGTAGCGGCGCGGCACGTTGATGAACATACCGTCCCATTTAATGAACGGCCCGAAACGTCCCGTTCCTTTTGTGATCGGCTTGCCGTCATACTCACCGACAGGAGCATCAGCCGCTTTCTTTGCCTTTATGTAGCTTATCGCTTTTTCTGCATCAACTGTCGTCAGGTCTGTGCCGCGCGGTATAGGGACAAATTCATCGCCCCATTTTACGTACGGGCCAAATCGGCCGACGCCAACGGACATATCCTTGCCTTCAAAACTGCCCATCGCAGACTGGAGTTTGAAGAGCGTCAAGGCCTCTTCAAAAGTGATCGTCTCAATACTTTGTCCCGCGGGGATCTTTGCAAACCTCGGCTTTTCTTCATGATCGACGATGCCGATCTGTATTATCGGGCCGTAGCGGGCCATCCGTGCGATCACAGGTTTGCCGCTTTCCGGATCAGTGCCCAGCAGCCGCTCGCCCTTAACACGCTCAGCGGTCTCGATCGTGCTGTCAACGTGTTTTTTGAAAGGGGTGTAAAACTCCTCGATCATCTCATTCCATTGCAGTTTGCCGCCGGCGACCTCGTCAAACTCGCCTTCGATCTTGGCAGTAAAGCCGTAATCCATGATGTCGTCGAAATACTGCTTCAGGAAATCCGTAACGACCAGGCCAAGGTCCGTCGGGAACAGCTTTGATCTTTCCGCACCCGTGGTCTCCGAGCCGTCCTGCTTGCTGATCCGGTCATCTTTTAAGACCAGTATCCTAAAGGGCCGCTGTACGCCGTCCTTATCTCTTTTCTCGATGTAGCCGCGTTTCTGGATAGTGGATATCGTCGGTGCGTACGTTGACGGACGGCCGATGCCAAGCTCCTCAAGTTTCTTTACCAGAGAAGCTTCGGTATATCTCGGCTGGGCACGACTGAACCTTTCCGTTGCCCGCAGCTCGGACAGCGGCAAAAGCTGCCCGACGGCCATCGGCGGCAAAAGCCCCTCTGATGATTCTTCGGGTTCGTCCTCGTCCTTACCTTCCCTATAAACTTTCAGAAAGCCGTCAAATTTCAATACTTCGCCCGATGCGGTCAGTTCTTCCTTATTCGTTGAGATCTCGATGCTGACAGTGGTCTTTTCAAGTTCGGCATCGGCCATTTGTGATGCCATCGTCCGCTTCCAGATGAGTTCGTACAGCTTTTGCCACTCTTCGTCCCGGATGGTTGCGGCGTTCGCGTTGGTGGGGCGAATTGCCTCGTGTGCCTCTTGTGCGGATTCATTCTTGTTCTTGAATTTGCGTGCTTGATGATACTGACTGCCGTAAAGGCTGCTCACCGTATTCGCAATTTCTGCGAGGGCGGTCGAACTCAGGCTTACGCTGTCGGTTCGCATGTAAGTGATATGCCCGTTCTCATAAAGCTTCTGGGCGATAAGCATTGTCTTTGCAACACCGTAACCAAGCTTTCTAGAGGCTTCCTGCTGAAGGGTCGATGTTGTGAACGGCGGAGCGGGCGAGCGCTTGCCCGGCTTTACACGCACATCAGCCACTCTATATTGCGCGCCGGCACAGCTCTGCAGGAACTTTTCCGCATCGTCGGCACTGTCCTGTTTCTTGCCCTCAGCCTTGAAAGTTACCGGCTTCCCCGTAATGTCATTTGCCGTAAAAATGCCTTCGATCTTGAAGTGGCTGACAGGCTGAAATGCGTTGATCTCGCGTTCACGGTCGGCGATAAGGCGTACCGCAACGCTCTGTACGCGTCCGGCACTTAGGCTTTTATTACTTGTGCTGATCTTGCGCCAGAGTACGGGGCTAAGCTCAAAGCCGACTATCCGGTCAAGTACGCGGCGGGCTTGCTGCGCCATTACGAGGTCCATGTTCACCGTACGCGGATTTTTTACAGCCGCCTCGATGGCCGGTTTGGTTATCTCGTGAAAAACGATCCGCTTAGTAACACGCGGATCGAGGCCGAGCACCTCACACAGATGCCAGCTTATGGCTTCGCCCTCGCGGTCTTCGTCAGTTGCGAGCCATACTTCATTCGATCTTTTTGCCAAAGATCTCAGTTCATTCACGACCTTGTATTTTTCTTCAGGAACGATATAACGAGGCTCGAAATCATTTTCGATGTCAATGCCCATTCCTGTTTTTTCCAGGTCGCGGATGTGGCCATAGCAGCTGTTCACCTGAAAATCATTCCCGAGGATCTTTTCTATGGTCTTGGCCTTTGCAGGGCTTTCGACTATTAGCAAATTCTTTGACATAGCTTGGTTCGGTATTTAGCAAAGCCCTTTTTCCGGCAGCTTTGCTATTACTAAACTCTTTTCAATCTTGAAAAAAATAGTCAGAGCAATATATGCTCTGACGTTCTGACTTCTAACACCATATTGTTGCCGCTGTCAATAAGCAACGCGAGTTGACCGGTGTTTCGGACCGGTCCGCATAAATTTCATTTACCATTTCATGGTGCTTTGTCCGCCCGGATCAGATACCCAAGGCCCGCGGCCTCGCCCGAAACTGTGCCTGCCGCATTGCTCAGAATCCTCACGCAGCGTGGTTTCGCAAGTATTCTTCGCCCGAACCTGAAATATGTCAACAGAGGAGTGCTCGTCTCAGCTTCTCCGAGCGTAGTTCTTGCCGGGAAGGACGCGGATCAGATCGCGAAGGTCGAGGCCGACAAGGGCGGAGTTTAGGTCGCCGAACGAGAGTTCGGTGGCTTCGAGCAGCACGTCGATGTGCGTCGGCTCGTCTGCACTGAGGGCTTTCCAGACGGCCTGTTCGTGTTCGTTCATATCGAACGGAAGGCTCGGTGACCGTTCGGCCTCGGTCTGCCGTTCGATCCGCGGCGGCAGTATCGCTGCAGCGATCTCGCTCGGCAGTTCCGCTGCGACGTCCTGCCACTGCTGCACGAGCTTGGCTCCGCTCTTTATAAGATAATTCGTCCCAAAAGAATTGCCTGAAGTGATGTTGCCCGGAATAGCCATTACCTCGCGGCCCTGCTCTGCGGCAAGCCGTGCGGTTATGAGCGAGCCGCTGCGTTCGGATGCCTCAACGATCAGAATGCCGTAGCTTAGGCCGCTGATGATGCGGTTGCGGTAAGGAAAATTGTCCTTCAGCGGCGGTGTGCCGAGCGGGAACTGCGTGATAAGACTGCCGCCCGCAGCAAGTATGTCGCGGCTGAGGCCGTTATTCTCGCGCGGATAGATGCTGTCGAGGCCTGTTCCCATAATGGCGGCCGTACGCCCCTGACCCGCGAGAGCACCGCGATGCGCAGCCGAATCTATCCCGCGTGCAAGCCCCGAAACGATCGTCACGCCGCGTGAAGCAAGGTCGCGTGCGATCATCTCGGCCGCGTTTTGCCCGTAGGTCGAGCAGTTTCGCGAACCGACGATACCGACGCACGGGCCGTCGAGGCACGCCTGCCAATCGCCTTTGACATAAAGCACGGGCGGCGGATCGTCTATCTCGCGAAGCAATGCCGGATAGCTGCCGTCATCGAGTATCAAGACATCGCCGCCAAGCTCACGCACCTGCTGAAGCTCACCTGCCGCACGATCTCGAAACTCATGCTTTATGATGCTGTCAACAGTTTCCGGCCGCAGCCCCATCGACTCGAGCTGTGAGCGCGCGGCACTAAAAACGCCGTCGGGCGAACCAAACCGCTCAAGCAACTTTGTCGCCGCACGCGGCCCGATACCCGGCGTCATATTTAATGCTATCCAGTCCTTCATCCCCGATCTTGCTGACGTGCGGTTGGCGGAGGCGTGTGGGAGTCGAACCCACCTAACGACGCTCTCACGCCGTTACAACGGTTTTGAAGACCGCGCCCATCACCGGACAGGCCGCGCCTCCGCAAAAATCCGGCCGCAGGCCGAAAGCTATTCTGCCGCGCCGTCATCTGCAAGCAGAAGTGTCAGAAGTGTTGCACGCTTTGCGATATCGGCGACCTCGATATACTCATCAAGAGTATGAGCACCGTTACCTGCAACGCCAAGCCCGTCGAGCACCGGAATGCCCATTGCCGCGATGAAATTACCGTCCGAAGCGCCGCCGACAGACGTTTCACCGAGCGAATAGCCGAACGATGCCGCAAGGCCGCGGGCATGCGCGAACAATGCTGCAACTTCGGGCGTACGCTCGAGCGGCGGGCGATTGACGCCGCCGAGAATATTCAGCTTCACGCTCTCATTCGGGGAGGCGAGCGAGCGGATAGCCGCATCTACACGTTCAGCCTCAACGGCAGCCGCAAAACGTACATCAATATCACACGCGGCAAATTCCGGTATGACGTTGGTCGCCGTTCCGCCGCTGAAGGTCGTAACATTCACGGTGGTACCTGCCGAGGGCATCGCCAAAGCATGTATCTCGCCGACGAGGCCTGCCAGAGCCGCTACGGCATTCGCTCCCTTTTCAGGCTCAAGCCCGGCGTGTGCGGGCGAGCCGTGTGCCTCAATGCGATATACTCCCGTACCTTTGCGGCCTGTTTTTACACATCCGCCGGCAGACGGTTCGAGAACAAAGCAGCGCACCGCCCCCTTTGCTTCGCGCTCGGCGATCGGCCTTCCGGTTTGGCTGCCTACCTCTTCATCGCACGTAAGCACAATGGTTATCGGCGTCGCCGGCATGGTGCCAGATGCGGCAAAATACCGCAACGCCTCGATCATCAGGACGACACCGGCCTTCATATCAAAGGTGCCGCAGCCGTAGAACCGCCCGTTCTCGATCCGCGTCGGATTCGCTCCGTTCGAGCCTTTCGGATGAACGGTGTCAGTATGTCCGAGCATCAACGTCCTTCCCGCACCGGCACGCTCGAACGCCCGTATGATCAGATGTTCGCCATCCTTGACCGCTATACGCTCTGCGGTCATATCCGCACCGATGCCGGCCGCCATCTCTTCGACAAGGTCGGCCGCCATGCGGCTCGAGCCCGAGTCGTGCGAAGGTGATTCGACATCAACGAGCCGACCGATCGCATCAACGATCGCCGCTTCGCGTTCGCGAAAGTATTCGAGCACTCCTGCAGCGTCCATTTACTTCGGCGGTGCAGGGCTTGGCTTGGCGAACACTTCGTTGAACAAGGCCGCCATGCGGTAGCCCGCAAGGGCGAGCCGCTTTTCCGATATCTCGAATGCCTTCTTTTTGTAACCGTCCGACGGCAGCGAGAAGAACCGAACCCCTCGATAAACTTCCTGCTGCGAGATTTCGAGGCTTTCCTTTGCCCACTGGCTAAAGTTGTCGGCGGCGAGCTCACCTTTCATCTTGTCGTATGGATACATCTTCATTATCCTGTCGCCTATCGGATCGAGATAGTCGCTGTCGCAGACATCCTTGGTATTCGGCTCATACCGCATGAGGATCGAATCCCAAAACCAGTGAAGGTTCAACTCCTCGGCCCTTGGCGTACCCTTTGGAGTGAGCAGAAAACGGTTGCCGCCTTGGTCACCTTTGGGCGATGAATTAGTCACTCTGCCCGATGCATGCAGCGGCTGGTGTATGTCGCCGATTATGTGTTCAAGCCACGCGATCGCAAGCGCCTTGTCTGCCGATGATGCCGCGGAAGACCGTATGACCTCGCTGAAGTCCTTCAGCTTCTGCAGGGCAAGTCCGTTCGGTGCAAGGTCTGTAACAGGCACGGCCTTGCCGTCCTCCCATTTCCAGAACGTATCGCTGTAATGCCAGCTCGAGTTGTGATATTTCTCTGCCCTGACCTTGAAACGCTTATCACGAACAATGTCGGGCCACGTCGCCGCCGTCATAAAGAAGTCGAGCTGGCGCGACTCGAGCGATCGTGAGCCATAGTTCGCGAAAAAGGTCGCAAGCTGCGAGTCTTCCGGCGCATCGAGCAGTATATTTATCACTGCCGCCCGCGTCTCCGGCGTCATCTGCTGCCACGCAATGTAGGCTGTCGTTTTGTGGCCTGCATCATCCCAGCCGAACGCCGCAGGTGCTGAAATGGTGATCAAAAGGAGAATAACGGTGAATATGTTCGATCGTAGCCGCATAGTTGGTACCTCTCTTGTCGGTCTAATGACTGATATTATCGGAAGTATCCGATATTGCGAAATTGTTGGCATTAGTGTTTTTGCTGTCAAGACAACTAAAGTTCGATCTTTCTCATCCCAGAGATGCAAAAAGAACGCGCCGAAGCGTTCTAAGCAATGGAGGGACGCGGAATGCGTCAAAAAATTTCAAAAATGTACGCAGTTTTGGAACAAAATGCCATTGCGAAGCGTCTAATAGATAGGACGCAGGGTGAATTCGGGGCTAAGATCGGGATCTTTGGTAAGGTCTTCGGTTGCTGGCACAAAGAATTGAGCCGCCCATTCACTTCGAAAAGAGTTTCGTATCGTGTTTGCACAGAGTGCGGAGCACGTACAAAGTTTGACATTTCAAACTTCAAAACATCGGGGATCTTTTATTATCCCCCTTCGGTGTCCGCTCGGCCGTAACTTGTGGCGGATTCATAATACCCTGTCTATAATACCTACCAAACAAACCTACCGGGTGCGGACTTACAAAAAAGGCCGCACCCTTTCTCTTAGCTAATAGATAAGATACGCATCATAGACCCAGCCTGTCATGCCTGAATAAGATGCCTGACACCATCGGCCGGGACGTTTTGACCCTTCCATCACAGGGCCGCATACCCCGACGCGGATCGTCGCCCCGTGAGGGATCTTTGCTATACGGTCGCCGATCTGACTGCTCGGCAGCGTCCTGAGGGCTAGAAATCCGTCGCCCGGCGAGTTGACGCGAGCCGTTCGATCCATCGGCAAGCCTCCCGGGCCGGCTGTTGTTGAGTTCGCAGGGCTGCCGTTCTTGCTTTGTTCCTCGATCTGCTTTTGCAGATTCGCGATCTGTTTTTCGAGTTCACTTGCCTTATCGGGCGTGGTGCTTGGGCTTGGATTGGGCGTCGCCGTGTTCGTCGGCGTCGGTGAGGTGTTCTTATTCTGTTCCCCGACACCGAGGCCTGAAAGTTTATCGAGATTGAAATAGATCAATGCCCCGCCTGCCGCAACGACGATCAATCCCAGGACCGCGAGAATTGCCAGCACCGCTAATATCTTCTTACCGCTGCCGGCTTTCTTTTGATGAATCGGCGGCGGCATATTCAGTTGCGGGTCCGATAGCTGCGGTATATCGACGCGCATACGGTCATTCGGGCCGCTAAACACCGTTGCGGTTTCGGCAGTATCGACGAGCGGGGTTCCGTCGGTCAAGCAGTACCGAAGTGTTTCGTCTGTATAGGTGGTATGACAAGCAGGACACTCTCGCATAAACGCCGTCTTGGATGAGTCCTTAGGATATCACAAGACCCTCGGCCGGCTTACACTGCCTTGCTCAGGTCAACGGCAATCGGTTAGAGTTTTTCTAAGTTCGTTGTGAAAGGCTCTGTCCGGCTGGCCGCTGCAGAATTGATCACAGTTCGCCCGTGCATCTGTAATTATGTCCGATCTTTCGGCTGCCGCCGTTGAAAATCAAGAGCTTCGCGAATCTGCGGAACAACGGAAAAGGCCGTCAAAATATGATCCTTCGATCACCGAAGGCCCGCTCGGGCGTGCTGTTTGGAACATCGCTTGGCCCTCGATGCTGACCAATATGGTCGGCGGCCTTCAACTGATGGTCGATCACATAATGGTCGGCCATTTGATCGGCTTTCGGGCTAATGCTGCGATCGGCGTCAGTAATCAGATCATTCTGGTCGTAATAGTTTTTGTTGCTTCGATCTTTGCGGGAATGAATGTCCTCGTCGCGCGTTTTGCCGGTGCCCGCAATGAGGAAAAGGTAAACCGAACTGTCTATCAGGCATTTCTTACGACAGCCGTCCTGTCCCTTTTCATACTCGCACCGCTTGGATTTCTTCTTTCGCCGTATCTGCTCGACCTCGTGAATGCCGACCCGACGGTCAAAACAGAGGCATTGCCATTTTTGCGGATAACCTTCGCTTTCAACATAGGGCTTCTTATCTTCTTTATGCTGAGCGGAGCACTGCGATCGGCAGGCGATGCCAGAACGCCGATGCAGATCGGAATTGTGATGACCGTCTTGAATATGATCCTCAACATCATCTTCATAAACGGATTCGGCCCTATACCGTCATTCGGTGTCGCCGGTTCGGCAATGGGCTCGGCCATTGCTTCGGGTTCGGTCGGTATCTGGTCTTTGTGGAGCCTCACAACGGGCCGCTGGGTCGTCCGTTTTCCAAGAGGCATCGGTTGGGGGCCTGACCGGCAGATCATACGGCAGCTTTTCCGCTTTGGGCTGCCGACCGGCATTCAAGGTATTGCAATGAATATCGGCGGTGTTATGATGCTGTCATTTGTAGGCTCGCTTGCACAGAGTGCCGCTGCTCAAGCCGCGTTCGCGGTCAGCTATTCACAGCTCTTTTCACTCGTAACATGGACATCCGTCGGGCTTATGGGTGCCGCGGCGGCCGTCGCGGGACAGAACCTCGGTGCAAAAAAGCCCGACCGCACCATATCCGCCGTTAACATTGCGGCAAAATTTGCATCACTCGGCTCTATCTTTGTGGGAATATTCTTTTTCTTCTTTCCCGAACAGCTTCTGTCGATCTTTGGTATGACCGACCCCGAAGCCGTATCGCTCGGAGTACATCTACTGCGTGTCCTCGCATTTTCAGGCCTGTTCGTATCGGTCGCTCTGACGTACACCGGCGGGCTTCAAGGTACCGGTGATACAAAAAGCCCTCTCTACATCTCGATAATTTCGCAGGTCGTCGTGCCGGTGGGCATCTGCTTTGTGATACGAGAATTAGGGACGCTTGCACCGATGCATATCTGGTTGTCGATACTCATCGGCCACGTTATCCGATGTGTAATGAGCGTTGCCATATTCCGACAAGGAAAATGGCGGAATATCAGCGTCGATATACACACGACGCGTGCATAAAAATAGGCCCTTCCGGGCCCATTTTTATCGGATCGTTGTACTTCTCATATTCTGAGCGGCATAACGATATATTTGTAATCGTACGGTGAATCACCGTCGAATGACATCTGTGTCTGAGAGTTCGAGTCTTTGAACTCGAACGCTATCTTGAATGATGATGAGCCGGAGTCGCGTGCCGGAGCAGCGGCCGTACCGCCCGCATCCGCGGCGGCGGCTTCCGGTTCCTCGCCCGCAACTATACCGTCAAGCGTACCGGCGTTATTGAGAAATTCGAGCAGGTATTGCCAATTGAACCCAAGTTGGAACTCCTCGCCCGTATAATCCGCCTGAACGATCTCGCTGCCCTCGCCTTCTTCGCTCGATTGAGCCGAAAGTTCGATCTCGCCGTTGTTCACACGCATTTTTATCGAACGGTTGCGGTCATCCGCCATAAGGCTTACGCGGCGAACGGCCGAACGCATCTCGTCGAGGTCAAAGACAGCCTTTTTATCGTTATCACGAGGCATAACCATCTCGTAATTAGGGAATGTGCCTTGCAATTTTCTGCTGATCAGCAGCCGGCCTTCCATTTCAAAGAACAAGTGGTTCTCATCCTCACCAAAGCTGATGTCGCTCGATGTTTCACGCGAGATCTTCGCAAGTTCGAGCAAAGCCTTTTTTGGCACAAGCGTCTCGATCGTGTCGCCCGAGCTTTTTTCGTCAAGGGCTGTCTCGATATACGCGAGGCGATGGCCGTCGGTAGTTACCATTTTGGCAGTGCCGTTGCCTACGATGAACTTTGCCCCCGAAAGCGTGAAGCGAGACACCTCGTTCGTGATGGCAAAAGCGGTCTTCTGGATAAAGTAATTGAAAACCGATGCCGGCAGCTTCATCGGCGTACTCTTGAACGAAGGCATCTCGGGAAACTGGCTGCGTGCCAGGCCTGCGAGGCGAAAGTTCGCCCTGCCGCAGGTCATCTTGACCCACTCATTATCCTCTTTCTTGAAATGCACATCGCCGGCATCGAGTGCACGGACGATGTCGAAGAGTTTGCGTGCCTGTACGCACATCGCCCCTTTGGTAACGATGTTCGCTTCCACATCACAGCGGATCGTTACATCAAGGTCCGTGCCGACGATCCGTATCTCGTTATCGCCGATCGATTCGATCAGTATGTTGGCGAGCACAGGTATCGTCGTCTTTCGTTCGACAACTCCTTGGATAAATCCGAGTTCGTCCTTGAGTACGCTTTGCTTGATCTTGAATTCCATTTTTGCCTCCTTCGTTCCGATCGCCGATCGGGCCTTTAACTACCAAGAATAATTTATAACAAAGAGATAAAAATCAGTATTAATAGTTCCTGTTAAAATGTTGAAAATGGGTCTAACTCCTTATATTTCTTGCAGTTTTAATTCCACAATACACTGTGGAAAACCTGTGGAAAAGTATGGTATCCAAACGGTACGGCGAAATTTTTGATATTTCCACAGGTTTCTTACCATAGTCTTTTTCATTGACATAGGAAAAGTGGAAAACTTTTCAACAAACCTTTTAAATTCAATTAGTTACAGCCGATCATCGCGAGTTTTGCCTGTGGAACGATCTTTGGCCGGCAATGCTGCGAAAAACCGCTAACTAATTGCAAATATTATCAATTAACTCTTCGATCATGTTGTGGAAAACAGGATCGCTCGCCACCATCGAATTTATCTTCTCAAAAGAGTGCATCACGGTAGTATGATGCTTGCCGCCAAGCTCGCGTCCGATCTCAGGATAACTATTCCGCGTGAGACGTTTGCATAGATACATTGCGACTTGGCGAGGTACGGCCACCGATCGCGAATTGTTCTTTGATTTCATCTCTTCGACGGTCATTTTAAAGTGCGACGCGACGGCACGGGCAATACGCTCGATCGTTAGTCCGGCCGGATGCACGGCATCGAGAACGTTCTTCATAGCCTCACGAGCGAGTTGCCGCGTCAGAGGCTCTTTCTTCATCGATGCGATTGCGACGAGGCGTACGAGCGAACCTTCAAGCTCACGCACGTTGCTGCGTACTTTGCTTGCGATATACATTGCAACGTCGTCAGTAAGTTCGATCGCATCATGTTCTGCCTTACGTTTCAGGATCGCTACTTTTGTTTCGAGATCAGGCGGCTCGATGTCGGCAATCAGCCCCCATTCAAAACGCGAGTGGAGACGCTCCTGCAGCGTCGGTATCTCACGCGGCGGACAGTCGCTGGAGACAACAATCTGCTTCTGATCGTTATGAAGCGTGTTGAACGTGTGGAAGAACTCCTCCTGCGTTCGCTCCTTTCCGGCGAGGAACTGTACGTCGTCGATCAGCAGTATATCGATAGACCTGTATTTATCGCGAAACAGAGACGTCTTGTCATAGCGGATAGCGTTGATCAGGTCGTTAGTGAACTTCTCGCTCGTAACGTATGCTACTCGAGCTTTCGGATTGCGTGATTGTATGCTGTGGCCGATGGCGTGCATCAGATGAGTCTTGCCGAGCCCGACGCCGCCGTAGATGAACAGAGGATTGTAAGCCGTCCCCGGTGCTTCCGAGACGCTGAGAGCCGCGGCATGAGCGAACTCATTGCTAGACCCGACAACGAATTTATCGAACGTGTACTTTGAATTGAGCGAAGGTTCGAGCGACTCGAAATTAGCGTAGTTCACAACACCGGGCAGCGGTGCGTTCCGAGGGGCGGTCTCAAAGTATATCTCGGCCTCATCGGTATGATCGTTGTCATTGATAACGAACCAGTCAAGCGAGTAGCCTGAAAGGCCGGCCTCCTCCATGGCTTCCTCGATAATGGCGCGATAGTAACGGCAAACCCAGTCCTTTGTATTTTCTGTAGCCGATATCGAGATGGAACGTGCTTTAGGGTTCGACTCGATAAATGTTATCGGCCTGAACCACGTATCGAAGACCTGCTGGCTTAACCTGCTCGAAACCGCGCCGAGCAGGTCGTCCCATACTGATACTTGTGCAAAAGAAAGTTCCAAGTTGATCCTGAATGCCTTTGATATTGGTCGTTATTCGCACCGGCTCACAGACAACCGCAAGCCAAAAACCTCGCTAAGGTTTTTCCAGTAAAAAGCTTCTCTTGCGACGATATGCCCAAGAGTCGCCGAACGGCTATTCACAGCCTTTTCCACAACTATTTCCACAGTATATGAAAATCCGGGAGAAAAACCTAATGTAAAGCATTAACCTTTTTATTATCAACACTTTACAGAACATTAAAGGTTGAAAGCGTGTATCAGACTAACACGAAAAAATGCCTTGTGCAAACGGAATTCCACAGCTTATTTTTGAGTGCTTTAACATGGATTTAACTCTCATTTTAACAAGAACTTGAGTTGCATTCGGTCGAAGCAAGCGTTAACTTTTCAGTGTGTTTAAGCGCTCCGTTTTAAGCAGAAAATTCAATATTTTTTTCGCCCGGTAGAAAGTTTTCAGCAATGCAGGACGAACTCTCGGAACTCAAGAACATCATAACGGATCTCGTTTATATCAGCGAGACGGACTCGGCCTGGGAGGCGTTCGATCTTGGCGGATCGAAGAGCGTTTCGGAAAAGAAAGTAAAGGCTGCGGCCGACAGAGCAAACTCAAAGGCCGTAACAACTGAAGACGCTGAAAAATTCTTTGCACATCTGACGGAGATAAAAGATCACTTCGGTGCTGCGGAACGCAAAGCCGCTAAGAAATATGCAGAACTCTACGCTTACCTCAGTAAGAATTTGAGCGGCCTTAAGATCATCAAGGTCGGCGATATTCGAAAGGACATCTTTGCGGTCGGGATCGACCAGCGCGGACACCTGACAGGCGTTAAGACGTACGCCGTCGAGACCTGAACTGCGTCAGTGCGCGTAGAAGTAGAATTGCACCGCCTGAACAAGCCCTATCAAAAAACCGAACAAGGCTCCGAAAGCCTCGATAGTACGCAGGTGCTCACGGGCGACCGACATAACGAGCGATTCGAGTTTTTCGGGCGGATAGCCGCGGATCTTTTCGCGAACCATTCCGCCGACGTCAAAGTCGCGTATCGCGTCGGGAAGCCTTGCGGCGGTAACGGCGATCATCGCATCGGTCAGTGATTCGGAGAGTGCCCGCAGCTTTTCTTCCGGCATCAGCTCGCCGAGTTTGCCCAGCGGGGCGGCGAGCATACGTTCGATCTGCAGGCCGATGAGTTCGTTGATGGCATTGAGCGTATCATCGCGATTAAGAACATCGATGAGGCCGCGTGCGAGCATTTGTTTGAGCTTGGCTTCGGCATCGGGGTGTGCGATCTGAAGCACCGCATCGATACTGTGCGGCCGCAGTTTTTCAATAACGCCGTTGATATAACGCGAAACTCCCGTGACAGTCTCTTCGTTGCGGAGCAGCGAAAGCACGGCCATTGTGATCTGTTCCTTGAGCCGCGACAGTTGCTGCGGGTCGAGCGTGCCGATGATGACGGGCAGCGGCTTTTCCAATGCGTTGTCGATCGTCGTGTCGATGAATGCCCGTGCTTCCTCGGCGAATGACGCCGTACGGAGGGTTTCTTCGATCCGCTTCGGAAAGCTCTCGTTGACAAGCTCATCGACCTCATCCAGCAGGTTCTCACGCGAGACGAATATTTTCTTGAAGAACGAAAGGTTCTCGTAATAATCATGCACCTCGTGCTTGATCAGAGCGCTGATCTGCGAGCGTGTGCGTTCGGCGGCCGCAAGGTCGGTGATCTGGCGGATCGCCGGTTCGATCTGCTCGCCAGCCTTTTCCTTTAGCAAGGCAACGGCATCCGGAGTGAACATCGTGCCTATGGGCGTGTCTGAAGTCAGCAGGCCGTCAAGCCGGCGGCTGATCAGATCGCGGACGCTGTCCTCGAAGATCTTGGAATTGACGCCTGACCGAAGCCGCCCGTCGATGAATCGGATCAGATCGGCAAACGATCCGTCATCTACCACTTCGGCTATGCGTTTGCCGAGGAACTCATCAACTCGGTGCGTAACAAAACGCCCGATCGCAGCCGTTGACCCCTCGCTTGAAATGACCGTGCGTATATGATCGGCGAGTTTGTATTGCAGGGCAGCGACCATCTCCAGCAGCGGCGTGCGAAGGCTTGCCGGCAGCATCTCGATAAGCGACGGTTGATCCTCGGACAAAAGACCGTTCAGATACGAATCGACGACCGCGCGCAGTTTCGTCCGTAGGAGATCCTTTGCGATAAGGTGTTCGTGTATCGTATCTGACGTGATGAGTTCGTTGCCGACGGCCTTGCCGATAGCATTTGCGAGGCGTTCGCGGTGCCGCGGGATCATTCCCTGCGGAAATATCGTGATGCCGAAGAACTTCACGGGATGACGGGGCCGAAACAGCATTCTTACCGCAAGCCATGCGCCGCCGTAGCCGTGAATCGTCGCAAACGCGATGAGGAGGCCCATTTGGAGCCAGATATTTTTCAGGAACGGTGCGACGAGATCGTGGATGTCAGCGAGAATTTCCATCGAGCACCAATTAGAAAGCAGGGCAAAACCCGAGCGAACGGTGAATTCTGCCTAAAACACCTGGAAGCCTTTCGAGCGAAGACAAAAATCCGAGAACTCCGTGAGCCACTCACGATCGACGCTGTAATTCTTCCACTGATCATCGTGATCGCGGTGAAGCGTCATATCGTCGGGAGCATCAGTAACGCTCAGGTCGGCAAAGATACGACTTCCTGCAGGCACTTTCGGAAGGATCTCCGAGCGGATCCTCGACCCGATCTCGTGAGCATCGTCGCGCGGGACCTTAACGCCCGTAGCGTTATAGCCCATTTGCTTGAGCGATCCTTCGCTGAGGACGTCCAGGCTGCGAATGATCTCGACCGCCGCCTTCCAGTGCCATACGTTGGCATAAAACTCAAAGTTCTCGCTGCCCATGTCCGTCAATGTAAAGCTCATCTTCTCTTCCTGTAAAAATGCTAAACGCGAAGTGCTCATTCGGTCAATGAGTTTCGGTACTAAAAGCGATATTATTTGCTGTCCGTTCGATGAGAGTCTCCTGCGTGATGCCGGATCGGAGGATAACACCAATGAAAGAAATAGACATTATGTAATACATTCGATAAAATGTAATACATGAAATATGAGTCGACGATCACCAGCAAAGGAACGATAACCATTGCGGCTCCTATTCGAGAAGCTCTTGGTCTAACACCGGGCAGGAAGGTTCGGCTGTCGCTTATGAAGGATCGACGGATCTTGCTGGAACCGGCGATCTCGGTAGACGAATTCATCAAATTTCGCGACGAAGTGTTGGACAAATTGCCCGAAACACCTCGCCTATCGCAAGCAGAGATCGACGCAGCCAAATTGAAAGCAAAAACAGAAGAATACAGACGGAGGAACAGGCCTGGTGACAAGTCTCGACACAAACGTCGTTCTACGCCTTCTGTTAGGTGATGTACCGGCTCAGGCGGCTAAGGTCGCGGAGCTGTTGCGAGAGAATAAATGTTATCTCACGGACGCCGTTGCGGTCGAGGTCGTGTATGTGCTTGAGAAAGTTTACAAGCATCCGCGGCCAGACATCACAGCCTTGCTCAGGAAGCTGCTGGCCATCGACAATCTGCAATGCAGCGAGTTTGCTTTGATCGAGGCATTAGATCTTTATTTAAAGCGGCCGTCGCTCTCGATCATCGATTGCTACGCGGTCGTTGAGGCCGGAACAACCGCCAACCACCTTGCCACGTTCGACGCAAAATTGCTCAAGCATGGCGGTGATCACGTGGTTATAGTTTGAAGTCATGCAGCCAATCTCATACGCCGATGCGGGCGTTTCGATAGACAATGCGAATCGTGCGGTCGCGAAGATACGCGAATACGCGCGTTCGACATTCAACGAGCGCACGCTGACCGAGATCGGCAGCTTTGGCGGGATGTTCGCCGGCGCTTTCCCTGATATGTCCGAGCCGATCTTGGTCGCCTCGGCAGACGGCGTCGGGACGAAGCTGAAGATCGCCTTCGAGACGGGCATACACAATACGGTCGGCGCCGACCTTGTAAACCATTGCGTCAACGATATTCTCGTCCAAGGTGCGCGGCCGCTCTTCTTCCTCGATTATTTTGCGACCGGAAAACTCGAACCCGAAGTAACGGCGTCTGTCGTCGAGGGAATGGCGCGTGCCTGCCGCGAGAACGGCTGTGTCCTGCTCGGCGGCGAAACGGCCGAGATGCCGGATTTTTATCCCGTGGGCGAATACGACCTTGCGGGGTTCATCGTCGGCGTCGTCGATAAGGCAAAGGTCATCGACGGCAAGTCGATCGTGCCCGGCGATGTCGTCCTCGGCCTGCCTTCGACGGGCCTGCAGACGAACGGCTATTCGCTCGCAAGAAAACTCTTCTTCGAGGTCGGCGGCTACACGCCCGATTCCTACGTTGACGAACTCGGCATGACCGTCGGCGAAGCACTGCTAGCGACGCACTCATCGTTCCTGCCGCAGATCGGACCGCTGCTCGATCAAACAGAGGATGCGGACAAGAGTGTCCGCGTTCCGTTGGATGCAGGAGCGGACAAGAGTGTCCGCGTTCCGTTGATAAAAGGCCTCGCGCACATCACCGGCGGCGGCTTCGTCGAGAACATTCCGCGAATCCTGCCCGAAGGCGTCGGCGTCGAGATCGACCGCGGCTCCTGGCCCGAACCGCCCATCTTCGGCCTAATGCAACGCCTCGGCAACGTCTCCGACACCGAAATGTTCCGCACCTTCAACATGGGCATCGGTATGGTTGTTGTATGCTCGGAAAATTGTTGTTCGGAAATTCAAAAGGCCGCTAACGCATCGGTTATCGGAAAAGTAACGACCGGAGATAAGGCAGTTGTGATAAGATGAACGCATGGATTACCGCGAGATAATAACGATCGAGCCAGGCAAACGGAGCGGAAAACCGTGCATTCGCGGCATGCGCATTACGGTTCAGGACGTGCTCGAATATCTCGCGGGCGGAATGACGGAAGGAGAAATTGTGTCTGATTTTCCCGAACTTACCCACGAAGACATCCGGGCCTGCATTGCTTTCGCCGCAAACCGCGAACGTCAATTAGCGGTCGCTCAGCAATATGAAATTGTTGCTTGATCAAAATCTCTCACGAAAGATCGTAAAGCACATTGAGGAGATCTATCCCAACAGCACCCACATCGCTCTTGTATTGTCTGAAACAAGCTCAGATCAGGATATTCGGTCAAGAGGAAGAAGGAAGAGGTTCTTCGAAAGAAGGGAAAGCTGGAATGCGAAGTATGCGGATTCAATTTCAAAGCCGAGTACGGCGAGATTGGTGAAGGATTTTGCGAAGTTCATCACTTATTGCCACTGGCTGAATCAAACAAGGGTCGTCGCACAAAGCTATCTGACCTTGCGATAATTTGCTCGAACTGTCATCGAATGATCCACAAGACAAAGCCTATTAAGGGCATAAAGGCGTTCCGACGAATGCTTGGAAAAGGATAGGATCGGCTTTGCGGGACGCGTGAAGCTAGTAGTGGAATCTCGCCTGAAGAAAATTGACCTTCTCATCAGATACGCGATACACGATCCGGTGTTCTTTGGTTATGCGCCGCGACCAGATGTTGGCGCCGATATGACGCATTGGTTCCGGTTTGCCGATTCCGGTGAAAGGGTCGCGCAACACGGCCTCAACCAAGCTGAAAATGCGGATCAGGGTTTTACGGTCGGTCTCAGCCCAATAGCGAAGGTCATCCCGGAATTCGGGTTCGAAAACCGAATCGCGACCCTTACTTCCGCTTGTCATTCTCGATCCCGAATTCTTTCCTAAGTTCGTCAATGGAAGTGGGCTTGGTCGTTCCTGCCTCTGCCCTTTCGATGGCACTCATTAGACGTCGCGCATTCTTTGGAGAGCGCAGTAAGTATAAGCTTTCAAGGACACTGTTCAACTCGTCGGCGCTGATCACCGCAACCTTTTCGTGGCCGCGTCGATTTATGACCACTACTTCGCGGTTGTCCGTGACCCGGTCGAGTAGTGACGCTAAATTGTTCCTGGCTTCGCTGTAGCTGATCTCTAAAGACATAATGCCTCCCTAACCTGTACAGTATTATTGTACGTTTAATCGATGATGTCAATGAAAAGAAGTATCGCGTCGAGCTTGGCCGGATGCATGATCTATTGGCAAGGTCGTGTCAGGTGACGGTTGACCGAAGTCTAATAATAAGTCAGTTTCCGATACAAGGCCTCGCGTGGCTTAAGTACAGGCCCGGTTGTATCGTCTGCTGCGAAAACTATCCGTTTCGTCCAGTTTCCTTTCGCATCAAACCTCAGATATTTATAAGTTTCCTTACCGTTAGGTTTATCGGTTGCGACGTCGTACGCGATCATCTCTATCTCGTTTCCCTTGTCATCGAGCTTATAGATGTATTTCTGGTTCAGGGAGCCGTCGTCAGAATAGACGAGTTTTTCTCTCTGACCTGGCTTATAGTTATAGACGTACCTTAGCCATAGATCGCCGTTGCTTTGAATCATCGCCTTTTCTGATACATTTCCGTCGTTGTCATATTTGTATGTGAATTTGTAGTCAAATCGCGGGTCAAAGGGTTTTTGTGGTGTCTTCTCCGGATCAGGCATCGCGGTGATCTTATTCGGATTAGCAACGTCCTGATAGATCGAAACCTTTTCGCCGTCAATTCGGCTATAAATTACTGAATCAAACAAATCTCCGGTTAGGTAATCATAACTTTTCCAGGTCAAACGATTGCCGACCTTATCGTAGGTATATTCACTCGCGCTTCTGCGTTTGGTTTCAACCAATTTGCGAGAGACCCTTTTCAGGTCGGCCCTTTCAGTAAATACAGATTTGACCAAACCCTTCAAGCCGTCGGTTTCTCTGTCCGTTTTCTGTTTTTGGGCAAGGCCAGAGATAGCAAGCAGTAGCACGAATGCGACCGGCGCAGTCAGGAGTCTTATCGTTTGTAAATACATACCTTTTGTTTCGGCGATCAATGTATCAGCCATCGGCCGATATCTTAACTCTTCACGATCCATACCCTCGAGAAGACCTAATACAGGTCCAATGTTACGGCCAAACGCGAACCAATGCTAACGGCGGCATACGACGAGTTTGTATTGTGACGGTTTCGTCTATAATGTTCGAGATGAGAAAACGAATACTACTCGCGGTCTTGCTCCTGTTCGTCGTGTCGGCGACTGCTTATTCACAGACCGCGCAGCAGCACTTTGACAACGGGAACCGAGCATACGCCCAAAGGGATTACAACGGTGCCATCAATAGCTATTCGGCTGCGATACGGCTGGGCGCGGTTTGGCCTGCTCTTTGGTACAATCGCGGACAGGCGCACTATTTTCTGGGCAATTACACGGCGGCGATCTCGGACTATACTGACGTGATCGCACGCGATGCAAAGAATGTAAATGCGTATTTTCAGCGCGGTGTATCGAAAGAAAAGCTTGGCCAGTTCGCCGCCGCCGCCGATGACTTCACGACAGCGATCGGTTTAGCACCCAATGACGCGACCGCATGGTTCAACCGTGGCAATGTCCGTAAAGGATTGGGACAGTACGAGCTTGCGTTGAGCGATTACGCCGAGGCGATCCGACTTTCCCCGACCTACGGCAAGGCTTTTATCAATCGCGGGGCGACCTATTTTGAGCAAAAGAAATACAAAGAGGCCCTCGCTGATGCAAGCAAGGGCATCGAACTTGACCCGATGAACGCCGAGGCGTGGAACAACCGAGGTGTTGTGTATTCTGCGTCAGGGTCGTATGACCTTGCTTTGGCGGACATTAACCACGCGATGAAGATCAGGCCCGGCTATGCGAAGCACTATCTTGATCGCAGCATCGCTTACACGCGGATGAACCGTCGAGACCTCGCTTTAGCAGACCTTGACCAATCGATCAAAATAGATCCCGAATACAGAGGAGCGTATTTGTTGCGGGGAGCGATCCGCTTCGATGCAAAGGAGTACGCGCTTGCCCGTGCCGACTTCGAGAAAGTGCTTTCACTCAATCCCGGCAACAAGGTAGCAACCGAAGGCCTTGCCAAGATCAAAGCTCTTGGACAATAAAGATGGGTTTTTGATCGTGCGGTGCGGGTCTAAAACATGACGATGATCATCGACGCGGAAGCAGTGAGGCTGCGGATCAAGAAGATCTGGCGAAAATGCGGCTTGGCGGCTACTTGCAGAGGCCTTCGGTGCGGGCTTTGCTGAGGACGTTGGCGACGATGCGGTCGCATCGTTCACCGTCGAAGCCGAACGCAGTGGTAAGGTGGCCTTCTGACTCGGGGCCGAGGCGTTCGGAAAGCAGATTCCTTGCGCCGAAATAGCGGCTGCCTATAACGCAGTCAATTTACAGAACTGAGTTGTGCCGTTCGAGATCAGGCAGGCGTCCTCGAGGTTCGGTCTGTGAGTTTGCTCGGCCATAATGCCCAAGCCATTGCGACGGCGGGCGGTATCAGCATCGCCGGTATTGACCAGAACGGTAAGGACCACGCCTCGCGTATTTCCGGTGCAACACCAAGGTAATATGCGGTGAAAGCGGACAGCGCGATCGCTCGAAATAGCGTCCGTTCTTTCAACCGACGTCGCAGCACGAAGAATGCGGCCCATGAGACGACGAATCCGGCGGCCATCCATCCGTAAACCGCGCCGGCCAATCTGAGAAGATCTGACCCCTGCGCGCCGGTTCCTGCGAAAAATGCGTGCTCGACGTCGCAGACATTCAAAAGATCTAAAAGGAAATAGGCCGCTACGAACCCCGGAAATCCCATAGCAATGTTCGCCGTCAATGAGCTTCGATGCAGTTCACTGTGGCTGTTTTCAGGAACCAGACGTTGGCAGCTCGGGATGCATGCCGAGCAATCGGTACATTTCTCAGGTCGGTTCTTGTCAAGGGCGAACTGGCCGTACAGAACCTCGATCGGACGTATGGGGCACGCTCCGACGCACCATCCGCTAAGCGACCTAAAAAGAAGGCCTGCCGCAAGGACAACGGCAAGGATGGCCAAAGCTGTCCAGAATGTTGCCCAACCTACCGAGTTGAAAAACAGATGGCGGGTGGGAATGCCGGCAATCATCAGGACCCAGCCGAATGCCTGAAGTTTGGCGGTAATGCGAGGCGACAGGCGGCGATGCGGGTTTTGGCCAAAACGATGACTGAACGTTTGTACAGTAGATATTGGACAAATGCTGACCCACGCGTTCGGCGCCACGAGCAGGATCATCGGCGCGAGCGGGATCGTTGCGAACCAGAGCAGCCGCAATCCCAGCGATGGCTCAGAGTAGATAAGGGCCATTTCGACGATGAATACGACGAACGCGAGTACCATCGAGATCCGCAGAAGCCGTTGGACAGGTAATGGATAAATGCGATCAATGATCTTTGCGTTGGTTACGGACATGGATGCCTCCAAAGATGTGTTTAGACGGAGGGAACTTTGTTTACTTCTGACAAAGTTCGGTTAAGGCACCTGCGCATCGCATTCGGTTGCCTTCCCAAAGCCAAATGTTGAGATTAAGACGCACCGATGCTCCGTTTCGGTCTTAATAATATTCGTTAAATGATCGCGTCGAGGCCAAAAGTTGTAAGGCAGGATCTCTGCTATGTGTTTAATGTCGAATGTAAAGATTCGAAACCTAAGTATTGACGGCCGCGCCGTTGAACGCTAAATACATAATGTTATTTGATGAATTCGGTTAGACTGTTGTCAGTTTAGTAGTCGACTGACAATGGCTGTAATTGGCGTTTATGGGATCAATGATTCGCCTATTTAAGAACCCGCTCGGTATTGCCTTCGCGTTTGCGGCATTAAAGGTCGTGCTTTATCTGATCGCCGGCGCGAATTACGGGTACTTCCGTGACGAACTCTATTTTCTTGCCTGTACCGAACATCTTGCGTGGGGCTATCCCGATCATGCTTCGCTGAGCATCTTTATTGCGTGGGCGGGCCGAGGCATTTTCGGCGATTCGCTCTATGCGATCCACTTGCTGCCCACGCTCGGCGGCGCATTGAAGATCATCCTAACCGGCCTCATCGTGCGCGAGCTGGGCGGCCGTCATTTTGGGATGCTCCTTGCGTGCCTCTGTGTTCTTGCCGCACCGGTTTACCTCAGCATCGATATGATGTTGTCAATGAACGTGTACGAACCGATCTTCTGGATGGGATGTGTTCTAAGTTACATCTGGACGGTCAAGCGTGAAGATCCGCGATTCTGGCTGCTGTTCGGGGCGTTTGCCGGCTTAGGCGTGATGAACAAGCACTCGCTGATCTTCTTCGGAGCCGCGTTCGTCATCGGGATAATGGCGACGAGGGATCGACGGGCATTCGCGAACGGATACTTTTGGCTCGGCGGTGTCCTGGCATTCGCTCTTTTTCTGCCGAATCTCATCTGGGAGTATAAAAATGACTGGGCGACGTTGGAATTACTGAGGAACGTACAGGAAAGCGGAAAGAACGTTTTGCTTTCGCCGCTCGAATTCATTTGGCAGCAGGTCTTCATACTTCTTCCGCTCAGCGCGGTAGTCTGGCTTGCGGGGCTTTGGTACTTTCTCGCGGATCGCGACGGCAAGCGGTTTCGGACCATCGGCATCCTATATTTGGTCACGCTCGTGCTGATGATCGTCCTCAAGGCAAAGAACTATTACCTCGTACCGGTCTATCCGGTCTTGTTTGCGGCTGGCGGCGTGCTCTGGGAATCCGCGGCGTCGCGTTTTCGGTTCGGCAAGACCGCGATCGTCGGTTACGCCGTACTCGTATTCGCAGTTGCCGCACTATTTGCGCCGATCGCCGTACCTCTGCTGCCGCCGGAGGCCTTCATTGCCTATCAAGCGAGTTTGGGCATCGCACCGCCAAAGACGGAGGTCGGGCATAGCGGCCCGATGCCGCAGTACTTCGGCGACCGCTTCGGTTGGGAGGAGATGGCCGAAGCGACGGCCGCGGTGTATGATTCCCTGCCGGAGGCCGAGCGTCAGAAGGCTGCGATCTTGACGGAAAACTATGGCCAGGCCGGAGCCATCGACTTCTTCGGGCGCAAATCCGGATTGCCAACTGCTATAAGTGGCCATCAAAGCTACTACCTTTGGGGGCCACGGGATTATGATGGCTCTGTTGTGGTGATCTTGGGTTCGAAAAAGGAGGATGTCGAAAGTTCGTGTGATACCGTCGAGGAGCGAACGCCCGTCGGCCATCCGTACGCAATGCCGACAGAACATTTCAACATCCTTGTTTGCCGCGGAACAAAGGAGCCGTTGTCTCGGCTTTGGCCCAAATTGAAGCATTGGAATTGATGAACATTGGAATTTTGATATCCGGGCGTGGGTCGAATATGGCGGCGATCGCGGATGCGGTGGCGAGCGGCGAGATCCCGGATTCGCGGGTCGCGGTCGTTGTAAGCGACAGGGCGGATGCGGCGGGCTTGGCGAAGGCGATGGAACGCGGCATCGAGACAGTCGTTGTCGAAAGGCGAGGGCAAACGCGGGCCGAACACGATGCCGAGATCGGCGATGAACTGGAGAAGCGCGGCGTCGAGCTTGTCTGCCTCGCGGGGTATATGCGACTATTGTCGCCGGAATTCGTAAGGCGCTTTGCGGGCAAGATCGTGAATATTCATCCGAGCCTGCTTCCGGCGTTTCCGGGCCTCGACGCACAAAAACAGGCATTTGACGCCGGCGTGAAGGTTACGGGCTGCACTGTGCATTACGTCGATGAACTGCTCGACCACGGCCCGACGATCTTGCAGTGTGAAGTGCCGCGGCTTGAGGACGATACCGTCGCGTCTCTTACGGCACGGATCCTCGAACAGGAACACGGGCTTTATATCGCGGCGCTGAAAAAGTTGCAGAATACGGGTGGATAAATGGAGTTAAGGATACTTGACCTGGCCGAAAAGGCCGACGAACTGTTCGCTTCGGATGATTGCCAAGCCATTTTTGCGATGTACGAGGACTTTTATCCGACGATCGGCTTTGTTCCGCCGTGGGTCGGATATTTCGTCGTGCGGGACGGTCTCGTGGTCGGCTGCTGCGGTTTTGTAGGACAGCCGCAGGACGGAAAGGTCGACGTCGCTTATGCGACGTTCAAAGAGTTCGAAGGCCGCGGGATCGCATCCTTTTCATGCAGTGAACTACTAAAGATCGCATACGCCAACGACCCGTCACTGACGGTAACGGCAAAGACGGCTCCGGAAGAGAACGCCTCCGTCGCGATCCTGCGCAAGAACGGATTCATTTATTCCGGAATAGTTCAAGATCACGAGATCGGCAACGCGTGGCTTTGGATCCACGATAAAGACGGCCAACGCAGGTTTGACGTGAATTGACGTTTGAGATCGGCTTCCGCAGATCATGCGTTCGGGCGGTCAGGTTTACGAATCGCCGTCAACGAGTGATTCGAAATGGAGTTGTGTCATATCGCCGTCGTGGTTCATAAACTCCATCGTATTCTCGCTGCCGTCGGTATCGTATTGCAAGATGATACCGTGCACATCCTTGATCTCGTCGTTCTCAAACCGGCGGCCGCTCGCGGCCTCATAGCTGCGTTCGACGGTTACGCGGTGGCCGTTCAGTGCGGCGCGTTCAAACACGCCCTCGGCACTTTCTTCCTCGGTTCGGCCGCTCTGTTCAAAGAGATCAAAGCGTGCACGCCGCCCGCGGTTCCGCTCGCTGAATTCCGCCAAAAAAGCTTCCCATTCCGATGGTTCGATGATTCTTCTCTCAGTCATATTGGACTCCTTCGCGCTTACGCGCGCGGCGCTCGCTCCCCAAACTCACAAGTTATTGTGGCCGCGGCCGCTGTTCCTATAAAAAATATACACCATATCGCGGCGGTTGGTAAGGCGAACCGGAAATGAGCTAAGTGCCCATTTTTACGCGCTTTGCTTTGACATCCGGGCGGCATTTCAATAAACTTTGAGTTTTCACTTTCGAGTGAATTTCATGGAGAGCAATTATGCCGAAGAGAACATATCAGCCAAACAATCGTCGCCGCGCCAAAAAGCACGGCTTTCGCGCCCGCATGGCGACGAAGAACGGCCGAGCCGTACTCAAGCGCCGCCGCGCGAAGGGCCGCAAGCGATTAACGGTACATCACTATTAGGTTTTTCGTTACCGAAGGAGGCTCGGCTCGCTAAGCGCGCCGAGTTTCTTCGCGTTTACGAACAAGGCGAGCGTGTCGAAGGCCGTTTTATGACGGTTTTTGTTTTGCCCAACAAACGAGCATCACATCGTATCGGTGTTACCGCAACGAAAAAGGCGATCGGCAAGGCACACGACCGCAATCGTGCGAAGCGGCTGCTTCGCGAGGCATTTCGCCTCAGCCGAGCGGAATTGAGCAAGGCGGCGCCGAATTCTGATTGGGTTTTGAACGCAAGGCGTTCGCTGCTTTACACAAAGCTCGACAAGCCTTTAGCGGAATTTCGTGCGATCGTTGCAAAGCTCTCGCAACGCAGTGAAAGCTCAGATCGTAACGGTTAGATAATGAAGTTTCTCGTCATCGACATATTGGGCGTTTACAAGGCGATGGTGTCGCCATTCTTACCGCCTGCGTGCCGTTTCGAGCCGACATGCTCCGAATACGCAAGCCAGGCAGTGGCGAAGTACGGCGTTATAAAAGGGGTTTGGATGGGCGCAAAGCGCATCTTGCGGTGCCAACCGCTCTGTAGGGGCGGGCACGACCCGGTCAAATAATGGAAGATAATAACAATACCGGCAACGCCGGCCGCTTCATGATCGCTGCGGCACTTTCTATGGCTGTTCTTTTCGGTTGGCAATACTTTTTTGCTCCGAAGCAGACGCCTCAGCCACAGAATACAGAGGTGGCCGCTACGGTTACGCCGACGCCCGCCGCCGTTCCGACGCCCGGGTCAAAACCGGTCGAACCGCCAACGGCAAACGAAGCATCGGCGCGTACGTTAACGGTCAAGACGCCGCTTTACGAGGTTATTCTCGATTCAAAGGGAGCCGTTGCCACAAGCTGGATCATCCTCCGCAACAAAACGCCGAAGGCTGACAGCCAAGTTTACGCCGATGGTTCGACGCTTGCGGATGAAAAGCCTTTGCAGCTAATTTCGCCCGAAGGCCTTGCTCGCGACCCGCGTGAACTGCCTTTCCGCCTCGTTACCGATGACGCCAACCTGACAGCCGCTGCGAACGGCCGCAATTATCAGATCTCGGTGCCGGAAAATGAGATAACGCTGACCGGCAGCGAAGAGCGAAGGATCGACTTTACATTAACTGATCCTTCGGGAGCAGAAGTAAAGAAAAGCTTTGTTTTCCGAGCTGACGGATATGTTTCCGACCTTGCGGTCACAATGACGGCGAATGGCCGGACGGTGCCGAACGTGCGGCTGCTCATCGGCCCGAGCATTGGCGACCATGCGATAAATAACCATAACTTCTACCATATCGAACCGGAGGCGGTCGTATCGGTCAACGGTGATATCAAACGCCACCAGGGCGGCTATGCGTTCACCTATGATGCGGCCGGCAATGCCGTATTGTCCGACAGCGGCACGATCGATTGGGCGGGCGTTGCCGATGCGTATTTCGCAATGGCGGCGATCCCGGCATCACCGGCACAAGCCGTTGAGTATCACGCCTTTAAGTACGACGTTGATACAAGGCCCTTTTACAGCAGCCTTTTCAGTTGGGTCATGCGTAATCCTTCGACAAAGGAGACGCGCCACCTTGTTACCACATATTTGCCCATTTCTGCGGACGGCTCGGTAACACGCATCTTCACCGGCACAAAGGATTATTTCCTGCTGTCATCGCTCAGCCCGTCGCTTACAAAGGATGTAGGCCGTCCGGTCGAGCTGACGAATCTTATAAACTTCAGCAACTATTGGTGGCTCCGCTGGGCAACGCGTCCGCTGGCGATCCCGATCCTTTACGCACTCAATTTCTTCAATATCGTTACGCACAACTACGGTGTCGCGATCATCGTCTTTACATTCCTTTTCTATATGCTGCTGTTCCCGCTTCGGTGGTCGCAGTCGCGCTCGTTCAAAAAGGCTTCAGGCAACGCGCCTAAGATGAAGGAGATCCAGGATCAGATCAAAGAGCTGCAACAGAAGGGCGTACCGAATGATGACCCGCGTATGCGCGACCTGCAAATGCAGCAGCTGCGCATAACAAAGGATGCACTGCCCATCGGCGGCTGTCTGCCGATGCTGCTTCAGTTCCCGCTTCTGATCGCGTTTTATACAGCAGTTACGGTTTCGCTCGAAGTGCGGCAGGCGACATTCCTTTGGCTGCCAGACCTTTCGGCCGCCGACCCGTGGCATTTGCTCGAATTCGCATTTGCGGTGTCGATGATACTGTCGATGAAATTTACGCCGCAGGCCGCAACCGTAACGCCGGAACAGCAGATGCAGCAGAAGATAATGACCTACATTATGCCCGTAATGATGCTGTGGGTGATGTGGGCGGCTCCGTCCGGCCTCTTGCTATATTGGTTCTTTGGCAATATAGTCAGCTTCGGCCAGCAGATGGTGATCAATCGGTTCAACAAGCCGAATACGCCTTCGGGCACAGAGTTGGTCGATACCGTGCCGAAAGGTGCAAAACAGGTCAAGCCGAAATTCTCGACCTAAGGAGCGTGTAAGATGGAACAGGTATGTGAGAACGCAAGAGGCTTTCTCGAAGGCATTTTGACCGAGCTGAATTTTGACCTCGCGGCCACCTCAAGTTGGACGGAAGACGGCTGCGTCATCGACCTCAGCGGCAACGATACGCACCTTGCATTGCTCGAGAACGGCGAACTGCTTGACGCGTTGGAGATCCTGCTTTTTCAGATCTACGGTCGCGAGATCGAACGTCAGCACCGCTTCATCGTCGATGCCGACGGTTTTCGCCAGACACGAAAGGCCGAACTCCACGCAATGGCCCGCTTTGCCGCCGATCAGGTACGCAAGAACGGCCGGCCGTTCACATTCGGCGTGCTGAATTCGACCGAACGCCGCATCATCCACATGACGCTTCAAAAGGAAGAAGACCTCTTTACGGAATCCGTCGGCGACGGCCGCGACAGGCGTCTGCAAGTAAGACTGCAATAGTAACTATCGATTTCGTTCGAGAGCCTGTACATCCAGCATATCTTGAGGGCGGCCTGCTGCACGTTTGTTTTTTAGCAAGGCATTCAGGCCGATGACTTTTATCATTCTGCCTTCTAGTTCAAATTCGATGATCTCCGCAGAGATCTCGTCATAGGTGACCCCACTTATGCGTGTCAGGATGTCGATCCGATTTGGCGGAACGCCTATTTGCACCACACCTGCGTAAGTTGCCAAGTCAGACTCAGTAACATCCAAACTTGCCACCGGGGCACCAAAGGCAAGAAGACCATTGAAAACGCGTCGGGCGTTTTCGTCCGTTGGGTGAATAAGAATGTCGATGTCCTTTGTAGCTCTTGAGTGACCATGAAAACCGACCGCATAACCGCCAACCAGTACAAAATCCGCGCCGGCGTCGGCCAGTTCAATAAGAATATCTCTAAAGTCCTGTGTAAGTTCGATCAATCTTCTAAATGGGGCAGAAAGCGAATCGGAAGGTCGGCTCTCTTGTAGTCAGGCCAAGGCTTTTTGGCGAGATTCCAGACATCACGGGTTATTTGAGTGACAAGAGATAATCCCTCGGGCCCGCGCACGGGCCAAGGATCAGTCTGATCATCGAGCGAGGTCCGCCGAACCGTTGCTTTCTGCCGGCGCTTCCCGGCCCGTATTTCGCGCTCAATTTTTTCCTGTTGGTCGGTTTCTCGCATCCAACCTGTATTATATCTGATTTCAGAAGGTAAGGCTGCAATAATAAACTTACCACAGAGAATACAGAGAACACGGAGTTTAGAGATAAACCCCTCAACTGCGCTGTGTTCTTTGTGCGCGCTGTGGTGAAATGTCTTTATGTCGGAAACTATCGTCGCACTTGCAACACCGACAGGCCGAAGCGGCATCGGCGTCATACGCTTGAGCGGCGGCGATGCGCTCGAATATGTCCGCAAGTTGTGTGCTGAGCCTGAACTCGACCTTCCGCCGCGCCATGCGACACTCAAAGGTCTGGTCGATCCTCATTCGCAGCAGGTGATAGACGAGGCGATCGTAACGTTTTTTAAAGGCCCGCATTCTTTTACCGGTGAAGATGTCGTCGAGATAAGCTGCCACGGTTCGCCCGTGTTGCTGCGGCTTGTCATTGATGCGTGTTTGCAGTTCGGTGCGCGGCTGGCCGAAGCCGGCGAATTCACGCTGCGTGCGCTCGGCAGCGGCCGCATTGACCTGACCGAGGCCGAAGCGATACGCGACCTCATAGATGCGCAGACAACCGCATCGGCACGGCAGGCCGTGAGGCAGATGCGCGGTGAATTCTCCGAACGGCTACAGCCCTTCAAGGATGAACTGCTGAACATCATCGTCGTGCTTGAGTCGGCATTGGAATTTGTTGAGGATGACCTGCCGCAGGCCCAAACCGAAAAGATCCGTGAGTCGCTGACCGATTTGACGGCCGATATCGAAATATTGGCGGCAACGTTCAGGTCGGGGCACCTGATACGTGAAGGGCTGCGTGTCGCGATCGTGGGGCGGCCGAATGTCGGTAAGTCCAGTCTTTTCAATGCGTTACTTGGAAGTGAGCGTGCCATTGTAACTGATATTGCGGGCACGACGCGTGACCATCTGGATGCGGTATTCATGATCGGCGACATTCCGGTCTCGCTGATCGACACTGCGGGCCTGCGGCAAACCGATGACGTTGTCGAGAGCATCGGCGTCGAACGCTCAAAGGCGCAGATGGCCGATGCCGACCTTGTTATCGTGATGCTCGATGCCTCGGACGAGATCTCACCCGAGGATCACGAGATCATTGAAAGCGTTGCGGGGCTGACATACATCGTCGCACTCAACAAGGTGGATAAGGAGCCTTCGTACGATATCGACCATTTGATCGCCGCTGAGCACTCGGCACTTGCATACCTTCGCGAGAAGCTCATTCCGATATCGGCAAAGACCGGCGAAGGGTTGGATGATCTGCGCCACGCCATCGTTACTCCATTCTCCGCGGATGATCCGACCGCCGGCGGTTTTCTTGTAACAGATGCCCGGCACTACGACCTATTGAAGCGGACGGCGGCGGAGATAGCATCTTCGGTAGATTCGCTTGACGCCGGAATGTCCGAAGAGATCATTCTCGTCGGGCTGCATAATGCCCTTCGATATCTCGGTGAGATCACCGGCGAAACCACAACTGAAGATGTCCTAACTCGTATATTTTCAACATTTTGCATCGGTAAATGATCTAAATACCGACAATTTTCTTGGCAAAATACACATTCGCGCAGTAAAATCAATGGTTTTGGTGTTTACCTGAGAACCGGTATGTTTGACGAGAGTTTTGATGTGATAGTGATCGGCGGCGGACACGCGGGTTGTGAGGCCGCGTCAGTCGCCGCGCGGCTTGGTGCGCGTACTACTCTCGTTACTCTAAATCTTGATCTGATCGGCCAGATGTCGTGTAATCCGGCGATCGGCGGAATCGCAAAAGGCCATGTCGTCCGCGAGATCGATGCACTTGGCGGCGTGATGGGCCGCGTGATCGACCGTGCCGGAATACAGTTCAGACTGCTAAACCGTTCACGCGGGCCTGCGGTTCGTTCGCCGAGGGCGCAGGCGGACCGCGCACTGTACCGCACAGAGATGCGGCGTATACTTGAATTGACGAACAGCCTTTATCTGAGACAAGGCACAGTTACAAATGTAATTGTTGAAAACAAAAGGGTTATCGGTGTCGAGCTGCAAGATTCGCGACGTCTTGCGGCAAAGGCCGTTGTCGTTGCGACAGGAACCTTTCTTAACGGAACGATCCACACCGGCAACAAGACATTCTCGGCGGGAAGGGCGGGCGAGCCTGCTTCGATAGAACTCGCGGATGCTCTGCGCGGCTTGGGCTTTCCTGTCGGACGGCTGAAAACAGGAACACCGCCGCGCATCGACGGCCGTACGATAGATTGGGACGCTTTTGAGCCGCAGGAGCCGGACGTAAAGGCCGTGCCGTTCTCATTCTCTACCGATCGTATAGAGCAGGATCAAATAAGGTGTTTTATCGGTTATACCGACAAACGTGTCCATGACGCGATCCGCGCCAATCTGCACCGCTCACCGCTGTATTCCGGCAAGATCACAGGCATCGGGCCGCGGTATTGTCCGTCGATCGAGGACAAGGTCGTAAAATTCGCCGATAAGGAGCGGCATCAGTTGTTTCTCGAACCCGAAGGCCGGCACACGAACGAGGTCTATCTCAACGGTTTTTCGACCTCGCTGCCCGCAGATCTGCAAGCGGAATTGCTGCGTATGATCCCGGGCCTCGAGAATGTGAACGTCATTCGTCCGGGCTATGCCATCGAATATGACTTTGTCGATCCTCGCGAGCTTTTGCCGACAATGGCGACATCGAGGCTCGGAGGGTTGTATTTCGCAGGCCAAATAAACGGAACGACGGGTTATGAAGAAGCGGCATGCCAAGGTTTTCTTGCGGGTGTGAATGCCGCGATCAGTGTTAAGGGCGGCGAGCCGCTGACATTGCGGCGTGACGAGGCATATATCGGCGTACTTGCCGATGACCTTATAAGACATGGTGTTGATGAGCCTTACAGACTGTTCACCTCGCGGGCCGAGGCACGTTTGACGCTGCGGCATGACAATGCGGACGAACGCTTGACCAAGAAGGGGCGCGATCTGGGGTTGGTCGGCGATCTCGATTGGGAGCGCTTCAATTCAAAACGTGAGCGTATCGCTGAGGTCAGGGAAGCTCTTGAAACCACGCGGTTCAAGCGGTCGTCGGCAGAATATGCCGCAGTATCGGGAATCTTGGGTGTCGAACTCGGCGATTCATTCCTGCTTTCAAATCTGGGTATTCGGCCGGATGTAACACCGGATCTTGTGAGGCGGCTGCTGCCGAACGACATCGGAAAGGACTGCAAAGACGAAGATGTGGAGTCGGCATTGGCGGATCTGCTGTATGCGGGCTATATCGTCAAGCAAAAGGCCGCAAATGAGCGTGTAAATAAGCACGACAGCCTGAAAGTGCCTGAAAATTATGATTTTCGGCGGATCAGCGAGCTTTCTAACGAAATGGTCGAGCGGCTCGAACGTGCGAAGCCGAAGACCTTTGGCCAGGTACGCAGCATCGCGGGCCTTACTCCGGCAGCCTTGTCGTCAGTGCTTGTCGGCCTGACATCCGCAAATGCGTCCTAGAAGTTGTGGTACGTACCACAAAACCGCTCAATTATGTGGTACGTACCACATTCTCCTTCCATTTAGCCCTGAAATTGTGCTAATTTCATAATTCGTTCGCCGAAAATAATGGGAAAGATCATAGCAGTTGCCAACCAGAAGGGCGGCGTAGGTAAAACAACAACTTCCATAAACCTTGCCGCGGCATTGGCGATGCAGGATAGAAAAGTGCTGCTTGTCGATGCCGACCCGCAGGCGAACGCCACGTCCGGCGTCGGTATTGAACGAAGTCCGAGCCGGAAGAGCCTTTATGATGCTCTCATTCTTGATGAGTCTGTCCGCGAAGCGGTCCTTCCGACGGATATTCCGCTGCTTTGGGTACTGCCGTCTGACAAAAACCTTGCGGGTGCCGAGATCGAGCTTGTTGATGTCGAAGACCGCAATTTTGTCCTAAAAAAGCTTCTTTCTACAATAAAGGACTATTTTCATTACATCATCATTGACTGTCCGCCATCGTTAGGGCTGCTCACAATAAACGGCCTGACGGCGGCAGATTCGCTTCTTGTGCCGATACAATGCGAATACTACGCACTTGAGGGAGTAACAGAGCTTTTTGACACGCTTGCACGTTTGCGGCGTGAACTGAATCCAAGCCTCGTGATCGAAGGCCTCTTGCTGACTATGTTCGATGTTTCGACAAATCTTTCTTCGGCGGTTGCGAAGGACCTTCGCGATTTTTATGGTTCGCAGGTGCTTGAGACAGTGATACCGCGCAATGTGAGGCTTGCTGAAGCACCGAGTTTCGGTAAGCCGATAATGCTGTACGATCCGAAGTCGAAGGGTGCGGAAAGCTATATCAATCTTGGAAAGGAGATAATCGGCCATGGCTAGACAACCGTTGGGACGAGGCTTGGGAGCTCTTTTGGGGTCTGAAAAGAAAGAGCCTGAGGCGGCAATACCGTCGATCGAAGTGCCAGCCGGCCCCTCGGAGATCGATATTGACCTGATCGACCCCAATCCGGAGCAACCGCGAACGCGATTTGCTGAGCAGGAACTCAATGACCTTGCCGCATCGATCCGCGCGAACGGCATTTTGCAGCCGATAGTCGTCCGAAGAGCAGGCTCACGTTATCAGATCGTCGCGGGCGAGCGGCGTTGGCGTGCCGCGCAGCGGGCCGAGCTTCGACGCGTGCCCGTTCTGGTAAAGGATATTCCGGATGATAAGCTGCTCGAACTCGCACTGGTCGAAAACATTCAACGCCATGAGCTGAACCCGATAGAAGAGGCCAAAGCATATCGTAAACTTATTGATTCTATTGGACTTACGCAGGATGAAGTTGCTGCACGGGTTGGCCGTGAGCGAAGTTTGATAGCGACGTCCATTAGGCTTTTGAAGCTTCCGGATGACCTGCAGGAGTTGGTCTCGGAAGGCAGGCTTTCACTCAGCCACGGGCGGGCACTTTTGATGACCGAGGACCTCAGGCTTCAGCGGGATGTCGCTAAGTTAGTGTTAGAAAAGGGGTTATCGGTTCGAGCAACGGAATCGGCGGTCAAAAAGGCCGGGAGAGCGGGCACGGCACGGGCACAACCGGCCCGCACGACTGATCCGAATTTCAAGGTTGCCGAGACCAAGCTTATGCGAAAGTTGAGCACTTCGGTAAAGATCATCGTTTCGCCAAAAGGCACTTCGGGTAAGATCGAGATCGAATATTACAGCATGGACGACCTTGATCGGATCTATCGGCATATTATTTCGGAATAGGAGGTAAGTATTGATGTCGCAGCGACTTACTCAAATGGTATCCTGCGCGGGTTGAGTGGCAAAATTCGCCCCGAGCGATCTTGCTCAGGTCTTGAGCAAACTGCCGCCCCAACACAGCGATAACCTGATCGTCGGCTTTGATAAGAGCGACGATGCGGGTGTCATGCGCCTTACGGACGGCATTGCGCTGGTGCAGACGGTCGATTTTTTTACGCCGGTGGCGGACGATCCGCGCACATACGGACGTATCGCGGCGATAAATTCGCTCAACGACGTATATGCAATGGGCGGCACACCTATCTCGGCGCTTGCAATAGCGTGTTATCCGCAGAAAGGCGACAAAGACGTACTTGCCGAGATCATGATCGGCGGGCAAGAGGCAATGACCGAGGCGGGAGTCATTGTAGTCGGCGGCCACACAGTTGACGATCAGGAGATAAAGTTCGGATATTCGGTTACGGGAACGGTCGACCCGCAGAAGGTAATAACCAACGCACGTGCACGTCCGGGCGATGTACTTATCCTTACGAAGGCGATCGGCACAGGTGCGATCAATACGGCGATCAAGAACGGGACGGCGAGCGATGCTGCCGAAAAAGCTGCATTGCAGGTGATGACGACATCGGCATCTGCGGCATCTAAGCTATTGTACGAACTCGGTGCGCGTGCATGTACCGACGTTACCGGCTTTGGGCTTTTAGGCCATGCATATGAACTCGCAAAGGCAAGCAGCGTAACGCTAAATATTGACAGTAAACAAGTTCCGCTCTTACCGACCGTGCTGGAACTGATCGCTGTGGGAATGCTCACGCGAGGCGACAAGAACAATCGGGCCTACGTCGGCGATGCGGCCGAGTTCACGGACGACGTTTCGGCTGAGATGCAAAGTGCATTATTCGACCCGCAAACGGCGGGCGGTTTACTGATAAGTTTTGGTAAGGACGCTGCAAAACAGTTCATCAAAGCCGTTCCCGGTGCTGTTATGATTGGCACGGTAGAGGAGTTAGGCGATAAACTGATACGGGTGAAGTAGTGTACCTATTTATCTTTGAATCGATCGGGACATCCGAATTGCTTTTGATCGGCATCGTTGCCCTGATCTTCCTCGGCCCGCGCAAGATGCCTGAGATGGCGCGCAAGCTCGGCAAGATAATGAATGAGTTCCGCAACACGACGAATGAGTTCAAGGCAACTTGGGAGCGTGAAGTGAACTTTCAGGACGAGGCCGAAGCCCTTCGGCTCGATTCGATCGAGAAGGAGGCATCCGAGCCGAGCAATAACACGGTTCCAAATATAGAAAGTCCGAAGGAAGCGGTCCGGCCGCAGGTCAGGGAAGTTGATCCGTCGGTGTTCAATAAGCAGGCTGAGAAGCAGATAACCGCCGCGCCGCTGAGCAAGGGCCTTTCGTCGAACGACAAGGAGAATTGGCTCTGACACTAAATGCCCGAACCAACTAACCAGCCAGAACAGCCGGGCTCCCAGATGTCGTTCCTCGAGCATCTGGATGAGCTGCGCAGACGCATAGTTACATCTGCGGTAATTTTGGTCATCGCATTCGGGGTTTGCTTTTACTTTTCCGAGGATATCTACAACTTCCTGAGCGTTCCGATCCGCCGTGCATTGAATGAGGCCTCGCGGCAAACGATCGCAGTAACGGGAAGAGCGGGCGATGAATCGGTCGTTTCGATCAGCGAGCTTCACGAAGGCGATACCGGACGATACACATTTGACGAGCCTGCAAATATTGGAATGGCCGTCGTTCCGGCGGGCACGAGCGTGGCGGCAGTAGTTGCCCGCGATAATGCCGGCAGTTTGGGGCTGTTCACGACCGAAGCGATATTTACCAACAGTGCGATCGTACCTGTTGGGGTGAGGCTGCCGGTAGCCTTCAACCAGACGGCCGTAGCCCGCCCCGATGCGGACGAGAAAATGACCGTAACTACGGCAATGGAGCCGTATATGATCTATATTACGGTTGCCTTTTACGCCGCAATAGCTCTTGCGCTGCCGCTGCTGTTGTGGCAGATCTGGCTTTTTATTTCGCCGGCGTTGTACAAGCACGAACGACGATATGTTACGCCATTCATTGGCCTTTCGTCAGTTTCTTTTGTTGCGGGTGCGGCGTTCGGCTACTATATTTTGTTTCCGCCGGCGGCAAGCTATCTGCTCGGTGTGGGGCATGAGTTCCGGCTGCTTCTGAAGGCGAGCGATTATCTTGATTTCATAACGATAATAATGCTCGCAATGGGTCTCATCTTTCAAATGCCGGCCATTACGTATGTCTTTGCCCGGATCGGCATTGTGAATGCCCGTATGCTTGTGCGCGGCTGGAAGGTCTCGCTGATCGTGATCATGATAGTTGCCGCAGTTGTTTCTCCTACAAATGACATTCCGAATATGATACTTTTTGCCGCTCCGATGATCGCACTTTATGTTGTATCGATCTTTATCGCGTGGTTCTTTGGTAAAAAGCGTGTGCCTGATGCGGCCTGAGCCGCCGCAGGCGCGATCGATACAACCATTTTCGCCCCTTGCAGCATCTTGAATAATTGAGTGCAGGCATCTAAAATCAAGCTAACTAGGCGCTTTGCCGGTTTTGGCCGACAGAGGGCAGCACAATAAGGAGTTTCGAGCTATATGCCGAAAGTTAGAATTCTTTGCCACTTGTTCGTTATAACGCTTCTTGCTGCAGCGGCGGCAGTCGCGCAGCCGCCGTCCAAGGGGAACCTTGATCCGAGCGAAAAGGCACGCAACGTCAAGCCCGAGTTGAAGGATGCGTATAAGAAATGGATCAATAATGACGTCGCTTACATCATAACGAAGGAAGAGCGAAAGGCGTTCATGGCTTTGGTCACGGACGAAGAGCGCGAGAACTTCATCGCGAACTTCTGGGCGCGCCGCGACCCGAACCCTGACACGGAAGAGAACGAATACCGAGAGGAATTCTACGAGCGTATCGCCTATGCGAATGAGCATTTTACATCCGGCATTCCGGGCTGGAAGACGGATCGCGGCCGCATTTACATAACGTGGGGCAAGCCCGACTCGATCGAGTCGCACCCTGCGGGCGGCATCTACGACAGACCGGTTTGGGAGGGCGGCGGTTCGACAACTACATATCCGTTCGAGACCTGGTTCTACCGTCACCTTGACGGCGTAGGCGATGGTATCGAGATCGAGTTTGTAGATCCGACCGGAACGGGCGAATACCGAATGGCGCGCGATGCGGATGAAAAAGATGCGTTGAAATACACGCCCGGTGCGGGCCTGAAGACAAGCGAAGAACTCGGCATGACAGATCAGGGCGACCGCATCAACGGCAGCAGTATGCCCTATCAGCGCGAGCAGGATATGCCTTTTAACCGGCTTATGATCCAGAACAATCTCGCGCGGCCGCCGGCAGTCAAGTTCAGCGATCTGCAAAGTGCGCTTACGGATTCGCCGGTGATCGACAACAATCCGCTGCAGTTCGACCTGCGGATCGACTACTTCCGTCAGTCGGACGACCGTGTGATCACTACCTTCACCGTACAAGCGAACAACAAGGAGCTCAAATTCGAGCCGATCGGCGGGCTGGAAACAGCGCGGATGAATATATTCGGCCGCATTACGGCGGTTTCAGGTAAGCGTTCGGGCATCTTTGAAGATTCGGTAACGACCAACGCAACGACCGAGGAACTTGCAGAAACGCGCGATATGCGGTCGGTGTACCAGAAAGCTATCGCACTGACGCCCGGCACCTATAAAGTTGACGTCGTCGTGCGTGATGTCGCGACAGGCAATAAAGGCATCGTGAACATGGGCTTTCAAGTTCCGCGTTACGATGAGAAAAAGCTCGGTACGTCATCGCTCGTTCTTACTTCGAAGCTTCGCACGACCGATGAGCGTGACATAGGCCAGATGTTCGTCATCGGCAGTACAAAGGTCATACCCAACCTCGGCGGCTTCTACAAGAAGGGCCAAGAGGTAGGCATCTATCTTCAGATCTACAACGCGCAGATCGATCAAACTACGCTGCGGCCCGCGGTCGATGTCGAGTATGTTTTGACCAAGGACGGCAAGGAAGTGCTGCGGCAGGGCGAGGACTGGAGCGGGCTTAGCGATGCGGGCCAGCGTCTGACGCTTGCACGCCTGCTGCCGACGGTAAATATTCCGTTGGGCGATTATCAGCTTCAGATCATCATTAAGGATCGTGTCGGCGGACAGACGCTCAAGCCTGAGGCAAAATTCAGCGTTATCCAGTGACCCGGCCCTTTTACGGCTACTCGGAGGCTGTCTGAAAAGGCAGCCTTTCTTTATTAGCGCTTTGCGTTCTGAAGGAGACGACGGAGGGACAGTTCACCGCAGGGATCACCGAGAACACAGAGGGTGGAACAACGGTGACGATCCGCGCGATAGGACTTCCGTTCTGTTGAATTCGGCGTTATCAGACTCATTTGCGGTCTTTGCGTTCGATCTCGATGATCGGTTCGCCGCGGCCCTCGCTTGTCAGCACGAGTGCATTTCCGTCGGGCGTATAGGTTATGGCCTCGCCGGCTTTCCGCTTGCCCGCATCGATCGTCTCGATCGGCTGTGACCATATCTCGTCGAATGAGTGTGCGGAGTCGGGCAGCCGCAGTTCGTATGCGGCACCGTAATCACAGATGGCTACGCGGCGGCCGTCCGGCGAGATATCGCCGCCTGTAACAGCACCATTCGGTATCGCGGGGAACGAGACCTCGGCGACCTTTTCCGCTTTCGCGGTGCCCGCTTTGCCAAAATCGCTTTGCAGTTTATAAACACCCGAAGGGCCTGTCAGCTGCTTTGTAAGTATGTATATGTCGGCGGTTTGCGGATCGACAAGCAGCGTCTCGGCATCGTGGCGGCCGTCGGCGTATATGAAGTTGAGCGTTGCGGCATCGGTTGTGGAGCCGACGATATTCGACCTCGCAGGACCGGAACGCGGTATCTTCGGCTCGGCAACACGATAGATCGTGTGTATATCGCGCACGAGGCCGTTGTCGCCGATCTCGCCGATGTATAAGTAGCATTTGCCGCTGTTGTCCTTGTAAATGGCAATGTCCTCCCAATTGAGGTTGCGGGCATTCGGTACTTTCCACATACCGAGTTTTGTTCCGGTCAACGATATCGCAAAAAGATAAGGCTCGTATCCTGAATCATTATGTGTCCAAAAGACATCGGGTTGGCACTTTGAGGCGGCGATGCCGCTGCTTTCCGGTATCGCATCGTCAGAGATCTTGCCCACGGTCTTTGGCGGCAGGTACTGAGCTTCGGAGTCAGCTTTTGGTGCGTCCGTTCTGCGCATACCGCAGCCGAACTGAAATACAGCGACGGCGGCGGCCAAAATGACAAAACGCGAAAAGTCGGCTATAGTTCTTTTCGACATATCGTCTAAACTATACCGCACAAGGGTGCGGCCGGTGCAGAGACCTCCTCCCCGTTTATCTATGATCGTAGGAACGGAATGGCTTATCGAAGCGAACGGATGCGATGCCGAATCTTTGCGTGATGAATCGGTCATCCGAACGATTATGTCGCGTGTAATCGGCGATCTCGGCCTGTGCGCGGTCGGTTCGGTTTGGCACAAATTCCCCGGCGAAGGCGGTGTAACGGGCATGATAGCCCTTACGGAATCACACCTCGCATGCCATACATACCCCGAGCACGGTACTGCGACATTCAACCTCTACTGCTGCAGGACGCGGCCGCGCTGGGATTGGGAAACCGCTCTAAAAGCAGAACTCTACGCCGAACGCGTAACGGTTACCGAGTTTGAACGCGGTCACTCGGGCGACATCGCCGACTCGGCCGGAGGGCTCGGATGAGTGTTCTCAAGGCTAACTGCCCGTCCTGCGGCGGCCCTGTCGAATTCACCGCCGGCTCGACGATAGTTATCGTTTGCCCGTTCTGCCGCTCGGTCGTTGCGCGCACTGACCGCGGCCTCGAAGATATAGGCAAGGTCGCCGAGATCGTCGATTCACAGTCGCCGCTGCGGCTCGGGCTAAAAGGCTCGTACAAAGGAGCTCGCTTTGAACTCACCGGCCGTGCACAAATGAGGCATGAACTGGGCGGCAGTTGGGATGAGTGGTACGCGACCTTCGCGAACGGCTGGGTCGGCTGGCTTGCCGAGGCACAAGGCCGTTTCTACATGACCTTCTATCAGCCGCTGCCTGCTGATGCGAGCCTTCCGGCGTTCAATGATCTTCAGCTCGGGCAGCAAGTACCGCAGATACCTTCCGCATCGCCGCTGATGGTGCAGGAACGCGGCAAGGCGACATACGCAGCGGCCGAGGGCGAGATACCATATAAACTCGTTCCGGGCGAGGTCTTTGAGTATGCTGACCTTGCGGGCAAGAGCGGCCTTTTTGCAACGATCGATTACAGCATCGAGCCGCCGTGGGTCTTCCTCGGCGCCCAAGTCCCGCTGACCGAGATCGGCCTTGGCGATGCAAAACCCGTTATCCGCGAGGCCCGAACGACGGGTTCGGCTGCACTGAGCTGCCCGAACTGCGGCGGCCCGCTCGCCCTCGCCGCTCCGGACAAAGCCGAACGCGTTACCTGCCCGAACTGCAATTCGCTGCTTGACGTCAACCAAGGCAAGCTTTCGTACTTCAAGAGCCTCAACGATGTGGCGAACAAGCCGAACTTCGTGCTTCCTATCGGGGCTGAAGGCGTCTTTCCCGGCGATGTGAAGTTCAAGATCATCGGTGCAATGTCACGCAGCGTAACCATCGAGGGCGTCAAATATTTCTGGCACGAATATCTGCTCTACAACCCGATGGTCGGCTTTCGCTGGCTTGTACACTCCGATGACCATTGGAGCTTTGTCGAATCGGTGAACATGGCTGACGTAACGCCGCCGGCCTTTGTCGGAAAGAGCCAAAAGGCGATCTATGACGGGACGAGTTTTACGGCGTTCCAAGATGCTCAGGCAAGGGTCGAATACGTTACGGGTGAATTCTATTGGCGTGTCGAGGTCGGCGAGACCGTTCGTGCCGTTGATTTTGTGAACGCGCCGCGGATGCTGTCCGAAGAGATCGCATGGGGCGAGATCAACTGGTCGGTCGGCACCTATGTGCCTGTCGCCGATGTCGAAAAGATCTTCGGCGTGACAGGCCTGCCGAGGCCGGCCGGTGTGGCACCAAATCAGCCGTTCACGGGCACTTTCTGGTACACATGGGGCCTGTTGCCGGTGCTTGCCTTGATGGTCATTGCGGTCGTGCTGCTGCCTGTTACCGGCATCACAAAGACCGTGATGTCGCAAGACCTTATCCTGCCGCCGATGGCGAACCAAACAACGCCGCAACAGCTCTTCAGCGACCCTTTCGAGATAAAGGCGAATCAGAATATCCAGATCGCGGCTGCCGCTCCGGTGAGCAACAGTTGGGCCGATATTGATATCGATCTGATAAATGAGAGCGGCGACGAGGTCGAATCCGTCAACGTGCCGATCGAATACTATTCCGGAAGCGACAGCGACGGGCCTTGGACCGAAGGCTCAACGATCACGGATGCGACAGTGTCGAGCATCCCGGCGGGCAAATATACGCTTCGCATCGAGGGTACTTGGGAGAACTGGCAGGTACAGATGCCGGTAAAGGTCAAGGTTCAGCAGGGTGTTAACCGCGGCGTAAATTTCTGTGCCGCGTTCCTGATACTGCTGATAATGCCGGTGTTGGGAATTATTCGTAAGTGGTCATTCGAAGCAAGCCGCTGGAAGGACAGTATGTTCTCCGGCAGCGACTCGGATGACGATTGAGAGGTCAATTTATGTCGAAGATACTTTATACGCTGTTCGCGGCCGCCGTGGTGCTCGGCTATGGTGCAGCGACGTGGTTCGGGTGGGAACTTGCCAATTCCGGCAGCCATTCGCGTCTTGGCGTGCCGTTCATCTATTCAGGATTTCGCGGAGGAAAATAAATGTTGGATCTGTCAGCCGTTATGCCCGTACTTGGGATGGTCGTCAAACTTGAGGAGCTGTGGAACGTTCTCGAATCGACCATTGTGTTTGTTTTGCTTGGCCTCATCGTCTTTGGCCTCGCGTTCCTGGTTGTTGTCATGGTCTCGCCATTCTCGGTCAAAAAAGAGATCGAGGTCGATCAGAATATCTCACTGGCAATTATCATCGGGGCGATCATCATCGGTATCGCGATGATCATCTCGGCCGCTATCCAAGGCAACTGAGAAACGCCGGACAGTTCGGGACGCGGTGACGCGCGGACACATTTCCGGCGTCTCCGCGTCTTGCCGTCTCCGGCATCGATCGCTATGCAAAGGGCTCCGCTCTTATTCCTCAACGTTTTTGTCATCGCCACCTGCGGGCTGATCTATGAGCTTCTGGCGGGAACGCTGTCGAGCTATGTCCTCGGTGATTCGGTAACGCAGTTCTCGATCATCATCGGCATCTATCTGTTTGCGATGGGTGTCGGCTCATACTTGTCGAAGTTCATCGAGCGGAACGTTGCCGAAAAATTCATCGAGGTCGAGCTTGCGGTAGCGATAGTCGGCGGTTTTTCAGCGCCGCTGCTGTTCCTCTCCTTCGCCCATCTTTCGTACTTCAATGTGGTTCTCTACGGCATTGTCTTTGTCATAGGCGTGCTGGTCGGGCTTGAGATCCCTTTGATGATGCGGATATTGAAGAATGACCTCGATTTCAAAGACCTCGTCTCGCGCGTGCTCGCATTCGATTATGTCGGGGCGTTGGTGGCGTCGCTCTTGTTCCCGATATTTCTGGTTCCGAAGCTCGGCCTCAATCGCACATCGCTGCTCTTCGGAATGCTCAACGCGGCGGTAGGAGTGTGGGGTACGTGGCTTTTGCTTCCGCATATTAAGCGAAATCTTACGCTGATGCGTGTTGCAGGCTTTGTGATACTCGCTCTGCTTGCGGTCGGCTTTATAAAGGCGGACAAGCTGACAACGCTTGCCGAGGACGCTCTTTTCGTTGACAACATCATTTACGCAAAGAGTTCACCCTACCAACGGATCGTCGTTACGAAGGGCAAGACAGGCTACGCGTTGTTCCTGAACGGCAATTTGCAGTTCAATTCGTTCGACGAATACCGTTACCACGAGGCTCTTGTGCATCCGGCGTTCGCGGCGTATGACGGCGAACCGAAACGCGTGCTCGTGCTTGGCGGCGGCGACGGCCTGGCGTTGCGTGAGATCGAGAAGTATCCGTCCGTCGAGTACATACAGATCGTTGATCTCGACCCTGATATGACAGGCATTTCGCACGCCGTGCCGGCATTGGGCGAGTTGAACAAACACTCTTTCGACGATCCGCGTGTGCACGTGACGAACGGCGATGCCTTCGTATGGCTTGATTCGAGTGATGCAGAGCCGTTCGATATCGCGATCGTTGATTTTCCCGACCCGAACAATTTCGCCCTCGGCAAGCTCTACTCCAAACGCTTTTACAACCTGCTGAAAGCAAAGCTTAAGCCGGATGCGGCCGTCGTTATACAGACGACCTCGCCGCTCATCGCACGCAGATCGTTCTGGTGCATAATCGGGACGCTTGAGGCTGCGGGCTTTACGGTGCGGCCGTATCAGACAACGGTGCCGAGCTTTGGCATTTGGGGCTACGCACTCGCAAAACTTGAGCCTTTTGAGCGGCCGCAAAAGCCTCGGCCGGGCGTCGAGCTTAATTTTCTTAACGATGATTCCTTTGCTGCGATGTTCGATTTCTCCGCTGACACATCACGCCCGAATGAGCAGATCGAGATAAATCGGCTCGATAATCAAGCCTTGGTGCGGTATTACGAGACCGAGTGGAGACGGTTCGAGCCGTAGAAGTGCGGGCCGCGCAAAACGAATGAGGCTGACGCGACGAGAATTATTGGCGACATTCTTGGGTACGCCGCTGGCGCTCGCCGCCTGCCGCAATGCATCGCCGCCGCGGCTGCCCGAAGGCGAGATCGTCGGGCAAAGCGTGGCACTCGGTCATATTCTGCGTGAAGGCCGGAGTTTTGAAGTGCCGCCGGATAATTGGCAGAGCGCCAAGGTTGCGATTATCGGTGCCGGCATTGCGGGCCTTACTGCGGCCCGGCATCTCAAGAAGCTAGGCTTTGACGACTTTCTCGTCCTTGAGCTTGAAAAAGAGCCGGGCGGAACGGCGCGCAGCGGTACCGGCAGCCCTGTCGGCTATCCGTGGGGAGCTCATTACCTGCCGGTGCCTTTTCCGGAGAATACCGAGCTTATTTCACTCCTCGATGAAATGTCCCTGCTCGACGGCCGCGACGCGCAGGGCAACATCCTTGCAAAGGAGCAGTTCCTTTGCCGCGAACCGGAAGAGCGCGTTTTTTACAAAGGCCGCTGGTACGAAGGCTTGTTCCTAAACGCCGGTGCGAGCGAAGAGGATAAGAGCCAGTACGTACGCTTTCAAGAGATCATCGGACAATGGGCGAATCGCCGCGATGCCAAAGGCCGACGTGCGTTCGTTGTTCCGATCGAACGGTGTTCGGACGACGCAGAGTTCACACAGCTTGACCGCATCTCGTTCGCTGAATGGCTGCGGCAGAACGGCTTTACATCCGAGCGTCTGCTTTGGTACTGCGACTATGCGACGCGTGATGATTACGGGCTGAAGATCGATCAGGCGTCCGCGTGGGTCGGCCTTTTCTATTTCTGTTCGCGAGTAAGAGCGAGCGGCGCCGAATCGCAGCCGTTCATCACTTGTCCCGAGGGCAACGGCCAATTCGTTAATTATTTTATGACCGCTGTGAGCGGGCATGTGCAGCGTTCGATGATGGCGGTTTCGGTGAACCCGACGGAGCGAGGCGTCGAGGTCATTTGCCTTGATGAAGGTTCGCTTCGCGGCCTCAGATGCGAGCGTGTGATATTTGCATCGCCTATCTTCACGGCACCGTACGTTATCCGAGGCTTTCGCGAGAACGCACCTTTCGCCGCTGAGGAATTCACACATAACGCGTGGTTCGTCGCCAACCTGCACCTCAAGGATCGGCCTAAGCCACGCAGTTCAAAGGACTTTCCGCTTTCGTGGGATAATGTCATTTATGAAAGCCCCGGCCTCGGCTACGTTACGGCGACACACCAGAAAGGCATAGACTACGGCCCGACGATACTTACTTATTACTATCCGATGTGCCACGAGCCGAACGGCCGGACGACGCTTTTCAATTACGACCGTGAACAGCTTGCAGATGTCTGCCTGTCTGACCTTTCGCGGCCGCATAAGGACATTTATGAACTGTGCGAGCGGCTCGATGTTATGCGTTGGGGCCACGCGATGATCTCGCCGCGGCCGAACTTCATCTGGAGCGGTATTCGGGAAAAAGCGGTAATGCCCTACCGCAACATTCATTTTGCACACACCGACCTCAGCGGTGTCGCTCTTTTTGAAGAAGCGTTCTATCATGGGATGCGTGCGGCTAAAGAGGTATTAGCGAGCTGAAATGCACGTCAGGCGTTGAGATCTGCTGAGGAATTCTACATGGACGCAGCTCTTACAAAACCGAACTATTGGCTTTTTTCAAAAGGTGTCGATCTTACGGTCTTTTTGGGAAGTGCGGCAGCGTCGCTGGTGCTGCTTGCCGTCGGCTGGCGTCTGGGGCTTCTGGAAAGCGATTCGCCCGAATGGACGTGGATCGCGGCCGTGCTCTTTATCGATGTTGCACACGTCTGGTCAACGTCGTTCCGCGTCTATTTCGATATCGCCGAGGTGAAACGCCGAATTTGGCTTTATACCCTCGTTCCGGTGATCTGTTATGTACTCGGCGTGGCGCTTTACTCCGAAGGCGAACTCGTCTTTTGGAAGGTACTTGCCGCGGTCGCGGTCTATCATTTTGTAAGGCAGCAGTACGGATGGGTAAATCTTTATCGGCACAAACTCTGCGAGATAGATCGCCTGACCTGGTGGATCGACGCGGCGGCGATCTATCTGGCAAGCGTCTATCCCATAGTTTATTGGATGACGCGGCTGCCGCGCAGCTTCGAGTGGTTTGTCCAGAATGACTTTGTGGCATTGCCGGCCGCGGCCGAGACTGTTCTTTTTCCGATCTACATTGCCGCATTGTCGGCTTACTTTATCAAGTCGATCTATCTCTATTTTGCCAAAGGCTTTCTTAACATCGGCAAAGATATCATCGTAGCGACGACGGCCGTTTGCTGGTACGTCGGCATCGTCGCACTCAATTCGGATTACGCGTTCACGGTAACAAATGTCATCATTCACGGCGTACCGTATATCGCGCTAATTTGGGCCTATTCTCAGTTCCGACGCAGCGAAACAGGCCCATTCTATAAAGCCTTGTCATCGAATTGGGTCTTCTTTCTGGCAACTATTTGGGCACTTGCGTATATCGAAGAATTATTCTGGCATCGCGGCGTCTGGCATGAGAAGCAGTATCTTTTCGGCGGCGATTGGGATTGGACACAGACGCTGCGGATGCTGCTCGTGCCGCTCTTGGCACTGCCGCAAGCTACGCATTATGTCCTGGACGGCTTTATTTGGCGGCGAAAGAGCAACCCGAACCTAAAGTTCCTATGATGCGTACGCTCAAAATATTCCTGCTGTGTGCGGCCCTTATCGCGGGGGCGTGCAAGGCGGGCGAGCGCGGCGGAACGTTCTTTGAAACGGACGAGACGGCCGAGGCAGGCAAGATCGTTGCCGATGCCAACCAAGATCTAAAAAAGATCAAGGTCCTTTACGAACAGAACGAGGGAAAGCGGCAGGAATTGAAGGACGCGATGGAAAAGAATGACTCTCTGAAAGCCAAGCAGATCGCCGACGATGTTGTATATCTGATAAACGACGGTGCCGCCTTGTGCCAAAGTGCGGTTGATAAGATACAGCGTGCGGAGTCGATGAAGATCAACAGCGATTACGCCGCGTATTTGCGGCTCAAGGAAGAGTCGCTCCAGCTTGAAATGGATGCCTTCGAGCAATACAGGCTTGCGGCCCGCGTACTCCGCGACAATTACGACCCGAAGAATGCCGTGATGAAAGAAAAGGTCAAGGAAGAGTTCAAGCTTCGGAACGATAACTATCGTGTCGCGATGGAAAAGGCGCGCGATAAGAGCAACCAGGCCAACGAGATAGCAAAAGCGGCGATGACAAAGACCGGCAGCTGAAACGGAGGGAATAAAAAGCGGCTTGCGCCGTTACTTCAGCTTTGCGAGCCTTTCGGCCGCGGCTTCGAGCGTCTCATCTTTTTTACAGAAACAAAAACGTACCATTTGCGAGCCGAGCGACGCGTCGTGATAGAACGATGAGCCCGGAACCACCGCGACACCGATGTCGCGTATCAGATGCCGCGTGAATTCAACATCATTCGCGTATCCGAAGTTCGAAATGTCAGCCATCACATAATACGCACCCGCGGGATGATCGCATTTGAAGCCGGCATCACGCAGCACCGGCACAAGGAAGTCGCGCTTTCGGCGATATTCGAGCTGCAGGTCGGTGTAGTAGCCCGGCGGCAGCGCCATCGCGTATGCACCGGCGTGCTGGAGCGGATTCGCCGCCCCGACGGTCAAGAAATCGTGCACCTTGCGGATCGCCGAAGTGATATCCGGCGGCGCGATGCAGTAACCGACACGCCAGCCTGTTACGGAATACGTCTTTGAGAGCGAATTGACGACCACTGTGCGTTCGCGCATGCCCGGGATATTTGCCATGCAGATATGTTCGGACGGATCGTCGTCAGCGTCTCCGGAATAGATGATGTGCTCGTAGATCTCATCGGTGAAGCAAAGCGCGTCAAACTCTTTGCAAAGGTCAGCGATGAACTCCATTTCGCTGCGTGTAAAGACCTTGCCTGTCGGGTTGTTCGGATTGCAGATGATGATCGCCCGTGTCCTATCATTGAACGCCGCCCGAAGCTGTTCGCGGTCAAAAACAAAGCCGTTCTCGGTGCGGTAGAGCGGCACGTGACGCGGCACGGCATCGGACAGGATCGCGTCGGGCGCGTAATTCTCGTAAAAAGGTTCGAAGACCACGACCTCTTCGCCCGGATCGACCGTAGCCATCATTGTTGCGATCATTCCTTCGGTCGATCCGCAGGTTACCGTGATCTCGGCATCGGGGTCGAGGTCGAGGCCGAGATACCACATCGTCTTTGCCGCGATCGCATCGCGAAACTCCTTGACGCCCCACGTTACGGCATACTGATTATGATCGGCGGCTATCGCCTCCTGTGCCTTTTGTTTAATGTCGGCCGGAGCGGGCCAATCAGGAAAGCCTTGGCCGAGGTTGACCGCTTGATATTTTGCAGCCTCGCGCGACATTTCGCGTATTACCGATTCGGTGAAAAGGGCTGCTTTCTTCGAAATACGCTGCTTTGACATATTCCTATGATACGCCGCCGCGCTGCAGCTTGCATTGCGCCGGGTGTCAGTGCCCTGCCGCCTCGATCTTGCGCTTCGCATCCTGTTCGGCGATCGTCGTGAGCGTAATGTTCGCTTCGGGGAGCGACTCGGCAAATGCAAGGCGTATCTGAGCTTCGTTATTGGCATCTACTGCTGAACGGAGCCGTGTGAGAATAGCCGCGACTTCCTCGGGCGAGAATGTTCGTATGCGGCCGATGAATATCTTCGGATGGCGTGTCTTCAAGAGGTCTTCGCCCGTGATCTCAAGCTCCTCAAAGAGCTTTTCACCGCCGCGAATGCCCGAAAATTCTATATCGATATCCTCGTACGGCGTCAGCCCCGAAAGACGTATCATATCCTCAGCAAGGTCGAGTATCTTTACTGGGCGTCCCATATCGAGGATGAATATCTCGCCGCCGTTGCCGAGAGCCGCCGCCTGCAGCACAAGCTGCGAAGCCTCGGGGATCGTCATAAAGTAACGCGTCATATCACGGTGCGTTACCGTGATCGGGCCGCCCTTACGTATCTGCTCCTTAAAGATCGGCACGACCGAGCCTGCCGAGCCGAGCACGTTGCCAAAGCGGACGGCGACATACTTTGTCCGATAGGTTTGGTTGAGTTCCTGTATGACGATCTCGGCGACGCGTTTCGAGGCGCCCATTATCGAGGTCGGGTTGACGGCCTTGTCGGTCGAGATCATAACAAAATCATCCGCACCGAACTCGCCCGCGAGACGGCCGACGAGCTTCGTCGCAAAGATGTTGTTCTTAACGGCCTCGGCCGCGTTTTGCTCCATCAGCGGAACGTGTTTATGTGCGGCTGCGTGAAAGACGACCTGCGGGCGAAACTGCTCAAAGATCGAGCGCATACGCGCTTCGTCTGCAATATCGGCGATCAATGGGATGTAGCCGCCATCACGGCCGGAAGCGGCAAGCTCGCGTTCGATATTGAATAGCAGGAATTCCGCACGCTCAACAAGCAGCAGAAGTTTCGGATGAAACGGCGTGATCTGGCGAATAAGTTCTGAACCTATCGAGCCGCCCGCACCTGTTACGAGGACGACCTTTCCTGCGAGCAGTTCGTTCAGGTTGTTGCCGTCAAGTTCGACAGGGTCGCGGCCGAGGAGGTCCTCGATCTCGACATCGCGGATGCGGCTTACGTTTACGCTGCCTTGTGCGATCTCATCAAGGCCGGGAATGATGCGTGCCTTTACGGGTATCGCCGCACAGATATCCATTATCCGGCGTATGTCTTTACCATTAGCCTGGTCGATCGCGATGACGACCTGTTTTATGTCGAGTTCGTGGACGAGCTTTTCGAGGCGTGCGGTTGTGCCGAGCACCTTTATCCTGTTGACGCTGCCGCCGACCTTTCGCTGGTCGTCATCGACAAAGCCGCGTATCTCAAGCTCGGAATCGCCTCGGCCGTGTACCTCTTTTACAAGCGTCGAACCCATTCGGCCGGCACCGACAATAAGCGTCGGGATGTTCTTAATGCGCTTTCGTCCGGCCGGCACACGGTTCTTTTCGTTCAGCTCGTAGAAAAAGCGGCGCAGGATGCGTAGGCCCAACAGCCCGCCGAACGCCATCATCGTGTCGATCAATATCACCGATACCGGCACCTGCCAGGTATCAGATCGCGTAAAAATTATAAGGAATCTGAAAACAAGCAGGACGGAAAGCGAGATGACAGCGGCCTTAATAAAGACGCGGATATCCTCGATGCTGACATAACGCCAGATCAGCGAATATGCCCCGACGAGGAACATCGCTGAGAGCTGTACGAGCACGACGAACGGAAGCTGCTTAAGAGCCGTATCGATATAAAATTCGCCGAGTTGGATATTGACCGCCGGCAGATACGCTATAAAGAATGCCGCGCACAGAACGGCAACGTCGCCGACAAATTGCAATGGCCGCCGCAGAAACCAATATCGATCGCCAAATAGCGTACTGTCGTCCATCAAAGTGCTTATTTTGAAAGTAACCGCAATATTTCTCAACTGTCAATCAACATTTCACGCCAAATGTTCATCACAGATACATAAAAAAGCGCCGGATCGGCGGTTTTTTGGGTTATACTAAGCATCGATGTTCCAGAGGTATGTTATGACGTTCCGACTCCTTACATTCTTTTTTGTAATAACGCTTGCGGGCATTGCCGCCGCGCAACCTTCCTCAGTGCCGAAGGCGGCCGACGACCGCGGCTATATGATCGCTTCGGGCGATGTGATCGAAGGCAAAGTACTTGGCGAAGAACAATTCAACTTCATATCGACGGTCGATGAGGACGGTAAATTTTTCGTGCCGTTCTCTGACGCCCCTATATCGGCTTCGTGCCGCACCGAAGCTGATGTGCGTAAGGAAGTACTCAAGCTGCTTAGCAAATACCTTCGAAATCCGCAGGCGAACATACGCGTAACGGAACGAAAGAGCCGCCCGCCCGCAACCGTCTATGGCGAGGTGCGTACGCCCGCACAGGTTGAATTGCGGCGCGATACGACACTTGTCGAGCTGATCTCATTCTCGGGCGGCATAACCGATGACGCCGGCGGAACTGTTCAAGTCTTCAGGACACGGAAGCCGGTTTGCGTCGATGATCCGGATGCAATGTGGACGGTTAGCTCGAATGATCCTACCGATGTGCCCTCGCGTGTGTACAGCCTGCGGAGTATCCAAACAGGTACGGACGATTCGAACCCGAAAGTATATCCCGGCGATGTGGTCATAATTCCAAAGGCATCGCCGGTCTATATCACCGGGGAAGTTGTCGCGCCGCAGGGAGTTTACTTGAAAGAAGGCGGTATGTCGCTTACCGAGGGCATCGCAAAGGTTGGCGGCGTGCGTGCCGAGGCAAAGACCAAAGAGATCAGAATTTCAAGGCTAAAGCCTAATTCGACCGACCGCGAACTCATAATAGCCAACTATGATGACATCAAGAAAGGCGTTCAAAAGGATCCGATGCTTGAACCGTACGACATCGTCGAGGTGAACCGTGCAAAGGACAATATCGCGCAGACGATCCTGAAATTCGCACTCGGCCTCGGCAAGACTGCGATTTCCAGCGCCACCAGCAGTATCGGCTACCGCGTTCTTTATTGATCAGTCCTGATACAGAGTATCTATCAGTGTGCGGTATTTTTCGTCGATTATGCGGCGCTTGACCTTGAGGGTCGGGGTCAGTTCGCCGCCGTCAACGGTTAGCTCCTTATCCAGCAGAATTATCTTCTTGACCTTCTCGAACTGTGAAAGCTCGGAAGTGTATTTCTCGACCTGACGCATCATCAGGTCGTTTACCTTTTCGCTTGCGCAAAGCTCCTCCGGCGTGTGCAGATCAAGGCCTTTAAGTTCTGAATATGATGCAAGCATTTCGAAGTTTGGCACGATGATGGCGGCCGGGAACTTCCGCTCATTGCCGATCAGTACGACCTGGCTGACAAAACGCGACGCCTTGATCATCTGCTCGATCGGTGAAGGCGCGATGTATTTGCCGCCCGATGTCTTGAAAAGCTCTTTCTTTCGGTCGGTGATCTTCAAATAGCCGTCGGCATCCAGCTCGCCGATGTCGCCGGTACGCAGCCATCCGTCCTCGGTGAATACCGCTTTTGTCGCTTCTTCTTTGTGATAGTAGCCGATCATCACGCCCGGGCCTTTTACCTCGATCTCGCCGTCCGCAGCGATGCGAACGCTGACATTGGCGATCGGGCGCCCGACAGTGCCGAGCCGCGAGAATTTCGGGTTGTTCGATGAGACGACCGGCGAGGTCTCCGTGAGGCCGTAGCCCTGCATTATCGCGATGCCGGCGCCGGTGAATATCAGATAGATATCATCCGAGAGAGCGGCTCCGCCCGTGATGCAATAACGCAAATTTCCGCCGAAGAAATCGCGCATCTTTGCAAATACGATCTTATCTGCCAGATTGTGCTTTGCCGCGAGAGCGATCGATACGGGCCGTCCGGATGTCGTCGATCTCGCATATTCCTTTGCCAGCTCTATTGCCCAGTCGAATATTCGTTCGCGGATCGGATTTGACCTTGCGGCCGAGATGCGTGCTCGTTCATAGACCTTTTCAAAGATCCGCGGCACCCCGATAAAGATGCTCGGCCGAACCTCCTTAAGGTTATCAGGCACCTTGTCTATCGATTCGGCGTAATGAACAGCCATTCCGTGATGGATATAGACATACATTCCCGTCCGCTCAAAGATATGTGACAGCGGCAGCACCGATAGGCAAACGTCGTCGGCCGTGAATTCATACATCTCGGCGGCGTCTATCACATTTGAGACGATGTTGCTCTGGCTCAGCATAACGCCCTTCGGCTCGCCCGTCGTGCCGCTCGTATAGATCAGCGTAGCGACATCCGCCGGCGAAACTGCGGCGTGCAGCTCTGCGATCAGCTCAGGCCGGTGTGCCCCGAGTTCGCGGCCGCGGCCGAGCAGATCATCGAATGCGACGCCGCGATCAATGCCTGTAATGTCATTGTCAAACAATACTATATGCTCGATCGTCACTTGACCCTTGAGAGTTTCTGCGAGGTTCTTATACGATCCGCGGTCGGCAAGGAAGATAAGCCGTGAGCCTGAGTCATTTAAGATATATTCGACCGAATGTGCTGCAAGCGTTGTGTAGATCGGCACATCAATGATGCCTGCGAATTGGCAGCCCGCGTCGGCAAATGTCCATGCGGGCGAGTTCGGGGCGAGTATCGCTGCTCGGTCGCCCTTACGAAGCCCGAGCGAATACAGCCCGAGCGCGGTTTCCTCGCAACGTTCGATCATCTCGGCGGACGAGATGCTTTGCCACTCACCGGCAATTTTGCTCACCAACGCCCTTTTCGTCGGATGTTCAGCCGCCGCAAGCAGAAAGAGGTCTGCGATCGTCGCCGGCAGGCCGCGTTCGGTAAGCCGCGGTGCGATATGTGCGGAAGTTTCGGTGATCTGGGTCATCGGTTGATCATCCCGTCGAGAAACAGCGACATCACGATGCCTGCCATTGGAGCAAGCTGATATTGGCGGTTCGAAAGCACCCAATTCGTAACCATTTCATCGAGAGCGCCGTAGAGTATCTTTGCCGCAATGATCGGCTTTACGTCGCCGCGAAAGCTGCCGTCCGCTTGTCCTTCCTGTATCGTCTTTCGTATCAGATCGAGGTATTCGCTGAAGGCGGCAGCTGAGAACTCCTGCATATGCTTTGTCGAGCCGCGCAATTCGACCTGAAAGACGATCGCAAGATCACGGTCAGCCCCGAGGCGTTCGAGGTGTATCTCCGCTATCTTTCGAAGCTTCTCGATCGGTGTCTGCAACGACTGCAGTTCGTGCTTGCCCTTTGTAATGAATTCGGTCATCGCACGATCAAAGATCGAGTGGAGTATCTCGTCCTTGCTCTTAAAGTAAAGATAGACGGTTCCGTCGGCGATGCCGGCTTCGCGTGCTATATCGGCGACCTTTGAGTTGAAATACCCTTTACGTGCAAAGACACTCACCGCCGCACGCAGTATTGCTTCGTGCTTGTCGGCTACACTGCCGCGTCCCGCGGATCTTGAGCTGATCGGTTTAGCCATCGTTCCAATGAATGAATACTCATTCATTATGCCCCAGAAAACCGCCGGGTGCAAGAAAAAAATCGTGTTGATGAGGAAAGAATGGCGGAGAGGACAGGACTCGAACCTGCAAGCGGTCACCCGCGGTAGTTTTCAAGACTACTGCCTTACCAATTAGGCTACCTCTCCGCATTGCGGAGGCAAATAATGAATATACGCCACAGGGCCGCTTAATGACAACCAAATCGAACGGCTTTCGCCGTACGGCGGCAGCAGAACTTAGAGAAATACGTCTTAATATGGTACAAATAGAATTTGTGCCTTCAGAAGAAGAGCAGTTTTACACAGGTATTTGTTAATGAGGAAATTCATATTATTTTCGACCGTACTGACGCTTGCCGGTGTATTCGCCGCGCTTGCATTCCAAGTATCGGCGGATGGCAATGACGGTAATTCGCTGGCATCGAATTCACTTGTGATCAGCCAGGTGCAGATGGGCGGACCATCGGATGCCAATGACGAATTCGTCGAGATCCACAACAACAGCAACGCACCGATCGATCTGAACGGCTACCGTATCGTGTATCGTTCGCAGAACGGCACGAATGATGTAGCAAATGCCTTCGCGGTCTGGTCAACTTCGACGATCATACAGCCCGGGCAATATATGCTGATCGCGTCAACGGCCTACACGGGCGGTGTGACGCCTGATAAGACGTACAACCCGACGACCTGCTCGTGTTCGATGAGTGCGGCGAACGGCGGCGTAGCGATCCGTCAGGGCGAAAATAATACAGGTGCGATCATTGACTCGGTTGCGTGGGGCTCGGTGAATAACGGATTTACCGAAGGCTCGCCCACAACGGCACCCGGGAACGGCAACAGCAAGGCCCGCGCACTCGGCGGTTGTCAGGATACGGACAACAACGCCGCTGATTTCAGCACGCTGACGCCCGGCGCGGCCCGAAACTCCTCGACCGCTCCCAACGTCTGTGCGGGCGGCGGTACAACGCTGTTCGCCGCGATGGCAGCAAACCCGACCGCGGTCAATCCCGGAGCGACAACGCTGCTTACGGTAACGGTTCTGCCGGCGACCACTCCGCCAAGTACGGGAATCGTGGTTACGGGCGATCTTACGACCATCGGCGGTGATGGGTCACAGACGTTCTACGATGACGGAACGCACGGCGACGTAACCGCCGGCGATAACAAATTCTCATTCCTTGCCACCGTTACTGGTGATACTCTGCCGGGAACAAAGCAGCTTTTTGCTACCGCGGCCGACCAAGAGGGGCGCACGGCGCCTGCGAGTGTAAATATTACGGTCAACGGAGCCACACCGAATGAGGATCCGCTGATCTTCGGCAACCCGAGCGGAGCGACCGCAGATGTCAACAACTTTGACAACTATCTGATCCAACGCACGGCTTACACGATGTCGTACAACCGCACAAAGAACGGCCCGAATTGGGTTGCGTGGAGGCTTGACACAAGCTGGATCGGAGGCTCGGGCCGCGGGGATTTTGCACCGGATACGAGCCTGCCGCAAGGTTGGTATCAGGTGCAGCCGAACGATTATTCAGGCTCGAACTACGACCGCGGCCATATGTGCCCGTCGGGCGACAGGACGATCTCGTCCGAGATCAATAACCAAACATTCCTGATGTCCAACATCGTGCCGCAGCTCGCCGCGAACAATCAAGGGCCTTGGGCCGACCTTGAGAACTATTGCCGCACGCTCGCATCGCAGGGCAATGAGCTCTACATCATCTCGGGGCCGAACGGCAATATCGGAACCATCGGGGCGAATCAGGACCCGGCAAAGCGCATCGTTGTGCCTGAATCTACTTGGAAGGTCGTTCTTGTGCTGCCGAACGGTACGAACGACCTTGCCCGTGCCAGTTCGCGTGCAACCCGCGTATTCGGTGTCATAATGTCGAATCAATCGATCTCGCAAAGTGCTCCGTGGCGAAATTTCCGGGTAACTGTTGACCAGGTCGAGCGTCTAACAGGTTATGACTTCTTCTCGCTAATACCAAAGAATACGCAGGAGATCATAGAACGCCGCCGCGATAGGTTGTAATTATGTCATTTTCAAGAAAGTTCAATTCCGCACTTCTGGGCGCCGCCATTATTTTGGCAGGCGCCTTTTCCGTCCTTGCACAAACCAATTACACGATCGCCGAGGTGCAGGGCGACAAGGCCGTCTCGCCGCACGAACGCGAAAAGGTCCGCATTTCAGGTGTAGTGACCGCCGTCTTAAAAAAGGGATTCTATATCCAAACGCCGGACGATAAGGTGGATGATAACCCAAAGACATCCGAGGGAATTTACGTCTATGGCGAACAGAGCGCCGGGCAGGTTGCCCTGCGCGACCTCGTACAGGTCGAGGGCACGGTCACGGAGTTCCGTCCGCGTACGGAACGCATCTTCTTGAGCATTACCGAGATCACGCAGCCGACCGTCAAGGTGCTGTCAAAAGATAACCCGATGCCTTCTGCGGTAACGCTCACGACGGCCGACCTCGACCCGCGCGGCAAGCTCGATCAGATGGAACGCTTTGAAGGGATGCGTGTGCGTGCCGATCTGGTCGTTGTCGGGCCGACCGGCGGCTTTACGAATGTAAAGACGGGCATTACGACATCGAACGGCGTATTCTTTGCGACGCTGCAGGGCGTGCCGCGTCCGTTCCGCGAGCCGGGTGTAGATGTGCTGACTGCGTATGTTGACAAGCTGGCTGACACGGTGCCGCGATTTGATATGAACCCCGAGATACTGCGCATTGACAGCCTCAGCCAGGTCGATGCAAAGCCGCTTGATCTTACAACGGGTGTAACGATGAAAGGCGTTACGGGCGTGATAGATTACTCAAAGAAATTCTACACATTGGTAATGGATGCCGCCGGCAGGCCTGAGCCCGAGAATATGCGGACATTCTTTCCGGTAAAGGCTGCCGGAGCGCGCGAGCTAACGGTCGGGAGCTTCAACATCGAGAACTTCTTCGATGACGAGGTGAATTCAAGCAACGTTAAGAATGAAACAGTGTTGCCGAAAGACGTCTTTCAGGCGCGTTTGAAGAAGGTGTCGCTCGCCATACGCAATGTGCTTGCAATGCCGGATATCCTCGGAATAGTCGAGGTCGAGAACATCAAAGTGCTGAAAAAGGTTGCCGACCAAGTAAATGCTGATGCTGTCGCAGCGGGCCAGCCCGACCCGAAATACGTCGCGTATCTCGAAGAAGGCAATGATGTTCGCGGTATTGACGTCGGCTTTCTGGTCAAGTCCGGCAAGGTCAAGGTCGTTGAGACAAAGCAGCTCGGTGCAAAAGAGAAGCTCGGTTCATACGCCAATGATCCGAACGATGTGCTCTACGATCGCCCTCCGCTGATGCTGCGTGCCGAAGCGGCCGATCCGGAAAGTTCAAAACCGCTCGCGGTTACGGTGATCGTCAACCACTTCAAATCATATCGCGGCATCGACGATGTGAAGGACGGCGAGCGAGTTCAGAATAAACGCCGCCTTGAGGCAGAGTGGCTCGCAAATTACATACAAGATAGGCAAAAGGCCGACCCGAACGAGAATATCATTGTCTGCGGCGACCTTAATGCATTCCAGTTCAACGACGGCTACAACGACCTTATCGGGATACTCAAAGGACGATCCGATCAGAACGTACTTACGCCTTCAAGAACGGCATTTACGACGAACCTGGCAGACCTCGTTGATTTTATCAGTCAGGAAAACCGCTATTCGTATGTTTATGACGGTTCGGCACAGGCTCTCGACCATATACTGGTCAATAAGCCGGTCCGTGAGCATTCGCTGAAATTCGGCTTTGCTCGCGTGGATGCAGACTTTCCGCTGGTTTGGAGCAATGATGCGACGCGGCCGGAACGTGTGTCAGATCACGATGCTCCGGTCGTCTTTATTTCGTTCGACGCGGCAAAGCCGACGCCGGTCAAGCCTCAATGATCACCTGCGCAACGGCATATTCGGCCGTATGCGAGATCGAAAGATGGACAAAGCGGCCGCCGATCTCGGTGAGCCGCTTTTCTGCTTCTCCGGCGATGGCCAATGACGGCTTGCCTTCGGCACTATTGACGATCTCGACATCGTGCCACGCGATCTTACCGCGCCAGCCCGTGCCGAGCGCCTTCAGAAAAGCCTCTTTTGCAGCAAAGCGTGCAGCATAGCTCTGTGCGGATGCGGCGCCGCGTTCTTTGCAGTATTCGCGTTCGCGGGCCGTATAGACACGTTCGGCAAAACGCGGCGTTCTCGTCAACGTTTCGCTGATACGGTAAACTTCTACAATGTCGATGCCTGTCGAAACTATCATCAAAGAACCCTCAGCAGAACAGATTTTAACCGATTCGGGCTTTTCGTGGCGAGAAAGCGGCGGCGTAAAGGTGCTTGTCTGCGATGCGCTCGAAACGGCAGGCTTTGCGAACGGTTTCTCGACACGCGTGGGCGGCGTGTCAGCCTTTCCCGAGGGTGATCTGAACCTTGCCGGCTTTAATGAAGATGATGCCGCAAATATCTACGAGAACCGCCGCCGATTCCTGCGGCTCTTCGGCGAATATCGGCTAGCACTCGTTTGGCAAGTACACGGCGATACGATCCATCGTGTTGACGGCGTTGAGGATGCGGGTGATTCGGGCGTGAATGCCGATGCTGTCATCTCGAACGCCGCCGGAATCCTCGCAGGCGCCAAGACCGCAGACTGTGTGCCGGTGCTGATAGGCGACCCTGTGACAAAGGCTTTCGCGGCGGTGCATGCGGGCTGGCGCGGTACCGTCCGTTCGATCGTAAGTAAAGCGCTCGATGATCTGTCGAAGAATTACGGATGCGATCCGTCGAATGTCATCGCAGCTATCGGTCCGGCCGCATGCGGGCGCAGTTATGAGGTCGGATCTGATGTGATCGAGCAGTTCGACGAGAATTTTAGCGACGCGGCCGACTATTTCACGCCGACGCGTGAAGGCCACGCGTTGGTCGATCTTCACCTTGCGAATGCGAGGCAGCTTTTGAATGCGGGCGTTAGAGAGGAGAATATCTACACTGCACCGTTCTGCACAATGGAGCGGCCCGACCTCTTTTTCTCATATCGCATCGAGAAAAAGATGAACGGCAAAACGGGCCGTTTGCTGTCGGTCATCGGTCGAAAACAGGCTATTTAACTCGGGCCGTGAGCGTGATGTTCTGCGTCTTCGGCGCGTAGCAGACCTCATCCGTGCAGGCTTGGTATCTTACTGCAACATTCACACTTATCGATCTGCCGCGATAATTTGCCGGAACTGTTACCGTAAATGGGAACAGAACACGGCCTTGATATACATTGACGGGTGCATCGGCGAACGGGAAGCGGCGGTTACGGCCGCGAGGGTAAGAAACAGCACCGATCTTCAGCCTGCTTGCCGAGGGGCGAATGCTTGTCGCTATCGCATATTCGCTGCCCGGGCGGCTTGAGTTGACATGCAGGCCGCTCGGGATATTCAGCACAACGGCGGCGCGGACGGCTTTGCCGCGTGTTGCTGCGGGCAGCGATCCGCTGACCGACTGTGCCGCAGCCCCGATCGAAAAGCAAAATGCGAGGGAGGCCGCGATCATCAACTTGTTGAACATTACTCTCATTTCACACGAAAACTCTCAAGCATCGCATCCGTTCGCGACCGCACATCGTCGCCCGCATCATCCATAACGGAAAGCCTCAGGTCATACACTCCCGCAGCGGCGGCGACAAGCTTGTGCGTTTCGGTAACATTGATGCCTTTCGCCGTGGTTCTTTTGGTTGCGGTTATGTAACGCCGCTCGCCGATCACCTCGATCTCGCCGCTTTGTGTAAGTGCAAGCCCCTTTATAACCTCATCGACCGCCGCGCCGCCGTGCAGAACGAGCCTGTATCTGGCGAGCCGAACATCCGCAGCGTCGCCCGTGCCGAATTCCTTTGTATAGCCTTCGAGCAGTACATCGCCCGGATCGACGATGTTCAGAAAGCCCTGTGGTTTATCGATGCTGTATTCGGATGCATCGATCGTCTCGCCCTCAAAAGCCTTTGCCGCCGACCGCTTTATGCGTGTCGAGGCATAGATCATCAGGGCGACGATGATGAGTCCGGGGATAAGAAGTTCCATACGGATCGATTGTCGGTCAGAAAACTTTATCTTGCGAAAATCCCTCTGCCTTTGCGGCGAGCTGGCCGCATGCGGCAAATATATCGCGGCCGCGCGGCTGGCGAACATACGCCGAGACGCCGTTTGACTCAAGCGTCTTTTTGAATGATGCCACACGCTCGGGCGTTGACGCACTGTATGCAAGCTCTTTCGCACCGTTGTGCGGTATCAGGTTCACCTTAACACGCGTCAGTTGATAGCGTGCGAGCAGAGCGGCAAGGTCACGCGCATCCGCTTCGCTGTCATTCACACCGCCGAGCATTACATATTCAAAAGTGAACCGCTCGCCGCGCCGCAGGCTGGCCTCAAATTCTTTTGTTGCGGTCATAAGCTCGTCGATATTCCAGCGTTTATTTATCGGCATCAGCTTATCGCGCAGCTCATCACGTGCGGCTGTCAGCGAGATCGCAAGATGCGGACGATCTTCAAGCTTTGCGAATTCGTAGATCTTCGGCACAATGCCGACGGTCGAGATCGTAACGCGGTTCGGCACGATAAAAAGGCCGTCCTTGTCGGCCATGATCCGCAGTGCGGCGATCAGATTCTCAAAATTATGGAACGGTTCGCCCTCGCCCATGCCGACGAGGTTGGTGCCGTGCGGCGTCTCTGCCTGTTCGCCGTAAACGTCGTTAAGAACGATGATGATCTGCTCGACGATCTCGCCCGGCGAGAGGCTGCGGAGGAGCCCAAGCTGTGCCGTAAGGCAGAAGTCGCACTTTAGTGCGCAGCCCGATTGGGAAGAAAAGCAGATGGTGTCGCGATTTTCCGACGGGATGAACACCGTCTCGACCGGAAATCCCTCATCGGTCCTCATCAGGTAACGCCGCGTGCCGTCAATTGATACGTAACGCGATTCGACCGACAGTCGCGACACGTCAGCGACCGCATCGAGCCGGTCTCTAAATCTTTTCGGCAGATCGGTTATCTCTTCAAAACTGCGGAGGCGTCGTTGGTGCAAAGCTTTGAAGACCTGCATCGCACGGTATTTCGGCTCGCCCATCTGTTCTGCTTTTTCGGCGAGTTCGTCACGTGAGAGGCCAAGTATATGTGTCTTTGCGGCCATCCCTTTATTTTAACGCAAACCGTGCCGAAGCGCGCGATGCCGCAACTCTGTTAAAATCAATGCGGCAATGAAGACAACGGGATGCAGAGCCTTACTGATCGCGATGTTGGCGGTAGTGTCGGCTCTCGTGCAGGGCTGTTCGCAGATCGGGCAGAATGTTCCAGAACCGCCGCCGAAGCATTCGACACACGAACTGCCGCACGACAACGTACAGCGGCCTGACCCGCTGCCTTTCGGCGACCCGTCTAACGCAGCTGCCGATCCTGCTGACCTGAACAACTTGCTCGTTCGGCATCGCAGCCATGTGCTTTCATATAACAACAGCCGCGGAACGCTGAATTGGGCCGCTTGGTTCACGACAAAGGCCGATCTCGGCGAGCGGCTCGAACGGCCGATGTTCAAGCCCGACACGAGCCTGCCGAACGGTGCAAAGCGGATACAGTATTATGATTATTCGGGCAGCGGCTACGACCGCGGGCATATCGTGCCGAGCGCGGACCGATTTGCCGACCCTGAGCTGAACGCCGAGACCTTTTTGATGACCAATATCGTGCCTCAGACCTCAAGCCTCAACCAATACCCTTGGAACAAGCTCGAGGTTTATGCACGCAGCCTGGCACGCAGCGGCAACACGCTTTACACCATCGCCGGCGTTTACGGTGAGCAGGAGCGGCTGAAGAACCGCGTTACGGTGCCGACCAATTGCTGGAAGGTGATAGCCGTTTTTCGCGGCGGCGCAATTCAGTTCGATACGCGGACACGGGTAATTGCCGTTGATATGCCTAATATTGCGGGGCTTGAGGACGCGGATTGGAAGCAATATATTACGACCGTAGATGAGATAGAGAAGAGAACAGGGCTTGACCTCTTCAGCAATGTTCCCAAGGAACTGCAGGAAAGGCTCGAATCCCGGCCTTACGCCGCACTGAAGAGCAGGTAGAGCTTCAGATCATCCACTCGCCGGAAAAGACGAATTCGGCCTTGCCCTTCAGAATGATCTCGTCATCATCCCTCCACTCGACCTCAGTTACGCCGCCTTCGGAATGAACGTTCACCTTGCGTTCGGCTTTGAGCAGGAATGAGCTGAGCACCGCCGAACCCGTCGCACAGGTGCCGGACGCCGATGTTTCACCCGCGCCCCGCTCCCATATTCGAATCTCGATATTCCCGCGGTCGATCACGCGGACAAAGACGACATTCGCACGCTCGGGAAAGCGTTCGTGCGTTTCGACCTGCCGGCCGATGCTGCGCCAATCCAGGTCGAAATTCTCAACAAAGATGCACACGACCGGATTGCCGACATTCACCGCCGAAAAGACGTAGTGCCGCCCATCAATCTTGAGCGGTTCGTTAACGACCGCAGGCCTCAGCGTATCGGTCAGCACCGGCACGAGGTCGGATGCGAACGCGGGCTTTCCGATCTCGGCATTGAACCAATACTCGCCGGCTTCGTTCTTCTCGATCAAGTGGTAATTCTTGATGCCGCTGCGCATCTTGAGCCTCAGATCGGCGTCCTTCCAGATACCTTTGTAATACAGGCATGCGACCGCGCAGCGCGTGCCGTTACCCGAAAATCCGGCGATGCTGCCGTCGGGATTGATGATCTCGCAGCTGAACTCGGCATCGTCGCCCTCGAGAGGTGTCAGAACCGCGACGCCGTCGGCACCTACGCCGGTGTTGCGGCGGCACATCGCAACCGCAAGCTCGCCGAGCGGCAACTGAGTCGGCGCCGAGCCAAGCTCGATAACAAGATAATCATTGCCAAAGCCGTGAAATTTGTAGAACGGTATCGTTATCATTGACACTTATCGGCTGTTTGCGACGGTGCGGACATCGTCGGCTCAGCGCTTCTCCGGCGTTATCTTGAATGTCAGCCGCTCAGCACCGCGCAGGACGATGATCTCGTATTCCTTGCCCGGTTCCATTTCGTTGAGCGCCTTCATATAGTCTTGGATCGTCTTTACCTCGATGCCGGCAAGCCCTACGATCTTGTCATTGCCCTTCAAACCGGCATGGGCGGCCGGAGAATCATCACGCACACCGTCGATCACAAGGCCGTCGGTCGCATCTGTGTAGCTCGGTATCGTGCCGAGCGTTACCTTAAAGCCCGACCGTCCGCCGCTTGTGCCCGAGCTTTTTGCAACCTCGTAGGTCGGCCGCTTCGGGCTGCGATCGATCGCTTTTGCGATCGTACGGATATAGTTCATTATGCTGAGCTCACCCGCGTAATTTATCTTTTCGGCGGTGTCCGTGGGCTTATGATAATCGAGGTGTGTGCCTGTAAAAAAGAAGAGAACGGGAATTTTTTTCGTGTAGAACGATGAATGATCCGACGGGCCGAAACCGTCCTCGGTCAATTGGAGCGTGAACGGCAGCGAGTTCGCATCGTGCGCAGCGCTATTTGCCGCACCTTTGTTCAGGTTCTCGACAAGCGCTTTCCATTCGGCTGCGGTGCCGATGCCGCCGATGTTCAGTTTGCCGTCGTGCAGGCGGCCGACCATATCGAGGTTGATCATTGCTATCGTATCCTCGACCGGCACTACAGGGTTATTGACATAATACTTCGATCCGAAAAGGCCTTCTTCCTCGCCGCTGAAGGCGATAAAGATGAATGTTCGTGCATTCGACCTCTCCTTCGCAAAGAGCCGTGCGAGTTCGAGCATCGCGGCGGTGCCTGAGGCGTTATCGTCGGCGCCATGATGGATCTCGGTCGAGTTCGCCGCAAGGCTCCCTTCGCCGCCGCGGCCAAGGTGGTCGTAATGTGCCCCGATCACGATGGCTTCTTTCTTGAGCTTTGCATCACGTCCCGGCAGGACGCCTACGACGTTGTATCCCGTAACCTCTTTGTAGGGGAAAGGCTGCAAGTATGTCCGCTTTCCTTTGTCGGTAAACGCGGGCCGCAAACCTATGGCGGCAAACTGCTTTGCCAGATAAGTTCCCGCCTCGGTGGCTCCGGGCTCGCCCGTGCGGCGGCCTTCGAGCTTATCGGCGGTAAGATAGCTTATCGTTCTGCGTATCGCCGCCTCTTCAGGCGAGGCCTTGGCAGGCTGTGCCTTTTGCGCATAACCGGCAGAAACGAATGCAACTACAACAAGAAGCGAACTTAGAAAATGCTTTTTCATTGCCTGCAACCCTCTAAATATCCGAACTTACGCATTTGAAAACCGTCCTGCGGCCTCACGCATGCTTGATCGGTGCGATGGCCGCAGGTATCAGGTATTTATCAGTTGACCCAATCGGCGATGAAAACATTGGTGTCACCTGCTTTCGCCGCATTTCGGTTCGATGCGAACACGAACTTTTTGCCGTCGGGCGAGAACATCGGGAAACCGTCGAAAGTATCATTGAATGTGATGCGTTCGAGTCCGGTGCCGTCGATATTTACCATCGCAAGGTCGAAGTTACGCTTCCCGGGATCGGTTGCGAAATAGTTCGTACAGAAAATGATCTTCTTGCCGTCCGGCGTAAAGAACGGTGCGAAACTTGCGAGACCGAGCTTGGTCACCTGCCGCTTGTTCGAGCCGTCCGCATTCATAACCCAAACTTCGAATACCATCGGCACGATCAGATGCTGCATCAGCAGATCTTTATCGCGTTGGATCAGCTTGGGGTCGGTCGGATGAGATCCGCGATAAACGATCATTTTGCTGTCGGGCGAGAAGAATGCGCCGCCGTCATAGCCCTGCTCGTGTGTAAGCCGCTTCAGATTCTTGCCGTTGGTGTCCATCGTATAGACCTCGAGGTCACCGTCGCGGTCCGTCGTAAAGACGATCTTCTTTCCGTCGGGGCTGACGGTCGCTTCGGCATCGTAGCCCGGCGATCTGGTCAAATTCTTGATGTTCTTGCCGTCGGGCGTTGAGGTATAAATGTCGAACTCGGGATAGACGGGCCAAACATAGCCGTATTTTCTGAAGTCAGGCTCGGGCGGGCATTCGCGGCCGCCCTCGAACGTCGATGCGTACAGCACCTTCTTGCCGTTCTTGAAAAAGTAGGCGCAGGTCGTGCGGCCTTCGCCATTGGAGACCATATGGACGTTGCTGCCGTCGATATTCATCCGATATATCTGGTCGCAGCGGCGGCCGTCGCGTTTTGACTGGAAGATCAGCTCTTTACCGTCACTAGAAAAATAGGCTTCTGCATTCTCACCGCCGAACGTGAGCTGTTTGATGTTCGCCAGGTGCTTTTCGCCCGGAAAGGCCAGTGAGCCTTGGGCCGTAACGATCTGTGCACCAAAAACGCTAAGAAAGAGAGCCAACGATATCGCAAAATATTTCATTATCAATGGTACCTATCCTTTATCACGGCCAACGGCCGAAATTTTATTCTAACCAAATGGCGGATAGAAAGATAATCTGGTACTGAAATGACAGTATAAAAATTGGCTTTTGCGGCAAAAGATGCCCTATTTTGTGTAGTATTCGACGTCGCCGGCGGACTCGATGCCGATCTTGCCGAGCGAGACTGCATGGTCGAGGTGTGCGATCGCCTCGGAAATGGCAAGAAAGCGATGAACGTCCGCATCGAATGAGGCGGCGAACAGTACTTTCGCGACATCGTAAGCCGTAATGCCTTCCGCAGTTACGAGCGAGACGACTGCCTTCTGCCGCTCCTCGATCGCACGCAGGTATCGGTGAAAAAGCTCCTCAAAATCAATGACCTTTTCGCCATGCCCGCCATAGATCAGCGTTGGTGCGAATGAACGCACCCGCGCAAGGCTTACAAGATATTCGGAAAGTGACGGGAAGCGGCGGTTCGGGTCAAGCGGGTCGGGGGCGACGACAGGGTTTGGGGTAATGCGTTTCAGTACACAGTCGCCGCTGAAGATCGTCCGGTCGGCCTCACGTATGAAGGAACAAGAGCCGGGTGTGTGTCCCGGTGTATGCAGCACCTTGAGGCTGCCGCCGTCGAACTCGATCTCCATTTCGTCCGTGAGTTCGTTCATCTCGCTGTGTGCCAGCGAATCTGACAGCAGGCTGATCTCTTCGTACATGGAGCGGAGGCCCTCAAAGACATTCAGCGGTACACCGCAACGAATTAAAAGCCTCTGATGCTCGTCACTCGCAAGCCGGCCGGACAGGTGGCCGGTTTCCCACTTGTGGATAAAGACGTCAGCATTACCGGCGGCGTCGCGGACACGCTTAGTCAATCCGCAATGATCCTCATGCGAATGTGTAAGAATGATGCGGCGAATATCGCTAAAACCAAGGCCGTGGCGGCCGAGTTGATCGCTGAGTGATGCAAATGCCTCAGGCGTTTTGGGGCCGACATCGATCAGCGTTATCGGGTCTTCGCGGATAACATAAACATTCACGTCGCCAACATAGAAAGGTGTCGGTATCTTTAACGGGATGATCTTCATCTTCGGTCAGCCGGACAGTCTCGATACTAACGGCTTTGGCGTCGTCGGGCAAACGCGATGCCCGATGGTGTAAAATGACCTGCGGCCGTTGAAGCTAAGAAAATAAATGCGCGAAATAGGCGTGATTTTGCTTGCCTTAATGCCGATTTTGGGTTACAAGAGTTTAAGCAAATCTTTTCCGTTAAATAAAACTGTCGATAGGTGTTCCGAATGAGGTTTGCGGAAAGTTCCATTTACCTATTCGGAGAACTTTTATGGTTCGGGTCTTTTTCTGAGAAGCCGGATCGAGGCTCAGGCCAAAAGCAGTTGATCGAGGGAAATTCGCGTCTTACTAAGGAGAAAAATTGATATGAGAGTATTACCGTCCAGGATATTAGCGGCGGCATCGATGTTCGGCCTTTGTTTTGGGCTTGCAGTATTGCTTGCCGTGTCGGCGAATGCACAATCGCAGGTAGCCGCGGCCGACCTTTCGGGAACCGTTGTCGATCAGACCGGTGCGGTCGTGGCGGGTGCTACCGTCCGCGCCAGCAGTGTCGGCACCGGTATCGTGAAGACCGCAACGGCCGACAGCCAAGGAGCTTATCAGTTCATCGCGTTGCCTCCGGGCGAATATGAGATATCGGCTGAGGCTGCGACGTTCAAAAAGAGTGTCATTTCCGGCGTTACTCTCACCGTCGGCCAGAACGCGAACCTGACGATCAAGCTGGAGGTCGGCGAAACAAGCGCGGTCGTTAATGTTACGGCTGCTGACACGGAGCTTGTCGAAACAACAAAATCGACCGTTTCGAACACCATCGATCAGCAGAAGATAGAGAACTTGCCGATCAACGAGCGCAGTGCGACCGGCTTTGCACTTACCCTCTCGACCGTAGGCCGCGACAATGGCCGGCCGATCGGCCCTGCCCCGACATCGGGTATCAACGTCGGCGGCCAACGCGGTCGTTCGACACAGGTGAACGTGGACGGAGCCGATTTTACAGATAATTCGATCAACGCAGCACGCTCAACGATCTCAATGGAGGCGGTGCAGGAATATCAGGTTCTGACGAATTCATACAGTGCCGAGTTCGGACGCGCGACCGGCGGCGTGGTCAATGTCGTTTCGAAACGCGGCACGAATGCCTTTTCAGGCAACGTATTTGGCTTTCTCCGTGATAAGAATATACAGGCACGCAATGCGTTCTCACCGGTTGCCAAGCCTGATTTTCGCCGCACGCAATGGGGAGCAACACTCGGCGGCCCGATCAAGAAGGATAAGACGTTCTTCTTTGCCGCCTTTGAGCGCCGCTCGCGTAACGAGTCGGGCTTCTTTACCACCGACGTTGTCGGCAATTTGACATCGTCGGCTACGATACCGGTGATCGCAGGCGTAAACCCTGTGGCGCGAACCTTTACTAATCTGACGTCAGCGCAGGCCGCGGCGATCAACGCACTTGTCGCTTCGGGCATCGGGGCGAACATTTGTGCGGCCCGCGCATACGCTTTCTTTGCGTCGAGCGGCGGCCAGACGGCGCTGACGGGTGCGAATCCGTTGACGACGCCGAATGACGGAAGTGTTTGCCCGGTGATCTCGCCCATTTCATCAGGTGTGATCGGCCCGCGTTTCCTTTTGTCCGGCGCGCCTGTTCCGTCCGGTACCACGAATTCAGCGGGGCAGTTCGTTGCGTTCAGGCCGCTGAATGACCTTCAGCGTGTGTTTCCGATATCGGAGCGCGCAAATTTCTTCAGCGTCCGCGGCGACCATAACTTCAACGAGAACAATCAGTTCTCGGTTCGTTTCGGTTACAATACCGACTACTTGACCGGCATACAGGTCGAATCGCAAAACCAATCGCTCGGCCAGAATGACTTTTCGCGCACCGGCATAACCGATACCAAGGATCTTGCTTTCAGTGCTTCGCTAAACTCTACCCTGAGCGCGACCCTGCTTAATGAGTTCCGTTTCCAGTTCGGCCGCCGCAAGACAAGCTTCGCCTCGCAGAACGGCGATGCGGTCGCATATAACATTTCCGGTACGGCGTTCATCGGTCGCGAGCTCTTCTCGCCGGTCAGACGTTCTGAAAATCGCCTGCAGTTCGTTGATAACTTCAGCGTCATTGCTCGCGACCACACGTTCAAATTCGGCGCTGACCTGAATTCGGTCCGCATACCGAAGGCGCTGTTCGAGCTGAACTTCGCAGGCCTTTTCAATTTCGGCAACTTTGCCGCATCGAACCTCAATCCTGCGTTCGCGGGCCTGCCGGACTTTACGCCGGTTCAGAGCTACGGCCTTGGCCTTCCTTCGCTTTACCTGCAGGGCTTTGGCGACCCGTACAGCAAGATCAAGAATACGCCGCTGGCTTTCTACGCACAGGATTCGTGGAAGATCGCGCGTAACCTTACCATAAACTACGGCATCCGCTACGATGTCGAACTCACGCAGACCATCGCACCGGTCGGCTTTAAGGATCCGCTTACGGGCATTAACCTTACGGCGGATGATATGCGGGCCGCTCAGGATGTGCTGAACGTACAGCAGGGCTTCCCGGTAGATAAGAATAATTTCGCTCCGCGCTTCGGTTTTGCGTGGGATATGTTCGACAACGGCAAGACGGTCGTTCGCGGCTCGGTAGGCCTTTATTACGATCACCCGCTGCTTGCGGCGGCGTTCAACTCCGATATCGCTGATGCTGCACAGCAACAGCAAATGGTGCTGACCGCCGGCAGCCCGGTGCCTGTAAGCGGCACCGCACCGACGCTGCTTAATGCGGCTCTTGTATTCCACGGAACCGTTTGCGGTGCTCAAGGGTCGAGCGCGGCTGTTTGTGCAGCGTATGGCAATCCCGTAACTCCGGGAGTTGCGGCTTCGGCACAGTATCAATACGGCCGTCAGCGGTTCAACGACCAGACGTTCCCGGGCTTCGGCCCCGTTCTGCCGTTCACGCTGCCCGTGGCAAAGGACTTCAAGTACGCGAGGGCACGCCAGGCCAACTTCTCGATCGAGCATCAGCTTAATAAAGATATGAGCCTTACGGCTACATACATCTATGTTGATGCTAAGGGCCTGCCGCACCCGACCGATGTTAATCCGCCCGACACTGCACTGCAGATACAGAACTTCCAGCGCTTCTTCGGCGGCGCATTGCCGACCAGCACACAGCAGGCGGTAGCATTCTCGATAGCGACCACAGCACCGGGATCAGCGACCGGCGTCGGCTGCGTGGTCGTGATCCCGGGAATGGTCGCTCAGTGTCCGACAGGCCGTGTCGTAGCACCTGCGATCGCCAACTTCTTCCGTCCGAATGCACCGAACTACTTCCTTGCTCAGGCACTCTCGGGCGGATTGGTTACCAAGGCGGTGCTTGATTCACAGCTTACGGGCAGCCTGCGTACGCCGGGCACGCTTTCGCCCTTCGGTGCCGTTAACGCGCAGATCTCGACAGGTACCTCGAACTACAACGCCCTAAACCTCGAGCTTAAGCGTCGTTTTGCAAGGAACCTTACTTTCCTGGCGACCTACACGTGGTCACATGCTATCGATGATTCGTCGGATCTTCAGACACTGCTCATCGCACAGGATGTTAATAATTTCCGTGCCGAGCGTGCGAATTCGCTCTTTGACCAGCGTCATCGTTTCGTCTTCAGCGGCGTGCTGATGTCGCCTGATGCGTGGCGTAAAGGCAACGGCGTGCAGAAATTCTTTGCTGATTTCACCATTGCCCCGATCATTGAGATATCGTCCGGACGCCCGTTCAATATCATTACAAATGTTGACTCGAACAACGATCAATCGACACAGACAGACCGTCCTGACGTGAAACCTGACGGCACGCTCTGTGTGCCGAGCATACCGGCAAGCGGCCCGGGTTCTGTTCCGATCGGTGCTCCTTGTTCTCTGTTTGACATCGATCAGCAGGGCAGGCTCGTGTTCGGCTCAGGCTCGCTCGGCCGAAATATGGGCCTCACGCATCCGTACGCGTCGGTCGATCTTCGCATTTCGCGGGCGATCAAATGGGGCGAACGCTACCGTATCGACTTGATCGCTGAGGGCTTTAACCTCTTCAATCGCGTCAATGAGGCGTCGGCTTCGCCGTTCTTTACGGATGTGAACTCGGTCAACCAGCGTTCCGGCGGCCGCTACCGCAGCCGCTCGACCGCTGCATACGACTCACGGCAGTTCCAGTTCGGAGCGAAGTTCAGCTTCTGACTTGCGGCAGCCGCAACCACATGCAAGGGCCGGACGAATTACGTCACGGCCCTTCTTTACGTTATGACACTCGATGCAGCAGCCATCAGGGCATGGGCCGCCGAACTCGGCTTCGCGGATGCCGGCTTCGCACCGGCCGAACGGCTTGACGGCGAAGGCCGGCATTTTAAGGAGTGGCTGGCAAAGGGCTTTCAGGCGGACATGGCGTGGATGGAGCGTGATGTCGAGAAACGCATCGACGCGGGCCAATTCCTCGAACGAGCCCGAACTGTCATTTCGCTGATCTGCAACTACTACACCGCGTATCGGCATACGGGCGAGGCCGGCAAGATATCGCGCTATGCGTGGGGCGACGACTATCACGACATCGTAAAAGAGAATCTGCGGCTCCTTGCCGCACGCATCGCCGAGGCCGTGCCGGACGTCAATACACGTATCTGTTCGGATACTTCGGCATTTATGGACAAAGCGTGGGCCGTGCGTGCGGGGCTCGGCTGGCAAGGGAAGCACTCGAATTTGATAACGCGGGCCATCGGCTCGTGGGTTTTCATAGGCGCGATCGTTACCGACCTTGAAATAAAGAGCGACAGGCCGATCGTCGAGGATCATTGCGGCACCTGCCGCGCGTGTCTCGATGCGTGCCCGACCGGCGCGATCGTTGAGCCGTATGTTGTAGATGCCGCCAAATGCCTGTCATACGCGACCATCGAGTTGCGTGATGAGACGCTGCCAAGCGGCATTGCCGATCACATGGAAGGCTGGCTTTACGGCTGCGATATCTGCCAGGACGTTTGCCCTTGGAACCGCTTTGAGCGGCCGGCCGCCGAGGTGCGTTTCGAACCGCGGAACGGCGAAACCGCGATCGCACCCGAACGGATACTTGAAATGGATCACGAAGCGTACGTCGTGCGCTTTCGCCGCTCGGCGATAAAACGTGCAAAGCTGCCGGGACTGAAACGCAATGCCGAGGCACTTCAACGCCGCCGTACTGATTGACGTGTCTTTTATTCGCCAAATCGGTGCGATATCATTTAGACATGGCGTTGCGTGATTCATACGGCAGGACGATACGCAGTTTACGGCTGTCACTCACCGACCGCTGCAACTTCCGTTGTTTCTATTGCCTGCCGAACGGCGAACCCTCACTGGCACACAAGGACAAGATTCTAAGCATCGAGGAGTTGGCACAGGCGGCCGAGATATTCGTCTCGCTCGGTATTGAGAAGATACGTCTCACCGGCGGCGAACCGCTTCTGCGTCGCGGCATTACGTCGCTCGTGGCAAGCCTCGCGGCGCTAAAGCCTGACCTGAAGGACATCGCACTTACGACGAACGGATACGAACTGCCGCGTCATGTCGATGCCCTAAAGGCTGCGGGGCTTGACCGCATTACGATAAGCCTCGACAGCCTCGACCCGAAGCGCTTCGCCGAGATCACGGGCGTTGACGCACTCGATAAGGTGCTTAATTCGATAGATGTCGCACGAGATGCCGGCTTTGAGACGATAAAGCTGAATGCCGTAGTTGTTCGAGGGCGTAATGAGGACGAAGTTGTTGATATGGCGCGTTTTGCACGCGAAAAGGGCATCAGCTTCCGCTTTATCGAATATATGCCGCTCGATTCAGGCCGGGAATGGGACCGCACGATGGTCGTGTCGGGCCGCGAGATACACGATGCGATCGATGCCGTATTCCCGCTCGAACTGACAAAGGCCCGAGGCCGAAGCACGGCGTGGAATTACCGCTTTGCGGATGGTGCCGCAGGCGAGATCGGCATCATTGCACCCGTTACCGATTCGTTTTGCGGGGCGTGTTCACGGATACGGCTGACTGCGGACGGCCAGATCAGAACCTGCCTCTTTTCGACCGTCGAACACGATCTGCGCGGCGCTATCCGCAGCGGTGCGGATCGTGAAGAAATCGCAAAATTCATACGCGGCGTCGTTCACCAAAAAGAAGAACGCCACCTGATCGACGAAGAAGAGTTCGTGCAGCCCGCACGCTCAATGAGCTTTATCGGCGGCTGACACGGAACGCTGTTCGACGATCTCCGTCACGCTGCCATAGCCGATCGTCCGCCGGTTTTGACAAACGCTGCGCTCGGGACTGAGTCCGTCAAGTATTTAGGCAAAAAGTCTCTTATTTCTCCTGTTCTTTTGTGTTTGTTCAGCAGCCGCGGCGGAGCAGAGAATGTGAGAGCTTTAACCGCAAACTTCGCGATGAACCCCTGAGCCAAAGGTACTTCTCGTCAATGTGGGAAGCCCGGGTCGTGATCGAATGCCGGCGGGCGTTCAACAACAACGAGCACTCACATTCGTTACTAGCGGCAGTCTATCCTTTTTTTGGCGGCGAGGCTGCGGTTACAGCTTGTTCGCGCCGTCTTTGGCTACGAGTCTTGATGCGAGCAGGAGGCTGTCGAATGTGCCGGCATCGGTCCACCAGCCGTCGAGCTCGTCCCATGTCATTTCGCCGCGTTCGATGTAGTGATTATTTACGTCAGTTATCTCTAGTTCGCCGCGCCCCGAAGGTTTCAGCGTTTTGATGATATCGAACACCGAAGCATCGTAAAAATAGACGCCTATCACTGCGAAGTCCGATCTCGGCTCGCTCGGTTTTTCGTCGATCCGAACGACACGCGACCCATCCAGTTCCGGCACGCCGAACCGCTGCGGGTCGGGCACTTTCTTTAGCAAGATCTTTGCTCCGCCGCCCTGCTCGCGATAGGCATCGGCAGCGGCGCGAATATTCTTCTCGATAATATTGTCGCCCAGCACGACGCATACAGGCCCGTTGTCGGCGAAGTGCTCGACGAGCGACAACGCATCGGCAATGCCGCCTTCGCCGTCCTGATAGGTGTAATTAAGATCCTTAAGGCCAAAGTCCTTGCCGTTGCGCAGCAGCCGCAAAAAGTCGCCCGCCGAGTTGCCGCCCGTAACGATCATTATGTCCTCGATGCCGGCGTTAATGAGCGTCTTGATCGGATAGTAGATCATCGGCTCGTTAAAGACCGGCAGCAGGTGCTTGTTCGTGATGCGTGTCAGCGGGCTCAAACGCGTGCCAAGCCCGCCCGCAAGTACTACTCCTTTCATAAATTAATCCTTGTCTATAAATCTCCGGAACCACATTTCGAGCATAAGCAGCGTCCAGATCTGATGTGATGCATCCTCTTCGAAAGAGACGTGCCGATCGAGCATCCGCTTGACCTCGGCGCGCTCAAAGATGCCGCGTCCGGCGGCCTTGTCGCTCAGCAGAGTCGAATATGCCATATCCTTGAGGTCCTTGCGAAACCAACGGCCGATCGGGACGCCAAAGCCCATCTTCCGCCGGTAAACGACCTCCCTCGGGACAAAACGTGCCGCGATCTTTTTCAATAGATATTTGGTGCGGAATTTGTTGACCTTCAAATGCTCGGGCAGGCTTGCCGCAAACTCGATAAGCTTGTGATCGAGCAGCGGCGAACGCCCCTCGAGCGAATTCGCCATCGAAACAATATCGACCTTGACCAGAAGATCGTTCGGCAGATACGTCATCTGGTCGGTCAAAAGCGTCGAATCAAGAAGTCCTGCACCGCCTGCCTTTTCGTACCATTGATCTAGGAAATGCCGCGGCCTGTTAGCCGCGACCTGCTGCTTGAAATCCGCAGTGTAAAGCCGATCCTTGACCCGCTGTTTGAATACCGACATCCAATGAAAATAACGTTCGGCACGGCCAAGATTTGCCGAGACCAAGAATCGCTGCGCATCGCGGATGAGCGTTTTCTTTTCTTCGGACGACGGAAGTGCGTTCACCAGCGACTCGAACAACAGTTTCCTGAGCGGCACGCGCCGATAAAGCTCGGCGAGCTGCATGGCCATATACCGATCGTAGCCCGCAAAGCTTTCATCGCCGCCGTCGCCGTTCAGCGCGACCGTTACATGCCGGCGCGTCTCACGCGAAACGTAATAGCTCGGCAGCGCGGATGAGTCGGCGTACGGCTCGCCGTAATGATCGACCAAGAGCGGTATTACCGCCGCCGCGTCGGGCCGCACGATGAACTCATTGTACTCGGCACCGACATGCTCGGCGACACGCTTTGCGAACTTTAGCTCGCTGAAATCCTCGTCCTCAAAGCCGATCGAGAACGTCTTGACCGGCACCGAACTCTCCTCGGCCATGATCGCCACGACGGTCGAGGAATCGACGCCACCGGAAAGGAACGCGCCAAGCGGCACGTCCGAGATCATACGCAGCTTTACGGCCTCGCGAATGATCCGTATCGTCTCATCCATCGCGTCGCGTTCGCTGATCTTTATCTTTTTTGTAAAGTCGGGCAGCCAATAGCGGTGCGTCTCGATGCGGCCGTCCTTCCAACGCATCCAATGCCCCGGCTCGAGCTTGCGTATCGACTTGAACGCCGTCTGCGGCGCCGGTATGCACATGAACGACATATAGCTGTCGATCGCGTCGTTATCGACCTCACGCGAAACCGAAGGATGCTTTAGCAACGCCCGGAACTCTGAGCCGAAGATCAGGCTGCCGTCGGGCTGATGCGAGTAAAGCAGCGGCTTCTTGCCGACGCGGTCGCGTGCGAGAAAGAGCGAGCGGTCATTTTCATCCCATATCGCGATGGCGAACATACCGCGCAGCTGCTGAAGGCTGTCGGGGCCAAGCTCGTCGTAGAGCTTTACGATCACCTCGGTGTCGGAATGCGTTTCAAAACGGTGGCCGCGTTCCTCCATCTCTTTGCGAAGCTCGCGGTAATTGTATATCTCGCCGTTAAAGACTATCCATTTTGTCTTGTCCTTGTTCGATATCGGCTGTTTGCCGCCCGCTAGGTCTATGATCGACAATCGCCGCATCGCGAGAGCAACACTGCCATTCACGTAAAAGCCGTCGTCGTCAGGCCCGCGATGGATGATGCACTCATTCATCGCCTCGACAACTTCACGCCGCGCCGCCGCTTCCCTATTTACAAACCCGACTATCCCGCACATCTATCTTTCAATTTCTCCATGGCGCGACAGTATTTGCTGTGAGCGATATCGCCGTTCGACAAGCTTTCGATCATCGTGTTTTTCCATTTGAAGCACGACAGCGACCGCTACGAAATACATCAAGAATACCTGTATCTGCGTCCGCTGGCGGTAAGCAGTGCCTACATTTCCTTGATACAGAGCATAAAGCACCGTAAGTATCAGTGAAAAGACGAATATAGGGATCGCCGCGCGAAAACGGTGCCGGATAGTATAGAGGAGGCCTATTACCACAAGCGGCAGCATTGCCCACCAGACGACCATTTCGGGAAGGGTTGCAGCCTGTCGAAAATTGGTTACCTCCCATGGAAATGGTGCTAAGAAAAGATACGCAAGCCCTACCGGTAATATTGAGATCACGCCACTAAGCGATGCGGAATTCACACCTCTAGTCTCATAACCGGAACCGGCAACACTTGCGGCGTACTTACGGCTCACTTCGATCCTTTCCAGCGACCCGAAACGCAATAGGTCAGCCGATGCGATCCGGATCAACCCGAGAGCCGCCAGAGCACCAACGAGAACGCTAACGATCACGAGTCTTCGAGTTAATGCACCGCGCTTTGAGACGGTTCCGACAAAGAAGCCAACCCCGACCGCGGCTGTGACAAGATAGAATATGTAGAACCGGAGCGATAGGATCGCTACCAAGGACAAGATAAGCACTGCGACACCCCAAAAGGACAGCTTCTTTTGAAGCGTCAAAACCAGCGTCATCGCCAGCACGAGAAAGAACAGTATCGGGGCATCCTTCAGGAACTGTGCCGACCAAATAATAAAAGATGGGAAAAAGGCTATCAGAGCTGCCGCTATCCTTGACGCACGCTTATTTCCATAGATCTGCCATGTGCAATAGTACGACAGCGGCACGGTTGCCGCCCCCAGAACAGAGGACACAGCCTGCCCGATAAAAAGGTTGCTTCCTGTCAGCCAATATAGTATCGCTGAGAAATAGTTCATACCCCAGCCCGCGCCATTCAGCCTCATCGCATCGATCACCGTCGGATCGGTGCTGTTTCCCGTGCCGTTCCAAACTTTGGCGATGAGCATACCGATATTCTCGTAGCCGCGTGCGTCCGGCCCGAAAAAATCGAACAACTCAAAGTTATAAATGACCGCGGCAAGTGCAAGCCGCGCCAGCAGTGCTAACAGGAAAAGGTTGATGAGGAACCTGGTGTCGAGATCGACGCGGTTTATAACGGCAATTACGCATACCGCACCCGCCGCAGCAACGATCGCCGCAAGAGCGCCGTCCGGCATCGCCAAAAAACAATAGGCGACACCCATGGCAAAACATGCAACGGCGATAAGTCTATTCATTAATGTCTGCCGGCCGAGAACGGTTCACTTTACCAGCCCGAGCGATGCGAGTTCGGCGGTTGCGGCATCCACGCGGTCGTCAGGCCTTTGTCCGGCGACCCACTCGAGCAGTTCCGCAAGTCCGGCTTCGAGAGTAACATTCGGCTCGTAGCCGAGCAGCGTGCGTGCCTTTGCGATATCGGCGACGCAATGGCGTATGTCGCCCTCGCGGTATTTGCCGACGATCTCCGGCCCGATATCCTTGCCGAGGCCCTTTGCCAGAAGCCTTGCGATATCGGCTACCGAAGTCGCGCGGCCGGTGCCTACATTTATCGCTTCGTAATCGCCGCGATCGGTTTCGAGTGCGAGCAGATTTGCCCGAACGATGTCGCTGACATGCACGAAGTCGCGTGTCTGCCCGCCGTCCTCAAATATTACCGGACGCTGGCCGTTCATCAGCCTCGAAGAAAAGATAGCACAAACTCCGGTGTATGGGTTCGACAATGCCTGCCGCGTGCCGTAAACGTTAAAGTAGCGGAACGCGACCGTCGGTATCTTGTAAGCACGCCCTACCGCCAGGCAATACTGCTCCTGATCCTGCTTTGACACCGCATAAACCGATGTCGGGAAAAGCGGTTTCGACTCGGCCGTCCCGACGGGTCCAAGCACATCGCCGCCGTCGCGCAGCTCCCAGTCATGCGATGCAAGCTGTGCATCGCCGCGAAGCTGCGGATACGCCGCCTCGCCCGTACGCGAATTGCGGTACGCACCCTCGCCGTAGATCGACATCGAAGATGCGACAATGATCTTCCTGAACTGCCCCTTCCGCTTTACTATCTCTTCGAGGAGGACCGCCGTGCCGAGGTCGTTCGCCTTTACATAACGAACGATCTCATACATCGATTGGCCGACGCCGACCTCCGCCGCCTGATGATACACGACATCAATGCCGTCCAACGCTCGCCTAACCGCCTCAGCATCGCACACGTCGCCGCGTATGAACTCAGCGTCCTTGTTCAGATGCTCCGGCACGGCGTCGCCATGCACCTGCGGTACGAGCGAATCGAATATCCGCACGCGATGCCCGCGCTCGACCAACGCATCAACAAGATGCGACCCGATAAAACCGGCCCCGCCGGTAACCAAAATATGATCTCTAGTCATGTTTGCACAGTTGAATCATACAAAAAAACAATGTCTGTAATGCATTATTCCGCATCTACCCGCGATCCTAATAACGCTTATCACGAATGCCTCCCCCAAAATGACCCGCTCTAACACCTAACCAACAAAGTCCGCGGGCTACAGCGGATCGCATATCACAGCAAACCGCAAACGCGTCGGTATTAGCGTAACATAACGAAATAGCTTGAATACCGGCTCATTGTGTGGCCGGATCATCTTAAAGCCTTCACTTTCATCGCGGTCGATAATTCTTCAAATCAATTTAGGAGCAATGGTGGCCAATGCTAGAAAACACCGAGTGCGTTACGAACCCCATCGTCGCGCCGCCATCCTCAATAGTCGCGCGACACCGCATTTAATGGCACTAAGCTGAGATAGAATACCAATTACCGCTGTGGCAGCAAAGATGCCTGCGGCGAAAATATAACTGCCCGTCAGTATGAGAGCGGCGGCGCGCGTCCGCCTTGTGCGGCACAGCGCCTGCAGCGTCGATCTCGGCGGGTGAGTTGTTCGAAATTTCAGCGATAGTCGTTATTTCCGGCAGACATGACAACGTAATGTCCTATGGCCATCCGGGAGTGCCAAAAGGTCCATTTTGGAGTATGTTTTTCGCCTCAAATCATACGAAGAGGCCGGATGTACCTCGGCAGGCTTCCGGGTCTTTGCGGTGTCTCTTGCGGTCGGTGTATAGGGCATCCCTGAGAACGGATATTATATCAGACAACTATTTCTTTCGTCTCTGCTGAGGTTGTCAACCCGGGCATTGGGCAGTCGGAACTCATTGACGGTACGCGGCGGTTTAAGCAGCTCCGTGCGAAGGTGTTCGTCTAAACGCCGCTCGACAGTAAAAAGACGATGAAGTCTGCGGACGGCGCGCCTGAGATGCCAAATGCACGCGTCATCGTCACGATCTGGCCGCGATGATATGCGGCGTGAGCGACGAACTGCTGCACATATTCGGCCTTTTCGAACCCGCATTTGATCCATTGATTGTCGATCTTGACCGTCTTCGTGAGATCTTCTTCGGTCGCCGAATGACAGTATTCGACGAGCAGCCGCGAATTCTCAACAAGCTCGTCGAAGATCTGCTCTGCCGTAAGATCGCCGCCCATTCGCTCAAAGCCGCCCGATCCCGTCAACACGCTTGACCAGAACGACTGCGCCTCCAAAATGTGCTTTACCGTCGCAATGATCGTCGGAAAGCTCGACTCGGCCTCACGCGTCAACACCTCGCCGGGCAACGCCGAAAGCCATTCGACATATCGCCGATTTGCCCACTCGTTGAACTCGATCTGCCTCTCTATTAGCTGTTTTAGGGTCATGATCTTCGTTGCTGTATTTCTTCCTTTGCGTCCTTCGCGTCCGACACTCCGCATCCTTCGCGGTAATTCCTTTTTAACCGCTCTAATGACAAACCGCAAAGCGCGCGGGGATAAAGACACAAAGCCCGCTCATTCTGTGGTCTATTTGGTGAATTTCTTTCACCCTGTATGTTTGCAGTCTGCCGACTCGCTTCGAGAAAAATCACTTGACAGTTCTTTTATCTCTATCGTAATATCGCGATATACCGATATGGGTGCAGCAAAAACCGAACATTTTTCAAAGCGGCAGAATGACATTGCGACACTCGCAAAGGCGCTCGGCCATCCGGCTCGAGTCGCTATCGTCGAGTATCTGCTCGACGTCGATCAGTGCATCTGCGGCGATATCGTCGATCATCTGCCGCTTGCGCAGGCGACCGTCTCACAGCATTTGAAGGCTCTGAAAGAAGCCGGCGTGATACGCGGTTCGATCGAGGGAAACGCTATCTGCTACTGCCTTGACGAGCGGACGATCGCGAAGCTGCGAGACTTTTTGGACGGGATCGGCAAGGCACTCGGGCGGAAATGTTGTTAGCGACAAGGGGAATTCAGCTATGAAAAATTCACAGGAAATAAAGGACGCCGTAAAGGAGAAATACGGCGAGATCGCATTGCAGTCGAAGGCCGCAAATCAAGCATCGTGCTGCGGTGCCGGCGGATGTTCGACCGAGGTTTACAACATAATGACGGACGATTACAGCGCACTTGCAGGCTACGCTCCCGATGCCGATCTCGGCCTCGGATGCGGGCTTCCGACGCAATTTGCCGAGATCAAGAAGGGTGACACGGTGATCGACCTGGGGAGCGGTGCGGGCAATGATTGCTTCATTGCTCGGCACGAAGCGGGCGAGGATGGCCGTGTCATCGGCATCGATATGACGCCCGCGATGATCGACAAAGCTCGTGCGAACGCTGAAAAGCTAGGCTATTCGAATGTCGAATTCCGTCTTGGCGACCTCGAGAAGATGCCTGTCTCGGACGACATGGCCGACGTCATCGTCAGCAACTGCGTTCTGAATCTCGTGCCGGACAAGCACACGGTCTTCAAGGAGATCTTTCGCGTGCTGAAACCGGGCGGGCACTTCAGCATCTCGGACATCGTTCTAGTCGGCGACCTTCCGGAAAGCCTGCGTGAAAGTGCCGAGATGTACGCGGGATGCGTCGCCGGTGCTATGCAGAAAGATGAGTATCTTGAGGCGATCTCGGCCGCAGGCTTCTCGGGAGTGACGATCCAGAAAGAACGCGCGATCGAGATACCCGACGACATTCTCGAAAAGTACCTTTCCGCCGAAGCCCTCGCCGATCTGAAAAAGGGAACTGTCGGCATCTTCAGCATCACGGTCTATGGCGAAAAGGCCCGCACCTGTTGCGTCGCCGAAGCCTGCTGTTAGGTGATTTGAGCGGTCGGTGACGTTACGCTAAGCGAAACCGGCCGCCCTATTAAAGACCGCTGTCCGAAGGGCTACTTCGTTGCGGGCGAGAAATGATCCCATGCGGCTTTGGCGATGTCGGCAATTATCTTTTCGTTCGCATCATCGTTTTCGCGCGAATCGGTAACGAAAACGCTGATAAAAAAGTGTTCACCGTTTGGCAAAAAGACGACACCGATGTCGTTGACTGCGGCGGTGATGCCGGTGGTTTTGTTCGTTCCCGACCAGCCTGTTTTATGCGCGACGACAGTTCCGGCCGGCAACTGTCCTTTCAATCTGTTTTTGCCCGTCGAGGTCTCGCGCATTACGCGCCAAATAAAGTCGTAACTCTTTTGCGAAAGCAGAGCCGTCCGGTTGAAATAGAATGCCTCCAGAACTTTTGTGGCGGCTTTCGGGGTCGTCCAATTCTCGAACTGCCGGTCCCAATCGTTCTGCATCACTTCTTCGTTGATCTTTATCGAAACGTTCTTGAAGCCATTTTTCATAAAGAATTTTTCAACCGCCTGCGGCCCGCCGAGAAGCCTCAGCAGAACGTCGCAACCGACGTTATCGCTCTGCGAGACGGTGTATTCCAATATCTCGCCGATCGTCAGCGTTACGCCTTCGGGATACTTTTCTCTGATCGGTGAGTAAAGCCCGGGCAGAAGGTTCTCTTTCTTGATCTCGATCTTCTGATCGAGCGAGAACTTTCCCTTATCGATCTCGGACAGCATAAACACGCCGATGTGAAACTTAAAAACGCTCTGCATCGGGAAACGCTTCCCGCCGTTCAGCGAAACCCTTTCCTCCCCGCCCGGACCTACGATCGAAACCCCGACCGTCGCCTTCTTCCCCGCAACGATCTGCTTGATCTGCTGTTTCAGGTCAGCCTTGGTCTGAGCGAAAATTTGCTCAGCGGCCAATAGAATGAGTATGGCAAAAACGTATAAAGCTCTTTTCATACTATTTACCGCCGAGGTTGCAGACGTTGATCACAGCGAGGCCGAGTTCTCGGACCTTTTTTTCGTCGGCAATCGAGAGGTCTTTTTTACCTTGCTCGCAGTAGATGGCCATGCGGCCCATGTAGGCGGTTGCGAGCGTCGGGTCTAGGGCGATGGCTTTGGTGTAATCGGCGAGGGCGAGGTCCTTTTTTCCGAGGTCATCGTTTACGCTTGCTCTGCCGTTGAAGGCATCGGCATTTTTCGGGTTGTGTTTGATCGCTTGTTCAAAATCCGAAAGTGCGAGTTTCAATCGTTGGATCGTTTCGGCATCCGGTGTCGATTTGTTGCGCATATCGGTCGAATTTATCAGGCCGCGTTCAACCAGCGCCGCGTCAAAATTCGGTTTGTATCTAATAGCCGCACTCAGGTCTTCGAGCATTTTCGTGTGCTGAAGGCGAATTTTGTCGATCGCGTTGCCATCGGTGCTGACGCTGTAAGGAAATCTCTTATAGGTAACTGCCCGGTTAAAATACGCCGTCGCGTAGTCGGGCTTTTCCTTGATCGCATTTGTAAAATCCGCAACCGCCATATAGCCGTCCTGCAGACGAAAATAGAGCATTCCGCGTGTGTTGAAATATTTCTCGTTGTATTTTGCGAGTCTGATCGCCTCGTCAAGATCGAGCAAAGCGTCTCTCAGCTTGCCGTTATCACGATGGACCGTTCCGCGAATGTAAAATGCATCGGGATAATCAGGAGCGATCTTGACGGCTTGGTTCAGGTCGTCGATCGCGTTCGTATCATCCAAGTAGTATTTGGCTAAACCGCGATGTGCTAGGGCAACACCGTTCGCTTTGATAGCTATCGACTTGTCGAAATCGGTGATCGATTCCTTGTAAAAAGAGAACTCAAGCAACAGTTTACCGCGAGAGTTGTAATACGGAAACTCACTCGGTGAGATCTCGATCGCTTTGCTGAGGTCCGCTAAAGCCCTTTGAGCAATGTCGCCGGCGGTCTTTCGATCGTTGTCATCGTCTTTGGTCTTGACGGCGAGCTCGGTGAGTGCCATCCCGCGATAATGCAACATCTTGGTGTTGTTTGGCTGAGCCGCCAAAACTTTGTCCAGATCATTGACCGCAAGCTGATGTTTGCGAGTCAGGAAGTAGATCGTTCCACGCTCACTCAAAGCGTCGATGTAATTTGGGTGAATTTCGATCGCTTTCGTCAACGCCTCGATCGCATCGCTGATATCAAACGATTTCCAAAACGCCTTGCCCTGGTTGCAAAACTCAACGGCTTTCGCCGGTGGCGCCGCCGCCGGTTGGGGCTGGGGTTGCATCACCCTTGGCGTAGGTTTAGGCGTCGGCTTAGGCGAGAGCCGACCATTCTGCGCGTTGACCGCGGATACGGTTACGAAACAAGCGAAGATCGCCGCGGCCATCAATGTGTATCGTATATTCATGTCTGTTGAGTTCTTGAGAAGACGCACGGCCAACAATGGCCCTCGTATAAAATTATCAATTATGATCGCGGCCCGCCGCTCCATCAGGCAAATTTCCTTGATAGATCTCGGAGCCGGATTCGACGAATTCGCGTGCCTTTTCGGACATGCCGGCGGCGAGGGCTTTTTTTAGTTTGTTCTGTCGAGTTAGTTTGTTCTATCGATGACCCATTGCTGGCCTTTGTCGTCCGGCGCGGCCTTCCGCATTTCGACGTAGTATTTAAAGAAGGTGACCGCCTCGAGCGATTTAGTGTCGCCGAGAAACTCGGTCGTCAGCCTGAAATAACCTTGGGCTACCGGGGTCATTTTCCATTTCTGTCCCGAATAGTTGCCGGACGGAGCCATCTTTACAAAGTCTTTCTTATCGGGATCGACGTCCAGAGATCGATTTTTCTTTTCAAGATCGTGCAGTTTAGTCGTGAGGGTGTAGAAATCCTTACCGGCGGGCTTCATTAGCCAGATCTGGTTGCCGTATTTCCCGGCCTTGCCCATTTGCAACTTGTCGATGAATTCGCCGGTGTAGACCGCATCAAGCGCAAAACCGTCGCCGTAACGTTTGTTTACGATGTAGTAACCACCGCCTTTTGCCTTGAGCCGTTTCCAGAGTTGCCCTTCCTTGTTTCCCGTGTCGCGCATTCTTAGAAAACGAAGTGTCGATCTAGTGTGCATAAGCGCTTTTGAATCGCCGAGCCAATTGTTTGTGATCTGATAATTGTTACCCTCGATATTCGTGATCGCCCAAAGCTGTCCATCATCGTCCGCCGATTCGTTAACGCCTACGTTGTAATCAACCTTGTCGTCGATGACCTCTAGCGATTCCCCGTCGCCTGTTTCACGGTTTACGAATCGATAGGAATCTTCAACGCCCGAATCCGGTGTTATCTGCCATAGCTGGGCACGGTTCTCGTCCGCATTATTCACAAATAAGGTGCCTTTTACAGGATCGAGCTGGATGACCTTCTTTTCCTCACCTTTGTGACGGTCACCGAGCATATACGACCGGTTCGCCTGATTGATGACCAGAAAATTCATCGCTATCAGTGCTCCGGCGAACAGGAGCAAGGGAAGCAGGATAATGACCATCAACCATCGCAGGACCCTCGATTTCTTTTTCGGCACCTCTGCCGCCGGCACATTCGCCTGCACCGGTTGATTCGCATACTGGGGAGGCGGCTGTTGGTAATACTGCTGCTGCTGAGGCGGCATTTGCTGCTGCTGATACTGCGGTGGCGGTGGCTGCTGCGGCTGACTCGGGTAGTGCATGGTCGGGATCTCCGACGGCGGCGCTCCGACAGCGGACGGCAATTTGTTTCCGCATTCAGAACAGAAGCTGTTCGACTCGATGTTTGGTGCGTTGCAGTTTGGACAGATCATAGTTCTTTATTCTCAGCTCGTCGTTCGGCTGTCCGAACGGCAAACTCAGATCTACATTTGATCCCTCATGGTCTTCGGCTTTACGACCTTACGCGTCCGGTTCCTTTCCCATGGCTCGGTGTTGTAAAAATTGTAAGTGTCCGGATTGAACAAGTCTGATGCCGCTTGGCAGCCCGTTGACGGGATCAAAGTTCCGAGTACCAGAAGGGCCATTACTGTATTTCTTATCTTTTGTTTAGTCATCTTGACCTCGATTCTCTGACCTAGTTGTACGTCACCGTATTGCCTCTCGAATCCGTCAGATCCAGCGTGGTGTCGTTGTTACGCAGCTTGTAAGTAAAAACATCGACGCTGCCTGAGATGGTGAGTTTTATCTTTCCGGGCGTCAATGCGAAAGTGCCGCTCGCATTTCCGGAACTGCCGGTTAAGTTGATAGCTCCATTCCAGCCAGAACTCGATTTTCTTACCGATAAGAACTCAATTCGGTCGCTTGGATCGTTGATGTTCGTCCAGATATGAGACGCGAGTATGTTGCCGTCATTTTGCGCGGTCGTGTTGGTTTTACCTCTTGTGAGGATCGCCTTTGTCGATCCGTCGTTGATCTCGATCTTGCTGCCGCCACTCGAAACCTTGTAGCTAACTATCGCGTTTACGCCCGGCACATTTAGTTGGATCGTCTTATTCGGAAATACGACATAGTCGCCGATAACACTACCGCCGCCGTCTGTGATCTTCCCTTCGAGTTTGTCGTCTTTTTTGCTGGCGTAACTGAATGTCCAGTTAGCGAAAATCCCGTTGACGTCCACGTCCCAGGTGCCTTCAAACGGGTTCGACGTTTTTGCGTTTGCGGTGGCCGTGTTGGCCGCCGGGGCGCCGGTATTGGCGGCCGTGTCGTTTTGCAGTACGACCACATCCTTCGAGCTTTCCTCGGTCATCGTGTCCGACGCTGGATCAGACCGCGACGTACGTTGTCTCTTCTCGCCGGCGCAACCGGTGAAGGGCAAAACGATGGCAAACGCCAATAGCAAAAACAGGAAATTTCGCGTAACTTTCTCGTTGTTAGTTTTCATTTTAATCTCTCCACGGTTCTCTGATCTTTCTATTGGTCATGTATTTCCGGCCGATACGGGGTCGCCTTTTGCCGGGGCACATCTTCTTTCGGAATGTTCGGCGTCTTCGCAGGCACTGGCGTCTGTTTTGGCCCCGATCCCGCGCGGACCATCTTTGATGTTAGTCCTTTATTGCCGAAGTACGTGACCGACTGCCCATCCGGCGACACCGTGATCTTCAAGGAGCTGATCTCTCCGCCACTTGTAAAAAACTGGATCGCCTCGTCGCGAGAAACGACGTATTTCGCCGGCTCTTCTTTCGTGTCGCTAACAAAGAAAGTATAAGTGCCCGCGAAGGTGTCGCCCTCGGCTTTAGGCATGCCGAATTCGATCGCGACGTAGTCGTCCGTTCCCGTTGTCGTTTCCCAACGTCCAACGATCGCTTTCGCCTTTCGTTCGATCTCGGCGATCAGCTCGTTCTCGTCCGCAGACTCAAGATCTGCCTCAGATACGATCGCCTGAGCCAGCTTTGCATCTTCCGCCGCCTCTTCCTCTGTCGCCTCGACCAGATCGGCCGCATTCGGATCGACCTCGCGCTCGCCCGGATCGGACTCCAGATTCGGCTTATCGCGTTTTACGACCTTAAGCTGCTTTTTCGGCGCGCCCTTTCCGGGATCAAAAAAGACCGATAATTCCCGACAGCCTGAAAAGCCCGCCAAAACGGCAAGAATGATCAGGGATTTGAGAAGATTGATCGTCGTTAGTCTTAACTTTGTCATAAAATACACCGATTCGGTCGAAACCCATCAGCACTTGCTTAGGCAGGTCGTTTGCTTTCCGCGACAGATCGTTTCGTTGTCGTAAAATTGCCGGTAACCGACCATACACCGGTAATGAACCTTACAGCATTTCGCATCGGAATTGGAGGATTTCTTTGCGACTTTTGGTTCGGTCTTTGCCGCCTTTCGTTAACTCCTCTCGCTTACCGCGCAGACCCGCCGCTGTGGCTAACGCTTCGATATTCTGAAAACTCTGGTGGTATTTGTTTAATTATAAACTCCCCGAATTTTAGCATTTAATGAATATTTGTCCACTCTGTAGGCAAGTTTTTAGGCGAGGAGGCCGGTTCTTTCTTGAATTTTTCGGCCAATCCATCCGTTTTTTGTTGTCTATTTCCGCTTCGGCCTTGATCTCCTACATCCATCGACTCGGCTCTCGCGGGCTCGAAAACACGCCGACCCTACCACCGTCCGGATGTCGATCGCGGACGTGAAGGCAAATTGCCGTGGTATATCTCGGACCCGGATTCGACGAATTCGCGTGCCTTGTCGGACATGCCGACGGCGAGGGCTTTTTCTTCCGAGACGCCTTCTTTGGCGGCGAAGTCGCGGACCTCTTGCGTGATCTTCATTGAGCAGAAATGCGGTCCGCACATTGAGCAGAAGTGTGCGAGTTTGGCTCCTTCGGCGGGGAGTGTTTCGTCGTGAAATTCCTTTGCTTTTTCGGGATCGAGGCCGAGGTTGAATTGATCTTCCCAGCGGAACTCGAAACGCGCCTTTGACAGAGCGTTGTCGCGATATTGCGCGCCGGGATGGCCTTTCGCGAGGTCGGCAGCGTGTGCAGCGAGTTTGTATGTGATGACGCCTTCTTTCACGTCCTGTTTGTTCGGCAGGCCAAGGTGTTCCTTCGGCGTAACGTAGCAGAGCATCGCGGTTCCGAACCAGCCGATCATCGCGGCGCCGATGCCCGAAGTGATGTGATCGTAGCCGGGAGCGATGTCGGTCGTCAGCGGCCCGAGCGTGTAGAACGGAGCTTCGCCGCAGACCTCGAGCTGCTTGTCCATATTCTCTTTGATCAGGTGCATCGGCACGTGGCCCGGTCCCTCGATCATCGTCTGACAATCCATTTCCCACGCGATCTTTGTGAGTTCGCCGAGCGTGTCGAGTTCGGCAAACTGAGCCTCGTCGTTGGCATCCGCGATCGATCCGGGTCGCAGTCCGTCGCCGAGCGAGAAGCTCACATCGTAGGTGCGCATTATCTCGCAGATCTCGCGAAAGCGCGTGTAAAGGAAGCTCTCCTCGTGATGGGCGAGGCACCATTTAGCCATGATCGAGCCGCCGCGTGAGACGATGCCGGTCGTACGGCGTGCGGTCATCGGCACATAAGCGAGGCGCACGCCGGCGTGGATCGTAAAATAATCGACGCCCTGCTCGGCCTGTTCGATGAGCGTGTCGCGGTAGATCTCCCATGTCAGATCTTCGGCCTTGCCGTTCACTTTTTCGAGTGCCTGATAGATCGGCACGGTGCCGATCGGCACGGGCGAATTGCGCAGGATCCACTCGCGCGTCGCGTGGATATTCTTTCCCGTCGAAAGATCCATCACCGTGTCGGCTCCCCAGAGCGTTGACCAACGCATCTTCTCGACCTCTTCCTCGATCGACGAAGCGATCGCCGAGTTGCCGATGTTGGCGTTGATCTTTACAAGGAAGTTGCGGCCGATGATCATCGGCTCGCTTTCGGGGTGATTGATGTTCGCGGGGATGATCGCGCGTCCGCGTGCGACCTCGTCGCGGACGAATTCGGGCGTGACGTATTGGGGGATCGACGCACCAAAAGATTCGCCGCGATGCTGATGATCGAGGGAACTCCGGTCGCTTCGCGACGCGGTGCGGACAAGAGTGTCCGCTCTCCGGCCGAGGTTCTCGCGGATCGCGACGTATTCCATCTCGGGCGTGATGATGCCGCGGCGGGCGTAATGCATTTGCGTCACGCAATGGCCCGTGCGGGCGCGCAGCGGTGCGCGTTTTAGGCCCGGAAATTCTTCCAGCGTCCCGCGATCCTTCACACGTGCGATCTCTTCGGCGCCTTTGGTCAGATAGCCGTTGTCCTGCGGCAGAATCTCGCGGCCAGCGTACTCTTCCGTATCGCCGCGTGCATCGATCCATTGCCGGCGAAGTGCGGGCAAGCCTTCGCGAACGTCGTGTTGTTGTTCGGTGTCGGTCCACGGCCCGCTTGTGTCATAGACCCGTACGGGCGGATTTTCTTCAATTCTGCCGTCCGCGCCTCGTGACGGCGTCAGCGATATCTCGCGAAACGGAACTCTCAATTCATAACTACTGACCCGGTCGCTATCGCTACCGGTTCTGACACGTCCTTCATATACCTTTTGTGAGGCCGGCAGCTTTACTTGATCGCTGGTTTGTTCCTCGGCCGCTGCGCTGTTGACGGCGACAATATTTTTGTTACTCATAATGCTTTCTCCCTTCGTCGGTATTATCCGCATCAGGTTCCAAGGATCACGCCGGATAAAGGCGAGTCTCAGCCGGTCTGCTCCGGCCCTCCCGAAAACTTTGTGCGCGTCAAGTTTACTAAATATCAGCCATTATTTTAAGCCTCGCCGCTTGCGTGCAGTGATACGATAGCAGTATGACAGGCCGAATGTTTCAATGCGCGTTCTTTTGCGCCGTGCTCCTCACCTTTGCGTGCAGCGGAGCGTCATCAGCTAACGGCGAGGACAAGACCTACGAGACGGCGGATAAGCAAGTGCGCTTTCGTGTCGAGACCTTTGCGGGCGGGCTTCAGGTTCCGTGGGGTTTCGCTTGGCTTCCGAACGGCGATCTTCTGTTCACGGAAAGGCCCGGGCGAGTTCGCATAATTGAGAACGGCAAACTGCGGGCGGAACCTGTCTTCACGCCCGCGGACGTCAAACCGGCGGGCGAGAGCGGGCTGACGGATATCGCGCTGCACCCGCAATTCTCGGCGAACAAGTTCGTATATCTGGCCTACGCGTACACCGATGGCGACAGCAAATATGTAAAGGTCGTCCGCTACAAGTACGACGGCAAGACATTCGTCGAGCCGAAGGTGATCATCGACAATATCCCTGCAGCCTCAAATCACGCGGGAACGCGTGCCCGCTTCGGCCCCGACGGGAAGCTGTACATCTCGACCGGCGACTCGACCGATTGGGATCTGGCACAGGCAAAGGATTCGCTCGCCGGCAAGATACTTCGGTTGAATGATGACGGCACGGTGCCGCGCGACAATCCTTTTGTCGGCGAAAGGAGCTACCGGCCCGAGATATGGACGCTCGGCCACCGCAATCCGCAGGGCCTCGCGTTCCAGCCGGGCAGCGGCCTGCTTTTTGAGACAGAACACGGGCCGAGCGGTTTTGAAGGCAAAGGCGGCGGCGGCGATGAGGTCAACATCATCGAACGCGGAAAGAATTACGGCTGGCCTGAGATACATCACCGCGAAACGCGCGAAGGAATGGAGTCGCCGCTGCTCGAATACACGCCCGCGTGTGCACCGGCAAGTGCGACGTTCTACAACGGCGGCAAATTCCCTGCATTCCGCGGCAATTTCTTTTTCGGCTGCTTGATAGGAACGCGGCTCATCCGTGTCGTGCTTGACGGCCGCAATGTCGTAAAGCAGGAAGACCTGTTGTCGGGCGATTTCGGCCGCATCCGCGAGGTAAGCGAAGGCCCCGACGGATACATCTATTTCTCCACATCGAACCGCGACGGCCGCGGCAGGCCGGCAGGGAATGACGATCGAATCATGCGGCTTGTTCCCGCACCGGCGGATGCCGACAAACCGCCCGAGGCGGCAAAGCCCAAGAGCTGAGGCCTATTATGACCTCTTGTCCATCAGTTCTATAAAACGCTCAAAAAGATATTCGCTGTCATGCGGGCCGGGAGCGGATTCAGGATGATATTGGACGCTGAAAAGCGGCAGCGTCCTGTGCCGCAGCCCTGCGACCGTATTGTCGTTCAGGTTGATATGCGTAACCTCGACATCGGCGGGCAGGCTCTCGGCCTCGACCGCAAAGCCGTGGTTGTGCGAGGCGATCTCGACCCTGCCGGTCGTAAGATCTTTTATCGGCTGGTTGCCGCCGCGGTGTCCGAATTTCAGCTTATATGTTCTGCCGCCGAACGCCGATCCCATCAACTGATGCCCGAGACAGATCCCGAACATCGGCTTTTGCGATGCGGCGAGCTTCTTTACCTCGGCGATGACAGCGGTCATTGATGCGGGGTCGCCGGGGCCGTTCGACAGGAAAATGCCGTCCGGCTCCAGTGCCAAGGCCGCTTCGGCGGTAGTGCCCGCGGGAACGACCGTTATGCGGCAGCCGAATTTCGCTAACTTTCGAAGGCTGTTCGTCTTAACGCCGAAATCGTACGCGACCACGTGAAAGCGTCCGCCATCGTCGCCGAATGAATACTCTTGCCGGACCGTAACGCTTGCCGAAAGATCGCGTTGATCCATCGTCGGGGCAAGCAGTACATTTTCAAGCAGATCCTCTGCATTCGCGACCGTTGAGATGCCCGCACGCATAGCTCCTTTGTCGCGAATGTGACGGACGAGTGCTCGAGTGTCGATGTGCTCGATGCCGACGATACCGTTCTCTTTAAGATATTCCTGAAGCGTACGCGTCGATCTGAAATTCGATGCAATGCGGCTTGCCTCACGCACGACGAAGCCCTCGACCCACGGCCTGCGCGATTCCGTATCGTCATCATTTATGCCGTAGTTGCCGATCAGCGGATACGTCATACAGACGATCTGCCCGGCGTAACTCGGGTCGGTAAGTATCTCCTGATAGCCCGACAGCGACGTGTTGAAAACGATCTCGCCGAGTGTCTCGCCATCCGCTCCGAAAGAGCTTCCGCGAAACACACGCCCGTCCTCCAGTACCAAAACGGCGTTGCTCATCGGTATTTGATTCTAGCTGAAAGCCGGCCGAGTCTGAAGTCACGCCGCCGGAAAAAGGTCAGCGGCTGCCAGCAGGGTCGTCATTAGGCTCGACGGTCGGCAGCGGTTTGGGGATGATCGTGTCATATTCGCCCTGCTCGATAAAGCCGATGCCGGACGGCTTCCAGTAGCGGAAGAAAGCCTTTCCGTAAATATATTTTTCAGGTACGAGGCCCCAGTATCGCGAGTCGAGCGAGTTGTCGCGGTTATCGCCCATTACAAAATAATGATGATCGGCGACCTTGACGGCAGGCCAGCTCGGCAGCGACCGATTATGTTCCGTGTCGAGATATGTCTCGTGAAGCTCGATGCCGTTGATCAGCACCTTGCCCGAGCGTACCTCAACGATCTCGCCGGGCAGGCCTATCACACGTTTTACAAAACTCTTGTCAGGATCATTGGGATACCAGAAAACCACGATGTCGCCGCGTTCGATGTGGCCCCAGCTGATGCTTTGTATCCTGTAATAAACCAGCTTATTCACCAGCAGACGTTCGCCGTCGTGAAGCTGCGGCAGCATCGACGTGCCTTCGACAACGACCGGCTGGACAAGAAAGACGCCGAAGAGGATAAAAACGACAATAATGAGCAGGACATCGCGTAAAAGCATAAGGCCCTCGCCAAGCAGGCCCTTACGCGATTGCTTCTTAAGGTCGGACACTTTTATGTCGCGGTCATCATCTGCCGCGATCGGGCCGAACTCAAATTTGTTTTTGCTCTTAAAATCGAACATACTCATACCGCACGCCAAAGGCACACAGCGCCAAGCTAATCATTGCGGTTTGACGCTCGGTTGTCAACGAATATTTACGTATGAATGAGTCAATAAGATCCCTGTTTCCCGCGGCAAATAAATTTGTTTACCTGAACAGCGCCGCCGTCTCACCGGTGCCTGTTACGGCGATCGATGCGGTCGTCTCGCAGCTCAATGACGTTGCAGCGAACGGTACGCTGAGCTTTTCCGCTTGGACGGCCACAAAGGACCGTGCACGGGCATTGCTGGCATCTATGATGGGCATACGTGCGGAGCAAGTTGCCTTTGTACGCAACACTTCGGACGGCTTCTCGACAATAGCGAATGGCTTGAATTGGTCGTCAGACGACAACATCGTCAGTTTTTCGGGCGAATTTCCCGCCAACTTCTACCCATGGCGGCGGCTTCGTGAAACGTACGGCGTCGAGCTGCGGCTTGTTGACGAGAGCGACGGCCGCGTGGATATCGACGGAATGATCGATGCCATTGATAAGAATACCCGCGTCGTTACGGTCTCTGCGGTGCAGTTCGCATCCGGCTTTCGTGCCGACCTCGAACGCATCGGCCGCGCCGCCCGTGCCGTTGATGCTCTTTTCTGTGTCGATACTATACAGGCATTGGGAGCGCGGGGCTTTGAGCTTGAGGCCGAACTTGTCGATGCAGCGTGCGGTGCGAGCCAAAAGTGGCTTTGCGCCCCCGAAGGCTGCGGCTACATCTATCTTTCCGATCGAGCACGCGAACGCGTTCAGCCGACGCTGACGGGCTGGATCAGCGTTGACGATCCTTGGAATTTCAATGACCGCGAACAGCCGCTAAGATCGACCGCGCTTGCGTGGGAGAGCGGTACAGGGCCTGCCGCATTGTTCTACGGGCTTGAGCAAAGCCTCAAGCTCCTTACCGAAACGGGCCTCGATGTGATCGAAAAGCACCTCGAAGCTCTGACAGATCACCTTTGCGGCCGGCTTGCAGCCACCGATTACGAGCTTGTCAGCTCGAGGCGCGACGGCGAACGCTCGGCTATCGTCTGCATCCGCAGCACCAAGGGCCTGCACCCGAACGAGATCGCCGCGAAACTCGAAAGCGAAGGCATCATCATCTCGCCGCGGAATGACCGCGTAAGGATATCGCCCCATTTCTATAACAATATCGAGGATATTGACCGGCTGGTCGAGGCACTGCCGTAGCGCGTCAGTCTTTCGTCAGTCTTTAAGGAGATGTTCGGGCAGGATCTCGGGCGTAAAGCCGTCAAGATTCAGCCGCGTCATCCCGCCGGCGTCGGTAAATGCCGTCATTCGGCTCCTTCTGCGGTCGCGAAAGCGGAAATATATCAGTCCTGTTACGATGCCCATGATGATCGACGCGGCAATACCCATCGTGATCCAAAGCAGCGTTGAGATAAAGATGTCGGTCGTCGTCAATACAAAAGCACGCTCGGCCGAGATCCGGAAAGGATTTTTGCCGAGCCATTGTATGTCCTTTTCGTACTTGACCTGATCGAGCAGAGCTTCGGCCGCCGCCCGGTCCGTAACGTCGAATACAAAGACATTGTAATTACCGATGCGCCGATAGGCCGTTGAGCTGTCCAGGTCGTCCTTGAAGATGCCGTCCGTCTCGGCAGACAGCTGCGGGCTGTTATATTCGACGATCAGGAGCTTGCCCGCGGGATACGGTGCGGTTACAGCCTCTGTGCCGCCCGCAAATTCGATGAGATCGAGCACCGGCCGCTCACCCAATGCCGTTTGAAGGCCCGCCTTGTCGGTCGCGAATGTCGTCTTATCACGGAGCGACTCCCAGTCGGGAAGATGCTTGATGAGAACCGGAATGCCGTCACTCTCCGACACCTCCTGCGAGTGATACTTAACCTGCGCGCTCACCGAACCGGCCGCGGCTGCAAGGCAAAGAACGGCTAAAGCGACCGACAGAAAAGAAAATTTGGCTGATCTCATCAAATACAATGCCCGCCGCGTGCCGCCGGAAAGAGGATTTTAGCATTTTTCTATACGAAAACGTGTATCCCAAAAGGTGCGCCACCGCCAAAACGCAATTCGTGCTGTTATCTTTCGATGCCGCTTTTCGCTGTGTGTATGCAAAAAAAGTGAACAAAATCGTTCCTTTTTCGTGAAATTTCATCGGTTTGGGAAATATTGCAGAGTTTGGCACGGCGCTTGAAGTATGCCCTAGTCGGAGGGGAAGAGTGATGAACACAGACACATTAAATTTTCCGGTCTTTCACAGCGACCACGGCATCGAATCGGATGTCGTTCAATTCAAGCAGGCGGCGGTACCGGAAACGATGTCCGACCTTGAACTTACGCAGGCAGCGGCCAAAGATGACATGGCCGCATTCGAAGAGATATACAAGCGGCACCACAGGCGAGTTTACTCGATCTGTTTGAGGATGCTGCAAAACTCGAGCGAGGCCGAAGACCTTACACAGGACGTCTTCATACAGCTTTATCGCAAGATCGGCAGCTTTCGCGGCGACTCGGCATTCACGACATGGCTGCACAGAATGACCGTTAACCAAGTGCTTATGCACTTTCGCAAACGGACGGTCAAGTATGAAAAAGTAACCGAAGAAGGCGAAACGCCCGATCAGGTAGTTATCGGCACCGTCGATCCGGAAAGGATGCAGATCGTTGACAAGATCGCCCTCGAACACGCAATTTCGCAGCTTCCGGACGGCTACAAGAATGTGTTCCTGCTCCACGATGTCGAGGGCTTTGAACACGAAGAGGTCGCAAAGATCCTCGGCTGCTCGGTCGGCACGTCAAAATCGCAGCTTCATAAGGCGAGGCTCAAACTGCAGCGGCTCTTGAAGAAAAAGGCCAATCCGCGTCTCGTCAACTCTTGGTCTTGATATCTGTAAGACAACTCGGAATTCTCGAACCGCTCCGTAAGGGGCGGTTTTTTTTGCGCACAACTCGAAAGCGCTTTTGTCTTTTCAAAATATGGCTATAATGTCGTTACATGCCAGATAGTAGTACAAGTATTCATATCTCAGGTCAGCTTCAAATTCTTGAAGGCGATTGCCGAGAACCAACGAACAATAGCGGCGTATCATTCAGCAAGGACTCAGCCAATGGTTAAGGTCTATTTAAAAAAGGTAACATTACCTCTCTGATCTTGTAAGTGTATGAACGAATTGCCACATAGAAATCATCTGATGAAGCCAATTATGGAGGCAATTGCGTCTCTCGGCGGCTCCGCGACCACTGACGAGATTGTTGAAAGGGTGATTTCACTCCTACAGATTCCAGATAGTTTAGTGGTCCAGCCTCACAAAACAAGAAGCGGCAATGACGGCCGAACACAACTTGAATACGAACTTGCTTGGGCAAGAACGGTTTTGAAGCAACTAGGAATTTTGGAAAATTCTCGAAGGGGCGTATGGGTACTGACAGGAAAGAGCTACGAAGACGACTTTAATATCAAAGCGATTGCTGAGGATGCTGAATTTGACGACTGGCGAACACGGATGAATGCATTTCTTGTGGAGACACTTTCACCTGCTGCTTTTGAGCGGCTTATACAGCGCATATTGCGTGAAACCGGCTTTAGTCAAGTAGAGGTTACGGGACGAAGTGGGGACGGTGGAATCGATGGAAAGGGTATTGCAAAAATAAATGGAATCTTAAGCTTTCGAGTGGTCTTTCAGTGTAAACGATACCGTGGTTCAGTTGGCGCTAGTGAAGTAAGAGATTTTAGAGGCGCGATGCAAGGGCGAGCAGATAAAGGGCTTTTTATAACGACGGGGTACTTCACGCGCGACGCGACTATTGAAGCGTCAAGAGATGGTGCAATAGCCATAGATTTAGTCGATGGGGACAAACTTGCTGAAAAACTGAGGGAGCTTTCCCTCGGTGTGCACATTGAAAAAATAGAGAGGGTAACAATCGACGAAGAATGGTTCAAGTCAATATAGCAAGCGATCCAACGACATATTGTGAAATGTGTGGCTCAATGATCGGTGATTGTTGGGAATCTCACCCTTCACGTACAATTATTTTAAGCAGGAAACCTCGGTTCGGAGACTCCGACGCCCTTTGGACACTCTGCGACGAGTGTGAGTCTGGGTTAAGAAGTCTAAACCTACTAAAGAACACTGCTCTGCCTAAGCCCGACCGAATTCACCTACTTTCTCAGATCAGACGGGCGACGATCTCAGACCAAAGAGCGGTACTTGAATGGCTCCGACAGAAATTCGAAGAATAGACCTTTTTGCCCGCAAACAGTAAATACATCAGAACGGCCGTGAGTCGATGCGGATGCCGCGGCGTGTGAGTTCGGCGACGAATTTATCGGGATCGACGGCTTTCTCCTGCGGCGTGGCTCCGCGTAAGAGCGTCTCGCCGCGAGCCATCATTTGAGCGATGATCGATGCCGGAAACGCGGTCGTGCGCATCATTGCCGAGAGGCCCGTCGCTTCGTCAAGCCTGTCAACGATGTCGTAACGAATGCGTTTTTCGGCACCGTCAGCCGTACCGACAAATTCCAGGCGCACCAGCACGAGGTCAGGCCCATCCGCGGGCAGATGCTGCTGAAGCAGCTCGCCGAAGACCTTTCGCGGCGTTACCTTTTGATGATCGGCAATGATCGGCTCACTCGAACAAAGCCCGAGGTCGATCATCGTCTTGAACCTCTCGCAGTGCCCGCGGTAGCGTATGGTCTTGTAGTCAAGCTCGCGTATCTTGCCGAGGAAGGTGTCCGGCAGCGTCGATGTGCCGCCCGATGTCTGAAATGCCTCGAGCGGCGCGAAGCCTTCGAACTCGAGGCTCTCGATCTCGGTCATCGACTCGACCTCGGCGACCGTGCCGCCGCGTATGATCCGTGCCGGTTCGATGTACTCATTTATCAGGCCTTCGACCGAAAATACGAGCTGATAATCCAGCGGCGGTTCGGGCCGCTGCGGCAGGCCGCCGACGCGTATGTGCAGTTCGTCGAGCCGCTCGAAACGAGCGGCACCGTGCATCGCAAGTATCGACACCATTCCGGGTGCAAGGCCGCAGTCGGGAATTATATTTATGCCGGCGTCCTTTGCCGCCGCATCCATCGCAAGCTGTTTATCGACGATGTAGTTGTTGCCGCCGAGGTCGCAGAAATTCGTCCCCGTGGCGATCGCCGCCCCACTGAGCGATGCATTATGCCAATAGTTTACGCACGATATGACCGAGTCGTGCCCACGCATCAGCTCTGCCGCGGCGCGTTGATCTGCCGTGTCGATACACGCGGCCTCTATCCGCGATGAGCCTACACGCTCGGCCGCAACCTGAGCCTTCTTTGGGTCAAGATCAGCGATCGTTACGCCCGCAACATCAGGCGAATTATGTATCAGATCAAAGGCGGCACCGTAGCCCATACGGCCGGCACCGAGGACGAGTATCTTCATTGTTTCCTGAGCCGAGCGGCCGGCGTCACCATTCGTCAGGCCCGTCAGGCTCTTGTGCGGCAATGACGGCCGCGGCGTGCTGCCACACCTTTTTCTTCCAGGCACGCATACCGTCAGTGAGTTGGAGCGCGACCTGCGGATGCGCGGCATTGCGCTCGAGCCGTATCACTTCGGCTGTTACCGAGACCTCATCGGAAGGGTCTTCAGTAACAGTTACACGCACCTTTCCGGCAACTCTCGGAAGAACACGCGGCAAGTAGATGAGAGCACTTTGCGGCCCGACGTTCTCGGTCAGTCCGTCTTGGATGACCTCTTTTCCGTTCTCGTCCTTCCAGCGGACACGAACGGGAAACGCGACCATATGCCGTACTGCGTTGCGTCTTTCCTGCATAAATTCTCCTTGACGGGCGGCCGCCGATCACGCACGTACCGAGGCGCTGCGGCTGCCGATTTTGCGTCTAAAGTGTATCAAAATCGAAAAAAAATGCCACGCTTAAGTGTCTTTGAATACAGCAATTGCAAATAATATAAGGGTTTGCGGGCTTTTTGCCGATAGACACGCAGCGGCAAAATTGATATTCTGCAAAACATGTTTCCGCCGCCGTGGCGTGAAAACAGGTGGGAATCCGCTCACCGCAACTGGCTTCGAAATATGATTTGGGATGGCGTTTTTCGCCGGGACACTTGCCGGCGGCCTGCCCTGAAACTTCGTCGAGGTCGTTCAGGAGGGAGAAGATTAATGAAAAACCTCGTTAGAGGAGGCGCGGTCCTTATTCTGCTTTCCGCCTTTGTCGTACTAATTTACGCTCAGGCAAAAACAGATGTGGGGTCCGCTCTCGTAATAGCGAATGATTCGCAAACAAATACACAACAGCAATTTGATAATTCAATAACCAATACGGCCCAAGACGACAAAAAGCTTGTCAAAAAGACCGTGTCATCAAAAGCGGTCGGCGCAAGCCGCGGTTCTTTCTCGGCAACGGCATATTGCTTTTCGGGAAAAACCGCCATGGGACACAAGGTCCGGCGCGGGCTGATCGCCGCCGATCCGAGAGTTCTTAAGCTCGGTTCGCGTGTTTATGTAGAAGCAGGCCAGTGGACGGGAACCTACTTGGTATCCGACACCGGCGGTGCGATCAAAGGCAAGAAGATCGACATCTGGGTTCCCGGATGTGCCGAAGCTCGTAAGTTCGGCAGACGTTCTGTCCAGATCTACGCCGTAGATTAAATTACTCTTAATTTATACTCTGCCGCCCGGCCCAAAAAAGCCGGGCGGCTTTTTTGGTGCGTCAGCGATCACTGCGTCGCATCAAGCTCTTCTTCGAGACGCTGCCGTTCGTACAGGTCGGCATACTCGCCGTCGAGCTTGATGAGTTCGTCGTGCGAACCGCGTTCGACGATACGGCCGTCGGCAAGCACGCAAATGAGATCGGCATCCTTGATCGTCGAAACGCGGTGCGAGACGATCAGCGTCGTGCGGCCCTTTCGCACATTTTTCAGGTTGGCGAGGATCTTTTCTTCCGTATAGGTATCGACGGCCGAGAGCGAGTCGTCGAGGATAAGTATTCGCGGCTCGCGCATCACGGCACGGGCGATCGCCGTGCGCTGTTTCTGCCCGCCGGAGAGCGTAATACCGCGTTCGCCCACCAACTGTCGGTAGCCGTCGGGAAATTCCGCGATGTCGTCCGACATTGCCGCAACTTCCGCCGCATGTTCGACGGTCATTCCCTCCGCGCAGTTGGTCAACTGCTTCTCGGCCGGCACACCGAAAGCGATATTCGCGGCAAGCGTGTCGCTGAAAAGAAACGTTTCCTGTGGCACAAAGCCGATCGAGCTGCGGAGCTGTTCGAGCGGATAATCGCGGACGGGCCGCCCGTCGATCAGCACGCTGCCAGCCGGTGCGTCATATAAACGCGGCACGAGGCCGACCAGCGTTGACTTGCCGCTGCCGGTCTTGCCTACGAAAGCGATGGTTTTGCCCGGCTCGACCGCAAGGTTTATGTCGTGTATCACGCTGCGGCCGTTGTATGCGAACGTCAGGCCGCGGAATTCGATGCCGCCCTTGATCGGCGGCTGCTGCGCAACGCCGTCGCCATCCTTTATCGTCGGCACGGCGTCAAGTATCGCGTTGAAGCGCTTAAGCGAAGCGGTGCCGCGTTGGTAAAGATTGACGACGTAGCCCAACGCGATCAGGTACCAGATCATCCGCTGAAGATAAAGCATAAACGCGGTGAAGTCGCCCGCCGTAATCTCGCCCCGTACTGCCATCGGCACGCCGACGCCGACGATCGTTACAAAGCCGAGGCCGATAAAGAAGAACAGCAGCGGCCGCATCGCCGCGGCGTATTTTACGAGCTTGAGGTTCTGGATCGCGTACTCGCGGTTGAGCACCTCGAACTGCTCGATCTCGGAATCTTCGCGTGCGTATGCCCTCACGACCCGCACACCGTTCAGGTTCTCCTGCGCGCGGGCCGTAATGTCGGAGAAGAACTCCTGTATCTTCTCGAACCGCGTGTGGATGCGGCTGCCGAGGAACTTCACGGTCAGCGAGACGAGCGGCATCGGGATCAGCAGCAGCAGCGTCAGCTTTACCGAGATGTGCATCATTATCGGCAGGCTTACGCACAGTGCAAAGACGGCCTGAAAACTGTAAAGGATCATCGGCCCGACGATCTGCCGCACCGCTCCGAGGTCATTCGTCGCACGCGCCATCAGGTCGCCGACGCGGTTCTCGTTAAAGTATGCAGCACTCTGATCGATAAGAGCAGAATAGAAATCCTGCCGCATATCGAACTCGATATGCCGCGATGTGTTTATCAAAAGACGCCGCTGAAGGAACAGGAAAACGCCGGACAGCAAGTTGATGCCGAGGATAACAAGCGGATAGTAAACGACCTTTTGCCACGTAATGTCCTGCGAAAGGTCATCGACGGCCTGCCCGACCATATAGGGTATCAGCAGGCCGAACGACATCGACGCCAAAATGCACGCGATACCAATGGCGATCACGCCCTTGTACGGTGCAAAATAACCGGCGAATTTTCGCAGTTCTTCCATATTCTCGGCCCGTTCGCGGCCTATCTGTCGGGCGGTTTTGCGGAGCGTGCGAAGCCTTCAGGTACGGCAAAGAGTTCGGCCGGCGCGTCGAGTTTTACATCTTCCAGTTTTATTGAGAAGATCAGACGCCGCGTGCCGCCCCCGATGCCGAAGAACTCATGGCTGACAGGCAGCCCTGTCGCATCGTCCGTCTCGATGACAGCCTCGCTCTTGCCGTCGGCACTTGCCGCTGCGTAACGGGTACGGCCGCTCTCGGCGGAAACCTTCTCGTATCTAAGCTCGCCGCCTTCGGGGATCATTCCCCGAAACATCGCATCGATCGAGCCTGTGGGTGTTACTTCGCTGCCGTTCGCCGGCATCTCGTAGTACGAATGCTGCTTGTATGACACGAGATATTCCTTGCCGCCCGCTTTGACCTGCGACATCCGGCCGCCTTCGCCGTGTACAATGTCGAAACGGTAACTGTCGCCGTCGCGGGCGATGAAATATTCTGCTGTTGTCGATCCGGCGGTTTGAACGATGCGGCAATTGAAAGCCTTCGGTTCACTAATGGCGAAAGGAAATCCGCTGCCGCCGCGCCCGATAGATGAGAGGTCGGTATTGACTGCTTTCGGTGCTGAGCCGCACGCCTGCATGAGCAGCAAACTCAAACATACAAGCACCGGAAAAGATCGCAGATTTGACAAGAACATCCCCTGTGGACGAAGTTTATCATACGACGAAGATGAACACGGAAACTCCACTTGTCCGCCGCCTTCAGCACCGCTATATCGCGGGTGCGGCGGCCATCCTGCCGTTCGGCCCGCTACTCTATGTGCAGGGGCAGATCACGCGCTGGAAAGTGGGCCTGCTGCCGAATGCGGCCGGCGAAACTCACGGCATGGCAGGCAGCGGTGGCGAAACAATACGCCTGCTCGTCATCGGCGAATCAACGGTCGCGGGCCTCGGTGCACGCGATCACGAACATGCGCTTGCCGGACGCTTTGCTCATTTTATGTCCGCATCGACGCGCCGCGCCGTCGAGTGGCATGTGATCGGCCTCAACGGTGTAACGGCACGCCGCACCATTGACGAACTCGTACCGCAAGTGCCTGACATCAGCTTCGATTATGTGCTTCTGGGCATAGGCGGCAATGATGTGATGAAGCTCTCAAGCCCGCGAAAATGGCGGCACGATATGGCTGAGCTGATCGAGATAATGCGCGGGCGGCCATCGCACCCCAAGGTGCTGATATCGAACTGCCCGATGATCGTCCTTTCGCCGGTTCTGCCCGAACCGGTCAAGAGCATCCTCTGGCGCATCTCGCGTATGCATGACGAGAATATGCGTGAGCTTGCCGCCGGACTTGACGGCGTACATTATTATCCGCAGCCTGTCGGCATCGACCTCGAAGGCTTCTTCGCTGACGGCATACATCCTTCTGAAAGAGGCTATTCTGAATGGGCCGAGGCGATGACAGAAGAGTTTCGGGCACAAGGAGCATGGTGAACGCCCGCGAGATCGCCGAAAAACTCGGCACATTCAGCGAGTGGCTCCTTATACGGGACACGGCTGCATCCTTTCCGCTGCTTTGCGAAGAGATAACGGTCGATGAGGACGCGGGCAAACTCATCCTTCGCTTTGTCGATGACAAAGGTGTACAGCAGCGGCGCGTTACGGGCGGCGGCATCAGCGGCGACGAGATCGTGTTGGAAACTGCGGCGGGCTTTGGCAAAACGGCAGAGAACTTACGATTTGTACCGCGAACGCCCGCTGCCGAACTGACAGCCGCGATCGAAGCGGCCCGCCTGAACAAGGCGAATGAGATCGCCGCATTGGTCGAGTTGAGCTTTGCCGGAGCAAGGCTGGGCCGCGTTGCCCTCAACGTCGATAACGGCCGCATCGCACAGATCGAATACACTTTGCCGCCGAACACAGCGGCCGCCGCTATCGCCGACGTAACGGCAAAACTGTCGGCCGAAAGCTTGCTCGCATCCGCGGCCGCATGGCTCGAAACGCTCGAACTGCGGCGCAAACGCCCGGTACTCTCTATCGGCATTGTCAGCGAACGCCGCCGCGCTCGCGAGCTTCAGAAACTTCACGCACTGCTTTCGGCAAAATGGCGTTCAAAGGTTCATATCATTATGATCGACCGCGCGGCAGGCGAGCCGAGGCTTGATATATTGGCCGAGCGCCGCATAAGCGGGCTTTGGCGTGAAAAGCCGCGCAAACTCACGCTGCCGCCGGTGTGTGAGCGGAGCCAAACTGCGCGGCGGCTGATCGAAAGAGCGGACGGAAAGATCGACATTGTGAACGGTAAGCACGGCGAAACGCTGCGTTTCAACGGACTGCCTTTCGTGCGCATCCGCACCCTGATGGGCCGCGAAAAGGTTTGGTTCGGCACCGGCAGGCAGCAGCATCTGCTCGGCGATGATACGCAGAAGCGTCTGTCATCCGTGCTTGCCGACCTTGACGCCTACCGTGCAGCCGCGAGCCGGAACCAACGCCACACGCTTTATCGTTCTGCACCGGAAGCGTGGCTTGAGTCGATACTTCGCCGAAATATTGCCGCCATTGACGCGAACCTCATCATCTCACCCATCTACGGCCAATTCCGCTCGGCCGGACGTAAGATCGACCTGCTCGCACTGCGGCGCGACGGCCGCCTCGTAATAGTCGAGGTCAAGGCACACCCCGACCGCAACGCGATCTTTCAAGCGGCAGGCTATTGGCGGCACATCGAATTGCAGCGGCGGCACGGCATCCTTGCCGAAGCGAACCTGTTCGACGGCCGCGAGATCATTGATAAAAGTGCGTTGGTATATCTCGTCGCTCCGGCGTGGAGCTTCTATGCGGGCCTCGACAAGTTTGCGGCAATGCTCTCGCCCGAGATCGAACTATGGCGCTTTGAACTTCATGAGGATTGGCGCCGCCGAATAAAGGTCGTCCGGCGCCATTCATCGGATCAATGATCCGGCAGATCAATCACCGCTTTCGTGCTCGGTGAGGTCAAAGCGATACCCGACACCGCGGACGGTCCTGACGAAAACCGGGCGTTCCATATCATCCTCAATATACTTGCGCAGCCGCACGATAAAGTTATCGATCGCCCTTGTGTCCGTATTCTCCTGAAGCTGCCACACGTCCTCGAGCAGCATCTTCCGCGAAACCGGAGTGCCTGCATTTTTTATCAGATATCGCAGAAGTTTTGCTTCCATCAGCGTCAGCCGATGGAGCCGTTCACCGTGCCGCAATTCGAGTTTTGCGAGGTCGATCGTGCGGCCGTTAACCTCGATAACGTCGGCCGGAGCCGCTGCTTCTTCGCGCAGCCATTTGCGCCGCCGAAGAAGCGCCTTTATCCGGGCAAGCAGGACACCGAGATCAAAAGGCTTTTCAAGATGATCGTCGGCTCCGGCATCAAAGCCTTTCATCACGTCTTCCGGCCGCCCCAATGCGGTCAGCATAAGTACGGGCGTAAAGTCGCCGCGCTCACGCATTTGGCGGGCGACGGTAAAGCCGTCGATGTCCGGCAGCATCACATCGAGAACGACGACCGTAAAACCGTCTGTCGCGAGCAGGTCGAGTGCCGTTTCGCCGTCCGGAGCAACGGCGGTGTCAAACCCCTCGGCGTCGAGATTGAACTTCAGGCCGTTCGCTATGGATGCCTCATCTTCAACTACAAGTATCTTCATATCTGCGGAAAGCTTACCAGCACCGTCGTTCCGCGGCCTTCGCCTTTGCTTTGCGCCGAAACGCGGCCGCCGTGCTTCTCGACGATCGCCCTTACGATCGCAAGCCCGAGACCGGTTCCTTTCACATTCGCGGTGGAAGCGCCGGGCACACGGTAGAAACGCTTGAATATCCGCCGCTGCTCGCCGCGTGCGACACCGACGCCGTTATCGCGCACATAGACCTCGGCATTCTTACCCGCGGCACGCAGTTTAACCGAGACCCGCGGAACATCGGGCGAATACTTAACCGCATTGTCAAGCAAGTTGGCAAAAACGGTCTGCATTTCGGCCCTGTCGGACAGCACTTTTACCTTTTCATTCGGAAGCGACAGCCGAAAGACATCAGACGCAAGATGATGCCGCTTTTGCACGATCTCGACAGTCTCACTCAGCAGATCACCGAGATCGACCTCGGCAAGATTCATCGGCCTGCCCTTCTCACGAGTACGGCTCGCCTGCAAGATCTGTTCGACAGTGCTGAGCAGGCGTTCGTTGTCGGCAAGCATGATGCCGTAGAACTCTTGACGCTTTGCCTCATCAAGATCACGCCGTTTCAGCGTTTCAAGATACAGCTTTATCGAGGCGATAGGCGTCTTCAGCTCGTGAGTAACGGCATTGAGAAATGCATCGTGCTGCTCATTGCGGCGGATCTCGCGTACCAGAAAGATGGTGTTCAGGATCAGGCCCGTGATCACCAATGCGAACAGGACAACCCCGACGATCAGTATCGCAAGCTCACGCAGATTCAGCAGTATCCAGCCGATGTTGAGCGCCACGGCCACAGCCGAAAGGCTGATGCCGAGTGCGAGAAAGAATATAGCTGCTTTGCGCCGCCGCATTACTCCAAAGGTATGGATACGACAGGAAAAAGGCAAAGAGCCGCACCCGAATGTGCGGCCCTTTCTTGCCTATATCCGATAAAGTGCGGGTAAATTACGCCGCTTTTTTCATCGTACGCCGCGCTTTCTCGGTATTGAGGTCGAGAGCGTAAACATCGCTTACAAGGCCTAGCTTTTCGAGCAGCCGTATCTGGATCCAATTAACGTCGATCTCGCGTGCGACAAGGCCGTGCTTTGCCGAGCGCGGATGCGCGTGGTGATTGTTATGCCAGCCTTCGCCGAACGTAAGTGCCGCAACGAGAGCGTTGTTGCGTGAGTCTTCGTCCGTCTCAAAGCGGCGGCTGCCAAAGATGTGTGTAACGGAATTGACCATCCATGTGCAGTGCCAACCGATCACCGTCCGCAGAAAGACCGCCGCAAGCACCATCGGTATGCCGCCGATGAAATAAGCGGCAACAGCTGCGACGACGGTCGGCAGATAGAAGTATTTCTCGATCCAGACGAGATAAGGGTCACGAAGAAGGTCGGGCGAATATTTCTCTTCGACCGCTTTCGGGTGTGCCTGTCCGGTTCCGCGAAAGATCCAGCCCATGTGTGCCCAATATGCGCCTTTTCGCGGGCTGTGCGGATCACGGTCGGTATCCGTGAATGCGTGATGCAGGCGGTGCGTCGTAACCCACGATATAGGCCCTGACTGCAATGCCAATGCCCCGCAGGTCGCAAGGACGCGAGTCAGCCATTTCGAGGTAACAAAGCCGCGATGCGTAAGCAGCCGATGATAGCCGATGCCGATGCCCCAACTGCCCGATATCCACCATGTAATGAGGACCGCGGCCACTGATGCCCAATTCAACATCGTCAGGCTTACGAGCGCGAGAATGTGGAACAGAGCCACAAAGATGATCGTATCCCAGTTCCGTTTGTCTGACGGCTTTTCAAATTCAATTATATTTTCTTTCATTTACATTATGGCGGCGTGGGCCGGTAAGTACCGCATAAGTAAAGACTAACAGCTAAAGAGCCGCGTGATTGTAAGACTTTTGTAACACTTCGCCGCGGCAGCAGGCGTTTGGCTGCAAAGCCGAGTATTAGTAGAATTTTTATAGGAAGCCGCCGGGCTGTCCGTGCTTTGAAACCGCTTAAATGGCAAAGAAATCGAAGTTCCAGATCATTGCAGAATACCTCGCCCTTCGGGTGGTATTCGGCGGCATCGCCATTTTGCCGCGTCGCGCGGCGCATGCCGCCGGTGTCGCTCTCGGCAGCCTCGCCTATCGCCTCCTGAAAAAGCAGCGGAGCCGCGGGATCCGCAACCTTGAGATAGCATTTCCGGAAATGAGTGCGGCCGAGCGTGAACGCGTGATACACGGCACATTTCGCACGTTCGGCCGTATGTTCAGCGTGCTTGCGAAAGTACGGTCTATGACTGCGGCCAATATCGGGAAATATGTCGATACAGACCCGTCGATATTGCTCAACCCGTCACGCGGTACCATTGTGATAAGTCCGCACTTGGGCAGTCCCGACCTAATGGTGATCGCGTTGTATTACTCGACACGTCGGCCGATGGCGCTCGTTGCCCGCGAAATGGATAATCCCCTGATCGACCGTTACTTGACGGAAGGTCGTGAATGGTGCGGCCACAAGGTCGTTACAAAACGCAATATCGGAAGGATCGTGCCAAAACTGCTTTCCGACAACGGCGCCGTTGCAATGCTGCCGGATGTCAATTCCTCATTAGAACGCGGCGTTTTCGTACCGTTCTTCGGGATACCGGCGTGTACGCCCACCGGCACGGCGACGCTCGCGCTGCGCAGCAACGCGGTGATCCTGCCTGTTTGGTGTGTTTGGGATCGCAAGACCGCAAAATATCGCGTGGCGGCCGGCAAACCGATCGAGCCGATCCGCACCGGCGACCATAAGCAGGATATCATCGAGACAACTGCCGCCTACAACCTTGAGCTTGAGAAATTGATACGTACCTATCCTGACCGATATCTTTGGACGCATCGCCGTTGGAAGACCAGGCCGCCCGGCGAACCCGAACTTTATTGATCACTTGCCTTGCTCGGCTTTGCGCGCCTGCGACTGCACCGCCGTGATCGCAACGGCATCGACGATGTCCTCAGCCTTGCAGCCGCGTGAAAGATCGTTGCACGGACGATCCAGCCCTTGCAGGATCGGGCCGATCGCGGTTCCGCCCGTGAGGCGTTCCGTCAGCTTATACGCGATGTTGCCGGCGTTAAGGTCGGGAAAGATAAGCACGTTGGCACGCCCCGCGACCGGCGAACCGGCCGCCTTCGAGTCGGCGACGCTCTTTACAAGAGCCGCATCAGCCTGAAGTTCGCCGTCTATAAGCATCTCCGGCATTCGGGCTATTACATGCTTTGTAGCATCGACGACCTTGTCGATCAGCTTATGCTTGGCGCTGCCCTTGGTCGAGAATGAGAGCATCGCAACACGCGGTTCGGCTTCGAGCAATGCGCGGCATGAGCCTGCCGAGGCGATAGCGATCTCGGCAAGTTCGCTCACATCCGGATCGATGACCACGCCGCAATCGGCATAGATCATTGCTCCCTTTTCGCCGAATTTCGCATCGGGAACGACCATTAAGAAGAAAGACGAGACGATCTTGAAGCCCGCCTGTACGCCGATACAGCGCAGCGCTGCCGCGACCGTGTGTGCCGTAGTGTTGGTCGCACCGGCAACCGAACCGTCGGCACGGCCTTCACGCACAAGCAAGTTACCGAAATAGAGCGCGTCCTTTACGGCCTGCTCGGCCTCTTCGAGCGTCGTGCCCTTTGCTCGGCGAAGATGATGATAGAGCGTTGCAAACCTGCCGATGTCCGGTGAGCTGCGATGATCGATGATATTGACGCCGTTGAGGGTTGCTGACGCCTCTTGAGCAAGGGCGCGCACTTTCTCTTCATTGCCGATCACGGTGATCTTCGCGATCCGGTCGCGCGAGCAGATCGCCGCCGCCTCGATGGTGCGAATGTCCTCGCCTTCGGGGAGCACTATATGTTGAATGTCGCCGGCCGCGCGGCGTCTGATCTGTTGCAGGATCATAGGTAACCGCCTTTGAATTTAACATACAACGCGAATGGCTGAAACTTGCTCAAACGGCAGTCGTTAAATACACTTTGAGGATACGGCGGGCGAAATGAAGAAACGAAAGACAAAATTACAGCGAAAGGAAAGGACGCAGGCGAAAGATCGGCTTAAGGGCTTCTTGATGTTCCTGCCGAATATGGTGCTCCTGCTCGGGCGTCTTTTGAAGGATGCGCGTGTGCCGGCAGCCGAGAAGGCCTTGTTTGCCGCAGCCATTGTCTATGTAATTTCTCCGCTCGACCTCATCCCCGATGTTTTCCCCTTTATCGGCCAGGCCGATGATCTTTATGTGGTCGCTCTCGTTATTTTGCGGCTTGTCAACCGCTCGGACGAGTCGGTCGTCCGCCGGCATTGGTCGGGCGGCGGCGATATTGTCGCGCTTGCCGACTCCATTGCATCGATCGCCCCGAAGTTCCTGCCAAAGCGTATCGCCCGCGTGCTGACCTCAGAGGTCGAGCTTGCATCGGCCGGTAAGATCATCAGTGCGGTCACGAAAAAGAATGAGGCGATAGTACGAGAGGTCAGTTCGGACACGATCGTCGAGATCGAAGAACGATCTTCGCGTACGCATTGAAAAAGATGCATCTTTTGCGGGTCTAGTTCTGGAGCATCGCGTCCTTTGCGCTTTTATTAGCAGAGAGCGCGAGTAGCATCAATTTTAGATCTGTTTTGAGTACGTGCCGGCTTTTCTTTCACAAGGGTAAGTGGTTTACTCTTGCTTTTAGGAAGCGGCAGCATCTGTATCTTATGTTCGAACGTTATACTGAACGGTCACGCAGGGTCATTTTCTTCGCACGGTATGAGGCGCTTCAATACGGCTCGCAGGTAATTGCCCCCGAGCACCTGCTTCTCGGCCTTTTACGCGAGGATAAGAATCTGACCTCACGCTTCTTCCCGTTCAGCCCGACCGTCTCGGTCGAGACGATCCGCCGCGACATTGAACAACGCATTGTCCTTCGCGAGCGTATCGCTCAATCGACCGAACTCCATCTTTCGCCACTGACAAAACGCGTGCTGTTCTACGCAAATGAAGAAAGCCGCCAACTGAAAGACCGCCATATCGGGCCTGAACACCTTCTGCTCGGGCTGCTGCGCGAGGAGCGTTCGCTTGCAGCGGAGATACTATTCAGTTACGGGCTGCGGCCGCACGACGTACGCGACGAATTGACCCGCCGGGCCGCCATTCCCGGCCTTTTTCCGGCGGCTGCCGATCCGCAGCGAAGCCCTGCTCTTTCTGAATTCACACGCGACCTTACGAGTGATGCGGCGGACGGCCGCCTCGACCCGCTCATCGGCCGCGAGGAAGAGATCGAGCGTCTTGTCGAGATACTTTGTCGCCGGACAAAGAACAATCCCGTGCTTATCGGTGAAGCCGGCGTCGGCAAGACCGCAATAATCGAAGGGCTTGCCCAGCGCATCGTCCACAAAGAGGTGCCGACGTTCCTTGAAAATAAACGCATCCTTGCCCTAGATCTTTCGCTGATAGTTGCGGGTACAAAGTATCGCGGCCAATTTGAAGAGCGCCTGAAAAAGATCATGGCAGAGCTTCAAAAGGATGATGATCTGATAATCTTTATTGATGAGCTTCACACCCTTGTCGGTGCCGGATCGGCAGAAGGTACGCTCGACGCCGCCAATATCCTGAAGCCTGCGCTCTCACGCGGCGAGATGCAGTGCATCGGTGCGACAACGCCCGCGGAATACCGCCGATCTATCGCAAAGGATCGTGCTCTAGAACGCCGTTTTCAAGGCATCAAGGTCGAGCCGCCGTCTGAGGATGAAGCCCGGCGCATCGTCGAGGGCATCGTCGAACGCTACGAGGCGTTCCATCAGGTAAGGTACACAAAGGCTGCCCTTGCCGCCGCCGTCAAACAATCGAACCGCTATATCTCCGACCGATTCCTTCCCGACAAGGCAATTGATGTACTCGATCAGGCCGGCGCGCGTGCAAAGCTGCGTTATCAGCAAGAGAACCGCGGCGAACCTTCGTGGAAAGAAACCGTCGAAAATTGGAAGCGCGTTTCGGCAAATGAAGACCAGCTCATCTCATACGAGCTGCGTTCGCTCGAGAACTCATTCTTTGCGGTCGAAGTTACAGATGATGACGTGAACGAGATCATTTCACGCTGGACCGGCATTCCCATTACCTCTGTCAAAGAAGATGACGCCAAGAAGCTGCTCAATATCGAAGCCGCTTTGCGTGAACGCATCGTCTCGCAGCGGCCTGCCATTTCGGCACTCGCAAGGGCCATCAGGCGTTCGCGTGCAGGGCTGAAGAATCCCGACAGGCCGGTCGGCTCATTCCTTTTTCTCGGCCCGACAGGCGTCGGCAAGACCGAGGTCGCCCGCTCGATCGCCGAATACCTTTTCGGGTCGGAACGCTCGCTCATCCGTTTTGATATGAGCGAGTTCATGGAAAAACATGCGGTAGCAAAGTTCATCGGCTCGCCTCCGGGATATGTCGGCCATGAGGACGGCGGCCAGTTGACCGAGAAGCTTCGGCGCTCGCCCTATGCCGTCGTACTTTTTGACGAGATCGAAAAGGCGCACCCCGATGTTTACAACATAATGCTCCAGATCTTTGAGGACGGAACGCTTACCGATTCGTCCGGGCAAACGGTCGATTGCAAAAATGCGATCTTCATAATGACCTCGAACATCGGCGCGCGCGTCATACAAAAATCAGGCTCGGTCGGCTTTGCGGCAAATGCGGCAGCCACGCGTGAAAAACGCGAGGAACAGGTAATGGCAAGCGTTCGCCAGACGTTCGCACCCGAATTCATCAACCGGCTCGATGAACTCGTGATGTTCGATGAGCTGAATGATGAGGATATGTATCAGATCATCGACCTGCAGGTAAAACGGCTGAATACTATCCTCGACGGCCGCGGCATCGAGCTTCGGCTCAAGCGTGAGGCTAACGAATGGCTTGTTGAAAAGACGTGCTCCGACCGCAAATACGGGGCACGGCCGCTAAAGCGTGCCTTGCAGCGGTACATCGAGGATGATCTTTCCGACAGCCTGCTTCAGGGAAGCGTTGCGTTGTCCGGCGTGATCGAGGTATTTGTTCAGGAGGGCAAACTCGCATTCCGCCCTGCACCGTCAAAGGATAAGGCGAAGGTCGGCCAGAAAGCGGCGAATTAAGATGTACAGACGCTCGAAAATAAACCGGATCCTTCTCAATATCCGTGAAGAAATGGCAGCAGAGGCTGACTTCGATGTCGGCACCTTCGTCCGTATGCTGGGCTCGGAAGATACCGCACCCGCGGTCGAAAATACCGAGGCCGGGACGAAACCTGCCGAAGTTCCTGCCGAAAGCGACATCGCCGCGTAACAATTCTCTATGTCGGCAGCGGCCATTCGTCGTATGATATCCTTTCAGGGCCGATGCGTTACATACTTTCGATCCTCTTTATTGCCGCAGTGATCGCCGCCTCGGCGTCGCTGTACTTCCCTTCGTATTGGGTACACCGCTACGATGAATTGATCGATCGGCAGGCGCACATCTACAGGCTCGATGAACGCCTCGTATGGAGTCTGATCTATGAAGAAACGTTCTTCCGAGCGTGGAAGGTCGGCGCCGCCGGCGAGATCGGCCTTATGCAGGTAACGCCCGCCGTCGCACGTGAATGGTCAAAGGGAACCGGCCTTAAAGACCTCGAACGCCAAGCCGCTGACGATGTGAATACGCTACTTGTCGATCCGGAACGCAACATCCAGGTCGGCTGCTGGTATCTCGAAAAACTGCGCGAACAGTATCGCGGCTCACCATCCGAAACGGCTATGATGCTTGCTGCATACAACGCGGGGCCGAGCCGCGTGCAGGAATGGCTGCGCGACACCGATCCGGCCGCACTAACCGAAGGCGAGTTCATTTCGCGAATAAACATCACAACAACCCGTCAATATGTAACGTCAATTCTCGAACGCTACCGCAGCCGCGAGAAGAAGCCCGGTGCAGCATAATGAAGATCCTCACTGCCGGGCATCTTTTGCCGATCTCATCCGATCCGATCGAACGCGGAGCCGTCGCCTATGACGGCGATACGATAGCGGCCGTCGGCGAATTCGATGAGGTCTCGGCCCGCTTTCCCGGTGCCGAGATCGAGGATGCCGGCACGAGTGTCATCATTCCCGGCCTTGTGAACTGCCACTCGCATCTTGAGATAACGGCGATGCGCGGTATGCTCGACGATGTCGAGAACGATTTTGCAGCATGGCTTCTGCGGCTTAACGCGATACGCTCGTCGCTCACCGAGGATCGGCTGTACGCGGCGGCGGTCAACGGCGTTCGCGAAGGCATCCGTGCCGGTGTTACTTGCTTCGGTGATATCGGACGGCTCGGGCACATCGGCTTTTCTGCACTTGCGAAAGAAGGCGTTCGCGGTATTGCGTATCAAGAGACCGAATTCTCGCCCGATAACCGCACGGCCGATGATGATTTCCTGAAGCTGACGGAGAAGTTCGAGGCTCTCAAACGCGATGAGACCGAACTTGTAAAGGTGGGCATCTCGCCGCATTCGCCATACACGGTCGGCTCGCGGCTGTTCGAGCTTATCGCCGAATACGCGATCATAAATCGCCTGCCGATCTCGATCCACGCTGCTGAGTCGGCTGACGAGATCGACCTGCTCGAACGCGGCACTGGGCTTTTCCGCTCATTCTTTGAAAAATTCGAACTCGAGTGGCACAGTCCGTATTGCTCGCCTATCGAGTATCTCGAACGCCTCGGCGTACTTTCAGCCCGTCCGCTGCTCGCTCATTGCGTAATGGTCACGCCGACAGACATCGAGCGGATCGCCGACAACGGTGCTGCCGTTGCTCATTGCCCGAAATCAAATGCCAAGTTCGGGCACGGCGTTGCACCGTTCAAGGAGTTCATCGATGCGGGCATTGCAACCGGTTTGGGGAGCGATTCGGTGGCGAGCAACAATCTCTGCGACATTATCGAAGAGTCGCGTTTTGCGGCACTAGCTGCCCGCGTGCGCGATAACGGCCCGAGCTTTGTAACGCCGCGTGAGGCTCTTTTTGCGGCAACATTAGGCGGCGCGGCCGCACTCGGGATGGATGACAGCATCGGCTCGCTCGAAGAAGGCAAGCAAGCTGACATCACCGTGATATCGCTGGAACACGAGTCGCTTGAACCGCTCGGCGATATCTGCGCCGCTTTGGTCTTCTCGGCAAGCGGCCGCGATGTGCGGCGAACCATCGTCGCCGGCAGGGACCTCCTTTGAATTACTCGCCCGCGGCAGCTTTTAACGCGGCGTAAAGCTCTTCGGGCGTCCATCCGTTGCCGGTAAATATCTTCGTTATCTTGCCTTCGGGCGAGATAACGGCTGTTCGCAGCGAATGATTTATCTGCGTCTTGTCGGTCTCATCGACCTCATAGCGAAGCCCGAAAAAGTCGGCGACCTTACGCACTTCGGCATCCTTGCCCACGACAAGCTTCCATACGGTGAAGTCAGGCTTCACATCGTTGCCAAGATAGCCGATGCCGTATGAACGCAGCTTCTCCGGCGTGTCATTTTCCGGGTCGAACGAGATGCTGATAAGCCGTATCTTGTCACGCTCGGCCGCATCGGCCATGGCCTTTCGTGCAACGTCACTGAAATTCGTTGACATTCGGATACAGTAATCAGGCAGCGGGCAGCGGGCGTAGATGAATGTTACGGCGTACGCTTTGCCTTTAAGATCGGCAAATGCGAGTTTCTTGCCGTCCTGATCGGTCAGGACAAAGTTCGGAACCTCCTTGCCCACGCTCGCGACGTTCGGGTTGACCTCGGCAGGTTTGCCTTTATCGGATGCGACCATAAGCGAGATGTTTTCGAGCCAATATTTGCCGTTCTTATTGTCCACAAGAAGGTCGGCGCGTATCTCGGAGCCGGGCTTCATATCATTCCAAACCCAGTCCGCGCGTATCGGAAAGTCCATCGTCATCGCCGCCATATAGCCCGGGATCGCATCATGTTCGATGCCTGCGGTCTTCGCCTGCGGATCGACCGATACAACCGTGCCGTGAAGCTTATAGCGTTGAACATTCGCATCGTCATTTGCCGCCGGTGCATTTGACGAGCTGCAAGCCGTGAAAGAGATCAAACTTAACAAGGCGAAAAATAAAGTGATCCTCATAACTCTAATCAACAGGCTCCAGTTCTTCATCGTATAAGTAACAATATACGCGATAAGCACTCATCACGCGATGAACGTAGTCCTTTGTCTGTGAAAAGACGAACTCCGGCACCTGAACATCCGTGTCGTTCGAGCGTGAACGCTCGGCCCAACGCTTAACGTTATCTTCGCCGCCGTTGTAGCTCGCCGCGACCGATGCCGGATGCTCAGGAAACATCGCAAAAAGATCGAACAAATACGCAGAGCCGAGCCCGATCGCGATCTTCGGCCGGAAGAGGTCTTCCTGCCGAAGCGCCGCAAAGCCAAGATGTTCAGCGTACCGACGGGCCGTCGGCGCCGTGAACTGCATAAGCCCCCTTGCCGCCGCAGACGATGCCGCATCCGGAGCAAAACGCGACTCCTGCCGCATTATCGCATAGACGAAACGCGGGTCGATCCGACGCTCTTTTGCCGCAGAAAGCACTTCGCGGGCAAAGGGCGTCGGATAAAGCAAGGCAAGGCTGTCCTTTGCGGTCATCTCAGGCGGCAGCTCCGCAAAGGCCTTGCCGAGCTGCGGCTCCAGCCTTGCCATCACCAGATCGGCACGGTCGCCTCGAAGATATATGTCGTTCATTTCCGCCGTCGAAAGCGGAGGTTTTGTAGCCGCCGCCTGTCCGGCAGCCTCGTCATAAAGGCCGAGAAACAACAGCTCGCCAAGGCCGCTGCGATCGGTCTTCGGCGTATCGGATGTCAATTGCCCGCGAATTTGAGGCCGTGAGCGGATGCCCGACGTACTTATGGCCGAATGAAAGGCCCCGATAGCACGCGCTTTCAGGTCCGGGGCATCAGTAAGCCGCAGAACGCTGAGTGCCGACTGCCGACGCGCGTCCGCATCCTTTGAATTCAGCCCCGCCGCCGCAGCGGCAAGCTGCGCCGCGATGACAGGCTTTGCGTCCTCCGCACCCGCCAGAGCGTGAAGCCGCTCACTCGCACGCCAGCCGTAATAGCCCGCGGATGTGTCCGCGATCGAAAGGTAAAGGGCAACGGCCGCATCGTAATGCTTCTGCTGTTCGAGCACGTAGCCCTTTAGGAACGTAACCTCCGTGCGATCCGTTCCGCCCGGCATCGAACTGCCGCCAAGATCGGTGAACGACAACAACTTATCGAGAGCAGCGAGAGCCTGCGGCCAATCGGAGCGTGCCAAATGTATCTTAACTTCGTTGAACACGGCCGCCGCCGCAGGCGGTTTGCCGCTGAATATCGCCTCCGCTTTGCCTGCCCACTTCAACGCCTCGATGTCGTCGCCTTGGTCTCGAAGCACATCGACGATGTTCAGGTAGGCACGGTCGAGCTTTTCATCCGAAGGGTATTGCCGTATGAACTGCTCATAGCGAATTTTCGCCTCCTTCGGCTTGCCGACCCGTGCGTATGATGCCGCAGCCTGCAGAAGGCTCTCCTTTGCCGCATCCGTGTCAGCATACTGCTCGCGTATGCGCTCGAACCACTTCAACGCCTCGACATGATCGCGGGCCTGCGCAAAGCCGCGGCCGATCCGGAACAGTGCATCCGCTGCCTTTGCCGGTTCGGTTGCTTTCGCCGCAGCCGCCTCGAAATGCGGCTTTGCAAGGGCGAATTCACGATTGAACTGATAAACGCCCGCACGCCGAAGGTGCTCAGCCTCGCTGAGGTCGCCAACCTTCGTGCCATCGGGATCGGCGCCGATATCGGCTGCATCAAGCGCTCTCGCCGCCGTTAATGCCGCGTCGTCCGGCCTTGCCGGATCCGCTGCGGATGCGATCACACCCTCCATTATCGCAATGCCGCCGCTATCGCCCGAACGGAGTTTTGCAAGGCCCAAAAGGCTCTCATCAGTACGCCGATACCGCACAAGAGCCTTGTCCGAAATTGAACCTTGCGGCGACCCTGCGGTCAGCATCGCGGCAGTGCACGCGAAATTCTCAGTTGCGTAACAGCTTTCGGCGAGCTTTATCCGTGCGGCATTTGCTAAAAGGCTCTGCGGCATCTCGATCAGGATACGGCGCAGATAGATGCCCTCGGCAAGGCGGTTTCCCGAGTTGCCGAACATCTCTGCAAGGTGATAGAGCGCGTACGCCCTCAAGATCGAGTCGCGTTCCGCAACCGCCGAGTAGCTTTCGATCGCAAGGGCGAAATTGCCGCCGGCTTCTGCAAGCCTGCCGAGCAGATAGTCGTAATTATTGTCAGCAAAGAACTTGGCGTCCTGTGAACGCAGCTCGACAAGCCGCTGCACCGCCGCATCATCCTTATGGCCGTCGAGCAGCGACACCAATTCGGTATGCGAAAAACTGCTGTCAGCTCTAATTAATGAAGAAGCCGCCAGCATCGCTGTGAGCATTGCTGCGAGCCGCAAAAACATGTTGCCGGAAAAACGCATTTCAGACGCCGCACTAAAAGCTAATGTTATCGCGGCAGCATCGCGGCGGCAAAACTGACAATTGCCGCGACGTCAGTTAAAATCAACAACAAAATGAGTGCGAGGATTTTAAGTGGACGCGCGATCGCTGACAGCATTCTGACCGAGCTGCGCGGCGAGCTTGCCAACCTGGCCGATATCCACAATTTCAGGCCGCGGCTTGATGTCGTTCGAGTGGGCGACGACGCGGCATCGGAGGTCTATGTCGGGAACAAGGTACGGACGGCGGCCGAACTCGGCATAGATTCGCGAGAGCACCACCTTGACAAGGAAACGGCGCAGGCAGAACTTTTGTCGCTTATCGAAGCTCTCGGCCGCGATGAGCAAGTTGACGGCATTCTGGTGCAGCTGCCGCTTCCGGGCCACATCGACGAGCGCGAAGTGCTCGAAGCCGTCGATCCGCGGCGTGATGTAGACGGCTTTCATCCCGTGAATGTCGGCAATTTGACGCTCGGCTATCCGTCGCTTGTGCCGTGCACGCCTGCCGGTGTGATCGAGATACTCAAGCGCTCCGGCATCGAGATCGCGGGCAAACACGCCGTCGTGGTCGGGCGCAGCAACATCGTCGGCAAGCCCATGGCGGCTCTCTTGCTGCGTGAGAATGCGACAGTTACTGTCTGCCACTCGCGTACGCACGATCTTGCATCCATAACGAGCCGGGCCGATATCCTCGTTGCCGCCATCGGCAAGCCCGCGGCTATCGGTGCCGAGCATATACGCGAAGGTGCTGTCGTCATAGATGTCGGCATCAACCGCCTGACGGACGCATCTCAGCTCGAAACACTATTTTCCGCAGAGGATGTCGAGAAACGCCGCCGTGCCATTCAGGCCCGCGGCTCGACGCTCATCGGCGATGTCGTACCGAAAGCTGCGTTAGAGCGTGCATCGCATTTCACGCCGGTGCCCGGCGGCGTTGGGCTTTTGACCGTTGCAATGCTGATGAAGAATACATTGACCGCCGCTAAGATGCGGCGCGGCATAGAAGTATGAATTTTGAAGAATATCAATCCGAAGCAAGCCGAACGGCTCTATATCCGCGTCGCCTCTCGAACCTCGAATATCCGACGCTCGGGCTGACGGGCGAGGCCGGCGAGGTCGCAAATGTCGTAAAGAAGATCCAACGCGATCACGGCGGCATCATTTCTGACGATATACGCACCAAGCTCAAGGACGAGCTTGGAGACGTTCTTTGGTACATCTCGGCCTGCGCGGATGAACTTGGAATAACGCTGACCGAGATAGCCGAGTATAACGTCGCAAAGCTCGCCAAGCGGCACAACAGGGCCGCCTGATGCTGAAGGCCGGCCTTACAGGTTCGATAGCCGTCGGTAAATCCTTTGTCATCAGCGTGATGCGGGACGAGGGTTGTTACGTTCTGGATGCTGACGTGACCGCACGCGAGGTCGTCAAGCCGGGCACGCCGGGCCTTTCTGCGATAGTCGAACATTTTGGCAAAGAGGTACTTGACGCGAACGGCGAACTCGATCGCAAACGCCTCGGCAGCATCATTTTTGCGGACAAGGATAAGCGGGAACTGCTCAACTCGATCGTTCATCCGCTTGTGATCGAGGCACAGGACGCGTGGCTTCGCGGCATCGAGGCTTCCGCTCCGGACGCGATCGCCGTTATTGATGCAGCCCTGATGATAGAATCGGGCGGCTATAAGCGCTTTGATAAATTGATTGTCGTCTGGTGCGATAGCGCGATACAATTGCAAAGGTTGATGTTACGCGATTCGATCACGGCGGACGAGGCTCGGCGGAGGATCGAAGCTCAAATGACGCAGGATGAAAAGAAGGCCTTTGCCGACCTGCTGATCGACACATCGGACGGTTTTGAAGCAACGCGCGAACGCACCATTCAAGTCGTTCGCGAACTTCGCTCCGAAGCTGATAATGAAAAGGAACGCTCAATGTAAGTTTAAGGCTCTTTTACCCGCGTTTTGCGTCAACGCGCTCATTTTCGGGATCATCCTGACGGCAGCCTCATGCACACAGCTTCAAAAGCCCGCGGTTGACGCCTTTTATTCCGAAACCGCCGCGCCGCAGCGGCAGGAGTTTCGTTGGTCGAACGGAAGGTCGCCGCGCTCGCTCGACCCTGCATTGGCCGCTGCGGCACCCGAACGCGACATCGTAAGGGCTATCTACGAGGGGCTGACCGAGATCGACCCGCGTACGCTTTATGCGGTTCCCGCCGTTGCCGAAAAGTGGTCGTCGGCCGAGAACAGCAAGGTTTGGACATTCAAGCTGCGCGATGATGCACGCTGGTCGAACGGCCAAAATGTTACGGCAAATGATTTCGTCGCAGAATTCAAACGGCTGGCATCACTCGGAACAAAGGCAGCGAACTACACGCTTTTCAGCAATATCAGAGGAATGTCCCCGAAAGATGCCGCTGAAAACGAGGTGCTGATCGAACCCGAACTCACTCCGCCGGGAACGCCCTCCGCCGCACCTGAGAACAATGGGGCCAACTTTCACCGCTTTCAAGATCAAACGCGAAATGAAAAGCCGGCGGAGCGAGAGAAGCCGCCGGCATCTGATACTGAGAAAGCAGAACCGTTCGGTGTGCGTGCAGTCGATGACGCGACACTTGAGATCACGCTAATTCATCCCGATAAGGACCTGCCGAAGCTGCTCGCCGACCCGCTGTTCCGGCCTGTTTTTCGGCAAGGCAAGGAATTCGAGGCTGACACGCTGAACGATGAAGCTGTAACGAACGGTGCGTTCGAGATAGCGGCAATTGACGGCGGCGCGGTAACACTCGCACGTTCCGACACCTATTGGGGCCGCGACTCTGTCAAGCTCGACCGCGTATATTTCATCCCGAAGGATTCATCCGATGCGGCGCTGGAGGCATACCGCAGCGGCGAACTCGATGTGGTAACTAATGCCAATTTCGAGCCGCTGGCCTTAAAGCTGCTCGCACCTTTTAAGGACTTTCGGCAAACAACGCACAGCGCGCTGAACTTCTACGAGGTCAATACACGATCAGGCCCGCTTGCCGACCGCCGCGTGCGCGAGGCGCTTGCGATCTCGATCGACCGCGAACAAATAGTTGACGGCGAACTCCAAGGCTCCATGCAGCCTGCCGCTACGTTCCTTGCTGTTGGCGGCGATCATCGAAAGACGATTGCCTTCGACCCCGACCGAGCGGCCGACCTGATGACGGCGGCAGGCTTCCCTTCCGGCGAAGGCTTTCCGACACTGCGGCTCGTCATCAACCGCAACGATACACAGCAGCGTGTTGCCAAGACCGTAACGCGTATGTGGAAAACGCATCTGAATATCGATGCCGAGATCATCGTCAAAGAAGCAGCCGAGTTGGATGAGGTGCGAAAGGCCAGCGACTTTGACTTGATTCGCCGCGGCGTACTGCTGCCGACATCGGATGAATTCGCCGGTTTGAGTGCTATCTTCGGCACGCCGAAACGACCTCGCACGGCGCCGCCGCCGGCAAAAGCACCTGTTGACATAGAGCCGCGGCCGAGCGCCGGCGAACCTCTCGGCACGCCCGATGCAGCAACGCCGCAACCGGACGGTTTGGCAGAAGCGCCTATCTCGGATATATTGCTGTCAGAAAGTTCGGAGCTCTATGACCTAAAAGCGATACCGCTTTATTTTCCGACCTCGCAGTCATTGATCAAGCCGTACGTGATAGGTTTCGAGGTCAACGCGCTTGATGCACCCCTGCTTAGCGGTGTCAGCATCAACAACAATTGGAATGTGCAAAAGCAGTAGCGGCACATCCGGCACAGTAATGAGATCACATAAACTTACTGTCATTTTGTCGGTTATCGCTGTAATTTCGGCGGGCTGTATGACGTCGGCAAAAGGGCGCTATTTCGGTAAGACGGTCGCACCGGCAGATGACTCGCTCCGCTATGTCAGCGGCTCGGAACCCGAATCGCTCGACCCGCAAATACCCGACGGACAGCCCGAGGCACGCATCTTCATGGCCCTTTACGAAGGCCTTGTCGAATATGGCCCGAAGGATCAGCAGCCGATACCGGCACTCGCCAAGAGCTGGGAATCAAGCCACGCGGTCGATGAGTTCATTTTTCATCTTCGCGACAATGCCCGCTGGAGCGACGGGCAGCCGATAACGGCCGACGATTTTGTTTATTCGATGCGCCGCGGCTTTGCGCCCGAGACGGCCTCGCGCACCGCCGGCCTCGGCTATTTCATCAAGTACGCTGAGGATTACAACGGAGCAAGGGTCTTTGCAAAAAAGGACGGCCGCTTCCTCACCATAGAAGACCTGGGCGAGACGCCGCGGCGGACCGAGCCTATCGGGCCGGAAACGGATGTTTCATGCGCTCTGCACGCGCCTGACCGCATAACACTTGAGAGCGATGCGGCGAAACGCGCAAAAGAATTGGCCGGCGATAAGAAGCTCGCCGCGCTCGTCAGCGGCGCGGAGTTCGTCCCTGTAAAGGGCGAGGATATCGGCGTCGAAGCCATCGACCCATACACGGTGCGTATCACGCTGAGACAGAGCGCTCCGTTCTTTGTCGGGCTTCTCGCTCATCAATTCTTCAAGTTCGTGCCGCGTCAGGCGATCGAAAAGTTTGGCAAGGAGTGGATCCGCCCCGAGCACATCGTTACCGGCGGCGCGTTCCGGCTAAAAGAATATCGGCCTTACGACAAACTCGTTGTCGAAAAGAACCCGTACTATTGGGATGCCGATAATGTGCACCTTTCGCGTATCGAGTTCTATCCGGTAGAGGATAATTCGACGACGCTGAACCTCTACAAGGCCGGTGCGATCGATGCATTCCTTAACCACACGGTGCTGACATCTTGGATCAGCGAGATACGGCAGTACAAGGACGAGTACATGAACTTTCCCGAGGCGGCGACCGCATACTACGCGATGAATATGACAAAGCCGCCTTTCGACGATATTAAAGTGCGCCGCGCCTTCCTGCTCGGCCTTGACCGTCAGGCGTTGTCGGATTTTCGCAAGGTAACAAAGCCTTTATACGGCAAGGTTCCGACCGGTATCTTTCCGGCGTATGACAAAGCAGCCGCGATCGTGAACGATGAGATGGCAAAGGAGAACGGCGTAACTCCCGAAGAATGGAAGAACCGCTTCAAGTTCGACCCCGACAAGGCACGGCGGTTGTTGGCCGAGGCAGGCTTTCAGGTAAATGCCGCCGGCAATGGCTTTACTTGCCCTTCGTTCCCGACCGACCGCGTGTCGATCACATACAACACTAACGAGAATAATAAGGCCATAGCAGAATTCATTCAGGCACAGTGGAAACAGAATCTCGGCGTTACCGTGCCGCTAAAGACGATGGAATTCAAGACCTATCTGCCGTACTTCAAATCGCTGCAGTATGAGGGTTTCGCACAGTTCCTTTGGTCGGGCGATTATATGGATCCTTATACGTTCCTCGGCCTTCAGTACGGCAAGGACAACGAAGGCGGAGCGGGCTTTTACGACCCGAAGTACGACAAGATGCTCGATGACGCCAATGCCGAGCTCGATACTGAAAAGCGTATGGAGATGCTCGCGCGTGCCGAAGCTTATCTGATGGAGAAACTGCCGATGATACCGCTCACGGTCAACGCCACCAACTGGATGAAAAAGCCGTACGTCAAGGGAATGTATCCGAATCCGGGCACGATGCTGCCGTGGAAATTCGTTTATATCGAACACGACCCGGCAAAGTGGGCATCAGATGTGGAGAACATAATGACGACGCCCGATCCGCAGGCCGACAAACAGCTTGCCGACCTTATGAGTACGCAGAAGGAAGACGCAAAATAGCCGATAAACGATGCTGAGCTTCATCATCCGCAGACTTCTTTTCATAATCCCGATGGCTCTTGTCGTCGTAACGCTGACGTGGGGCCTGATCCGCATAGCGCCGGGCAACTTCTACACGGGCGAAAAGAAGCTTCCGCCGGCTGTCGAAGCAAATATCCGCAAGAAATACGGCCTCGACCTGCCGTGGTATCAGCAGTACGGGCTGATGATGTCGAACGTGATCCGCGGCGACTTCGGCGATTCGCTCAAATACCAAGGGCAATCGGTCAACGAGATCATACGCAGGCATCTACCGTATTCGGCGGCGATCGGCTTTCTCGCATATTTGCTTGCATTGATGATCGGGCTTTCGGCAGGCATCATCGCGGCTCTGAAGCAGAACTCCGTCTTTGATTACGCCTCGATGTCGCTTGCAATGCTCGGGCTTTCGGTCCCGAACTTCGTGCTCGGGCCGCTGCTTGTGCTCGTATTCTCATTTTGGCTTTACCTGCTGCCGCCGGCACGTTGGGGCGGGCTTGCCGGACTCGTTATGCCCGTTGTAACGCTTGCCGCGATCTATGCAGCGTACATCGCACGTTTGACACGTGCCGGAATGCTCGAAGTGCTGCGGTCCGACTACATACGAACGGCTCGTGCGAAAGGGCTTGACGAGAGGACCGTCCTGCTGCGGCACGCACTTCGCGGCGGGCTTGTCCCTGTGCTTTCGTTCACCGGCCCGGCACTTGCGGCCTTGCTCGCCGGAACCGTTGTTGTAGAAAAGGTCTTTGTCATTCCCGGCCTCGGGAATATTTTCATCCAGTCGGTACTGAACCGCGACGAGCCGCTTATTCTCGGCATCGTTGCATTCTTGTCCATACTGATAATGGTCTTTAACCTGTTGGTCGATATCGGCTACGGATTTCTCGATCCGAGGATCAGATACGAGTAAGTATGTCTGACGAAACGGTCAAGTCAACCTCGCTTTGGGGCGACGCTTGGAAGCGGCTGCTGCGAAATAAACTCGCGGTCTTCGGCCTCGTCGTGCTCGCGGTCATGGTCGCGGCAGTGATCGTCGGGCCGTATTTGATACAAGCGCTGACCGGCTATACATACGATTCGATCCCGACGGACCGCGCGCTTGTCCGGTCGATGCCGCCGTCGCTGACACATTTGATGGGCACCGATGACGCGGGCCGCGACCTTTTGGCGCGCGTCCTGCAAGGCGGCCGCATCTCGCTGATGGTCGGCATCATATCAACGCTCGTTTCGCTTATCGTCGGCGTAACTTACGGAGCCGCAGCAGGTTACCTCGGCGGCCGCATCGACAATCTAATGATGCGCATCGTCGATATCCTTTACTCGATACCGTACATCCTGATCGTGATCGTACTGCTCGCGGTCTTTGGCGGCCCTTCGACGCCCGGCTGGATCAAGTGGCTCTCGACAACCGTCGGCGGCGAAGGCAATCAAGGACTCAGCCAAATACTGCTGCTCTTTTTTGCACTTGGCCTGGTTTCATGGCTGACGATGGCACGCGTGGTGCGCGGCCAGGTCTTAAGCCTCAAGAATCAGGAATTCGTGATGGCGGCACGCGCGACCGGCGTTTCGAGCCTCGGCATAATATTCCGTCATTTGATACCGAACTCACTCGGGCCTGTGATAGTTTACGCCACGCTGACCGTGCCGAGCGTGATGCTGACCGAGGCGTTCCTCTCATTCCTCGGGCTTGGTGTTCAGGCACCATTTGCATCTTGGGGCAGCCTTGCCGCGGACGGCATCAAGAATGTCGCGATATTCCCGTGGCAGCTGATCGCACCCGGCATAACCATGGCTTTGGCTCTTTTCTCCCTGAACTTTTTGGGCGACGGCCTGCGTGACGCACTCGATCCGCAGACGCGCAAATTCTGATAAATGGACGCAAAAAGCGACACAATTCTTTCGGTCATCGGCCTCAAGACCTATTTCCGCACCGAGGACGGCATCGTCAAGGCGGTCGATGATGTGTCGTTCGAATTAAAGAAAGGCGAGACGCTCGGCATCGTCGGCGAGTCGGGTTCGGGCAAATCGGTAACTAACCTGTCGGTCATGCGCCTCATTCCCGATCCGCCGGGACAGATCGCGGGCGGAAGCGTTACATTTGACGGCATCGACGTGCTTTCGCTGCCGATAGACGCAGTTCGCAAGATACGCGGCCGCCGCATCGCGATGATCTTTCAGGATCCGATGACATCGCTCAATCCGTTCCTTAAGATCTCGAAACAGTTGATGGAGGTAACGCAGCTTCATCTCGGCCACACCAAGCAGCAGGCACGCGAACACGCCCTTAAGATGCTCAAAATGGTCGGCATTCCCGATGCCGAGAGCCGTATCGACGGTTATCCGCATGAATTCTCAGGCGGAATGCGCCAGCGTGTGATGATCGCGATGGCGCTGAGCTGCGACCCCGAACTGCTTATTGCCGACGAGCCGACGACCGCACTCGACGTAACCATTCAGGCACAGATCCTCGAACTTATAAAGGACCTGAAAGAGCGAATGGGCACGAGCGTCATCCTGATCACGCACGACCTCGGCGTAGTCGCGGGCATGACCGATAAGATCATCGTTATGTACGCCGGCAAGGTCTTTGAGAAGGCTCCGACAAAGGAGCTGTTCGAGCGGCCCGCGAACCCTTATACGCAAGGCCTGCTCCGCAGCGTTCCCGATTCCGCACACGAACAGGGCAAAGATCTCTATCAAATTCCCGGCCTGCCGCCCGATGTCGCACATCTGCCGCCGGGCTGTCCGTTTGCCGATCGCTGCGAGCGCGCCGAGGATGTATGCCGCCGCGAATTTCCGCCGTTCATCAAGGTAAACGACGACCATTATTCACTGTGCCACTTTGCCGAAGAGGTTTACCGCGAAGGAGCGCCGAAAGAATGACGACTGGAACCAACGATCTGATAACGCTCAAAGACGTAAGAGTGCATTACCGCTCGGGCGGCGGGCTTTTCAGCCACGCTAAGACCGTCAAGGCGGTTGACGGCGTATCTCTCAGCATAAAAAAAGGCGAGACGCTCGGGCTGGTCGGTGAATCAGGCTGCGGCAAATCTACGCTCGGCAAGGCGATACTTCGGCTTACGAACACCACCTCGGGGCAGATCGTTTATGACGGCAAGGATCTCGCTCGGCTGCCGAATTCGGCAATGCGCGAACGGCGGAAGCGGCTTCAGATGATATTTCAGGATCCGTATGCCTCGCTCGACCCGAGAATGACCGTCGGGCAGATCATCGGCGAGCCTTTACGAACCTTTGGGCTTGCAAAAGGCTCGGTTGACGGCCGCGTCCAAGAGCTTATGGAAACGGTCGGGCTCAGCCGCCGCTTCATCAAGCGTTATCCGCACGAGTTCTCGGGCGGGCAGCGTCAGCGTATAGGCATCGCCCGTGCGCTGGCTGTCGACCCCGAATTCATCGTTGCCGATGAGCCGATCTCGGCACTCGATGTTTCTATTCAGGCCCAGATAATGAACCTGATGGAACATCTGCAGGCCGCCAAGCAGCTTACGTATCTGTTCATTTCACACGACTTGCGTGCCGTACGGCATCTTTCTGACCGTGTCGCCGTGATGTATCTGGGCGGCATTGTCGAGCTTGCCGACGGCAAAGAGATCTATCGCGAACCGCTGATGCCTTACACGCAGGCTCTCATTTCTGCCGTGCCGGTTCCCGACCCTGTCGTTGAGGCAAAACGCGAAAGGATCATCCTAAAAGGAGATGTTCCTTCGCCGATCGATCCGCCGTCAGGCTGCCACTTCCATACACGCTGCCCATTCGCCATCGAAGAATGTAAGCAGCAGACGCCGAAGCTCAAAGAGATAAGAACGAACCATTTCGCGGCCTGCATCCGCATCTCGCCCGAATATCCGAACATCGCAGAAAATGCCGCCGCCGGCCTCCGAGCTCTCGAATAAGGCGATGCGCACAACTTGAAAAGTTGTTAAAAAGTACTGAAAACTCGATGCTATTCGAAGTTTTTGAGGCTAAACGCATTCTTTTCATTCGCACATGGGCGCATGGGAAGGGCAGCGTCTATCATACGAAAAGGCGTGGGCATACGAGACAAATTCAAGCGGATAGCCGAAAAGCACGGCATCGCCATCGCCGTCATTGACGGCGCGATGCGCGAGGTCTTTACGGCTAACGACAACTCGATCTGCAAAACGCTCAATCCTGACGGTGTGCTCAGCCCGCAATGCGCACAATTCTGCGGCAAGGCATACGAAAAGACGGCCGCGACCGGCAAGGCCGTACGCTTTGTCTGTCACGCCGGGCTTGAGTGCCGTGCCTTCCCTATGCGGTCCGAAGATCACATGCTTGCGGCCGTCGTCGGCCGAACATTCACACGCTCGGAGAATTACCGCCGTGCCGGTGCGCGTGCCACAAGCGGCGATTGGAAAGGCCTCGACACCTCGGCACTCTTCGAACACGTGCTGATGACAGGCTCATCCGATCAGGTCGAGGCCGCATTCGAACTCGCACGCGAGGCCGCCGCCGAGCTTTCGGCAGAAGTGCCTGCCGGAAAGCACACCGAACCGGGAACGGAGGCAACTGAGCCGACGCCCGCAGAGCAGCCGCCAAAGCCGCCCGATGTTCTCGTTTCAAGAGATGATGCGGGAGCATGGCGTTCGCTTTACGGCTCGCTGCTCGAGCGCGACTATCGTTCGGCGTGTGAGGCGGTCGTTGACTTTGTCGCCGAGATATACGGCATCGCATCGCTCGGCTGGCTTACTGCCCACGAAGGGCGTTTTCGTAAGTTCGCGGCACGCGGCCGCATGAACGACAGCAACGTCCGCATCGGCATAGACACTGCGGACGCCCGCCTTGTCGAGGCAGTTGAGAACGAGCGGCCGCTTGTACTGACCGAACGCACGAGCACCGGCAAGGATGCCCGCTCGCTCTGCATTTTTCCGCTCCGTGTCGGCACCGAGATCACATCGGCGTTGGCCGTACTCGATCCGATCGAGGATCTGGCGATGCGGCGGCAGATCGTACGGCTGTGCAGCACAATAGCACCGCGGATCGAGATCCTGCGGCTGCGTGCCGAGGTCGCCGGCCGCGATGACCTTGTTCGCTCGGTCCGCCGATTTACCGACAGTTTGCGCAATGTGGACACCGCAGACTTCTGGTCGCAGCTTGCCATCAACTCAGCAGAGCTGATGCAGTCGGAAAAGGCATCGATCATGGTGTACGACGAAGCAGCCGACCGATTTGTGATAAAGGCCGCGATAGGAACTCCGCCGGATGCATTGTCCGACCCCGATCCCGGACGGCGCGTTTCGCGTACCGTCTTTGAGCGCGGTACACCGGCCGTCGTGTCGAATATCACAACATCAGGCCTCGGGCCGCTCGCCGAAGAGCGGCGCTACCGAACGTCTTCATTTATCAGTAGCCCGATCGTTCTCGGCGATAAAAAGCTTGCCGTGATCAACTTCACCGACAAGGCCTCGGGAGCGGCATTTGACCGCAGCGACCTTGAACTGCTGCAGGCCGTCGGCTCGCATATTGCCATTGCCATCGACCGTATCGAACTCCGCGAAAAAGCGGGCGAATTCGAGCAGCTTTCCGTTACCGACACGCTCACGGGCCTGCTTAATCGCCGCTACATAGAGCAGCGTCTGCTGGAAGAGGTCAAACGCTCGAACCGCCACGGCTACCCGATGAGTTTTCTTATGATCGACGTGGACAATTTCAAGAGCTATAACGACACCTTCGGCCATCCGGCCGGCGATGAGGCTCTGAAACTCGTCGCACATCACCTGAAGGAGACACTGCGAAGCGCCGATGTTGCGGCACGCTTCGGCGGCGAAGAATTTGCCATCCTTCTGCCGCAAACGACGAGCGAAGAAGCAATGGCGATCGCCGAACGCGTCCGTGCCGGCATAGCAGCGGCGATCTTTCCGCATAGGGAGGTAACCGTCAGCATCGGTGCGGCAACGTGTTTGAGCGAATCGTGCGCGGCCGAAAGCCTTATACACGAGGCAGATCAAGCTCTATACGCAGCGAAACACCGCGGGCGCAACGCTGTCGTTGCCGCTTCGGAATTGGATAAACAGGACGGAACATTTCAATAGATGGCAAGCCGTGTGCGCGACAAATTGATCGCCGATCTTGCAGCCGCCGACTTCATCGGCCGCGAGAGCGAGATCGGCCGCCTCACAAAACATGCCCTTGAGGGTACCGGCGGTATTTGCCTGCTTGCACAGCCGCGGGCCGGTGCATCGGAACTCCTGCGGCAGGTCTTTGACAGACTTTTTGTCAGGCAGGAACGCATCGCTCCGGTCTATTTTCGCTTTCGCGATAACGACCGCAGCGAGCGGTCCGCAGCAAAGCGTTTTGCTCTAACATTTCTGACACAGTTGGTCGCATTTCGCCGCCGCGACCCGTCGCTGCTTTTTACCGAGCCGGATCTCGCGACCCTTGAACGCCTTACTCATCCTGACGATGAATTCGTTTCGCAAAGGGTCATCGAGGCGGCCATTTCCGGTGATGCAGCAGCAGCCTCGCTCATCGGAGCAACGCTCGGTTCCGAGTGTTTTGTAATGATCGATGATGCTCACTTTGCCGCGGAAGGGCTTGTCGCGACGTTCACTGAGGTCTTTGCCCGCGCAGGGCGCTCGTTCGTCATCGCCGGCCACCGGCGCTGTCTCTATCCGCGTATCGAGCTTGAGACGCTCCCGCTCGAAACGCTTTCACTTGCCGACACGCGAACACTCATCGAGCGCCTCGCACGACGCGCCGGCGTCGCCGTAAATGCTGAGACAACAGACCTTATCGCCGTACAGCTTCAGTGCGATCCGCTTTTCATCAGCTGTCTTTTCAGGCGTGCGGCTGACAAGGGCGACTCGCTCGACACTTTTCGAGCGGTGATGGGCGCCTACGCCGACGAGCTTTCCGGCGGGCGTATCGGAAGGTATTTTGATAAAGCCCTGACGGCCTTGCCGTACGATGCGATGATCGAACTTGCAGCATCCGGCCGCATCGCAAAGCGAATGCGAACGGCCATCGATCCGCACGACATCGAGCGGCTTGAGCGGCTCGAGATCGTGTCGTCAACGGCCCGCGGCATCGTGCTTGAAAGGCATTGCCGTGCCCTCAATGACCATCTCGAAACGGCATCTCGGCTCGTGAAGGCAGATTCTCGTGCTTCGGTTATCGGTGAGCGCCTAGCCGAACTTGTCGAAGGCGCGCCGCACCTAATGCGGCAGAATTATCGCGATGGCGCATCGCTTGGAATCAAGGAATTGCTGCGGCTTTTTGACGGGCGCTCGATAGCACGGGCAATGATCGACTATTATCCGTACCACGACGACCTCAAAGGCCGAAGTGCCGACGAGATCGCCGAACGAACGGCAGCTTCGGAAGATATGTTCACGCTTCCTGAAACTATCTTTGCTGCCGACGCCGCATCTTTTTATCCGCCGATAGCTACACAGCTTGAAGCCGGCCGCGCCGCCGTTGCCATAATTGCGAACAATGAGCCGAACGAAGACAGAGCCGTATGGATCGCCGCCGAGATCGACTCAAAACTCGAGGCGGCGGCCGACACTGCCGAATTCTGGTGCGACCGACTCGAAATGCTCGCTGCACATTGCGGCTTTCGCCGTGCACAAATTTGGCTGATAGCTCCGGAAGGCTTCGCGCCGGACGCTCTCGACATTCTTAACGCGCGCGGAGCCATCGGCACAAGCAAAGCTCAGTTCGCATTGCTGCAACGCGAATTCGGAAAAGCCGCCGCCGAAACTCCGCCTTCTTATGAGGTCATCGCCCCGATGGGCGAGGATGCCGAGATGTTCGTTGTCCGCACGATCGATTCGATCGCCGAGCGGCACAGGCTACCGCAGGAGGCGATCACGCCGATAAAGACCGCTGTCGTCGAGGCGTGCATCAATGCTGCCGAACACAGCCTAAGTCCCGACCGCCGTCTTGCGGTCAGTTTTACCGTCCTACCCGAACGAATTGACATCACTGTAGCCAGTCGCGGCGTACGTCTTTCGCCGCGTCATAATGAAGAGCAGATCGGCGATGTACAACGCCGCGGATGGGGCCTTCGGCTTATGAAAAGCCTTATGGATACGGTTGTGATCGAGGCTGTTGATGACGGAACACGCCTGCGTATGTCGAAGTCCTTCCCGCGCAGCGACGCCTAAGACTCCGCGCTTATGTTCTTAAGCGCTTAAATTTTCTATTGTAAATATCGTTTCGATGTGATAGAACTACGTTCAAGTTGATTCTTCGGCGTCTCGCTCTAAACTTAACAAAAGGAAATAATTACGTGATCGCAGAACCTGTTTACCAAAGTGTGCCCGGCGGCGAAAGCCAACAGGCGGTCGTCCTTGCCGGAAACTACCTCAACAAACTTTCAGGCGAAAAGATCGAACGCGAATGCAAAGATCGCCTGAATGAAGGCTGCAAAAAGATCGTCCTAGATTTTTCGGGCACCGAGGTCATTAACAGCATCGGCATATCGATCCTTCTTGGCATTATCGACTCGGCCAAGAGCGTCGGTGCCGAGGTCTTTTTTGCCGATCTGAACGCCGGCTCTGCCGAGCTTTTCAAGACACTCGGCCTTACACGCCATGTAACGATCGTTTGAGGGAACTATGATCGAGCAACAGCAGAAGCTTATACACGCATTTGGTGCCCTCGCCGAACTCGGCAATGAGGTCGCGAACAAGAACAGCTTTCAGGAGACGATACGCACTTCGCTGCATCTGATCTCGGGTGCGTTGGCGATCATGCGCGGCGGTGTCGCACGCTATTCACGCTTCGGGCATGAGCTGCATATGATCGCGATTCGCGGCCTCGGCGACGATTTTCCGCTCACGCTCTCGCTCTGTCTCGAGGACGAACGCCAATTCCTTGCGAACGGCCTCAACCCGATCGAAACGCAGGCCGCAAAAGTGCTGCCGTTCTTTCAGGTTTACGACCGAAGCTTTGAACGCCGTTCGATCGAGCTGTTCGTACCGCTCATCATACGCGATGAACTTGTCGGCGCTCTGTTCCTCGGCGAAAAGGCGACGGCTGAGCCTTACACGAGCTACGAAAAAGAGATCATTTGCGCAATGGGACGCCACATCGGCGTTGCGATAGCACAGCGGAATATGATGGCCGAGATCGAACGGCATACCGAAGCGAACCGCAAACTCGTCGATAACATGCGCACGACATATACCGACACGGTAAAGGCTTTTGCCGCAGCGATAGACTTCAAAGACAAATACACCGAAGGCCACTCGGTACGCGTAGGAAAGTACAGCGAGATCATCGCAACAGAACTCGAATGGCAACCCGAAGAGATCGAAGGTGCGGCCATCGCGGGCTATCTGCATGACGTCGGCAAGCTGACGGTCGAGCGAAAGATCATCAATGCGCCGTATAGGATAAATGCGAAAGAATCTGCCGAATTGAACAAGCATCCGGCCGTCGGTTACGAGATACTGTCGCCGATACATCACCCGTACGCGAACGTGCCGCTTGCGGCAAAGTACCACCACGAACGCCTCGACGGACGCGGCTACCCCGACGGCCTTTACGATCGCGAGATACCGTACATCGCGAAGGTCGTGAGCCTTGCCGATTCGCTGGATGCGATGACGAGCGACAGGCCGTACAAAGCTCGTCGGCCCGCCGCGGAAGTGATCGACGACCTGCGGCGTAATGCGGGCAAGCAGTTCGCCCCGGAGCTTGTAACGGCCTTCCTTCGCGGGATGCTAAAGGAACTCAACGGTGAAACGAAAGAGAAACGTTACCGCCGCGTGCTCGGACGCGACTATATGGAGGCGGAAGGCCTCGGCGCGATGGTTCGCTCAGCTTTGAACGAGATCGCACCATCTCGGCCGATATCGCTTATGGCCTCTGACCGCCCTGCTCTCTAGGCCCTTATTCGAACTGACAAATGGCCGATCCGCAGTAACGGATCGCGGCAGACGGCCCTTTCTTTTGCTTTACAGAGGTTTTATTCTGCGGGTTTTTCGAGCAGCTTGATGAATTTCTTTGCGGCGAGCGAAAGGCTCTTATCGCTCCTGTGGATCACACCGACGGAGCGTTTCCAATAATCTTCCGCAAGCCGAATTACTGCAAGGGCGTTGTTTCGCTGCTCTTCGATGACCGAAGGCTCAGGCACGACGGCAAGCCCGAAGCCGGCTTCGACGGCGCGTTTGATCGTCTCGATATTATCGAATTCGGCGACCTTTCTGACCTCGATGCCATTTTGCTTGAACGTCCTTTCCATCATCTTTCGAGTCGGCATATCACGTTGGAAATGAACGAGGTCCTCGCCGCTGAGGTCCGTAACCTTCAGCTCCTTCCGTTTTGACAACGGATGCCCCGGCGGCGCTATCACGACAAGGCGGTTCTCGGGCATCGGCACGATCGTCAACCCGCGTTTCGGTTCGGGAAATGCGATCACGCCAAGCTCGACCTTGCCGTCAAGCACATCACGCACCACCTTGGTCGTGCGCAAATATTCGAGGTCGATCTTTGCTGCAGGATACTTGGTCATGAATTCACGCACCTTAGCGGGCAGTTCGTAAAGCCCGACGCTGTAGATCGTCGCAACACGAACGGTGCCGCCGATACGCCCGACGGCGCCGCGCATATTCTCCTGCATCTCGCCATAGGCGGCGAGCACCTTTTTTGATTCGCGATAGAACACTTCGCCCGCGCCGGTGAGTTTGACCTCGCGGCGTCCGCGTACACGCTCGAGCAGGCGTTTATTGAATTTTTTCTCGAGCGCCCGTATCTGTTGGCTGACCGCTGACTGCGTAATGAAATTACGCTCGGCCGCAAGCGAGAAACTTTCGAGATCGACGAGGTCGCAAAAGACCTTGAGTGTGTCGAGATTCATAAGTTATTAGCCGGACTGTTTATTATGCACTGAATTATTCATTTTATCTCATATTCGATCGGTCGTATCATAAAAATCTGCGTCCACTATTGCCGTTAGAGCGGCTTTGGGCTAGAATTTTTGTTACTCGGACACCAAGTTTGGCAGATGATCAATCAATAGATGGCGATCAAGTTTTCTAATTCCTTTCTGATGAGAAAGCTGCATCAGGTTACGGGCATCGTACCGCTGGGCATCTTTTTCTTGTTCCATATCTACACGAACTCCGCTGCACTGAACGGCGCGAAGGTCTTTAACGATCACGTTGAGGATCTTCACGAAATGCCGTACCTGCTGTTGGTCGAGATATTCGGCGTCTTTATTCCGCTGATGTTTCACGCGGTTTACGGCATGCTGATATCGTCGGAGGCGAAGGTCAACGTGTTCAACTACCGCTTTGCGCGGAACTGGTTCTATGTGCTCCAACGGATATCGGGTGTTTACCTGTTCTTCTTCCTGCTGTTCCACATACTGAATTTCCGCTTCGGCTTGATACCGGGACTCAATATGACGCCCGTCGCAGGCAATGCTCAGCAGGCTTACGCGATAATCGCGAAGGAGTTCGCCATCTGGTGGGTGCTTGTGCTCTATATCCTCGGCCTGCTCGCTACGGCGTGGCATCTTGCATACGGCGTATTCCTTTTTGCGGTCGATTGGGGCATCGTTATCGGCGTCAAGGCACAAAAGATACTGCTCTACGGCTGCCTCGGATTCGGGTTGATACTTGCATTTGTCGGCATCAATTCGGCATTCGCGTTCAAGCGGCCCTGCGGCTTTATGCCTGCGGAGCTGTGCCAGGATCCTGCTGAACGATCTCCGGCGGAAAAGGCCCCTACACCGAGAATGCCCGTGCAAAAAGGCCCGTAAGCGATGACGGGATTTGGAAATTTCACTCACCGCTCATCATCCGCCCTCGATCGGCATGAGCCGACGCTTGACCGGCGAATGATGGCAAACATTTAAGTTATTATGGCAAAAGATCTAAAGATCGCGATCGTCGGCGGCGGGCTTGCGGGCCTCGCCGCAGCGATGAGGATCGCGGAAGCGGGGCACAACGTCGAGCTTATTTCGGTCGTGCCCGTTAAGCGTTCACACTCGGTTTGCGCCCAAGGCGGCATAAACGGTGCCGTGAATACAAAGGGTGAGGGCGACTCGCCTTACATACACCTTGACGACACGGTTTACGGCGGCGACTTCCTCGCCAATCAGCCGCCTGTCAAACGTATGTGCGACATGGCGCCCGAGATCATCTATCTCTTTGACCGAATGGGCGTGCCGTTCTCCCGAACGAAGGAAGGCCTTATGGACTTTCGGCGTTTTGGCGGTACGCTGCACCACCGTACGGCATTCTCGGGTGCATCGACGGGCCAACAGCTTTTGTACGCGCTCGACGAACAAGTGCGGCGGATGGAGGTTGCGGGCAAGGTTACGAAATTCGAAGGCTGGGAGATGCTCTCGCTCGTGCTAGACAGCCGTCAGGTTTGCCGCGGCCTCGTCGCGATGAACCTGCAAACGCTTGAGCTTAGATCATTTGAGGCAGATGCGGTTATCATGGCGACCGGCGGCCCGGGCCTCATCTTCGGCAAATCGACCAACTCGATGACCTGTACCGGAAGCGCGACCGCTGCCTGCTATCAGCAGGGTGCCCGCTATGCGAACGGCGAATTCATACAGGTTCATCCGACATCGATCCCGGGTGAGGACAAACTCCGTCTCATGAGCGAATCGGCACGCGGCGAAGGCGGCCGTGTTTGGGTGCCGAAAGCGGACGGCGACACGCGGCATCCGCGCGACATCCCCGAAAGCGAGCGTTGGTACTTCCTCGAAGAACGATATCCGGCATACGGCAACCTCGTACCGCGCGACATCGCAACGCGCGAGATATTTCAGGTCTGCCTCGAGGGCCACGGCATCGGCGGCGAAAATCAGGTCTATCTCGACCTCACACACATTCCGGCAGATACGCTTACTGACCGGTTGGGTGCGATCCTCGAGATCTATGAGATGTTCGTCGGCGACGATCCGCGTTTCGTTCCGATGCGCATCTTCCCCGGCGTGCATTATTCGATGGGCGGCCTTTGGGTCGATTTCGAACAGCGTACGAATATTCCGGGCCTCTTTGCCGCCGGCGAGTGCGATTATTCGATACACGGAGCCAACCGCCTTGGTGCGAACTCGCTCCTCTCATGCGTATACGGCGGCTTTTCGGCCGCACCGTCGGCGATCGAATATGCGAAGAACGTCGAACGCGGCGATACCGAGACCAACGGCATCCACGATGCTGAAGTAAAGCGGCAGCAGGAATTGAATGACGCGATCGTCAAGAACGAAGGCAGCGAGAATCAGTATAAGCTGCACGATGAGCTTGGAAAGGTAATGACCGATAACGTAACGGTCGTCCGCTACAACGATCGCCTTAAGGCGACCGATGAAAAGATCCTCGAGCTGCAGGATCGCTTCAAGAAGATATCGATCAACGACTCGAATCTCTGGGCGACGCAGGCCGTGCCTCACGCACGCCAGCTTAAGAATATGCTCGAGCTAGCCCGCGTCATCACGCTCGGAGCACTGAACCGTGATGAGTCGCGCGGAGCTCACTACAAGCCGGACTTTCCGAACCGCAATGATGAAGAGTGGCTCAAATCGACAATCGCCGAATACTCGGCCGAAGGCCCTGTGCTCAGCTACGAGCCGGTCGATATCTCGCTAGTCGAGCCGCGCAAGAGGGATTATTCTAAGAGTTGACGATCGCCGGCAATATGTCGGCAACCATTGAATTGACAGCGGCAATTTCCGCAAAAGGGCCGAACGGCAGCAGCACTGCCATCGGAAGCTATTAAAGCGACAATGAGTGAACATATCGAAAAGAAGCGTTTGGAAAATCCTCCGGCGAAGATCAAGTTCAGGATCGAGCGACGTGCGAATCCGGATTCGCCGGCCTATTGGGAGACGTTTACGGTCGATTACCGCCGTAATTTGAACGTGATCTCCGCTTTGATGGATATCCGCAAGAACCCAGTTACCGCTGACGGCAAGGAAACGACGCCGCCGGTTTGGGAGATGTCGTGTCTCGAACAGGTTTGCGGCGTTTGCACAATGCTCATCAATGGCTATGTCCGCCAATCGTGTTCTGCTCTCATAGATGACCTCCTGCTCGCGACCGGCGGCGACACGATCACGCTCCAGCCGATGTCAAAATTCCCTAAGGTGCGCGACCTAGTGGTCGATCGCACAGAGATGTTCGATCACCTGAAGCAGGTCTCGGCGTGGATCGAGCTGGACGGCACCTACGACCTCGGGCCGGGCCCGCACACCTCGCCTGAGCTTGCACACGAGCGCTATGAGATATCACGCTGCTTCACCTGCGGCTGCTGTCTCGAAGCGTGTCCGCAATACGGCGACGACAATTACATCGGCCCGCAAGCAATCGCACAGGCGCGCTTGTTCAATATGCACCCGACAGGTAAAACGACCAAGGAGGAGCGCCTGAACGGGCTTATGGAAGAGAACGGCATTCAGAAGTGCGGGAACGCCCAGAACTGTGTCCGCGTATGCCCGATGGGTGTGCCGCTGACCAAGGCGATCTACGAATCGAATCGCGATATTACGGCCGATGTCTTTTTCAAGCTGCTCGGTAAGTAGCATTGACACTGCCCTTTAGGCTTTGTTTTTGCAATTTCTTGCCTGTATAATTCGTAACTTTGATGTTCAGGTTGCGTGGGGCAACCTGTGTCCGGAGGCGCGAATCATATAACGCGTAAATTCCGACACGAACAATGCTGAACGGACGACCCGCTAAAGAAGGACACCTCACGATAAGCAGCATTGTCAGGGCTCGCAGAAGCCCTTAAATTTGCAGGTTCTAAGGATATTCGGTTTATGTTCAAACCACGCGTATTTGCGTTCGTCTGTATTACGGTCACTTTATTTGTGATATCCGCGATCGCAGATACCGGCGCCTCGGCAACAAGGGCGGTCAGCGCCCAGCAGCTCATCGAAAGTGTCGATATTCAGGGAAACCGACGCCTTCGCGATGAGGATCTTTTGTATTACATAAAGACGCGGCCCGGTGATGTTTACGACCCCGCGGCGCTCGAACGCGATCTTAAAGAGCTGCTCTCGCTCAATTTCTTTGACAAAACGGCCACGAGGGTCCTCACGGAAGAGGGCATACGCGGCGGCGTCAACGTCATCTTCGAGGTGCGCGAACTGCCGATCATCCGCGACCTCTCATTCAAGGGTGCGAAGGCGCTTCAAGAATCCGACATCCTAAAGGAGTTCCGTGAGAAGCGTGTCGGGGTGTCAAAGGAATCTGTTTACGACCCCGTAAAGGCACGCAATGCGACGCGTGTGCTGCGCGAGATGCTTGCCGCAAAAGGCTTTCCCAATGCGACCGTTACGGTAAAAGAGGAAGAGGTCTCGGCGACATCGATCGCGATCACATTCGATGTCGATCAGGGAAACCGGTCGCGCATCGTAAAGATCGAGTTCGAAGGCAACGAACACTTCAAGCAAAGTGAGCTTCGCAACGCGCTGCAGCTTGTGAAAAAGACAGGTTTGATCTCGCGTATCAAGGGCCAGGATATTCTCGACCTCAAAAAGCTGCAATACGACCTCCAGAGAAATGTGCGTTCATATATGTTCTCGAAGGGATATTTTCAGGCACGTATCGGCGACCCTGAGGTCATAGGCCTCGGTTATCGGCGCACAGGGCTTTTGCCGCTGCTGAGCGCCATTCCGCTGCCGCTGATCACGTCAAAGGATGACACGCTTAAGATAGTCGTACCTGTAACGGAAGGGCGTATCTATCGCATTGGCGATATAAAGGTAGAAGGCAACTCGATCTTCAGTGAGCAGCAGATATTAAATTACATCGGGCTGAAAAAAGGCGACATCGCCGACGGTAAACGCCTGCAGGACGCCGTCTATGATGATCTGAAGAAGGTTTACGGCGGCCAAGGCTTTGTGCAGTACAACGCGGAATTCGACCCCGATTTCAAGGACGACCCGAAGGATCCGAAAGCGGGTACGGTCGATATAACGATCAACATTGAAGAAGGAAAGCAGTTCTCGCTGCACCGGCTTGAATTCACCGGAAATACGTTCACGCGCGACCGCGTAATGCGCCGCGAATTTCTCATAAACGAAGGTGACATCTACAACCAGAACCTTCTTGAGATTTCGATCGCACGCATCAACCAAACGCAGTATTTCGACCCGATCGATAAAGATCAGGATGTCGAAACGCGAACAGATGAGGACCAAGGCAGCGTCGATCTGATCGTAAAAGTGAAGGAAAAAGGCCGCCAGCAGATCTCGTTCAACGGCGGTGTTTCGGGTATCGGCGGCTCGTTCTTCGGTGTCGAGTATTCGACGAACAATCTTGCCGGCCGCGGCGAAGTGCTTTCGTTCAACTTGGGCATCGGCAACCGCCAGCAAAACCTGCAGTTCACTTATCAGGAGCCGTACTTTCGCGACAGGCCGATCTCCGCGGGCTTTACGCTGTTCGCCAGCCGCTACAAGTTTTGGGGTGAAGGCACATTCCTGACGCAAAATCAGGATGTTCTCAACGCTCTGTACAACCCTTACGGGAACATCGTAACGGACTCAAGCAACCTCTTTACGCAAAATTCCTACGGCGCCAATGTATTCGCTACGGCTCCGCTCTCAGAGCTGTTCTTCAAAAAGCGCCGGTTCACACAGTTCTCAAGGGTCGGCTTCAGTTATCAGGTATCGCTAACCAGCATACAAGATCCGGCCGTGAACGCCCTGAACGATCCGTCAAAGACGATACCGGTCATCTATCGCCAGCCGAATATTTTGACAAGCCGTGTTTCAGGTTCATTCGTTTACGATACGCGCCAGCCGGCCAAGAACGGCATTGATACACTTCGCGGCAGCCAACTCTCGATAAACGTCGGTTTCGCCGGCCTCGGCGGCGACGTACGCACATACTCGCCGGCGGTTTCGTACTCGAATTTCATTCCGATGCGGAAGAAGCGCTCGAAAGACCCCGAGGTGCTTGCATTTCGCATAATGGCATCCACGATCGGCTCGTGGTCAATGAGCAAGAAGATCCGCGACGCGAACTCGATCGCCTTTGTCGGCGGCATTCCGATGTATGAGCGTTTCTTCCTCGGCAGTGAGAATGACATTCGCGGATACAACTATCGCTCGATCGGCCCTGTGGCCCCGTTCGACACATACATCACCAGCCGTAACGTACAGTTGGCGACCAACGCTTCGGGCGATGCGAATACCAACCACGGCATCGACGACCGTACGCGTGACGAGATCCTGACCATCGGACAGCTTACCGGCCCGGACGGCATAAATCCGGCATTATTCTCGCGGAACTTCCGCTTTATCGGCGGCGACACGCAGCTTTTGGCGAACGTCGAATACCGAATACCTATCTACGGGCCGGCAACGCTCGCCCTCTTTGCAGATGTCGGCTCGGTATTCAACATTCACAAGACCGGCACGCAGCGGATCAACAGCGAATTTCTGCCCGATGAAAGACTTCTCGGTGCGGGCCGCCTGACGGCACTCGGGCTGATAAATACGCCGGTGCTCGAGAGCAGCTTCGGCGCCCTGCTTTTCTACCGCGGGCGGGTGATGACAAAGAGCGATTACTTGAGCGAATTCTGCCAAGGCAACCGTTTTGGCTGCCCGACATCGCTTTCGCCGCAGATACAGCCGCTGTACCTTCGCGGCGATGTTCAGCAGAACTCATTGCTGAGGGTCAATGATAGTGCGTTCGGCACCATTAAAGATTACAAGGCGAGTTTGGGCGTTGAACTTCGTGTGCAGGTGCCGGTCGTAAATGTGCCGTTCCGGCTCATATATTATTACAATCCGAACGCAAAGATCGGATATACGCAGGAACTGCCCGGGATCTTCCTGCCGGGCAAGAGAAATGGCTTCAGGTTTACTGTGGGCCGCACATTCTGATCGTCACGATGATTGACACTTTCGGGCCAAGAATATAACATTGCGGTTCTTTTTCAATGCTGCGTACAACACAAACGCCTTTATTGGTTTCAAAGTAGCAGCGTACCGCATATAGAATGGTGGTTCACACTTATTAGGTCTTTATTGGTTTTAGGAGTTTTTCGCAGGAAATGAAACGAATTTATACAATTGCCGCTTGCCTTATGTTCGCAGCGGTTCTCAGCGTTGCCGTAAAGGCACAGGCACAGACCGCGCCCATGAAGGTCGTTCTGATCAACACGCTCGCTTTCGACGACGAAAAAGGCATCACAAAATATGTGAATGCAATGAACGCCCTCGAAAATGAGTTCAAGCCGCTCGATACCGAGATCCAGGGGCTTGTTACCAAGTACAACAACCTCGGCAAAGAGATCAAGACGCTTCAAGATCAAGCCAGCGGCGGCAAGGTGCCGATCGACGAAAAGGCCGCACAGGCTAAGGTTGACGAGTACCAGCTGCTTGAGATCCAGATCAAGCGCAAGCAGGAAGATGCCAAGACAAGATACGAGAAACGTCAGGCGGCGGTGCTCGGGCCGGTCCTTCAGGATATTGGCAAGGCGATGCAGGAATTTGCACAGGCAAAGGGCTACGACCTGATCCTCGATGCCGCAAAGCTCGATCAGCAGCAGATCCTTCTTGCTATCCTCCCTGCAAAGATCGATGTTACGAAGGAGTTCATTACCTTTTACAATGCTCGCCCGGCGTCTGCGACCGCAACGACGAAACCCTAGTGATCATTTGATCCATTAACATTTGGCCAAGCCGGCAAAATTGATTTTTGCCGGCTTTTCGCTTATATCTTTCTCTTAGCCGCATTATGCCGATCCTCGATTCAGTCGCTATTCAAGAGATACTGCCGCACAGGTATCCGTTTCTGCTCGTTGATAAGATCGTTGAGCTTGAGCCGCGTGTGCGGATCGTCGGCGTAAAACAGGTAACGGTGAACGAACCTTTCTTTGCAGGACACTTTCCCGGTGCGCCCGTGATGCCCGGCGTACTGCAGATCGAGGCCCTTGCACAGGTAGGCGCGATACTTGCACTGCGCGAATTTGAGAACCGCGACGAAAAGATACCGTTCTTTAGCGGCATCGAAGCGGCAAAGTTCCGCCGTCCCGTTGTCCCCGGCGACACATTGATGCTTGAAGTAACGGCTCTTCGCATCGGCAGCCGTGTGCAAAAGATGAGCGGCGTCGCCACGGTTGACGGCAGCGTTACTGCCGAGGCAACCATTATGTCGGTCATTGCTGACCGCCGAAAAGAGTAACCTTTGTGACAGGCTTTGGGAACATAACCCGCGAAGATATTATCTTCCTGATCATGGTCGGCGTCGTTATCGGTGTCGTCCTCGGTCTTATTCCGCTTATTTACGGCCGCAAAAAGGGAAAGCCGCGGCTCGGACTTATCGGGTTTCTCGTGTCGATCGTCGCAGGTGCGCTGTGGAGCATACTTCCGCTTTTTGTGATGATCGGCTTTGTCTTTTTGATACAACGCAACAAACCCGCTGCGGAAATTCCGAAAGCAACAGAAGCTGCCGCGGAGGAAGCACGCTCTGACGACTGACACGATGTCCGCCGCCATTCACCCGACAGCGATCGTTCACCCCGAAGCCGCGATCGGCAGCGGCTGCACCATCGGCCCGTTCTGCACGATCGGGCCCGAAGTAACACTTGCCGAGGGCGTTACGCTCGTCTCGCACGTCGTCATCGACGGCAGGACGACGATCGGCAAGGGTACACATATCTTCCCTTTCGCATCGATAGGGCTTGCTCCGCAGGATCTGAAATACGCGGACGAGCCGACCTCGACCGAGATCGGCGAACGGAACCAGATACGCGAGTTCGTTACCATTCATCGAGGCACGGCGGGCGGCGGCGGCGTAACGCGAATCGGCAGCGACAACCTCTTGATGGCACAGGCACACGTAGCGCACGACTGCCGACTGGGCGACGGCATCATTATGGCGAATGCCGCCACGCTCGCAGGCCATGTCGAAGTGGGCGACCGTGCGAGCATCGGCGCGTATTCGGGCGTTCACCAATTCTGCCGTATCGGCATCGAGGCCTTTGTCGGCGGCTATTCGGTCGTCGTAAAGGATGCGATGCCGTTCGCTACCATCCAAGGCAACCACGCAAAATGCTACGGCCTTAACCGCGTCGGTGCGAAACGCCGTGGCCACTCGCCCGAGGCCATACAAAACCTGAACCACGCGTTCCACCTGCTGCTTAATGCCAAACTCAACACCACACAGGCCGTCGAACGCATCAAAAAGGAGATCGCCGGTTCGCCCGAGGTCGATCTGCTGCTTGATTTCATCGCGGCATCAACACGCGGCGTCGTCAAATAATTAACAACAATGGAAAATTCTGCTGAGATCGTCGCCGAATTCGGCAAGCGCATACAGCGCTGTTACGGATGCTTTATCGCTTATCACCTCAAGGATATGTACCTCGGCGAGGACGTAACCTTCTACTGCGAACACTGCCACGACGAGACAATGTTCCATTTCAACGACTTTTCACAACTGCTCGACCTCTCAAAGTTGAAGGAAGTAGCCGACGAACATCACCACTGACGTTGAGACTCTGAGCGAAATTTGGCTATGCTTATGAGCGATGCGTGACGTAACGCTCTACATTTCGTCGATCGATGGCGAGCGAACATACAGCCTCGATGATGAGGTGACCATCGGCCGCACCGATGCCTCGACGCTGATCTTGGCGGACGGCGGGCTTTCACGGCGTAACACGACCATCTTTCGCGACGGTGAAGACATTCTCGTTGTCGATGAAGACTCGCTCAACGGTACCTTTCTAAACGGCGAACGCCTTACCGGCCGGGCACGCCCGCTCCGCGACGGCGACGAACTCAAGATCGGCAGCGATACGCATATTCGCGTCGCATTCACTTCAGCCGCAGCCGTTCATACCGCAAAACACGAGTCGGCGGCCGAGCATTCTCGGCCTGTACAAAATGCCGCCGCCGCTTCTGCGGCAAAGGCTCCGCCGACGCGTAGTGATGACAATTCGCGTTATGTGATCCTCGGATCTGTCGTGATGATCTTTGTCATACTTGCCGGAGCGGGCATTGCCTTCATAGCTGTCTCACGAAAAGATGGCGCCGGCGGCGGAAAACAAACGCCGCAGATACGCTCAGGCCTGATCCCTATGCGTGTTATTGACCCGCTCGGCGGCGAGGATGAAGACGACCTCGACGACCTCATCGCATCATGGGAAGTCGAGGAAAAGGAGATCGATGCTTCGACCGTCGGCGATGTCTCGGTCGGGAGCAGCGATGCTGCCGAATCAGACCTTAATGTAACAGCCGCGTTCCTCGCCGACCGGCAAAAGAAGGCACTCGAACCGCGAAATGCCGAGACAGGCATCCGCCCCGCAGGCCTCGACCCGCCAAAGGAACTCTTTGGCGACGGCGTGATAAAGCAAAAGGCGAAGCTGCGCGAGATGAATTCCACCGGTTATCGACAGCCCATGGACTTTGCCGACCTTGCGGCAAAGCGCCTCGACAAAGAGCTGATCGAGATGCCGATGGCCACGGAGAGCTTCTACCTTGACGTCGGCGGCAGTGCAAGCGACGGCCCTTTCAATTCGTTCACGTTCCAAGACGGCAGCCAGCCGCTCGCGTCCGGTTCGCCGAAATTTCAGGCTCTCGTAAATCTGGCCGCGAACTTTGCGGGCCATCAATACGACCTCAACAACGCGAGCGACCGCAAGCAGATGCGTGTGCGGCTTCTGCGTATGTTCAATCCGCGAGCAAAGGCCATCTTGAAAGAGGTTGCCGACGCCTACTTTGCAAAATACGGCCGCCCGCTGCGCGTAACCTCGCTGACACGCTCGATGGATTATCAGATAGCGCTGAATGCCAATAATCCGAACTCATTCAAGGTGCGCGGCGAAGGCAGCCTGCCGCCGCACACTTCCGGCTGTGCCTTTGACCTCGCCCGCAAACACATGACCGCCGATGAGCAGAACTTCGTTATGAAGAAACTCGCCGAAATGGAAGACGCGAATAAACTGGACGCACTCATCGAATACGGAGCCAACGCCTGCTTCCACGTCTTTATCTATTCTGACGGCGTGCCGCCGAAAATGTAGAATAAAAGTGGTATGTCAAGACCTGCGGACGGCTCGGCCGGGCGAAAGATCGGCGGGCTAGCCAAAAGCCTCAGTGCTCTGCCGTCAGAACAAAAGCGTGCTGCTGTCGAGATCAGCGCGGCTCTTGCCGCCGTGAGCCTGCGCCTCAGCCGTGAATTTGTCGAGGCTGTGCCTGCGGCGGCCGAGATCCTCTCAGCGGATGAACTGCGCGTATGGGCCGAGCTGGGACGCAAACTCGGCATGACCAACCTCGAAACAGGAATCGCCTTTTTTGCGGAGGGTGTCGGTGCATTTGCCGAGATAAGCTCCGCGTCGCGTACCTTTGTCTTTCAGATCGCAATGAAGCAACTTGTGCTTTCAAGCTCGACGGCGGTCGAGACAGTTCGGCTTGCACCAAAGGCGGCCGCGGCCCTTCGCGACACAACGCTTGCCGAACGCTTTTTCAAACTCGGCCTCACCATAGCTAACCGCTCGGCAAAGCACAGCGCCGATTTTCTCAACCAATGCGAACCCGTTGCCGCTGCTCTCGAACGCTTCGGTGAGCGGCGGAGCGAAGTCGCCGAAAGTATTTTGACGCTTGGAATGCAGTTCGCTGAACGCACGGGCGGCATGGCGGCCGACCTTTGGGCCGAGCTGCCCGAAACGCTTTCACGCATCGATGCCGATCAAGCCGTAAAGTTGACGGCACAAGCGGCTGATATGCTCGACCTCGGCGGCAGCGTAACGCTGCACTTCGTACGTTCGGGCGGCCGGCTGCTTTCGATACAGCCGCGTGCGTTCGACCGCTGGGTAACGATCATTCGCGCACTTGCGGGCGCCGGCAATTCGGTGCTTATCGCATTTCTTCGTTCAACGCCGGGCGTCGTTTCCTCCGTGGTACGCGAACGCCCCGCCGAGGCCGATGCGAATGTTGCAAAGGTATTTGAGAACATCGGAAAGATAGCGGCCCGAGATGCCGAGAGTGCTCTGGCCGCATTTCGTGCGAGTGCCGATGCGTTGGCTCATGTTTCTGCCGATCAGTTCGAAGCGTGGGTCGATAAGGGGCTTGCCGAACAGGCCGAGGCATCGCAAAAATCGCGCCGCAGCTACTTCGCCCTCGAAACTCGAGAATCAAATGAGCATCTGCGGCGCACTCGGCTCGGCCTTTCGCTCGACAGTGTACGCAACGTTCTGCGGCTCTATGTCGAGGCTCTGACGGGCCGCGAGGTCGAGATCGAACCGTTCACCGCACTCTCGCAGGAAACGCGCATCGGCGACGGCAAGACCATCTTTCTGCCTGCCGCGATCAGCGAATTCGACTCGGACGAGACTGACTTCCGCCTCTTCAAAGTGCTTGCCGCACACGGCGCGGGGCAGATCGAGTTCGGCACCTTTGCCGTCGATACGCCTGAGCTGAAAGCCGCATTTCGAGAGCTGAAACAGCTTTACGCAGCCACCGCCGAGCAGCTCGATGCCTTTTCGCTTTCAGGCTACATCGATGACGTACGGAAAGGCGAAGCAGCGAGGCCCTATGACGCCTTCCCGGCATCGGCCGCCGTTCTGCCCGAGGGTTCGGATCATCGTGCGGTGATCGGGGCGTTTCCCGAACCGCGCCTTGCGCGAAAGATATTCGGCACAATGGAGAATGCGCGGATCGATCACGAGCTTCGCCGCTCATATCGCGGACTGCGAAAGGATCTCGACCTGATGCAGCGATACCTGCGCGAAAATCGGCCGTACATCTTCGACGTGCCTGCGGCACAAGTGCCGTTCGAGCTGCTTTTCCAGATAACGCTGTGCGGCGGTGCGACCGATGACGCACGCAAATTCTACGGCCAAGCGGCCGCCGAGATCGAGGCTGTGATCGAGCGTTATCTGCGTGATATGCGGCGGGACTCGACCGTTGCCGACTCGCTGTTGGCAACCTCGCGCGTTTACAACCTCTTTCAGAATATTTCGCCCGAGCAAACACAGGAGTCCGCATCAGACGAGGGCGATGACGACTCTGACTTTGCATACGACGACAAGGATGCCGCGGAATCCGTAACCGAGGATCAGGTCAAGCGCGAGCGTGAACGCACTGCCCACGATGTCTCCGAGCTGTTCAACGCATGGAACAGCACTGATGACGAAGGCGAGCCTGACGACCTTTCGGGTGCCGAAGCGTGGGCGCACGCTGAGATACCCGAAGTGCCTCTCGAACCCGATGATGTCGCGTTCGCATACGACGAGTGGGACCGCGAGATCGGCGACTACCGCGTAGGCTGGAGCCGTGTGATCGAGAAAAAGGTCAAGCATGGCGACCGCACATTCGTCGAGTTGACGCGTTCGCGCTATCGCGGCGTGATATCGTCGATACGGCATCAGTTCCAACTGATGAAGCCCGAGAATCTGGCACGCATTCATCACGAATTGGATGGCGAGGACTACGATCTGAATGCCCTTGTCGATCTCGTGATCGACAGAAAGGCGGACGGCAGGCAGGCGGAAAATATCTATATCAAGCGGCTTCGTAAGCAGCGTGATGTCGCCGTTTCGATACTGCTCGATCAATCATCATCGACGGCACGCACCATCACGCGAAACCCGCTCCAGCCCTATACGCATCCGGGCCGCCGTATCATCGAGATCGAAAAGGAAGGCCTCGTCCTAATGAGCGAAGCGCTCGAGTCCGTAGGCGATATCTATTCGATATACGGCTTTACAAGCGAAGGAAGGCGAAACGTTAAGTTCTTTATAATAAAGGACTTTGACGAGAAGTATTCGTCGGAGATCGAACAGCGTATCGGCGGCATCACCTTTCAGAACAACACGCGGCTCGGTGCCGCGATTCGCCATGCGGCCCACAAGCTGCTGCGGCGGTCATCGCGTACGAAGCTGCTTATCATCTTGACCGACGGGCGGCCTTACGATCATGATTACGGCGATGCGCGCTACGCCCGCGAGGACGTCAGGGAAGCATTGACCGAAGCGAAGACAGGCGGCATCACGCCCTTCTGCATCACGATAGACCGCGAATCCGAGGCCGAACTGCGTAACCTTTACGGAAACGTCGGCTACACGATCATCGATGATGTGCTCTCGCTGCCTGAGCGTATGCCGAACATTTACCGCCGATTGACTAGCTGAACGGCGAGACTTATGAGAACCGTTTTTCTATTTGACGTTGACAACACGCTGCTCGACAACGACCGCGTTACGCAGGACCTGCGGCATTATCTGGATAAAGAGGTCGGAACAAAGCGAAGTACTCTTTACTGGGAGATATTCGAGGAGTTGCGAACCGAGCTTGGCTATGCCGACTACCTCGGGGCACTCCAACGCTATCGGATGGCCCATCATTATGACTCGCACCTGCTTGCCGTCTCGACGTATCTGATCAACTATCCGTTCGCCAACCGCCTCTTTCCAAATTCGCTCGATGTCATCGATCGCTGCCGTACGCTTGGCAAGACGGTGATCCTGACGGATGGCGACGTTGTCTTTCAGCCGCGTAAGGTCGAACGCTCAGGCCTCTATGATGCCGTTGCCGGCAACATTCTGATCTACATACACAAGGAAAAAGAGCTTGCAGATGTCGAAAGGCGGTATCCTGCCGACCGCTATGTGGTCGTGGATGACAAGATACGCATCCTCGCGGCGATAAAAGAGATCTGGGCCGAACGCGTCCGTACTGTATTTGTGCGGCAGGGCCACTACGCGCACGACGCCGAGCTTGTGGCAAAATATCCGTCCGCGGACCTTACCGTTGAGCGGATCGGCGACCTTCTTTCGATAGACGAGCTTTGAGCATCCGCTATTCGTTCTCGAGCGCCTTTTTAGCCTCGGCCAATCCGGCACGCTGCTCATCGCTCATCTTGGGATATTGCGGGTCGAGTTTCTCAAGCGTTTTTACGATGATCTCGGACACGGCAAGCCGCGTGAACCACTTTGTATCCGCAGGTATGATGTACCACGGCGCGTCCTTGGTCGAAGTTGCCGCGATCGCCTCGGTGTAGCACTTCATATATTCGTCCCAAAGGGCGCGTTCGCGCACGTCGCCCATCGAGAATTTCCAGTTCTTCTCCGGCTGATCGATGCGTTTTAGAAAGCGTTTCTTCTGCTCGTCCTTTGAGACGTGAAGAAAGAATTTGATAATTCGGACGCCGTTCTCGCCAAGGTGTTCTTCCCATCTGCGTATGCTCTCGTAGCGCTTCTTCCAAATGTCCTTATCCGAAATGACATCGGCGGGCAGAGCCTGGCCCGCAAGAATACTAGGATGCACACGCACAACGAGAACTTCTTCGTAATGCGAGCGGTTGAAGATACCGATCTTGCCGCGTTCGGGCAGTGCCTTTTGACAGCGCCAAAGAAAATCGTGTGCGAGGTCCTCTGCCGACGGCTGTTTGAATGAGACGACCTGACAGCCTTGCGGATTGACGCCGCTCATCACATGCTCGATGGTGCTGTCCTTGCCGGCGGCATCCATCGCTTGCAGTACGACGAGCAGTGCCTGTTTGCCCTCGGCATAAAGGGCGTCCTGCAGCTTGCTAAGCTTTGCCACATTATCCTCAAGCGCCTCTACAGCCTCACTTTTGTCGTGATAACCGGCGGTAAAGTCGGTCTTGTAGTCTTTCAGGTCGAGCTTCGTATTTTCGGGTACGAGAAATTGTTCGGTCTTCATTTGCTCATTTTAGCAAGAAATGTGCTGACAAACACGGCATCTTCAGGCACACTCTATTTCTATGAAAAATCATCTGAAGAGTCTCTTATGGCTTCCGATATTGATGCTGGCGGTTTTCGGGTGCCGATCGTGCGACACGATCGACTCGTCAAAGCTCGATCCTTCTGAGATCTATTCTGAATACTGGATCAATGCAAGCGGCACGGCGACAGAGGTTAATGCGACGTTTCGTGTAAGCGGCTCGACCGGAACGACCATTGCGCTTGTCGAACCGAGCAAGGTCGAATACAACGGCAAGCCGATGACCCCGCATCTTCGCACGCCGCTCGGCGGATCATTCTATTCGGCTTCGTCTGACAGCTTTGTCGGCTCGAATATCTTTGTCCTGACCGACAGCGCAGGCCGCGAGCATCGCGCATCGGCCGACTTTGCTCCGATCGGGATCACTGCCGACACCGGCGAAGTGAGCCGAAGCAAAGGATTCGAAATACGGCTCTCGCGGCCGCTTGCCGCAAACGAGAGGCTTTCTCTAAAGCTCATTTCGGACACGCCGCCGCCGATAAGCGATACGGGCAATAGCGCAAATGCTCAACAGCAGCCGCAGATCGACACTTCACTCGATATCGACGACCAGCCGGCTACCGGCTCGATATCAGTCACGGTCAACGCAAACACGCTTGCGAAATTCGCCGTCGGTAAGGCACAGCTTAGTGCCGAAGTTTCATCCACAGCATCGCTTCCCGCCGAAACGGTAAAGGGCGGGACGATCAATTACAGGATCACGTCAGAGACAATTCGGCTCAACGTTATAAAATAGGGAAATGAACGCTCGAAATATCATCACAGCGATCGCTGCCGCACTTTTGCTTGCATCTACAATGGCGGCCCAACCGCGGCTCGTCAGTCAACGGATAAAACCGGACCGCGGAGCGGCATTTACACTCAATGTGGCTGACGGCTTTGAGATCATACGGGCGATCGATGGTATGCGGCGCCCGCGTTTCCTCACCAACGCACCCGACGGCCGCATCTTTGTTACCGACCTCTTTGAACCGGGCGATAATAAGAAAGGCTCGATATTCATACTTGACGGCTTCGACGAGCAAAGCGGCAAGTTCAAAAGGCTTACTCGATATCTGTCGGGGCTTCGCAACCCGAACAGCTGCCAGTTCTATAAGGACGCGGACGGCCAATGGTGGCTCTACATCGCAGAGACCCAAAAGCTGACCCGCCGAAAATTCACGCTTGGCGAGAACGCCCCGACCGACAATAAGCCGCAGGTAATCGCGACATTCCCCGACTACGGCGAAAGCTACAAGATCGGCGGCTGGCACCTGACACGAACCATCACCTTCTCGCAGGACGGCATGCTCTATGTCTCAGTCGGTTCGTCATGCAATGTTTGCGTTGAAAAGGCGAGCGAGCCTGAGCGAGGAACCGTCCTCATAATGAACCCCGACGGCAGCGGCAAGCGTGTATTCGCAAAGGGCCTCCGCAACGCGGTCGGGATACGCGCGATCGGCGATTCGGTCTTTGTAACCGAACAAGGCAGCGATCACCTCGGGCCGCAAAAGCCCGACGAGACGTTCTATAAGCTGCAGGACGGCGGCGACTACGGCTGGCCTTACTGTCACTCATCGAACGGCAAGATCTTTGCCGACCCGAAATTCAAGCGGCCCGGCCAGTGCAAGAATGTGCTCGCGCCGTATGCATTCTTTCCCGCACACGCATCGGCGCTCGGTTTTGACCGCTTTGATGATCCTGACACCGATGCGTCTATCAAAGGCTCGTTCCTCGTGGCTCTTCACGGCTCATCTGATAAGAATTTACGCCGCGGCTACAAGATCGTGATAATGCGTGAAGGCAAGGCGCCGCAGGATCTCGTAAACGGCTTTCTCTCAAAAGGCAGCGTCTTGGGACGCCCGTGCGACATTATGAAACTCGGGGCCAACTCGTTCCTCTTCACCGATGACGATCGCGGCGTTGTTTACCTTGTGCGAAAGAAAGGCACGCATCCTGCGATCCCGAGAGCCGCAGCGGACTAAGGAAACGGCTTTTGACGGCACGATAATCCGGCAATGCTTCGACGGTACATACACAAACGCGAGCGTTACTTCGCGATGCTCAATGACGATCGCGTGGTGCACCCTTTTGCATGGGGCACGGAATTCGTCGCGGCAGATGCCGATGCGGCCGAACCGCGGCGGTTCTTCACCGAGTTTTCACGCTCCTCGATCGCTGCAAGCGACGACTTTTTTGCGCTTGGCAGTATGCCCGCAATAGCCGTCCGCAGCGGCGATAATGCCGTAGATCTAACGTGGCAAAGCGCCGTCGTGACGCCTTCAGCCGAGAATAACACGGCGTATGCAGCGTGGTTTCCCGTCGATGGCAAAGAGCGCGCCGCTGTCCTTGTGCTGCCGCATTGGAACGCAAAGGCAGGCACTTATTTTGACCTTTGCAGGATATTCAACCGCGTCGGCATCGCGGCACTTCGGCTGACGCTGCCGTATCACGAAGAGCGAATGCCGCCCGAGCTTGACCGCGCGGAATATCTCGTTTATCCGAACATCGGGCGGACGATACAAAGCGTGCGGCAGGCCGTTCTCGACACACGCACCTCCGTTCGATGGCTGAAAGAGCAGGGCTTTGAACGCATCGGCATAGTCGGCACCAGCATCGGCTCGTGTACGGCGTTCCTTGCGTTCGTACACGACACAGATATCGACGCCGCCGTTTTTAACCACGTTTCGGGCTATTTCTCGGATGTCGTTTGGCGCGGCCTCTCGACCTATCATGTACGCGAATCGCTCGAAAAGGCCGTTACGCTCGATGAGCTTCGCCGCTACTGGCTGCCGATCTCGCCGCTCGCCTATATGGACAAGCTTGCCGCACAGAACGAGCGTCCGCAGCGTTACATATACACACGCTACGATCTTACCTTTCCGTACGAACTCTCGCTGGATACAATGCGCGAGCTTCGCCGGCGGAAGATCGCACACTCCGAGACGGTGCTGCCGTGCGGCCATTACACGCTCGGCGAAAAGCCTTGGAATTATATCGACGGCTTTAAGATCGTGTCTTTCATCAGAAAACACCTTGCAGCAGGGCGCCGGCGGCCTCGCTGACACCGCATTTGCATCTTATAGGTGCTAAAATCAATTCGCTTGCACTGATGAGCCACTTGCCGGAAAAGTATTCAGCAACGATCGATGAGGCCGTTGTCCACTTGGTCACCCGTGCCGAAAATAGCCGCGGGCTGTCGATCGCGGATCTGCGTCCGCGTATTGAGGCGGCTGTGACGAAGTACCTTTTCGGCGAGGGCGAGCACCACGAACACGCTGATATCATTGACTTTATCGCTGAGATCCGTGCTGATGACCTTTGTCTGATCGTCGCTTGTGAACGCGGCGATGAAGCTGCGTGGTCGGACCTTTTGGCGAACTTTGACGCGACCGTCAAGAGCGCCGCGCGCAAGATCGCGTCGAATGCCGAGGACGCCGAAGACCTCGCTTCGTCGATCTGGGCGGAACTTTACGGGCTTCGAACCGACGCGGACGGCAAGCGAAAGAGCAAACTCGCGTACTATACGGGCCGCGGCAGCCTCGCGGGATGGCTTCGCGCCGTCGTTTCGCAGCTTGCGGTCGATCGTTATCGAAAGGACGCAAAATATGTGCAGGTCGAAGAAGACCGCGACCTCGAGAACGCCGTGAATGCCGCAGCCGAATCGGACGATACGCGAACTGCCGGCCACATCGGCGATCCCGAAGATATCTATTCTCAAAAAAGCGCTGTTTCCGACATCACCGAGGCTCTTCGAACTGCGGTCGCCGCACTTGATGACGAAGACAGGCTGCTGATCAAACTGTATTATTTCGAGGGGCTGAAGCTGAAGGATATTGCCGCAATGTTCGGCTATCACGAAGCCACCGCAAGCCGGCGGCTCGCTCGGATACAGTCAGATATACGCAAAGGCGTTGAAAAGGAGCTTCGGGCCGGCCACGGCTGGTCAGAGACCGAAGTTAAGCGGCACCTGAGCGAGACCGCTTCGGGGCTTGGCATCAACCTCGAAACGATGTTCGCGGCATTGCTGCTTGCGGCTTGTATGCAAGAATTTTGGACGTAATGCGTTCTAAAAGCGGGCCAATGGATTTTGGTTGCGATGGAACATGAATTCGACAAGGAGATAGACGCACTGCTGCGGAAAACGCCGTGGCCGCCGCGCTCGCCCGCCGAGGGACACCTCGACGCGGACGTGCTGGCCGCCTTCGCCGAGAATGCTTTGCCCGAGGCCTCGCGAAGCGAATTTGTAACGCACCTTGCCGACTGCGACAGGTGCCGCTCGCTCCTTGCCCGCACGGTCGGGCCGATCGGATCGGTTATCGAACCTGTGCCGAGTTCCACGGCTGCCGCACCGGCAGCCGTCAGCCGCGAACGCGAGCCTATGTCGATCTTGCAGGCTCCGAGGCTCGTCCTCGTAATGGGAAGCCTTTTCGCGATCTTTGCGGCATTGTTCGCTTTCAGCCTTATGCGCGGTGTGACGGATAACATCTCATCGGTCGCAAAGGTTGACGAACAGAACGCGGTTCAAAGTAATTCGGCCGCGCCTACACCTGAAGCCTCGATCGCCGCTGCGGTTCCTGCGAACAGCACAAATACGATAGCTGCCGCTTCGACCCCTGAGACCGCTACTTCGCCTTCATCAAAGCCCGAGGCCGAAACGTCCGGCGCCCGTATTGCCAGAGAGGTCGAGATCGCGCAGGCACGTCCTGATGAACGTCAGGTAACGGTTACTGCCAACGGAGGCAGCGGCGCGAATGTCCCGAGCGTTACAGCTCCTTCTGCGGTTCCGCCGCCGAGGCCGTCCGCCGCCGCACCTGCCGACCGAGATGACGAACGTCTCAAAGCTGCCGCCGAAAGCACGGTCGATGAGCCGGCGAACGCCGAAAAGCCGATGAATGCTGACGGCGCAACCTTATCGGCCAAGCGTGCGGCTCCGCCATCCGGCACACGCAGCGTCGGCGGCAAGTCCTTCAGTTTGCGTGGCGGCGTCTGGTACGACACTGCCTACAAAGGCGGCGCCGCGACGGAAGTAAAACGCGGTTCTGATAAATTCGCACAACTGGACGAAGGCCTTCGCTCGATCGCCAACCAGATCAGCGGCACTGTGGTCGTCGTTTGGAGCGGCCGCGCGTATAAGATCAAATAAACTTCAATTTCGGGGCAAAAGCCGCTTGATCTCGGATCGAACGGCCGCAATGCCTTTTGCGCCGCGTTCGCTGACCGTGAGTTTGCCGTCGCGGTCTATAACGATGTGCATCGGGAACAGCACATACAGTTCGCCGTTCGGAGCGGCGATGCCGAATTTTGAGAGTATAAGGGCGGCGGCATCGGGCACGATGCGGTATTTGAAAGGATGTTTCTTTAGGAAGGCCTGAAGCTCCGCCTGCCCGCTGGCGGCCGGAGCTAAGAAGACGATGTCATCGCGGCCTTTGTACTCATCTGCAAGGCCGTTCAGTTCCTTGATCTCCGCAAGGCAGTTCGGACAGTTTATGAACCAAAGGTTCAACACGACGACCTTGCCGCGAAGCGCGCTTAAACTCACCTGTTCGCCATGCATATCTGTCGCGGTAAAGTCCGGCTGGACCTCGCCGACAGGCACGCCCTGCGCGTAAGCGGCCGCCGAGATAAGACAAATTATGATCGCGATCTTGAAAATACGCATACAATTCCATTATCCGACGGGATGAAGGCAGCGTGTCAAGACTTTTGTTAGAATCGCCTAATGCTCCTCTTGTCGCTTCAGGCGAACGAGTTCCGAAACCTTTCCGGCCGCATCGAATTTGATCGGGCGTTGAACATCTTTGCCGGCCCGAACGGCGAAGGCAAGACCAACTGGCTTGAAGCGATAGCGGTGCTCGCCTCGGCACGCTCATTCCGCACGGCAAGGCTCGGCGAGGCGATAAACTTCGGCAGTTCGGAAGCCGTTATCAGCGGTTCGGTCGAGGAATCGGCCGAGATCGTGCGCCGGCTTGGCATCACCATTCGCGAGAACGGCAAAACACTCGCGGTCAACGGCAAAAAAGAAACGACACCGAACTACCTTGGGCAGTTGAATGCTCTTGTTTTCGAGGCCGGCGAACTCGACATCGTACGCGGCCGCCCCGAGGCACGCCGCCGCTTTCTCGACGCCGGCATCGTGTCGCTTCATCCGCCTTTTGTTCAGACCTTTTCGGATTACAGCCGCGTCCTAAAGCAAAAGAACGCCCTGCTCGCCGCCTCGGACACGATGAGCGTCGATGCACTGCGGGAGCGGATCGAGCCTTGGAACCAGCAGCTTGTGCGGCTTGCATCGCGGATACACAGGGCACGTTTGCGTTTTGTCGAAAGGCTGAATGCCGACCTCGAACATCGGCTGTTCGGCAGCGAGGATCTGCAGGTCCGGTATCTTTCATCGCTTGAGGGCAAAGGCTCACTTTCGGATTACGAAGGCCTGCTTGCCGAACGCCTCGAACTGCGGCTTTCGGCCGAGGCCGCCGCGGGCAATTCGCTCATCGGCCCGCACAGAGATGATCTTGAGATGATGCTCGACGGCCACGATATCAGAAAGTACGGCTCTGCCGGCCAGCAGCGGAGCGCCCTGCTGCTGCTGCATCTGGCCGCGATCACGGTTTTTTACGCGACGCGCGGCGAATATCCGCTCTATTTGCTCGATGATATCGACGCCGAACTCGACTACCGGCGCATCGGCCTGCTGCTTGAATATCTGGAGGGGAAAACGCAGGTTTTCTTGACCACGTCAAAGGAGAGTTTTATCGTGCGTTTCGGTGCCAAAGCAGCCGTTCTCAAGGTCGCGGCCGGACGTGCGGAGCGGCTTGAAACAAAGCCCCGTTAACACCTCTCAGAACCTGCAATCTCGCCCTTAAAATGTTATAATTCCTTTAATTGGATCGTGGCGTTCCTACGGTAAAATTGGCGTCCTTTTTTGGCAGCCGAACATTCGACGGCTCCTGCGGCAACGACGCTTCGAACACACGAAAGTATTCTTTCCGACCGTTCCGCTCTCACGCCCCGATGGCAGGCGCAACTTGGACGCTCCGGCGAGCCTGCAGCATCAATTGTCGAATGGAAAGATCGTACGGCCGATGCGTCGTGTGTGGGCACAACACAGCGGCACGATCCGTAATGTGAGACATTAAGAGGTCCGATCAGAGGTAAATTTTGGCAAAAGCAAAGACAAATTACAGTGCAGATTCGATAACCGTGCTTGAGGGCCGCGATGCGGTGCGTAAGCGCCCCGCGATGTACATCGGCTCGACGGGCGACCTCGGACTGCATCACTTGGTTTATGAGGTGGTCGATAATTCGGTCGATGAGGCTCTTGCGGGCTTTTGCGACACGATCGAAGTGACCATACACATCGATAATTCGATCACGGTGATCGATAATGGCCGCGGCATCCCTACCGACATACATAAACAGGAAGGCCGCAGTGCCGCCGAGGTTGTTATGACCGTACTCCATGCCGGCGGCAAGTTCGATTCGAACAGCTACAAGGTCTCGGGCGGGCTGCACGGCGTCGGCGTAAGCTGCGTCAACTTTCTCTCTGAATGGCTCCGGCTTGAGATCTGGCGTGACGGCAAAACGCACGAGGTCGAGTTCGAGCGCGGCATACCGGTCGCGCCGCTCAAACAGATCGGCACAACGACAAAGCGCGGAACAAAAGTTACCTTCAAGCCCGACCCTGACATCTTTGAGGTTACGGTTTACAGCTTTGAGAAGCTGTCTGAGCGGCTGCGTGAAAAGGCGTTCCTAAACAAGGGCATCCGCATCGTCATTCGCGACGAACGCGAAGAGGAAGAGCGCTCGCACGAATTCTATTACAAAGGCGGCATTGCCGAGTTCGTAAAGCATCTGAACCGTAATAAATCGCCGCTGCACGACGAGCCGCTTTATTTTGAACAGGCCTCCGATGAGCTGTCGATCGAGATCTCGATGCAGTACAACGACAGCTACGACGAGAAGATATTCTCATTCGCCAACAACATCAACACAGTTGACGGCGGCACGCATCTCTCCGGTTTTCGCAGTGCGCTGACCCGCACGATAAACAGCTACGCCGAGAGTTCCGGAATGATGAAGAATTCCAAAGTAGCTCTCTCGGGTGATGACGTCCGCGAGGGCCTCGTTGCCGTCATCTCGGTCAAGATACCGCAGCCGCAGTTCGAGGGACAAACAAAGGGCAAGCTCAATTCGCCCGTAAAAGGGCCTGTCGAATCATTCCTCAACGAAAAACTCGGCGAATTCTTCGAACAGCATCCGGCTGTCGCCAAAAAGATCGTCGGCAAGGCAGTTGACGCGGCACGTGCACGCGAGGCCGCACGAAAGGCCCGCGAGATCGTTCGAAAATCGGCAATGTCCGGCTCGGGACTTCCGGGCAAATTGGCGGACTGTCAGGAAAAGGACCCGCAGAACAGCGAACTCTACATTGTCGAGGGCGATTCGGCGGGCGGCTCGGCAAAACAGGGCCGCGACCGCCGCAATCAGGCGATCTTGCCGCTCAAGGGCAAGATATTGAACGTCGAAAAAGCACGCTTTGACAAGATGCTCGGCCACGGCGAGATCAAAGCACTTATCACAGCGCTCGGCACGGGCATCGGCAAGGACGACTTTGACGTCTCAAAGCTGCGTTACCACAAGATCTGCCTGATGACCGATGCTGATGTTGACGGCTCGCACATCCGTACGCTGCTGCTGACATTCTTCTACCGTCAGATGCCGGAGCTGCTCGAAGGCGGCTATGTCTATATCGCCCAACCGCCGCTCTACAAGGTCAAAAAGGGTAAGAAGGAAGAGTATATCAAGGACGAAAAGGCGATGTTCCGCTTCCTTATGCGGCAGGCGAGCGGCGACCTGCACATAACGGCGGACGGTAAGACGATCGAGGGGCGTTCGCTCTCAAGCTTGCTCGAAAAGACAAAGGAATTCTACACATTCTCTGACCGATTGGCGCGCCGCATCGGCAACGACAGCCATCTTGCTCAGGTACTTCTCGAAGCCTTTGGGGGCAAGGACGGCGTTCTTTCGCCGGGCGGCATACGGTTGCGTAAGGTCTTTGCGGAGCAGGAACTGCTTGCAAAGGTCGAAGGCCGGCTCGCTGACGCGGGCTTCAATACCGAGCTAAATAACGACGTCGAGCACAGTCTTTGGGAGATCGAAGTTTCCTATCCGACAGGCCACTCCGTAAAGATCGACTGGAATCTGGCAAGCTATGTCGAGTTCCAAAAAGCGGTCGAACTGAAACGCGATCTCGAAGAGGATTTCCCGGCACCTTTCGTCCTTGGCGAGAACGGCAAGAGCGAACAGGTCGAGTCGCGCGATGCCTTGTTGGACAAGGTGCTTACCCTTGCAAAAAAGGACCTTTCGATACAGCGCTACAAGGGCCTCGGCGAGATGAACCCCGAACAGCTCTGGGAAACCACAATGGATCCTGAGAAACGCACGATGCTGCAGGTGCAGATCGAAGATGCGATCGAGACCGACGGCCTCTTTACGGTGCTTATGGGCGATTCGGTCGAGCCGCGCCGGCGCTTTATCGAGGACAACGCCCTTGACGTAAAGAATCTGGACGTCTAGGCGGCAGAACGTGCTTCCTGCACGATGCGGATGAATTCACGCGCACGCTCCGTTACGACGGATGCGTTGCCCGCGCGTATAGCCTTCACATCAACAAGGTCGGTGCCGACGCCAAGCGCCGAGGCTCCGGCCTTTATGAACTCCGCCGCGGTGGCAAGCGAAACGCCGCCCGTCGGGATGATCTTGACCTGCGGGAACGGGCCTTTCAGATTCTTGACATAGCTCGCACCACCGACCGATCCGCACGGAAAGACCTTCACCATATCGGCACCGGCACTCCACGCCGTTATCACCTCTGTCGGTGTCAGGACGCCGGGCATCACGGGTGCGCTGTATCGATGGCACATCGCGATAGTGTCAAGGTTGAGAGCCGGGCTGACAATGAACTGCGCACCGGCAAGAAGGCATGCGCGTGCCGTCTCAGGGTCGAGGACAGTCCCCGCACCGACAAGAACATCGCTGCCGTATGTGTCGGCGACCTTTTCGATCACCTTGACGGCTCCCGGCACGGTCATCGTGATCTCAAGGATATTGACGCCGCCGCTCTTTATCGCCTCGACGGCCTGCAACGCCTCGTCCGCTGACGAAGCCCGCACGACAGGCACCAGTCCGATCTTCTCAATTTGTTCAACGATCTGCCTTCTGTCCATCATCACCTCGCAACGCGGGCACCGCCGCCCTTCATCACCCTGAGCACATCCGCCAATCCGACGGTCGTCGTATCGCCCGGCGTCGTCATCGCAAGCGCACCGTGCGCCGCACCGCAATTGACCGCCCACTCGGGCGTCTCGCCTGTGAGGAAGCCGTAGATCAGCCCCGACGCAAAAGAATCGCCGCCGCCGACACGGTCGAAGATCGCGAGGTCGTGCCGCATCGTCGCCTGATAAAGCTGCCCTTCGGTAAAGCAAACCGCTCCCCAATCGTTGACCGATGCGGTCTTTGCGTTGCGAAGCGTTGTCGCCACGGCCGCGAAGTTCGGGTAATCGGCCACCGCCTTGCGTATCATCTTCTCGAAGTTCGCGATGTCGAGCTTCGAATGACTCTCATCCTGGCCCTCGACGTCATAACCCAGACAGGCAGTGAAATCCTCCTCATTGCCCAGCATCACATCAACGTGGCGGGCAAGTTCGCGGTTTACCTCTTGTGCCTTGGCTTGGCCGCCGATAGCTCGCCAGAGCGAATCGCGGTAATTAAGATCATACGAAACGATCGTGCCGTACTTCTTGGCACATTCCATCGCTTCCATTGCGACATCGGGCGTGGTCTCGGACAGCGCGCAAAAGATGCCGCCCGTGTGGAACCAGCGGACGCCTTCCTCGCCGAAGATCCGCTCCCAATCGATGTCGCCTTTTTTAAGCTGCGAAACGGCTGTGTGGCCGCGATCCGAACAGCCCAAAGCGGCACGAACGCCAAAGCCGCGTTCGGTAAAATTCATACCGTTGCGCACCTCGCGCCCGACACCGTCGTACTTGACCCATTTTATATGGCTCTGATCGACCCCGCCCTGATAAAGAAGATCCTGAACAAGCCGCCCGACGGGATTATCGGCGAGTGCGGTAACGACCGCCGCATCCAGCCCGAAGCACCGTTTAAGGCCGCGCGCAACGTTGTATTCGCCGCCGCCTTCCCACACATCAAAGCTGCGCGTCGTGTGTATGCGCTTATCGCCCGGATCGAGCCGCAGCATTACTTCACCAAGCGACAGGATGTCCCATCTGCATTCATCTTTTTGCCGTATATTCAACATTCTGCTATGACCTACGTCTGCACTAGAAAGCGGCCCCGGCCGGTGCCGAGGAAGGTAACACGCCGCACGCCGCTGTGATGTTTGACGCTTAATTCTAACTTAGCCGCAAAAGGATGTCGAAGAACCGCAGGTTCAACTCTGTCGCGGAGATCAAGGCATCACGGCCTAATCCGCGACTGCCGCTTTTAATTCATCCCAATTCTCGTTCTCGACCCAAGCAAAGCGGCATTTTCCGTCGCTTCGTCTAGCCCAAAGTTCGCCAAGTTGCTTTTTCTCACGCGAGTCGTCGCTTCCGGCAAGGTGGGCGCCTTTATACTCAACCGCCACATTCACGCCGTTGTAAAGCCGTATCAGGAAGTCAGGATAGAATTTATCCGACGCGGTCTGTAGCCAGAATGAGTGCTGCTTTCGTTCAACATTGCGTATCCACCACTTGACGTTCGGTAAATGATTTGCGATCTCCTGCGCACAGTTGAACTCCTCACCTTCGGCTTTCAAATTCCCGATCACCGGGAAAAAGTGCCTCTTTAACGGGAAAACTCCGGAATACGGATAATCGTAGGCGTAGCGTCCCTGCTCAAATATAAAAGCGTATTCATCGCGTACGACAAAAGGTTGGTCGTGTGCTACCAACTCACGGAAAACACGCTGCTTGGCAATGACCAAACCCGTCTTCAGTTTTGCTTCAAGTGCACCTCGGAGCCTGAATTTTCGGTACGCAAGCTCGTCTATTGAAATGCTTCGATGCCGGACGAGGTAGTTGACCGCGGCGTTGATCCAAGCCACCTTCTGTCCGCGGTCGGCATAAGGGAATTGAATATTACGATCGAGCCAGTAAGCAAGTTCGTTGTGATCCCAGCCGGCCTCGGTGTCGAATAAGGCAAGTTCGCTGTCGAGCCGCTCATACGGGTCAATGGTAATGGAGCCTAACTGTGAGATCGATAGGGCGGCGCGTCTCAATGCATCGGTGTCTTTCGCAAACTCTGCATTGGTCAATTTCTCGTCAAATTCATCTATCTCCCAATCAGCATCCAGCAGGACTGTTTCGTCAAACTCAAAGAGCCTGCCTTGCCTGTACATTAACTTCGGCACGGTTGCCTTTTCGCCCATCTCGGCGGGTGAGCGTTCCGGTTCGCTAACAGTAGCTGCCTTCGTATCGAGCACGGTTTGAATGACCTTTTGGGCGCTCTCGGTCGCAAAGGTCGCGGCAATAAGCTTTATCTGCTTTGTCGTAACACCATCCCGGACAGTCAAGGTGCCCGTTTCCGGCGAAATATCGATCTTTGATCTTAGAGCATTTGGAAGCGATGCAAATTTCTCGACATCAGGCAAAACAAGGACGTTGTTCTCAACGGGCAGCGGCACGGAAACGTCCTCGTGCATGGCGAAGAGCGTTGAGTCGCCCTGCGGCACAGTGATGAGCGAATTAGTGTCAATGCGTTCAAAACCGCTCTGAACAAGCCCATCTTTCAGGCTTTTTACGGTATCGACCAAGTGGCCGGACACGGCATAGGCATAACTGCGGTTGAGTGCTTCGGTCTGTTTCCGCCTAACGTGGGGCATACGCAGGATGCGGCCCAATACCTGCTCGACAGCCGTTGCCGATGTCGTACTGCGGAATGAGAACAGCACATAGGCAAAAGGGCAGTCCCAGCCTTCGCGCAGCTTATCGACCGTGATGACGAATTGCGGAAAATCAGGGTCGCCGAGCCGCTTTCCCTCGAGTTCGTTGAGGTCTCTGTACTCGATAGCGATCTTTTCGGCCGGTATCTGAAAATCATCGATCAGATGCTGTTTAATGACGGGCGGCGTAAATGTCTCTTGCCCTTGCCGCGCGCTTTCGCCTTGGATAAGCATTACAACAGGGTCAATATTCTCTCCTGTAAGGCTGCGCTCGGCTTCGGCGTCCTTTTCCAATTCTCTGAGCCGATTGATGGCCTCTGTCATGACTGGTTGCCAATCGGGGCCGAGAGCAACCTCAAGCGGCAGTTTCAGCATATCTTCTGCCTGCAGGGTCGCCGCCGAGATGCTTCGGAGCACGTTTGACGGATTTATGGCTCTGTCCGGCGTAGCCGTAAGTTCAAGAACGCACGAAGGCTTAAAGCGGATGAGCGTGTCGATAGCGAGGGCCGTGCCCTGATTGTGAGCTTCATCAACGATCACGAAAGGGCAATGCAGCCTGATGACATCGAGCAATGAACATTCGCCCTTGCCGTCGGCGGTCTTGCCGCTGAAATGCGACATCAGGCTTCCATTCTGCCGATAGACACGAAGGCCGTCGGGCGAATCACGCTTAAAACTCTGCATCGTCGAAACGATGATCGTATTTGCCGTTGCGAGCGTCGCGGGTGTTACATATAGAGCTTCGTTAATGTCGAGCACATTTACCTTGCCAAAGAGTTCGCGCATCTCGTCGTGCAGAAGTTCGCCCGGCGTCTTCAACACATAAAGCGTTTGGTCGCGGATCGCCTCGGACGGTACAAGCCAGAGAATGAGTGAGCTGGCAGAAGCAAGAAACGAATCGTTCACCCGATTGATAGCGTGCCCGCCGATCATTGTCTTGCCGCCGCCGGTCGGCACACGAAGGCAGACATACGGAACCTCAGGTGCGCCCGGCAGAGGGAAATACGCCACCTCGAAGCCGAAATGCTGCCGCGTGCTCTCGCGAAACGCCCGATCCGGCCCGACCTCGCGCACACGCGAGAGGTACGCCGCGTAATCGTCGAGCAGTGTTTGTTGGTAATCTTTAAGGCTCATTACTTTTCTGTATTTTTTTGCCTGCTTCTTCCAACTGGGCGATATATTCACGTTCGGCAAGTTCTTCCTTATATGAGCGTCGTCGTTTTGCGAATTTATCAAATTCAGATTTCGCAAATTTGTCGGCTTCATCCTTGCTGATCTTTCCGGCATTGCCAAGAATACGACGCTCGTTGAATTCGAGAAAATCGTCAAGCCTCTGTTCCCAATTTGTCATAAAGACCTGTTTTCTGCGTTTTGCTTGATCTTCGGCAAAATCCAGCCACATAACGACAATTCGGTTAAGTTCGTCGATCTCAGTTTCACTCAGGTAGTTCTTTGCCGTAACAACATCGGTTTTTCTTACCTCATCGGCTTTCCACGATGTAAGCCCCATATTAGGCAACTCATGGTTTGCACGAGAACTAATTATTTCCGCCGCCGTTTTTCCTGTAGATGCAAAATGCAGTTTGTTCTGGATGATGCTGAAAAACTTCGAGGTTTTGGCGTCGTTCGGAGTGTAATCCGCTGCCATAGCAAATATCTCTTTGACGCGAAGATACGCACGCTTTTCGCTTGCCCGTATATCGCGAATTCGCGCCAGCATCTCGTCAAAGTAATCCGGAACATCTTTGCTCGGCGGATTTTTCAGACGCTCGTCGTCCATGACGAAGCCTTTGATGATATATTCTCTTAATCGTCCGGTCGCCCAGATGCGAAATTGGGTCGCGATCAGGCTTTTTACGCGATAGCCGACTGAAATTATCATATCGAGGTTGTAGTGCCCGACAGCACGTTGAACGTCTCGATTTCCTTCCCGGCGAACTAACAAGTGATCCTTGTAAGTTGCTCCCGACTCCAACTCGCCTTCCTCGTAAATGTTTTGTATATGAAGGCTTATATTCTGCTGAGTGGTTTGGAACAACTCCGCCATCGACGCCTGCGTAAGCCAAAGAGTTTCATCCTCAAGACGAACATCAACCCGAACACTTCCGTCCTCGGCACGGTAAACGATCATTTCGCTTTTACCTGTCGTCAATTCGTCAGCCATATCAATAAAGATCAACTGTCAGCATTTCTCGAATAGTTCTAAAACCATGTTTTTGTGGCCAGATCGTATGGCAATTGGTGAAATGTTATTCCGAGTGTTGCCAGTTTCTTCTTGTCGAACCGAGTTCTGGCTCCGTAAACGATCCGCTCGCCGTCGTGATCGGGCAGGAGCGAATCGATATATTGCAGTGTTCTGCCGTTCAGAACATTTCCGCCGATGTCGGAGCGGTCTTTCAAAATACCGTTATAAAGTAGAAATATAGCCTTGCCGTTATGGTTGCCGAGGTAAGCGCTGTCAGCACCGCGGTTCGATGGCTCACCGGACTGGCCGCCCCCTGACGGAGGCGGTTCTGACCCGTGTCCGGTTTCCATGAACCAGACGAATTCGGCGAGTTCGCGCCAAGTTACTGTCGTGCGGATCGAACCATCGGCCAGAAAGAGCGGTTCTTCCGAAAGCCGGCAGTATTGAAAGCCGCCGCCAAGTCCGGGAACGTCTTCGCCTTTTACATTCGTATAGCCTGTCGCCACGCGGCGGACACGCTCGGCTGTCACGTTCTGAGCAATATTCTTGTCCATCTCGACAAGGATGAATTTCCTGTTCCCGCCGTCCTCTGCATTCTGTTTCAATACGGCGTGCGCCGTTGTCCCCGAACCGGCAAACGAATCGAGAATGATCGAATCTTTGTCGGATGCGATTTGAAGAATGCGTTGGATTAAGCGAGTTGGTTTTGGCGTGTCGAAGGAAGTGTCATGCCCGACTATCTCGTTTATTTCCTTCTTCCCTTCCTGATTATTCCCCGTTTCCTGATGTGTCCACCAAGTCCACGCCCGAACGCCTGTTGATTCTGAAAGATAGGTCTTTATTCGAGGGCGTCCTTTCCCATCATTACCAAACCACATTCGTCCGTCTGCAACCAAATCATTGAATACTGATTCAACGTTCTTCCAGCATCTGCCGGCAGGCGGTTCATAAACTGCTCCATTTGGAGTCGTGATTTTGTACATCTGGTTTGGTCTCCAACCCTGCGCACTAAAGTCAGTAGAAACCCAGGGACCTCGTGCATCGTGGTCGGGGTTTTTGAAACCCTTTTCTTTTTCGGTATCCAGCGGAATAGAGTGAAAGGTAATAAACTCCGAGTTTCTGGCGAAAACCAAAATATGATCGTGTGCCTGACTTAAACCCAATCGAGCATCAGGAGAAATGCGACGTTGCCAAGCGACAGTCGCGACAAAATTTCGTGCGCCAAAAACTTCATCCATCAGAAGCCGTAAATTCCCGACCTCATTATCATCAATCGAAACAAATATCGAACCGTCCTCACGCAGAAACTGTTTCAGCAGGACGAGACGCGGGTACATCATACAGAGCCAGCGGTCGTGGCGGTCGAGCGTTTCGCCTTCTTTGCCGACAACTTCGCCCAGCCACTTTAGTATCTCGGGGCTTTTTACATTGTCGTTATACGCCCAGCCTTCGTTGCCGGTGTTGTATGGCGGATCGATATAGATGCACTTCACCTTGCCCGCGTATCGCGGCAGCAAAGCCTTCAACGCAAGCAGGTTGTCGCCCTCGACGATCAGATTTTCGGACGGAGCGCGGACACTCTTGTCCGCAAACGCCGCTTGGGGCGTCCCGCAGGATAGCTCCGCCGCCGGTTCCAACAGACGGAACGGAACTTCTTTGGGGTGCTTTACGACGGCATCCTTGCCGATCCAATTCAATACGGGCATGTGCTGCTTTTCCGGTTAAGGGACAATGGATTTTATCATATCCCGCCCTCAGCCGAAGAGGCGGAGGCGGCGTGCGTCCGCTTCTTCAATGAGCATAAGAAAGTCCTGCCGAGGGACGTCTATCGCACCGAGGGCCTTCATATGCGGCGTCATTACTTGGATGTCGAGCCAGCGTGCACCGCGCTCGCTGAGGTGATCGATAAGGTGGAGCAGGGCGAGCTTTGAGGCATTTGAACGCTTGTGGAACATCGATTCGCCGCTGAAGTAGCCGCGGCTCTCGACACCGTAAAGGCCGCCGACAAGCCGCCCCGAGCGATCCCACGCCTCGACGCTGTGTGCCGGCCCGGCCTTGTGCAGCTCAGTGTAAACCCTTATGAAATCATCGGTTATCCATGTGCCGTGCTGACCCGGACGAGGTGCGAGCGAGCACTCGCGTATCACTTGCTCGAAGGCCGCATCGATCGTAAATGTGAATTCCGCTTTCCGCCGCACCTTTGCAAGGCTTCGCGGAACGGTAATTCGTTCAAGATCGAGTAATGCTCGCTCTTCAGGGCAATGCCACGGCAGCGGAACGTTCTCGACATACCACGGAAAGATGCCCTTTCCGTGCGCTTCGAGCACGTTCTCCGCCGTCAGCGGAACGCCGAACGCAACAATATTGAATGAAGGGAAATTATAGTCGCCGATGCGAACATACCAAGGGAACTCGTAATTTGCGGGATCGGGAAAGACCACGATATTATTTGCCGCATCGGAGCTCTCGCGGAAAAAAAAGACCGCGGCAGCCCTTGTTGAAATTTATGCAAAGGACTGTATTTCCGACACTTGTCTAATTCTAACACCGATATTATTATTGGTTGCGACATGACTCAACTTGATCGACGCTCCTTCTTAAAAGGACTTGCCGCCGCCGTCAGCCTGACGTTTTTAAGCGGACGCATCACGGCGACGAACAGCACCGATCCTTACGAGATACTCGTCATCGGCGACTCAATGATCTGGGGCCAAGGCCTCGAGGAGACAACGAAATTCTACCGCCTCACCGCTGATTGGCTCCGCGATGAAGTTTTTGAAGGCCGCCGCAAGGTCAACCTGACGGTCAAGGCACATTCCGGAGCGACCATCAAACCCGTACCGAAAGAACTGGAGAAACTCATTCGCGCGAAAATGGATGAGAAACAGCCGTATCCGGGCGAGGTTACGCTGTCTTCGCCGAGCATGTGGTCGCAGGTAGAGACGGCCGACGAGGAATATGAACGCGCGGGTGTGAGCGGGGCGGATCTTGTTCTGCTTACTGCAGGCATAACCGATATTGCCGTCGAGGGCCTGCTCAATCCGCTGCACAGTACTGAGAGCGTTCGTCGGCTTATCAAAGAATCGTGCAATGCACGCGTCGGCGAGCTGCTCGCACACATCGCCGGCAAAAATCCGGACGCACTGATCGTCGCTACAGGCTATTTCCCCATCCTTTCACCAAAGGCTAAGCACAGCAAGCTGATGAACAGCATGCTCGAGGCGATCAATATACCCGGCATCTTCAAGCCGATCCTGAACAATCCCGTTACTCGCGGCCTCATCTTCAACTCCGTCATAAAAAAGATGATCCGCCACTCGCGTATATGGATAACGGAATCGAACACAGAGCTTCAGGCCGCTGTTAACAGCTTTAACCGAACGGCCGGCAGGCAGCAGGCGATCTTTGTAAGATCATCGCTGACCGAAGCTGATGCGTTCGAAATGCCTGATACTAAGCTCTTTAGAATGAACAAGAAAGGTCATACGAACGATCCGCTTTTCGAACAGCGAGGCCGCGAATGCACGACAGTTCTGAAGGAATTGAAGCAAAAGGCCGATATCAAGGTGAACGTCAACCGATGTAAGATCGCGGCCATCGGTCATCCCGATGCTGCCGGTGCACGCGCCTATTTCAACGACATAAAGAGTGCACTCGCACCGCTTATCAAGCCGTAAAAGCGACGGCCGCATCCGTCTTCCGCGCAAAAGCCTCAGGGGCTATACTAATAAAAGGATGAAGATCGCAGTTGCGATGAGCGGCGGTGTCGATTCGAGCGCGGCCGCAGCATTTAGCTCTCAATCTTTCTACACCTCCTTCAGCTTCCATTTTCCTCGCTTGAATATCACGGCCGAGACGACCGCGAGCACGGAGAACGCGATCGTGATCGACCAGAACGCGCCGTGAGCGCCCAACCCAAAGTGATACGCGAGAAAGTAAGCAAGCGGTATCTCAAAAAGCCAGAATACACCGAGCGCGATATACGTGGGCGTGATCGTGTCGCCCGCTCCGTTGAACGCGGTCTCGAGCACCATTCCGACGGCGTAGAAAAAGAATCCGTAGGCAATGACGCGAAGAGCATCGGTCGCGTATGCGTGCACGTCCGGTTCGGTCGAGAAAATTGCGGCGATCTGTGCTGCGAAGATGACGAACACGATCCCGATCGACGTCTGCACGAGCGCGTTGTAGCGAACGGCCTTCCAAACGGCTTGTTCAGCACGATCGGGCCTTCCGGCACCGAGGTTCTGGCCGACGAGAGTGGCGGCTGCGTTCGCGAGGCCGATGGACGGCAACAGAGCGAACATCACCATCCTGATCCCGATCTGATAACCCGCGACCGCGGCCGTCCCGAATCCCGTTACGACGCGAACAAGCCCGATCCAACTTGCCGTCTGCACAAAAAATTGCACCACCGCGGGCGCCGAAACCTTTACGAGTTTCAGGAGCCGCTCGGGTTCGAGACGCCAATGCTCGGCATGGATCGTGATGCGTCTGTTCCCGAAAAAAAGGCAATACGCCGCGTACAGTGCACCGCACCCGCGGCCGATCGTCGTGCCGACCGCCGCACCCGTTACGCCGAGTTCGGGAAAGAAGCCGATACCGAGGATAAAGCACGGCCCGAGAATGATGTTCAGAATGTTCGCGAACCAAAGCACGCGCATCGCGATCGCCGCATCACCGGCTCCGCGAAAGATCGCGTTCAGAAGGAAAAGCGCAAGCACGACGATGTTGCCGCCGAGCATTATCTGCGTGAAAGTCGTGCCGGTCGCAACGACCGATCCTTCGGCGCCCATCAGCCGCAGTAGATCTGCCGCAAACACAAAGCCGATCACACCCAAGATCGCCGAGGCCGCAAATCCAAGATAGATCGCGTGCGTCGCCGTTCGGGAAGCACCGTCCGCATCGCCTTCGCCGACGCGGCGCGCAACGGTCGCCGTCGCTCCGATCGCAATGCCGATCGCAACCGAATAGATGAGGAACATCATCGACTCGGTAATTCCAACAACAGCGATCGCGTCCGCTCCGATATGCGCTACAAAAAAGATATCGACGATCGCAAAAAGGCTCTCAGCGAACATCTCGATGATCATCGGCACAGCCAATAAAAATATCGCGGTCCCCAAAGGTGCGGTCGTAAAATCGCGATCCGAGCCTGCGACCGCCTCTTTGAGGATCGAAAATATTGATTCTTTAGACACCTCTGTACCGTTACCGTTCGTGGACATAAAATTAAAAAATTCGTTTCGGATCACGCGAAACCACTCATCGCCTCGCAGGATGCAAAGCTCCCCGAGGCTTACGCGGCGAAGCCACAAAAAACAGCGTTCCGGCACACTCGGCCTGCGAATTCAACGCGCAACTAGTGCCTTTCGCCAGAGTTGTACGGGAGGTTATTTAGCGGACAGAGACCTTCATAGCAGGAGAGACTATAGCATTCGACGCGGCAAATGAAAATCGGCAGAGCACGTTTTTTCTATGCAAGAGATGCGAAGCTCCAGAATGCGTAATTTGGGATGTTTGATTACAAATTGGATACGGGAGGCATATAATAAAGAGTTTCGCGTCCGATACGCGAAAGTATTATGAAGATCGCAGTTGCGATGAGCGGAGGTGTCGATTCGAGCGCGGCCGCAGCATTGCTCAAAGAACAAGGACATGAACTCGTCGGTTTCACAATGCAGTTGTGGAACCAGCGGCGCGGCATCAGTGTCGATGAGAACGGCGACCCGCTGCCGTCACGCTGCTGCTCGCTCGATGATGTTTATGATGCACGCCGCGTTGCGGCATCGCTCGGCTTTCCGTTCTATGTGCTGAACCTCGAAGATGAGTTCGAAAAAGGTGTCGTCAAACCCTTTGTCGCAAGCTACCTCGCCGGCGAAACGCCGATACCGTGCGTTTCATGCAACTCACGGCTGAAGTTCGCCTCGCTCGACCGAATGGCCGCTAGCCTCGGCTGCGAGAAGGTCGCAACGGGACATTATGCACGCGTAAATTACGACGAAGCGAGCGGCAGGTATCGCCTTTTCCGCTCAACTAACCATTGGAAAGATCAGACCTATTTCCTTTGGGAATTGACGCAGGAGCAGCTCTCACGGTCGCTGTTCCCGCTTGGTGCGATGGAAAAGCAGGAGGTCCGCGAGATCGCGCGGCACGCGGAACTTTACACCGCCGAGAAGCAGGAATCGCAGGAGATTTGCTTCGTACCCGACGGAAAATACAGCGAGTTCATCGACCGCTATCTTGACCACGAAGGCCGCCAACGCCCCGACGGCGGCGAGATCGTGAACCTCAAGGGCGAGGTGATCGGTTCGCATACCGGCATCCATCGCTATACGATCGGCCAGCGTCGCGGCCTCGGTATCGCACATGAGCGGCCGCTCTATGTCGTAAAGATCGAGCGGGCGTCGAACCGCATCGTTGTCGGCGAAGCACACGATCTTGAGTCTCCGGAATTTATCGCCAAAGGCGTCAACTGGATCGCATTCGATGAGCCTTCGCATCCCGTGCGGGCGCGTGTAAAGGTACGCTATCGGCATGAGCCGGTCGCCGCAACGATCCATCCGCTCGGCGACACGCGCTCACGTATAGTCTTTGACGAGCCGCAGCGTGCGGTCACACCCGGCCAAACAACGATCTTTTACGACCCTGACGGAGGCGATGAGGTGCTCGGCGGCGGCTGGATCGTAAAGCCGGAGGACAGGTGACAAAGGCAGAGCTGCGTAAGCGATACCTCAGAGAGCGTAAGAGTATCAGCCTCAGCACCATCGCTGACGCAAGTAAAAAGATCGCAGACAGGCTGTTCTCGACGATCGATCTGCGAAATGCCGAGAACCTGCATACCTTCATACGCATCGCAAGGCTGAATGAGATCGACACTTCGGCGATCTATTTCAGGCTTTGGCGTGACCTGCCGCGGCTTGGCATCTACGCTCCGCGAAGCGATATGGCGACGGGCGAGATGGCCTCAGTAAAGTTCACGCCGGCGACCGAGCTTATAGAAAGCGACCTCGGAATACGCGAACCTGCAGGGCCGGCGGTCGATAACGACGCGATATTTGATATAGTGCTTGTTCCGCTGATCGTTTGTGATGCTTCGGGCCAGCGTGTCGGCTACGGCAAGGGCTTTTACGACCGCTTTCTGGCAAAGTGCCGCAAGGATTGTCTGAAGATCGGCTTGGGGATCTTCGAGCCTGTCGATGCGGTCACGGACGCAAATGATAACGACATCCGGCTTGATATGTACATCATGCCGGATGCCGTGCTTGATCTTCGCTGAAGTTATTTCTTTTCCTTCAGAATATCGCGTATCTCGGTAAGCAGCGTTTCCTGCGGCGGCGGCGGCGTTTCTGCGGCAAGCCGTTTGAAGTAATCCATCGCCAGCTTAGCGATAATGAACATCACGAACGCGACTATAATGAAAGTTACGATATCGCTGATCAGCTGTCCGTAGCGGACCAGCGGAGCACCGCTCTTGACCGCGGCATCGATCTGTTCGGCGGTCGCACCTGCCTGCAGCTTGCCGCTCAGGTCGTAGAATTTTGTCTTAAAATCGATGCCGCCGGTAATCAAGCCGACGAAGGGCATAATGATGCCTTCCGTGAATGTCGAAATGACCTTGCCGAATGCCGCACCTATGATGACGCCGATCGCAAGGTCAAGAACATTGCCGCGTGCGATAAAAGCCTTGAATTCGTTCCACATAAAAAGCCTCCAAATTGCTTTGTGATCACAGATCGCCTGTATCAAGCATCGGCCGCATCAGCCTGTTCCTCTTCGGCCTCACCGAAAAGGCCGGCAGCGTCCGTCTCGACCGCCTGCGTTTCATAGGCCGGAGCATTGCTTGCCGCGATCTCCTTCTCGCGCATCTCGCGGGCCTTGAGCATCGAGCAGCTTCCCTCGAGTATCGCTCCTTCCTCGATGACGAGTTTTGGCGATTGGATGTTGCCCATCACGCGGGCCGTGCGGCCGAGCTGAAGTTTTTCAATAGCTACGATATCGCCGTTCACGGTGCCGTTTATCATGGCTGCGGCTACCGAGATGTTCGCATCGACCTGGCCGTTCGTGCCGACGATCAGCGTTCCCGTCTCGGATGCTACCGAACCGATAAGATGCCCGTCAACACGCAGCATCGCCTGAAATACCGTCTCGCCCGTGAGCGTCGTGCCGTGGCCGACAAAGCCGCTTAGGCGGCCTTCTTTGATGTCGCGTGCCATCGATTCGCTCTCGGAAACTGCCCGCGTTTGTGCCGATTGTGGCTCACTCGCGTATCGGTAGGCATCGCTCGGTGCCTGCGGTGTCGGTGTCTCGTGCGGCTCCCCCGGTCGGGAGCTTCTGCCCATTCTGATCATATCGATATTACCTCAACAAATTATTCTGTGCGGGGCCCAGGGCCGCCCGAGTCAATAGAACTGAAACCGAAACACTGTGAAATGCACGCATTTCCGAGCATTGCCGTGCCACGCTTATGTTTCGTCGCTATAATGATAAATGAGTTCTACGACGAGTGTCTAGTGATATTTTGGGGTTGTAAATCGCCCGCTAAAGTGTCAGACTCTAAGTTTTTCGGGCGTTTGACGCAGCAAGGTAATGAAGGCTGAGACAAAACTGAAGACCAAGCTTCTGAAGAAGATGGGCCGCGCCATCGAAGATTTCTCGATGATCGAGGACGGCGACAAGATCATGGTCTGCCTTTCGGGCGGCAAGGACAGCTATACGCTGCTCGACCTGCTGATCGACGTCCGGCGGCGTGCGCCGATCAAATTCGACCTGATCGCTGTAAATCTCGATCAAAAACAGCCGGGCTTCCCTGAACACATCCTTCCCGAATATCTCAGCGCAAAAGGCGTCGATTTTCGCATCGTCGAGGAAGATACATACTCGATCGTGCGTGCCCACATACCCGAGGGCAAGACGTTCTGCTCGCTTTGCAGCCGCTTGCGCCGCGGCATACTTTATTCGACGGCGGTCGAAGAAGGCTGTACAAAGATCGCACTCGGACATCATGCCGATGACATCATCGCCACGTTCTTGATGAACCTCTTTTATGTCGGCCAGCTAAAGGCGATGCCGCCGATCCTGCGGAGCGACGACGGCCGCAATACGCTCATACGCCCGCTCGCTTACGCACATGAGAGCGAGATCGCGGCGTATGCCGAAGAGCAGCAGTTCCCGATCATCCCGTGCAACCTTTGCGGTTCGCAGCCCAATATGAAGCGTGCCCGCGTAAAGCGGCTCGTCAACGACCTTGAGAAAGAAACGCCTTTCATCCGCAGCTCGATAATGACGGCTCTGACCAACGTAACAGCGTCGCACCTGCTCGATCGGAGCTTGTACGACTTTGGCGAGTTCGAGCCGCTGATCAAGACGATACCTGCGGGCCACGGCTCGGTCGAACGCGAGCTTGACGACGTGTTCGACCACAGCGAACCTTCGTTCAATGGCGACCCGACGCCTGCCGCGCGGCTGACTCAGATCACCTCAAGCCGCTAATCGAACTTCACCGGCCCGAACACCTTGTCATCGACAGGCACATTGACCTCGACCGATCGTATCGTAGTCGTGATCTTTCCCATGATCGCAGAAGTCGTAACCTCGCGGAACGGCATCAGAATGCCGCCGGCATCGCGGTAGTCGGAGAGATCCGTCCTGTATGGTAAGGCTTGGGACGACAAATCCGAGGCAATCTCGCCGACACGCCGCACGGTCAAGAAGGTCTTTTCGGAGACGTACTCCGTCCGATTCGTGCCTTTCTCCGATGTGTATTTGACGACGTAGCAGTCCTCGCCGTTGACCTTTTCGGTACCCGTAACCGCGACGGACGCCCAATTCTTTTTCCAATTCAATAGGTCATAAAAGTCCGCCGAGACGGCGGCATCGGCAAGCCGCTTGCCTGAGAACGGCTGCGTTTCGAAGAACGAAAGCTGTTCCTCGCCGCCTTTGCCGTCAAAATACGTGTATTCGGTGCCGATCGGCCGCCCGAGAGCGGTGAGGATGATCTTGGCGGCAGCGAACGACGGCGCCTTTGCCCAAGACGTGCCGGCACCCTTTACGCCTTGATTTTCAAGCTCAACATCGAACGTCGCGACACGCGTTTTGATCTTTCGCCAATTCGCTTCGCCGCCGCGTGCGTCGATCATCTTTTGCATCAACTCATCGACGGCGATCGGCGGCTTTTCGTTCTCCGTCTTCAGTTTGAACTCGAATTGACCCTCCGGCTGATTTACAACTACGGCCGTTACCTTGCCGGCGTCGCCGCGCTTTGCACCGAGCCAATATACAGCCGGCAGAGGCTCCATTGCATAGCCGCCGTTCGGACGCGGTACAAGTTTGTAGGGCTGCTGCCCGGAAATGTTGAAGGTGACGTTCCCGCCTTCACTTTTTATCTCGATCTCGGCACCGCCGGGGCCGGTATATTTGCCGATGAGCGTCTCGGGGCTTGCTTCCTTCGTGCTGTTCGGCGCGGCGGCTTCTTCTTTCTTGGCCGGTATCATCTCGGGCAACAGCTGCGACCAAACGATCTCCATCGCTTCATTCGTAAGCGGTGAACCGCTCACATTGGTCAGCAGTGCGAACCCGAGTTTCTTCTCCGGTATCATCGCGACCATGGAGTTGAAGCCGTCGATCGAGCCGCCGTGCTGGACCACCGTCAGGCCGTGCCATTTTTGCAGGAACCAGCCCAATCCGTACGACATTGTTCCGTCGGGCGAGATCTTCATCTGCGGTTTCAGCCATTCTTCAAAGCCCTTGTCCGAGACCAGCCTTTTGCCGTGTGCGGTGCCGTCGTTCATTACGAATTCGAGCCACTTCGCCATATCGCGTACAGATGAGTTTATCGAGCCGGCCGGTGCTGATGCGGTGATATCACGGTACGGGAGCCGCCGTGTTGCCTTTGTTTCGGCATTGTACAGATAGCCGAGCGAGCGATCCTTTGCTTTCTCCAGCCCGGCAAGCGTCGTCGTGGTGTTGTACATTTTGAGCGGCTTTAGTATCCGCCGCGTAACGAACGTCTCCCACGGCTCTTTCTCGACCGTCGCAACGATCTCGCCGGCGGCCGCGAACATTATGTTCTGATATTGGAACGCCGCACCGAGCTTCGCGGTCGGCTTTGCCTCGCCCGCAACCTCGATAAGCTGTTTACGGTCGAGCTTATCGGAAAGCATCGCAAGGTCTGTCCGCATCAGCCCCGACGAGTGCCGCAAAAGGTCGCGGATCGTAATGGCTTTGTCCGTATCGGGATCGTTGATCTTGAAGTACGGCAGATATTTCTTTGGCGAGTCTTCCAATGAGAGTTTGCCTTCATCCTGAGCCATCAGGACGGCCAACGCCGTGAACGCCTTTGTCGCGGAGCCGATCGGGAACTGTGTGTCGGGTGTGACGGCTATCTTGCCCTCAAGGTCTCGATAGCCCAAGCCTTTTAGAAAGATGATCTTGCCGTCCTTTACGATAACGAGAGCGGCACCTGGGATACCGAGTTCCTTACGGCGTGCGTCTATTTTCGCTTCGATCGCTGCGAGTGCGCCGGTGTTATCAGGCTTCGCCGTGGCTTGCGCGGCCGCACCGAACGGCAGCGAGGCCGCTGTCAGAATTATCAAAAGAAGGGCGGCCGTAACATTGCGGATCTCAGCTTTCAGATGCTCCATATCATTTCCTCGCTCGGCGCGTACGGCCGAAATTTCTATTTTAGAACGAAACTCGCCGTTCACGAACCGGACGCTTGAGCGTGATCTTTTAGTGCGATGGTGCGGACAAGCCCGATGCCGATGCCGATGATGATGTACAGTACGATCGCTACTTCCGCATCGCCCAGGTTGTTATGCACAAGGCCGCTGACGACAGAGCCCGCCATCGCTCCGAAACACCCAAGCAAAATGCCTCGGTCAGGCGGATCGGCGTTGCGTATCGCACGCTGCATCGCCAACAGGAATGCGGCAACGGCCGCGATCCAGATCAGCAATGCAGGCAGGCCGCGTTCGGCAACGAGCTGCATCGGAAGGGAATGAAAATGCCCCATTTGCTGCCAGCCTTTATCGAACATTCCCCACTCGAACCAATGCGATTTGATCGAGTCCATTCCGACACCGAAAATGAAGTTGCGCGGGCTTGCTGTCCATATTCGAAAGCCGTCGCGCCACATCATTAAGCGATATTGCGTCGAGCCGTCAGAGGTGTCGATCATACCCACATCGCGCGAACGCTGAAGCAGGTAAAGTCCGAACGCGCCGGCGATGATCGTAACGACCGTCATCGAAATGATCGCCTTTCGGCTGCCGATCACGAGAATCATAACGAACGCGGCGACGAGCATCGCCATTTCGGAACCGCGTGTTACGGTCAGGAAAAGGGCAAGCATCACCGCACCGAATACGAACGCAATGAGCAGGCGCGAGCTCAGAACACGCGGCACTAGGGGCGGCAGCTGCCGCTTTTGCAGGAATGCCGCCGCAAGGATACCGAACACCAATGCCCCGACAAGCATCAAGACCTCGGCGAACGTCGTGTAGTGGCTGTAAAACCCGCTCGAACGCCAATAGTGCGGCACACGCCAGCTCGTAAATCCCAGCCGCTCAGCAGGCGTTCCGGTGTCCGCGACAAGCGAGCAATCGATATTCGCGGTGCCGTAATAGTCAGGCCTATGGAACGGCACCTTCAACACGCCGCCCGTTCGCTGACAAGCGGCGACGATGTCCGCAGGGTCATAGATACGCGTGCTGCCGATACGCATCAGCTGATCGTTCTCGATCAGGCCCGCAGCTCCGAGAGCCCCGTCCGGTGCGACGCCGTGTATCTCGATGCCTCTGCCGATGATCCTGTAAACGGGTGCGATGAGCGCGACGATCGTTGTCGAAACAAGCAGCGTTGCCGTGATGAACCACGCCGCGCGAGCATTGCGGATCGTACGGTTGACGATCATTACGATCAGGAACAGCAGCGGTCCCTTCAGTTGGTCCAGCGACAACGCCCTGTCATAAGACGTAAATGCGGTAACCGCTGACCAAAGAAATAAAGCGACGAGGGCTATCTCAACGGGATGAAGCGGCCGCCTTGCAGCCTTTGAGACAAAAAGCGACGCGGTGAACGCGGCCAGGGCAATGCCTCCGGTGATATTCGCGGCCGCTATCGAGAACGGTATCGAGAATGCCATCAGAACGACAAAAATGAATGTCGTGCGGGCAAGCAACTTTGCGGCGGGCCGAACCTCGTCGATACCCGCCAACGCATCAAGCCTTGTCATCAACTCTCGCATTTCCTAATATTTGACTTCCGCTGCAGTGCGGCCCGCTTGTAGCATTATGCACAATAGCGGCGAATGGTTCACGACGCGGCGGACAGTTGAGCATGGATCGCACAGACCTCTCGGTCAAAGCCGAGATCGCCCTATTATACGATATTTATGTGCCCGACGCGGCGGGCGGGCCGCTGCCGCTGCTGATCGCCGTACACGGCTACGGCGCGCATAAGCGTTATATGATGCGCGAGGCCAAGATTGTTGCCGACGAGCGGTTCGTCATCGCCTCTGTCGAGGCACCGCACCCGCATTACCGGCAAACCGACGATGGCTATCGTATCGGTTACGGCTGGCTATGCGATAAACGTCCCGAGCAGGACATTGCCCTGCATCACAAGTTCATTTTGGATGTGATGGCACAGCTTGACCGAGAGAGGCTGATAGACGAATCGAAGGTCTTTCTCTACGGCTTTTCGCAGGCATGTGCCTTGAACTTACGCTTCGCATTCACGCACGGCGAAGTGCTCGCGGGCGTTATCGGTGTATGCGGCGGCATTCCGGGTGATCTCGACACCAACGAAAACTACAGGCCGTTCGATGCGGCGATGCTGTATCTGTACGGCGACGATGATGAATTTTACAGCCGGGAGCAGTTCGCGTCATACGATGAACGGCTGCGGGCTATCCTTCCACGCTACGGCTCAGAACAGTATCATGCGGGCCATGCGCTGACTGACGAGATGCGCTCCGATATCAAAGCCTTTCTCGCCGCCGAAGGTTGACAGCGGCATCACTGCTGAGCCGGGCGTTTTACTTCGATGATGTCGACCAAATCTGCCGGCAGCACGACATGCATCACCTCTCTGTCCTGGTCGCCGCGTACAGGCTCAACCTTGATCTCGCTGGTACGCAGCTTCGCAAGGATGCTCTTCGGGCCGTAGAGCGTTACTGAGACCGCCTTTGGTACAGCCTCGGATGCAGGCACTGTGAAAGTGTGCTCGACACGCTTCTCGCCGATCTTGAACGATACGTCAACGACGGTGTTGTAGATCGTAATCCTGTTATCCGGCGAAGTTATCGGTATCTGCCGGGCAATGAGGTCTTGGTCCCGGCCGTCAAGCGAGATCTTGTCCGTGAACAGATGATCGATCGGATCGACCACCGAGCGCGGCCCGCGGATCTTGACCTTTTTCGGCACTATCAGAGGGTCGCCGTAAACCTCGAACCCTGCGGCCGGCCTGCCTGTTGTCACCGCGTGCACCTCGACATCCTTTTCTACCGCCGCCTCGATCGTGACGGGAACTCGGCTCGGCTGCAAATCCACTAACTTCACGCCTTCGGGTAGCGGGACCGAGACCGTCTCGGGCGTAAGCTCGATCACACGTTCGCCGGGCTGTATCTCTGAGAGATCTACGTTCACGATAAGGTCGCTGCGGCGTATCTGATCGACCTTATCGCCCGAGCCGCGAACGCGAAGTTCGACCTCCTGCACAGGTGCACTCGTAACTATCGCATTGTCGAGAACACGAAAATTCAACGGTGCCGAAAAGCGTTCGCTCGCCTGCTTGCCTCGGCTTACGACCGTTACGCCGAACCAAAGGCCCAGCGTGATGACAAGTGCGGTCAGCTTCAACGCCCAATCTTCAAGGAAGATCTGGCGAAGTATATGTTTGGCAAAAAGTGTCCGCGTTTCTGCCATATCAATCGGCTCCCTCCGCAAGGTCATCGGCGAACTGTGATGCCGGAAGCGTTTCGGTAAGCGGAACCTGCATCGCATCGAGCAGGAGTTTGCGAAGCGTCGGCGGGTCGAGGTTGCGCCGAACCTGTCCTGACTCGACGTATGTGATCAGGCCGGTCTCCTCGGAAACCACAAGTGAGATGGCATCCGAGCCTTCGGTGATCCCGATAGCGGCGCGGTGCCGCGTGCCGAGTTCGCGTGAAATTTCAGGGTTCTTTGTCAGCGGAAGGAAGACCGAGGCGGCGGCGATCCTTTCGTTCTGGATGATCACGGCGCCGTCGTGCAGCGGCGTTTCAGGCCGAAATATCGTAACAAGGAGGTCATAGCTGATCCTTGCGTCAAGCATCACGCCTGCGTCGATGAAATTGCGCAGCCCGACACTGCGTTCGATCACGATCAATGCTCCCGTCTTGTCCGAGGCAAGCGTCGTCATAGCCAGCACGATCTCATCATAGACCGAGCCGCCGAACTGCGAACGCTGGCGTTTGATGATCGGGTAGCGGAGCCTGTTGGCAAAGTACATCAATGCCTGCCGTATCTCCGATTGGAAAAGCACGATAATGGCGATCCCGATGAATGCGACCGCGTAGCGCAGAACGAATTCCAGCGTCGGCAGATCGTATGCAACCGATATCCAATAGAGCAGTGCAAGAATGACCATCCCGATCACCGTCGGGACGGCGCGCGTGCCGCGCAGCAGCTTCAGCACGACATAGACGATGATGAATACCAACGCTATGTCGATCACGCTGCGGAGCGTGTTCAATGTGGCTATGAGGTCACTGTAATCCATGCCGACGGGCCCGGCTCCGTTCAATGGTTGCAGAATAACACAGAGTCCGGGCGAAACCGTCTCTATATCGCCTGACAATGCGTAAAATATCTTCCTTCGGGGCCGTCAGCAGCGGTCAGATATGGCCTCAGACCTCAAAAGGTATCTCGGCGTTACGGAGCAGGTGAAGTTCGTTGCGTGAGACGCGTTCGAGCAGGTCTTGATCATCGAACATCTTTACGAGGCCGTGTACGGTCGCATAACGCGGCTCGTCGGGGACGGTTACCGGAAGCTTTATGAACTCCCGCAGGTATCTGTCGATGCCTTCGAGCAGAGCGCCGCCGCCCGTCAGGATCACGCCGCGATCGTAAATGTCGGCCGCTACCTCGGGCCGAAGCTCGGTCAAAGTATCTTTCACGCGCGTCGCAATGCGGCGAACGATGGCCTCAACGATCGGGTATATCTCGCCTGCAGTTATCTCGACAGCCGCGGGGCTTCCGGTCTGAACATCGCGGCCGCGAACCTCCATCGAGCGCGAAAGATCGGACGGCAGGAATGCAGATGCGAAATTCGTCTTTATGAACTCCGTTGTCTCGCTGCCGACCTGCAATCCGCGATGGCGCCGCAAGTGCGTCGCGATCGCATCATTTATGGCATTAGAGCCGTGCCTGTCGGATGCCGAATTAACTATGGCACCTTTTGCGATCACCGCAAAATTCGTTGTTCCCGAGCCAATGTCAACGATAGCCGATGCACGCTTGTCGCTTGGCAGAACGCCGACCCCGAATGCGGCGGCAAGGCCTTCTTCCATCATAAAGACCTTTCCGATGCCTGCATCTTCGGACGCGTTAAGGAGCGCCCGCTGTTCAACGTGTGTTACGTCCGAGACGATCGACATTACGGCTTGTATCGCGATGTTCGAGCCGCGTGTCTTTGCCTTTTTGACAAAGTGGGCGAGCATCCGCTTAGTGCGTTCAAAGTCGCCGACCACGCCGCCCGTCAGCGGAGCGACAACCGCGACATCGCGGCCTTCGCGGCCCGCCATATCGCCGGCATCGCGGCCGTAAGCAACGATCTCTTCGGTCATCTCATTGACGGCTACGAGCGAAGGTTCATCGAGCACTACGCCGCGATCTTTCACGGCGATGATGATGCTGGAAGTGCCGAGGTCGATCGCCATCGAATCGGTAACAAGTTTTTTTAGTGATGAGATCTTGAGCATGGGCGTCGCGGCTATTATATCAACTTATTTCCAATTCAACTCAAAAAGCGTTACGGGCTGACGGCGATTTTTAACCGAAAGCGGTTCGCGTGCGGTCACGGGAAAGATGTTCCCGGCGGCAGTTTGCGTTGCCTCACTAAGCAAGATCTGTCCGGGCCCGGCATTCGATTCGAGGCGGGATGCGAGGTTCACTGTATCGCCGATCGCCGTGTATTCCGAGCGTTTGTCGGAGCCGATATAGCCGACGACCGCCTCGCCGGTGTGCAACCCGACGCCGACCTGTACGGCCGGAAAGCCTTCGGCACGCAGCTCATCATTGAGCTTTACAACACGGGTTTGCATCGCAACGGCGGCCTTGACCGCATTGACCGGATCATTTTGCGAAGCGGTCGGTGCACCGAAAAGAGCCATCAATCCGTCGCCGATATATTTATCGAGCGTCCCGCCGTGTGCAAAGATCACTTCGGTCATTGCAGAGAAGTATCGGTTAAGCAGAGCGACGACCTTTTCCGGCTTTTCGTGCTCGGACAGAGCCGTAAATCCGCGTATGTCGGCGAACAGCACCGTTACCGTTTGGTTCACGCCGCCGAGCCTGAATGAATTCGGGTTTTCGAGCAGCTGCTTGACCACATATTCGGGCAGGAAACGCCCGTAGTTCGCTCGTGCGACCTCTTCGCGTGCCAAGCGGTTGTGCGCCTTTACCGTCTCGACCGTAACTGCCGTCTGCGCGGCCACGGCACTGACAAGTTCGAGGTCGTCCTGAGTAAAGGCCGCGAAGGGATCAAGCCGGTCGGCATAGACCACGCCATGTACGTTCGACTGCGTGATGAGCGGTGCGCAGATAGTGGAGCGGATGCCTTGCGAAACGATCGACTCCGAGCCAACGAACTGTGCATCCGTGCGGGCGTCCTGACTCAGTATGGCGACCTTTTCATTCATCACCTTTTGCGTGATGGTGCGGCTGACAGGCATCTTTTCGGACAGCTGTTTGATGCTGTCATCGCGTGTTCGCGAACCGATCTGATAAAGGCTGTAGGTCAGTATCTTGCCGTCAACCGTCTCATCCGCCAGCAATGCGATCACCCGGTCGGCAGGTGTGCCGCGAAAGATAAGGTCGGTCGCCTTTTCAAATATCTCTTCGAGGTCAAAGATCGTGCCGAGCGTCTTTGACATCTCGAACATCAGTTCGAGCAGCTTTGCTTTGCGGCGAAGATCCTTTACTTCGTCAGGTGTTGCTGCGGGCGACTCGATCTGCAAATGCGACCGGCCTCCGATTATCTCGCTTGCCGAGATCCTTACCTGCGTGTTGCCAAGCGGCGTATCCTCATACTGCACGGCACCGGGCGCCAACGCCGCGGATACGACAGGCTCAGGTTCCGGCATTGCCTGAGGCTGTTTGAAGCCGAACTCAAGTACACTTTCGCCTACGCGGATCTTGTCGCCGGCCGAGAGTATCCATTGCTGCTCCGGCGCACCGTTTACATAAACATGATTGACGCTACGGACCAGTTTTCCGTTCTCATAATAGCCGTCAACTATCTGAAACCCTTGCGGCCCCGAGCTTAAATGTGCGTGTTTACGCGAAACGCGGCTGTCATTCAGTACAATGTCGTTCCCTTTTGCCCTGCCGATCATATAGAGGCGTCCTGTCTCGAGCTCGATCTCGAAAGTGCTGCCTGTCGGTTCGGTTATCGTAAGTATTGCGTCCACGATGTTTATAATTGTAAATGGTAATTCTAAAATGTAAACAACGGGGCTTCGGGCCGCGGCCGGGTACAATGATCTATCTCGATAATAATGCTACGACACGTATCGCCGATGAGGTTCTTGAAGCGATGATGCCTTTTATGACCGGCGAATTCGGCAACGCATCGTCAAAACATTCGGCAGGCACGGCTTCGAGAAAAGTCGTGAAAACCGCACGCGAACAGGTTGCGGCGTTGCTTGGCGCCGCCTCACCCGATGAGATCGTCTTCACCTCCGGCGGTACCGAAAGCGACAATTGGGCGATATTGGGCGCTCTCCGCGTCCGCCCGGACAGCAAACATATCATTACGAGCGCCGTCGAGCATGAGGCAGTGCGGTTCCTTTGCGACAGGCTTGAAAAAGAAGGCTGCGAGGTTACACGCCTCGGGGTGGACGGCGAAGGCCTGCTTGACCTTGACGAACTTCGCTCGGCGCTTCGGCCCGACACCGCGATCGTATCAATTATGACCGCGAATAACGAGACCGGCGTACTTTTCCCGATCGAAGAAGCGTCCCGGATGGTGCATGAATACTCCGACGCTCTGTTCCACACCGACGCGGTCAATGCCGCAGGCAAAACGCCGATAAACGCCGCACATACCGGCGTCGATCTGCTGTCCGTCTCAGGTCATAAATTTCACGCACCTAAAGGCATCGGCGCGCTGTACATTCGCCGTGGTGTCGAACTCCCGCCGCACTCGATAGGCGGCGGACAGGAAGCCGGCAGAAGGGCGGGAACCGAAGCAGTGCACCAAATAGCCGGCCTCGGCGCCGCAGCGGAGCTCGCCGGAGCTCTCGCGGCAACGGAGCCTGTCCGTGCGCTTCGCGATCGGCTGGAGAACGGAGTGCTCGCCTCAATTGAATGTGCGTCCGTCAACGGCACACGCGACCCGCAGCGGCGGCTTGCCAACACCTCGAACATCTCATTCGAGGGCCTCAACGGCGAGATGATAATGGATATGCTGGACAGCCGCGGCATCTGCGTCTCGACCGGCTCGGCATGCAACGATGCTCATCATCGGGCGTCGGCGACGCTTGCGGCAATGGATGTACCATTCTCACGCTCGATGGGTTCGATAAGATTTTCGCTCGGCCGCTATAATACTGACAGAGATATCGAGACGCTGTCGGATGAACTTCCGCCGATCATAGAAAAGCTGCAAGCAATAGCCCCTTGATCCGTTCAATGTCTGTCGATACTCGACGATCAACTAAATCGGAGTTAATGATGATCATGAAAAAATTCACATTCTTTGTCCTGCTCGGACTTGTTTTCGCGTTCGGTGCGGCCGCATCGCAGACCCGTGTTTCGGCACAGCTGACCGGTGCATACAGCAAGGCCAAGGTTTCAGACAAACAGGTAAAGGCCGCTGCTGCTTTCGCCGTCAGCGAACAGGCAAAGGAACACAATGCCAAGGTCAAGCTCGTCCGCATCACCAAGGCTCAAACGCAGGTCGTTGCGGGTATGAATTACCGCGTATGTATGCAGGTTCGCGACGGTTCGCGGGGACGCAAGCACACCGTTACCGCGGTTGTTTACAGGGATCTGCAGAACAAATATTCACTGACATCTTGGGATGTCGGCAAGTGTTCTGCTGACTAGGTCGCTCTATTTCCTTGACTACGTTAGGCTTTTGGGTCAGAATTTCGCGTAAAACGAACTCTCCAAGCAGCCACAGAACCAACGATCCGGGAGCTTAACGTATGTCGAACTCGATCTTTCGCAAGAAATCCATAGCACAAATCCAGGCGGATGCGGCCGCAGGCTTCTCTGACTCTGAGACCTTGGTGCCGGGCCAACCGGCCGAAGACAGCGTTACGGGGCTTCGCCGCTCGCTGAACACTTTCGACCTGACGATGCTCGGTATTGCCGCCATCATCGGTGCGGGAATTTTCGCGATGGTCGGCCAAGCGTCATTCAACGGCGGGCCGGGCGTCATCCTTCTGTTCATTTTTGCCGCGATCGCGTGCGGATTTGCCGCGCTTTGCTACGCCGAGTTCGCATCAAAGATACCGATCGCCGGCTCTGCATACACATACGCCTACGCAAGCTTTGGCGAACTTCTGGCATGGATCATCGGCTGGGACCTGCTTGTCGAATACGCGATCGGCAACATTGCGGTCGCGATCTCGTGGAGTGATTATTTTACGGGCCTTTTGGCGCGCATCAATGCGCCGTCTATCGGCTTTCCGAACGGCATCAATATCCCGCTGCATTTCACGATGGACTTCCGCACGGCGCATCAAGGCTTTGATGCCGTGTCAAAGGTGATCGCGGACGGCAGCACGCTCGAAAGCCTGAGAACGGCCTGTGACGCAGCGGATGCCGCCGTCAACTGCGGCCAGATCGAGGCCTATACGGCGTACAGTACGGCACCGCACCTCTTTGGCATTCCGGTTATCGCCGACCTGCCGGCTCTTGGCATCGTCTTTGTGATAACGGCCCTCGTTTACATCGGCATACGCGAATCAAAGACCGCATCGAACATAATGGTCGCGTTAAAGCTTGCGATCATCATGCTCGTGATCATTCTCGGCGCGTTCTACGTGAACGCCGAGAACTGGAACCCGTTCCTGCCGAATGGCTTCAAGGGTGTTATGACGGGCGTTGCCGCTGTTTTTTTCGCTTACATCGGCTTTGACGCCCTATCGACGACGGCCGAAGAATGTAAGGATCCTTACAAGACGCTGCCGCGCGGAATGATCTTGAGCCTTATCATCTGTACGGTGCTCTATGTGCTGCTGGCTTTGGTGCTGACCGGAATGGTCTCGTATAAAAAGCTCAACGTCGGCGATCCGCTGGCGTTCGTATTCGGCCCTGAAGGCGTCAATATCGCTTGGGTCTCAGGCATCATCGCGGTCAGTGCTGTTATCGCCTTGGCGACCGTGCTGCTCGTTTTCCAACTCGGCCAACCGCGTCTTTGGATGGCGATGAGCCGCGACGGCCTCCTGCCGAAGATATTCTCGTCCATTCACCCGAAATTCCGAACTCCGTGGTTCTCGACGATACTCACGGGTATTGTTGTCGCGATCCCGGCATTATTCATGAATCTTTCAGAGGTTACCGAGCTTTCGGTCATCGGCACGCTCTTCGCGTTCACGATCGTTTGCGCGGGCGTGCTTGTCAAAGACAAGGAATTTACAGGGCAAAAACGATTCGTCCCTTACATAAATTCCATGCTGATCGGCCCAGCGGTTTTCTTGATCATCTGGGGATTGCTGCTCGCGTACAACGGCGAAGCGGTACGCAATTTCTTTGTTGATTACACGCCGTCCGCCGAAGATATTAAGAACGGATACGAGACGACGACGCGCGTATTTTTGGAGCGGATACCGTACTTCGGCTTTATGATCTTCTCGGCGATCATGGCCGTTCTGTGCTTTGTAAAACGTCTCTCGCTGATTCCCGTGCTCGGAATAATGTGCTGTACATATCTGATGACCGAACTCGGCTGGACGAATTGGTTCCGCTTCGGCGTGTGGCTGATCGTAGGTTTGGTCGTTTACTTCCTTTACAGCCGCCGGCACAGCAAGCTCAATTTTCAAAAGGAGGAGTCAGCGGCTTGAGCCTGATATAATAAGTAACGGCAGTTCTTATTTCACTGCCTGCAAGGAGGTGTGATATGAAGGTGAATTGGCTCACCGATGCTGATGCGGCGTTAAAGGCCGCTAAGGACAGCAGCAAACCGTTACTTATTGATTTCAGTGCCGCACCCGGTTGAGGCGGCTGCCTGCGACTCGAACAAGAGTCGTATGCTGACGCAGGTCTTGCGTCATTCATAAACGAGAACTTCATCGCCCTTGAGGTTCACATCAAGGAGAACCCGAAGAATTTTCACCGCTTTGATGCTCTTTGGACACCGACGGTGCTTGTGATGGACACTGACGGCAAAGAGCGTACTCGGCTTGAAGGCTACCTGACAAAGGATAATCTCCACGCTTATCTGATGATGGGCCTTGCACGTGTTGCATTCACGAGCAAGGATTTTGAGGCCGCCGAGAAGCTTTACGCAAAGGTTGCCGAGACGATGCCGGATTCTCAATTCGCGGCCGAGGCGGTCTATTGGAAGGGCGTATGTGTTTACAAAGCAACAGGTGACGCGAGCGCACTTGGCGCGGTTACCAAGGCGTTCAAAGACCAATATTCCGATACAATATGGGCCGAGAAGTCCATACCGTGGGGATGATCTGACACGGCTTTGCCCGACGTAAAGAACGAGTTCGTAACTTACAATTCTTTACGTTGACGGAAAACATTTTTGAGATAAACTTGCATCACAGTTCACCTGTGACCGGTTTATCTCAATTTTTTTGGAGCGTTCTTATGAAAAGGAATGTTATGTTTGCGGCAGTTGCCGTACTTGTGTTCTCGTTCGCGGCGTTCGGCCAGGATTATTCGGGAACATGGAATTTGGATAAGGCGGCGTCAAAGCTTGACGACCGCTCAAAGAACATCGAGTCGATGACGCTTACGATCACTCAAACCGAGAAAGAGATCACCGTTGCCACTGAGACAAAACGTGCGATGAGCAGCGAAGGCGGCGGAATGGGCGGGCGCATGGGCGGCGGTATGATGGGCGACAGCACGACCACCTATTCGCTCGACGGCAAGGCGAAAAAGACCGAGGTCAAAACGCAGAACGGCTCGATGCCTGCATCGCTCAAGGCGAAAAATGAAAAGGACAAACTCGAGCTAACACGCGACGTCAGCTTCAGCAGCCCGATGGGCGAGGTTACGATCTCAAATAAGGAAACGCTGACACTCAGTGCGGACGGCAAGACACTGACCATGCACCGCGAGATGTCATCGCCGCGCGGCACGACATCGAACACCTTCGTCTTTCATAAACAGTAGCTTCGCCGCAGATACGCGACGAATATCCTATATCAACCGAAAGGCCCTTGATACGGCACCTGCTTGTGGTGCATCAAGGACCTTTTGGCATATTCAATCGGGAAACTGAAGCAGTTCTATGATCTCCCGCATATACTTGCGGCCTGTCTCGGCTTGGCCGGGTGCAAGCGAGACGGCACCGACGACGGCATGGCCGCCTCCGCCGTATTTTTCGCATATCTCGGCGATGTTGTGCGTTCGCGGCCGCGGCGCCCACGGGTTCGAGCCGACCGATATCTTTGTGCGGAATGAGCTTTCGCTGAGCGAAACCACGTAAGTAACCTCGGGATGATAGTAGTACGGAATGAATTTGTTGTAGCCTTCGATGCCGGTGCCGATCAGGTCGAATGAGACAACGCCGCGCTCAGCAACGGCACGTTCTTTTATGATCGCCGCTGTCGCCCAGTGCTGCTCAAGGATCGGGGCGAGTTTTGCCTGTATCTCAGGCGCCGCAACGATGTTATCGAGCGTGTTGCGTGTCAGCATCTTGATGATCTCTTCGACAAAGGCCGGATCCTTTTCGCCCTCGATCACCTGCATCAGCTTTAGTGCCGACGAACGCAGCTCGACGCACTGTGCGGGCGAATCATAAAGAGCTCCGTCGATTATATGTGCCCAATGGACAAGCTCATCAAGCGACGGGTCATAAAAGCCGAACTTCTCCTTTGCCACGCGGGCTATGAATTCGGCACACGATCTACTCGTCGTATCAAGGAATTTTTTGCCCGACGTGTCTGCCAGAAAATGCTCTTCATCGGCCTTTGACAGGAACGCCGACTGATGATGATCGAACCACCATGTAAGGCGCTCGTCGGGGCAGTATTTGAAATCGACTATCGCATTCTCATCGCCGTCAAACTGCTCGCGGTCAAAGGCATTACCCGCACGGTGCATCGTCGGCGTATAGGCAATGTCGGCATCGCCAGCGACCGTCGCTCTGTAAAATTTCGTAAAGATGGCCGCTGACGACACACCGTCAAAACAATTGCCGTGATAAAGTATTCTTAGCTTCATAGGTCGTCCGGGTTTTGCAGGGTGCTCGCCGCCGTCGCAAAACATCATAGGCTAGAGGACGATCGGGCATTCGTCAAGACAAGGAAATGAATATAAGGTTCGCAAAGGTCGAAGATGCCGACGCGATCGCGGGCTTTCAAGTGGCAATGGCACTTGAAACAGAGGACAGAGTTCTCGATGCCGAAGTCGTCGCCGGTGCTGTGCGCGATGTGTTCGCTGACGGCATGAAGGGTTTTTATGTTGTCGCCGAGGACGCCGGCGAGGTCGTCGGCAGCCTGATGATATCGTACGAATGGAGCGACTGGCGGCGCGGTTGGTGGTGGTGGATACAGAGCGTTTACATTAAGCCGAAAGCACGCGGCCGCCATATTTACAGCCTTATGTACGAGTTTGTAAAGCAGAAAGCTCAGGACGCGGGCAATGTAAAAGGCATACGCCTTTATGTCGAGACCGAGAATGAACACGCCCAGCGCGTCTATGAAAAGCTGGGGATGAGACGCTCGTCCTATTTTATGTACGACGCAGAATTATGACCACGATCACCGAGCCGGAATTTGCACGGATCGTGGGCGATATTCACAGCGACCGCGAGAGCATTGTCAAACACAACCCGCACGGCACCGAGCAGGAGATACTGCTTTGGATGCTCTTGAGCTGCCTGATAAGCTATTTGAGCCTCAGCGAGATCGAAACGCCGTGCTTCAACGGCCGCCCCGACGCACGTATGTACCATGACGCCATTCATCATGTACTCAAGGGCCGGGCGGCGCATCCTTTCGATGCGGCAAAACATCTCGCGCTGTTTGAGCCTGGCCTTGAGGGAGCTGCGGCCTGAGCCTGCTGTTTTTCGCCATGCGGATCGAGACCTTCGTCCTTTCACTCTTTCAACAGAACACGCGTGTCGTAGCGTGTGAGGCGACACGGCAGGCCATCTGCATCGACCCGGCTGAACCCTCACGCGAACTTGTCGAGTTCATTCGCGGCAGCGGCCTCGAGCTGCAGGCTATCGCGATAACGCACGCACATCTTGATCACATCGGTGGCGTCAAAGCTCTGGCAGACGAGTTTCCCGAAAGCGAGATACTGATCCACAAGGACGACGAGGAGCTATATTTCGCGCTTCCGCAGCAGCCGCTAAGGATCGGCTTTCAGCCGCATCAGCTTACGGCTATGGGGCTCAGCTACGACGCTCCGCCGCTGCCGACACGCTATTGGCAGCACGGCGAAACATACACGGTCGGTGAACTTCGCTTCTCCGTCCGCCATTGCCCGGGACACACGCCCGGCCATGTTGTGCTGGCCGAGATCGAGCGAAAGAGCGTGTTCGTCGGCGATTGCCTCTTTCTCGGCTCGGTCGGCAGGACCGACCTTCCGGGCGGCAACCACGAACAGCTTATTGCATCGATCAACTCGCAAATACTCTCGCTCGATGACGAAACGATAGTGTATTCGGGACACGGGCCTGAGACGACCGTGGGCCGCGAGCATGCGACAAACCCTTTTCTTACAGGTATTTACAAGTATTAAGAATAAGAAGCCGGCTGCGGCGGTCACCTTGGGTAATAAGGCTCATTCCGCAAACCGGCAGAAAAGAATGACGTTCGCTTATGCGACGGTGATCGAGGTGTCGAGGTAAACGTCCTGAATGGCATTCAGCAGTTCGACGCCTTCGGCCATCGGGCGTTGGAACGCCTTCCGGCCTGAGATAAGCCCCGTGCCGCCGCCGCGTTTGTTGATGACCGCCGTACGCACGGCCGCTGCGAGGTCGCCCGCACCCTTGGATTCGCCGCCCGAGTTTATAAGGCCGCAGCGTCCCATATAGCAGTTAGCTACCTGATAACGCACGAGGTCGATCGGATTGTCCGTCGTAAGTTTTTCGTAAACCAGCGGGCTTGTCTTGCCGTAGCTTCCGTTCTTGTTGAGTGCGGGATAGCCGCCGTTACGTTCGGGCAATTTCTGCTTGATGATATCAGCCTGGATCGTTACGCCGATATGATTTGCCTGTCCCGTAAGGTCAGCCGCGGTGTGCATATCGCCTTCGGGTGTTTTGAACGCCGAGTTACGCAGGTAGCACCAGAGGATCGTCGCCATTCCAAGCTCATGTGCGTAGGCGAACGCCTCCGAGACCTCAGTGATCTGGCGGGTCGATTCTTCAGAACCGAAATAGATCGTCGCGCCGACGGCCACAGCACCCATGTTGTATGCCTGATCGATCGTGCCGAACATCACCTGATCGAACTTATTCGGATACGTCAGAAGCTCGTTGTGATTTATCTTTACGATAAAGGGTATCTTGTGTGCGTATTTGCGCGACACAGCGCCGAGAACGCCAAAGGTCGAGGCTACGGCGTTGCAGCCGCCTTCCATCGCAAGTTTGACGATATACTCAGGGTCAAAATACTGCGGATTCGGGGCAAAGCTCGCTCCGCCGGAATGTTCGATGCCCTGATCGACAGGCAAGATCGACAAATAGCCCGTGCCGGCGAGGCGTCCGTTCCCGTAAAGCGCCTGCAAACTCCGGAGAACTCGCGGATTCCTGTCAGAAATGCTCCAAACCCGGTCAACAAAGTCGCTGCCCGGCAAACTGAGCTCTTCCTTGGGGATCGTCCGCGAAACGTGGTTCAAAAGGCTGTCGGCATCATCGCCGAGAAGTTGTGCGATATCAACGGTCATTTTTGAAATGAACCTCCTGAAAGATCTGTAAGAAATGCGTGTTCAAGCAGATATTGTAGCACAACCCGCAACTGTTTACTCGCGACGATCTGCTTTTCGCCAATTTCGACAAAAAAAAGGCGGCGAAGCACGATGCTCCGCCGCCGATCCGTTGCTGTTGACAGTTTCAATTCGCGACCGGGTCGCCGTCAGCGTTGAGGTGTGTGATCGGGTAGCCGAGCTCTTTGAGCTTCGGCTCGATCACCTTGGTATCGCCTACGATGACGATCGCCATCTTGTCCGGCTGCAGGTACTTCTTGGCGACACGGTCAACGTCAGCGGCCGATACGGCTCCGATATTGCGTATGTAGTCATTGAAGTAAGTATCCGCAAGACCGTAGATGTAGAGGTTTGCAAGCTGGCCTGAAAGCTGCCCCAGCGTTTCAAAGCCGCCGGGGAACCGGCGTATCAAGCTTTGCTTGTTATTGTCCAGCTCCTCGGCCGTGACGGGTATCGATCCGCGAATGCCGTTCAGTTCCTTCATGAACTCGACCACAGCCTCCTTTGTCGAACCGGTCTGTATCTCAGCCGATGCCGCGAACGGCCCTGCCTCACGGCGGAATTGAAAGCGGCTGTAAGCGCCGTAGGTGTAGCCCTTATCCTCGCGCAGGTTCATAAAGAGGCGTGCCGAGCCGCCGCCGCCGAGGATCGAGTTCATTACTTGAAGCGCGTAATAGTCCGGGTTCGAGCGTGAGACGCCGACCTCGCCGATCATCACGGATGATTGCGCCGCTCCGGGTTTGTCAACAAGATAGATGCCCGGCTTTGCGACCATGGTTTCGGCCGGCTCATTTGCCGCCGAACTGCTCGCACCCTTCCAGCTTCCGAAGGCCTTTTCAAGCTTCGGCATAAGCGTCTTTGCATTGACATCGCCCGCGACGATGAGCGTCGAGCCTTCGGGGCCGTAGTTCGAGTGATAGAACTTCTCCAGGTCATCACGCGTGATCGCCTTGACGCTCGCCTCATCGCCCGTAAGCTGGCGACCGTACGGCTGCTTTCCGTAAAGCACCTTGTCGAATACCGCGTTTGCAACGGCGGTCGGCATCGATCGCCGCTGCATCAGCCCGACGAGTGCCCGGCGGCGTGTCGCCTCGAATTCCGACGCAGGGAACGTCGGATCGAGCACGACATCAGCATAGATGCCGAGTGCCTTATCGAGGTTCTTTGTCAGCGTCTGCATCGAGACGTTGGTCGAATCCCAGCTCGAACCCGCGTTCACCGACGCACCGATGGCCTGCAGCTGATTCGCGATCTCCTCCGCCGAGTGTGTCTTTGTCCCTTGGTTGAGCATATTTGCCGTAAAGCTCGCGACACCTGCCTTGCCCGCCGGATCAAGCAGCCCGCCGGTCTTCATCACCAGATTCATCGAGATTATCGGAAGCGTACCCTTGCGGACGAGCCAAACATTCAGGCCGTTGCTGAGCTTTTGCTTTTCTATCGCCGGCAGCGTAAAGCTCGGGTCGGGGCCGCCCTTCGGCAGGTTCGCCTTTTGGGCAGCCAGCTTTTGGGCATCTTTTTCCTTTTCCTTTGTGGATGTCGGCTTGTTCTCGGCAGCGTTGATCTTCGGAGCCTCACCCTTACGCGGGACGTATGCAAGCACGAGTCGGTCGGCGTTCAGATACGTCTTCGCGACACGCTGCACATCGGCGGCAGTTACTTTGCGATAGCGATCAAGGTCTTGTTGGAAATTATTCGGGCGGCCCAAGAAACCTGCGTAATCGGCGATGCGGCTGCCCTTGCCGAGCACGGTCTGAAGCCCGTAGATACGCTGTGCTTCGATGCCGTTGAGGGCACGTTCCATTTCCTCGGCGGTCGGCGGAGCGGCCTTTATCTCGGATATCTGCTTATCAACCTCTTTTTCGATATCGTCGAGCGACTTGCCCGGCTTTGCCGTTGCCGATATCTCAAAAAGCCCGGCGAGTTCGCTCGAATCATTCGATGCGAAGATGCTCTGAACAAGCTCTTTGCCGTAAACAAGGCTGCTCTGAAGCCGCGAGCCTCGTCCCTGTGAAAGTATCGAACTGAGTACGTCGAGCGCCGGCTCATCAGCCGAAAATTGCGGAACGCCGTGCCATACATACATTACACGCGGCAGCGGCACGTTATCCTCGACCGTCTTGCGGATCTCGCCGTTAAGCTTCGGCTGTGCGGCGCTCGGCCGCGTGATGGCCGCCCCGCGCTTGATCGGGCCGAAGTACTGTTCTATCCACGTCTTTGCCTGCTTCTCATCAAAGCTGCCCGAGAGGACGAGTACTGCGTTATTCGGTGCGTAATATCGGCGAAAGAATGCCTCGACATCCTCCATCGAAGCCGCACTCAGATCCGCCATCGAGCCGATGACCGACCAATGATACGGATGGCCGTTCGGATACATTATCTCGCCGATCTTTTCGAAGGATGTGCCGTACGGCTGATTATCGATCCGCTGGCGGCGCTCATTCTTTACGACATCACGCTGATTGTCGAGCTTTTCCTGCGACATCGCATCAAGCAGGTTGCCCATGCGGTCTGCCTCAAGGAACAGGGCACGCTGAAGGAAATTGGCCGGAACGACCTCGTAATAATAGGTGCGGTCCTCATTCGTAGTGCCGTTGACCTGTGCACCGACATCTTCCATCGCACCGAGATAGCCGTCGTTGTAATTCTTAGAGCCTTGGAACATCATGTGCTCAAAAAGGTGAGCAAAGCCGGTCTTTCCGGGCTCTTCATTCTTTGAGCCGACGTGATACCAAAGGTTCACGGCAACCAAAGGTGCCGATCGATCCTGATGAAAAACGACCGTCAGGCCGTTCTTGAGCTTATATTCTTTTACGTTGATCGGTGGCAGTGTCTGCGACATTGCCGCTGAAACCATGGCCGTGATGATGGCGGCCGCAATAAAGATCGTGCTTAAACGCATACTACATCCTCGCTGTCAGAAAAAATGGAAAATGACCGGCAGCCGTTCCCGCCGTTGCGGGAAACAGCCGTCCGGCGTTATCTTTTCATTTAATTGTTACGCTTGATGCGGTGTCAGGGTTTCACGAAGAGCGGATGCTTCCATGCCGCCTTGCGGAGAGCATTGAAGCAGCAAAGATAATGAAGAGTGTGACGGATGTGCCGGCCGAGACGATGCAGTACATACAAAAAGAACCGATCAATGCGCCCTGCACATAGATAAGCCAGCCCGAGAATGCGGCCATCAGCATCGCCTGTATGCCGAACAGCGGCCAGAGTTTTTGGTAGCCGTAAACGCAAAAGACCGCCAGCGAGAATGCGATAAAGTAGGCCGCCGCTCCGTAGATCGCGAGCGGCAGGCCCGCGACCGTCGCATACGGGCTGTTAAGCACCATTTCGCAGTCAAATCCGGCACCGCACGGAACGGGTGCGGCAGTGTAGTGGTGTATGGTAAGGTAGGCCGCGTCGGCCAGCCCTATAAGTGCGACGATCGTCGCCAGAAGTGCCGGCCATCTGCTTTGTTCGTTGTCGGAGCGTTCTTCCACTTATTTTGCGGCCGATGCCGGTGCGGCATTTGCAGGTGCGGCCGGGGCAGATGCGGGAGCGGCGTTGCCCGCAGCGGCCTTCTGAAGCTCGGCATCGATAAGCTCCTTGAGCTTACTGACATTCATATCCGGAAAAGCGACCGGAACCTCGTTGATATAAAGCGACGGCGTCGAATTCACTCCTAAACCGCGGCCTCGTGCCATGTCGGCCTCGACGCGGCCTTTTGTAAAGACGCCTGCCATGTCTGTCTTGAATTTATCGACATCTAACCCGAGGTTCTTGGCATAATCGGCCCACATTTGCTTATAGTTCGGGTTTGCGGTCCACGCCTGCTGATTCGAGAAGAGCAGATGCTGCATCTCCCAGAACTTGCCCTGCTGGCCTGCCGCCTCGACAGCGACCGCCGCATCGAACGACTTATCATGAGCCGGAATTGGAAGCGGGAAATTACGGAAGATGAACTTGATCCGGCTGCCGTAGAGCGACTTGATCTCAGTAAAGATCGGATTGCTGTTGGCGCACTGCGGACATTGGAAATCAGCGAACTCTTCGACAACGACCGGCGAGTTCACCGAGCCGGCAAAGTTCGGCGGCACTGCTCCGGGCGGAATCGCCCCTGCGGGCGGCTTTTGCGTGTTTGTATTGGCTTTTGCCGCGTTCTTGTTCGACTGCGTGTTGCCGTTATTGCTGCTGATCATATACCAGCCGATGAGAATCACTGCGAGCAGAACTGCCACGATCAGGATGAGCGGAGCAGGGATCTTGCCTGTTTGATCTTTTATATTCATCTGTTATGCCACCTTCAGCCGCCCTTTGTCAGCCGGGTCGGCCTTCAAACTCTCTATTGCTTTCGTCACGGCCGATACTATGCCGTCCGCATTGAGTCCGTATCCCGCAAGCAGAGCTTCCGGATCGCCGTGCGGGACTATCACATCGGGAATACCGAGCCGCACTACCTTTACCGCATCGAGCAGGCCGTTCTCTTCGAGCAGTTCCATCACTGCCGAGCCGAAGCCTCCCGCAAGATACGCCTCTTCGGCAGTTACGATCACGCGGCTGCTTCGTGCGGCTTTCAAGATCGTCTCGGCATCAAGCGGCTTTACAAAGCGGGCATTGATAACGCCTGCTTTGACGCCTTTCTTTGCTAGTATCTCTGCCGCCTCAACCGCGGGATAAACCATTGAACCGTAGGCAATTATCGCCGCATCGCTGCCTTCGCTCAGTACCTCGGCCTTGCCGATCTCGATAAGCGACGGCTTCGCCGAGATTTCGACACCGACGCCGTTGCCGCGTGGATAGCGTATCGCTGCAGGGCCGTTATGGGCAACAGCGGTCGCAAGCATATCGCGAAGTTCGCGTTCATCCTTGGGCGCCATCAGCACGATGTTCGGATAGCCTCGAAGATACGTGATATCGAGCAAGCCGTGATGCGTCGGGCCATCGGCACCGACGATGCCGGCGCGGTCCATCGCTATCGTAACGTCAAGATCCTGCAGGCAAACATCATGGATCACCTGATCAAAGCCGCGCTGCAGGAACGTTGAGTAGATCGCCGCAACGGGTTTGAGGCCCTCGCACGCCATGCCCGCACAGAACGTGACGGCGTGCTGCTCGGCAATGCCGACATCGAACGAACGCTTCGGGAACTTCTCGAGGGCGCGGTCGATGCCCGTGCCGTCGGGCATTGCGGCAGTGAGTGCGACGATACGCTCATCTTCTGCCATCAGTTCGCATAGCGCGTCACCAAAAACCGTTGTGTACGACGGCGGTGCCGTCTTTGCAGACTTGTACGGCTGGCCCGTTTTCGGGTCAAAAGGGCCGGTCGCGTGATATGCGTAGTAGTTCTTTTCGGGATTCGGGAAGCCTTTGCCCTTCGTCGTAAGGGCGTGGACAATAACAGGGCCGTCATCGACCTTCTTTGCCTCTTCGAGTGCCTTTACGAGCGCCGGCACATTATGCCCGTCAACATATCCGATGTATTTGAAGCCGAGTTCATTGACCAAAGCACCCGGCAGAACCGCCGCTGCTATGGCATCTTTGAACGACTTTGCGGCACGGCGAAGCGTACCGCCGATGCCCGGAACGCTTTCGAGCGCGTCGCCGATCTCCTCTTTCAGGTGCTGATAGCTCTGCGCTTCCTTTATCCTGCCGAGATAGCCGTTCAATGCTCCGACCGCAGGTGCGATCGACATATCATTGTCGTTCAAGAGAATTATGAGCCTTGACTTGAGATGCCCGGCTTGATTTATCGCCTCCATCGCCATACCGCCCGCGAGCGAAGAATCGCCGATCAGCGCGCATACGTGAAAGTTCTCATCCTTTCGGTCGCGTGCTATCGCCATTCCCAATGCGGCGGACAGCGATGTGGACGCATGCCCCGCGCCAAAAGTGTCATACTCCGACTCGTCGCGGCGCAAAAAACCCGAGAGGCCGCCCGGCTGCTTAATGGTATTCAGACGGTCGCGACGGCCTGTGAGTATCTTATGAGCGTAGGCCTGATGGCCGACATCCCATACAAGGCGGTCGCGCGGCGTATCGAACACATAGTGCATCGCTACCGCAAGCTCAACGGCACCGAGACTCGCTCCGGTGTGTCCGCCGATGCGCGCACAGGTGTCGATAATGAACTGTCGAACCTCATCTGCGACCTCCTGCAGGTCTTCGACGCGAAGCTGCCGCAGGTCGGCCGGTGAATTGATCTCGTTAAGGAACCTCATGGCAAGATCGCGGATGCACACTCAAGCACTCAAATTTCGCATTTTATGGCCTCGTTTTCAACCCTTGCGGGTCGGTATTCGCCAAAAGACGCTAAAATGTGCCGAAAACGGATTGACATTTCTTTACAATGAGAATGACAACATTATTCGGCCAAAGCAGGGCGCGCGTTCGTCAAACACTGTGAAATGCGTTGGAAGCAGCGCAAATATCGAAGTAAGGAACAGGAGTATCTAAAATGAGGAAGAATTTGGTTTCGATCGTCACATTGGCGGCCGCGGTTTTCTTTTCGACGGCTATCATAAATGCACAGGACGCAGCGGCGACCACGCCGGCCGGCAAGGACAATACGGCACATCAGGGACATAAGGCCGGCAATAAGGACTTTGGCCGAAAGTTCGGCAAGCGCGGTATGCACAACGGCGACTTCCGCGGCGTCACGCTGACCGACGCACAGAAGGCTCAGATCAAGACGATCCGCGAGGCGAATAAGCCGACGCCGGCAGCCATGGAAGAGATGAAGACGCTTATGGCAGCCCGCCGCAGCGGCACGCTCACCGACGAGCAGAAGGCCCGTCTGGAGGCGATCCGCACCGAGAGAATGCAGAAGCAGGCTGCGGTTCGTACGCAGATCGATGCGATCCTGACGCCCGAACAAAAGACGCAGATCGAGGCGAATAAGGCCGAAAGGCAGAAGCGTATGCAGGAACATCGCGAGATGATGAAGGAGCGTCGGCAGAAGAAGTCGGCCGATGCGCCGGCGGCTCCCGCGAAAAGCAATTAGTTGAAGAGCCAAGAGGCATACACGAAAGGCGTGGGAACCTTGAACCCACGCCTTTTCTTTTTGTGTTCAGACCGTTTCCGGGCGTCAGCCGATGAAGAGCTCATCCTCGACATAGACACGGTCGATCTGCTTCGGTGCCGGCGCAAAGAGCACTTCAAGCCCGCGGCGGACGCCCGCCATGATGGCGGCTATCTCACGGGCGGGTACGACGATCTTCTGATTGACGAATTCGGTCGTGTCCATGACTCGCGCATGCGTTCGGTCGATCGACTCGCTCACCATTTCGACCTTATCTTTGGCAGTTATGGCGGTCTCGCCGACAAGTGTCTTAAGCTCGCGCACCTCTTCCTTTATAAGCTCGGCCGATTCGGCAAGGTGATGCGTCGCAGAGGAGATGTTAGCCGAGATCTCGGCGAATGAGACCGAGATCTCGCGGCCCTGCTCGCCTATGGCATCGACCTTTGTTATGAGCGGATCAACACGTGCTTCGACGCGATGCACCGTGGCAACAACACGCTTGACCGTGACCGCGATCCAGATCAGAGCGACCGCCATCACGAGGAAGCAGACGGCGATGATGATCGACGAGACCATCATCCAGAATTGCGGTTCATTTACGTTCATACTTTACGATTTCGATTCCTCATCGATCGGGTAGCTGGCGCGGCCTTCGGTGATCGATTTTGCCTCGTTCTTGCGCTTCTCATCAGTGTAAGCTTCCTTGCCGGCCTCGATCGCCGCGGAGAACGGGCTTGTCGTTCGAGCCGCGGCCGACTTTGCCTTTTGTGCGAATTCGGATGCCTTATCCTGAGCCGAATGGTACATCTCGGTCGCACGGTCACGGCCGACCTCATAATATTCGCCTGCCTTTTCCTGGAGGTGCGCGCCGACCTCTTTACTCTTTTCGATGCCCTTACGCGTCGCATCTGCGATATCGCCGCGAAGTTCAACGCCCGATTTCGGCGCAAAAAGCAAAGCAAGGATCGCTCCGATGCCGCCGCCGACAAGCAAATACGTTAATTTCGTAGCTACGCTCGTTTCTTCTCGTTCAAATTCTTCTCTCATAAACTCCTCCTGCGGCGATCCTTCGGTGCCGCAACAAAAACGGATCGAATATACTGAGATTAAAATATAACAAAGGCAACGTTTTTTAGGCAATGTATTATTTACCCGACGCTGCTTTTTGAATGAAGCTGCGTCTCAGCTAGGCGCATTACCGCAAAGCATTTTCACTGCTGATTTGTTACAATTCCTGTTTGTTTTCGAGCATGGACGCTTCACTAATAAGAAATTTCTCGATCATTGCCCATATCGATCACGGCAAATCAACTCTCGCCGACCGCCTCCTGCAGCTCACCGGCGCGGTCGCCGACCGCGATATGGAAGCGCAGATGCTTGACGATATGGACCTCGAACGCGAGCGCGGCATCACCATCAAGGCGCACGCCGTGAGGCTCGATTACAAGGCAAAGGACGGCAAACAGTACGTCCTGAACCTCATCGACACGCCCGGCCACGTCGATTTCAGCTACGAGGTCTCGCGTTCGCTGTCGGCTTGCGAAGGCGCGCTCCTCGTTGTCGATGCTTCGCAAGGTGTTGAGGCACAGACACTTGCGAACACGTATCTTGCGATCGACAACGACCTGGAACTCGTCCCCGTGCTCAACAAGATCGACCTTCCTTCGGCAGAACCCGACCGGATAAAGGAGCAGATCGAGAGCATCGTAGGACTCGACACGAGCGATGCGGCGTTAACTTCGGCCAAGACAGGCCTCGGCGTCGAGGACGTGCTCGAAGCGGTCGTCGCAAAGATACCGCCGCCGAAAGGCGACAAGGACGCACCGCTAAAGGCACTTATATTTGACAGTTGGTACGATTCGTATCGCGGCGTGATCGTCCTCTTTCGCGTGGTTGACGGCACGCTGAAAAAAGGTATGAAGATACGCTTCTTCAACACGGGCCGCGAATACCTCGTCGAGACCATCGGGGTCAATAAGCCGCGGCCGACACCTATCGCCGAGCTTGGCCCGGGCGAGGTCGGTTTTCTTACGGCTTCGATAAAGACGGTCGCCGATGTACAGATCGGCGACACGATAACGGACGCCGCCGCACCTGCAAAAGAACCGCTGCCGGGCTTTCAAGAGGTCAAGCCTATGGTATTCGCAGGGCTTTACCCGACAGATTCGGCACAGTACGAGGACCTTCGCGATGCGATGGATAAGCTGCGGCTCAACGACGCCTCATTCTTTTACGAACCCGAAAGCTCGACCGCACTTGGCTTTGGCTTCCGCTGCGGCTTTCTCGGACTGCTGCATATGGAGATCATACAGGAGCGGCTCGAACGCGAATTCGACCTCGACCTGATCACCACCGCGCCGGGCGTCCGATATCGCGTAACGACGACCGATGGTGAAGTGCACGAGATCGATTCGCCGTCGCAGATGCCTGATCCCGGAAGGATCACTAAGATAGAAGAACCGTTTATTGAAGCAACGATCCTTACGAACGACTCATTCCTTGGCGGCATCCTTCCGCTTCTGGATGAGAAACGCGGCGTGCAGAAACGCTTTGAGTATGTAACGAAGGATCGCGTGATGCTCGTTTATGAACTGCCGCTTAACGAGATAGTGCTCGATTTTTACGACCGCCTCAAAAGCGTCTCACGCGGCTACGCATCGCTCGACTATCACCTTTCGGGCTACAAGGAAAGCAAGCTCGTAAAACTCGACATCCTTGTTTCGGGCGAGCCGGTCGATGCCCTTTCGCTCATCCTTCACAGCGACACCGCACAGGCAAAAGGCCGTGTCCTGGCCGCCAAAATGAAAGAGCTGATCCCGCGGCAGCTCTTTGAAGTACCCATTCAAGCGGCGATCGGCAACAAGGTCATCGCGCGTGAGACGGTCAAAGCCATGGGCAAGAACGTCATCGCCAAATGCTACGGCGGCGATATCTCGCGTAAACGCAAACTCCTCGAAAAGCAGAAAGAAGGCAAACGCCGCATGAAAAAGGTCGGCCGCGTCGAAATTCCGCAAGAGGCGTTCCTTGCCGTCCTGAAGGTGAATGAAGGATAGCAAATATGGACTGGTCAAAATTTGAGCCAACCGAGTTTGAATACGATTTTGAACGAGACGAACTATACGCACATAGAATCACTTTCAAAGAGGCAGTAGAATGTTTCTACAACGATTTTGAAGTCCGACGCAACAAATCATTCAAAGATCGATTTCAATTGATAGGCAAGACCTTTGGCGGTAGGACATTGAAGATAATTTTTCAGTTGAAAACAGATCGAATAGTGCGGATAGATAATTACAGGTTGGGACATCTAATGCAGAATTTGACCGAAAAAGAGATCGACGAGTTGGTAGTTTCCGAGGTGAATAACGATTTTGCTTGGGAGCAGCCGATTCGCGTCAATAGAAAGCCTGCTTTCTCAATTAGTTCACATATCCCCGAAATCTTTACTGGGACGACAGTTCTTGGCGGCGAACCGGTCTTTCGCGGCACCAAAGTTCCCGTTTCCGAATTGATCGACAATATAGAAGCGGGGGCATCATTAGATGAATTCCTCGATAAGTTCCCGGCTGTTAGACGCGAACAGGTTATTGGTGTTCTAGAGATTTTCAGAACGTCGCTGCATCGATTGAAAACAGTTTAAAATAGAGTATTGTGGCCATGAGGCAACAATTGTTTTTACCCTTGCCGTGCCTTTGTTTTGGGCTTTGGTCGGACAGTCATGTTTTAGCCAGACATCTTTATTTGACAAATACCATTTCGATGATGGCGGCTATGCGATGATCGGCATCTTTGCAGACCACAAAGATCATCCTCTCCAAAAAAAGATCGGCGAATTCTATACCGATGATATTTCCGTTCTAAACGCAATTAAGAAAGCATGGGTATTCAAAAAGCCGCAGCATATGCACGCATGCGGTTATCACTACGACATCATTGTCGTAAAAGACGGAGAGAAACTTGACTCATTCGCTCTCAACCCTGAATGCAATGAATTGGTTTCTCCAAACAGCTCATTGTATTTCGACCTCAAAAAGCTGGAAATGTTTGCCTCAAAATTCAAACATCTTCAAATGAAAGAGCGCGAATTTTCAACAGTGACACAAGCTAGACTTTTTCTGGAAGAACTCAAAAAAGACGAAGAATACGTCTATTCGTGGCCTCCACAGTGGTTAAATCACGAGGGCAGTTTTCAATTCAACATAAAATGTCCGGCGGATATAGGAGAGGATTGCTGGATGATAAAAAACGAAGGACTACTGCTGGCACGTTTGCGAGAAGCGATCACAAAAAAATATCCGGGTGAAACTTTTGATATCCGCGTAAATGGCGGCATGACCGGCGGGGTTGCTTTTGTTGAGGTGAAATGCAACAGATCGCTTCAACAAAAGTTCGATATTTATGACCGTGGGGATAAAACAGGTTTCGGCAAATGGGAGCCATTCGAACTCTTGCTGACGTACTATCTTAAATCCACTTGAAGTTAACGATCTTTGCTCCTGCCGGCTTTAGACGAATGCCGACATCGGCAAATGCGCCGGCTGTGGAAAGATCTCTCGCCGTAAAACAGCTCAACGAGAGCTGAGGAGCTTCATCAATTCGCCCCAGACTCTTTCCGGCGGGAATTCGACAAGGCACGCGGGCTTGAAATCGGCAAGCCCGGGATATGTGCATACTCGCTGATGGCAGAAGAGGCAGTCGAAACGCGCGACGAGCCTCACCTGCCGCGGGCCGAGAGCACCGACAAGCTTTGGGTCGGTCGGGCCGTAGAGCGATACTTGCGGTACATTAAGTGCGGCCGCAATGTGTGTAAGCCCCGTATCAAGTCCTACGGCTGCGGCCGCGCGTGCGATGACCGACGCCTTTTGACCGATCGTCAGCCGTGGCAGAACGAATGCGTTTCCGGCGGCGATCCGTTCTGCCTGCTCGCGTTCGGCATCGCTGCCCCAAGGGATCGCGACCTGAAAACCCGCGGCACGCGCGATCTCCGTAAGTCGTTTCCACCTGTCTTCCGGCCAATTCTTTGACGGCCAGCTTGTCGAGGTTATAAAGACTAGAAAAGGGCTGCCGATCTCGACGCCGTCGGGTTCGAGCCGCGAACGGTCGATGCCGTGATCTGCGTTCTCTGCATCAAATTCGTAGCCGAGTGCTGCGGCCAGGAGCTTTCGCATCCGCAATGACGAGTGTATGCCCTTTTCGACCTTGATGCGCCGCCGATAAGCGGCGTGTGCGCCCCATTCGTTCGAGCTTCGGGCGTCGTAACCGACACGCGGCCCGCGTGCAAGCCGCGCGATGGCGGCGCTTTTGAGTGTTCCCTGAAGGTCTATGACCGCGTCGTACCGCCGCGACCGCAGCAGCCGCAACGCACGGCCGGGCTCGCCTTTCCTTACAGCATCTATGCGTGAAAGGTTCCAACGACGTATTGCCAGCGGCAGGACATTCTCGACCCGCGGATGCCATTTCGGGACGTCTGCGAATGATTCCTCGACCGCCCAATCGAATGACACATCGGGCAGTGCTCGTGCGGCGTCCTCGACGGCCGGCAGTGTATGCACGACATCGCCCATCGAGCTTAATCTGACCACGAGGACCTTCATTTATTGAAATCGTTCGATCAATTCGGCCGTTTTTGCCTCGACCGTCGAACGTATCTCGGCAAGGTGTGTTTCCGAATCGGCCTCAAAGCGCAGCACGAGTATCGCCTGCGTGTTCGACGCGCGCACGAGGCCCCAGCCGTGTTCAAAAAGTATCCGCGCGCCGTCGATGGTTATCACCTTGTGGTCGCGCGAAAATTGGTCTGCGACCGCCGCGACAACATCGAATTTTGCTTCGTCCGAACATTCGACACGAAGTTCGGGCGTTGAGAATGTCTTCGGCAGGTCGGCAAGCTGCGCGGACAGCGGCTTGTCGGCCCGCGATAATATCTCGAGCAAACGTACCGCCGCGTAGGTCGCGTCGTCAAAACCGTAAAATCTGTCGGCACAGAAGATATGTCCGCTCATCTCACCTGCAAGTGCGGCTCCGGTCTCTTTCATTTTCGCCTTTATGAGCGAGTGGCCGGCCTTCCACATTATGCCTTTGCCGCCGTGCCGCTCGATGTCGTCATAGAGCGTCTGCGAACATTTGACCTCGGCGATGATCGTCGCTCCCGGCCGCTCGGCAAGCACCGATCGCGAAAGCAGCACCATCAATTCGTCGCCCCAAATGATGCGTCCCGTCTCGTCCACAACGCCGATCCGGTCGCCGTCGCCGTCAAAGGCGATGCCGATGTCCGCGCCGTTCTCGCGAACGGCAGCGATCGTATCTTCAAGATTCTCGATAACGGTCGGGTCAGGATGATGGTTCGGGAATGTCGCGTCAGGCTCGATGAAGAGCTTTACCATCTCGACGCCGAGACGCTCGAAAACCGGAACTGCCGTAACGCCGCCCATGCCGTTTCCCGCATCGACCACAGCTTTTATCTTGCGGCTTCCGAGCGAGATGCGGCCGGCGATGTCGTCGATATAATCGGCGAGCACCGATAATTCGCTGACGCTTCCGCTGCCCTCAGCGAACTCGCCGCCGAAAGCTATCTGCTTTATTTCCTGAATTTGCGGGCCGAACAGCGTACCCTTGCCGAGGCAGATCTTGAACCCGTTGTGGTCGGGCGGATTATGCGAGCCTGTGATCATCACGCCGCCGTCAACATCTCGTGTATAGACGGTATGATACAGCACGGGCGTCGGAACGCGGCCGATCGAGATAACATCGATGCCGCACTCGGTAAAGCCGCGGGTCAGCAGTTCGCAGAAGCCCGGCGAGCTTGCACGCGCATCGAAACCTATCGCGACGCGGCGCGCACCGTTATTGACAAAGAATGTGCCGACGGCACGGCCGAGGACGGCAACCGCTTCATCGGTCAACTGGTCGCCGACGATGCCGCGTATGTCGTATTCGCGAAAGATATTCTCGTTCATAGAATGTACCTTCATTCTCACTTAGCTCACTCGGCGCAAGCAAGGCCGTCAGGCGGATTGATGTCCGACAAGCTCAAGTTTGCTATGATGTCCGTTAACCGCCTTGCTTAAGGCAACACGCAGCACTCTGCGCGGCATCGAACAAGTTGCCGCTTATGTCTATGAACATTTCAGTTAAAAGGCTCATTTTTGTATGTTTCGGCTGCCTCTTAGCGGTTGCGGCCGTCGCGGCACAAACACCGACACCGACGCCCGACGTCAACGGCGGCGACGAAGGCCCGCTCAAGACCTTTGAGGTGCGGCTGCCGGTAACTGTTACACAAAAGAAGGATCTTATCAGCGGCCTCTCTCGCGGCGACTTCGAGGTTCTTGAGGACGGAGTACCGCAAGAGATCACTTACTTCAGTGATGAAAAGACCAATCCGCCCGTATTCGTCGGCGTGCTGATGGACACCTCACCATCGACCGCGGGCAAGCTCACATTCGAAAAGGAAGCAGCGGCGAACTTTCTTTACACCGTGATCCAGCTTCGTAAGGACAAGGCCGCATTTATGACCTTCGACCACGATATCGTCTTGCGGCAGGATTTTACCGACAAGCTCGACCTTCTGCAAAAGGCGGTCGATAAGGTGAACAAGGTAGGCTCGCAAACGGCACTTTATGATGCGATCTGGCAGTTCACCGACGAGAAACTGCGAAGCGCTCCGGGCCGAAAGGTCATAGTTGTCATCTCGGACGGCGATGATACTTTCAGCCGTGCGGACCTGCGCGACGCGATCGATATTGCACAGCGTACCGAGACGACAATATTTGCGATCTCGACAAAGGGCGGCTTTCTCGGCTCGGTGCCGGGCGTCGAGGCGGGAACGCCGCGCGACAAGGGCGATAAATACTTGATACAGCTTTGCGAAGAGACCGGCGGCGAAGCCTTCTTTCCCATTGGCGGCAACAAAGCGATGCTCGAACTCGAACGCGCGTTCAAGCGGATATCAGACGAGATGAAGTCGCAGTATGTGATCACGTACAGGCCCGCGAATCAGAATTATGACGGCCGCACTCGCAAGATCGAAGTGAGATTCACGGACAGCAGCAAAACAAAGAAGTACAAGATACGCACAAAGACTAGCTACCGTGCGGTCAAAGACGTTTTGAAATAGATAGAAGCGATGTCACATTTACGCTCAATATTGACGACAGCATTGGCAGGCGCCCTCGGCTTTGGCGCTCTTTATCTTACGGGCGGCACTAATGCGCAGGATGCCGCTTCAAAGCCATTGCCCTCGCCAACGGCGACACCTTTGGTGATAGATGACGATGACATCGTAAAGATCGACACCAACGTGGTGAACGTTCTATTCACCGTTCAGGACAAGAATCGCCGAATGGTCACCGACCTCAAAGAGAGCGAGGTACAGGTGCTCGAGAACGGTCAGGCCCAGGAGATCAGTGCGTTCGCGAAACAGGTCGATCTGCCGCTTAGCCTTGCGATACTCATCGACACAAGCCTGTCGCAAGAACAGACACTGCCGGACGAGAAGTCCGCGGCTATCTCATTCCTCGAATCGGTCGTTCGGCCGTCAAAGGACGAGGTTGCGGTGGTCTCCTTTACGGGCGATTCGACACTCGAACAAGGAATGACCAACAACATCACGCGGCTGCGGCGGGCGATCGACCGCGTGCAGTTCGTTGCGCCGTCGAACTACATCGGCGGCGGGGTCGTCGCGAACGGCGGCGGTATTCCCGGCACGCCGCCGCTCTCGGGCGATAATCAAATGCGGGCCGCGGCGACCGCACTGTGGGATGCGATATGGGTAACATCCGAAGAGATACTCGGCCCCGCTCCGGAAAAGACACGCCGCGCGATCATCCTGCTCACCGACGGCGACGATACATTCAGCCGCAAGCGCCTCGACGACGCCGTGAATGCCGCGAATAAGGCCGAGGCCATAATTTATTCGATCGGCATCGGCGGCGGCTATCGTTATTCGGTGGATAAAGGAGCGCTCACAAAGGTATCGGAACGCACCGGCGGCCGTGCTTATTTCCCGCGTGATGAGCGTGAACTTCGCGATGCATTCAGGCAGATCGAAGAGGATATGCGTTCGCAATATCTGGTCGCGTACGAGCCGAGCAACCAGAAACGCGACGGGTCATACCGCACGATAAACGTCAAGATCACAAATCCGCAGCGTGAGAAGATCAAGGTAACGCACCGCCAAGGCTACTTTGCTGCGAATGAAGGCACGCCCGCACCGAAGAAGTGACCGCGGCGTTCAGTATTCAATTATCTCGGCTTTTTTCAGCCTGCCGTCACGCAGCTGTACGATGAAGATCTTTCCGTAGTCATCATCCGGAATTGCCTTGAAAATCTGCGACCCGATGAGGATGTTGGCTAGAGCCGGCGTCGTTGTGTTGTGGCCGACGATGAGTGTGCGTTTTGCCTTTGATGCAAGCACCTGTTCGGCAAGCTCGTTAAGGCCTGCGATGTTGTAAGCCTGAATTTGCCTCCGGCGCCACGCCGCGGTCGGCTCGGCCGTTGCCCTTGTACGTTTGAATTCCGAAGCAAATATCTCATCGGGTTTGTAACGCTTAAGCACATGCCGAAGACGCTCGGCCCTCGCACGGCCCGCCTCGGTCAGTTCCGGATCCTTTTTATCGGCGGTCGGCGATGTGTCCTTCTCGGCATGCCGCACAAGGATGAATGTCTTTTTCTGTGCGGCGGCCGCACCCGCAAACAGCAGGACGAGAACGGGAACGATCACGAGCAAGGTACGGCCGCTCATACGAACATCTTCCCCGGATTGAGTATGCCGTTCGGGTCGAACGTTCGCTTTATCGCCTTCATTACTTCGATCGTCGCCTCATCGAGGGCGTATGACATATAAGGCGCTTTGACATAACCGATGCCGTGTTCGCCCGAAATGGTTCCGCCAAGCTCAACGGCAAGAAGGAACGTCTCGGCAACACATTTTCGCGCACGCGCGACCTGCGCGGCGTCTTCACGCTCGACGACAAAATTGACGTGGATATTGCCGTCGCCCGCGTGGCCGAAATTTGCCACGAAGGTATCATTGCGGCGGCCGATCTCCTCGATACGCGCTACAAGCTCCGGCACATTTGAACGCGGTACTACGACATCTTCATTGATCTTGAGCGTGCCGTATTTCATAAGGCTCGGCGAAACGGCACGCCGCACATCCCAAAGCCGATCCTCCTCTTCCTTTGACCGTGAGCGCATAACGTCAAAGCCGCCGTTATCGGCGATGATGCCTTCGATGAGTGCTGCGTTCTTCTCGACCTCTTCACGCGAACCGTCAACGGCCACAAGCAGGATCGCATCGGCATCACGCGACAGCCCGAATGCAAAACTCTCTTCGACCGCCGCCACACAGTATTTGTCGATGACCTCCATCGCCATCGGCAGCAGGCCGTGCGGCGTGAACTTTGTCAGCACGCGGCAGGCGGCCTCCATCGAGTTGAAATTTGCACGAACGGTCGCCGTCGCCTCAGGCATCGGCAGCAGTTTGAGTGTCGCTTCGGTAATGATGCCGAGCATACCTTCGCTCCCGCACATAAGGCCTGTAAGGTCAAAACCTACAACGTTCTTGACCGTGCGGCCGCCGGTGCGTATCACTTCGCCGGTAGCGGTTACGACCTCCAGCCCGAGAACGTGATGCTTTGTAACGCCGTATTTCGGCGTGCGCATGCCGCCCGCATTTTCGGCGATATTGCCGCCGATGAACGAGTCCTTATAACTCGCCGGATCGGGTGCGAAAAGCAGTCCGAGTTCGGCAACAGCCTGCTGGAGTTCAAATGTCCGTATGCCCGGCTGGCATATCGCGTAAAGGTCGTCGGAGCTTATCTCGATGATCTTGTTCATCCGGTCGGTGCCGATGACTATGCCGCCGTCGATCGGGACCGCGCCGCCCGTATAGCCGACGCCGCCGCCGCGTGCCGTTACAGGGAAAAGATGCTTATTCGCGAGTTTCATTATCGCTGCCATCTCGGCAGTTGTGGCCGGGAACACGACAGCTTCGGGCGGAAATTTCTCTTTGACGGCATCCGCTCCGTATGGCTCGATCCGCTCGGGATCGACAACGACATTATCCTCACCGACCATTGCCCTGAGTGCGGCAAGCACCTCGGGCTTTGATGCATTGGTCGTCTTGCGGCCTGTTGATTCGAAATGGATCGAACTGAACATGATCTTCTAATATTCCGCCAAAAATGTAATTTTAACAACGCTTCTGGTACACTCTCGCTGATTGAAAAAAACCTTTTCGGAGAATATATGGCGGAAAACGAACAGATCCCACCTGATGAATACGAGCGTGAGATGGCGACCGACCTTGACGACAAGACCGATGATAAGCCCGGAATGGCTTTGCATACGAAGATCCTGATAGGCCTCGCGATAGGTGTCATCGCGGGATTGGCCGCGAATCAGGTGTGGGGCGGTTCAAGCCCTGCCATCGCCTGGACGGTCGAGAATATTACGCAGCCGATCGGCACACTGTTCCTCAGCCTTTTGCTGATGATCGTCGTACCGCTCGTCTTTTCGTCTCTGGTTGTTGGTGTTGCGGGCATTGGCGATATCAGAAAGCTGGGCCGCATCGGCCTCAAATCGTTCGCATATACGCTTGTGATCTCAGCGATCTCTGTCGTTATCGGCCTGACGCTTGCGAACACCATTAAGCCCGGCAACCGTATGGATCCCGCCGTTCAGGAGCAGCTGAAGGCAAAGTTCTCGAGCGGTGCGACAACGGCGGCTGAATCACAAAAGAAGGCAGCCGAGGCCGCAAAGACGGATTCGCCGCTGATGCAGGCGGTAAAGACCATCGTCCCGAGCAATCCTTTTTCATCCATCTCATCGCCGACGCCGAACATGCTCCACATAATGTTCTTTGCACTTTTGATCGGCATCGCGATAACACTATTGCCCGCAAAGACATCCGCGCCGTTCGTTTCATTTATGGAGGCGACATTCGATATAACGTCAAAGATCATCGACGTGATAATGAAGCTCGCGCCGTATGCCGTCGCGTGTCTATTGTTCAATAATGTTGCCCAATTCGGCTTCGACCTCCTAAGTTCGCTGGCATGGTTCGTGGCAACGGTGCTTATCGGCCTTTCTCTGCATTTCTTCGGCGTTTATTCGCTCTCTGTTTGGCTGCTGTCAAAGATAAATCCGATCGAGTTCTTCAAACGCGTCAGGACAGTGATCGTAACCGCATTTTCGACCTCATCGTCCAATGCCACACTGCCGACGGCGCTCCGCGTCTCGCAGGAAAATCTCGGCGTCCCGCAGGATATCAACAGCTTTGTGCTCACCGTCGGCGCTACGGCGAATCAGAACGGCACGGCACTTTATGAGGGCGTAACGGTGCTCTTTATCGCACAGCTTGCAGGCATCGACCTCACGATCGGCGTTCAGCTTATGGTCGTTTATTTGGCGATACTTGGCGGCATCGGAACTGCGGGCGTGCCTTCGGGTTCGATACCGTTCATCATCGGAATACTTGCTATGTTGGGCATCGACCCGGCATTAATAGCCATCATTTTGGGCGTTGACCGCATCTTGGATATGTGCAGGACCACGCTGAATGTCGTCGGCGACATCACTGCGGCAACGTATGTGGCACGCAGCGAGGGCTACGAATTGCTTAGGGCGAGCGACCACGCGGGCATAGGCTAGAAAACACATCGAGATATGTTTCCTTTGGGCGACGATAACAGCGATCGCAGGACACAGCCGGTCGTCAATTACACGATAATCGGGCTGAATGTACTTGTTTTTCTGATATTCCAGCGGCTCGGCGGTAATGATGCGTTCACTTACGCATTTTCGCTCGTCCCGCGCGAGATCGTTACGGGTATCGATCTTCAAAGTGCTATTCGTATTACGGATGCCACCGGCCGTATGCTCGGCGAGATACCTCAGTATCCGACACCGCTGCCGGTCTATTTCAACTTTCTTTCGTCAATGTTCATGCATGGCAGCATCATGCACCTTGCGGGTAATATGCTGTTCCTGTTCATTTTCGGCGACAATCTCGAAGACCTGCTCGGCCATTTTCGCTATCTGTTCTTTTATCTCGTGTGCGGACTTGCGGCCGCAGGTGCTCAAATGGCACTCGACCCGAACTCGGTCATCCCGATGCTTGGCGCTTCAGGTGCGATCTCAGGTGTGCTCGCCGGCTATTTGCTTATGTTCCCGAAACGCTCGGTCAAAGCGCTCGTTTTCAATGTGATCATGAACGTCCCGGCGTTCGTCGCGATCGGCATCTGGATACTGTATCAGGTCGTGCTCGGCTATTTTACACCGTCAGACTCGGGCGGAGTCGCGTATGCGGCACACATCGGCGGCTTTGTCGCAGGGCTTTTGCTGGTCAAGATATTCGCCCTCGGGCGGCGTTCGAGATCGTATCAAAGATGATGCTGCACGACGCATCGGCGGTGAAGACATCGGTTACCTTCGCCTTTGCGGCAATACCGGCCGCACGCAGCTTGTCGCGGTCTTCACGGTAGCTCAGGATCGCCTCGGCAAAGCGTTCTGCCGAACCGTACGGCACCGCAGTACCGGCACCGTCCGCGACAAGCTCGGCGGCGGCTCCGGCACCTTCAAAACAGATCACCGGCTTTGCCAGATCGGCGGCATCAAGAGCGACAAGCGGGCAGGGATCCTCACGCGAAGTGAGCGTGAAGACATCCGCGGCGGCGACTATCCGCCGATATTCGGGCGTTGCGGGTATGAACTTCACACTGTCGCCGAAGCCCATTCTTGCCGCGTCATATTCTATCCGCTCACGGTCTTTCTCATCGCCCGTATCCGCACCGACCCAAATGAACCGCACGTCTTTGCGGCGCTCAAGAACGATCTTTGCGATCTGCAGGAAAAGGTCGGTGCCCTTTCGCCACTCGACCGTACCTGCCGCTGCCGCGATAAAGCTTCCCTTGGGCACGCCCAGCTCCGTATGCGTGAACGGCACCGTATCCGGCGCTCCGTAATTAACGATGAAGTCGTGCGCTATCGCCGGCTCAACATCTACGTCGAAACGCCGGAACATATCGCGAAAAACCGCCGAAGGCACGATCACTGCATCCTGCCGCTCGATACGCCTCTTGAATTCCTCGGGCGCGCAGCACGAGCGGATGATGCTGTCGAGTTCGTGAAGCCATGCGGCGGTCGTAAACCCGCGCTCCTTGAACCGGTCGAGCAAAGCAAGCGTGACGATCGTATTTCCCAGCACGATGTCGTATCGCCGCTTGAAGTGCGGCAAGCTTGAGGTCAAACGCCGCTTGATCTTTGCACCGATGCCTTCGCCCGCATCGTGCATCGCGTGAACATCGCCGTATTTCCGGTACTCGTCCGCGAGCGGCCCGCCCGTCATCAGCAGGATGTCGATCGATATTTCCGGATGGCTGCGGGCAAGCCACTTTGCGAGGTTCAGCAGCACCGCCGGAGCGCCGGTACGCGTTCCGTTATGGCCTATCAATAGGATGCGTTCGATGCTCATATTCAGCCGCCGGTTCAATGCTCCTCGACCTGCCAATCGGCCTTGAACTGCACATATCCGAAGTCGCGGTAGGCCGCAAGCTCCGAGCCCGTGTCTATGATAACGAACGGACAGATGTCAAAAAGTTCCTGCCGCACTTCGCCGCTCGGTAAAAAGATCTGAATCAAGAACGAATAGTCGTTCGGCGCGAGAAATTCGCCCGGAATACGGAAGCGCAGGCCGAAGTCGCCCTTCTCACGCGGCAGAAGTTCGGCAAGCTGCTGATGCACCGTGAAAACACGGCGGCGGTACTTATTCAGCACCGCGATGCAGAACATCGCACCGCGTTCGATGTTTGTAACACGAGTTGAAAATTCAAGGAAAAATTCGCGGTCGTGGCCTATCTCAGACGTAACAAGGCCTTCGGAGTTGACGATAGCGGCCTCGTAGATCTGCATCGGGGCGTCGGTCGCGGCCTCAAGCGCGAACTGCTTTGCCGAGCGTGCGAGCTTCAGATACTCGGCCGTCGCATCGTGAATATCGGTGAGCGTAACGATGCGGCCTTTTTCAAGCACAAGCCCGCGGCGGCATATCTGAGCAAGGCTGCCGAGGTTGTGGCTGACAAAAAGCACCGTTCGGCCCGAGCGGCTGACCTCATCCATCTTGCCGAGGCACTTTGCCTGAAACTCGATGTCGCCGACCGCAAGGACCTCATCGACGATCAGCACTTCGGGCTCAAGATGAGCCGCCACCGAGAACGCGAGCCGCATATACATACCGCTCGAGTAATGCTTTACGGGCGTGTCGAGAAAGCGTTCGACGCCCGAGAACTCAACGATCTCGTCAAATTTGCGGTCGATCTCGCTGCGCCGCATACCGAGTATGACGCCGTTCAGATAGATGTTCTCGCGGCCCGAAAGCTCATTATGAAAGCCCGTGCCGACCTCGAGCAGCGAGCCTACGCGGCCGCGTATCTCGGCGGTTCCCGATGTCGGCCGCGTAATTCGCGAGAGTATCTTCAACAGCGTTGATTTGCCCGCACCGTTGCGGCCGATAACGCCGAGCGTTTCGCCGTCGGCAAGCTCGAAGCTCACATCGTCAAGCGCAAGTATCGTCTCGCCGCCCGCACCCTTGCGCGAAAAGATCCCCATCAAAGCATCACGGAGCGAGTTGTGCCGCACGCCGCCGAGCGTGTAGCGCTTTGAAAGATTGTTCACACGTATCGCGGTCACGGGCAGTTCAGCCGAGGTCAGATGACGTCGGCGAGTTCATCCTCCATATTTGTGAACACGAGCAGCGAAACGCTGCAGATAACGAGCAGCGAAATGCACGAGACGGCTATCAGAGGCCAGTCGAACGGCGTGCCGAAGAGCGAGCTGCGAAAACCTTCGATGATGCCCGTCAGCGGATTTATGCCGAACCAAAGCCTCCATTTTTCCGAAACGATAGCTGCGGGGTAAAAGACCGGCGAAGCTATCATCCAGACCTGAAGCGCAAAAGGAAGTGCGAATTTCACATCACGGTATTTCACCGTCAGTGCCGACAGAAGAATGCCGGCAGCGGCGGCCAGAATGAATGCAAGCAGAAAGAAAACAGGAGCAAGAACGATCGCCGCCGTGGGAATGACGCCGTAATACACCATAAAACCCGCGAACAGCACCGCCATGAACAGCACGTCGAAAAGCGCGGCAAGCGTTGCCGCAAGCGGCACGATAACCCGCGGGAAATATACCTTCGTAACGAGATTTGTATTCGTCAGAAAGCCCGCACCCGCGGCCGTTACAGCAGTATGCGTAAAGAGCCATACGAGCAGACCTGCAAATGCAAAGACCGGATATGCGATCGCTCCCGTATCGATCGCGCCGACACGGGCGAACAAGACGGTGAATATCGCGACGGTGATGATCGGCTGGAGCACGACCCACGCCACGCCGATCAGCGTCTGCTTGTAGCGGATCTTTACGTCACGCCACGCGAGGAAATAGAGCAGCTCGCGATACCGCCAAAGCTCTGACAGCTCGGCGCCGAGCAGCGCGCGGCGTGCCCCGATCTTTACAAAGGTCGGCCCTGTCATTCGCTCGGACATCGTTCGTGATTATACAAGATGTTCGGAAACTGTGCGCTCAATGCCGTCATCAAGCGCAATCAGCGGCCGCCACCCCGACTGCGAGGCCGCGCGGCGGATCGAAAGGATGTTCGCATCGACATCGGATGAGAAATTCTCGATGTGCCGGATGTTTGTTATCTTCCGGCCTGCAGCCGCCTCAACTTTCGTTATCACATCGGAAACGGCCGTGCCTTTTCCGGTAGCGATATTCCAGATGATGTTCTGCCGCTCGCTCTCGATAGCGGCGGCAACGGCCCTCACAACATCGTCAATGTGGATCAGGTCGCGAATGGTTCGGCCTTCACCGATAAGCGTAAAAGGCGCGGCGTTCGCTAGCGAATCGACCGCGGCAGCAACTACGCCCTTTACGTCATGATTCGGGTCTGAAAAGCCGTAGATATTGCCCGGCCGCAGGATCGCGAGGCCGAAGCCTCGTTCGGCGGCCAATTCGGCAAGGCGCCGTTCGATCGCCGCCTTTGCTTTGCCGTACGACGAAAGAGGCATTAGCCTCGCATCCTCGTCGATCGGAAAACTCTCCGCCGGCCCGTAAACCGCGCCGCCGCTTGAGACGAAGATAACGCGCAGAACATTTCGGCTGTGTTCGAAAAAGCGTTCGATCGCGGCGAGGTTCACCTCGGTTTCCCGTTCGTTGAACCTGCCTTGGTCGAGATGAGCGAGCCAGATGACCGTTCCTTCGACAGCAGCAGGCACATCGTGCGCCAGATCGTGCCGGAGAAGTTCGATGTTCGGGCGTCCTCGAAAAAGGCCCGGAAGCCTCGCCGGGTCTCGGTGCAGCGCAACGATCTCATTGCCGCCGTCGGCAAGAACACGCATTAGATCAATGCCAAGCGGAGATGTTGCCCCGACGATGTTTATTCGATTTTCTTTAGCGGCGTTCAAGCTGAATAGTGTACAAAAAACGCCGCCGCACATAAACGCGCGGCGGCTAACCTTACGCTGAAGGTTTCAACAAGCTACTGCCGTTGGAACTCGGGCGACCCGAGCACGAGGCTGACAGCTCGAAAGACATCGGGGCCTCCTTTTGGCGCGAGCGGGCGCGTCGCCGGCTTCTGCCCTGAAACGGTAACATTTGCGGGGCTTATCGGCTCTTTAAGCTGCTTCTCTAACGATGCCCGCGTCGCAGCGGAGATCTCGCCGTTGAGAACGCCGTCGATCACATTTGTAAGCGTTGCTTCGGGCGTCTTACCCTCAAAGTGACTCAGATCGACGCGTGTACCGCGGATCTGGCCTCCGGAAAGGGCGATCGCATAGTTGAGCCGTTCGAGCAGTGCACCGGTATTGACCCATTCCTCCGCCGTGTCGGGATAACCGGTCGGAGCCTGATAGCCGTAAGGCACTTCGCCGAGTTTTCTTAGCATTGCGAACATCTGTGGGCCGCCGTCCGTATCGGCGCCGATCGCACGGATCGAGCTTACGGCAAGTTCGAACGGCGTCTTGATCTTTGCCCGGTAGTTCTCAGGTGCGAAGAATTCCTTATCGCTGAAGATCGCTCGAAGAGTTGTTTTGATATCGCCCTTTGAGTTATGGAAAGCATCCGCCACACGCTGAACGAGCGCATCGCTCGGGTTGTCGCTCACAAACCGGACAGCGAGTTTACGGGCAATAAAGCGTGCCGTAGCAGGGCTGCTGACAAGTATGTCGATGACCTTTAAGCCGTCCTTCATTCCGCCTTCATCGATCTTTTGGCCAAGCACGGTCTTTGTTCCGCCTTCGTGTGCACGCGAATTGAAGTAGAACTCGCCGCTGTCGATATCATCCGGCACGCCTGCGCGCCGCCGAAGCTTCTCCAACTGCTCGTTGTCCATTCCCTTTATCGCAAGTGCCGCAAGTTTGCGGTCGCCCCTGGGGTCAGCGATCGTCCAGCCGGTAAAGCACTTTGCCACCTCGATAATGTCCTGCTGCGTGTATCCGCCGTCAACCCCGAGCGTATGCAGCTCCATTAACTCGCGTGCGTAGTTCTCATTAATGCCGCGGCGATTCTGCTGCTTCTTGGGTGCCGTCGGCAAGTTCTGCTTTGGCAGGTCCTGCATCGCTCTTCGGTTGAGCAGAGGATCATTGATGCCGAGGTCGCGTCTTACGCGGCCGTTCGGTGTCATGGGCCGCATCGCCGGGTCGCGCATCGTTCGCATCATTATGCGGCGCGGCTCATTATTCTTCGGCTTCTGATCATTCGGTGAGACAGATTGGAAATTATCAAGATAGAACAGCATCGCAGGGTGCATCGCCGTGCCGACAAGAAGATCACGAAAATTGCCGAGGGCATTCTTGCGTATCACATCGCGTTCATAACTCGGTATGTACCAGCGCAGCGGTCCTTTGCCCGAAAATACGTTGAAATGATTGGCCCAAAAATCGACCATCACCTCCTGAAGCTGGCGTTCCGAATAGGCCGCTTGAAGTACACGGTTGGCGACGATCTCGGGCATTAAACGCGCTGCAGGTTCGAGATCGTATTTAGCATAGACCTCTTTGAGCCTATCCTGCCGCATCTTCCTTTCATTGTCAGAAGCCTGTACATCCGCAGGCTGTGCGGCGGGAGCATCGGTTTGCGGAGCGGCGGCGTTCGCGGGCGGCGGAGCCTGCTGCTGCGGTTGGCCTTCCACACCCAAAGCACGCAGCAGTGCTGCCGGGCTTGGATATTTGGCGAAGAGCTGTGCGGTGGTCATCGAGAATATATCAAGCCCTTTGACCTTATTTTCGGCGGTGCTGTCGTCGATCGATGACGGATCAAGCTGCCGGTCGATGTACTTCTGCAAGCCCATAGCCCGCACCTTTTCAAGGTCGCCCGGCCGCGGCCCGAAGCCGAGTCTGTTCAGCACGTGAAGTATCTTCTGATCTTCGGTCAGGCTTTTTGGCGTTTCGGCCCTTCCGCCGATAACGAATATCGGCACCAACAGTGCGGTTATCAGCAAATGTACTGCCGTCTGCTTAAAAATGTTGCTATATCTCATATCTCAAACCTCAAAGATGCACGCAGGTTTCTTTCTTACCGAACATTAGACGCACTGCGCGGACGATTGGACGAAACAACATAAAAGGTCGCACGCCCTATTGGGACAACAGCTTATGCCGCATTTTCATCAAAGGTCTGGCAATGGACCGCCGAATTGGGCTAAAATCACTGTTACGGTTAAAACGATGACGATATCTGATCGAAAGACCCTTTTACTGTTGAGTATTTGTGCGTTCGTACTGCTCGGCGCCGTTGCGGCATCGGCACAGGAGGTCTTCAGCGACGCGAACGCCGACTATACGTTCACTTTGCCTGACGATAAATGGCGAATGACCATCAAGCCGTCGCCAACAAGCCCCAACGTCGAATACGTTTACGGCGACCGTACAAAAGGCCACCTTGAGATACGCAAGCTCGATATCGGTAAGAATGAGCTGATCGGCGAGCTTATCCACGGCTCGGAAGAATCAAAACTCCAGTTCATGCGCGGCTATGTAGCAGGCAAAGAGGAGAATTTTGCCGGCAAGCTCCGCGGCATGGTCTATAATTTCGAATTCCTGAAGGACGGACGCGCGATGAGCGGCCGCTTCTATTATCTGCGATCAGGCGACACTGCCGTCTATTCGCTGCGGTTCACGGGCCAAAAGGCATCCTTGCTGTCGATACAGAACCAGACCGATTCGATCGCACGAACTTTTACACTCAAGTAACCCGGACACGTACCGACGCTCCCGACGGAATGATGAAGCCTCGTTCACTGCCAAAGTGAGCGAGGCTTTTTATCGGCGACATACGCATTTTACGCACGTTCGCGTCATCAAGGCCGCTCATCAGCCGCACATTGAACCGCTCTGCTTTTTTCAGAAGGCTCCACGCCGTCTGGCCGTTGACCTCGTATTCGCGGCAAAGCCGATCTGCAATGCGGTCCGCATGCGGCTGCTCGAACCACTTTAAGAAGTCGGAACGGCCAAGCCCGTCGGCACACTCGGCAAGTAATATGATCTGGCCGCCGTCCACGCAAGCGTGCGACGCTGCATCGAGAGCCTTGTGCGCCTGTATCAGGTTTACGTCGTACGGATATCCGCCGCAGCTTGCAATGACCAGCGGCCGCTTCTCGCTTATCTCAACGGTGCGCGAGCGCTCGTACGCTTTGCACGCCGCCTCATGCGACAGATACCAATCTCCGCAAAATACGCCGGTTACATAACCCGCACCGTCAACGATCGCATTCACGCCGAACGCAGGCTCAGCCAGCGACGCGGCTTCGACGAACGCCCGGTGAACGGCATTGCCCGCAAGCATCGCGGTGCCGACGCCTTCGCGCCGTGAATGCGTTACACAGTCAAAGGCGAGTGCGTGCGTTGCGCGAATCGTCTCGGCTGACGCAAGTCCGGGGCAGATCAGCTTGCGGCCGCCTGTAAAGCCAGCAAAATAGTGGAATGTAACACCGCCGACCAAAATAACTTTGTCGGTATCGAGCAGGGCACGCGAAAGCTCGACCGCGATACCGTCAACCTTGCCGAATGAGATCACTTTTGCCGCATCGAACGCATCGTGATCGAGAAGCCTTATACGCTGCGCGATAAAAGGCGTCAACAGCTCATTCTTTTCCTGCTGAGTTACTTTGCGATGGATCCCGGTCGCGAATATTATGCGGATGTTGCCGGGTGGCGTGCCGCCTGCGATGAGACGCTGAACGAGAAGCGTTACGGTCTGGGCACTGCCGCTTTGCCGTGTCGCATCCGGAACAACGAGAAGCACGGTCTCATCACCGTGTGCGATATCCTCGATCTCAGGAGCTGCTGTCGGGGCATCGTATGCGGCATTTATCTCGGCATCCGTCAGCGGAAGTGTTTCGGCGGGGATGCTTAGTACCTCGAATTGACCCGCCTCGTATTGAAGATCGACGGAGCCGTGCCCGTACTTGAGCTTGATCTGCTCCACCATTATTTACACTCGGCTGCCTTGAAGCATTTCGTCCCCGTGCCGCAAACGTAGATCGCCTCGGTCTCGAGGCCCTCGGCCTCCATTTGTATCGTGAGATGATCGATATCAAAGGCGTCATGCAGCCGCGAGCGGACGATGCCGAGCAGAGCGGTTTGTTCGGCGGAGCGGTCGTGGCTGATATGTGCTGAGAGAGCGTCGATGCCCGATGAAATAGTCCACACGTGAAGGTCGTGTACGCCCGTAACGCCATCGACGGATCGTATCGTCGATTCGACAAGCGAAAGATCGAGGCCGCGCGGCGTCCCCTCGAGCAGTATGTTGACCGAGTCGGCCACAAGCCGCCACGCACCCAGGATTATGATAATGCTGATGGCGATACTTGCGGCCGCATCCGCCCACGCCCAACCCATGTAATAAACAAAAACGCCGGCAACGATAGCCGCGACCGAGCCGAGCAGATCGCCGATGACGTGAAGGTATGCCCCGCGGATGTTGAGGTCATTCTCGTGGTCGCCGTGCAAAAGCCGCGCGGAGATGATATTTATCACAAGCCCGCCGATGGCAATGTAGGTCATCTCGCGTCCCTGCACATCCTGCGGTGAGCGCCAACGCAGTACCGCTTCATATATCACCCAGATCGAGATGAGCACGAGCGCGATGCCGTTTATGAACGCGGCAAGTATCTCGGAACGGTAATAGCCGAAGGTCTTTTGTGCGGTAGCAGGACGTGCTGCGAACCAGAATGAGACAAGGGTAAGCGACATCGCCGCAACATCCGTAAGCATGTGGCCCGCATCGGCGATGAGCGCCAGCGAATTGACGAGCCAGCCGCCGACCGCCTCGATCAACATATAAAGCGCCGTCAGCGCGAGCGCGGCAGTAAGCCGCTTCTTCCGCGCGCTGCTTTCGTTGCCTTTTGCCTGATGAACGTGTACGATTGCCGAACCTCCGCGTTAATAGCGCCGCAGCATTTTGCCGCTTCTAAGCGAGATGACGAATGAGCCGCGGTTGCCGCGATCATCGCCTATCTCAACAACGGCTTCCGTAGATCGCGATGAGACCTGTATGCGGAAGGTGCCGTCCGCCGCCGAAAATGTCTCGCGGCCGACGCTCCGAACCGCCATTCCGGGCAGCGTGCGGCCGCTTATCATATAGACGCCGCCGCCGAGCGATTCGGCTGCCCAATCAGAGGCCTCGATCGCCGAGCCTCCGCTGCCGCCGCGAACCACGGTGAATCGCCACGCATCATTCCAATTCGTCATCTGGCCCGACCTGCCCGTTGCTTTCAGCCGCCAATAATACGTGCCCGGAGCCAAACCCGAGAGCCGAAAGTCGCGCGAGGTCATTCCGCTGCGATCTACCAGAAGTGAGTCCGCTGCGAACGTCGGAGAACGCGCTACCTGAAGGTAGAAGTCGATCGCCTTCGAGCCGTCCGGGTCCTGCCATGCGAAAGCCGCACTCACGCCGCCGCCGCTATCGACGATCTGCATGGAATTTGCCGGCGAAATTGGACGCGGCGGTGCAAGAAGCTTTTCACGGCCCGACAATTTGCCGCCGTTGACCGTCGCGTATGTGTTCTCGTCGATCTTTGTCGTCTCGCCGCCCACGGTTGTCTCGATGCCGCCGCGGCTTACACGGATCTCGCCGCCGTCAGTTCCGTCGGCACTGAAGCTCGCATCCGTTTTCGGACCGAGGCGGTTCTCGCTCTCGCCAAGTTCGACAATATTGCTCGTGTCGTCCGGCTGCTCTTCGGTTCGAACATTAAGTTGGCCGCCGTCAACCCGCACACGGACATTCCTGCCGCCAAAAAGCGTTGTAGTATCTCGTACAACGACAGTGCTGTTAGGCCTGACCGTATAGATCGAGCCGTCGATCATTTGTATCTTCGCACGGCCGTCCGCTTGGGTCTGCACAGTATCGCCCGCGGTAACATACGTCTCCCGCGTGACGAGTATCGTCTCTCGCGTCGCTGCACGCGTTATCCTGACCTCGCCTTCGAATGAGATGATGCGGGCCGAGTCCGCCGGTGCCTCGGTATCCTGAGCGGCACGGAACCAGTTGTGATTCTGAGCGTACCGAAGCCCGATGACTATGGCGACAACAAGTATCACCAGAGCGATGCCCGCATAGATCGTACTCCTGCGGATGTTCCACCACTCAAGATAAAACTTGCGATACTTATTATCGTCCATCTACAAGATCACTCGGCCTCTTCAGCGTCCGCATCATCCTTTCGCGGAAACAAAAGCGACAGTATCACCGATAATGCGATCACACCGCCGACGACAGCCAGTGAGATATTGATCATCGCATGATCGAACTCGCCATTGGCATAGCGTTCGATAAATCTTCCTATCGGTGAATTGCTGCTGCCGCCGGAAAGGATCACCAGGACGTCGCCGACAAGCGGCAAAAGCATCTTAATACCGATGAATGAAAGTACAAAAGCGAGTCCGTACTTCAGGAAATGAAAGCGGTCCGCCATATCCGCCAGCAGGAAAAAGAACGTCCGCAGTCCGAGAATAGCAAAAATATTGGATGTATAAATGATGAAACGGTCGGTTGTGATGCCGAATATGGCAGGGATCGAGTCGATCGCAAAAACGATGTCCGCTACGTTTATCACCACAAGCACAAGCAGCAGCAGCGTACCCGTCCGTTTGCCGTCAAGTGTTATTAAAAAGGCCTCGCCGTCATAGTCATGCGAGATGCGCACGAACTTTGTGGTCAGCCTCACGAGGGCGCTTTCGTGCGGCTCGAAAACATCATCCTCCCCGAACATCTTGATGCCCGTGTAAACAAGGAAAGCACCGAATACGTACAGCAGCCAATGAAAACTCTCGACAAGCCCCGCACCGGCAAATATCATCACAAGGCGCAGCACAAGGGCCATGAAAATACCCCAAAAGAGCACGCGATGCTGATATTTTTTCGGCACGTCAAAGTACCGGAAGATGAGCAGGAAGACGAACAAATTGTCGATCGAAAGCGATAATTCGATCAGATAGCCGGTAAAGTATTCCTTCGCCTTAAAATTGCCGAATTGGTAAAGGACGAACAGCCCGAACAGAGACGCGAGTGAGACCCAAATGATGCTCCAAACGATCGTTTCCTTTTGGCTCGGCGCATGCGGCCGGCGGTTGACGATGCCGATATCAACAAAAAGGGCGAACAGAACAACGCCGAAGAACACTGCCCAGACCCAAAACGGATATTCGATAGGATTCATCTTAAACAGCCTGCAAGGCAAGGAGCCGCTCAACTATTTCAGCGACACGCTCGAGGCCCTCGGCATCAACATTCGTAAAATCATCAAGCCGAGCACTGTCAACATCAAGCACACCTGCCGCCTCGCCGGTACGAAATATCGGCACCACGATCTCGGAACGCGACTCCGACGCACACGCAATATGGCCCGGGAACGCATCGACATCAGCGACGATCGTTGTTTCGCGCATTGAGAATGCATAGCCGCAAACGCCCTTGCCAATGCCGATACGCGTACACGCCGGCGGCCCTTGGAACGGCCCGAGCACAAGCGTGTCGCCCTTTGCGAAATAGAAGCCGACCCAAAAAAATTCGAACGCCAGCTTCAAAGCGGCCGCAATATTCGCCAAGTTTGCCGTCAGGTCGGCCTCACCTTCAACCAACGCTTCGATCTGCGGCATTATCTCGTCGTATATGACGTCGCGGCCCGCACCTTCTGTGAAAACGAGTGATTCGGCCACAGCCTTTGAGTTTAGCAGAAAAGCCGTGCGGATAAGTAGATCATTCGCCGGCCGTTAGACGCTCTCTGGCGGCAAGCACCTTTTGGCGGGCTTCGCCGGCGGTGTTGCCGAGAGCTGTCAAATGTCCCATTTTTCTGCCGGGTCGAGGATCGGATTTGCCGTATAGGTGGAGTTTGACCGCAGGATCGTTGAGAGCTGCCGTCCAATTCGGCTCGCCGTTCGCCCAAAGGCCGCCAAGCAGATTTGCCATCGCCGCCGGCCGGAAATATTCGGTCGATCCGAGCGGCAGGCCGCACACCGCGCGCACCTGCTGCTCGAATTGCGAAGTTACGCACGCGTCGAACGTCAGATGCCCGGAATTATGCGGCCTCGGTGCGATCTCGTTGACAAGCAATCGCCCGTCCGGCGCGAGAAAGAATTCGACACAATAAGTGCCGACGTAATCGAATGCCTCGCCGATCGCCTGCGCGATCTCGATCGCTTGTTTTGAGACCTCAGGATCGACATTTGCGGGAGCTTGCGATACATCGAGGATGTGGTTCGAATGGTCGTTCTCGATAACGCCGTAGTGAGCGAATTCGCCCGCCTGAGCGCGTACACAAACAACCGAGACTTCCTTTTCGAACGTGATGAACTGCTCAAGCACAGAATCGCGGCCGTCTAGTGCGTCAAATGCGGCCTCGATCTCACTGCGGGCATTGATCCGTGCCTGGCCTTTGCCGTCATAGCCGAAACCCGCCGTCTTGAGCACCGCCGGAAAGCCCAATTCTTCGCAGGCTTTGTAAAGATCCTCAGCCGTGCGTATCGGTCGAAATTCCGCAAGCGGAAAGCCGTTCTCCGCAAGGAACGTCTTCTCGCGAAGGCGGTTCTGCGTGGTGTGCAGTATCTCGCCGCGCGGATGCACCGGTACGAACTCCGCCGCCGCCTCGATCGTTGCCGACGGCACATTCTCGAACTCGAACGTAACGACATCCACGCTCTGAGCAAAGGTCCGTACTTCGAAAAGATCGTCGTACGATGCCGCGGTCTCAAGCCCGCACACCTGCCCTGTCGAGGTGTCGCGGCCCGGTGAGAACGTATGCACGCGATAGCCCAATTTTGCAGCCTCAATAGCGAACATACGGCCGAGTTGGCCGCTGCCGAAGATGCCGATCGTCGAATTTGGCGGTTTCGATAGCATTATTTGGCCGGCTTTGTCTTAAGTACGGCTCTTGTCTGCCTTGAGCGAAAACTATGTAGTTTCTTGCGAAGGTCCGGGCGTGAATTTGCGAGTATCGCGACGGCAAGAAGTGCGGCGTTCTTCGCGCCTGCCTGACCGATCGCGAGCGTGCCTACGGGAACGCCGGCGGGCATTTGTGCGATCGAGAGCAGCGAGTCGAGGCCCTTGAGCGCGCGGCTTTCGACAGGAACGCCGAGCACAGGCACTACCGTTTGCGAAGCACACATTCCCGGCAGATGTGCCGCACCGCCGGCACCGGCAATGATCACCTCGATGCCGCGGCCTTCCGCCGCCTTTGCGAAGTCGAACAGCAGGTCCGGCGTCCGATGCGCCGATACTATCTTCGTCTCGTACGCAACACCGAATTCATCGAGCATAAGCGCTGCCTGCTCCATCGTCGGCCAGTCGCTCTTGCTGCCCATTATGATCGAAACAAGTGTTTTTGCTGCTTTTTTCGCCGCCATATGCGATTAAATTTATCAGAGTACGCCTTACAGCAAAAGTCGGCTTTGCTTTGGCATATCGAGCGGTACACGTTATTAGAACGCTTTCCGCTCAAAAATGGCGGTCTGGCGTTGCATTATGTTGAGAATCGAAATGTCGTTGGCGTTCCGGGTCGTACCCTTGGCCGTTCGCGGGCAGAAAGCGGCTTTTCGTCCGCTTCGGCATATATCGGTTTGCAAATTTCACGTTTTGGCCTTGGCAACCTAAAATAATGTAAATGCCGAGTTCGGATCCATACATTCGCAGGCACAACACACATAAATGACTGACAAATCAAAGATCTATTACACACTGACCGACGAGGCACCGATGCTCGCCACACATTCGTTCCTGCCGATCCTTAAGGCATTCACGCAGAGGGCCGATATTGAGGTCGAGGTGCCCGATATTTCGCTGGCAGGGCGAATTCTCGCTAATTTCCCCGAGTGCCTGAAGGACGGCCAACGAACAAGCGATGCTTTGAGCGAATTGGGCGTACTTGCGACCAAGCCGGAAGCGAACATCATAAAACTGCCTAATATCTCTGCGTCAGTACCGCAATTGGAAGAGGCCATCGCCGAGCTTCAAAAGCAGGGTTTCGCCGTACCGAATTATCCCGCCGAACCTAAAACCGACGAAGAGATCGCCGTCAACAAAAAGTACGCTCGCGTCCTCGGCAGCGCCGTTAATCCGGTTCTCAGAGAAGGCAATTCCGACAGGCGAGCGCCAAAGGCGGTAAAGAATTACGCGAAAGCTCATCCGCATCGAATGGGTGCGTGGAGTTCTGAATCGAAGACCTCGGTCGCGCATATGACCTCCGGCGATTTCTACGGATCTGAGAATTCGACGACGGCCGCGGCGGAAGGAAATTTCAGGATCGTATTCTACGGGGCCGATGGTACTGAAAAAGTGCTGAAAGATCTTGCACCGCTGAAGGCCGGCGAGGTCATCGACACATCGGTAATGGATATCGCCGCACTCAGGTCTTTTGTCAAAACGGCGATGGCCGAGGCAAAAGCAAAGGACGTACTGCTTTCCGCACACTTGAAGGCGACGATGATGAAGGTCTCGGACCCGATCATCTTCGGTGCCATCGTTGAGACATACTTCAAAGACGTTTTCGACAAATACAAAGAGACCTTCGCCGAGCTTGAGATCGATCCGAAATTCGGCCTCGCCACTCTGTTCGAAAAGATCTCGGGCCATGCACAAGAGGCCGAGATCAGGGCCGACATCGCCCGCACGATCGAGCAAGGGCCGCGGCTTGCGATGGTCAATTCCGACAACGGCATTACAAATTTTCACGTCTCGTCGGACGTGATCATCGACGCCTCGATGGCAGCCCTTATTCGCGGCGGCGGCAAGATGTGGAATAAGGACGGCAAAGAGGAAGATACGGTCTGCATCATTCCCGACCGCACATATGCCGGCTTTTACGATGCGGTCATTCAGGATATGAAACAGAACGGAGCGATCGACCCGCGCACTTTCGGCTCTGTCCCGAATGTCGGCCTCATGGCACAAAAGGCCGAAGAATACGGCTCGCATGACAAGACCTTTCAGCTTTCGGGCGCCGGCACGGTAAAGGTCGAGGACGAGAATGGGAACACTCTGCTCGAACAAAAAGTGAACGCCGGCGATATCTTCAGGATGTGCCAGACCAAGGATGCGCCGATACGCGATTGGGTAAAGCTCGCCGTAAATCGGGCGAGGCTCTCAGATACGGCCGCGATATTTTGGCTCGATAAGGGCCGTGCACACGACGCGCAGATAATAAAAAAGGTCGAGGAACACCTCAAGGAACACGATACTGACGGGCTCGATATCCGCATCATGGATGTCCGCGATGCGATGCTTGAAACGCTGAAACGCGCCCGCGAAGGCAAGGACACGATCTCGGTCTCGGGTAATGTGCTGCGCGACTACCTGACAGACCTTTTCCCGATCCTTGAGTTGGGCACATCCGCAAAGATGCTCTCGATCGTACCGCTGATGAATGGCGGCGGACTTTTCGAGACGGGTGCGGGAGGTTCGGCGCCGAAGCACATCGAGCAGTTTTTGGATGAAGGCTACCTGCGTTGGGATTCTCTGGGCGAATTTCTCGCCCTTCAGGCGAGCCTCGAACACCTCGCCCAAACGCAAGGCAATGCGAAGGCACAAGTATTGGCTGACGCCTTGGATGCGGCAAATGCAAAATTCCTCGAGAACGACCGTTCGCCGGCGCGAAAGGTCGGCGGGATCGACAATCGCGGCTCACATTTCTATCTCGCGATGTATTGGGCCGAAAGCCTTGCGGAACAGACCGCCGACACCGAGCTTGCGGCACAGTTCGCCCCGGTCGCTGCAGCGATGAAGGAGAATGAGGCCAAGATCGGCGGCGAACTGATCGCGGCACAAGGCAAACCGCAGGACATCGGCGGCTATTACCATCCTGACGCCGAGCGGACATATGCAGCGATGCGGCCTTCCGCGGTTTTGAATTCTATCGTTGACGGAATGTAGCTTCCTTAAAAGGCGCCTTCAGCTCTCGATCTTGGTCAAAACATCGCCGCGATGGGCCGCGATGTGGTCGGTCTTGTCGCTTTTGATCTCGTACTGCGGGCTGTCGGGGCTTGCGCGATGCGTGTGGCCTTTGTAGTCGAAGTCCGCATTGTGGATCTTTATGATCGTGCCGGAGACCTGCCCCGCCTCTGAGTTCCACGCAACGTGGTCGCCGATCGCAAAGCTCTTATCTTTTTCTGACATATTGTTCATATTCCCGCGATAACTGACCGTATCGCCGACGACCGTTGCGGCCGATGTAAAAGGGTGCTCACGCACACTCGTTTCGCTCAAAATATGCAACACTCTCGCTCCTTTTGCCTTCAAAAGGTCGGCGACAAGCGAGCGATGGCAACGCCACCAAACAGCCTCGGCGCACATTATCGCGGTAGGCTGCTGTGCGGCAAGCTCGGCAAGCTTTGCGATGCCAATGCGGAATTCTTCCGTTTCAGTGTGGTCGGCGTACGCTCTGAACGACGCGTTTCGCCAAGCCGTGTTGTGCGAATCGGCGTGGAACTTGCGGCGGCCGCCAAGCTCTTCTATCCGCGTGTAACCGATGGCTGCATCGGCAAGTGATGCGGCAAGGGCTTCGGGGTTGAACTGCGGGAATTTCCGCGAGCCTGCGTGACGGCGGATATCAGCTAGCATCTCGATCTTATTCGCCGCCAATAGCGCGACGAACTCGCCTATCGTGCGCGTCGAATGCCCGATCGTCCATACTGTGATGCCGTTGAGAGCCTTGTGTGCCATCGCATTTCTAACACTACGCCGCACGTTGCCGTGTGCCAAGCTGCGGGCATACATACTGCCGCAGACTATCGAAATGTTGTATGATGATATTAACAGTCTTCTGAGAACCGCATTTCCCTCCCGCATCCGCGGATGAGGACATCAAGGATTAAAAATGAGGAACCGTAACGTAAGAATATCCGTCGCTGTCGTCGTTGCTGCTTTGTCTTTGGTACTTATGCCGTTTAGTGCAGCCGCACAGGGCAAGGTCACACTCGGGAAGCCGCTCGATGACGGCGGCGGCGCACTGGGACAGAAGGTCGCGGATATCACCGGGGACACCTCGCCCGGCGGGCGCCGACGCAGCGAGGCCGTAAAGCCTTTCGTTATGGGATATTACGGCTGGAACTTGATGGGTATCACGCAGCTCGGCATCGCAAAGCTCGAAACGATACGCATCAACATCGACCGCCTGGTGCTGAATCTTTACGATCCGGAACTCGACCCCGTACTTAAGGCGATAGTCGCCCGCAATCAGAATTCGGCCACGGACTGGGGCGACCCGACCGAGGCGGAAAGCAAGGCGATACAGGAATTCGTCGTGCAGAAGTGGACCGGCAAGTACACAGGCATCAGCTCGATGCTCGAATCGCTCAAATCGGGACGCCCCGAGGAGCCGAAGAACGACCCGGCCGAGCAGTGGAAATTCAAAGCGGGTATGGCTCTTGGCGAGTTCGGCGCCTCTTTGATCAACTGGTACAAGCTCCCGAACAACGACAAATATGTCGCAGATATAAACAAGAAGCTCGCGTCGCTCACAGAAGGTTTTGATCCGCAAAAGAGGCCCGCGGACGTTCCCGCGGCATTCCTCGACAATATTAAAAACCTGCAGGCTCTAGGCGGCCGCACAAGCTACACTGATAATGAAAAGCAAGCTCTTGCGGCAATGCTCCGCACCACGCTGCTTTCGTTCGTCGGCGATGCGGCGGCGCCGGCGACCGCCTCACAGCCCGCAAAACCGACCGTTCAAAAACCTGCCGTGAAGCCGCCGGCCCGCGCATTGCTCTCGACCGCGGCCGATCATATAAAGCGCGGCGACGAGCTGGGTGAACAGGGCAAGTATCTTGAAGCCATAAAGGAGTACGATGCCGCGGTAACGCTGGCGCCAAGCAGCGGTGAGGCGTACTTCAAACGAGCACTCGCGTATGATAAAGCAGAGATGACAGCGCCCGCCCGGGCCGATTTTACAAACGCGATCGAGCTAAAATACAACACGTCGGTCGCTTACTTCAACCGCGGCACGCTGAGTATGCGCGACTTTCCGCGCAGCGCCATCGAAGACTTCAGTGCCGCGCTCCGGCTCGACCCTTCGAACGCTGATATCTACTTCAACCGCGGCTGGACGTACAACTCACTTATGCAATACGACCGCACCATCGAAGATATGACCAAGGTGATCTCACTCTCGCCGAAGTATCTCCGGGCGTATATGATGCGGGCCTTGGCGTACTGCAAGCAAGGTTTGCCGCAGGAGGCCATCGCCGACCTGAAGACGGCCAACTCGCTCGGTGCCAACGCCACCCTCAGCTGCCCTAAGTAGCACCGATGGGCCGAGCCCGCGAAAACTATCGGCCCGCTCCGACCCGAACGCCCCGACCGTTCGATCAAAGCCGCTTGCCGGCTGCACTGCCCGTTTGGTATTTTTCGGCGGCTGTAAATCTCGATGTGAGCAAAGGTTCTGCCTTTCCGGTGAGTTTGAATTCTAAAACTAGCGGCTCCGCAGTTTTGGCGAAGAACCCCGGAGTGGTTTGAGTTGTCTAGGTTATTATGTCCACGGTAGCACCCGAACCGTTAATAATTCCTGTTTCCGACTCCGCGCCTCCCGGCAGATTCGAAAAGTTCGAGATCAGCCTCCGGGTCGTGCCTCTAACAAGAACATATTTCACATTGCCGGTTAGCAAAAGATTATCCAATTGGACGACATTGCAGTCAATAGCGGAAACCCCGTACTGAGTATTAATATGCCCGATCAGCGAGTCCTTAATGGTCGCATTCGTAATATTTCGCAGCAGCACTGCAACCTCCACGCCGCCGTTGATCGCAATGTTATTCAACTCTACCCATTGAGCACCGTTAAGATAGATAGCATTATAACAACCCTCGTCAAAGCTCGACCGTGTAATATGGATCTTGTTTCGGTGAAAAGCTTGATTGGCCGGTAGCGGCATGAAAGCCCTGATCCAACTGGTGTTGATCGTGCCGCCGGTCTTTATGATAGTTTGATCCCTAAAGTAACCGAAATCGATGAACTGTGAATCCTGCACAGTTAAGCCGAACCACTCCCAAGCACCTACATTTGGACATTGATAAGTTGCACATCCGCCAAACAGACAGCCATCGACAAAAAGATTTGTCCGGCGGCCCACAATGATCCCGCAAAACTTGTTCAAGCTCGTCGCCTCGGAAGCACGCACGGAAAGGCCGATGAAATTGCAGTCCTTAAACACTGCGCGATCGATCTCATTGCAGAAAAACACCGCCTTCTTAAAATCGTAAACATTAGCACCGGGAGTTCCGATAAATGTCAATCCTTCAACCCTTAGACTTGGCCCGTTTATAATATAAAAAACCGTTTCCGGAAGCTGCTCAGGCGTTGCTCCGGCAATGTGAACGACCGAATCGCCGCCTGACCCTAACATCCTGACCGCCCCTCGGCTTCCGTGCAGATTGAGCGCGGTAGATCCCATGATCTTAGTGATCCCGTTCGGGAAGACAAGGGTTCCGCCGCTCGATTCCCTAAGTGCGTTGAGAGCGTTTTGGATAGCCGGTGTATTGTCGGTAACGCCGTCCGGAACTACGCCAAACTCAATATCAAGTCTGCGGTAGGTCTCGGAGACGTTCACTATTGCGCCGTCGCGGTATCGAAGGGAATCTCCATTCTTTGGAGATGTCAGGGTAGCTATCCTTCCGGGATCGACCTTGCCGTTACTGTCGAGGCCCGCCACTCCGTTCGGCTGATCTATTTGCGATGTATCGACCTTGGTGTCAAGTGCAGTTGACACTTCTTCTTTTCGATAATAGCGGTCATCACCGCGTAGATCGGTCAAATACTGTAGATGGTCGTCCGCTCCGAGTCCTCCTAACTCGGAATGTTCGAGCGTTGCTTCGGGGGCATCCGTTTTGTCACTTCGGCCGCTTGCTGTTGCGGTACCGGCATCGACTGATGCCGCTAATCCCAGGCCCGCAACTCCCGCAGCCGTTCGCCGCAAGAAACTCCTTCGATCTACACTCTTTTTTTTCATATTTGTGAGAGGCCCGGTTCTAAGCTGAGGCAGCTCAGCAGCCAAACCTATTGTAAGTGCACGTTCACTGTGTACGTTCACCTAAACCCGCTGGTGTTTCCAAAACGATTATACAAAATGCTAACGAGTCCTGCAAAAACGCCAATTGGCGGCGCCGCCGCGATCGGCATCAAAATCGCGAGCGGCTATGAGAGATTTGCCCGTACCGTAAAGCCCTGCGCCAAAACAGCGTCTTATCAATTGGCGCACGTCTAAGACGCCGACAGATCGCGGAAAGTCGGGTTTTTCCAGCGGAACTCTTGTTAACCGATTAAGAGTTATGCCTTTGCCGCATTCATTGTCGGCTCGGACTTTGATCAAATCGCCCATCGCGATCGATGAGCCTTAAGGATACTATTGTGCCAAGGTAGATAAGCATGCTCTGGATGATCGCCGTGATCAAAAAGGCATATCCCGCCCCGATCAAACCATAACGCTGCGGCAAATAAAAATATGCTAATAGATTGAAAACCATCACGACCACTGTTAGGTACATACCGACCTTTTGTTTGCGTATTACCGTGAACATTGTTCCTAAACAACTTACCATGAACATGAAAGGAATTGCGGCCGCCATCACGGTGTACAATGTCCGATCGAAAGCGAGGCCAAATGCAAACTCGCTCAGAGGCGTAATTACAAGGCACGCCGCCATCAGCATAATCCCGAGGCCCAGAAACAGTCCGATCGTCTGATGTAATCTTCTCGAAAAGGCCCGCGGTTCCTCTACAAACACCCTGCTCAGCCGGCCAAAAAAGACAATGGCAAGTGTGTTTGCCACACCGGCAAAAACACCTACCGTGATGACGATCAAGGAAAAAATCCCAAGATCTTTTTCCCCGAGGACATCGAATATCAATACGTTATTTGCCCGCAAACCTAACTGAAATACCATCGCACTGACGATCAGCGGGTATGATTCGATCAAAAGGAAGCGAAAGTCCACACACCGAAGGCCTTTTTCCTCGACCTGTTTAGCGCGTATTTTTTGCCACCGAAAAACGTTGACGGCTAACATTAACGCGGCACATACAAGCTGGGCAAGATAAAGGTAAACGATGTCAAATCGGCTGATACAGACGAATGCTGAGATACCCACAAAAATGATCGCATTTGAACACTTAAAGACACCGTACTCACGAAGGTCTTGTAAGGTTTGATGCGCCGTATAGTAGGTTTCATTCAAGGCATCGACGCCCTTAATACAGATCATCAACAAAATGAATATCAGGTTTACCCGCAACGAAGAATAAAAACAAAGAATAACGGCGGCAGCGAAGACCAAGACGATCGCCATGTTGCCTGACCTGAGGATCTGTACTTTCGCAAGATAGGAGTTTGCGGAGTATTCCCCAATGCTCAGATCACGCCTCATCAGCAGCGAAAACACACTGCCGATACCCAGGATGCCAATTTGCGCTATTGCAAAAGAAAGGGCATACACACCGACTACCTCGGTTCCGTAATAATGGTTGATCAGGAAATTAACCAGCACAAAACCGCCGAGCATCAAATACTCGGTCGCGCTCACGACCATTCCTTCCAATAGGATCCCGCGGTATGCAAACTGCTTATAGGTTTTTTTAAGAATTTTCAGCAAGGGATGTTCGATCGTCGGTATGGCGCCGCCAAGCGCGCACTAGGTCTTAAAAAAGAACCTGGTTTGAGGCCGGGAATAGCATTTGAAATAGGTCAGCTTGTTTTCCTCCATAAACTCATCGACGGCGCGACGACATCCCTCGTAGGTCCAATAGTCATCGATGATCACAACGCCGCCTTTGACAACACGATCATACAAATGGTCAAGCGGGATCTTGATCGAGTCGTACCAATCACCATCAAGTCGCAGCATGGCGATCTTGCCTATATCATCGGCTGCCGGAACCGTATCCTGAAACAACCCGACATGGAAACACAATTTCGATTCCGGGTATCTTATCTTATTCACAAGTAATTCCCGAACGATCTCAACCTTGCCATGGCCGCCATGACCGTCATAGATACCGGTCAATGTCTCGTTTGCGCTAATATCCGAGAGCGTCTTTCCCTTTTTCTTCAGAAATTCATTTATTTCATCAACGCCCCGCCCGGCATCCTTTTCCGGATCGGGGGCGACAATATCATCAAACAGATCAAATAGATGGAGGACCCGTTTTGCCTCTTTCGCTCCCCGTAAACTCGCAGCGGCCATGATCCCGGCACTGCCGCCTTTCCAAACGCCGCACTCGACAAGGTCGCCTTCGACATTGTAGCGATCGAGGTGTATTACCAGTTCGTAAAGGGTCGCCATATCGATCGGTGTTGACATTGTATGGCCTTTTACCAGCTTCATCGCCTTTCGTGACTCCGCACCAAAATCAAAACGGCTGAGATACGAATCGTAAAGTCTGTTCTTTATAATATCCTTAATAAAATTCATAGCGCAGATAAAGTCCGCCGCTTTTCGATGCTAAATGTCATCTCTTGCCCGCGGAATACACGTCTCTTAATATGTTTATGTGAGTATCAACAGCAGTGGTCTGCTCATGCCACTTTAACACGAAATCATAGCCTGCCTGTCGCATCTCTTCGCGCTCATTCGGCGGCATTTCATCGAGTTGGACAAGCCGGTCGTAGATCTCGTCTTCGGTAAATGCGTCGAGTATCGGTGGCGACTCGCCGCCGTAAAATTCGTGGTCCTTAAAGGCCGTGATCAAAAGACTCTTTGACGCCAAAGCCTCGATACATCCAAACCCAAAACCAACCTTTGGAGCGTCTTTGTCTTCCGGATACCGCTCGTACCATTTGTCATGCCAAAAATTATCTACCGTCACCGCATTCGGCAGCGACTGGTATTTTTTGAGCCTATGCTTGGGCATATCATCGACCCATTGTATGAATTCGCCAATGCCCAACTCATTTACAAGAGCCTTGCTCGCATCTACATCGATACCTTTATTAGCCATTATCAAAATGACATTGGGTTTTCTTGATCTCACATATCTCGCGAACGCGCGAATGAATTTGTCGTTCCCTTTAATGTCATTCCAGACCGATTTCCACGAGTGACGCGAAAGCATAAAGAAGACCGAGTCAAATTGCCTGTATTCTTCGTATAGCTCTTTATCGACCGGTACCGCGTAGTTGATCACGTCCTTTGGATAGGTTAATTTAACAGTCTTGTCCTGTAATCCGTGTTTGACGATATAGGGCCCGTATTGATAGCCCATATAGATGATGATTCTCGCTGCATGCCGCTTTAATGCCCGCGATTGCAACCTCACAAACCCCAAAAGCTTTACGAGTTTTCGCAGCCGGTTCTTGAATGTAATGCTGCTGAAGAACAGCGCGCTGATCTCGTCCTTATAGTCGATCGTGTTCAGGTCATTACCGAGGCTGTAAAAGACAAATCGAACTTTGGCGCGCATCGCCAGCATTGGCCCGTAACAGCTAACGAGCGCAACATCGCATTTCGCAAAATCATCTATCATCCTCTTCGTTTCGCCGGTCGGCAGAACGAAATTCGGAAACAATTTGTAATAACGTATCCAGGGCGGCAGATTGTCGGCGGTTAGCGAAGCGTCGTCCCACCACGGAAAATCCTGGTCGAACGGCGACGAATTATCGAGGAACATCTCGGCGTCGATGCCCTTGTCCCGCAGGGCCTTTGTCAGATGGAACGCGCTGTTCAGCGTGTTTCCATATACGTGTACCTTCATAAATTAGTCGCGCCGCCGATCTTCGTAAAAGTCGGTGATCAGCCCGGCGATCATATCGACTTGTTCTTCTTGAAGTTCGTAGAATAACGGTAATCTGACCAAACAATCACTGTACTTGTCCGAGTTCGGCAATTCCTCGCCTTCATATTTGCCCCGATAATATTCGCTCTTGTGCAGCGACAGATAGTGAAACACCGCCTGAACATCGTTTTCCTTGAGCATTGCGATCAGTTCCGCGCGTTCGTCGGGCGTATTGCAGACGATATAGAACATGTGGGCGTTATTTGTCGCATTTTCGGGAACTCGCGGCAGTGTCAGCGATCGGGCTTCTTCGAGCGGTTTGAGATGTTCGTTGTAGCGGTTCCACAAAGCCTTTCGCTTGTCCTGGATCTTGTCCAGATTCTCAAGTTGCGCATACAAAAATGCCGCGACGATATCGGAAGGCAAAAACGACGAACCGATATCGACCCAACCATATTTATCGACCTCGCCGCGAAAGAACTGGCTGCGGTTGGTGCCTTTTTCTCGAATGATCTCCGCCCGCGCCGCAAACCGATCGTCGTTGATGACCAGCATCCCACCCTCGCCGCTGATAATGTTTTTGGTCTCGTGAAAGCTGAACGCCGCCAGATGCCCGATGCTCCCGAGCGGCCTGTCCCGAAAAAAGCTGTCCACGGCCTGAGCCGCATCTTCGACAACAAATAGATCATTGGCCGCCGCGATCTCCATCACCTTGTCCATGTTGCAGGCGATGCCGGCGTAATGCACCACGACGATCGCCTTGGTTTTTGGCGTGATAAGGCTCTCGATCTTTTCTGCGTCAATATTTGGACTGTCCGCTTCGCTGTCCGCAAATATGATCTTAGCTCCGCGAAGCACGAACGCATTCGACGTCGAAACGAATGTGTATGAGGGACAGATCACCTCGTCGCCCTCGCGAATGTCGAGCAATATCGCCGCCATCTCAAGAGCATCGGTACAGCTTGTCGTCAGAAGGCACTTCTTAAATCTGTACCTTTTCTCAAAATACTCGTGACACTTTTTCGTGAAGCTGCCGTCCCCCGAGATCTTGCCCGAGGCGACCGAATCGCTAATATATTTTGTCTCGTTACCAGTTAAGTAGGGCTTATTGAATGGGATCTTCATCGTCTGACCAACTCTTAACACTTTCAGAAATGTTCTTTTTGACCACGCCCGGCACGCCTGCAACAAGACTGTACGGCGGTATCACTGCATTCTCCATTACAACCGCACCGGCGGCTATTACCGAATGGTGCCCGATGATAGCTCCTTTTAACACGACCGCGTTGCTGCCGATATATACGTATTCCTCGATCCGTATCGGAGCATGATCGATATTGCTGTAACGACGGCCCGTTACACATCGCTTCACCGTATCGTGCGTCGTTATCTGGCACCCCGAAGAGACATTCACGCCGCGGCCAATAAAAAGCTTATCGTATTGCCCGTCGATCACACAGAAAGGTCCGATCCAAACGTCATCTTCGATGGTAACGTTCCCCGTTTCAAGTCCGCGGATCCACGCTAACGGATTGTGGTCATTTTCGTACATAGAATTTATGCCGCCGCCGCGTCTATTGTCAACAAAAATTCTTGAGCAACGCGGCGGTCATTACGGCCTGTTTCGCCGCCGCCATTTCGATATGGATCAGTAGCGACAGGACGCTTTCACTGGAGATCTTCCGTATTCCGCAAAGCAAAGCCTGATTCAGCATATTCCTTTAAGGCGGACTGTTTGTAAAGCTGACCGGAATAATAGACCATCGCACAAGTCTTGCTCGGGGCCGGAAATGTAGTTAATTCACCGCGTTTTTTGCCCTCGATCCATAGCATGTTTTGCTGAAACCATTCGTCGAAGGCATCTCCTGAATAGGTGTAGTGATCGCGCCGATACCCGCAAAAGCTGCGTCATAGGCGGTTACGTCCCCTCGTCTCGCGTCGCAATTTTCGGCCAAATGTCGGAATATTATGTTCAGTATCGCCGCCGCTCAAAGAGGATGCTGATTGACGTTCGTCTCGCTCAGGACGCGCATCACTGTCGCGCCCTTTGCCTTCAGAAAGTCCGCGATTGCATCACCACCGAAGGATTCTGGAAGGGGCTCACCTGCGAAGCAGGGCTTCGCTGCACATCGACAGGTAAAGCCTACGACCTAAGATCTTCGTTAGGGCTATCACAACGGGCTGGCGGATTACACAACATTTTGCGGCTGTAATACAATATTGGCTTTATGGCCGCTTACGAAGAACTTTCGGAAACACAACAGTTCGCGTGCCGCGTCATTGCGGATCACGCGCGGGCGACGGCGTTCGCGATCGCGGACGGTATTCTGCCGGGCAATGAGGGACGCAATTATGTACTGCGTAAGATAATGCGCCGCGCGATCTATCACGGCCGCGAACATCTTGGGCAAAATGACGCGTTTTTCTACAAGGTTTGCGACGCCGTGGTTGATAAGATGCGCGGTGCATACCCCGAGCTTGAAACGCAGCGTGACTTTATCGCAAAGATGGTCAAGCTCGAGGAAGAGCGGTTCGGTGCGACGGTAACGGTCGGCCTTGCAAAGCTCGGTGAGCTGGACGTTACTGCCGACACGGCGAAGGACGACGCTCTTTTCATCTCCGTCGCAAAGCTCTACGACACGTTCGGGACGCCGCGCGATCTGATCCGCGTCTTTCTCGAACAGAAAGGCATCGAGTTCGAAGAGGACGATTTTAACCGCCGTTTTGACGCCGCTCTCGCCGAACTGCAGAAGCAGTCGGGCATCGGAAAGACCGAACGCAAGAGCGAGGCCTCGCCGATCTATGCCGAAGTGCTTGATGCGGTCGGCAAGAACGTCTTTCGCGGCTATGAGACGACCGAGGTCGAAGATGCTACTGTCGTCGCGATACTCGACGGCGATAAGCGTGTCGATGCACTTAGCGAAGGCGAGCAAGGCGGCGTAGTGCTGGACAACACTCCGTTCTATGCGGAATCGGGCGGCCAGGTAGGCGATACCGGTGTGTTTGTCGGCGAAAGAGAGAACCACTCCGTCAGCGAAACGCTGACACCCCTCCTTAGTAAGGAGGGGAGCCGGACGAAAGCCATCCTTAGTAAGGAGGGGAGCCTGATGAAAGCGGTCGTTACCGATACATACTCGCCGGCCGCCGGGTTGATCATTCACAAGATCAAGGTAGAGAAAGGCACCGTCAAGATCGGCGACTCAGTTTCGGCCCGCGTCAATGTCGAAAAACGCGATGCGGCGCGGAGAAATCATACTGCTACGCACCTTCTTCACGCGGCGTTGAAAGAGGTTTTGGGCACGCACGTAAAGCAGGCAGGCTCGGTCGTCGCACCAAATTATCTGCGTTTTGATTTTACGCATTATCAGCCGATGTCAGCGGCCGAGATCGCCGAGGTCGAGGACCTCGTGAACCGCCATATCCTTCAGAATGAACCGGTTACGACCGATATGATGGCTCTTGAGGACGCGATGCGTTCGGGTGCGGTCGCGATGTTCGGCGAGAAATACGGGGCCGAGGTTCGCGTTCTGAGTGTCGGAAACGGCGAATTCTCGCGAGAACTTTGCGGCGGCACGCACGTGCGCGCAACGGGCGATATCGGTTCGTTCAAGATCACATCGGACGAGGCCATCGCCTCCGGTGTTCGCCGCATAAGGGCGATCACCGGCATTGACGCTTTTGCCCGTTTTCGCGAGGACGAGCGGCTCATTGATGCGTCGCTCGGTGTGCTGAAGACGCAGCGTGACAACCTCCCGAACGCGATCGAACGCCTTCAGGAAGATCTGAAGCGCTCACGCAAAGAGGTAGATGAACTTCGGCTGAAGATCGCGACCGGCGGCGGTGCGGGAGGCGATTCGGATGATGTCCGCGATGTCGCCGGCGTGAAGGTCGTCGCCAAGATCGTTGACGGTATCGACGCGAACGGTATGCGGCAGCTCTCGGATACGCTGCTCGCTCGGCTGAGGTCCGGTGTCGTGATCATCGGCCGCCGCGACGAGGCAAAAGCGGGCTTGATCGTCCGCGTCTCCGCCGACCTCACAGGCCGCATAAAAGCGGGCGACATCATTCGCGAGATCGCGCCGGTCGTAGGCGGCAAAGGCGGCGGCAAACCCGATATGGCCGAAGGCGGCGGCCCCGATTCCGTCAAGCTTCAAGAAGCACTAAACGCCGGCATCAAAGCTATCCAAAGGCTCTCTGTTTGATCACCGCTGATTTGATGAAAACTAACATTCTATTCCTATTTTTCTGCCTGTTTTTGACACTTCCCGTGTTTGCACAGACGCACGACATCGACCGGATGTCTGAAGATGAGATTTACGCCTTGTCGCGTAATAGAGACGCAATTGAGAAATTGTCAGACGCCGACGCGATAAAGCTTCAGGCAAGGCTTGTCGATCTGGAGAAAAAAGCTGAGCAGACTTTTAAGGACGGCAGAGAGCTTTACAACAAGGGCGAGTACAATACCGCGCTCACCAAATTCGATTACGCCGCTAAATTCGGCAGCGAAAAAGATGAGCCGAGATATCTTGCGTTCATTGCATTCACAGATCTAAGGACCGGCAAACTGCAGGCCGCCGCCGAGGCCATCGATATGGCAAGGCAAATGGAAATTGCCAATGATGAAGACACTATGTTCGTATATCTTGCACAGTGTCGCGTGGATGCTGCGGAGAAGAAATATTCGGACGCAATAGCCGCGTGCTCGGTTGCAAATATCTCTGCAGAAAGTCTGGACGTGCCGGCAAAGACAACGGTCTTGAGCGACCGCGCAGCGGTTTACGAGGCGTCCGGCGATCATGCGAAGGCGATCGCAGACTATTCACGTGTGATCGATCTCCGGCCGAGTGCCAAGGCGTATTATGACCGGGCGGCGATCTATTACGTTACGAAAGAATATGCGAAAGTGGTCGCCGATCTCGACGAGTCTATAAAACTCGCTCCAAATGCACCCGCAGCTTACATCACACGCGGAATATCATATCTGTTACTGCACGACTACGATAAGGCATTTAACGACGGCAGCAAGGCGATAGAACTAAAGCCTGCCGATTGGCGAGGATTTTATATCCGAGCCAGATCTTACGAGGAGCGAGGCAAGAAGGATCTCGCCACTGCCGACTGGCAAAAGGTTTTGTCGTTGGACCCGCAAAATGCACAGGCAAAAGCCGCTCTTGAGAGGATAAATGTTGCCGGCGATGCGTCGAAGACTGCGAGTACGGCTGAAACGAAAAGGATCCTCAACGGGATCATAGGAAACAACCAAACCTTGACCGCGGATACGTTCAAGGGGATAAAGCCCACTCAGGATGCTCCGAAATCGTCGGCCACCCCGAGGTATAAAGATGCGAACGAGGCGTTCAATGCGGGAATGGAGCTCTCGGCAAGAAAGGATATCGACGGTGCGCTCGCCGCCTTTCAAGCCGCTTATGCTATGGATCCGAAACTTGACGGAGCGATCAATAACATTGGTGCAATGTATGTCAAAAAGAACGAGTTGGAAAAAGCGCTACACGCCTATCTCGAATCGCTTCACATCGCACCGAATTCAATCTTGGCTCAGGAGAACCTCGACGCCGTTTCTCAGCGTATTCGGGACGGACGTAAGAACGGCACGATCACACTTTCCAAGCAGGGACTTACGGACTATTATCTTGCAAGAATATCGTTCTATAACCGGCGGACAAAGAGCGATGATGACGCCGCAGTTGCGGAGATCAATCGCCGATCTGACACGCTGAAATGCTCCGTGCTTCAAACTGCGTATCAGTCGCGTTATAGCTTCAACAACTTGCTCCGCGATCTCAAGTATGATCAGGGTCGCGGCGAGACCACGCTTACGGCTGAGGAAGTAAAGGATCTCCCGGCAGCTATATCTTCGAACTGGGCAAGTGCCGGCAGAATGTTCGACCGTATGCACGAATATGGCTGCATCGTCCGTGCTTTTGACCAGTCGGATTATTAAGAGCCCGACAAATTCGAGCGGTTACGCATTGAGTGTATGGTTTGTCGGTTGCCGCCGATGCCGTAGAGACAGCTTACACGTCTATCGAAGGTTTCCTTAAACAATAATTTGTGAGCCGTTATGCCGTAGTTTTGGTAAAATGCAGGAATGAAGGAAGAAGGCCTGCCGGGTCTGATCCGTTGGAAACGCGGCTTTGAACGCGGCGCGGCAAAGCTCGAAGAGATCCGCCGACAGGAGATCCGTTCTGCGGATACGATAAAAGCAATTCAATTCTTTGACGGCTTGCTTGATATTGCTCAGAAGAATCATGTTCAACGAAAAACCCTTCCTCTTTCTAAAGCCGCTCGTGTCTTTCTAGGTATTGACAAATGAAAGGGCTGGTCAACGAAGCAGAAATACTTCGTTTACGACGATATGGGTGAGAAACTAGAACGTCTTTTCAAGCTTAAGTCTGAATTCTACCGAAGATAGCTGCTGATATCTTTGCCGTTCGAAAGCAATGGACGCGGTTCTGCCAGTCAAATCATACGAGATCATCTCGACAAACCCCGCCACCGGCGAGGAGATCGGACGCGTGCCGATCGGTTCGGCGGATGACGTTGCGGCGGCGGTGCGCGATGCACGCAAGGCTTTTGACGGCTGGCGGCTTACGTCATTTGCCGAGCGGCGGCGTCTTGTATTGGCGGCACGCGAGGTCATCCTTGCCGAAATGGACGACATTGCCCTGCTCATCTCCCGCGAATCAGGCAAGCCGGTTGCCGAGGCCATTTCGATGGAGATCGCGCCGGTGCTTGACCTTATGCGGTACTTAGCAAACAGTGCCGAAAAGCTCCTGCGGCCGCAAAAGATCGGCATCGGGCTTTATGGCTTGCTTGGCCGTGTTTCGCAGGTCGTATATCGGCCGCTGGGCGTGGTGGGCATCATCCCCGCATGGAATTATCCTTTTTCGATACCGCTTGGCGAGGCAGTAATGGCACTGCTTGCCGGCAACACGGTCATAATTAAGCCGTCGGAATTGACGCCGTTCGTCGGGCTGCGTATCGGCGCGATCTTTACAAAGGCAGGCTTTCCGGAAAACGCAGTACAGGTCGTAACGGGTGCGGGCGAGACCGGTGCGGCGTTGGTCGCGGCGGCTCCCGACAAAATAATGTTCACAGGCTCGGTCGCAACGGGCCGCAAGATCGCCGAGGCCGCGGCGGCAAACCTCACATCCGTCGTGCTCGAACTCGGCGGCAAAGACCCGATGATCGTCTTTGAAGACGCCAACCTCGACCTTGCATCGAGCGCGGCCGTTTGGGGTGCGTTCTGCAATGCGGGCCAGTCGTGTTCATCGGTCGAGCGTCTGTATGTGCAAAGCTCGGTTGCCGAGGAGCTGACGCGAATGATCGTCGCAAAGACGAAGCTCCTAAAGGTCGGTGCGGGCGATGCCGATGATGTATCGGTCGGGGCGATGTCATCAGAGCGACAGTTGAAGACCGTTTTCGACCACGTCGAGGAATTTCGTGCCGCCGGTGCAACGATCGAGACGGGCGGCGAGATGCTCGTACCGGGCTTTAACGAGCCGACCGAACGTGTCGAGACCGCGGGCGGCCTGTTCTATATGCCGACCGTTATTACCGGAGCGACGAACGATATGCTGCCGATGCAGGCCGAGACCTTTGGCCCGACGCTGCCGATCGCGACCTTTGAGACGGAGGAGGAGGCGATACGCCTTGCGAACGACAGCGAATTCGGACTGACGGCAAGCGTTTGGACACGCGATGGTGCACGCGGACGCCGCGTCGCCGAACGCATAGAGGCGGGCACGGTTTGCATCAACGAGGTTCTCTACACGCACGGTATCGCACAGACGCCTTGGGGCGGCTTTAAGAACAGCGGCCGCGGGCGTACGCACGGCCGCGAAGGCCTTTTAGAACTCGTTCAGCCACAGCACATCCACACGAACCGCCTTGCCGTACTGCCGGATGCGTGGTGGATGCCGTATTCAAGCACCGCGGCCGACGCGTTTCGCGGGTTTGCGACGCACTTTGCCGAAGGTTCGCCGTTAAAGGCAATGGCGCTGATGCCGCGTCTATGGAAGCGTATCCGCGAACTTATGCGATTCAACAAGGGACGCTGACAGCTTTAACAGGGAACCATCCGCGGCCTCTTTATGCCGTTTCTTCTGCAGTGTCGAGTGCCGCTACCTCTTTCGCTTCGGGGCGGTAGGTCTTGAGCCAGAGGATGTGTGCCGTTACGCCGATAGCGATCGCGGCAAGCAGAAGTGAGACCCAAAGCTTGCCGTCGATCAGCCAGATGCTCAGGCCGATCGATGCCCACAAGGTCAGGCATGTGCTCACCTTTTGCCGCACGGTGATGCCGCGGCCCGACTTGTAATTAGTGATGTATTTGCCGCAGAGCCTGTTGGTCAGCAGCCATGTGTGGAATTTTTCGGAGCTTTTTGAGTAGCAATACGCGGCAAGCAACAGAAAGACCGTCGTCGGCATCAGCGGCAGGAACATACCCATTACGCCGAGTCCGACGCAAACGGTGCCCAAAAAGATTAGTATCGCCTTTCTGATATCCATTGCCCTTAGTTTCAAGTTTATCAGCCTTCATCCGTTTAGGGTAGCCGCATCCGGTACTATCGCGTGAGGTGCTGCAGCCGTCGAAGGTGTTAGTCTTATAACACGCCCGAAGTTCTCAGAGGCGTGAGTCGTGTTTTATGAAAATACTTGGAATTTCAGGAAGTTTGCGAAAGGGTGCTTATAATACGGCCGTTCTGCATGCGGTAGGAGAGATCGTACCGGAAGGCGTTGACTTTGAGATCTTTGATCTATCGGGCATTGAGCCTTTCAATGACGACATGGCTGCCGACCCGCCGCAGAAGGTCAAAGATCTGAAAGCTGCAGTGCGATCGGCTGATGCCGTCATATTCTCATCTCCGGAATACAACTACTCGATCCCGGGCCATTTGAAAAATGCGATCGACTGGGCATCACGCCCGTACGGCGACAATGTTTGGGAAGACAAGCCGGCATTGATCGTAGGCGCTTCGATCGGAACCATCGGCACGGCCCGCATGCAATATCACCTGCGGCAGTCCATGGTCTTTCTGAATATGCACCCGCTGAACAAACCCGAAGTGATGATCAACAATGCGAGGGATAAATTCGATGAGAACGGCGAGCTGACGGATGAGGACACCCGCAGCCACCTGAAAAAGGCCGTTGACGCACTGATAGCGTGGACAAAGCGGCTTCAGGCCGGAAGCTAAGCGAATTCGGCGACGACAGGCGTGTGGTCGCTCGGCAGTTCAAGGCCGCGCGGCCATTTATCGATCACGCAGCCGGTGCACCGTGCTGCAAGCGGCTCTGATGTCCAAATATGGTCGATCCGCATTCCGCGGTCGCGCTGCCACGAGCCGGCACGATAATCCCACCATGAGAAGGCCTTGACATCGCCGTTCATCTTGCGGAATACATCCGTGAAGCCCCACTGCTTTACATAAGTGATGGCGGCACGCTCAGGGCGTGAAAAGTGCAGCTTGCCCTCGTAGCCTTCCGGATCCCAAACATCCTCCGCTTCGAGCGCCACGTTGAAATCGCCGCACAGCAGCACGTCGGCCTTGCTCTCGCACGTTTCTTCAAAGAAGCGCCGCAGCCGCATAAGCCAATCGAGCTTGAACGCGAATTTTTCCGAACCGATCTCACTGCCGTTCGGAATGTATGTATTGACGATGCGTATGCCGCCGATCGTCGCCGCGATCAGGCGTTTTTGTGCATCGTCGTCATCATCGGGGAAATTGCGTTGAACGTCCGTGATCGGCAACTTTGATATGATGGCGACGCCGTTATATGACTTTTGGCCCATGAACGCGGCGTCATAGCCCGCCGCCTCCAGTTCAGATCGCGGGAACTTCTCGTCGATCGTCTTTGTTTCCTGCACGCACACCACATCGGGCTTTGCGGCCGCGAGCCATTCGAGCAGATGCGGCAGCCGGGCGTTTATCGAGTTGACGTTCCATGTAGCGATCTTCATTGCAATAGTTTACTTCGCCGCAGAGCAAAATTGCCAAAGAACCGAATGCTCCGGCTGTTGCAGCCGATGCTGTCGGAAACGCCATAAAATATTGTGCCGAGCGCCCTTAGCGCGTCCTTGCCCTTACATCAGACGCGTGATAACCTTGTATCTTTTGGCATCGGCCGTCGGAAAACGCCGTGCGGCCTGTGCGGATCGTTCAGTTTAAGATATGCATATGCTGGCATTTGCCGAATCGGTCCAGCTTGTTCCGGACGGCACCTTTTTTATACACATCGTGTTGATCCTTGTAATGATATGGATCTTGAACCGCACGCTTTTCCGGCCGATCAATAAGATCATGGAAGGCCGCGAGCGGTCCAAGGGCCATCACGGCGGTGCTGCTGACTCGATCTTGGCCGAAGCCGGTGAGAAAGAAGCACGCTACTCAGCGGACATACTCGCCGCGCGGGATCAAGGCTATCAACTGATCGAAAAAGAACAAAAAGAGGCGATCGCGGCACGCGATGAGAGGATCGCACAGGTCAAAGCATCTGTCGCCGACACGGTCGCATCAGGCAAGGGCGAGATCGAGCGTCAACGAAGCGATGCACGCAGCTCGATCGAAACAAATGCCGAAATAATGGCCGATAAGATCGCGGCCGCAATATTGGGTTCATAGCAAATATGTTCGCGTTCATAGGCAAATCAGCGATACTGCTCGCATTGGCAGCGGAACCGAGTTCCTGGGAGTCATTCAAGCATTGGTATAACGAATGGTTCAACATTCCGGGGTTTGAAGCGTGGAAGTTCCTCAATCTCGCCATCTTCGTCGCCGTGATGATCCATCTGCTCAAGAAGCCGCTCGGCGATGCGTTCAAGGCAAAGCGCGATGAGATAAGGGCGGAATTGATCAAAGCCGAGGAAGAAAAGCAGGCCGCACTCGACAAATTGGCCGCCGCCGATGCCAAGATCGCTGGCCTCGAAGCTGAAAAGGCCTCAATTATGCAGAAGGCGGCTGCCGAGGCCGCGGATGAGAGGAAACGTCTTGCCGAGCAGACCGAAGGCGATGCCGAACGTCTCAAGCAGCAGGCTGATATGATCCTTTCGCGTCTGTCCGATCAGACGCAGGCAGGGCTTCGCCGATTTTCTGCGGAGGAGAGCCTTCGGCTTGCTGAAGGAAAGATCCGGGCCCGCCTCGACGGCAAAAGCGACGCGCAGCTTATCAGCACGGCTATCGCCGAGATCGGAGGGCTGAACTGATATGAGCGTCGAAACCATCGCACGCCGCTACGGCGGCGCACTCGCCGACATTGTCATTAACGCAGGCACTGCCCGCGATGTTAAATCTGAACTTGAACAGTTCAGCGGCATCTTTGCCGAAAGCCGCGACCTGCACGCCGTCTTTGCCAATCCTGCGATCCCGCACCTAAGTAAGGAAAAAGTGCTGAACGCACTGCTCGAAAGGACGAAGCCGTCAAAGACCACGGCCAACTTCCTCCGCGTGCTGGTCAAGAACGGCCGCATCACCGAACTCGGCGAGATAAACGAGCGCTTTGATTCGATCCTTGACGAACGCAGCGGCGTTGTCATGGCCGAGATCGTTTCAGCGACCGAGATCGCACCTGACGAAAGGGCAAAGTTTCAAACGAACCTTGAAAAGCTGACCGGAAAACAGGTGAATGTCAGTTATTCGATAGACAAGAATATCATCGGCGGTGTCGTTACGCGCATCGGCTCGACCGTGTACGACAGCTCCGTAAGAACGAAATTACAGAACCTTAGAGAACAACTTATCAATGGGTAGTTCGCCCTGCCGAAACGGCTGTCTTTCGGCAGCGGCACGAGCGAACCGCAAATGAATATGGAACCAATCAAAGCCAACGAGATCAATGAGATCATTCGTGCACAGATCGAAAATTTCGATGCGACAATGACGGTCGCCGAAGTCGGCACTGTCATTAAGGTCGGCGACGGCATCGCCGAGGTTTACGGCCTCGAAAAGGTAATGGCGGGCGAGCTGCTCGAATTTGACCACGGCGTCCGCGGCCTTGCCCTCAACCTCGAGGAAGACAAGGTCGGCTGCGTGCTGTTCGGCGATTTCCAGAAGATCAAAGAGGGCGACGAGGCACGCCGTACAAAACGCATCATGAGTGTCCCTGTGGGCGATGCTCTGATCGGCCGCGTTGTCGATGCTCTCGGCAACCCGATCGACGGCAGCGGCGAGATCATAACCGACACGTATATGCCTGTCGAAGCTATCGCGCCCGGCATCATCGACCGGCAGCCGGTGAAGGAGCCGCTCCAGACCGGCCTCAAGGCGATCGATTCGATGGTTCCGATCGGCCGCGGCCAACGCGAGCTGATCATCGGCGACCGCCAGACCGGCAAAACGGCACTTGCCATCGATGCGATCATCAATCAAAAGGGCAAGGACGTGATCTGTGTTTATGTCGCTATCGGCCAGAAGGCCTCGACCGTAGCACAGGTTCGCCAGCGGCTCGAAGAATTCGGTGCGATGGACTACACCATCATCGTAAATGCTTCGGCATCAGACCCGGCGGCTATGCAGTTCCTTGCTCCGTATTCGGGCTGCGCAATGGGCGAGTACTTCCGCGATAACGGCCGCCACGCCCTGACGGTCTATGACGACCTCTCGAAGCAAGCTGCCGCTTATCGTGAGATCTCGCTTTTGCTCCGGCGTCCGCCGGGCCGCGAAGCGTATCCGGGCGATGTCTTCTATTTGCACTCACGCTTGCTTGAAAGGGCGGCAAAGATGTCGGATGCGCGCGGCGGCGGCTCGCTTACCTCGCTCCCGATCATCGAAACGCAGGCAGGCGACATCTCGGCATACATCCCGACCAACGTGATCTCGATCACCGACGGCCAGATCTTTCTCGAATCCGACCTGTTCAACTCAGGCGTGCGTCCCGCGATCAACGTCGGCAACTCGGTTTCACGTGTGGGCGGCAGTGCACAGATCAAGGCGATGCGTGCCGTAGCCGGAACACTCCGCATCGACCTCGCACAGTTTCGCGAGCTTGCGGCATTCGCTCAGTTCGGCTCCGATCTCGACAAGGCAACGCAGGCTCAGCTTGAACGCGGCCGCCGCCTGACCGAGGTTTTGAAGCAGCCGCAATATGTGCCGATGCCTGTCGAAGAGCAGGTATTCAGCATCTGGACGGTAACGAATGGTTTCGCGGATGACATCGCGGTCGAGGACCTCAGCCGCTTTGAAAGCGAACTGCTCGGTTTTGCAAAGAGTTCGCGGCCGGCCGTGCTCAATACGATACGCGAGAAAAAGATTCTTGACGACGACCTCAAGGCGGCAATGAAGGAAGCTGTCGAGGACTTCAAGGCAACACGTTGGGGCAAGGCAGAGGCGGCCGCGGCTTAGAGGTTTAGCTGCCGCACCGAAGATAACTTGCGGTGCGGTGTGTGATGCAACTTTATGGCAAGTCTTTTGGACATGCGCCGACGCATCAAGTCGGTTAAGAACACGCAGCAGATAACGAAGGCGATGAAGATGGTCGCCGCCGCAAAGCTCAAACGCGCACAGGATCGTGTAACTGCCTCGCGTCCCTTTGCGGGAAAAATGAGTGAGGTTCTCGGCGGCCTCAGCTCAAAGGTTACCGACGAATTCTCGCATCCGTTGCTCGATACACGCGGCGATGACAAGTATTTGGTCGTGCTGGTGAGCGCTGATAAAGGCCTCGCCGGCGCTTTCAACGCGAACATCATCAAGGCCGTTCAAGCGTTCATTGCCGATTCGGGCAAGGAGATCGAGATGATGCCCGTCGGCCGAAAAGGGCGCGACTTCTTCAAACGCCGCTCGGTCAATTTTATCGAAGAGTACGTCGGCCTGACAGGCTCGGGGCAGGTTCGGCATCAGGACGCTCTCGACATTGCGACACGCGTCATAAAGCTCTTTACCGAAGACACGTCGATCGATAAGGTATTCATCGCGTTCACCGAATTTAAGACGGTGCTCTCGCAGCGGCCTGTGATCGAGCAGCTCCTTCCGATCCCAAAGGCAGAAACTGCCGCGTCGGACGAACACACCGCGGCTGCCGAGTACATCTATGAGCAGCCCGCCGCCGAGATCTTTGGTAAATTGCTGCCGAAACAGGTCGAGACGCAGATCTATAAGGGTATGCTCGAATCGGTCGCCAGCGAGCAAGGCTCACGAATGACGGCGATGGATTCGGCATCTAAGAACGCCGGCGAACTGATCGATACGCTCACGCTCAATATGAACCGCATCCGACAGGCCGCGATCACAAAGGAGATCATCGAGGTCGTCAGCGGTGCAGCCGCCGCGTAATTGAGCCGTTATAGGCGGCCGGTGAAATATTTGGCTTGGCGATTTTCGCTGAGTCAGTATGTTATTTACCGTGCTTTTCCAATTAACTAAAACTACCTTTGGAAGAACGCGATGTTAATGATCGTCGGCTATATCCCGTTGCCGGTTGGCATGATTCGGTTGGTTGCTACGGCATTCGATCCGGTGCAGATACCAACGATCAAGTCGTCCGGGGGCTTGTTAATTTCTTCTGCCGGCCAGTAGGCGGAATCGTTTTTACGCAATGAGGAATCAGGGCATGGTGCCGCTGCTTCTTGTAATCGCGGGTTGGCTGATAATGATGGTTTCCGGCGGCCTTTCAGTGTTCTCAGATCTGTCTCCGGGTGGCCCATTATTTTCCCTAATGACCGATAGGCCTTCGACGCGTAGACTAGGTTGCCTGCTCGCCGCACCTGTTTTTTGCGGGAATCAATTTGCTCTATGAGACTTCGCGTTCCGCTCCTCTTTGTCCACCTCATTTTCTCGCTGACGGTTTTTGCCCAAGAGCCGGCCGTTTCGACCTCGGCTGAAGCTGCGTTTCAGCGATCGTTTGCCGCTGCGGTCAACGCAACAGATCCGTCCTCGGCTCGCAGAGAGGCTCTTCGCACATATGAGAAGGAGGTTGCGGCGACCGCGTTCACAATTGAGCAAAAGGCAAAGCTGCTTGCCGCAAAATGCACTTTTGTCGCCGAGACGGATTTTTATGCCGCTCTCAAGTACTTCTTGAGCGATATCAAAGCTCCGCTGACACTCCCGACGGCGAACGCTCTGCCTAAGGAGCTCAACGAGTTAGTAAAACGCAGTTCGCGGCAGGTGATCGCAGATTTTCAGTCACGGCAAAATGGCCAGACAGTGCCAACATTGGAGCAACGCATTCCACCGGGCATCGGTTGGCGTCAGATCGTATTGGGTTCGGGTGCTGCAAAGCCACCCGTCGCGGGCGGAAAAAGCCCTGGCACTCCCGAAACGCCGTTCTACGGAAATGTTGTCGAAATGAACCCTCGCAGTCCGGGCTATATCAGGGGCAGTTGGAACGTGAGGCTTACATATCCGGGAAACCAGCCCGTCAGGGAGACCACGTGGATCTTCGATATTGACGGTGTTGCGAGTGTTCGCGTCGATGCACGGACGTCATCGCCGGAAACGTTGAGATATCGGATGTCAGGACCTTACAGGGTGCTTTTTGACTACGCCGGCGGACGCGTCGATCTAACATTGAGCGGACTTCAGCTTGTAGGCAGCATAAAGGGATCAAGCGGAGTCGGAATAAGCGTCTCAGCACAAAAAGCGCCGGAACTTGACTATGAGCGTTGGGGGGATGCCGCGAAGGAGGGAAAGGATCTCGAACTCGCGGAACAATATTTCGACCGAGCGATCGCAGCTCGAGGAGAGGCCTATCTTTACGGGAAGCGCGCACGGGTACGATACGAGCTCGGACGTCCCAACGATGCCATCGCAGACCTCGACCGTGCCGTCATTATTGATAACAGATTCGCGACCGCCTATTACAATCGGGCGGTGACGTACGCCGCGTTGGGCGACCTTCAAAAGGCTTTGAGTGATGCGGCGAAGGCCGTCTCTCTAGGCGGTAAGGATATCGCCGAATATTATCACCTGCGCGGACAGATCTATCGACGGCTCGGCAACCGCGACGCCGCGATCAGCGATTTCCGCTCTACACTTCGCTTGAATCCGAAGCATCCAAAGGCGAAGCAGGATCTGCTTAAATATGGCGTTACGCCGTAGTCCCGTAATTTCCCGATTGGATCCGAGGGAATCAAAATTGCTCGTAATGGAGAAGAGTTTTCGAAGGCATCGATGGCTTACGGCTTATGCGCCGTTGATCGTTTGGACGGTTGTCGTTCTCGCCCTCGGCACGAGCCTCGGGGCTATGGATGAAACCGCGTGGTTCATCGGCCCGCTGCTCAGATGGCTGCTTCCCGACGCTTCGGCCGAAACGCACCGGTTCATCCACGCCGCGATTCGCAAATTCGCGCACTTTGCCGAATATTCCGTACTCGCGTTCCTTGCATGGAACGCCTTTCGATTTTTTTCACGTCCGGTTCTGAATGCCTTCCTGCTGACTTTCGCAGTCGCATTTATCGACGAGTTCGTTCAGAGCTTCAATTCTTCTCGCACATCGTCGCTTTACGATGTTCTCTTGGACGGCTTTGGCGCAGCGTTCGCGTGCTGTCTGTTATGGCTGACCCTTGCGAGTCGCAACTTCTCGCGTCGTGAACTAGACGCCCGGAACGGTGCTTAGCGTCACACGCCTATACGCTTTAACAGATCCTGAAATTGCGGATCGGCTCGGAATGGCGTGAATATAGGGTCGATCCTCAACCAGAGGAGATAAACGGATCGTTCTTTGTATGCACTCTCGAGGGCTTCGAACATTTCCTGCTTATCGCCAAGCCCGGCATGTGCGACGGCGAAAAGATACGGGCTTACATAGCCTCGCCGGGACCATTCGTTAAGCGTGCGGAGCGTAGCATTTGCTTGTTCACGATCGCCCGACATTGCATAGGCGTGGGCCAGGAATGCAAAGAGTCTCGGATTTTGCTCTGTATTTGAAAGGCCGCTCTGATATGTTCTGATCGCATCGGAATACATCTTCTTTTCCTCGAGAGTTTGGCCCAGAAATTCGTATGCCGGGCCGAAATGCGGCTCCATATCGATCGTCTGGCGAAGTTGTTCTACGGCTCGATCAAGGTCGCCCTTCAGATAATACGTGGCTCCGAGCGAATAATTGTCCATTGACGAGAGCGGGTCGATCTCTACAGCTCGTTTTCGTTCAGCCAACGCATCCTCGAACCGACTGATGGACTCCAGCCGTCCTGCCTCGATCTGATGTGCAAGTCCGTTATTCTGGTCAAGCTCGAACGCACGTGCGGTCTCTTTTGCCGCCGCATCAAGGTCCCATTGATAGTAGAGATGGACCGCCGCTTTTACGGCATGGGCTTCGGCCAGCGACCCATCGATCATCAACGCCTTTTGGGCAAACTCCAATGCCTTTGGGAAGGTCTCGTTCGGCGAACGATAATTGTTGCTGAGGACACCATATGTTTTGGCCAATCCGGTATATGCCAACGCATAGTTCGGGTCTTTTTCGAGAGCTTGGTCGTAAAAGTCTATCGCCTTCTGCAAGGACTCTTCGGTGTGCCTATTCCATTCGAAATTGCCCTTTAGATATAGGCGGTATGCTTCTGAATTCGCCGCAGCGTTCTTTGTAAGCCGCTGCTCGTCGGCGCCGGATAATTTGGCTCTGAGATTTCCCGAGACGTCACGGGCGATCTCGGTTTGGAGTGCAAGGAGGCTCGATAACGGCTTATTATACGTTTGGCTCCAGATCACCTTATCAGTTGCCATATCGACCAACTCTACATAGAATGTCAGGTCGTCACCGCGAACTGCAACACGCCCGCTCAAGATCCCTTGTACTTTCAACTCTTTGGCGATCTGCCTTAGTCCTACGTCCTTTCCCTTGTATGCAAAGGCAGAATTGCGCGACCTTACATCCAGTCCCGATACTTGAGAGAGGCTGCCGATCAGCGATTCTGCGATCCCGTCCGATAGGTATTCGGCATCGGCACTGCCCGACTCATTTACGAACGGCAGCACTGCGATCGAAGCTATCTGCGATCGCGAAGTAGAACCCGTCCAATAGAAATAAAGGAGTATCGAACCGAACAGCACCGGAACGATCGCTACGGCAAGCGTCGCCGTTCGCCGATGTTGGCTAAGGTATTCCCGCAGCGAGTATTTTGCGGCTACGGCCCCGCGCCCGCCGTCCGATTCGATCTCAAGGTCGTCAGGCTGATCATTATCAACAGGTGCGGCGACAGAAACGTCGGCCGATCCGCTGTCCCCCTTACTTTGAAGGGCGAGATCGGAACGCACACTTTTAAGCTCAACGAGAAGGTCGGCCGTAGATGTGTAGCGTTCCTCCGGATGTTTTCGCAGCGTTTTAGAGATCACATCAGATATTTCGGAAGGTATCTCCGGGGCAAAGGAGCATAAAGGTACCGGTTCTTTCTGCAGGATCGCGCTGATCACGTCGATAGCGCTGTCTGCCTCGAACGCCTTCGCACCCGAAAGCATTTCGTAGAGTACCAGGCCGAAACTGAATATATCCGAGCGTGGATCGACTTCTTTGCCGCGAGCCTGTTCGGGCGAGAGGTAGTTCGGTGTGCCGACGATCATACCCGGAGCGGTGCGCGGGCCTGTCGTTCGCAGCGGCTCGGACAGTTTTGCGATGCCGAAATCGAGCAGCTTAACGACGCCATCGGGCCGTATCATTATGTTGTCCGGCTTTACGTCGCGGTGAATGATCGCAGCCCCGTGTGCCGCGAGCAATGCGCTTACGACCTGAACAGCGATGTCCAACGCGGCTTCAACACCGAGCGGCCCTTTTTGAAGGCGCTCGGTCAACGTCTCACCCTCGACGTATTCCGATGCGATGAACTTGATCGACTTTTCCTCGCCGCTTTCGTAAATAGTAAGGATGTTGGGATGATTGAGTTTAGAAACGATCTTTGCCTCACGGATAAAACGCCGCAGCCCGTCGGGATCGAGGTCAAATACTTGCGACAATATCTTAAGAGCGACTTTTCGTCCGAGACGCGAGTCCTCGGCAAGGTAAACTTCGCCCATCCCGCCTTTGCCGATCGGGGCGAGTATCCTGTATTGACCGAATTCCTGCCCGATCTTGAGCCTTTGGCCGCCGCCCGTAAAGCGGCCCGCAGGTGCTTCGATCGCCGGAACTTTCATTGGGTTCGTATCGGCGTCCGATGAGGCAAGCATCTCTTCGACCTCGCGGCGGAGCTTTGTGTCGTCAGAGCATACGGAACCGAGAAACGATGGGCGTTCGCCGGGCGGAAGTTTCGAGGCCGCGACGAAGATATCCCGCACTTCTTTCGAATTTTTAGGATCGTTGGACGCCACTATCTTATTAACTTGTTGCACAGCCGTGCATTTGCCGCGTCAACGCACCATCCGGGATGACAAGACCAACGCTCATTCCGGGATCTGCGATCTGGCAGATCGCCGAATGCCGAATGATCGCAAGGTCGGTGCCGATCTGATCGCGCAGCATTTGAGTGATCCGGAGCCCTTAAGACACGTTCTTGCGCACATGGCTACCAGTATATCCCAACCTTCGCAATGCGCAGCATCTTTTTTTCGACGCCGGAGCGGTTTTCGTAGCTGCTGCGTTTTTGATCGGCCTTGACGGTTTGCAAAATTTCCTTTTCAACGAACTTTATGCGATATTCTATCGTTTACGACTTTATAATAGAGGAGACGTTATGAGCATATTAGACAGGATCAAGAGTGAAGCGCTGAATCAATTCATCGAAGTCATAGAATGGCTTGATAATACCGGCGACACAATAGTTTATCGGTTCCCGGTCGCCGGCCAGGAGATCAAGAACGGTGCCCAGTTGATCGTTCGCGAATCGCAGGCGGCGGTCTTTGTCCACGAAGGCCAAGTCGCCGATGTCTTCGAGCCGGGCAAGTACGAGATCGAGGGCGGCAACACGCCGATCCTTACAAAGCTCGGCGCGTGGAAGTACGGCTTCAACTCGCCCTTCAAGTCAGAGGTTTACTTCGTCAACACCAAGCAGTTCACTGATATGAAGTGGGGCACGTCAAATCCCATTATGATGCGCGACGCCGACTTCGGCATCGTGCGGTTGCGGGCATTCGGTGCTTACAGCCTCCGCGTTGCCGATCCGAGCGAGTTCATAAAGCAGATCGCCGGTACCAACGCCACATTCCAGACCGAGGATATCGACGGCCAGCTCAAGCGTGCCATCGTCACCGAATTCTCCGACGCCCTCGGCGAGCTGAAGATACCGGCGCTTGACCTTGCGGCACAGTACAAGGAGATCGGCGAGGGTATCCGCGGCAAGATCAATGAGGATTTCAAGACCTACGGCCTTGAGGTTACCAAGTTCTATGTCGAGAATGTCAGCCTGCCTCCCGAGGTCGAAGAGGCGATGGACAAGCGTGCTCAGATGGGTGCCATCGGTAACGTCGATCAGTATATGAAGTTCCAGGCGGCCGACGCGCTTCGCGATGCGGCGCAGAACGAAGGCGGCGGTGCGGGCCTTGGTGCGGGCCTTGGTGCGGGCTTTGCCGTCGGCAATCAGATGGTGAACGCTTTCGGCCAGCAGGGCGGCGGCGCAGGCCAAGCGGCGGCCGGCGGCGGTGCCGCAGCGGCGACCGTCGCATGCCCTTCGTGCGGCAAGCAGAATAACGGCGGTTCCAAGTTCTGCTCTGACTGCGGCGGAACGATGGAGGTCGTAAAGGTGCCGTGCATCAAGTGCGGTGCACAGCTTCGCGAGGGTGCGAAATTCTGCTCGGAGTGCGGCACATCGCAGGAGAAGCAGAAGTGCTCGAACTGCCAATTCGAGTTGGCCGCAGAGGCAAAGTTCTGCCCCGAATGCGGAACGCCGGTCGCAGCACCGCAGGCATAACCAAAGCGTTCTTTACGCGGGATCATTGGCGTCGCGGCTTCGGCCCCGACGCCTTTTCGCTTGGCCTCATCTCGTCGTATTCGAGGCGGCCCTTGGCGTTTCGATACGAAGGAAAAAGACGTTGGTCGCATCGCCTTTCTCATCGGCTACTGCAACAACGGCGAGTCCGGTCTCCTTATCGCCTTCCGTCTTCTTAAAAACGCACAGCTCGCCGGGAATGCCGTCCTTCCGGCCGTCGATGCAGCTCGGTTTATCCGACGCATCCCATTTGCCATAGGCCGTCATCTTCGCGTTCGTATAGAATGCGGCCACATCCGCAGGCTTTGCCGTAGTCGAATAGACCAGCCAATCGCCGGTTGCCGGAGTTCGGTCCTCACGTTCATCGTTGACGCGCCAGAGATTATTGAGTGCCGTTCGCAAGATCAGCTTGAAGGCGAAAGGCATATCGGCTTCCGAGTTCGCAAAGCCGTCCATTTTCGGAACGTCACTCCACATATCGCCGACGCGGTTGAGATCGCCGCCCAATGACGTAACTTTTTCGGCCAGCCGGCACGAGAGCACGGTCAACAACAAGATCGGCAGCACGAGCAAGAGAGTTCGTTTCATCATTTATGTACCTCTCGCATATAATTCTACATTCAAAGCCCGCTTCGGCGTGAGTATTTTTCGTCGGCAAGGGCGTTACATAAGATATGCCAGTTAACTCCGAACTGCTTGAGATCCTCCGCTGCCCGCAGTGCCATTCAAAGGTCGAGATCGACGAGGCACAGACACGACTGAAGTGTGTGAACCCCGAATGTGCCCTCGCATATCCGATCCGCGATGACATTCCCGTAATGGTGGTCGAAGAGGCCGTTGCCGAGAAGGCATAGCCGATGACGGCCGAAGCCAGCACGCCGGCTCCGCACGAGGACGCCCGTATCGATCGGGGCCGCGTCGGCCGTGTGCTGATCGTCAAGCTGCGTTCGATCGGCGACACCGTGCTGACAACGCCTTCGCTCGATGCCTTTCGGCGTTTCCTGCCCGAGGCAAAGATCGACATTCTGCTCGAAGACTGGGTCGCTCCGCTGCTCGAAGGCCATCCTTCGGTCGATGAGGTGATAAGCGTCGGCCGCGACCTCGCCGACCGGCTTGCCGTTGCACGCGAGCTTCGCCGCCGCCGTTACGATGTCGCATTCAACCTGCACGGCGGTACGACCGCGACATTCTTTGTGCGTGCGAGCGGTGCCCGCCATCGCGTCGGATACCGCTCGTACCGCTACTCATTCCTCTATGATCGGCTTCTGGCGTCGGCGGAGGACTTCTGGCGGCGCGGCGGGCTTCATTCGGTAGAGCGGCAGCTCGCGCTTCTCGGCTTTGTCGGCGTGCCCGTGGATGACCTGCCGCCGAGCAGCCTGCCGATAACCGAAGCGGGCCTTTCGGATCGTGTGCGGCAATGGCACGAACGCGGCAGCTACGCCGTGCTGCACCCCGCGACGGCATTCTTTACAAAACAGTGGCCCGTTGAGAACTTTGCACGCACTGCGGAGCACCTTGCCGAAAAGGGTATCGACGTGATCGCCCTTGCATCTGCCGGCGAGGCCGGCATCCTCGCACAGCTCAAAGCTGCGGTACACGCCGACATCACGACATTTGACGATCTTTCGCTGCCCGAGATCACCGCGCTCCTTTCGCGGGCCGAGATATTCATCGGGAACGATTCGGGCATCGCGCACATCTCCGCCGCCGTACGCTGCCGGACGGTCGTTGTGTTCGGCTCTTCGAACCGCGAACACTGGCGGCCGTGGACCGACGCCCCGAGTGAAGCCGTCTTCGTGCCCTTTAGCTGCCAGCCGTGCGCCGGCTACGAGTGCAAAGAATACGGCGACGCACCCTGCATCCTCACCGTCTCACCGGCAGCCGTCAACACCGCCATCGACCGCATTCTGCCAATGCCCCGATCCTGATATCGTATTCACTAGATGTACATCCGCGACAAACGCTCACCGAAATAGTCTGTTTTGGACTATTTGCGGACAAAATATAGCATTTGGCTGCCATGGAAAAACCGGAGTTCAGCGACGTGGTCAAAACGATCCTTGCAAGGCCGAGAACGGGAATCGGCGGCGGCATTCCGCTCAGCCGCGGAGAAGTTGCGATGTTGTTTCTTGACGGCCGCGCGGGCGACGGCCCCGAGCTTCTCGATATCCGCTCACAAGGCTACGGCGAAGATAACCTTTGGCATGGCCTTACCGCCGCCGATGTCTTCAGCACCGACGAAGGCACCGATGCCGCCTTCATCTGGTCAAAATGGGAACCGTTTGAACTATGGCCCTAACTATGAATCACCCGAATCAACAGATTCTTCTGTATCTTGAATTTTATTAAGCTCGAAGAAAGAGCTCTTCAATTTTTCGAAACGCTTCCGCAAGAAATCCGTATACTGCTCTTTAGATAAGCTATTCGAGACAAACTCTAAATCTTGCCGTGAGGTAAACGTAAATTTTTCTATCTTAGAAATTTCAAGCCTCGCTTGCTGATCGGTCAATTCCTGATTTTCAACCTCACGGTCGAAGAATTCATAATACGTCAGGTCGCCCTTCTTTCGGTTCAGCTCTTCATCCATGAGACAAAGATTTGGAAATGCACTCATCGGAACCCCAATATCGTCGGCTATTCCTTTCAATCGACCGGCGGGAACAAGATGTTCAATGTCGAACTTCGTGTCGGAAATTTCTTCATTGGCCGTTAGAAGATGTGTATACAAATACTTCATGAATAGGATTGAGCCATCCTTTATGCTACTACGGGCTTTCTCTCGCTTTTCGAGCTCCAATCGGAACCACTCATCTAATGCGTTCTCCCATTGCTTTTTTGAAATTCCATTCTCATACCTTTCCGAGGTGGCTAGTTCGACAGCTTTCTTATCCCCAGATCCACGCCAATACTCGCGAATGATGTCGAATAAATAGTGAAATGGAAGATTCTCTTTTAGAGCCTTCCGTTTGTTTTCCCAACCAGGCTTTAATTCAAGTGTGCTGTCATAACGGCAGTTGAATGCCTTTCCAACCATTGATACGACCTGCAATTCCGGATGTGCAATCAAGACCCCTTGACGCTTGTTTAATTTTATTCCGATAAACCCTTTAAGGGAGTTAAATACGAATTCGATAGACTCGTTGACCGCATCCTCGAACTTGTCGAGTTCATGCTTCTCTAGGTGCTTAGGCAGCTCGGCCATCTTATTGAATGGCAAGCCGAGGCAAATATTGACTAGGTTGAAGCCAATCGAATCTTCTTGCTCGGGTTTTGTAGACCCAGCAAACAATAAATTGAACTTCTCGCCTAGGTACTTTCCATATCCAAATAGGTACTCAAAAAACGAAAATTTCGCTGTATAGAATTTGTCCGAGCTTTCATAGTTCTCCACCTCGAGGCCCTCGCTGATAAGCGAGTCATACCTCTTCTTGATGTGCTTAACAATCTCGCTATTGTTTATCGAAAACGCGGGATAAACTTGCCAAGTAGCCGCGTAAATTTGGTATTTGCTCAACTGTGTTCCTTGAGAGTTAAGCCGTTCAAATATTGTTGGAAGGTCATCCTGCTGACCGTTGAATACCAGGACAGGAATCTCACACTCACTTAAATCGGACTCCTTTCGAACCGTATCTAAGAAAGGAATCGCCTGCGTTACGAGTTTCTCAATCGTGTCGTTTGTCCAATCCTGTCCAAGGGCATCTTTCAGGTGCGTTACAAGATTAAACGAAGAATACCCGGCTGTTTCTTCAAACGCTTTTTTTTGCCGCAACCATTTAATTACCTCAGAGACTATGCCCTCACGCTTGACGTCGCCGCCTTTTGCGCTAACCACATTGAATATGGCGTCGAAGAAATCAGTTTTTATCTCTCGCAAGGTCGTCTCATCGTAGAACTGTGTAGGTTCAAGTGCATATTGTCTAAGAGTGTAGGAACGTTGCAAGCCATCAATTAGGTTGTACCTTGTAATCCCCTCGGCGTCGTCTCCGATTTTGTAAAGAAGAATTGCCCCGATTGGAAACCCCCGCTTGATTGAGCTAATCAATTCCTTCTTTTGATCCTTCGACCAAACAAGAGTTCTTTGGAATTGCGGAATGATAATCTTCTGTTTTTTTTCGGGTTTATCACCGAGTGCGGTGACCAGATCTGACAGACTCCAAATTTCTGATTTTGTATGGTTACCTAACATATCTAGTTTTGATCCTGTGGGAGTAAAAGCATATGCCGAACTAATGTTATGTGATCTACTCGCGCCGATCAAGATCAGTCATCATAGGGCCGCGTTCGACCATACCGATGTATGTGCGGTGAAAGCCGGTGAGTTCGGCGAGTTTCTCTTGTGAGAGGCGGCGTTCGGTGCGTAAGTTGCGGATACGTTTGCCGAAGGCCTTGATCAGGGCGTTGTCGGGCATCGGGATCAAAGCTATACGCATTGTATGCAGCGATCAACATACAATGCGTATCAACCGCCGCGGCCCGCCCGCCGTCGCCCCTTTCCGCCGGCAAAGTATCCTTATGCGGCCCGTTAGTTTACTTTACGGCGATAAAGTAACCTAAGGACCGGCACGCTTCCGTTTCCGCGGTCGTTTTCTTGACTCTTGCGGGTTAAAACACTAATATTTATAGTTTCGACTCTTGTGGCCGAAGTGTGTCTTGATGTTCGAATCGCTGTCCGAAAAACTAAAGCTGACGCTGCGTGATCTTCGCGGTCAGGGCAAGCTGACGCCCGCGCACGTGGATGCCGCTCTGCGCGAGATACGGATGGCACTGCTCGAGGCGGACGTCAACTACAAGGTCGCAAAGGATTTCATCGAGGCCGTGCGGGCAAAGGCCGAGGGCGAAGAGGTCTGGAACGGACTAAAGCCGCATGAGCAGGTCGTAAAGATCGTTTATGATGAGCTGGCGGCGCTTATGGGCGGCACTTCGTCGCGGCTCGTTTTCACCAAGCAGATACCGAACGTCGTAATGATCGTCGGGCTGCAAGGCTCGGGTAAAACGACATCCACCGGCAAGATCTCGCGTTGGCTCCGGGACAATCAGGAGCGCATGCCGCTGCTCGTCTCGGTGGACGTATATCGGCCGGCGGCACGTGCACAGCTGAAGGTCGTAGGCGACGCCGTCGGGATCCCAGTTTACGAGGCACCCGAAACCGACGATCCGATGACGCTTGTCCGCGGTGCTGTCAAGCACTCGCAGGACATGGGCTACGACACGCTGCTTATCGACACGGCCGGCCGCCTGCACATTGACGATGAGCTGATGGCCGAGCTTGAGGCCATAAAGGCCGAGACAAAGCCTATCGAGGTGCTTTTCGTCGCAGATGCGATGACCGGCCAGGACGCCGTCCGCTCGGCCGAGGTCTTTCATGAGCGTGTCGGCATCACCGGCGTCGTCCTTACCAAAATGGACGGCGACGCACGCGGCGGCGCGGCTCTGTCGATCAAGCAGGTAACGGGCCGGCCCGTAAAGTTCGTCGGCGTCGGCGAAAAATATGATGCGATCGAGCCTTTTTATCCCGACCGCATCGCCCAGCGCATTCTCGGCATGGGCGACGTCCTCTCGCTTATAGAAGAGGTCCAGAGCAAGATCGATGAGACAGAGGCACAGGAACAGCTGCGCAAGATGTCGAGCGATCAGTTCACGCTCGAGGATTTCCGCAGCCAGTTGGGGCAGTTCAAAAAGCTCGGCTCGATGTCAAAGCTTATGAAGATGCTGCCGGACCAACTCACCGGCGGAATGCAGCTTTCTGACGAGCAGCAAGGCGAGCTGGATCAGCATATGAAGCGGACCGAGGCCATCATCGACTCGATGACACGCCTCGAACGCAATAACCACAAGGTGATCGATGCCAGCCGCAAAACGCGTATCGCCGGCGGCAGCGGCTCGACCATCGGCGAAGTAAATCAGCTCCTGCGTCAGTACGAACAGATGCGGAAGATGATGGCTCAAATGAACCGCGGCGGCCTCTTTTCGGGCATGGCACGAAAGATGGCGGGCGGCCTTGCAGGCGGCCTCGGCGGTATGCTCGGCGGCGGAAATCCGCTTGGTATGCTTGCGGGCGGCTCTGCGATAGATCATTCTGACGACGACAATGATTCGTCGTCGAGAAGTTTAAGGAAGAAGAAACGACACAAGAAGAGAAAGTGATGAGATATGAGTTATGAGTGGCGAGTTCCCGATCCTCACTCATCGCTCTTCGCTCGTCACTCATCACTAAATTTATGTTAGCAATCAGTCTTATGAGGATCGGCGCAAAGGGCAAGCCCTTTTACCGCGTCGTAGTTAAGGAGAAACGCTCAAAGCGTGACGGCAAATACCTCGAGAACCTCGGTACCTACAACCCGATGCTCGACCCTGCCGAAGTGCTGCTCAACCACGAGCGGATAAATTATTGGATCGGCGTCGGCGCACAGCCTACCGATACGGTCAGGAGCCTGATCAAACATAATCCGGCTATGTCCGACGAGGAACGCGAAGCGATGCTCAAGGCGCGCGCCGATAAAAAGGCCGCCGCCGAGGCAGAACGCCTTGCTGCTAAAAAGGCCGAAGAGGAACGCCTTGCCGCCGAGGCCGCTGAAAGGGAAGCTGCCGAAAAAGCGGCCGCTGAGGCAGAAGCTGCTGCCGCTGCTGAGGCAGAAGCCGCAGCCGAAACGCCTGCCGAAGAGACTCCTGCTGCTGAAGAAGCACCTGCGGCAGAGGAAAGCGAGGCAGCGGGCGAATAGCCGCGTGAGACGTAATGAAGGAAGCTGTTAAAAAGATCGTCGCTTCGCTGGTCGGCGAGCCGGATGCGGTTGAGGTCAGCGAGACCGCGGAAGGCAAGAACGTCCGCATCGAGGTCCGCGTCGCTGAACATGACATGGGCCGCATCATCGGGCGCGAAGGCCGTACTATCAAGGCGATACGCAGCATCCTTTTCATCGCCGGCCAGAAGGACGGCCGCCGCTATCATCTCGATCTGGTCGAAGACCGGTGAGCGATCTGGTCGCGGTTGCAAAGGCCGTGCGGCCACGCGGGCTGAAGGGCGAGTTGGTCTGCGACCTGCTTACCGATTTTCCCGAACGCTTCGAGGGCCTCGATAATGTTACGGCGGTTTTGCCGGCAGGCGAACGGCCGCTTACGATCGAGAGCCATTGGTTCCAAGCGGGCCGCATCGTGCTGAAATTTGCGGGTGTTGACAACGTCGATTCGGCAGAAGAGCTTCGGGGAGCCGACATCTGTGTCGGCGAGGATGAAGCGGTCGAGCTTGATGAAGGCGAATTCTTTGATTGGCAGCTCGAGGGCTGCCGCGTAGAAGATACCGCGGGCGTCGAGATCGGCATCGTAAAGGAGCTTATGCGGACTGGCGGAACCGACCTTTTGGTCGTGATCGGCGAACGCGAGCATCTTATACCTTTTGCCGAAGCCATCTGCACCGCGGTCGATGTCGAACGCAAACTCATCGTCATCGATCCGCCGGATGGGCTGCTTGAGTTTTAACCTTCGGCAAATGCCGGAGATGAGTGTGAAAGGTCAAAGGCCATGAAGATCGAGGTCTTGACAATTTTTCCGGAGTTCTTTGACACGGTCTTCGATCTCGGGATAATCCGCAGGGCAAAGCTTGCGGATATCGTCCGTGTCGCGGTGCACGATATCCGCTCATACGCGACGGATAAGCACAAAATGGTCGATGACCGGCCGTTCGGCGGCGGCGACGGAATGGTACTAAAGCCCGAGCCGATCTTTGCCGCAGTCGAAGACCTGACAGGCGCAGCAACGCGTGAAGCATATCCGGCACGTACGCGCGTCGTGCTGCTTTCGCCACAGGGCAGGCCTCTCAAACAGGCCGTTTCGCGTGAATTTGCAGATGAGGCCGATCATTTGATCATCATCTGCGGGCGTTATGAGGGCGTTGATGAGCGTGTCAATGAGGGACTTGTAACGGACGAGATCTCGATCGGAGATTATGTGCTGTCGGGCGGTGAGCCGGCAGCGGTCGTTTTGGTTGACAGTATTGTAAGGCTTTTGCCGGACGCACTCGGGAGCGAGACGTCCGCTGAGAATGATTCATTCTCGGCCGGCACGCTCGACTGCCCGCATTATACGCGGCCGGCGGAATTCAGAGGCATGAAGGTTCCCGAGGTTCTTCTAAACGGAAATCATGCCGAGATCGAAAAATGGCGCCGCAAAAAGGCGCTTGAAAAAACCAAGATCGTCAGAAGCGATCTTTTGACAGGAGAAAATGGTGAATGTGGGCATAGTGATATGCTGACCTCTGGCCGAAAAGAAAATGAATAGACTTGATTTCGTCGAAAAGACACAGTTGAAGGAAAACATCCCGGCGTTTCAGCCGGGCGATACGCTCCGCGTTCATGTGCGGATCAAAGAAGGCAACAAAGAGCGTCTCCAGGCATTTGAGGGCGTTTGCATCGCACGTAAACACGGCGGCGTCCGCGAGACCGTAACGGTGCGTAAGGTGAGCTTCGGCATCGGCGTCGAACGCATCTTCCCGCTGCATGCGACCGTGATCGATCATATTGACGTTGTGCGGCGCGGTAAGGTGCGGCGTGCAAAGCTCTATTATCTGCGAAACCTCCGCGGCAAAGCGGCCCGCATCAAGGAACGCGACACACGCACAAAGAAGCAGGCGAACTAGCCCGCGGCAGAATTTGAATTATGACGAATGCGGCTTCGGCAGATCCGGAAACTATTGACGGATCGGCCGGCCGCGTTCTGTTGTTTGACGACATCAGCAAAAACGGCATCGACACGGCGTTCGAGCAGCAGGCCGAGGCAGAAGGCTTTCGCTTTATCGCCGGCCTTGATGAGGTCGGCCGCGGCTGCCTTGCGGGGCCGGTCGTTGCCGCCGCCTGCATTCTCGATCTCTCGCGTCCGCTCCCCGACGGCCTTAACGATTCGAAAAAGCTCTCGCCCGCTCGGCGTGAAAAGATCGCCGCCGAGCTGCGCGAAACAGCCGCCGCGTGGGCCGTCGGCGAGGCTTCGGCAGAGGAGATCGACCAAATAAATATTCTCGAAGCGACAAAACTCGCGATGCGCCGTGCGCTCGAAAAGCTCTCTCCGCAGGCCGACTATCTGCTGATCGACGCCCTTCAGCTAAAGGGCATAGGCCTCGCTCAAAAGGCCATTATAAAGGGCGATTCGATCTCGGCTTCGATCGCCGCCGCCTCGATCATCGCAAAGACCTTTCGCGACGAGCTGATGACAGCCCACGACATCGAGTTTCCGCAATACGGCTTTGCGGGGCACAAAGGCTACGGTTCCGCCGCTCACCTTGCCGCACTTCGCGAATACGGCCATTGCAAACTGCACCGAACAAGCTTTCGCGGCGTTGTCCCAGAAGCCGAAACATCCATTGCCCCACCCGACGCATCCGGCGTGGTTAGATCATCAGATTAAGATCGATCCTATGTGCCCTATGTTTCTATGTGGTTAATTCTGCTTTTTTAAACCACATAGAAACATAGAACACATAGAGCTTTTCCAACGCTTGAACTAAGATCGGTTGTTACGTTTAAGCGACGTTCGATCAAAAGAAACTTCTAAAACTCGAACCAATCGGTCGGCTGCTTCGGGTGTGAGACGGTTATGTGTGTCTCGGCACGCGCGAGCGGCGAACGCATCTTCAGAGCGGTTTCTGCGGTAATGCGTGCAAGGTGCGGGTCGTTGGCACGCTGTGAAAGGTGTGCCAAAACGATAAGGCGTGCCTTGCCGTCGAACCGGAACTGCAACCACTCCGCAAGGTCCTCATTCGACAGATGCCCCGTACGCGACATTATCCGCTGCTTGAGATCCCAACTGTAAACCGAGCAGGCACGCAGCATATCGCGGCTGTGGTTTGATTCGATGATGACGGCGTCGCAGCCGTTGAGCCGGTCGCAGATCGCATCCGTTATATGGCCGAAGTCCATCAGCGTCGCCACGCGAACGCCGTCACGTTTTGCGACAAATCCGAAATTATCGGCCGCATCATGCGGAACGCTGAACGGTTCGAAGTCGATATCGCCGATGCGGAACTCCTCGGACGAGACGATCGAAACCGTGCGGCCCGCGAGCGCCGCCTTACGCTTTTGCGATTCGCCGTCGCCGTTAGCACCGGCACGTGTCGCAAAGTATGCATCCTCGGTCGCGTCCGATATAAAAACCGGACACTTGACCCCTGACATAAATACACGAAGCCCGCCTGCATGATCACCATGCTCGTGAGTGAGCAGGACGGCTGAAAGATCTTCACGCCTAACTCCGGCTTCGCCGAGCCTTCGCGTTATCTCCTTTGCGCTCATGCCTGCATCCACAAGCACGTGCGTACGCTCGCTCGATATGAGCACAGCGTTGCCGGTCGAACCGCTGCCGAGTACGGTGAACCTTATCATCCGTTCTGATACCTTTTTCTCAGTGCCTTTGCGACCATTCGTGTGATCAGCCAATGCGGCGCATGTGTCCCGAGCATCGCTCCGACCTTGTTTGAAAATCCCGAAACGACGCGTGCCTTGCCGCTCTTCAGCGCCCTCAATGCGGTCTCTACGACCTCCTCGACCGTCTGTTGGCCTTTGACCTGTATTGCACGGTCTATGTTAGAAGCGGCGAAGAAATTGGTCTTTGTCGAGCCGGGGCAAAGTGCCAATACCTTTATACCGAACGGCCGGTTCTCTTCGGCGATCGCTTCCGTAAATGAAGACACAAAAGCCTTTGTCGCCGCGTAGGTCGCCATGAAAGGCAGCGGCTGGAATGCCGCGGCCGATGATACGTTTATCACCGCACCCGAGCCGCGCCCGCGCATTTCGGCGAGATAAAGATGCGTAAGCGAAACAAGCGCGCGGATGTTGAGATCGATCATCTCAAGCTCGCGGCCGCGATCGAGTTTTATGAAGTCGCCCGCCGAGCCAAAGCCCGCGTTGTTTATCAACAGGTCGATCTCGAATCCGTGCCGCTGTGTCTCGGCAAAGAGTTCGTCGGCGGCCTCAGGTTTCGTCAGGTCGAGCGTTACGTAATGCGCGGTGGTCTTATGCTTGAGCATCAATTCGTCGCAAAGCTCGTGCAGGAGCTTTTCTGAACGCGCAACAAGCACAAGGTCACGCCCTTCGGCGGCAAGACGCCTCGCGAACTCTTCGCCTATCCCGCCGGATGCACCGGTGATCAACGCTGCTTTCATAATTCCTGTTCCGGCGGCGGCGGAATGAATGAGTAGATCACAGCCGCTGCCGCTCCGATGATGATGGTAATTGTGCCAATGAACCGGATCACCTTTGCCACCGTCTTTGTCGCGTCGATCAGGCCAAGCTCGGTCAGCATCCAATTCCAATCATGAAAGCTGCCTTCGCTGCCCGTAAAACCGCTCAGCAGAACAAGCTGCATCACCTGCGCATCCGCTGCATAGACCCACACATTCAGAATGCTCTGCCCAACCCAAAGCATCACTATCGCAGCCGAATAATATCGCTGCCTCCACACAAAATATCCCGCAAACACAAGCGGAACAATAACTTGGAAGAGCGAGCCGCCGGCAATACCCATAAACTCGCCCAGAATGCGGAAGAACAAATGCCCGGCCTCATGTATCGGCAGATCGACGAGGTCGAGAAAGCTGCCCTGCATCGGATCGTACGCGATCCAAAGAAAATACAAGCTCGCAAGGCTCGCAAAGATCAGCTTTGGAATGTTCGGCTTCATCAAAGGTCTGGCTCGGTACAGCGGACTTTCGCCTTTGTCGCCCGCTCGCTACGGCGACAGGCGTGATATCGCCCACTTGCTTCCGCTCAGTTCGTAACAGATACGGTCGTGCATACGGTTCTCACGCCCCTGCCAGAACTCGAATTTATCGGGCGTCAGCCGAAAGCCGCCCCAGAACGGCGGCAGCGGCACATTATCACCGTACTTTGCCCTTATCTCGGCAAAGCGTTCATCAAGCACCTCACGCGAAGCTACGGTCCGGCTCTGTGCGGAAGCCCATGCTCCGATGCGGCTCTCAAGCGGACGCGAATCAAAATACGCCTGCGATTCCTCACGCGTAACCTTTGCCACGCTTCCGTAGATGCGAACTTGGCGGTCCAGCTTCGCCCAAAAGAAGTGGATGGACGCGAAGGGATTTTCGGCAAGGTCGCGGCCCTTTTTGCTTTCGTAATTCGTAAAGAACGCAAAGCCGCGTTCGTCAAAGCTCTTCAACAGGACGATCCTCACGGACGGCCGTGCGTCGAGGCCTGCGGTGGCAAGCGTCATCGCGTTGGCATCGATCAGGTCCGCATCAAGTGCATCGTCAAGCCACTTACCGAATAATTCGAAAGGGCTTGCCGTCAAATTCTCCTCGATCAGCTCGCCCGCCGAAAAATCGCGTCTGATGTCAGCAATATCGTGATGTGTCATCGTCTCAGATCCTGTGGACAAAGAGGCCGTCCTTCAATTTCGGCTCGAACCACGTTGATTTCGGCGGCATTATCTCGTTCATATCAGCAACCGCAAAAAGTTCATCCATCGTTGTCGGGAACATTGAGAACGCGACGCCGCTGCCGCGTTCGTTGACAAGGCGTTCAAGCTCCTCGGTGCCGCGGCGGCCTCCGACAAAAGTTATCCTCGTGTCGGTGCGCGGATCGCCTATGCCGAGCAGCGGCGCAAGCACATACTGCTGAAGTACGCTTACATCAAGCCGCTCGATCGCGTCAGGCTCGCGAAAGAACTGCACATTGAACCGAAGGCCGTACCATTTGCCGCCGAGATACATACTGATGCTGCCGTGTTCGGACGGCATCTTTTCGGCGTCGGGCGTAACGATGAAACTCTCTCCGAGACGTTCGATCAGCTCGGCCTCGGAAAGGCCGTTAAGGTCGTGGACGACGCGGTTGTATGCGAGTATGTTCAGGTCCTCGGCAGGGAAAATGCCCGCCATTACGAAGTTATATTCCTCGCTGCCCGTATGCGATGCGTTCGCATCACGTTTGATATCGCGGGCAAGCTTGGCACTTTCGGCACGGTGATGCCCGTCAGCGATGTACAGCTCGGGCAGTTCGGTAAACGCGGCTTCAAGATCATCGGTCCGCGCAACGCGCCAAACGGTCTGCCGTACGCCGTCGCTTGCCGTAAAGTCGTACAGCGGTTCGGCGGTGGCAGTTTGTGCGATGATCGAACGCATCTTGTCCGTATTGCGAAATGCCAGAAAGATCAGCCCCGTCTGCGCCCCGACGGCAAGCATATGGTCGGTGCGGTCCTTTACCTTGTCCGGCCGTGTCTTTTCGTGTTTGCGGATAAGCCCGCGATCGTACTCATCGACCGAACAGCACGCGACAATGCCCGTCTGAACATGATGGCCCTCGGTCAATCGATAAATAAAGATGCCTGCTTCGGCATCCTCGGCAAGAATGCCGTCAGCAACGAACGCATCAAAATTCGCACGCGCTCGCTCATTCGCAGCTTCATGCGATACATTCTCGCCCGGCTGAAATTCGCCCTCGGCGCGCGTTATACGGAGAAACGTTGAGGAATTTGCGGCAATGGCCGCACGCACCTCGTCATCATAGATCACGTCATACGGAACGCACGCAACGTCTGCCGCTCTACCGGCAGGAGGCCGTATCGCTTTGAAAGGTTTTATTATCGACATATCTGCGTACCGATCAGGGCATCGGCGTCATCGGCTCGGCCATCGGCGCCGCGGTCGTCGGGTCGCCGAAAGTTCTATTCTGCTGCTCCTCGATCTCGCGCATCATCTGCTCGGCCGCACCTGCGGTATCGATCTTCCATGCTCCGCCCTCAAAAACGAACGGCACCGTCTCCCAATTGCCCATACGGTTCTTGACCTCGAGCGTCGCCTTTTGGCCGTCGATCTTCTCATTGCGAAACTCGACACTCGTCTGGTCTTCGCCAAAGAGCGTTTGCCGCTTTATCACTTCGTCAAGCGGTATGTTGAGCGACTTTGCTTCCTTTTCGTGCATCTTTATGGTCGCGTCCGAGAGCAGCAGCTTCATCGTAGCGACATCCTTCTGCTTGATCGCTTTCGTGTATGTCTTAAAGGTTTCGAGCGGTGTCGCCGCCTGCGGCCCGCTGCATGCCGTAATGCCCGCCGCTGCAATGAATAATAGGAATATTGACCAAGAACGCATCATACGGATACTGTGTAATATAGCCCAAAATGTTGATTATAGCTTAAAACGACGGAGCCGAACGAATGGAACGCGAATTACTGGAAGAAAATGAACTTAGCAAGGCGCTTGCGGAACTGAACGGCTGGCGGCGTGACGGCGCCGAGATAAAGATGCGGCGCGAATTCGCAAACTTTGCCGAGGCACTCGCTTTTGTGAATACGGTCGGCGACCTTGCGGAAGCCGCAGATCATCACCCGGACATCACGTTCGGCTGGGGTTATGCCGAGGTCGCGTTGACAACCCACGACCGCGGCGGCGTAACGGATATTGATGTAGCGTTGGCAAAGAAGATCGATACCCTCTAGGCCGCTGCTATAACAGCTTCTTTGCTTTTGCCACTACATTCTCGACCGTAAACCCGAAGTCGCGAAACACATCGGCCGCAGGCGCACTCTCGCCGAATCGCGTAACACCGAGGATATCGCCCTTATCGCCGACGTATTTATGCCAACCGAGCGGCACGCCTGCCTCGACGGCGAGCCTGGCCGTAACACGCGGCGGCAGAACCTCATCGCGATACTTCTGCGGCTGTTCGTCAAAGAATTCCCAGCACGGCATCGAGACGACGCGTGTCGCCACGCCCGCCGCGTTAAGCTGCTCGCGGGCATCGAGGGCAAGGCCAACCTCAGTTCCCGTCGCGATCAAGATCAGCTTCGGAGCTGCGGCTTTGCCTGTCATATTCTCTGCCTCTGCAAGCACGTAGCCGCCTTTGTGAAGGCCTTTCGCATCGGCGAACTTCTTACGATCAACGAGTGCGGCCTTCTGTCTCGAAAGTGCAAGAGCGGTCGGCGCATCGCTGCGGAGCAATGCTGCCCGCCATGCCTCGCGCACCTCGTGGGCATCGCACGGGCGAATGAGGGCAAGATTTGGTATCGCACGCAATGCGGCAAGGTGCTCGACCGATTGATGGGTCGGGCCGTCCTCGCCAAGCCCGATCGAATCGTGTGTAAAGACGAAGATCGACCGTGCGTGGGATAGAGCGGCGATACGCACCGCCGGCCGCATATAATCAGAGAACGTAAGGAATGTACCGCCGAACGGGATCGTTCCGCCGAAAAGTGCGATGCCGTTGAGCGCCGCTCCCATACCGTGTTCGCGGATACCAAAATGCAGATTCCGCTGGCCGAAGCGGCCGGGCTGAAAATCCGATGACGACTTGATAAAAGTGTTGTTCGACGGCGTAAGGTCGGCCGAGCCGCCGATCATCTGCGGTATGAACGGAGCGACGGCGTTTATCACTTCGCCCGAATAAGCACGCGTCGCCTTTGCCTCGACATTCTCGAATGACGGCAAGGACTTTTCCCAGCCCGGAAGGTACTCGCCGTTGATCGTTCGCTGAAATGCTTCGGCAAGATCAGGGTATTTCTTTGCATAGCTCTTAAGGAGCGCGTTCCATTCCTTTCGATGCTTTGCACCGGCGGCAACCGCCTTCCCAAAATGTGCCGCTGCCTCTTTCGGTACATAAAAATGCTTATTCTCAGGCCAGCCGAGGTTACGTTTCGTCTCGCGTACGGCCTCTTCGCCGGGCGCGTCGGAGTGTGCTTTGTTCGTGCCCTGTTTCGGCATTCCGAAGCCGATGATCGTATGCAAGCGGATGAATGACGGCTTATCTTTGACACGCCTTGCTTCTCTGATCGCATGTTCGATGGCTTTGAGGTCGTTGCCGTCGGCAAGTTCCTGCACGTGCCAGCCCGCAGCCTCGAACCGCTTTGATCTGTCCTCGGTGAACGCAAGGTCGGTCGAACCGTCGATCGTTACCTGATTGTCGTCGTACAGATAGATCAGGTTGCCGAGTTTCAGGTGGCCGGCAAGCGATGCTGCCTCGGAACTGACGCCCTCCATCAGGTCGCCATCCGTGCAGATGACGTAGATGTAGTTGTCGAGCAGCTTGTGGCCGGGGCGGTTGAACGTTGCGGCCAGGTGAGCCTGTGCAATGCCCATGCCGACACCGTTCGCAAATCCCTGGCCGAGCGGGCCGGTCGTAACCTCAACGCCCGCAGTGGTGATGTTCTCGGGATGGCCGGGCGTCTTTGAATGAAGCTGGCGAAAACGTTTTATCTCAGCCATCGAAAGGCCGTAGCCGGTAAGATGAAGCAGCGAGTATATCAGCATCGAGCCGTGCCCGCCGCTGAGAATAAAGCGGTCGCGGCCGAACCATTTCGGGTTTTTCGGGTCGTGGCGAAGGAACTTCGTCCAAAGCACATACGCGGCTGAGGCCATTCCGAGCGGAAGCCCCGGATGGCCTGAATTCGCCTTTTGGATCGCATCCAGTGAAAGCGTACGGATGGTGTTGATGCAGAGCTGATCGAGTTCGTTCGTTCTTAGTGCCATAGTATTTCTTTCAGATCGGCGTCCGGTTCGCTGACCTCGCCTTTATCGACAAAATGCCTCGTTGATAACATCATAACACCGCGCTTATGGCGACCGAAAATCTGCGGCCTTGAGCCGCTCGATCGCGAGCATGACGGCGCCTTTTGACGATGCCTCATCAGCCTCGGCAAGCTTGATATCGCGGCCGAGAGTATCGGCGATGATCTGCGTCCACGTTCGCGATGCACGAAGCGCGCCGCCCGATGCAATAATCTCGTTCATTTTCCCGACGCTCTGTAAACGCTCAAAAATATCCGCGAGCCGGAACGCTACGCCCTCCATCGCGGCACGAAGCACATCGATGCCGTCGTGTTCGGCCGTCATACCGATAATTGCGCCGCCGGCAGCCTCATCGTAGCCGGTGCTGCGTTCGCCGTAAAAGAACGGTACTACAACAAGGCCGTCAGCCGCCTCACGCGCTGCCAAGAGCTCTTCCGCATCGCTGCCAAGACCGAACCGCTTCTTGATCAAAGCGTACAGATTTCCGCCGTCCGACAGTGCGCCGCCGATGACCACGCGTTCACGGTCGATCCGGTAGCACCAAAGGCCTTGCGGAATTCGTTTCGGCGGCTTGCCTCTAAAAGCGATGCGCATCGCCGCCGAAGTTCCGACCATCAGGGCGGCGCGTCCTTTTTCTGTGCAGCCCGCGCCGACGCTGTCTGCCGCGCCGTCGCCGATCGCGGGCAGCCACACCGCGTTCGCCAAACGCGGCCAGCGGCGTGCGAATTTCGGCGTTAAGCGAAATACGCCGTCATCCGCCGCGATCCGCGGTAAACGCCGGAGCGGCACTTTGAGGTATTTGAGCAGCGGCCGATCCCATTCGCAGGTCCGCTGATCGAAGACGCCTGTGCCGGATGCCATTGAAACGCTTGTCGCAGGTTCGCCGGAAAGCTTCATCGCGGCGAAGTCTGCGAACGAGGCCCAACGCTCGGTCCGCTTCCACGCATCCGGGTTCTCATTCCGCAGCCAAAGCAGCTTTGCCGGCCAAAAGCTTGAGTGAAAATGAGCTCCCGTGCGGTCGTGTGCTGCTCTCTCGTCGAACGCCTCTCTTAGAAGCGGCGTGTGGGTACGGCTTCGCGTATCGGCCCAGCCGAGCAGCTTTGTCGTCGGCCGTCCTTTTGCGTCGATACCCATAAGGCTGTGCCAAAAGGTGCACGCCGCTACCGCAGCGATCTCGCCTCCGACACGTTCACTCTTCTCTAGCAAAACATCTATTGCATCGGCCACACGGCAGAAACATTCCTCGGCATCCATTTGTGAACCGCCGTCGGCCGTTCGCTCAAATTCGTGAGCTAGGGTAGCGGACATCCGCGGCAACATCTGCGCGTTCATATCGTAAAGCCCCGCACGTACACTCGACGAACCGACGTCGAGTGCCAATATCATCTTCTGTGGTCTGTCTGCCAAATGATCGATCCTTGCAACTAATTGTATCTGCCTGCTTTAACCCGTGCTGAGGAGCCTCGTGCCGGCATCGAACTGTAATGATCAACTAACATTGTACAGCATTTGGCGACGATCAACGGAATAAGCGGTACGGACGCTGAATATTCTTGTTGACTTATCTGTTGCCGTAGATTATTCTCTAATAGTGAGGTAATGCTGAATGATTGACGATACAGATCACCAAATACTGCGTATTGTTCAGTACGATGCACGCATTTCGAATGCGGACATCGCCCGCAAGGTCGGGCTTGCTCCTTCGGCGGTACATGAGCGCGTGCGAAAACTCGAGGAACGCGGCGTTATCTGCGGCTATGAGGCCCGCATCGATCATAGGCAATTCGGCCTCGGAATGCTGGCATTTGTTTTTGTGAAAAGCCGCGAATGGGGCGACGGCACGGATGAGGCGTTGGCAAAGATCCCGGAGGTTCTGGAGATACACGATGTCGCCGGCGAAGACTCGTTCCTTCTGAAAGTTCGTGCCGGATCGCCCGAAGGTTTGGCAAAACTGCTCCGAGAAAAGATAAAAGCGGTGCCGACCGTGCTTTCGACCCGCACAACGGTCGTGCTCGAGACGATCAAAGAAACGTCGTCGGTGCCTGTTGCATGCGAGAATGAGCCGTCCGCGGGCGGCAAGAAGAAAAAGGTGAAGAAATGACAGAGAAGCTCAAGAGGATATTTTCGACGCGTGAGATGGTTTATCTTGTCATCGCATTTGCGGCCGTATATTTGATCTGGGGTTCGACCTATCTGGGCATCAAGTACGCGATCCAGACGATCCCGAGCTTTATCATGGCCTCGGTACGGTTCCTTGTCGCCGGGGCCGTGCTGTTCACTGTCGGCAGATTCTCAAAGGGCTATCAGCGGCCGACACGCGAGAATTGGAAAGCGAGTTTTATCCTCGGAGCATTTCTTTTAGGCATCGGCAATGGCGGCGTGGTCGTTGCCGAGCATTATCTTTCTTCGGGTTTGACGGCATTGCTTATCGCAACAAACCCCTTTTGGATCGTGCTGATAACATGGCTCTTTATGGGCAAGGGGCGGCCGAACAGCAAGGTTGTCCTTGGGCTGTTGGTTGGTTTTGCGGGCGTAATGATGCTGATAGTCGGCCGCAGCGAGGAAGCTCATGAAGGCCAATGGCTCGGCGTCGGCCTTGTAATGCTCTCGACGCTCGGTTGGGCGATCGGCTCGCTGTACGGTGCTAAGGCACCGATACCAAAAGGGCTGATGACCGCCGCCGGGATGCAGATGCTTGCGGGCGGATCGATCCTTTTTGCTATAAGCTTGCTCGCAGGTGAATGGGCAACTTTTGATATCTCAGCAGTGTCGCGCAGCTCGTTGATCGCTCTCGCGTACCTTATCGTCATCGGCGCGATCGTCGCCTACACTGCATACAGCTGGCTTATGCAGAATGCGTCGCCGGCCGCCGTTTCGACCTACGCGTATGTAAATCCTGCGATCGCCGTGATCTTGGGATGGCTGATCGCGGGTGAATCGCTCACGGGGCAGATGATGATCGGTGCCGCTGCTATCGTCGGCTCGGTCGTGCTGATCACCGGAAGCAAGGCAAAGCCCGACCCGATGCCGGAAGACGTTTACTGCGACGAGATACACTGCACCGCGCCGGCATAATGTTCGAGAGCCGCTTTTGGCCCGCAATTTAGCCGAAGGTTTTCTTCAGCCACCAACGCGCACCGACAAAAAGGAAGCGATAGTCGTGAAAGAACTCGGGCGGCTTGCCCTCAAAGTAATGGCCGATGAACTGCAGGATCCAGCCGACGACGAACAGCACGGCCACCGCCGGCCAAAGACGCGGGAAAAAGAACGAAGGAATGATCAGCAGGATCGAGAGGATTATCATCGGGATGCCGAAGCTGTGCGTCAGCTTGTTCACCGGATGACTGTGTGCCCGTGAATACTCTTCGATCCAATCGTCCCAGCTGCGTCCGCCCATCATAATACATTCTCCATTTCCTGCATCATAACATTTCAATCGCGGTGCCGATGCAGGATACGCACGCGAAGGCCGCCGTCGAGGTCGATGGTCTCTTCGAGGTCAAAGTCAAAAAGAAAATCGGTCGGCATAAAGGTATCGGCATCCTCGATCGTCTCGGGGATATCGGTAACGATCCAGCGGTCGATCACCTCAGCGAACGACTTGAAGATGCTCGCACCGCCGATAACAAAAACGTCGTGCGGATAGTCCTTGTCGAAATCCAGAACTTCGTCAACGCCCGACATTTGCCGCACGCCGTCGGGCAGCGTAAGTGTTGCCGAGCGGGTCAGGACGATATTTTCGCGTCCCGGCAGCGGCCCGTTCAGCGAAAGCCACGTTCTCGAACCCATTACGATGGCGTTATCCATCGTCGTGCGTTTGAAGAACTTAAGGTCCTCGCTGTAATGCCACGGCAGCTTGCCACGGCGGCCTATCGCAAAATTCTTTGATATTGCTATGATACCGATAATAGCCATATTCTAACGCCCCGCATACCCTTACTATGATATACGTTTGCCCTTATAAACGCTCACTTCCGAACCCGCCGCAAGCACGACCGAGAAAGGTTTTGCGGAACTCAGGAACGCGAACGCATCACCGTAAGTGCCTCCCATATCGACATCAATCGTAACATCGCCGGCCTCGAACAACTCCCATTTCGGATGCTCGACCTTGTACTGATCGACACGGCCGCCGCCCCGAGCGGTATAGCCCCAATAGTGCTCAATGATGAACTCTTCGTGCGAACCTGCTGCCGGCACACCCAGCAGCTCGCCCTTCTTTACGGAAATCGCGTTACGCAGATCATCGCGGCTCCACGTGTAGGCGATCCGGCCGCTATCGGCCTCGTGGCTCATCTTCCAAGCTTCGTAAGGCTCGCCGTACAAATTACGTGCGACGAGTGCGATCATCTTCCTCGGCACGATCTCTTTCAAAAAAGCAACACCGCGGCGCAGCTCATTGCCGGCGTCGTAGGTTACATAAAAGCGCAGGTTCACCTCTTCGAAATTCACATGCCAAGGCACCTGAACACCCAGGACGCGCGTGTCGCGGAACATAAAGGCGACAAGGCTTACGAAGCAGCGGCCTTCGAAGAGATCGAGTGTCGTTCGCTCGGGCACACGGGCGGCGAGTAATGCCGGATCGACCTCGTAATTCGCCATTATGAGGTCCTCCCATCGGGCTGTAAGAAACTTTTTCATCCTATCAACTGCCGCTTATCGCCGACACGCACGGTAATGCGCTCGTGGTCGAGATATTCGAGCAGAGGTATCGCGTATTTTCGTGAAACGCCCGCCGCCGCCTTGAACTCGGCAACATCAAATTGCCCGCGGCCCGGGGCACGCAGTTTTGAGATCAAAGCATCGATCTCGGCCTTTGAAAAATAGAACTCCGCCGCGGCCCTTATCAGTTCGCCTCTATCGACCAGCAAGGTTAGCAATTTTAAGCATTTGTCCTTTGAAACGCCAATGTCGGCGATCAATTCATCGAGACGCGGCACGCTGAGCCGTGATACTGTGTAAATGTCTAAGATCTTATCTAACAATACTTTATCTGCTGTGGGAAGCTGCATTCCGCCGCTTCCCGCCGCAGCAAAACCGGCCGTAACCCTGACCGTGCCGTCGGCTTCCAATTCCCGCAGAACTGCATCTGAAACGGCCTCAACCACGCCGCGAAATGCCTGTTCGCGCAGTGCCTCGACCGGCATTCCCTTGTCAAGTGGCTCGCGCTTTTGGAAGTTCTCGACCGCAGCTGCGGCCTCTTTTTTCAGGCCCTGATAAACGGCTGCCGCAACCAAACGCCCGCCGGCCTTGACCGCATTGCCGCTTGCGATGGTACCGTCGATAGCGGCATAAAGCACGCTGTTTACAGCCGCCGTACGAGCCGCAAGGCCGCCGAATGTTACGCCTTTTCTGCCGGCTGAATTCACCGCGGCCTCGATCAGCGCTGTGTTGCGATCTGCGGCGGAGGCGATGGCGGAGAGGCGTTCGCGTGTACTCGGTGCCAGCTTTTGCCGCAGACGCTCCGCGTCATTTTCGATCACAGATCCACCGCCGATCGTTGCCGGCGGCGAGTAGCGGCGTATCACGAATCGCTCGCCGGGCACACACACGATCGGCGATTCAAAGCGCAGCTGGACAAAACCTTTGCCGCCCGCAGCGATCTCACCGGCCGCGTCGAGGACATTCACGCGGGCAAGCACCTCTGCGGTGCCGATATGTACGCGGACACGCTGCCGCGACCGAAGCATCAAGGGCGACGACATCAGCACCTCAGCTTCGCAGTTCACGATCTGCGTCGGTCTGAGAACACCCGGCTCGGCAAGCGTCATACCGCGTGAGGCTTCCGATTGCTGTACGCCCGCTAGATTGACCGCGGTGCGATGGCCGAACGAGGCCCGTTCCGCCTTTCGGCCGTGAACCTCAACACCTCGTACACGCACACGCACACCTTGCGGCAGCAGTTCCATTTCGTCCTCGCGGGCGATGCTGCCGGAAACGAGTGTTCCCGTAACGACCGTGCCGAATCCTTTGACCGTGAAGCTGCGGTCGATCGGCAGCCGTGTTACTTTGCCGTCAGGTTCTTTTCGGTAGCGAGCGGCTACCTCGGTAAGCCTCTGCTTCAGTACATCGATGCCAAAGCCCGTAACGCTGCTCACGCCGATAACAGGAGCGCCTTCGAGAAAGGTGCCTGCCGCAAGGTCGTGTACTTCCATTTCGGCGATCTGCCGTGTCTCGTCATCAACAAGGTCGCACTTTGTAAGAACTATCGTTCCTTCGCGAATATCAAGCAGGCGGCAGATGTCAAAATGCTCGCGCGTCTGCGGCATAACGCCTTCCGCAGCGGCGACCACGAGCAGCAAATGGCCGATGCCGCCGATACCGGCGAGCATATTCTTTATAAAACGCTCGTGTCCCGGCACATCAACGAAACCTATCGAAAGGCCGCCAAGCTCCGTCTCGGCAAAGCCGAGGTCGATCGTGATGCCGCGCCGCTTCTCGTCCGGAAGACGATCGGCATCAACGCCAGTCAGAGCGCGAACCAGCGAGGTCTTACCGTGATCGATGTGGCCGGCGGTGCCGACTATGAGATCCATTTGATCTGTGCCGCCTGTCAGCCGTTCGATGCGGCCTTTTGAGTATCCTCGTATTGATCGAGCTTGCGGTAAAGGGTCTTGCGGCCGATGTTGAGCAGGCGTGCGGCCTGCGACTTGTCGCCGTCGGTGTATTCGAGCGTCGCTTCGATCACCTTGCGTTCTATCTCGTCAATGGTCGCGGGCAGCTCGATCTCAAGCCCGAGGCCGCGTCCCTCGCCCAATGCGCGTATCCGTTCATGTGTTACATAGGCTTCGCCGTCCCAAGCCTCGCGTGCGATCGCATCCGGCAGATCGTTCAATTCGATCTGCCGCCCCGAAGCGATGATCACCGCCCGCTCGATCGCATTCTCGAGTTCACGCACATTGCCGGGCCATTCGTAATTGACGAGTGCACGCATCGCATCATCCGCAATGCCCGACACGTAGCGGCCTGTTTTCTCCTTGTAATTCTCAAGGAAGTGGAAAACAAGCAGAGGTATGTCCTCAGCCCTTTCGCGAAGCAGCGGCAGTGCGATAGGGAAAACCGACAGCCTGTAATAAAGGTCTTTGCGAAACGTGCCCGCGTCGATCGCCACTTCGAGATCGACATTGGTTGCGGCTATAACGCGAACATCCGTCTTTATCACCTTCTTGCCCGCGATCCGCGTCAATTCACCGTCCTGCAGCACGCGGAGCAGCCCGACCTGTGCCTGCGGCGACATCTCGCCGACCTCATCAAGGAAGAGTGTGCCGCCGTCCGCCTCTTCAAAGCGGCCGATACGCTGCGTATGAGCATCGGTGAACGCCCCTTTCTCGTGGCCGAAAAGCTCGCTTTCAAGCAGCGTCTCCGGTATCGCACCGCAATTTATCTTGATAAATGGTTTGTCACGACGCGGCGAATTGTAATGCAGAAGATTGGCGATCAGTTCTTTGCCCGTTCCGGAAGCACCAGTTACGAGCACGGTCGTATCGGTGTCGGCGACGTTAAGCCCAAGCTCGACCGCACGCCGAATCGCCGGAGCCTGCCCGATGATCTCGCTTCGCTGGTGAAGCTCGCTCTTAAGCCGCATCACCTCGGCCGACAGTTGGTCGCGTTCGAGTGCGGTACCGATCTGGTCGGCGATCCCCTGCACAAGTGCCAGATCTTCGTCGGCGAATTCGCTCTGCCTGCTCCAGACAAAGCCCAAAAGCCCGAATGCTTTCCCCGCAACCTGAACAGGCGTTACGAGTGCGGCCCTTGCCCTAAGCTGATGGTTAAAGAACAGGCGTATCCCGAACGGCAGTTCAGAATCGGTCAGCCGCAGCGTCTTACCGTCGCGAAGCAAGTCGCCGAGAGCCGCGAACGAGTCTATATCCAGCGATCTGTTGTGCTGCTCGATTATCTTCAGCAGTTTGCCCAGCTTTATGCCCTCGGCCGCACGAAACGAAGCAAGCGATATGCGTCTGCCTGTTTGGTCAAGTACGCCGAGCGCGCCGTAGTCAGCACCGACAAGGCTAACGGCCCGCTCCAATACGCCTGCCGACGCTTGTTTGACATCTGAGTGTGAATTCAGAACATTGGCTATCTCGAGCAGCGCGGTAGTCCGCCGCGTCTCGGTCTGCTGCGTAACATATATCCGCGTGTACTGATAGCCGATAGCAAGCTGCTGGGCGATAGACTCGAGGAAAGCAACTTCTTCATCAAGCCAAACGCGCGGGCCATGCGTGTCGTGAAGCCCGAGCATGCCGAGCGGTTCGCCTCGAAGGATTATCGGTATTATCAGCAGCGAGCGTGTCTCAAGCGCCTTTGTAAAGAACTTGAGCGTTGCATCCTTCAGCTCAGATGTGTCATTTATCCGAACGGGCTTTGCAAGGTCAAAACGTTCTGACAGCGATGAGGCATCGAAAGGAATTTTGGTGCCTTGACTCTTCGGAACGCGTTCGTCGCGGCGCCACTCATGGCTGATGAACAGTTCGCTGTCGGGCACAAGCTGAAGCAGGTCGCACCTGTCGGCCTCGAACATACGGCCGATCTCGGATACGACGACATTAAGGTAGCGTTCAAGATTGATCTCGGTCGGCAGGTCGCGTGCAAGGCGAAAGATGATCCCGTCGCGTGCCTCATTCATCTTTGCACGCCTCTCGGGCGAGAGCTCACTTGTTGCCGACAGTTCTGAAGTCATCGCAATTCCCTATACACGAAATGTGCGATTTTGGCGCAAAGATGTCAAGTTGACACATTACAGTAAACAGATGTGTTGTTTCGGGACACCTAATGTCGTGTTGACACAGGCTTTGGTGTCGGTTTCGTCGGAGGTTTGGTTTCAGGCCTCGTTTCCGGCTTCTTGTTATTCGCGGGCGGCTTTGCCGCTGTATTCGTGGCTGTCGCAGGGCCTGACTCGGGATCCGCATCAGCTACATTGGCATTCGCGTTCGCCTTCTTTGCGGCGTTAGCTTCCGGCGGCGAGTAATCTATGCGGCGGGCGCCCGCCTCAGCATCCTCAAGCAATTCTTCAGCCTCGACATTCTCGGCGTCAAGTTCAAGTGCTTTCTTCAAAGGGCCGATCGCCTGATGATATTTTGCCAGCTTGATGCGGATCGCACCAAGCTCGGTCTGATATTCGGTATCTTCCGGGTTCAGCTTTACGGCTTTCTCAAGCGCGTCCTCAGCCTCTTCATCCTTGTTGAGTTTGTTGTACGCACGGCCGAGATTGAAGTACGCCGCCGCATCATCGGGCGAGGCGGCAACGAGCTTTTTATAGGCAGCCGCTGCCTTTTCGAACATTTTGTCCGACTCTGTCTTTACGAGTTTGTTGCCTTTCATCTCGCCGGGTACGACCTCGCTTGTACCGCTGCGCAGTGCCTGCTTCTCAAGCAGGCCGTACGCGACACCCAGCTTAAAATAGGCATCGGCAAGGTCGGGATTAAGCTCGACCGCACGTTTGTAGGCCTCTATCGCCTGCTCCGTTTCATTCGTATCGAAAAGGCGGTCGCCCTCGGCCAACGCAGCATTCGGGTCGGTAATGTCAGCAAAGGGTGAGATCGCGGCGGCGTCAGCGTTCGCTTCGGACGCGCTGTTCGAAACAGCCTTGCGGCACGCGCCGCCGGTACACAGAGAAACGATGAAAAGTAAGAGTGCTGCTGTCCGGATCATATCGATTTAGCCCGGAGGGAAGACGAACGGCCGCCCTGCGAGCAAGTGAATATGGAGATGAAAAACGGTCTGGCCGCCATCGACATTCGTATTTATCACGATGCGGTAGCCCGGCTCAGAAAAGCCCTTTGACCGTGCGATATCAGCAGCGGTCAACAACAGATGCCCGAGCACGGATGCGTGCTCTTCGGCCGCCTTATCGAGGCTTGCGAGATGCTCGCGCGGCACGATCAAGATATGCGTCGGTGCCTGCGGCTCGATATCATTGAACGCAACGCATACGTCATCCTCAAATACCCTCGGGCCGGGTATCTCGCCGCTGACGATCTTACAGAAGATACAGTTCGTATCGGTCATTCACCCAAGGATATCAAATTGAGAAAGCCGCGTGAAACGCCGCCCGTTCACATACCTACGCAGATGCGCTCGATGACGCCAATCGCTCGATGTCGGCACCCAAGGAGCGGAGCTTCCGCACAATCGTCTCGTAGCCGCGGTCGATGTGATAAACGCGGTCGATAAGGGTCTCGCCCTCGGCACACAACGCCGCCAGCACGAGGGATGCCGATGCCCGCAGATCGGATGCTATGATCTTTGCGCCCATAAGCGGCGTCCTTCCGGTTACGACCGCTGTATTTCCGTTCACGTGTATATTCGCGCCCATTCTTACAAGCTCTGAAACGTGCATGAACCGGTTCTCAAATATGGTCTCAGTAATGTGCGAAGTGCCTTCGGCCTGCGTCATCAACGCCATATACTGTGCCTGCATATCGGTCGGGAAAAGCGGATGCGGCTCTGTCGTAACATCGCGTGCCGAGAGGCCGCCGGTGCCGCATTTTACGCGAAGTGTGCTTTGATTCAACTCGTCGATATCGACGCCGGCCTCACGCAGCTTTTCGATAACTGCGGTCAAATGCTCCGGACGGCAGCCTTTTATCTCAAGCTCGCCGCCGGTGATCGCCGCCGCGACGATGAACGTTCCCGTCTCGATGCGGTCGGGAATGATCGTGTGCTGTGCACCGCCGAGGGCTTCGACACCTTCGATAACGATCTCCGATGTTCCGGCACCTTTTATGCGTGCACCCATCTTGTTCAGAAGTTCGGCGAGGTCGTCGATCTCAGGCTCCTGAGCGGCGTTCTTAATAACCGTTCGCCCGTCGGCGAGCGAAGCCGCCATCATCACATTCTCAGTGCCGGTTACCGTAACTTTCTCAAAATCGACAACGGCGCCTTTGAGCCTGCCTTTGGGTGCCGTTGCGACAACATCGCCTGACTCGAGCGAGACCTCGGCTCCCAGCTGCTCAAATGCCCTAAGATGCAGGTCGATCGGCCGCGTTCCGATGGCACAGCCGCCGGGCAGGCTCACCTTTGCTCGCCCGAAGCGCGCAAGCAGCGGCCCCAAAGCCAATACGCTCGCACGCATCGTCTTTACAAGCTCGTACGAAGCTTCAAATACCTGTACATTAGAGGCGTTCACTTTATGTGTCCGCAGTTCCGGCGTCAGAACGGTCGCCCCGAGGTCCTCGAGCAGACGGCGCTGCGTGATGAGGTCCTTTACATACGGCACATTGTGCAGAGTTACCGTCTCGGCGGTCAGCAGAGCTGCGGCAAGGCAGGGCAAAGCCGAGTTCTTGGCGCCGCTGATCTCGATACGTCCGTGCAGCGGCTTTCCGCCCTTGATCAAAAACTTGTCCATAAGAAGCCCGAATAGATACGAGAACGAAATCTTATCATAACGCAGCCGCACTTCGGCAAGCGGTTGGCGGCACTGCACGATGTAAACAGGCAAGAATTTCTTTGCAACGATGCAAAGAGCGGTGCCATCACAACATTGCTTCGGCCGAAGAGTGTCTGTGAAGCTGTGAATTTTGGCTGAAGTTCGAGAACCGGCCGGAGCCCTCCTTCCGTCCGGTTCTCAATTTACCCGCCTCAGCGTATCGATCGTCCGGTTAGCTTATCTTACAGGCGTTTCTGCTTGTGCGGAAAGCACAAGACGGTGCCAGCGGACAAAGCTCGTAACATTTTCAGCCTCGTTCTTCATACGCTTCAGGTATGCGGTCTTTAGGTAAATAAGATCGTCATTCGGCCACGCGATCTCGACGATAGGATTGTACGAGACAAGCAGCTTCTCGTCAGGCAGCGTTGCCTGCGGCTGTGTTTCGGCATCAACGGAATTTGTGTTCTCAGCACCGTTCGCGGCCATTCGCTGCTGCTGCCGGTCGTATGCCTGCGATGAGAGCAAAAGCTGATTCTTGAGCGGAATCGCTGCCTGCGTAGGATTGGTGCCGGTCGCATCATATATGCGCACCTGCGTATCGAATGCCTCTGCGACCTTTGAGCTGTCAGGCGACCAAACCGGATGTACAGCCGACAAGTTATCATCGAGGCGGCGTTCGCGGCCGTTCTTTTCGATCACACGCGGGCGTCCGACGGGTATCATCATCGCTCCCTTTTGGTCTGCGAGTACCTCGAGGTAACGCCATTCACGCGCGGTAAGTGCCAATGCCGCAAGCATCGCGCTGTCTGGCGACCAAACATAATAGAAATAGATCAGCCCGTCGTTCTGCGTAAGCGGTTTTAGGCCGCTGCCGTCGGCATTGCAAATATAGATCTGCTCCGTGCGGAATGTCAGTACATTCGCAGGTGCTGCGGGTGTCGGCGCTGCCGCTGCGGGCGTCGTTTCGGGTGCGGCGTTAGCGTTCGGGTCCGCAGTTTCGCCGGCCGGCACGGATGCCGCGGGGGAAGGCGTCGCTGCGGGCAGCGGTGTCAGTGCACGCAGCATTGCGACGAAAGCGACAGATGACGAGTCCGGTGACCAGACGATCGTATCGGGAAAATGTGCCGCCATCGCATCCGGCGTAACTTTCCGAAGCAGCTTACCGTCGGGCGAATAGATGTCGAGCCGATACTCTGACGAAAGGTCGGTAACATTGCGGTAAACGGCAAGCACATTCTTCTTGTCCGGCGATGTGATCGTGCGGTCAAGCTGCTCGTGCGGCCGATGCTCGTCAAAATCAGTCTGCACTGCGGCATTGCGTTCCTCGGCCGCGGCTTCCGGAAGCGTCGGTCCCGGAACGTCCGGCTCGTAACGGTAGTTAAGCCGTACGGACGGAAGCGCAGCCAGGCTTGCGACAACGGTGACGTTGCTGTTATGCTCGCCGCCGCCGCATGCGGCCAGCAATGACGAAGCCGCAATGATCGCAGACGCCGCACGCCGGCGGGTGTTACTAAAACTCAGCATTCAAGTATTGTTTATAGAGCCGCCGCTGTGCATCGACCGGCGCCGCAACCTTCTGGATCGAGTATTCGCGGCGATCGTTGCTGCCGAGCGTGAACTCCATATCCCGCATAACGTCGAAACGAAAGATGGTGAACCGCACCTTATCGCCGGGCTTTCGCTCGGCGACATAGCTCTGCAGAAAGGCTTGGCTCGCGCGATAACCGTCAACGGCCACTATCTGGTCGCCGGTATTCAGCCCTTGGTCATAAGCCGGCGTTCCAGCGGGTATCGACCTGATCGTCAGTCTGCCGCCTTCCTCCGCCATATCGGCACCGATGTACGCTTTACCGGTATTCGGGAGAGTAACATTGACCGTGAGGCCGAGCGGCCCGAAGAATGACTGCCAATCGACATCCTCCGTACCGCCGACATATTTCGTGAAAAAGTCATCAAGGCTCTTGCCGGCCATCGTCTCGGCGATCTTCTGAAGGTCCGCACGGGAATAGTTCTTGCCCTTCTTATAAAATTCGGCGTACAAATAACGCATTACATCATCCAGCGACTTCGCTCCATCTGAGGCTTCGCGTATCGCAAGGTCGAGCATCATCGTAATAAGCTCGCCTTTATCGTAGTACGACACCTGATTGTTAATTGAATTCTCGTCCTGCCGATAGTATTTTATCCACGCATCAAAGCTCGCCTGCTCTAGGCTCGTCTCAAAGCGGCCCGGCCGATTCTGGAGCTGCTGTATGGCACTGCTTATCTGTGCGAGATATTCTTTGTCGGTGATAAGGCCCGCGCGCACAAGCAGGAGGTTCGAGTAATACTCCGTGCCGCCCTCGGCCATCCAGAGCAGCGTCGTGTAATTCTCGTTCTCGTAATCGAACGGCCCGAGCACATCAGGACGTATCCGTTTTACATTAAAGCAATGGAAATACTCGTGTGCCACAAGCCCGAGAAAGCCCTTGTAACGAGCGGCAGGCTTAAAGGCGAAGCGGTTTGTCTGCAATGCGGTCGAGTTCAGATGTTCGAGGCCGCCGCCGCCGCGAAGGTTCACAATGAACGTGTAATCATCGTACGGCAGCTCGCCGAATATCTTGTATGCCTGCTCAACGATCTTTGTGATGTCGGCAGCCGTCTGCTTCATGTCGTAGTTGCCGTCGCCGCTGAAGACGACGCGGTGAGGCTTGCCCTCGACAGTGAAGTTCACCTCGCGAAAGTCGCTTACTTCGAACGGCGAATCATAAAGCACGTCGTAGTCCGAGGCGCGGAACGTGTTTTCCGCACCTGCAACCGGCGGCAGTCCCGTTGCGACCTTCCACGATCCGAACGGCTTGACCGCCACGGTTGACGGCACACGCAGACCGCCCTTGACGAACATCAGCGTCGCGCCATTGTTCCAAAATGCGTGGTCGCTGTTGAGTTCGTTCGTACGCACGGTCAGTTCGTTCGCATAAACCTTGTAGCGAGCCGTTATCTCGCTCGCCCCGCCGGTATCGATCTGCCATGTATTCTTGTTGACCTTTCGCCAGTTAAGCTTTGAGCCGCTCGCGCCTGCGGCGGCAAATTCCTGTACGTGGCGTGCGTATTCGCGTATGAGATAGCTTCCGGGCGTCCAAACAGGCATTTTAAGCTCGATCTGCGCCGGCATCGACTGCCACTTGACGTGCATCTCGACCTCAAGCAGGTGCGTTGCGGGCTTTGACATCGAGACCGTATATGAGATCTCGGGCGCCGCGGGCTTCACCTGCTTTGCGGCAGGTGCCTTCTTCGACTTTTTCTTCTGTGCCGGCATTTCCTGATACATTCCAAAAATTATGGCCGCGAAGATGAATATTATAGCTGTCCGACTTACTTTTCTATGCATTGCTTTTAGGTTTCTCCGGCGAGATGTTAAGGTATTTTCCTTGACACTTACTATAGAACGAGACGTTTGCGGTGTCATCCTCACTTACCCGATTTGGCCCTATGAGCGACACTGACTCACCCAATATTGGCGGACAAGGGGCCGACGAGCGGTTCCTGACCCCGCCGCTGCTTATCATCTTCGTCACGGTAACCATTGACCTTATCGGCTTTGGCATCGTGATCCCGCTGCTGACGTTCTACGCCGAAGAATTCCGTGCAACACCGTTCGATGTCGGTATTCTGATGGCTTCGTACTCGCTGATGCAGTTCATCTTTGCTCCGATCTGGGGCAACCTGAGCGATCGCTTTGGCCGCCGCCCCGTCCTTTTCATCACGATCTTAGGCTCGGCCGCCGGTTACTTGATACTGGGACTGGCAAGCGGCCTCTGGATGCTCTATCTCGGCCGGATACTCGCCGGTATAATGGGCGGCAACCTCTCGACCGCACAAGCTTATGTTGCCGATGTTACGACCGTCGAGAACCGTGCACGCGGAATGGGCCTATTCGGTATGGCGTTCGGCCTCGGTTTCATTCTCGGGCCTGCTCTTGCAGGCGTTCTGAGTAAATTCGGCATAGCGTTCCCTTTTTATTTTGCAGCCGCTCTAAGCCTTATAAATGCCGTTGTTCTCTACTTCATACTGCCTGAGCCGAAGCACGCATCCTCGCATCACGAACGAAAGAAGGGCCGGCTAAAGGCCATTTTACGAGCGATCGGCGACAAGAAGTTCGCGACCATAATGGGCGAATACTTCCTGCTCGTTACGGCATTCTCGATAATGACTACGTCGTTCGCCTATTTTACGCTGTTCAAGTTCGAGTACGATGCCGAAAGGACAGGTTATCTGCTCGGTTTCGTCGGCGTCCTCGGCGTAGTGATCCAAGGCGGCATCTTCGGGATGCTGGCAAACAAATTCGGCGAGGCGAGGCTCATCATGGCCGGCAGCGCTATCCTTGTAGCAAGCCTTTTCGCGACACCGTTTGTCGGTGCAGGCTCGGGTGGGCTGACCGCACTTCTTGTTGTCTTGGGAATGATTACGGTCGGCAACTCGATCGCCAACCCGTCGATAACAAGCCTTGCGTCAAAGGTCGTCGGCGAAACCGAGCAAGGCCAGGCGCTCGGGATACTTCAATCGGGAGCAAGCCTTGCGCGTGTGATAGGCCCGTTCGTCTGCGGTCTTTTGCTCGATAACGCGGTCGGCCAAGTGGATGACAGTACGATCCGGCGGACGTACTGGACGGCGGCGGCAGTTATGCTCGCTGCATTGTTGATAGCCGTTCATTATTGGGTATCAAGAGAGGATAAACGCGGCCGTAATTAGCTGACCGCTCGGCGGCGTGAAAGCATCGACACCGGGAAGGTGAGTATGAATGTAGTGCCGGATGTGCCGTCGCTCTGCGCCTCGATCGAGCCGCCGTGTTCCTGCACAATGCCATATGTAACGGCAAGCCCGAGGCCGGTGCCGTTGCCGACACCCTTTGTCGTAAAGAAGGGATCGAAGATCTTTGTAAGATTCTCGGCAGGTATGCCTTCGCCGGTGTCGATGACGTGAACCTGAAGCACATCATTCTCGGCAAGGCGTGTACGCAGTGTGATCGTACCGCCGCTGAACATCGCATCGCGTGCGTTCATCACAAGATTTGTGAAAACCTGCTGCAGTTTGCCCGCGTTGCCGCTTACCGCCGGCAGCCCTTCGGCGTATTCCTTGACGATCGAGACATTTGACTTTCGAAGCTGCGGTTCAAGAAGCTGCAGCGTGTCGTTCAGAAGTTTGTTAAGGTCCAGCTCTTCGAAATCGGCGGAGTTGCCTGTACGCGAGAAGTTGAGCAGGTTGCCGACGATGTTCGAGGCGCGGTCGGTCTGCCGCTGCATCTTTTGCAGAAGCGCATGTTTAGGATCGGTCTCGGGTATCATTCCGATCAGCATTTGCGTGTACGATGAAACGCCCGTCAGAGGTGTATTTACTTCGTGTGCGACACCGGCGGCAAGCAGGCCGATGCTTGAGAGTTTTTCGCTCTGCTGAAGCGTCTCTTCGAGCTTGACGCGGGCTGACACGTCCTCGAGGACGATGATCGCACCTGTATGTTGATTTCCGGTCGAACGCAGCGGAGCAACGGCGACGTTCAATATCAGCGGATTGCCCGACGCATTGACCGTGTGGAGCTTATAGGCATTGCGGATCTCGGTCAGATGCCAGCGGCCCTTGCCGAGTATAGCATCGAGCGAGAGGGCGAAATTCTCGTCAAATATCTCTTCGACAAGGCGGCCGACGATATCCTCGCGCAGGCGTCCCGTTATCACCTCGAACGGCGAGTTGCAGCTTGTTACACGCCCTTCTTCATCGACCGCGAGAAGGCCGACGTTTACCGATTCGACTATGGATTCATTGAATTCCTTGAGTACGGCAAGCTGTTCGGTATGCTGCTGCTGCTCTTGGTAAAGCCTGCTGTTCTCGATCGCTACGGCGACGTAGCCCGAGACCGTACGCAGGATCTCAAGATCCTCGGATGAGAGCAGCGAACCGTCGCTTGCACGCCCGAGGCCGATGACGGCTACCATCTTGCCCCGGGCAAGGCACGGGACGAAGTAATGCAGTTCTTGGCGTACCTGCGAACCGTTGCCGGCCGCCGGGTCGTCCGCCGAGTCGATCTCGTCAGCACGCACGATGCCCTTGCCCCTTGCCTTCAGACGGATCATCGTCCGGAAATCGGCGGGAATGCGGTACGTCTCATCCAAGCCCTCGGCTTTTGCAAGGCGATAGTGCTCGCGTTCATGCTCGTCCTCGACGAAGATGGCGACCTTTTCAACATCAAGCACCTGCCGCAGACGCTCGATGAGGGCGTTCATCAGCGGGTCGAGCGCCGTTGTTGCTGACAGCGTCTTGCCGAAGTCGAGCAGGCCCTGCCGCAGATCGTAACGCTCGCCGTAAAAGAAGCGGTCGGCACGTTCCTGCAGGAATTTCTTGAGCGGCTCGCTTATAAGAACGATGGCGGCCATCGCAATTACGGCGATCAATGCCCGCAGCGTGATCTCGGTCGATGAGAGGTCTTTGCCGACAACGATGAAGACAAGGCCTAATGCAACGGCACCGATCATCATCGCGATCGCCAGCGTAGTCAATGCGTAAACCAGAGCACGGCGTACGACGATATCGACATCCATCAACCTGTAGCGAACTACCGAGTGGCCAAAACTGAGCGGTATGAGCGCGAGCGGCAGCGTCGTAAGAGCCGCGCTCCAACTGTCATTCGGAATGTCGATACCGGCGAGCTTCGCTGTCTGGAACAGAACGACCGGCACGAGCGCCGCGACCGTGCCCCACATTGCCCACTTCAGGCGCTGCCGGACTATCGCCTGCCGATTCTTGAAGAAACGCCAGATCAAGAAAGCCGCTCCGACCGAAATGCCTGCAACGAAGTGATAAAGCAGCGCCGTGTACAGGATGCCGAGAGCGTTATATGTATTATCAAAACGGGCGATCGCCTCGGCAGCCCCGCTGCCGGTCGAGATCTGCGGTATCAGCACCAGCCCCGCTATCGACAGCCATATCACAGCCGCCGGCACATAGAGAGCTACGGTCTTCCAACGCTTTCTGTCAAATATCGTGCTGCGGACCGGATAACGCATGCAGAAGTGGACAAAAAGCGGGACAAAAAGAGCGAACGCAAGGTCGTCGATAAGCGACACTGCAAGGTCGAAATCCTGGCCGATGCCGAGCGGCTTGTAAACGTGAAAGACGAATGCTGCGAGGCAGATCGCGGCAAAGTGTATGACGAACGGCGAGTGGCCGCCCTGCTTGAAAAGTACGAATATACCGACCGCAAGCCAGATGACCCCGACGAGCGACAAAAAGATGATCGACGGTGTCCAACGCGGAACAGGATCGATGTGCCGCAGGTCAGCGAAATAGTAATTGTCGGTAAAACTGTATGAGGTCTTTTGGTAGAAGTATGTGAGGCTGCCGTCAACGCCCGCGCTGTCCAGATACATCTGCACGTCCGACGGTGCGGTTATTTCGTCCGTGGTATCCGTTCCGATGCCGATACCGATCAGGCGGTCGCCGACCGAAATGCCCGCTCTGTCGCCTGCAAAACCCTTCAGAACCTTCTCGGCATAGATGCCGTCGGCCCTTTGAACCCAAAGAACACCATCCGTCGGAGGAAGCTTTTGAAAGCCCCGTTGGAGCATGTTCAGCGAGCCGCCTGCGACGAGCAAGATCGCGGCAAGCAGCCACCCCAAACTCCAGCTTGTGAACAGCTTTCCTTTCATCTGTCACGGCCGCCACGGCCTAAACTGTTTTACAACGCAAAATACGTTCCAACCTTCGTGTTATCACAGACAGCTCCGCTGTGCACGCATCCATCGCATTTACAGCGGTTTTTCGGGCATTTCAGTGTAAGGGCCGCTCGGCCGTAATACAGTTTTTTGCTCGATAATCCAATATTTCGGACAAACGCGCAAATGCATGCTTCGGCGGCCAACACCGTCCCGATCTGCACTGACCCGGCCAACCAATTAGAATCTTACGAGAATGCCGCCGCGGAGTACACGGCCTGACGAGGCGAGCCTGAGCGTGCCTTCTTCGCTTGAGACACCGCTTGAGAAGCCAAGCACATTCCTTGCATCGACCATCGCCTGTGCACGGAACGGAAGGCCGAAGTTCGGCAAACGCTGCGTAACCAACACGCTGAGGCCGGGATCGTAGATCGCAAGGCGTCCCATAAACGGGTCAATGGCGAAAACGGTCGCTTTAGGCGAAAGTCGGAATACTGTCTGGACGCTTGTGCCGCTGTCCATATCCGCACTCAATTTTGCAAAGAAGGATTGGAACAGCGAGCGGTCGAATACGTTAGCCGGATCTTCCGAATCGACAGCAAGCATCTGGCCCTCGCCGAACGAGTAGCCCGCACCGGCACTGAACACGCCGCTGATACGGCGATTATAAACAACGCGGACGCCGCGTGCCTTGCCGTGCTGCTCGGCAACGAACTCGCCGAACTCATCGCCGCCCATCACATCGAACGGAAGATTTGTCAGCCCGACACCGCGCCCGGCGGTCGTATCATAAAATACGCCGGTTTCGATCGACGAACTGTTGTCCAGAACACGTTCGATACCGAACTCGAGCCTGCGGCTCTTGTTCATCTGCGGCTTTGAATTGACTACGGCGAGGTCCTCGACAAATAAAGGCTCGCGGAACTGTGCGCCTCCGCTCTCGCTCTCGATCACCTGCGACCACGTAGGCTGCTCGGTCGGCGAGGCGTAGGCCGCGGTGAACCTCGTTCGCGGATCGATGTCGAACTGCAAACCAAGCCGCGGGCTTAGTGAGGCGTCGCTGCCCGCCCCCAAGAATTTCGAATAATCAACGCCGTAAACGAGAACGAGGCCTTCACGGACACGCCATTCATCAAGTGCCTGAATCGATGCCTGCCCAAGCGTTTTTTCAATTGACGAGTGCGGAGTTCGACCTAGTTTTGTTGCCGCAGCCGAGATGCGTATCCGGTGCGCGTCGTTCGGCCTGAAGTTTACCACTGTCTCGAAACGCTGCGAACTGAGCGTTGACGGCGATGTTTGGGCAAGAAACACGACCTCAGTACGTTTTGCTAAAGGTATGACCGAGGCAAAATTTACTGTAGGGAAGGCACCGTGGCGGCCGGTCGTAAAATTTGTTTCGACAACGGATCTTACGCCGGGCTTGCGGCCGGTACCTTCATCGTCATCGGCGTCGTCCTGCTCTGCCGCCGTTTGCTCATCGTTCGGCGCTGCGGTGTCGATGGGCAGCCTGCCCTGCTGATTTTGGTAGATAGCCCTTTGCACTTGGGCCGCACGAACGCGCCATTTTGAGCTGTTCCGATCGACCCGCTTTTCCGGCAAAGTGTTGCCGGCACCGGCGCGAACAAGATTAAAGCCGAAGTTCAATTCCGCCGATCTGTTTACGGTAACTTCACGGAGGCTCTCCGGGTTGAAGCCCTCGGCAACGGCCAAGACGGTATATCTGCCGGCTGCTATGCGCGTGAGAAAGCTTCCGTTCGCCGCTGAATTGACCTGCTTGAGCAGCGTTGAGGTGCCGAGCTTGAAGATCGCGACCGTTGCACCGGCGATCGGATCGCCCGCCTCATCACGAACAACGCCCTTGATGATACCGAGGCCCGATGGGGATGCGGCCGCAGATGCTTCCGCATGTGCCGGAAGTGTAAAACCGAGCGCCATAAGCATTGCCGCAAAAAAGGCGGCCGCTGCGTATCTTATGTTGCCCAAAGAAGCCATTTAACAGCCAAGGTACTGCAAACTACGTATTTTGTTCGCAAAATGCAATAGTGTCAAGCATTATGTTGCATACCTTTGTATTGGCATTAGATGAGATATGGCTTGACAAAGTTTGCCTTGCCGCTAGAATTGAGAATTGTCTTTTGGCGTTCATGCGGAGACGTGGCTGAGCGGCTGAAAGCGGCGGTTTGCTAAATCGTTAAGGGTTAAACGCCCTTCACAGGTTCGAATCCTGTCGTCTCCGCCATTTGTCGGGAAAGCTGTCAGCCGGTTGCGGCGGGCAGCTTTTGCTTTTTGGGTTTAACTTTCGCTTTGTTGGGCATACACTCTTTGCTGCGCTTTTATTGCTTTTCGGAGGTAACGACCCAACGATGTTCATCGAGACCTTTCCTGCTTTTATAGACGCCGCAGGTTGGCTGCCGAATCTTTTCACGCTTGACCCGACCGTAAATCTGCCCGAGAAGATCGTCCGGCCGATGATCGTTTACGCCGCACTTATCGTGATGCTGCGTGTCTTCGGCCGCCGCGAGTTGGCTCAACTGAACCCTTTCGACCTTGTCGTCATTCTCTCACTCTCGAACACTGTGCAGAACGCGATAATCGGCCCGGATAATTCGCTCATCGGCGGGCTGATCGGTGCGGCGGCACTGCTTGTCGCCAATTATGTCGTCTCGCGCCTGAATTTTTCGTTCCAGAAGGTTGAAATGCTTACCGAAGGCCTTCCGCTAAAGATCATCGAAAATGGTAAAGTAAATGAGCCGGAGCGTAAACGCGAATTGATCTCGCAGCGTGATCTCGAGGTTATCGCGCATCAGCACGGCCTCGAGGGCGCTGCTGATATCGAAAAGCTGGTGCTCGACCCTAACGGGAATTTCCTCGTTGACGCCAAGCACGAGATCCGCGATGCTCGGTTCAAACGCGAAGTGCTCCGGAAGATCGGCGACCTTTCGACACAGCTCGCCGAGCTTACTAAACAATTGCAAAAGACCTGACCCGGCAAGCAATATGCTATTAGGATCAGGCAAGGTTACTCTTTATGTCCGTACGTGTCAGATTTGCACCGTCGCCGACCGGCTACCTCCACATCGGCTCGGCGCGCACCGCACTTTTTAACTATTTGTATGCGCGCCACACCGGCGGCAAATTCCTTTTGCGCATCGAGGACACCGACCTCGCACGATCGACCGAAGAATCGACCCGCTCGATCCTCGAGGGCCTCTCATGGCTCGGCCTAAAACCGGACGAAACGACCGTCTTTCAGTCCGACAATGTCGAAAAGCACCGAGCCGCCGCAATGAAACTGCTTGCCGACGGCAAGGCTTATCGCGACTTTACGCCGAAGGCCGAACCGAACGACGCAAACGTCAAGGAAGCCATAAAGGAACGCGCCCGCGCACAGGGCGGCGAAAAGAACTTCCGCGACAATCCGTATCGCGATCTTGCGCCTGAGGAATCAGACGCACGTGCGGCGGCGGGCGAACCGTTCGCCATCAGGTTGAAGGTGCCTGATGTCGCCGGCGATGGCGTCAGCGCGACGTCTTTCGAGGATGCGGTTTACGGCCTGCAGGAACGCGACTACGCCGAGACCGAAGACCTCGTTCTTCTTCGCAGCGACGGCCATCCGCTCTACAACCTTGCGGTTGTTTGCGATGACATCGAAATGGGCATAACCGATGTCATACGCGGCCAAGATCACCTTACGAACACGCATAAGCAGCTTCTTATCTATCAGGCACTCGGCGTCGAACCGCCAAAATTCGCACACTTGCCGCTGATAATGGCGCCGAACAAAGGCAAGCTCTCAAAACGCAAGCACGGCGAGGTCGTTTCGATGACCACGTATCGCGACAGAGGCTTTGTCGCCGCCGCATTCCGCAATTTCCTCGCACTGCTCGGCTGGTCGGCCGGCGAAGAACGCGACATCTATTCGATGGATGAACTGATCGCTAAATTCTCGCTCGATGGCATACACCGCTCGAACGCGGTCTTTAATTTCAATGAGAGCGACCCGAAGCGTTGGACCGATGATAAGGCCATCTGGATGAACGCCGAATACATACGCACGATGCCGCTAAGTGATCTGCTGCCGCTCGTAAGAGACGAACTCCGCGCGGCAAAGCTCTGGCGTGAGGAGTACGAGCCGGACGGCCGGGCGTTGACCGCCGCGATTCCATCGACCGAAGCTCAATCGTTCGAAAGCTCGACCGAGATCGGCGACCGCCCTGAGTCGCTCACCATCGGCTTGCCCGTTTACGGCACATATGATTGGTACGTCCACACGGTCGATCTGATCCGAGCGAGATTCTTCACACTAAAAGATTTCTCAGCCCAGGGCCGCGCGTACTTTAGCGAAGATTACGATTTTGACCCTGCCGCCGTTGCCAAGAACCTCGAAAAATTTCCCGAGCTTCGTGAGTGGATGCCCGAGCTGGCAGATCGCTTCGACTCAGTATTCGGAAACGGCGATGCGGGCGGCGGCATTTCGTGCATGAAGGTCAACGCATTCTCCGAAGTTAATATCGAGTGTGTCGTCAAAACATTCGCCGAAGAAAAGGGCACAAAGCTCGGTGTCATTATGAACGGCGCCCGCACCCTGCTGACCGGCGTCTCCGTCGGCCCGTCAATGCTCGCCGTCTTTGAGACCATCGGGCTGACAAGAACAACCTGCCGCCTCAAAAGCCGCCTCGCGTGGCCCGATCGAACTTAATATGTAAATTCCTAAGTCGTGATACAATCAGCAAGTGATGGACTGGAGAGACCGTATAACGACCGACCCGAACGTATGCCACGGAAAAGCGTGTATCAAGGGTACGCGCGTTCCGGTTTCAGTGATTCTCGATAATCTCGCCGTCGATACGCCTACTGATCAGATACTAAAAAGCTATCCATCCATAACCGCCGAAGATATCCACGCCGCGGTTTCCTACGCCGCTGAGCTCGCAAGGGAAAGGATCGTGTATATTTCGGAACCGATAGCGGCGTGAAATTTAAGATCGATGAGAATATGCCCGTCGAAGTCGCGGAATTGCTCCGTGATCATGGCCACGATGCCATGACCGTCTATGAGCAGGGTCTGGCGGGAGGATCAGATCGGCGCATACTGGATGTTTGCGATGCTGAGGAACGCATCTTGATGACGCTGGACATTGATTTCGCTGATATTCGCACTTATCCTCCTCAAGACCATTTTGGTCTCATTGTTTTTCGGCTCGATCGACAAGATAAGCCTCACGTTCTATCCGCAGTTCAAAAAACGCTCGCGATCTTCGCTCGTGAGAACGTGGTGCGCACACTCTGGCTTGTTGATGAAAACAGAGTGAGGATTCGGGGCGAGAACTAGCTCATCAATACGCGCGTACCTCAATATCACCGCCTCGTCCGTAAGATCACAGACCTGCGAAGCAACGCTGCGTAAGATCGATGCCCTTATCCGAATTTCCCGCGATGTTTGATTGCTTCCCGAAGGGCAAATAGCCATGTGCTTTAGCACGTGGAAAAGGTGCGGAAATTCAATGAAAGGGCGTTTTAACGTCCTTTCGATGCTTTAGCCTGCATCGTCGAAATATCGTTCAAGCCTCCCGTGAATTGTTCCGACGCGGTGATGCTCCTTCTGATCATTTATGTAATCGATCACCCATTTGAGGTCCTTTGTGCCAAAAGTGACAATGCCGTAGCCTCGTTGCCATTGCAAAGCTTTTGGCTGGACTTCGTGATTGATGTAATAAGCACTCGATCCTTTGAGTTTGCCGACCCAGTCTGAAACGAGAATATTTGGCTGCAAACTGACCCCAATATGAATGTGCGTGTTTATCCCTCCGATCGCGTGAAGCCTCGCTTCGGGCGTTTCGAGGATTTTGTGTGTCAGAAATTGGTAAAGCCTGTTTTCTATATGCTCCGTTATCATCGGCAGACTTGATTTTGTATGCCACGTGATATGGAAATTTATCTCGGATTAAACAGCGTCTGACATTCTTGCTAAAGCTGATCAAAGGACGTTAAAACGCCCTTTTTACTTTGTCGCGATTAAACCACGTGCTGAAGCACGTGGCTATTTGCCCTTCGGGACAAGACTTACGAAAACTAACTGCCAAGAAAGATATTATCGTTATGAAATTTCAGAAAATCCGTTCCTATTGATATCTTTCTCGGCATATGAATGTTTTTCGATTCGTACTTTACGAAAAGCTCCTGAAAGAAGGTCGAATGCCGATGACGAATCAATCTTTCTGAGTACAATCAGGATGATTTATGATAAATGATCGAAGCGCATCATTGTCGTGGTCGATGCCCGAAACGACATCAAAACCTGCGCGGCCCATCCCGTAAGACAGACCTCCGCAGCCCGAAAATAGGTCGATCGCAGTAGGTCGAACGCTCATTGCCATAAAGAACGCAGTTGAATAGATATTACCTTAAACCCGCATGATAGTTGTAGTCCGGCATTTAAGGTATTACACTGACTGCGAAGTATCAGGAAGTGAGCGCTATGAAAGGTTACAAAACAAATATCGAGAAGGACACTCTCAAGAACAAGAATTTTCGCAAGGTTCTATATTCGGGCCCGCATCTTCAGCTTGTGCTGATGAGCCTGAAGCCGAAGGAAGAGATAGGGCTTGAGGTACATTGGGAGAACGATCAGTTCCTGCGTTTTGAGGGCGGCCGCGGCCGTGTCGAGATCGACGGTAATAAGTACACCGTAAAGGACGGCGATGCCGTGATCGTTCCGGCCGGTGCCAAGCACAACGTCATCAACATGTCGGCGAGCGAGGATCTGAAGCTCTACACGATCTACGCGCCGCCGCATCATAAAGATCAGATCGTTCGCAGGACAAAGGCCGAGGCAGAAGCGAACGACGAAGATTTTGACGGCAAGACGACCGAGAAGCTGAAAAAGAAGAAGTAGTGCCTCGGCAAAGTGCGTATCTTACGACGGCGTGTGCATGGGCATGCGCCGTCTTTGTTCAAATGCCGGCTAAAGGGCGATTGAGCGCCTTTTGACCGGTGATGACAGGACGATGGTCGTGGTTGTGATGCCGTAAGGCGTCAGCCGGTCGATGACCTCTTGCAGATGTTCGACCGAGCTGACGGCGACCTTCATTATAAAGCTGTCGCCGCCCGTACCCCTGTGACATTCAAGCACTTCGAATGAATTCTCCGCGACCTCGATTATGTGGCTGAAATCGACGCCGGCGATATTCATCCTTATAAAAGCCGTTATCGGCAGCCCGATCTTTGCGGCATCGACCTCGGCGTGGTAGCCGGCGATGATGCGCGCGTCCTCGAGCTTTCGCACACGCTCGATCACTGCGGGCGTCGTCAGCCCGACACGGCGGCCAAGCTCGGCGAAGCTCGTACGCGCGTCGGCTTGAAGCTCACTCAGTATCTTGCGGTCTATGTCATCCATAAGCCGAATTTCCTAAAAAAGATCATTCATCTTTAGTCTTGTTCACATTCTAAAGTGATGATCACTAAATACCTAATCATTTACCGATATGACTGCCGGATTCTTCATTTTACTCATTCAAACCGGTGGCGGCTTTCGCTTACACTATTAGACATAGAACAATTACAGCCTGCACCAACGCGATCAGCACAGGAGCCTTGTACAAATGCCTAATGACACAGCCGCAAAACAGACCGATACCGAATTCGCATTGAAGAATTTCCGCCCGAAAGACGATGAAGTGCCGCCTTTCGAAGACCTGGCTTTTGAGGATATAGAGCAGCTTCATCTCGATCATCCGGGGGCCAACGATCTTGAATACCGCAAACGCCGCGGCTATATCGCATCGCTTGCCAAACGCTTTCGCGAGACGGGCGAGATCACCGACGTCGATTACAGCCCGCGTGAACAGCGCGTGTGGCGATATGTTGCTGAAGAGCTTGAGGATCTGCAGCAGACATACGCGTCGCCATTCTACCTGCAAGCAAAACGCGATCTCGGCATCAGAACCGACCGCATACCGCAGCTTACGGAAATGAACCGCAGGCTGAAGGAACTGACCGGCTTTCGCCTTGCCCCGATCGAAGGACTTGTCGAGACACGCGGCTTCCTAAGCTGGCTCTCGTACCGCGTAATGCTCTGTACGCAATACATACGCCATCATTCACAGCCCGCATACACGCCTGAGCCTGACATCGTGCACGAATCGATCGGCCATATACCGATGTTCACTAACCCGAATTTTGCCGACTTTTCCCAGTTCATCGGCCACGGTGCACGCATCGCTAACGATCGCCAGCTCGAGGAACTTGGACGGCTCTATTGGTTCACGGTCGAATTCGGCCTCGTCGAACACGAAGGTTCCATCAAGGCATACGGCGCCGGCCTGCTGTCCTCATTCGGCGAGCTTGAACACGCATTCTCCGATAACGTCGATCGCCGCCCGTTCGACCTTGAACAGGTCATCAACCACGAATATACATACAGCGATATGCAGCCTATTCTCTATGTGATCCCATCGTATGCGGAGCTGAAGGAGGTAACAAGGAAATATATCGAGAGCTTCGGAAAAGCTACAAAGTGATGCGTTTTCTGCTGCACACAATTTTGATGCGGCCTGATTTTACGGCGGTCGCGGCGTTGCGAAGGGCATGGGTTTGTAGCTTATAGTCTGAAATAGATCATTATGAAGAGAATTTATACATTTGTTGTTTTAACTTTGGCGATATTTGGCGTCCGGTCTTTGGCGGTCGCGCAAAACGGTGCAAATGCACTCGCTCCCGGCGAGCGACGGGACTTCAAGGTCGAATTCAATAAACCGGCTGTATTTGACGTCAGGCTGAAAGAGAATGGGTTTGCAGCTTTTTCGTGGACGACCGAGGAAGGGAGAAGTTGGTTGTCTTATTCGATCACGAACAGCGCGGGCGGGCAAGAGCAACGCGGCGACGCGTCATACGTCCATGCGGCATACTTTGTCGCTCCGAAAGCGGACACGTATTCGATAAAGTTCTTCATCGATCCGAAGGCGGATGACAAGCAGCCGCAAAAGGTTTCGCTTTCGCTCAGCGATCAGTTCAAAGTGCCGGCAAATGCAACTGTCAAAGATAAGCGAAAGGCCGCCGGCTATGACATCGAGCTTGTGACCATACAGGGCTCTGATGACGAGGCCGGCGCGACCTTCGCCACGGTAAAGAAGGGCGGACGGCTCAAGAATATTCTTTACGGCGATATCGAATCGCCGATAATGGGATTCTCATTTGCGGACGCAAGCGATGACGAAGGAGTATCGGCTCAAGGTAAAAAGAGCCTTGCGCTTATAAAGAACACCGCGGACAAAACAGGCGACGGCGTGCCCGACGTCATGCTGTCTTATTATTCGGGCGGTGCTCACTGCTGCACGACCTATTACTTTATCGAGCTGCCCGCGAACGGCACGGGCGCGATCCGCGAGGTGCCGACCGAAAATGCGGGAATGTCTGCCATCGGAAAGGCTCCCGGCGGCGGCCTGCGTTTTGCGACCGCCGACAACGCTTGGGCGTATTGGAATATGTCATTCGCAGGCTCACCAATGCCAGGCGTGATACTCGAATTTCGCAACGGCGTCGCGCGCCCGAATTTCGATCTGATGAAAAAGCCCGCTCCGAGCCTCGCCGTGCTGACGCGAAAGGCAGCTGCCGCAAGGAAGAAGATCTCGAACGCTCCTTATACGAGCGATTCGGGTGACTTTCAGTTCGACGAGGCATTCTGGAGCGAGATGATCGATCTGATGTACACCGGACACGAGGGTCTCGCATGGAAATACTTGGATATGGTCTGGCCAAAGGCAAAACCCGGCAAGGATAAATTCGTAGCCGATTTTAAGGAAACATTAGCCAACAGCTACTACGCTGATAAAACGAAATGATAGCGGCAAACTCTGACCTCCTTTCGGGCATGGCGTATTGAGTATTGATCCGGGAGTATTTACGAATGCGTGATCACAGAAACGAGCGCTGAGGTGAAGAACCCGCTTGGGCCGAGGAAGATATATTGCGTCGAGTTTCAAATATGGCGGCTAAAGGCAAGCAGACGATCGAAACGGCGATAGTCACGCTCGACCAGGCTGAGCGGCGAATATATATGATCCGCGATAATAAGGTGATGCTCGATAGTGAGTTGGCAAGCCTTTACGGCGTAACGACCGGCAGAATGAATGAGCAGGTTCGGCGTAATATTGAGAGATTTCCGGCTGACTTTATGTTTCAACTGACCGCCGAAGAATTTGCGAACTTGATGTCGCAAATTGCGATATCAAGTTCAAATAATTACGGCGGACGCAGGAAACTGCCGCTGGTTTTTACCGAGCAGGGTGTTGCGATGCTTTCAAGTGTGTTGAACAGCGATCGCGCCGTGCAGGTAAACATCGCCATTATGCGGGCTTCGTAAATATCCGTAGAATGGCTTTAACCAACGAAGAAGTTGCCAAGAAATTAGCTGCGATCGAAAAAAGGATCGATCATCACGATGAGAGTTTTAAAAAGGTATTCGGGGCGATACGAGCCATGCTGAATCCGCCGGCTAAAGCGGAAAAACAAATAGGTTACATAAGGAACAGGAAGAGATCATGACAGAACAAAATAATCCGTTAGGGCTTAAGAAGATACACCACGTTGAGTTTTACGTAGGCAATGCGAAGCAGGCCGAATTCTATTACCGAAAGGCATTCGGCTTCTCGCGTGTTGCGTACTCAGGCCTCGAAACCGGCAATCGCGAGACGACGAGCTATGTGCTCCGACAGGGCAAGGTCAATTTTGTCCTGACCGCACCGATGGGCCCGGAACATCCCGCGGCCGAGCATCTTAAACAGCACGGCGACGGTGTAAAGGACATCGCGTTTTATGTCGAGGATGCCGATCACGCTTTTGACGAGGCGGTGAAGCGTGGCGCCGCACCCGTAGTCGAGCCGCGCGACCTCAAGGACGACAATGGTTCTGTCCGGCATTCTGCGATCCGAACCTACGGCGATACGATCCACTCGTTCATCTCGTATAACACAAATAACGGCCACAATTATTCCGGCCCGTTCCTGCCCGGCTTTGTCGAACAAGTGGTCGAGGGCGAATCGACCGGCCTTATGCTCGTCGATCATATCGTCGGCAATGTCGAACTCGGCAAGATGACAGTGTGGTGCGATTTCTATCGGGATGTGATGGGTTTCCAGCGTTACATCACGTTCGATGATAAGGATATTTCGACCGAATATTCGGCGCTGATGTCCATCGTGATGAGTGACGGCCAGCACAATATCAAATTCCCGATCAACGAGCCTGCCGAGGGCAAGGGCGGCAAATCGCAGATCCAGGAATACATCGATTTTTATCGCTCGGCCGGTGCCCAGCATGTAGCGTTGCTGTGCCGCGATGTTTTGGCGACGGTTCAAAAACTGCAGGACAACGGCATCGAATTTCTGCGCGTCCCGGACGAATATTACGAAGAGATCCCGGCACGCGTCGGCGAGATCGACGAGAGCATCGAGGACCTGAAACGCCTCGGCATACTCGTTGACCGCGACGACGAAGGCTACCTGCTCCAGATCTTTACAAAGCCGGTCGAAGACCGCCCGACCGTCTTTTACGAAATTCTCCAACGCAAGGGCTGCAAGGGATTCGGTAAAGGCAACTTTAAGGCGCTCTTCGTCTCGATCGAGGAAGAACAGCGGCGGCGCGGAAATCTATAGGAGCTTAGCCGCGAACAAACACGAAAGGTCACGAACAAGTAATGGAAGACAAGATCGTTCATAGAGATCTTTTGTATAAAATAGTCGGTCCGGCAATACAGGTGCGTAAAGACTTGGCGGGAATTCGCCGCAGCTGGCTCCGCTTGGGCTTTACGCCGAGTAGTTTTTGAACACGGCGGATGATGCCATTTATTAGGACACAAGGCGGACGGTTTTGAGCGATACGAACCTGTATTTTGCAAAAGGTAAAGCGGCCGAAGGTAAAGTAATGCGAGGGTTTCCGCGAAACCGTATAGGCAAGTCCATCAGCAGCACAACGCAGACACAACCCGTGATAAAATAGCCCGTGTGAGTTTATGACGCCGACCGAAGTATTAAAAGAATTAAGAAAGATGCCGCTTGAGGCACGCCGTATTGTTCACGACAAACTCCATGAGGAGCTTTTGGGAACATCGGATCCGAACGATGGACAAAAAAACGTCATTATCGCGCTGATGAAAGAAGGCCGCATTACCGAGTTGCCGCGCAAAGCACCGGCAAGTAATAAACGACGGGATTTTAAACCTATTACGGTCACGGGCGAACCGGTATCCGAAACCATCATCAAGGAGCGGCGTTAGTGGCGGGATTTTTCTGTGATTCAAGTGCTGTCGTCAAACGGTATGTAAAGGAAACCGGTTCTGAGTATGTTGAGCAACTCGCGGAGACCGGCAACGGAAACCTGATTTTATTGGCGCGCATAACGCAAGTCGAGGTCGTTGCGGCGATAACACGAAAAGCAAGAGGCGGACATACAACTTTAATTGATGCTGAAACTGCGATTGCGGCATTTGAAGACGATTTGCTGAATACTTATTACCGGATCGAAATAACGCGTCCGGTTTTGGATTCTGCGATGGACTTGGCGAAAAGGTATGGCCTGCGCGGATATGATGCCGTCCAACTAGCCGCCGCTCTTGATGCAAATACAGAGTTTCAGGAGAATGATATGCCGGTCATCGTTTTTGTTTCGTCTGACGACGAATTAAATGCGGCCGCCGTGGCCGAAGGGCTTGTCTTCGAGAATCCGAATCACTATCGCTAATGTCGAACACAACCTCTATTTTGACAACAAAATATGCAGCTAACATATCAAACAGGATTTGGAAATGAGTTTGCGACCGAGGCTGTTGAAGGTGCGTTGCCCGTCGGGCGCAACTCGCCGCAGCGGGCTCCGCTTGGGCTTTACGCCGAGCAGTTTTCGGGCACGGCGTTCACGGTTCCGCGTGCGAACAATCGCCGCACGTGGACGTATCGCATACGCCCTTCGGCGATGCACAAGCCTTTCGAACGCATAGGCAATGGGCGTTGGCAAGGCAAGTCGGATGATATCGACATAACGCCAAATCAGCTGCGCTGGGATCCGCTGCCCGTGCCGACCGAGCCGACAGATCTCATTGAGGGCGTTACGACGATCGCTCTTAACGGCGACATCCTTTCGCAGGCCGGCATCGGCGTCCATATCTACGCCGCAAATCGCGGAATGGGCGACCGCTATTTCTACAATGCCGACGGCGAGATGCTGTTCGTGCCCGAGATGGGGCGGATACGCTTTTTGACCGAACTCGGACGCATCGAGGCTGAGCCGGGCGAGATCGTCCTGCTGCCGCGCGGCATTCGTTTTCAGGCCGAACCTTGCGAAGAGAACGGCGCTGTCCGCGGCTACATCTGCGAGAACTTCGGCGCGCAATTCCGCCTTCCTGAGCTTGGCCCGATCGGTGCCAACGGCCTTGCGAATCCGCGCGATTTCGAAACGCCGGTCGCATGGTATGACGGGCGCGAAGGCTCCTTTGAACAGGTCGCGAAATTCGGCGGCAACCTTTGGTCCTGCGAGATCGCGCATTCGCCGTTCGATGTCGTCGCCTGGCACGGAACGAACGTTCCGTTCAAGTACGACCTTCGCCGTTTCAACACCATCGGCACCATTTCTTACGATCATCCCGATCCGTCGATCTTTACGGTAATGACAAGCCCTTCGGGCGATGCCGGCACTGCGAACTGCGACTTTGCCATCTTCCCTGACCGCTGGCTCGTCGGCGAAGACACGTTCCGCCCGCCTTGGTACCACCGCAACACGATGAGCGAATATATGGGACTGATCTACGGCCGGTACGATGCCAAAGAAGAGGGCTTCCTGCCCGGCGGCGGCTCGCTCCATAACCAAATGACAGCACACGGCCCCGACCTCGACGCCTTTGAAAAAGCCTCGAACGCAGAGCTTGTTCCGCAAAAACTAAGCGGCACGATGGCCTTTATGTTCGAATCGCGCTACATCATTCGCCCGACAAAATTCGCCATGGACTGTGCGCAGCTCCAACACGAATATTCCGAGGTGTGGCAAGGGTTCACGAAGAATTTTAAGGCTTAAAAAAGTGTAGCCAATGGGCTACACTTCCTTATGTTAGAAGTCCGGCAAACTGAGGTTTTTTACAAAATGGCTTCGTGGTCTTCGTGATCGACTCGCTCGGGTTCGCATCCAAGCACGTATTGACCGGATGCAGGACGGAAATACTGGCGATGTACTGCCGGTGGGAAAAGGCGTTTCCGAGATGCGTATCAATTATGGCCCGGGTACCGAGTTTACTTTACCCAACATGGATCTCAACTGGTCTTTCTTCTTGCCGGCGGCGACAAAAGTTCACAGTCGGATGATATTCGAAAGGCGATAGAACTAGCCAAGGAACTTTAGAAATGGGAAGCACAAAAACAATTCTGTACGATTCAGCGGAATATCTGGAAACTCCGGAAGACATGGCCGCTTACCTTGAGGCTTGTTTCGAAATTGCCGACGGCGATGCAGCGTTTATTGCAAAAGCTTTGGGAAATATTGCCCGTGCGAAAGGCATGACCGAGATCGCTCGTGAAGCCGGCCTCTCGCGTGAAAGCCTCTACAAAGCTCTTTCAGGCGAACGCACCCCGAGTTTCGCACGATCCTCAAGGTCATCTCCGCACTCGGTCTGAAAATCCACGCGGAAGCTGTTTAAGTCGCAATTAACTATGTGGCGGTTTAGAATTCTCCACACATTTTTCGCCCTTCTATGAGACATTGTCAATTTGAAAGACGACCAAACTGTCTTTAGCTCTGGAAAATGGAATTCTTAATAGTCGTCTGCTTTCATAAGTTGCTCGTCCGGTTCCTTCAAAGCCTTGAACAAGCTCTTGGTACTTCTTTTTATCTATGAAAATGAAAACATGTTGATATTCAAGTCCTTTGATTCCATTCACATTTGCAAGATTCATTTGTGTCACATATCCTATTTTTTCCAAAGGGGAGATGACATCTTTTGCATGATGAGATAACTGAATATTATCAAGAAGAATTAATAACCCTGGAGCGTGTTTCCACATTAAATCTTTACGTCGTCTTATTCGATTCACTTCCTTGCGGATATCTTCGATCGTATCCTCGACAGGATAAATTTCTGTATATCCTCCAGGATTAAGAAAATTCATTTCGTTCGAGAGCTTTGTAACTTCGTCCCGGCTCTGTCGAAAATGTTTCTTCTTTTCGATTGCTAGAAAAGGCGATGAATCTGCTATCGTGTCGATAACTTCTTTTGCCGCATTTCCTACATTTTCCTTTTGCCTGTAACAATCACTCAATTGATAGAAGTTTACCCCGTAAATTTTTTTCCATGTCTGAATGGCTTGGTCTGTTATCGAATGATTGAGTTGAAGAGGATCAAAGGCAACTACTATATGCCTACAGATACGACCTTCTTTCCAAAGATTGAGTACTTCATCAATAGTTTCTTTTGATGGGTCGTCAAATAAAAGTATGTCTGAACCATCGAACTCCAATGACGATACATCCGTTTTATATTGAGAAATATGCATACCTGTTGAACTTTCTATATATTTAATCAAATTATCAGACATTAAAATCCCACATGGCTCCGGTCCACATAGCATCTCTAACAATATGCACGTTTTCCCTGTGCCTGGACCTCCAAGTATGAAGGTAGCGGTTGAGTGAAATTGTCTAATTCTTTTGAGGGTTTTTTCTAATACTTTATTTTGCTGGTCGTCCAAAAAAAATATCCAGTCACTTTGAACTTCTTCGTAATATTTGGGTTCATAAGTTCCATTAGGGCTACTTAAAAACAAGTCCGAACGATTCTCTGGCCAGAATATTGAAAGCGCCTCTTCATAGGTTTTTGAATCTTGTAAATACTTTTTATCATTGTATCGGTTTACAACTTCGTGATCGCCAAGATCAAGTAAAACTAATTTATTCGATGAAAAATGAGCAAGAAGTCTTGGGCCACGGGCAACATCGATTTCTAGTATGCGAGTTTTACAATGAGCGAGTTTATCGTACCCATTTGCAACAGTTTTTGGATTTGATCTAAAACGTCTTACAAAGTCATGAATTGCCCTTTCCGCACAATGTCGCAAAACCGAACTTGCTTTTCTGTAGCTAACCAAAAACCTCTCAGATGTAAAGATTTCTAAATCTAACGACATAATTTAGTCACAAGTTGTAATTTTTCTGTGGCCGATGAATTCAGGTTGGTTTTTAAATTAGAAGGAAATCTGTACCTAGAGATCTTCATACCTTGGAAGGATGTCATAAAGAGCGATTGAAATCTTACAATCTTCGCAAACATAACCATAATTTTTGTCGTCTAAAATTTTGCTTTCCATCTTTATCCTGCATTCCGGACAAGCAATGTAGAGATCAAGTTCTTCAAAAACATGGTTAGGTAAAGTGCTTGGACTATTACAATCTGGACAATTGCGAGTAACAAATCCGCCTTTCATGCTCTGAACCAGAAAAGTCGGTTCATTACAATCAGGGCAAAATGAATTTCCACCGATTCTTAAAGGATATTTTTTCCAAAATTCTCGGATTTGGGTATCAATTGGGTGTCTTCGCATAGATAGGTTTTATAGGACGGAATGACGTTGTTCTCAGAGGTCTTAATTGAAGGAGTCAACTTCGAAGTTGACCGGACAGGCAACTAAAGAATAGTCAATATGGCAATATGGGTCAATATTTTTTTATAATGCAATCAAAAAGTGAAAGATCAAAAGTACCATTCTGTTAAACATGACCATAAGGCTTTACTTGAAGAGGCGTATAAGCGTGAGGGTTTTAAGGAAGCATACGAAGTTCTTGAGCTTGAATATCAGCTTATCAGCCAGATGCTTAAGGCTCGTTCGCGGGCGGGCCTGACGCAGGAAGCTGTCGCAAAACGAATGGGGACGACGAAAAGCGCCGTTTCGCGGCTGGAGGGCGTTGGCAAGCACACGCCTTCATTTGCCACGCTTAAACGCTACGCCGAAGCGGTCGGCTGTGACCTTAAAGTAAAATTGGTGCCGCAAAAATAAATGGCGAGGCTAGAAACAATTCGGTACGATTCAGCGGAATATCTGGAAACTCCGGAAGACATGGCGGCTTACCTTGAGGCTTGTCTCGAAATTGCCGACGGCGATGCAGCGTTTATTGCAAAAGCTTTGGGAAATATTGCCCGTGCGAAAGGCATGACCGAGATCGCTCGTGAAGCCGGCCTCTCGCGTGAAAGCCTCTACAAAGCTCTTTCAGGCGAACGCACCCCGAGTTTCGACACGATCCTCAAGGTCATCTCCGCACTCGGTCTGAAAATCCACGCCGAAGCTGTTTAAGTCGTATCCTGTGGGTACGATGGCCTAAAATTCCGCCGTTTCTTCAGCCCACCAAAATTCTCCACAGTTGCTCCGCATGATGCAACGTACCTTTCCATCGCAAGGATCGTTAAGTAAAGACGCAAAGGCCGCTTGTGCGGGCCGCCAATCATTCTAAAGATCTCTTCGGCCAGATCTGATCTTATCGAGTCTAATATTCGGCGGGCGTTTTTAGCTTATGAGAACGATATTATTTGCGGCAGCGGCGATCTTTCTATTTGCGGTTCAGGCATTCCCTCAGAATTATCAGACGTTCAATGTTGACGGTGTTCAGCGAAAGGCGATCATTTTTGCCGGTGCGGGCAAGACAAAAAGCTCGCCGGTGGTGTTCTTCTTTCACGGACACGGTGGTAACGCAGACTTTGCCGCGCGGCGATTTAGGTTTCACGACGCGTGGAAGGACGCGATCGTCGTCTATATGGAAGGCATTCCCGGCGTTGGGCTAATCACGGACAAAGAGGGCGTAAAGAATGGCTGGCAAAATGCGCCCGGAACGGCAGGTGATCGTGATCTGAAGTTTTTTGATGCAGTTCTAAAGCAACTGCACAAAGACTATAAGGTTGACGACAAGCGGGTTTACGCTGCGGGATTTTCGAACGGCGCGCGTTTTGTTTACGTTTTGTGGGCAGCACGCGGCGATAAATTTGCTGCTTTTTGTGCAGCGGCCGCCCCGGGCGGGCGTTTGATACAAAACGCGGCCCCAAGATCGATCTGGGTAAGCATGGGCGAAAATGATCCGATAGTCCCGATACGGTCACAGAAAGCATCGCTCAACCTCGTCGAGGAACTTTTAGATATCGACGTGAGAAAGGGCGTTTCAAAAGGCGACACCGTAACCTATAAAGGCAGGAATGATACCGAACTCGCAGTACAGATCCGAAAGGCCGGGCATCAGTTTCCGACAGACTCGATCTCCGATATCGTCGCGTTCTTCAAACGCAACACTAAACATTAAAACCTCAGAGACCGGCCGGTGATATTGCCGAGCACATTCTGCATCACCAGTTAAAATGACCGACGTTCGGGGTCTCCGCCGCAATGCGGTGTCCGGAGTGTATTGTGCTCGTCCCGCCAATGACCTTCTCGTTGCACAGCGGAGGACATGTCCAGCTCCCGTTTTTTAGCCGGGATGGAAGGCTAGAGATTTAGCGCTTCCGAGTTTAGCGGAAGCCGGGCCGGAGGCGAGGCTTTCAATAAATTCCCGACTTCGGACGGGCCTGCCGCGAACTCTGCCGGTATTCGATGAGCGGGTGACGAGTGCGGACTTATATTTGCTGACTCTCAGCCGGAACTTATAAAAAAAAGGGCTTCGGCGGGTCGTAAATGCTTTCGCGGCTTGATATCTTAACAATTTGTAATTATGGCGTTCATTGATGAGACTATCGCGGATGTGGTCGTGTATCCGCTAAAGAGGTACACGGACGAGCGCGGCTGGCTGACCGAGTTGTTCCGTAACGATGAGATCGCAGAGGAGTTTCACCCTGCGATGTCATATATTTCGTTCACAAAGCCGGGCGTTGCACGCGGGCCGCACGAACACGTCGATCAGGCCGATCTTTTCTGTTTTCTCGGGCCTTCGACATTCAAGCTGCGTATGTGGGACAACCGTCCGGCATCGCCAACGTACAACCACCGGATGACGCTTTTTGCGGGTGAGAATGAGGCACTTGCGGTCATCGTGCCGAAGGGCGTTGTGCACGGCTACAAGAATGTTGGCGAGACCGACGGTATGGTGATAAACTGCCCCAACAAGCTCTATATGGGAGCGAAGCGAACGGAGCCGATCGATGAGGTCAGGCACGAGGACGACCCCGAAACGCTCTTTAAGATGGATGATCGAGACAAGTTCGGCGGCTGACAGCGAGTTCCCCGCACGATCGCGTCCCGCTGCCGCCCATGCCGCTTTGGCAACAGGGCCGCTCCGGGACAGGCAGCCGCCGCCATACTCCTATAACAGATGAAAATCCTAAGGATCATCGCCCGCCTCAACGTTGGCGGCCCCGCACGTCACGTAGTTTGGCTCACCAAGAAGTTGCGGGCAAAAGGCTTTGACACGGTGCTGGTTACAGGCAGTGTACCGCCGGGCGAAGAAGATATGGCGTGGTTTGCCGCCGAGAACGGAGTCGAGCCGTATGTCATTCCCGAAATGAGCCGCGAATTGTCGATACGCGATATTATTTCACTTGCCAAGGTTTATCGCGAAATGCGGCGCGTGCGGCCCGACATCATCCACACACATACGGCAAAAGCCGGAACTATCGGCCGGACCGCGGCCTTTTTTTATAAATGGCTGACCTTCGGGATCGCGATCGGGCGCCCGCGACGCGTTCATATTGTTCACACCTTTCACGGGCACGTATTCCACAGCTATTATGGACGGGCGAAGACACAGTTCTTTTTGTTTATCGAACGCGTTCTTGCACATATTGCCACTGATCGAATACTCGTGTTGAGCCGCCAGCAACTGCAGGAGATAAATGGTCGCTTTGGGATCGGCAACACGTCGAAATTCCGTATAGTGCCGCTCGGGATCGACCTGGATCTTTTCAAGGAGCAGACCTCGAAAAGGGCGGCGGCGCGTACGGCGTTCGGAGCGAAAGAAGGTGATCTTGTGATCGGGTTCACCGGACGCTTGACCGAGATCAAGGACATTCCGCTGTTGGTCAACGCTTTTGCCAAAGCTTTGGCTGCCGACGACGCTCCGCCGCTAAAGCTTGCGATCGTTGGCGACGGTGCGTTGCGACCGAGTCTGGAAAGCCTTGCTGCTGAGCTGGATTTGGGCGAAAGGATCACATTTCTCGGCAACCGAACCGATGTTATCGAGCTGCTGGCGGGATTTGATATGCTTGCCTTATCGTCACTTAACGAAGGGACGCCGCTTTCGATGATCGAGGCGATGGCTGCAGGATTGCCGGTTGTCGCGACCGCCGTCGGCGGCGTTACCGATCTTTTGGGTGAGGCGACCGAGCATCACGACGGTTTTGATGTTTGTGAAAGAGGTATAGCGGTGCGCGGGCGTGAAACGGCTGACTTTGCAAAAGGCTTGATTTATATGGCAAAAAGTGCGAAATTACAATCGCTGTTAAGTAATAGCGGACGTGAGTTCGCGACAAAAAATTATTCGGTCGATCGGCTTGTTGCGGACGTGGAGGCGATCTATCGGGACCTGTTGCCGCAGGCGTCCGATGCGAATTAGATGATAAACGAGATCAACAACCCACTATTGATCGGCTGTATCAGCTTTGTGCTCGGCATCGTTATGACGGTCGCCGTGCGGCACTTTGCGAGCGCCCGCGGCTTTGTCGCCAAACCGAAGAGCGACCGATGGCATAAACGCCCGACGGCGCTTATGGGCGGCGCGGCGATCTTTACGGCCACGCTCGCGGTCTGTATTCTTTTCGTGCCGCTTGACCGCGATTCGATCGTGCTGCTCGCGGGTTCGACCGTTCTGTTCTTTGTCGGCTTGATCGACGACATTCTCGACATCCGCCCGTATCAGAAGCTGATCGGCCAGCTTGTCGGTGCCGTTCTGCTCGTGTCGTTCGGGTTGAGGATGCCGATAACGGGCTATGACATCATAGACATTTGGATAACGGTCTTCTGGCTGGTCGGCATCACGAACGCGATAAATCTGCTCGACAATATGGACGGCCTTGCTGCCGGAATATCCGCGATCGCCAGCATGGCACTTGCGTACAGCTTTTTTAGCGGCGGCCAAATGAGCGAGCTTGGCTTGGTCACGGCATTTATCGGAGCGATACTCGGCTTTTTGGTCTTCAACTTCAATCCCGCATCGATCTTTATGGGCGATTGCGGGTCGATGTTCGTAGGATTCTTTCTTGCGGGTTCCGTCCTTCTGGGTCAAAGCGGCGGCCGTTCACGCGGCATACTTGCTATCCTGGCAGTGCCGGCGCTGATACTTTTCATCCCCATTTTTGACACGACCTTCGTAACCCTTCTAAGAAAGATGCGCGGCCGCAAGGCGTCTCAGGGCGGGCGTGATCATACGTCGCACCGCCTTGTTGCGTTAGGGCTGTCGGAGCGAAGCGCCGTGCTGATGCTTTATGCCTTTGCGGCCGCGGCCGGTACGCTTTCGATATTGGTCGCTCGGCTCTACACGACACAGAGCCTTGCGCTTATAGCGCTGTTCTCGATCACGCTTGCGATCATCGGCGTCTATCTGTCGAAGGTCCGCGTGTACGACGCGGACGAAGAAATGACTGCCGTTTCGAATAACGCCGCTTTTGCATTTCTTATACAGTTCTCGCACAAGCGGCGCATCTTTGAGGTGTTCCTCGATGCCTTTCTGATCACGCTCGCATACTATTTGGCGTTCGTCCTTGTCCTCGGGCCGATCGAGGATACGGGGCAATGGGAGCTGTTCATTAAGAGCCTGCCGATCGTTGTCATCGTAAAGATCGCGGCTTTCTTGATCGTCGGCGTTTATCGCGGTATCTGGCGTTATACGAGTGTCAGCGATGTCATAACTTATTCAAAGGGCGTCGTCCTCGGCTCGGTTCTTTCCGTTCTCGGACTGCTGCTTTTGTATCGTTTCCAATATTATTCGAGAACGGTCTTTGTGGTTGACGCGATCCTGCTTTTGTTCGCTGTCGCAGGCAGCCGCTTGGCTTTTCGGCTCATTCGCCAGGCACTGCCGATGCCCGCTCCGGCCGACGGCCGCCGGGTGTTGATATACGGTGCGGGCGACGGCGGCGAAATGGTTCTGCGCGAGCTTCGCAACAACCCTTCGTGGAACTATCTGCCGGTCGGCTTTATTGATGACGATCCGGTCAAAACGGACAAGGTCATTCACGGCCTGCGTGTATTTAGCGGAAACGGCACGCTGAGCAGCCTTTGCAGTGAGAATCAAATTGACGAGATATTGATCTCCGTTCGCGACCTTGAGCCTGATCGGTTTCGAAGCCTGCGCGCAATGGCGCGCGAAGAAAATATCGGCCTTAAGCGAGCCTTGATAACTATCGAGCCGGTTAATTTCGACTGAACGTGTGGCGAAACAACACAGCATTGTAAAGATCCGTATCGAAACGCTGCCGGGGCGTGCCGCGGTCGCGGCTGTGATGCTCACATGCTTTGTGCTCACGGTATTTGCGGCGAAGTGGAACTTTGCGAATGCCGTCTCAACGCGCGTTAAAGATAAAGATCTTGCTGCTTTGGCCGCCGGCCTTTCACCGCGCGATCCGCAGACTCGTTACACCGCCGCGGTCATTTACGAACGCTCGTTCGAAGCAGGCGATCTGGAACGCTCACTTTCGGAATACGAACACTCGGCCGCCGCCGCTCCATACAACTATTTGAGTTGGCTCGCACTCGGTGCTGCAAAGGTACACGCCGGCGAGCCGGACAAAGGTGAACTTGCATTGGCGCGCGCGTTGAAGCTTGCACCGAACTACGCCGATGTTCAGTGGGCATACGGCATGGCACTACTGCGTCGCGGCGATGGAGCGGCGTACGGCTTTCTGCGTTCGGCAATGACGGGGAATTCGAAGTATGCGGTACCAGCCGTTACTGCGATCCTTCAGGGGTCGGATGGCGAGATCGGCAGCGTGCGCGAGGCGCTGGGCGATACGCAGCAAGTGAACGCGGCGGCGGCCGCATATTTCATATTTGCAGGCCGATATGACGCGGCTCGTAGCGCTTGGGAGCGTGCCGCTTCATTCAGCGGCGATCTGAAGCCCCAAGGCGAGCCTCTTATCGGCCCGCTGATGAACGCAAAGCAGTATCGGCTTGCGTATGAGATCTCACGCAGCATCGGCGCGGTGAATACGCCGCCGGATACGATCTTTGACGGCGGGTTTGAAACAGGCGTGAAAATACGCGGTGCGGGCGTTTTCGAGTGGAACATCGGCGAAGGCAGCGAACCGCAGATCGCACTCAGCACTGCTCAGTTCCATTCGGGTGCGAACAGCCTGATGCTTGTTTTCAACGCACGCCAGGCGTCAGAATTTCGCAGCGTAAGCCGCCTTGCAGCGGTTGAACCCGGCACGGCGTATGTTCTGAGCGCGTTCTACCGTGCGGATCTTAAGGCTGCAAGCACCGTTCGGTTCGAGGCGGTCGATGCCGCAACGGGAGCGGTACTTACGCGCACACCTGACCTTGCGGCAAACGCAGATTGGACACGCGTTGAAGCCCGCTTTACGACATCGCGCGATGGCGAAGGTGTTATCGTGCGGCTTGTGCGTTCGGACTGTGCGGCAACGATCTGCCCGATCAGCGGAACGCTGTGGATCGATGATATAGCGATCGCGAAGCAGTGATGAACGAAGTTGTCATACATCAAGATGATGCAGAAGGCGGCCGCAACCGTTTTATCTTCGTGCTGCTGCTCCTTTTGCCGATCGCATCAATGGCGCTTTACGGCGGCGTCGATACAGCTACATGGACGCTTATCTCCGTAGCGATATTCCTGCTTACGGCGTGGTGGCTCGCCGGTGCTCTCAGACGCGGCGAACTTGAAGTAACGACGTCGCTGCTCCCGCTGCCGATCGTACTGCTCGGCTGTGTCGGGCTTATTCAACTGCTGCCGCTTTTTAAGAATGATATTCCGCCGGAACTTCCGGGCAGCGGTGCGGCGGCGCTCTCGCTCGACCCATTCTCGACGCTGTTCCTGACCATTCGCATCTTTGCTTACGCGATCTTTTTGACGGCCGCACTTACCTTCTTGAACCGCCGACGCGCAAAGATCGCATCCTTAACGGTTGTCATCGCCGGTTCGCTGTTCGCGTTCTTTGCGATCCTTCAGCGAATTGCCGACCCCGATACGATCTACGGCCTTCGAACGCCGTTTCAGGCCGTGCCGTTCGGGCCGCTTGTGAACAGCCATCACTTTGCGGCCTTTATGGAAATGACCGGTGCTCTTTGCTTTGCGATGCTGCTCTCATACCGCATCGCGCGTCAACGAAAGGTGCTTGTCGCTGTCGCATTTGTCGTGATGGCCGCGGCCTGCCTTATGACCGGCTCACGCGGCGGGCTTTTGAGCTTTTCGGCCGGGCTTGCGTTCGTGTTCGCCTTCGGCCGTATCTATTCGGCACGCAATGGGGCTGAGCACCGTTCGAGGTCGCTGCTTACGGTTGCGGCACTCGCGTTTGCAGGCGTTATCGTCGTAATGTCGGTCGTGCTGTTCGCGGGCGGCGACGGCTCACTGCTGAGAGGGCTTGGGATCGCGGGTGTGCAGGATGACGTCTCGAACGGCCGCACACATTTTTGGAGCGTGGCATTGCGTATATTCATCGATCATCCGCTGCTCGGGACGGGCCTTGACACGTTCGGTTACGCGTTCCCGAAATACGACACATGGCCGGGGCAGTTCCGTGTCGAGCAGGCCCATAACGACTATCTGCAAATGCTTGCCGATGCAGGCATTATCGGCTTCGGCATCGCCGCGGCGTTCATTTATCTGCTGTTCTCAAGGGCAATGAAGCAGCTTTCAGCCGCAAATGGTGCGGACATGACCTTCCGCATCGGAGCGCTCGGCGGCTGCTTTGCGATACTGCTGCACAGTTTTGTCGATTTTCCGCTTCGTACGCCTGCCGATGCGTTCTTCTTCCTTCTGCTTGCGGCCATTGCAGCAGGCCCGGCCTCGACCGATGCTTAGCGTACCACGCGGACGGCGATCTTCTTGCGGCCGCATGGCAGGGCAAATTCCACCTCGTACTCGCCTATCTCGTCCTTGAGCGGCCCGATGATGTAGATCGCGCGTGTTTTGACCTCGGGTATCGATTCGCGCCGCACAGCGACATTTTCGGGGCTGAGGGAATTGCCAGACAGATCGGTCAGATCCTCATCGGTTTCCGTCCCGAGGACCACGGCAAGCTGCTTTATCACCGGCGTGAATGTAAGCATATCTTCGCTGACAGTAAGCGTGCACGGCTTCGGCTCAGGCTCGGGTTGCGGCGTTCCTTTCGGTTCGGCGTCTTTAGCCGCAGGCTTTGGAATAACGATAACGACCGGCGGAAACAGCGTGTCCTTGCTATCCGTTGTTGCCGTCGGAGACGGGCTTGGTTCAGGTGTCGGCGTCGGTTCGGCAGCTTCCTTTGGTGTTGGTGATGCCGCGGCTTCGGGGCTTGGCTCAGGTGTCGGCGTCGGTTCGGCAGCTTCTTTTGGTATTGGTGATGCCGCAGCTTCGGGGCTTGGCTCAGGTGTCGGCGTCGGTTCGGCAGCTTCCTTTGGTATTGGTGATGCCGCAGCTTCGGGGCTTGGCTCAGGTGTCGGCGTCGGTTCGGCAGCTTCCTTCTGCGTTGGCGATGCCACAGGCTCCGGGCTTAATTCAGGCGAGGCTTGAGCGGTGACAGGAACAAGTTCCGGCGTGGCGGCCGGGGTCATGCTCGGAGCGGTTTCGGGCGTCGGCTCGGGCGTCGGCGTGTTATCCGCGATCTTGACCGCATAAAGCGGATTTGCACCGATCTTTGCCTCAAGCCCTTCTATGCCGCCATTGATCTTTTTGTAAAGCGCTTCGATCGTGCCGTATTTTACGATATCCGGCGGCCCTGCTTTATAACTTTTTATTGACAGGTCAAGAGACTCTTCAGGCTTGCTCTCTTCCAAAGCGCGAGCGAGCCTCCATGTACTAGTCCGCCACCAGACACTGTCGGTCGGCAGGACGCTGACTGCACGCCGAAGTCGGATAACGGCGGCATCCGTATCGCCTTTGATAAGCAGCGCCTCGCCCGCGATATCCTCAATGCGGCCGCGAATGATCGACGACAGAACAGATCGCGAAATGATCGGCAGCTCAACGTACTCCGCGTGCGAGGATGCAAGAGCACGCGGATCGTAAAGCTCATCAGCCAGCGTCGCCGAGACAGCGGCTTTTTGTGTGACGCCGTCATCAACGCCGGCCATCGCCTCACGCGCCAGTTCGATGACGCGGTCGGCATCGAGCTTCTCGTTCAGAAGTTCATTTGCGACGAAGAGCCGGCGGAACACCTGCATCTTATCGTCGCCCGCGATAAAGGCATCAGCAGCAGGAAGAACGGCCTGAGCGTCCCTTGAGGTTTGAACCTTGACCTCGAAATCGAGCAGGTTGCGCAATCGCTGCGCGATGGCCTTGTCCTCGTTCGCATCCGCAAGAAAGATGCTCGAACGCCGCTCAAGTGCGATCAAGCCGATGAGATCATCTGCCGAGCGGCGAACACGAAAGCCGAGGTCCGCCGCGACCTTGTCGCCCTTGACGGCAAAGCTGTGATCGAGCGTTTCAGCGGCTTCACGATAAAAGCCCTGCTCGAGCAGGATGCGGGCCAATTCATAGTCAAGCGTCGGAAAATTGCCGTATTGACGGGCCTTAAGAAGTGCTTTTTCAGCGGCAGGAAAGTCATTCTTATCCGCATAGCCGCGGGCAAGTGCAATATGCGACCAGATGAAACGCGGGTCGGCCGCGATCGCTTTTTGTGCGAACTCGACCGCCTGGTCTGCCATGTCGTGCGATGCGTACCAATACGCCGCACTTGCTAACAGGATGACGTTGCCGGGGCTGTCGGCCATCAGCGAGCTCATTTCGGCCTCGGCCTCCGTGCGTTTACCGAGGTCGAATAGCGACAGCACGACGCCGGTGCGTGCCGGCACATCTTTCGGGTCCTTTTCCAGTATCGTGTTATACAGAGCGAGAGCCTCTTCAGGTTTGCCGAGCGAACGCTTCGTCTCGGCAAGGCCGCGCCGGGCAGCCGTTGACGAGTTATCCAGTTCGAGTGCTTTTTCAAATGCTTCTGTCGAGCCCTCGATGTCAAAATCGATCCGCTTTGCAAGAGCCAGAGTTTGATAGGCAGCGGCAGAGGGCTTTTCGGCAATGACCGCGTTCGCGAGCCGCGCCGCATCCGCGCCGTCCTCGATACTCAAATAAAAGCCGGCAAGAGCAAGCGTCTTTTCGGAATTGCCTTCGGTCTTTGCTTCAAGCAGTTTTGTTAGGTCAACAGCTTCTTTGCGGGCGCCTCGAAAGAAAAGGTTCGGTGCGAATTTAACAAGTATCTCGCTAAAGAGCGTGTCGCCTAAAGGCTGCGGTGCGGCGGTAACCGCGGCTGTAAAATACTTCATCGCCTCTGTGACGTCCGAGGCCGCGAGACGCTCGTTGCCGAGGTCTGAATTGACCTTTACAATGACCTCGCGAGCATCGACCACATTCTTGGATCGCGGATACGTCCGGATGAAGCGTTCCAACGCCTTTATGCGTGCGGTTGCGTCTTCGATGTCGATCGCCTTCTGAAGGTCCTCCTTTTCTTTCGCGGAGTTATCCGCCTTCGGCGTCGGTGTCGGCTTTGGCTTTGGCTTTGGTTTTGGAGCGGGGGCGGTCTTTGCGGCAGGCCCTTTCTTCGCGTCGCGTGTTGTGGCGCGGGTCTGCTTGCCTTGGCTCAAGGCCGGTACCAGCGACATCAGAAGGAGCATCAAAACTGCTGTAACACGCATATTTATGACAAAATTCACCCTTTTTGAGCAAGCAAAAGCATAACACGAAGTTGGCTTTTGTGCCTTTGCCCCTTATCCTCGCACTATGACCGAGCTTGACGCTCTTTGGGCCGAAATGATCGCCGCCGCGGCCGAAAATGCCACAGGTGATGCTGCCGCATTCCTGCGTCTGCGTGCGGCCAACGACAAGCTGCGCACCGCGGGCGTCGGCTGGCTGATCGATTCGATGATCGCCGTTGCACAAGCCGATCTGATCCGCGAGCTGATCGTCGAACGCGATGAACCGCACTCATTCCGCGAGGGCAACTCAAACCTAGTCGGAACCCGGCTCACTCTGCGGCAAGGGGTGAGATGCCTCAGCGTCGAGGCCGGTTGGACGCGAACGCCGTCAGACGGAATAATGCGGGGCGGCGCATTAGCCGCCGCACGGCTGTCGCATTTCGGGATGCCGCGTAACGATGAGCTGATCAGACTCGCTTTCGACAGGAAAATGCCGCATTGGATCACGGCGGACGGCAGCCGCTTCGAACTAGCCGATTGCCGCCGCCATTTTGAGATATTTCTGGGCTGAATGTGGCGTAGGTTTCGCTGAGGCCGATTTGTGCGATAAAATGCAGATGACACGGATCTGCGTGGGGGAGAGCTTTTAACCAGTGATCGAAGACCTCGATAAATTGATCGAATTACAAAATACGGATACGAATATCAGACGGCTCAGAAAACTCTTGGATACGGCGGGCGAGCGCCGGGCCGCGATCGAGAACGAATTCAATGAACAAGCCTCGGCAGTGCGGGCGATACAGGACCGCCGACAGGGCCTGACCTCAAAGCGCTCCGAGCTGGAAAAACAGATAGCCGATAATAAGGTCTATCTTGAACGTGCGGAACGCAACCTTAAACACGCCCAGAACTCGAAAGAATACGAAACCGCAATGCGCGAGATCGATGCCCTGCAGAAAGGCATCTCAACCCTTGAGAATCAGACCGTCGAGATGCTCGACGAACTCGAAACGGTTGACAAGGAGCTTACCGAACGCGCTGACGAGATAGCCGGGCATGACAGTAAGCTGGCCGACGCTCTCGCCGTACACGACGACGAGGCTGCTAAGGCCGAGGCCGAACTCAAGTCAGAGACTGCGAAGCGGGCAGCATCATTTGCGACGCTGTCGCCGCAGCTCGCTTCGGTTTACGATCGCCTTGCCACGAGAAGCCGCGACGGCATTGCCGTTGCCGAGGTTCAGAGCGGCTCGTGCAGTGCCTGTTATATGTCGCTGCGCCCGCAAATGCTGCTTGAAGTGAAGCGCGGCACGGAGATAATCACCTGTGAGAACTGTGCCCGCATCCTCTATGTCGTAAAAGCACCGGCCGGCGAAGCGACCGTTGCCTAGGAACACGGCCGGGAGCAGGGGCGATCGCCGATCGGTTCGGCATGCCGGCGGGCAGCCTCAGCCCGCGGCCTCACTGTCCATACTTTTTACCCACCGCAAAAAACTATCCTCGTAAACAAGGATCGGCGAGTTGCTGTTCGCACTACGCGGCGCCGCCTCAAGCACGCCGGATTCGCAAAGCATTATCAATGCCCTGCGCGACGGCGCGGGTGTGATGATCCGATGGATGCGGATCAGACGCTCGACCTCGCTCAGGCGGAGCTTTGGCCGCGGTGACAAATCCAATAAACGTTGTGTGGTATTCATGGCTTCTGTGGTGATTTGGGTTCGTTGCCGCCGATGTTGGCATCTCGGCCGAGCGGGCGTTCAAATTTCGTTTAAATAGAGAAAAATACTGTAATACACGCATTGTGATATAGGCCTTGAAATTCAGCATTTCTTCCCGTATTGGTTCGTATTACGATGAGAATGGTCGGCGGTCTTCATATTCAAATATCGTCCGACCGTTGTAATCAATACTACATAAGGATCATCTAGAATGTCAATGTCTTTCACCAAAACCGATACGTTAAAGGCCCTTGCGATCGTACATTCTTTCGAAACGGCAACTCCGTTCGGCATTTGCTCGGCACTGGCAGTGTTGAATGACGGAGCGGGAATATCGTACGGAATGAACCAATTCACACACCGTTCGGGTTCGCTTGCCCGCGTCGCAAAGCGTTATCTCGCACTCGGCGGCGTGGTCGCCGCAGATATCCTAAAAGAACGGCTCGGCTTGCTTGAACGCACGTCACGCGATGCGATCGCGGCGGCAAGCAATGACCGGCAGCTCAGGCAAGCGCTCATTGACGCCGCCGGGTCGCCGCAGATGAAGCGTGCCCAACGCGAGATCGCCGAAGAGCTTTATCTTCGTCCTGCGATCCGTTTGTGCGAACGCCTCGGCTTCACTGAGCCGCTGAGCCTCGCCGTGCTTTATGATTCGATCGTGCACGGCTCGCTGAACCGTGTCGCACGAACTGTGAACGTCAGTGCCGCGAATGAGCACGAGTACATCACCGCTTATGTGCGGAGGCGCGATGCGTGGCTCGCAAGCTTCCCGCGTCTCGCACGAACACGCTACCGGACAAAGTTCTTCCTCAACTGTATCGCCGTTTCGAACTGGGATCTTCGGCTGCCGCTGAACGTTAACGGTGTACGCCTTACCAACGATATCTTCGCCGTAATTACGGACGAAGAAGCTGCGGCTGTGCCCTCCATTCAGCCTGCCGAGATCCGCGAAACCTCGCAGCAACCGCACACTAATATCCCGCCGAATGAGCAGCCGCAGCTTTCACCAACTTCGATATTCGCGGCGGCAGAGCAGGCATTTGACAGCGTTGACGGCATCGTTACGGGCGTTGCGTACCGGGCAGGCCGCGTAAAGGCACTGCGGACAACGGTCGCCGGCACGATCTGGCAGACGCTTTGGGCGGCCGGCAGTTTCTTTGCCGGGCTGCCGCGAGCCGTCTGGATCACCGTTGCCGCCGCGGCCGCTATCTTAACGGCACTATATGTCTATCGCCAATTTGTCTCGGACAAGATCAAGGAACAAAACCAATGAGTGACACAAAGAATATCGCGATCGCGTGGTCGAGTTCGCTTTCGACGCTGCTGACGACCGCCTTCTCATACGACGTTGTCGTTACGATCGTGCTGCCGGTAGTTCTATTTTCGATCGGGAAGTCGGTCGATGTCCTGATACAGATCTACCTCGAACGCTCAAAGCGAGGCGGCCGGCGATGACTACGAAGGCATACATCGCTCTCGGTATCGCACTGGCGGCGCTTCTGGCTATCTGGAGCGGCATTTCCCAATACCGCCTGTCGCGGGCCGAACTGCGAACGGAACAGTTCAGGCAAGCCGCGACCCGTGCCGAGCGGCTGGCCGCCGAAAAAGAATTGCAGGCCGCGGCCTACGAGGAAAAGATCGAGTACCTCGAGGCAGGAATCGAGAAACTTCGCACCCAAGCCAAGGAGAATGATGAAAGGATACGTGATCGTGAAAATGATGTTCGCAATGCTCGCAGCCGTGTTGTTGCTGTCAGGCGTCAAGGCACAAAGCCCGCAAATACCGCCGACGTCTGTGAAAAGCTCACTGCCCTCGGCTATACGTGCGAAGGGCGATGAACGCGCTCTTGCCGCTGCTTGTTCACAGGCGGCCGACGAGTTGAGCGCGGTCCGAGCCTTTGCGGCATCGCTCGAAAGCCAAGCGCAGGCGCTGAGGACGGCGCTTGCCGCCGAGCGCGAATTGAACGCGTTGCTGACGGAGCTTGTTGCAACGCAAAAGGCTCAAACTAAAGCGCTTACGGCAACGATTGACGCAAAGAACGAGGCCCTCGACGCAAAGGGCCGGACGATCGCCGCGCAAGAGGAGCTTATCGGCCATTTGAAGCAGAAGCGTTCGAGTATATGGCGGCGTGTCGGCGACATACTGCTCGGTGCGGGTGCGGCGATCATTCTCAAATGATGCCGAGCGATGAGGATGACGAGTTTATGAAATGGCTCGAACACACGGCACCGACACTCGAATGGAGGCACCCGCACCAGCGGTATCTTTGCGGGTACCTTCGCGAGATCACCGCATCACGCATTCGCAGATCGATGATCTTTATGCCGCCGCGTCACGGAAAAAGCGAGATGGTAACGATACATTATGCAGCGTGGCGGCTGATACGCGACCCGCGGCTGAACCTGATCGTTGCCTGCTACAATCAGCAGCTTGCCAACCGCTTTTCGCGCCGTATCCGGCGGATCGTAAGCGTTTGCGTGGAGCTTGCGGCTGATAAGACCGCCGTTGACGAGTGGGAAACAAAGGCGGGCGGCGGCGTCCGTGCGGTCGGTGTCGGTGCGGGCGTTACGGGCTTTGGTGCGTCGCTTGTGATCATTGATGATCCGATAAAAGGACGTGCGGAAGCCGAGAGCGTACGTCGCCGCAATACGGCGTCCGAGTGGTTCAGCGACGATATCTACACGCGGCTTGAGCCCGAGGCCGCGATCATCCTGATACAGACGCGTTGGCACGAGGACGATCTTGCCGGCCGTCTTCTAAAAGAAGATGAGGGCAGCGGGCATTGGCGTGTGATAAAACTTCCGGCGATCGCCGAAGATGGCGACGCACTCGGACGCCGCTGCGGCGAGGCATTGTGGCCTGAGCGGTTCGGCATCGAACGCCTTCTCGACATCAAGCGGCAGCTCGGAAGCTATTCATTCTCGGCACTTTACCAGCAAAGCCCGGTGCCGCGTGACGGCGAGATGTTCAAGCGGGAATGGTTCACGCATATCGTGGCGGCCGCACCGAAAGGACTATCGTGGGCACGCGGTTACGACCTTGCGGTCTCGACCCGAACTACGGCCGATCACACGGCAAGTTTCCGCTGTGCGTTCGGCCCGGACGGTACGCTCTACATTGCGGACGGCTTTAGACGACGGATCGAATATCCCGAGCAGCGAAAATTCGTCATCGAACGCCTCTTTGCCGAACGCGACACGATGCACGGCATCGAACAGGCTCTTCACGGCAAGGCTCTGCTGCAGGACCTTCGGCGTTCGCAGCGCAGCCGTGCAAGCCCTTTGCGTGCGGTAAGGGTCGATGCCGACAAGTGGACGCGTGCCCTGAGCTGGGCACCGCTTGCCGAGGCGGGAAAGATCGCCCTCGTACAGGGCGGCTGGATCGATGAATTCATTGATGAAGCGTGCGCATTCCCGAACGGCGAGCACGACGACCAGATCGATGCGGTGAGTATCGCCGTCCGGATGCTGGCTGAACGAAAACGGGCGATGTACGCCTTCAGAGGAGACAGATGAAAAAGGATATCGAACGGGCGATCGACGCTCTGCATACGCGCCGGCCGCTCACGGAAAAGTACGAACGCTATTACAACGGCGACCACGATCTGCGGTTCGCGACCGAGAAATTTGAGAACACATTCGGCAAGCTCTTCCGCGAGTTCGCACTCAACCTTTGCCCCATTATTTGTGATGCCGTTAAGGACAAGCTTCTTGTAAAGGGCTTCAGTGTTGAGAGTTCGCCGCACCTTACAGAGCGTGTCGATGCAGCCGTGCGTGACGTCTGGTCGCGGAATCGAATGGCGATCCGTTCGGGCGAGGTTCATAAAGAAGCGCTTCGGCAGGGCGACGGCTTTGTGCTTGTCTGGCCTGACGTAAATAGAAGGCCGTGCATCTATCCGCAACACAGTGCGGGCATTGCAGTGTTCTATGAGGAAAGCCGCCCGGATACGATCGAGTTTGCCGCAAAATGCTGGCTCGACGGCAAGAAGCACACGCGGCTCAACCTCTTTTACCCCGATCGCACCGAGCGATACATCTCGCGCATGCAGAATGTCTCGGCCGCCGCCGAAGTCAAGGATATGATGCCTGCCGGCCCGGCGATCGCAAACCCGTACGGCCGCGTGCCGCTCTTTCATTTCGCCAACAACAGCGAGATCGGCTCGGCCGGCCGCTCCGAGCTTGAAGCGGCACTGCCGATACAGGACGGCCTGAACAAAGCCGTGCTCGATATGCTGGTAGCGATGGAATTCGCCGCGTTCCGGCAGCGGTGGGCGGCCGGCATCGAGGTCGAATACGACAGCGACGGCAACGCTGTCGCTCCTTTCACTTCCGGTGTCGATTCGCTTTGGATAGCAGGCGATCCGAGCGCCCGTTTTGGTGATTTTCAAGCCGCGGAGCTGGAGCAGTTCTTAAAGGTCAAGGAAGGCTTTCGTGTTGATATTGCAACGGTTACGGGCACGCCGCTGCATTATTTCGTACAGGATGCGGCCGCGTTTCCGAGCGGCGAGAGCCTGCGGCAGGCGAGTGCACGGTTTATCGCAAAGGTCCTTTCGCGACACCTTGCGTATGGGCAGGTTTGGGCCGATGTGATGTCATTCGCCCTTGCGATACAAGGCATACGCGGTACGCGGCTTGTAACGCTCTGGCAAGATCCGTCGCCGCTGTCGGAACGCGAACGTCTTCAGATCCTTCTATTAAAAAAGCAGCTCGGCATTCCGCGATCCGAACTCGTTATCGAAGCGGGATACGGTGCCGAGGCTGCAAAGGGCGAGCCTTCATGACGAGGTCGCCGAAGGCGGCATTATGCTGCCGCCAAAAACTGAGGGCGGGCGTATTGCGTGATCGCATCGATCGCCTTCCTTATCTGTGCCCATGTGAGCCAAATTATGCAGCCGCGGTTGACCGGCCACGGATCGTAAACAAGTACGCCGGTATCGGCGACGCCGCCGATCACTATCGCGTGTCCGAAAGGTACAACGCCGCCCCAACTCCTTTCGACGCCGGCAAAAATGGGGCCGCGCTTTTGCAGCGTTTCTGAAAGGCTGCTGTAACTGAGATCGATCTTCTCGATCTGTTTCATTCTGAGCTGGCTCGCCATGTAGCCGTTCTGCTCTGACGGCCAGTCGAGATTCTGTTCGTAGCGGTATGCAAAGCCGCTGTCGGAAAGCGGGTCGATCATACTTCCCATTCCCGATTTTTTTGACCATTTGTAAAGCATTGTGGCGCTTGCCCACCAGCAAACAGCGTCTTTGGGCTGAGCAACGAGATTCAAACCTTGAGTTTTAAAAATAGGCATATCTTGACATCCGAAATGTATTTATTTTCTGGCGGTTATCCGGCCGTACGTCAACGCGGCCCTCCCCGCTGTAATGAGCAGACGAAAAAGGAACCGAGTTTTTGCACAAGCTGACATCAGGAGAAATAACGATATGGAAAATGAAGTGCGAGAAGAAGTGCGGCAGAACGAACCGGAGCGGGAGCCCGAAGCCGGCTTTCAGGCATCGCTCGACGAACTCCGCCGCGAGATCGCCGAGATGAAAGCGGAGCTTGCCGGCCGCTATGCGGCGGCAAACGGCATCGACGCCGGTGCAGGCCTTGATCAAGGCCCGCGTTTGACACGCGAAGCACTGCACAGAATGTCGCCGAGCGAAATAGCACGGCTTGATTGGAATGAGGTAAGCCGCGTCCTGAGGGCGCGTTGATAAGGAGACGATATGGCATTGGATTTTATCCCGACAGTGTGGGCGGCGCGCCTATTGACGGCGCTGAACGGCTCACTCATATATGGACAAGCGAATGTATGCGACCGCTCGTATGAGGGCGAGATACGCTCGGCCGGTGATACGGTCAAGATCGCATCGATCGGCGATGTTACGATCGGCGATTATACAAAGGATACGGACATCGCCGACCCTGAGGTACTGACCGACGATGAACAAACGCTCAATATCGATCGGCAGAAGTACTTCAACTTCTACATCGACTCGATAGATCGTGCACAGCAGAACGTAAATGTGCTTGATGAAGCGATGCGCCGCTCAGCGTGGGCACTACGCGACCAAGCCGATAAGTTCATCGCCGGCATTATGTATGCACAGGCTGACGCGGCGAACACTATCGGCTCGAACGTCTCGCCAAAGGTGCCGACCAAGGACGATGCGTACGAATACCTCGTCGATCTCAGCACGATGCTTGATGAGGCGAATGTCCCGCTCACGGGCCGCTTCGTCGTCGTCCCGGCGTGGTTTCACGGGCTTTTGCTCAAGGACGAGCGGTTCGTTGCGATGGGCAGCAAAGCTTCCGACAGCCGCTTGGCGAACGGCGAGGTTGGCGAAGCGGCCGGCTTTGCGATACTGCGTTCGAATAACGTTCCGAATACTGACAGCTCAAAATACAAGATCATTGCCGGGCACGCCATCGCTACCGCGTATGTAGAGCAGATCCTTGACATCCAAAGCTATAAGCCGGAAAAGCGGTTTGGCGATGCGGTCAAGGGCCTTCACGTCTATGGTGCAAAGGTAGTGCGGCCGGCCGCCCTCGCGGTGCTGACGGCAAACAAGAGCTAGGAGGCGACCGCGTTGCCGATGACAACACTCGACGAACTAAAATTGCTGACGGCATGGGAAAGCGAACCGGTGCTTGCGGAAGCTGAGCTCGATGATCTGCTGGCAGCTGCATCGGTGGCCGACGCGGGCGGCCGATCTCCTGACGACGACGGATGGGCGCCGACCTATGATCTTAATGCTGCGGCGGCAAAGGCGTGGTTGATAAAAGCCGCACGGGCAGCCGCATCGGTCGATGAAGCGGCAGAAGGCCCCGCAACGTCAAAGGTCTTCGACAATTGCCGTGCGATGGCCCGCTTTTTCCTACGCAAAAAGAACCTGAGTATCATAACAAAATAAATACATATGTTAAGCCATATGTATTATTCGGAAGGCGGCCTTTGTGCCGCCTTTTCGCGCTACGCGGCTTTAGCCTATAATCTCTGCAATGGGTACTGTAAAGGTCATTGGCGGCGGACTTGCCGGTGTCGAGGCGGCGTGGCAGGCGGCAGAGGCGGGGGCTGACGTGCGGCTGTTCGAGATGCGCCCGCTGCAGCAGACGCCGGCACACCGTTCGGACAAACTCGCGGAGATAGTCTGCTCAAATTCGCTTAAGTCGGATGAACCCGGAACGGCACCGTACCTTCTGAAGGAAGAATTGCGCCGCGGCCGCTCGCTGGTGATGGAGGCGGCGGCGGCGACGCGAGTGCCCGCAGGAGCGGCTCTTTCGGTCGATCGCATTCGATTTGCCGAATATATTACCGACAAGATAGAGGCCCATCCGCGTATCGAGGTCGTTCGCGAGGAAGTAACATCGCTCGGCGAAGGTGCGGCCGAAACGCCGACGATCATCGCCACGGGGCCGCTTACCAGCGACGCTCTCACGGCCGATATAATGCGGCGTACCGGCGACGATCAGCTTTATTTTTATGACGCGATAGCTCCGATCGTTGCGGCAGACTCGATCGATATGGCGGTGGCGTTCAAGGCGGCGCGTTACGGCAAGGGCGGTGATGATTACATAAACTGCCCGATGTCGGCTGACGAATATGCTGCTTTTTATGAAGCCCTGACAAGTGCGCGCTCGGTACCGCTAAAGCGTTTTGAAGAGACGCATTGGTTCGAGAGCTGTTTGCCGATCGAAGAGATCGCACGCCGCGGGGTCGATACGCTGCGTTTCGGGCCGATGAAGCCTAAGGGCCTTGCAGATCCGCGAACAGGTGCTGAGCCTTACGCGTGCGTACAGCTCCGGCAGGAGAACTTGATGGCGGATGCCTACGGAATGGTCGGCTTTCAGAATCACTTGCGATATGGCGAGCAGGAACGTGTCCTGAAGCTTATTCCCGGCCTCGGGAACGCCGAATTCCTTCAGTTCGGGCAGATACACCGCAATACCTTCATCAACAGCCCGAAGATACTCGATGAAACGCTTGCAACGCGGAGCGATCCGCGGCTTTTCTTTGCAGGGCAGATCACCGGTGTCGAAGGATATGTGGAGTCTGTCGCGACGGGCTGGCTTGCCGGGCAGAATGCGGTACGGGCGCTGCGCGGCAGCAGGTATCTGACAGCACCGGCCGCTTCGGCCATCGGAGCTTTATGCCGCTATGTGTCGAACGTTGAGACAAAGAACTTCCAGCCCGTCAATATAACCTTCGGGCTGCTCGAACCGCTTGCCGCAGAGCTTCGCAAAAAGCACCGCAACAAGCGCGATCGGCACATTATACAGGTAGAAAATGCGCTTGCCGACTGGGACCGCTTTATATCGAATTTATGGAACAACTCGTGATCGTCCTGATAGCGGTCTTTATCGTGGCCGTTATGTATTCCTCGGTCGGGCACGGCGGAGCGTCGGGCTACCTGGCAGTGATGGCGTTCATGTCCGTCGCGCCCGAGATCACAAGGCCGACGGCTCTTGTGCTGAACCTCTTTGTGGCGTCTATCGGCACATATCAATTCTGGCGTGCGGGTCATTTCAAATGGAGAACATTCTGGCCGTTCGCGGCTACGTCGATACCTTTCGCGTTTTACGGCGGTATTGTGCAGCTGCCGACACACATTTATAAGATAGTACTCGGCGTCGTGCTTTGCCTTGCGGCGTTGCGGCTTGCGGTCAAGTTCGCAAGTGATGACAACGATGCGAAAGAGCCGCCCATTTCAGTCGGGCTTGTAATAGGTGCTGCGATCGGCCTTTTGTCGGGGATGGTCGGCGTCGGCGGCGGCATTTTTCTGACGCCGGTGCTGATGCTCGCGCATTGGGCCGAAACGAAGACCGCGGCCGCAGTTTCGGTCTTGTTCATACTCGTCAATTCATTTGCGGGGCTGCTCGGAAATTATCTGATGGGAAAAGGCACGAATATTTTTCAGCTTCCGTCGGGTGTTTGGTTCTGGATCATTGCAGCGGTTTGCGGCGGCATCGTCGGATCGACGCTGGGGGCAAAGAAGTTCGATTCGATCACGCTTCGGCGTGTGCTCGCGGTGGTTCTCCTGCTCGCGGGCGTAAAACTCTTTTTCATTTAGCCGTTAAATTGCATCAAACTTCCGGATGCCTGTTCAGTTGCAGCAAAATTCAGCCGGGATCGGGCCATTCGTGCCTGTCATTGTGCTTTTGTTTGCCATCGGTGCTGCGGCACAGTCGGGGCGGATAAAACCCGAGGCGACGCCGACGCCCGAACCGAGCATTTCGACAGGCTACAGGCCTACCCGAACCGACGCCGAGCCGACACCAAAACCGACACCGGAACCGAAGCAGACGGACGAGGTGGTGCGCGTAAGCTCGATGCTTGTTCCGATACCTGTTTCGGTCTTTGACAGCAGAGGCCGCGCGGTTACGACGCTGAAGAAAAGTGATCTTGAAGTTCGTGTTGACGGCAAGGCGGTCGAGATCGACGAGGTCTTCCGCAGCCGCTCGCCGATACGGCTTGCGATGCTGTTTGATAATTCGTCAAGCATACTCGCCGCGCGTGATTTCGAACGCGACGCGGCCGTACGATTCTTTACGCGTGTGCTTCGCCCCGAGATCGACCAAGCGGCACTTTTTTCGGTTGCCGACTACACGCGCCTTTCACAGCCTTTGACGGCGAATACAACGCTGCTTACGCATGCGATAAACGCCTTCCCGCCGCCTGCGGGTGCAACCGCATTGCTTGACGGCATCATCGAGGCTGCGGAGTATTTGAAGGCCTATTCGGGCCGCCGTGTGATAGTGATAGTCTCGGATGGTGAGGACACTTACAGCGAGCTGAGCACGACGCTCGAAGGCGTCGTAAAGACGCTTCAACAAACGAACTGTCAAGTGTATGTGGTGAAAACAAAGGACTTTGAGAACTTTAAACGCACGGGCAGCCGTGAGGGAAATGCCAACATTCGCTCGCTCACGGCTGAGCGGCGGATGATCGAGATCGCACAGCAGACGGGCGGAGCGGTCTTTTCGCCGATCGATGAACGTGAGATGAACGAGGCTTTCGACGACATCTCGGCGAGCCTTTCGCAGCAGTACATTCTCGCATACTATCCCGATGATACGGCGGCTGAAGCGGGAGCCTTTCGTGAGATCACGGTAAAGGTAAACGGCCGCAGCGGCCTTACGGTTCGAACGCGAAAAGGCTACTATGTCCCAAAGCGGCCGTGATATTCACCGAAGAAAGAAAAGATTTTCTGCAGCATCTCAAATACGTGCGTGACGTCAGTCCGCATACGCTCCGGAACTACGAATCCGACCTTGAACAATTCGCCGAATTTCTCTTTAGGATCGAGAAGCGTAGCGACATCGCGATCGGGCAGATCGACAATTTGACGATACGCGAATGGATCGCTGAACTTCACAACGGCCATAAGAAAACGACCGTTGCACGAAAGCTCTCAAGCCTGCGAACTTTTTTTGCTTTCTTGATGCAGGAGGGCAGAGCCGAACGGAACCCGGCAAAATTGGTCGCCACGCCAAAGATCGAGCGGAAGCTTCCGACGCTGCTTTCGATGGAAGATGCCGTGCGTTTCATCGAGATGCCGAATATCAACACCGACCTCGGGCGGCGCGACCGCGCGATACTCGAATTCCTGTACGCGACGGGCATTCGTGTCGGCGAACTTGTCGGGATCGACCTGCAGGACATCGACTTGCGCGAGCGTATGGTGCGCGTGATGGGAAAACGGCGAAAGGAGCGGATAGTGCCGTTCGGCGAGCCGGCGGCGGAGGCTCTGTTAAATTATTTGCAGGAAACGCGTGCGACCTTTCTGAATGCTTGCCCCGAAGCGGAACGCGACCTCGATGCCGTCTTTCTGCACCGCCGCGGCGGGCGGTTGACGACGCGGAGCGTCGGGCGAATGGTCGATAAATATATCAAGATGTTCGCTGATATTCACAACATTTCGCCGCACAGCTTGCGCCATACCTTTGCCACGCATCTTCTCGACAACGGAGCCGACCTGCGGGATATACAGGAACTGCTCGGCCACGCGCGTCTGTCGAGCACACAGATCTATACACAGGTTTCGATCGAAAAGATGATCGACGTTTACGACAAGGCGCATCCGAAAGCGTAGCTTGCAGATCAGTTCATCGTTCGCCGCGTGCGGTCTCGGTCTGTGTTTCGAGATCGACGACGAGTTTGCGCGAGCCGGGCTGATCAAAGGTCTCAGCCGAACGCAGCGATTCATCGAGGATGCGTCGCTGATACTCGCTGAAGTTCGGCTTGCCCGCGACGGAGCCGAAGGAGCCTTTGTAATAGACGACACGCGGCGGCCGCACACGGTCGGTCATCGGGCGATCTACCGATACGCAAACCGTCGGGATGCCGGCATCTTCGACCGCACGGGCGACGATGCCGAGCGTTTGGTGGCAAAGGCGCGATGCCGGAATGAGCAGCGCCGCCTGGCAGTTGTAATGAGCGAGGCGGCCGGCTATTGCGGGTGCAAGCTCATCGGCAACACGAACGGCATTCGGGATGCGGCTGCTAACCGACCACCAGACGCCATTGAGGCTGCCGATGACGCCGTTCGCAGCGTATTCCTGCAGGCGGTCGATCGGGATCAGGGAGTTGCGGTCGGCAAGCACATCCTTTGTGTCGTAGCCCTTTGCGGCGTATGAGATGTCGCCGGCCTCGACCTCGATGGGGATCTCGCGGTAGCTTATGTCGCCGTCCTTTGCCGACAGATCGAAGGCTTCGGTTCCTGTGATATAACCGCCGGCCGATGAGATAAGCGCGAGGTTCAGCATCGGCAGCGAACGCAGGAAAGGCGTCAGCATCGAGTGGACGTTCTCGACGTAAGGCAGCCCTGCGAGGTCATCATTGGGCTTCCAAGCGGCAAATCTCTTATTGAATGTATCGCGGTTCTCGATCAATTCCATGGTCATATCTTAAACTCTTTTTCAAAATCGTAAATATTGGTTGCGGCCTTCGGTGTCGTGAATTTGCGGTTCGCAATGATAAAGAATGCGATGAACGCAGCGATCATCGCGGCGGTGAGCACCCATTCCGACCAATGATGCAGTTGATCGAAGCGGATCTTCAGCGGGTCGTCAGCGGCCGCCTGATCGATCGAGCCGCCGAATTGCGAGCGTATCGACGACATCCAAAGCCCGATCACGAATTCGCCGACGGCGCACGCCGCACCGACGATAAGCAGAAGCAAACGTTCTGTCCAAAGCCAGAACGCACTTGCATTGCGTATCATCAGGGATGTCAATATCAAAAGAACGGCGATGATAAGCCCGCCGTAATTAAGGATCGAAAGGCTGCGCCCGACGACCGCACCGGCAAGCCCGCGGTCAGCGACGAGAGCAAAAGCCGTTTGAGCAACGCCGATAAAGAAGACCGCACTGCCAAGCCAAACGCCGAGCAGTAAGAGCCGAATGTCAGAAAGGAACTTCATAATGCGAATCGCGGGCCGAAGCAAGTATTATCCGGTTTTTAAGGCAGAAGGGCAACACGGCTATGCGGCGTCCTTGGGCCTTACATTTCGCCGCGCAAGCTGCATCGCGGCAAGAGCCGCGAATCGCGGATTCAGCAATAAATAACGGCGCCAAAGCCGCTTCGGCTCCAGCAGGAGTCGATAGAGCCACTCGAGGCCGATGCGGCTGATCCAACGCGGAGCTTCGCTTTGCTTTCCGGCAAAGATATCGAACGCCGCACCGACGCCGAGCATCACGGCTTTCAGATGCGGCCGATGACCGTGCATCCAACGCTCCTGTTTTGGGCAGCCAAGGCCGACAAAGAGTATGTCCGGAGCGTTCCGGCCGATCGCCGCAATAATGACGGTATCTTCGTTTGCTGTGAGCGGGCGAAACGGCGGCGAATATGAATATGCGACCTTCAAAGCCGGAAACTCGACCGCAAGGCGGCGCTCGATGGCTTCGATAACCGAAGGTTCGCTGCCGTAAAATCCGACGGTAAGGCCTCTTTGTTCGGCGAGGGCAAGCAAAGCGTTCATAAGATCGCTGCCGCGGATGCGTGCGGCGGTGCGTTCGGCAGAAAGCCGCTGCATCCATTTTAGCGGCATACCGTCAGGCAGGACGAGATCGGCAGCATTGACGGCATCTGCGAACGATGCGTCGTCATACGCCTCCATCACCATGTGGACATTTGCGAGACAAACAAAACCGCCGCTGCCTTTTCTGCAAAACTCCGTGATGCGTTCGAGAGCGCCGGCGAGCGTAATGACATCGACGTTGATGCTGATGATGCGTGTCTTTTTGGCGTTCATTCGCGGAACGCCTCCTTTTTGTCAAAGCGGCGGACGTTCGTTCGGAATTTGCTTGCAGTCAACTGCAGCGTCGTAACATCGCCGAAATGTGCCGCCGCCCGCCGATATTCGCCGATCGTAATGATGAAGTGCGGCAGCCTCGATATTGCGTAGAGCAGCCCGAACTTCTTTGCTCCCGCGTAGTTACGGCCGTGCTGACGATAGCTGACCGTCGCCTCATCTATAAATTCGATGCGGCCCGAACGTGCTGCATTCACCGCGACCCATTGGTCGTGCGGCATATCGCGTAGCTTGTAGGGAAGAGCGGCGCGGCGTGCGGCCGCGTTCGCGAGCATGCTGCAGCCGAGGACGACATTCTGGGCAAGAAGCCGCCGCCAATCTCGGCTTATGAACGGATCGAACTGCGAAAAATGGCGAAAAGAGGCGTCCAGCAGAACCAAATTCTCATCGACCACCGACATATCGCTAAAGACGACAAGCGGCGTATCTGCGCCGTACTGAGTCTCGGAACGGATCATTTTTTCGAGAAGCAGTGATAATTTCTGCGGCGACCAGACATCATCTTGATCGCAGAAAGCAAAGTACGGCGCGTCCGAGGATTCAACCAGCCGCATAAAGCTCGCGAAGGCGCCAAGGTTGCCGCTGTCGCCGGTCAGCAGTTCGATTCGGGCGTCGCGTTCGGCGTAGGCCTTGATGATATTGAGCGTGGCATCCGACGAGCCGTCATCGCGTATCAAAAGCCGCCAGTCCGCGTGTTCCTGTGCAATGATCGAGTCGATCTGCGGCGGCAGGAACGCAGCTCCGTTAAAGGTTGACATCAGCACATCGATACGCGGCATAAGGCAAAGCGGCACAGGCGCGGAAGCCCTCTGGCTTCGACATCGCCGCAATGATGCTAAAATCTTGCCAACGAAAGCGCAACATGCGCAATGCCCGGCTTATGAAGATCTCCGTCGCCCTCTGCACGTATAACGGCTCGCGTTACCTGCAGGAGCAGCTTGACAGTATCGCGGCACAGACACGCCGCCCCGACGAGATCGTCATCAGCGACGATGCCTCGACCGACGGCACATTGGAAACAGCCGAGCGGTTCGCCGCCACTGCCGCGGCAGAAGTTCACATCGTAAGAGGCGAGCAGAACATCGGATCGGATAAGAATTTCGAACGCGCTATCGCAAAATGCAGCGGCGACATCATCTTCCTCGCCGATCAGGATGATGTGTGGCTGCCGCACAAGGTCGAGCGGATGATGCGTGAATTCGACGATCCGCAAGTCGGGATGGCGTTCAGCAATGCAAAGGTCGTGGATGCGGAACTTCGGCCGCTCGGCCTGCCGCTTTGGCGTTGGACGTTCCGTGCTTACGACCGGAAGATGTTCGCCGAGGGCCGCGCGGCCGAAGTGCTGCTCTATTACAATGTCGTAACGGGTGCGACGATGGCTTTCAGACGTTCGCTCGTGAGTGCGGCTCTGCCGATACCGAAACTCACCGGTATGATCCACGACGGCTGGATCTCGCTCATCGCATCGCTCACATCGCGCGTCGCGGCGGTCGATGAGCCGCTGATACTTTATCGACAGCACGACGCCCAGCAGTTGGGTGTCGGCCACGGGCAAAGGGACGCTTCGCGTGCCGATCAGCACCGACGCATCGTCGAGGAGCGCCTGCGTGCAAATGAGCGATTCGATCAGTTCGCCGAGCTTTTTGACGAGGCACGGCTCGCGGCAATGCGTGCTGCGGCGCCGATGCCGGAGCTTGTGCCGGATCGCCGGCGGCTTGCCTCGATGCTCGAAGCCGCGCGGCTGCGTATCAGCCTCGAGATCGCCCATCTTCGGACACGAATGAACTATCCTAAGCTGCGTATCGCCCGCATCGCTCCGGTGCTTGCCGAGCTTTACAGCGGCCGCTATTACGAGTTCTCGCGCGGCGGGCAGAGCGCTTTGCTCGATACGATCCGAAAATAAACAATGCGGCTATCGATACATTTCCGGCAGGTGCTTGAGACGATGCGGCGTGACGGCTTTGCCGTCGCTGCAAGCAAGGTCCTGCGGAGGCTTCGCGGGCGCAACACCGATAAGCAGTATCGGCAATGGATCGCCGAATGCGAGCCGGCGAGGCAGACAGCATTGCCCGCAAAGGTTGACGAGTTTCCGTCCGTATCGGTGCTGATGCCGACATACAACACGCCCGAGCGGCTGCTCAGCGAGGCGATCGGGTCGGTGCTCGCGCAAACGTACCCGAAATGGCAGCTTTGCATCGCCGACGACGCTTCAACGGCCGAACACATAAGGCCGCTGCTTCGTTCATTTTCCGAGAATGACGGGCGCATCGAGGCTGTGTTTCGTGAGGCGAACGGCAACATCTCCGCAGCATCGAATTCGGCACTCGGCCTCGTGAACGGCGAATTTACCGCATTACTCGACCACGATGACCTCTTGTCGGAGAACGCTTTGGCTGAGGCCGCGGCTGCGGCTTTTGCGGAGCCGGGCGCGGCGATCATCTACAGCGATCATGACGTGATCGATACCGAAGGCCGCCGCTATTCGCCGTATTTCAAACCGAATTGGAGCCCCGATCTGCTGCATTGCGTGAATTATGTGAATCACCTCACGGTATATCGCACGGCGCTTATCAAGCATCTAAAGTTCCGGAGCGAATTTGACGGCAGTCAGGACTACGATCTGCTGCTGCGGGCGAGCGAGGGGCTTTCGCGAAGTGACGTCGTACACATACCGAAAGTGCTTTACCATTGGCGCTCGGTCGAGGGGTCTGTTGCGTTGGCGCCGTCGCAAAAGGGCTATGCGCACGAGCGTGCACGCGCGGCACTCGATGAACATTTCGAACGCATCGGTTCCGATGTGCGGGCGATCCGCGGCATCGGCGAACTTCATCGGATGCGTGCGGGATCGAATGTCGCCGCCCATGTCTCGGTCATCTGTTTCGATCGTGAAAGTGCTGCGGCCGTTAAAGGCGATGTGCTCGAGGTGATCGAGGCCGATCCGCCGCAGCGTATTTTTGCGGCTCTGCAGGCCGCAGCGGCGAAAGCGGCGGGCGATGTGCTTTGCTTTGTGCCGCAAAACATTTCCGCGTTGACGCTCGACGCTGTCGAAGAGCTTGCGGCGCAGGCGCTGATGCCGAATGTCGGCGTTGTCGGCCCTTTGCTTGTCGAAGGAAGCGGAACAATCGTCGAGATCGGCCTGACCGCAGGGCTGAATGACGGTATCGGTTCACAATTTGCGGGTGAAAATTTGCGGCTGAGCGGCTTTCTTGAAAAGAATGTTGTCCGCAACGTCTCGGCCGTCTCCATCGAGGCGATGACGGTCCGCCGCGGGCTTTTCGAGAGGCTTGGCGGCTTTGACGCCGGAATGAGCGATGAACAGCGGCCCGACGTCGATCTTTCGTTCCGGGCGATGCTTGCGGGATGTAATAATGTCGCGACGCCGTTCGCGGTCGTAAAGGCCGCAGGCAGGACTGTCGGGCACAGCGATCTCGGCGTATTGAAGAAGCGCTTTGCCGAAATTTTTTACGCTGATCCGTATTTTAATGTTAACTTATCGAAGTCGCCGCCCTTTGGCCCTGCTTGCCGGTAGGGTCGGCGGCAATTTGGAAGTGTGAGAGTGATAGCCGCAAAACAAGAGCTGACGCCCGCCGAGATACGCTCGGACGTAAGGCTTATGCCGCGTTGGGTGATGCCTGCGGTAACGGCGGCGATCTTTTGCGCAGATGCGGCAATTACCGCTGCTGCATTCATACTTGCATTCCGCGTAAGGCACGGCGAGGCGATCTTTGCCGGCGGCGGCTGGTCAAAGGCGTTCGCTCCTTACGCCGGAGTTGCCGCTTTCTCGGTGGTGGCGACCGTCGTGATGCTTGTCTATCAGCGTGCGTATCGATTTTTCGGTGCGTTCTCATTCACGCACGAGGCAGGCAAGGTCTTTTACGCCGTGGTTTTCTCGTCGCTTTTGACGGTTGCGTGGGCGTTCCTATTCAGAGGATTTTTCGAGTACCAGCAATTCTCATACTCACGAAGCGTATTTCTGATCGATTTTGCTTTCCTGCTCGTCGGCCTTACGGCATTTCACTGGATGCTGCGGGCCGCGCAGGTGCGTTTTCGCAAGCGCGGCATCAATTTGATACCGACGATCGTCGTCGGTACCAATGCCGAAGCGGAAAAGACCATACTCGAACTCGAACAGCAAAGGCATCTCGGCTATCGCATATTCGGCGCTGTCGCATCAAGCGAAGGCGACCGTGCAGACCTTGGCGTTCCCGTGCTCGGATCGCTTGACGGGCTTGCCGGCGTCATACGCGAACACGGCATCCAAGAGGTGATAATCACCGACAACAATATCGAAAGCGCGCGGCTCTTTGACGTAATGATGAGTGTAGGCCGCCGGCAAAAGGTCGAGTTCCGGTTTGCGCCCGGCATACTCGATCTATTGCCGCAAAAGACCAGCGTCGATCAGATCGGAGTTCTGCCGATGGTGAGGCTCTTTCGCGAGCCGCTCTCGGATACGCAGCGGTTCATCAAAAGAGTTTCGGATATAGCCATTGCGGCGGTCGCGGCCGTTGTTACCGCTCCGTTCTGGCTTGCGGCAGCGATCGCCATCAAGGCGGATTCGAAAGGCCCCGTTTTCTTTCGGCAGGAGCGTGTCGGAATGGACGGGCGGAAGTTCCTCTGTTTCAAATTCCGCACAATGAACGCCGATGCGGATGAGGCCGTGCATCGCGAGGCTTATGAGAAGAATATCGAGGGGCAAGCGGCGGCGAATGCAGGCGACGAGGACCATCCGATCTTCGGCAAAGTAAAGGATGACCCGCGCATCACACGCGTCGGTACATTCCTCAGGCGCGTAAGCCTCGACGAACTGCCGCAGCTGCTCAATGTGCTGCGCGGTGAAATGAGCATCGTCGGGCCGCGTCCGCCTATTCCGTATGAGGTCGAGCGTTACGAGCTTTGGCATCGAAAACGCCTCGATATGAAGCCCGGCATGACGGGGCTTTGGCAGGTTTCGGGGCGCAATAAACTTACGTTCGATGAGATGGTGCGTGCCGATATCTATTACATCGAGAATTGGTCGCTGATGCTCGACCTGCGGATCATTGTACTGACATTGCCCGCGATGTTCCGAGGCGACGGCGCGTGATGAACATCGCCGCTGAACTAACCGCCGCCGAGGCCAAGCTCCGAGCCGCCGAGATCGAGAATGCACGGCTTGATGCTGCCGTGCTGCTCGCATTTATCACCGGCCGCGACCGAACGTTCCTTGTCGCACATCCCGAATACGAACTCACGGACAGTGAGCATAAGGCATATACCGCCGCGATCTTACGCCGCTGCACACGCGAGCCGCTGCAATACATTACCGGTGTTCAGGAGTTTTACGGGATCGAGTTCCTTGTCTCGCCCGATGTGCTGATACCTAGGCCCGAGACCGAATTGCTTGTCGAAGAAGCTATCAAGCATTTGAAGAAGGTCGAACAGCCGGCCTTTTGTGAGATCGGCTCCGGTTCGGGATGTATCAGCGTCGCGGTGCTTAAGAATGTACCTGACGCGAGAGCCGTTGCGGCAGATATCTCGCCTGCGGCAGCCGCAATGACGGCTGAGAATGCACGCCGAGCCGGCGTTTTGGGTCGCCTTGAGGTCATCGTATCCGACGTTTTTTCTGCGGTCGGCGAACGGCGTTTTGATGCCGTACTCTCAAACCCGCCGTATATCGGCGCCGGCGAGGTTTCAACACTCCAGCCCGAAGTTCGCGAACACGAACCGTACATCGCACTTACAGACAATGCCGACGGATCGTCGATCATCCGGCGGCTTATCGGATCATCTCCGGAACATCTCACTGTGGGCGGCGTAATTCTTATAGAGATCGGCTTTTCGCAGGCTCGCGCTGTTGAAGCAATGTTCGCGGGCGGCAGATGGAATGACGTTGTGTTCATTCGCGATCTGCACGGACATGAGCGCATCGCCAAAGCTTGCCTCGCCCGCGTCTAACTCTTGCTTGCTTTCAGAGTGAAGGTAAGGTTAATATAAGGGTACTTTTTGTACAGTTGAGTTATTTGGCAATTTCGGACGTGTCAGGAGCGCCGGCTTTGGCGAAACAGCTGCGGCGCGAACCGTCGATTTCCTTTTTCATGATCGGAGGTGGTTTTTGTGAAGGATATGCTTTATGCCGTACTCGCACTGGTGTCCGCTGTTGTTGCGATCTTTTCGTTCGTAAGATATACGGGCAGCAATGATCAGAGGATCTGGCTGGTGGTTGCGATCATCTGCGGCCTCATTACGATAGGCCTTGGCGGGTTATTCCTGTCAGGCAGGATCAATAAGGACGACGATATTCACATCACCGAATAGGTCTGCTGCAGTGCAAGTGTTCCGTCTCTTTGCCGGCAGCGCCGCGATATTGCAGCGCTGCCGCTTTTCTTTTTTCGGCCAATAAGACTACAATGTTTACATAAATGTAATGATTTGTTCGTTGCGTTTATGTAAAGCAATGCCAAAGATCGCTGATATCCAGGAAACACCGAATCCTAACGCAGTCAAGTTCATTCTCCGCGAGCCGGTCTCGTACGGTACGTCGCACTCGTTCCAGAGTGCCGAGGAGGCCCGGGACAATAAGCTCGCCTCTTCGCTCTTTGATGTAGGCAATGTCTTATCCGTGTTTTATATGGACAAGATGGTGACGGTCGAAAAGAATGACGAGATCGAATGGGATGAGATCCTGCCTGATCTGGCGATTCCGATCCGAGCGGCCGAGAGCGCGACGCCGGCCAACGGACGCTCGGCGGCTGAAAGCGTCGGCGGTGCGATAGCCGCGGCGGCGGACGGCGATCCGAAGGTCGCCGAGATCATGGCTGTGCTTGAAGAGCGTGTAATGCCTTACCTTATGGGTGACGGCGGCTGGCTCGAGGTGATCGAACTTGTCGGACACACGTTAATGATCCGCTATCAAGGCGCGTGCGGCACTTGCCCAAGTTCGATAAGCGGCACGCTGATGTCGATCGAGAACATATTGCGCGAAGAGATCGACCCGGAACTCGAAGTGATCACCGTATGACGGCATATCAAAAAAAGTTCTGCCGATGCGGTTTTCGGTAAACCGCGTAGCCGCGGCTTTGCATCTACATCGTCGGGGCTTTTGGGCGTAAAACAAATTCTTGACATAATTAAACGAATTTAGACATAATCTAACTGGTGACGGATTTGCCCCCGTTTGCCGGCCCGCACATTTTTGTAACTTCAAAAATTGAGTGTCGCCACCCACACCAGCCTAATGCCCTTGTCGTGCTATTTGACGGAGGAGAAACACAGTGAATAGTGAAGAACTCGAACAAAGTTTGAGAGCTGAATTTGAGACATATCTGAATGGCGTCGCCGCAAAGATGCGCGATGATGCCGCCGAATTTCAGACAAAGATACGATCGCAGCTCGATGAACATCGGGCACGTTTCGACGATATTATAGAAGAGTTTACAGAGCGTTTTGACGGGAAGCATGAGTTCGATGCCGCGTTCAGTGAATCGGTAACGGAACATCTGCGGCTTGCCCGCGATGAGGGTGCGACAATTACCGCAGCCGCGATAGCCGAGGCCGAGGCGCTTGAGAAAGAGGCCGTGCCCGAAGCTGATTTCGGCGGTATTCGCGATGCGATCAAGGACATCAGCTCAAAGCAGTCGCAATCGGCGATCCTTAAAACACTCATAGAACACGCGGCGAATTACGCACCGCGCGGAGCATTCTTCATCGTCAAGGCCGAGCACTTCGTCGGCTGGAAGGTCTTTGGTAAAGAGGCGTCTGCTAACGAGGAAGCCGTACGCGATATCAGCATTCCGATAACGGCGGACACCATTCTGGCAAAGGCTGCTGCCTCACTTGCGACAGTTGAGGGTAATGCGGGAGCCTTTGCGGACGATGCAGATATCTTGGGTCGCCTCGAATACGGAACGCCCGACCGTATGTATGCGATACCATTGATCGCACGCGGACGCACCGTTGCCGTTATGTACGCCGATTATGGCCACGAGGGGATCGCGCTGAACACCGACGCGCTCGAAACGCTTGTTCACGTCGCAGGAGTTACGGTCGAACTGCTTGCCGCGAACCGGAGCGCACACGCTGTAACGGGAGCGGCACCGGCGACGGCTTACGACGATCCGAGCATTCACGCCCTCGATACTACAGAAGAGCCTGCCCAGGCCGACACACCGCGAGTATTTGTCGAACCGCCGCCATTCGAAGGCTACCGGCCGTCAGAAGCTGCTTTTGACGATGCGGATCGCGGCGAGAGTGCCGAACATACCGAAGAACCTGCTGCCGAAACGCATTTCGAAGCTCCGTCATTCAGGGCGGAACCTGTAGCGGCGGCGGAAGAGCCGAAGTATGGCGAATTTGAGCCGAACGCTGCGGTTGAACAAGTTGAAGAGCCGGTTTACGGAGCATCATATGAGGTAAAAGCTGCCGAGCCTGTCACCGAGGCAGGACTTGAAACCTCGCCGTTCGGATCACACGCCGTTGATGAACCTGCGGTCAAAGCGGAAGTCAAGTACGACAGCTTTGAACCTAGCGTGCCCGTCGAACATTTCGAAGGGCACGAGGCAGACGCCCGCATAGATGTCGAAACCTCGACGTTCGAACCTCAGGAGCCTTCGCACTCGGAATATGTCGAACCGGCCGCAGAATATACGGTACCGGCGGCCGAATTTGAGCCTGAACCTGAAGCGGCGGCTGAAGAGCCTGCTGAGGAGCCGGCCGAACCCGCTGTTGAAGAGCCTGAGGAGCCTGCTACTGCGGAGCCGGCTTTCGTTTTCGAGAGTAACTTCGATCGGCAGAACCCTTACGAAAATGAGCCGTATCACGGCGATTCGTTCGCGCAGCCTGAACCGATGCCTGCGGCCGCACCTGAACCGGCGGTGGCTACGGCTACGGTCGCCCCGCAGCGTTCGCGTTTGTCTGACCGCAACGTCGATCTTCCGATCGAAGTACCCGAAGATGAACGCCGCCTGCACAATGATGCACGCCGTTTTGCCCGCCTTTTGGTCTCTGAGATCAAGCTCTATAACGAGCAGAAGGTACGTGAAGGCCGCGAATCGCACGACCTATACGTTCGCCTGAAAGAAGCGATCGACCGCTCGCGTGAGATGTACGATAAGCGCGTGCAGCCGCCCGTTGCCGCAAAGTTCGATTATTTCCATTACGAAATAGTCAACTCGTTGGGTGAGGGCGACGAAAGCCGCCTTGGGTTGGGTTATCCCGGCTCGGCGGTCTGATCGTCAGAACCGACCTTAACGAAAAAGGCTGCCTTCCCGGGCGGCCTTTTTTGTTGTATCAGGACTTTCCGGCCCAAAAAACCCGCGGCGATCGGAGGAAATTGGCGAACAAGCGTCCTATCTGTACAATAGCTTATTACCGATGGAACTTTACTTTCAGCTGGTCAAGGACGAAGAGACGCTCGCAAAGATGTGCGGCGAGCTGGCGGAAGCCGAGCGGTTAGGTTTTGACGTCGAAACGACCGAACTTGACCCGTATCACGGCGAAGTGCGGCTTGTTCAGTTGAGCAACGGTGCAAAGACGATGGTGGTTGACCTGCGTGCGTTCGGCGCGGGCGAGGAACTGCAAACGACACCCGCACTCAGGCCGCTTCGCAGCTTGCTCGAATCGGAAAAGCAGGCAAAGATCGCACACAATGCCAAGTTCGATACGAAATGGGTCCGCCACCATCTCGGCGTCGAGGTCGGCAATGTTTACGATACGTATCTTGCAAGCATCCTGGTCGCCGCAGGCGAAGGCGACCGCCGCCACGGCCTTGCCGATGTCGTGCAGTACTTTTTGGGCCGAACGCTTGATAAGACCGAGCAGGTGAGCGATTGGGCCGCGGATGAGCTTACGAATTCGCAGGTCGAATATGCCGCGAAAGATGCCGCGATAATGCCCGAGGTTCACGCCGCTCTCGAAGAACGTATCAAACGTGATGAGCTTCAAGATGTGATGAAGCTCGAGAATGAGTGTGTCGTGCCGGTAGCCGAAATGGAGCTGAACGGTTTCTTTCTCGACGAAGAGCGTTGGCGCGAGCAGCTTGCATCGGTGGCAAAGATACAACAGAAGGCGGCGGATGAGCTTCAGGATATGCTGTCGTCGGGCGTTGCGCAGGCCTCGCTTTTTGGCCGGCCCGAGATCAATCTTGACTCGGTGCAGCAGGTCGGCGATGCACTTCGCGGCCTCGGTGTGCCGATGCCGAATACCACGCGGGCATGGGAGCTTCAGCCGCTCGCCGAGCAATATCCCGTGATCGCAAAGCTGCTCGAATATCGAGCCGCCGCAAAGGCCATTTCAAGCTTCGGCGAGAACATACTCGACTCCGTCGAGCCAGCGACAGGCCGTATCCACGCCGATTTTCGGCAGATCGGTGCTCCGACCGGGCGATTTGCGTGTTCGCGCCCGAATTTGCAGCAAATACCGCACGAGACGCAATATCGGCGATGCTTTCGTGCCGAGAGCGGCAACAAACTTGTCGTAGCGGATTATTCACAGATCGAGTTGCGGATCCTTGCCGATTTTTCGGGTGATAAGAACTTTATCAGCGCTTTTGAGAGCGGAGCCGACCTTCACGCGGCAACGGCGTCGCAGGTCTTTGGCGTCAAGCCTGAAGACGTGTCGCCGGAGCAGCGCTCGTTTGCAAAACGCCTTAATTTCGGTGTCGTTTACGGCATCGGCGCGCAGCGTTTTGCGATGATGACGGGCCTGACGCAATCCGAGGCGGAGCATACGCTGCGGCGTTACTTTGGTACGTATCCGCGGTTGAACGAGTGGCTGCGTGCAGCCGCCGCGGACGTAGTTGAAACACGCAAAGCGAGGACGCGTTCGGGCCGCCTTTCGAGGTTCAGATTTGACGAGAACGACCGCAGCTCGGTCGCCGCGGCACAGCGTTACGCAAAAAATATGCCCATACAAGGCACGTCTGCCGACATTCTGAAGCGTGCGATGCGGCTTTTGCACAACGATATACGCGAAAGCTCCGCAAAGCTCGTCAATATCGTTCACGATGAGATCATTGTCGAGTGCGCCGCCGCAGATGCGGAAAGAACGTCCGCAACGCTCGAGTCCGCAATGGTGCGTGCCGCCGAGACGTATGTTTCCGCCGTGCCGATCAAGGTGGACGTTTCCGTTTCGGATGAATGGACGAAGTAGTTGCCGTTCCGCGTACTGTGGATACGTGAAAAAAGACTTTTAATTGTTGTAATAAATAGGTTAAACTAACAGATGACTTGGTCTTTCCTCGTTCGCCTCTTCCTACTATGAACGATATCGGAACGATTCGACAGGACCTGAAGCCCGCCCTCGTCTTTTTGAGCGGCGAGCTTATTGCTGTTCCCATACCGCTCGAACGCGCGGCGGTCATTCTCGGCCGTGCGCTCGAGGCTGACGTGCGCGTCAATGACACGCAAGTTTCGCGTCAGCACGCACGCGTCGAAACGGTCAACGAAGGCGGCGCGAAGAGCTACATTCTGACCGATCTTTCGTCGCGGAACGGCACGTTTCTCAACGGAAAACGTATCGAAAGTGCGGCGCTCAACAACGGCGACAAGATCGCTCTCGGCGATACGATACTGCGCTTTGACCTGCTTGACGAGATCGACCGCGAATATCAGCGGCAGATACATCGTCTTATCTCGCACGACGACCTTACAGGACTGCTATCAAGCCGCTCCTTTTTTTCCGAACTCAGGCGCGAGGCCGGAAGGGCCGCCGTCGAGGGCCGCCCATTTTGTGTTCTGATGATGGACGGCGACAATTTCAAAACGGTCAACGACACCTATGGCCATCTTACGGGCAGCAAGACCATCGAAGAGATCGGCCTTGCGATAATGGCGAATCTTCGCACCGGCGATGCCGCGGCCCGCTTTGGCGGCGATGAATTTGCCGCGTTCCTGCTCGATGCCGAATTGCCGCAGGCCCTTATCGCTGCCGAAAGGATGCGGGCCAGCGTTGCCGAGCATGAATTCAGCGTCGTGCAGCCGGGCCGAACGGGCGAAAAGCATCGGATCACGCTGAGTATCGGCATCGCATCGTTCCCGGAAGACTCATCCGACCCGATCGAGCTTGTCGAGATGGCAGATTCGGCACTTTACCGAGCAAAACGCGAAGGCCGCAACCGTGTTGCCGCGTACCGCGACATCTCGCAGGAAGAGCTGAGCCGGCACCTGCCGCCCCGCCGCGAAAGATAACTGCAACAAACAGACCGCCCCGCGCGTGTACGCATTAGAACGGCGTTCGTGTTAAACTTTCTGTTCGTTCGACACGCGGTGCCGCCGGTGCTGCTTGTGTGTAATCTGATGCGGGGGAGCTGTTCTTGGCACTGCTCAACAAACTGAATCTTTCAACACGGCCGTTCAGAAATCGGTTCCTGCCGTACTTTATGTCGGCGGTCCTGCTTGGTGTTTCCGTGCTTTTGATCGGGCTATTTCTGTTGTTCTACAAGCAGAATTCCGACGGCGTCAAACAATACGCGGGGCTGATAGCC